>Ga0315319_10000010_pt1 | contig 190905 bp, 184 predicted proteins | sample M1500m3416metaG_FD_203463 | JGI IMG/M metagenome (GOLD analysis project Ga0315319, IMG submission 203463) | Ammonia-oxidizing marine archaeal communities from Monterey Bay, California, United States - M1 500m 3416 | ecosystem: Environmental > Aquatic > Marine > Intertidal zone | place: USA... | reverse complement strand
GTTTCAAACCGCTGTCAACCACCTCTTTTACCGCTTTCGACCAGCTCGACCGAAGCACCAACAGGGTCAAACCACCACCCTGCCAGCCCGGCGCATTCTACGCAGCTTTCGCTGCTTTGCAACCCCTCTTTTAAATCTAACTTCTTGTTTTACAAGGAGTTTAAGGAGCCGCATACGCCTGAAGAGGTGCGAATTATAGGGATTAACTATAGAAGGTCAATCCTTTATTAAGACTTTCCTTCAGGAGCAGCCAATTCACGCGCACAAGCCCAAACCGCGCCGCCTGCAGAAACGACAAAGCCGTTGAAGCTGGCGCTTCAACGGCTTTGTCGACCCCGCTAGGCTCTTGTTACGCACCTTTCACGCGACGCAGACGCAACAGGTATTGGATCGGCCCAGAGGCGGCGTAAGCAAGAAAGATGATCAACAGAATACGTGGCGGATCACTGAACACCACCGCAAACAGCAGCACCACCACCAGGATCGCCACAAAAGGCACTCGCCCTTTCAGGTCTAAATCCTTAAAGCTGTTGTACTTGATATTACTGACCATCAGCATGCCCGCAGCAGCCACCAGGATTGCCACAGCAAAAGCCATATTCGAGCCCTTGATACCGAAATCACTGAACGCCCACACGGTGCCCGCCACTACACCGGCCGCCGCAGGGCTGGCCAGACCGATGAAGTAGCGCTTATCAGTACTGCCAATCTGCGTATTGAAGCGCGCTAAGCGCAGCGCAGCTCCCGCCACATAGATAAAGGCCACCATCCAGCCGACCTTGCCCATGCTACCCAGCGCCCACTCAAAGGCGAGCAGTGCCGGCGCCACACCAAAGGCGACCATATCGGACAACGAGTCGTACTCAGCACCAAAGGCGCTCTGGGTATTGGTCAGGCGCGCCACGCGACCATCCAACCCATCCAACACCATGGCCACGAATACCGCCGCCGCCGCCACATAGAAGTTGCCGTTCATGGCATTGATGATGGCGTAGAAGCCGGCAAACAAATTAGCCGTGGTAAACAGGTTGGGCAGTAAGTAAATACCGCGATGACGGACCTTACGCCCCTCAGCGTCATGCCCCTCCTCTATATGCTCATCGATTGGCAGCAGACTTTCTGCTTCGCCGGAAGATTGGGGCTCATCTGGACGTTCATTCATGAACAACACCTTGCAACGGACTTGGAAAATTTCGACAGGCGCCGACTATCAGGGTTCACGCAGCGCCCATGCAATACCCAGGCTTTATACCAGAAGCCTTAGCGCACCATGAAAAAACGCGGCCATGGCCGCGTTTTTTCTCACATCAACAGAGCTTAGTTCTTGGCTTTGTCGACGATTTTGTTGGCGCCAATCCACGGCATCATGGAGCGCAGTTGCTCACCGATGATTTCGATACCGTGCGCTGCGTTGTTACGACGCTTGGCAGTCATCGACGGGTAGTTGGTAGCACCTTCGCTGATGAACATCTTCGCGTACTCGCCATCCTGGATGCGCTTCAGAGCGTTGCGCATGGCCTGACGAGATTCGGCGTTGATAACTTCCGGACCAGTCACGTACTCACCGTATTCGGCGTTGTTGGAAATCGAGTAGTTCATGTTGGCGATACCGCCTTCGTACATGAGGTCAACGATCAGCTTCAATTCGTGCAAACACTCGAAGTAGGCCATCTCTGGCGCGTAGCCCGCTTCAACCAGCGTCTCGAAACCCGCTTTAACCAGCTCAACGGTACCGCCACAAAGAACAGCTTGCTCACCAAACAGGTCGGTTTCGGTCTCGTCTTTGAAGGTGGTTTCGATGATACCGGTACGACCGCCACCCACGCCTGAAGCGTAAGACAGGGCAACATTCTTGGCGTTACCCGAAGCGTCCTGATAGATAGCGATCAGATCAGGAATACCGCCGCCCTTGACGAACTCGGAGCGTACGGTGTGGCCTGGGGCTTTCGGCGCAATCATGATTACGTCGAGATCGCTGCGCGGCACAACCTGGTTGTAATGGATGGCGAAACCATGGGAGAAGGCCAGGGTGGCACCCTTCTTGATGTTCGGCTCGATCTCGTTCTTGTACAGAGCGGACTGGAACTCGTCCGGAGTCAGGATCATGACCAGATCTGCAGCAGCGACGGCGGAAGCAACGTCTGTCACTTTCAGGCCGTGGGCTTCAGCCTTGGCAACGGTAGCCGAACCCTTACGCAGACCAACAGTAACGTCGACACCAGAGTCTTTCAGGTTGCACGCTTGAGCGTGGCCCTGGGAGCCGTAACCGATGATGGCAACTTTTTTGCCTTGGATGATCGAGAGGTCACAATCTTTGTCGTAGTAAACTTTCATATTCTTGGCTCTTTAAACAAAAGGGATGGGGTGCAAGCACCGCGACGCAGCCACCTTAAGTGATCGGCTCAATTGCGTAAAATGATATATTCGCAATACAACATGCCGATATTTGAAATGATCATGGATAGCCACGCCCTTAGACTCTTTCTTGCACTGGCCGACAACCTGCACTTCGGCAAAACCAGCCGCGAGCAACACGTCAGCCCCTCTGCGCTCAGCCGCAGCATCAAGCAGCTTGAGGATGAGCTGGGGGCGCCATTATTTCTACGCGACAACCGCTCTGTTCGCCTGACCCGCGAAGGAAGCCAGTTTCGCGAATATGCAAAAGAAGTGATGAACGGCTGGCAAACCATGCGTCAGTCCTTCAAACAAGACCAGCTGGTCCTGCACGGGGAACTCTCGCTGTATTGCTCGGTAACGGCTAGCTACAGCTTCCTCTATGACATCCTCAGCAGCTTTCGCCAGGACTACCCGCGCATTGAGATGAAGCTGCACACCGGCGATGCGGCAAAAGCAGTAGAGCGTATCCAGGAGGGACTGGAAGATCTTGCCATCGGCGCCTTGCCCGACAGCCTCCCGAGTGGCATTGCATTTCAACCCATAGCCCGCTCCGCGCTGTGCTTTATCGGCCCACTGTCGCCCCAACTGTTAACTGAGGAGCAAGTAAGAAACCCAGGGGCGGCCAATTGGCGCGATGTACCAATGATTCTCTCGGAAGAAGGCCTTGCGCGAACCCGAACGGATCGCTGGCTGAAAAGCCATAACATCAAACCGCGCATATATGCACAGGTGAGCGGCAACGAGGCCATCGTCAGCATGGTGAGCCTGGGTTTCGGCATTGGCGTGGTCCCGCAAATCGTACTCGATAACAGCCCACTGACCGCACGCATCCGCACCTACGATATCCAGCCACCATTAACCGCCTACGATATCGGCCTATTTGCCCTAGAGAAACGCCTGAAAGAACCGCTGATCACGGCTTTCTGGAATCGGCAAAGCTAAAAACAAGCGGCCAAAAAAAGCCCCGCCAGAGCGGGGCTTTTCAATCACAGCACGGTCAGATACTCAGCACCTTGTCACCGCGGGCAATACCGGTAACACCACTGCGTACGGTCTCCAGAATCGAGGCAGTACCAACCGCCTGAATAAAGCTATCCAGCTTGTCGCTCGTGCCGGCCAATTGAATGGTGTAAACGCTACTGGTCACATCGACGATCTGCCCGCGGAAGATGTCGGTGGTGCGTTTGACCTCAGCGCGCTGGGCACCGGTGGCCTTGACCTTGACCAGCATCAACTCGCGCTCGACATGAGCACTCTCTGACAGGTCAACCAACTTGACCACTTCAACCAGCTTGTTGAGGTTTTTGGTGATCTGCTCGATGACCTCATCATGACCAACAGTGGTCAGCGTCAGACGCGACAGAGTCGGGTCCTCGGTCGGCGCCACCGTCAGGCTTTCGATGTTGTAGTTACGCTGCGAGAACAGCCCAACCACGCGGGACAATGCACCAGGCTCGTTTTCCAGCAGCAGGGAAATAATGTGTCGCATGATTAGGTACGCTCCGTCTTGCTCAGCCACATATCGCGCATTGCACCGTCTTTGATTTGCATCGGGTAGACGTGCTCACTGGTATCAACCTGGATGTCGAGGAACACCAGGCGATCTTTCATCGCGAAGGCCTCTTCCATCATAGGTTTCAGATCCTTCAGATCAGTGATGCGCATGCCAACATGGCCATAGGCCTCGGCCAGCTTGACGAAGTCCGGCAACGACTCCATGTAAGAGTGCGAGTGACGGCTGTTGTAATTCATGTCCTGCCACTGACGCACCATCCCCAGCGCGCCGTTGTTCAGGTTGACGATCTTCACCGGCAAACCGTACTGCAAGCAGGTCGACAGCTCCTGAATGTTCATCTGGATGCTGCCTTCACCGGTTACACAAGCCACTTCGTCATCCGGGAAGCTCAACTTCACACCCATCGCTGCCGGGAAACCAAAACCCATGGTGCCCAGGCCGCCGGAGTTGATCCAACGATTCGGCTTGTTGAAGCGGTAGTACTGCGCCGCGAACATCTGATGCTGACCCACGTCAGAGGTTACGAAGGCGTCGCCACCGGTGACTTCGGACAGGGTCTCGATCACGGTCTGTGGCTTGATGATGCTGCCGTCGCCCTTGTCGTAAGGGAACATGATGCGGCCGCCGCGCCACTCCTCAATCTGCTTCCACCAGCTCGCCAACGCGTCTTTGTTCAGCTGCTCGCCGATCTCTTTAAGGATCGCGACCATCTCGGTCATTACGCTATCAACCGGACCAACAATTGGGATATCGGCCTTGATGGTCTTGGAGATGGACGCCGGATCGATATCGATATGAATGATCTTGGCATTCGGGCAGAACTTGCTCGCGCCGTTGATCACCCGGTCATCGAAACGTGCACCCACGGCCAGGATCACATCAGCGTGGTGCATCGCCAGGTTCGCGGTGTAGCTACCGTGCATACCGAGCATGCCGAGGAACTGGCGATCGGTGCCCGGATAGCCGCCCAACCCCATCAGGGTGTTGGTGACTGGCAGGTTAAGCATCTGCGCGAGTTCAGTCAGTGGCGCTGCAGCACCACCCATGATCACACCACCGCCCGAATAAACGACTGGGCGCTTGGCAGTCAGCAGCAACTCGGCCGCCTTGCGGATCTGCCCGGAATGGCCGCGCAGAGCCGGGCTATAGGAGCGCAGCTTGGCTTTCTTCGGATAGACGTATTCGAATTTTTCAGCCGGGTTGGTCATATCCTTCGGAATGTCGACAACCACAGGCCCCGGACGACCGGACTCAGCCAGGTAAAAGGCCTTTTTCATGACTTCCGGAATTTCCGAGGCATGCTTGATCATGAAGCTGTGCTTCACGATAGGCCGGGAGATACCGATCATGTCGGTTTCCTGGAAGGCATCAGTGCCGACCATGTTGCTTGGCACCTGACCCGACAACACCACCATCGGAATGGAATCCATATAGGCAGTAGCAATACCGGTAATGGCATTGGTCGCACCAGGACCAGACGTCACCAGCACCACGCCGGCCTTACCGGTGGCGCGGGCATAGCCGTCCGCCATATGGGTTGCCGCTTGCTCATGACGAACCAGAATGTGCTGAACTTCCGGCTCTTTGAACAGGGCGTCGTAAATATGTAGAAGAGCACCGCCTGGGTACCCATAGATGTTCTTAACGCCTTCGTCACGCAAAAAGCGGACGACCATTTCAGCGCCGGATAAAAGCTCCACGTTGTTCACCTCTAAAACGCCAGAAAACCGCCCAACAAGGAGGACGGCCTAAGATAGGTTTACTGTCAGCAGAGCATGAGCGACGGTGGTCGCCGACTACGTCAGCTACTACTGAGCAAGTATTGGGAAGCGCCCTTGGTGTTGCGGGCTTTTCCCACCCAGCGCGAGGTAACGCGTTGCGGGTGAAACAGGTCGGCGCGGGTGTGCACCTCATGTCTACTGAGCTAAAGCCTGCTTGCGGCGGACTCCACTACAGCGAGCGTGGAATTGTTGGGATTCAGAGCGATCAAGTCAAGCAATCCGTGATTGAATCTGCAATCTTCTGCTGTGACGCAGCGCAGGATGACGTTCCACACATTTTGGTTATAGTAGTCAGCAGGTATCGCAGCTCAACATAAGGAAACAGCATGCGCCGCATGATCATCACCAGCAGCTTGCTGCTTGCCATGAGCGCCACCGCCATGGCCAGCCAGGTTTACAAATGGGTTGACGCAAAAGGCGTTACCCATTTCAGCGCGCAGCCGCCGCAAGACCAGCAAGCAACTAGCGTCAACACTGCTACTGCGCCGCCCAAACCTGCGCCAGCAGAAACGCCCAAGGCTGCACCAACCTTTGAGAGCATTGCCGACCCCGAACAGGCGGCTATTGATGAGAAGGTCAAGAAAGAGGTCGCCGCCAAGGAAGCTGAACGCAAGAAGTATTGCCAGGACGTGCGCACCAACCTCTCGCAACTTGAAAACAATCCACGCATCCGTATGGAAGTTGAGGGCGAAGTACGCCGATTAGGCGAAAAAGAGCGGCAAGAGCGTATTGCCGCAGCACAGAAGTCGATTGCCGAAAACTGTAAGTAAGAAAACTGGCGCGACTCAGCTCGCGCCAGCAATCAACTGATCAAACTCACCCAACAGTTTGATCAGTGCTCCCGCCTTTTTCAGTTGCCCACCATAGACCTGCTCTGCCATCGGCTGAATGCCGGAAACACTGGGCAGCGCAGCACCCGCCTCCAGCAACTGCTTCATCCGCGGCAAGAATATCCACTGCAGCCACTGCTCGAACGCAAGCGTATCGACGCAGAACGGCTGCTGACTGGACAGCGCCTCAACGCTGGGAGCCTGCGCCTGCCACCAGCCTTGCACCCGCAACTCCCGCTCAATCAGCAACAACTGTTCGGCCAAAACCGGAGCGCGCCCGTCCATCAGAGACTAACCCGCGCCTGCTCGCGAGCTTGCGCTGCACCTGCGGCATCGCCCTGCTGCTCACGGGCCTGAGCAATCAGGTTCCACAGACTGGCCTGCAAGGCTGGGCGGCCGCTGGCATAGCTCAGGCCGCGACGGGCGAACTGTTCTGCCTGCGCTGCATCGCCCTGGGCCAAGCGAACTTCAGCCAGGCGATAGAGCACTTGCGGTTCACGCGGCGCAATTCGCTGAGCGCGCTCTAGACTGGAGGCCGCTCCATTCAAATCACCGCCACTCTGCTGCTGCTGGGCCGTGGTCAACAAAGCCAGAACCGGACCGTCCAGCTGTTCATCCACAGCCAGGCCACCGCTCGGAATACCACTGGGCGCCGGCGAGCTGTAGCTGCCTGGCGATGTAACGGGTGCAGAAGCACTCCACGGCTGCGACGTAGCTCCCGTGTCCAACGGCGCATTACCTGCCGGGAAAGACTGAATCGGCGTAGAACTACCGCCGCCAGGCACCATCACCACCACCCCGGAATCTTCCGGCAAGGCCTGCGGCTGTGTCGCCGGGGCACCATAACCACCTGACATACCGGACTGTCCGCCAGTCGCCGCACTCCCCCCTTCAACTACAGGAATTGAGCCGCGCGGCACACTGCTGCAACCAGCCAACAGCAACGACACCGTTACAACTGGAATCAACCATTTATTCACGTCACACCCTCTCACTTAAAACCTGCTGATGACCCGCTGCGCATCGGCCCTGCCGCAGTAAAAACAGCTCACAAGGCGCGCGCTCACGAGACTGTGAACAGGCTCTTAATCCAACCAGCCGCGCACCCAATCCATCACTTCATTGACCGGCGCCTGAATACCACAGGCGGGCCCGGCGACAGGTTGGCTGCCGCGAATATACGGCATCTGTACTGCATTCGGACAACTGGGATCGGTACCCTGGCCACTGCTGGAATCCACCCAGGCCAACACAACGTTATCCGGCACCGGCATGTCCAGCGGCAGCGGATCGGCCTTGCGCATAAAGTCCGTCCACACCTGCAACGCGCCAGTCGCACCGGTCAATGGCGTCGGCCCATTGTCATCACGCCCGAGCCAGACTACGGCCAGCACATCCTGACTGAAACCGGCGAACCAGCTGTCGCGCGAGTCATTACTGGTACCGGTCTTGCCCGCCAGTGCCAGCGAGCGCGGCAGCTGGCTGTAGACCGAGCGACCTGTACCCTCAGACATAGTGCGCTGCATGGCGTTCTGCAGCAGGTAGATTGCACCGCTGTCGAAACGCTGCTGAATTTGATACGGGTAGCGTTTGAGTGGTTCGCCGTCCGCCGTCAGCACGCTGCGAATCCCACGCAATGGGGTATTGAAACCGCCATTAGCCAGGGTCTGATACATATTCGCCACGCTCATCGGGCTCAACCCACCGGCGCCCAGTAGCATCGACGGATACGCCGGCCAATCCTGCTCGACACCCAATCGATTCAGGGTTTTCAGCACCTCAGGCACACCCATTTCCAGGCCCAGCTTGGCGGTTGACAGGTTGTATGAGTTGACCAGCCCCTGATACAGGTAAATCGTGCCATGGGCCTTGCGGTCGTAGTTCTGCGGTTTCCAGACCTGACCATCCTGCCCCTTGATGGAGAACGGCTGATCTTCAAGCAGGCTGGTCAGGGTGTACTGGCTTGGCCGCTCCAGCGCCGTCAGATAGATCGCCGGTTTGATCAGCGAGCCAATCGGCCGCACCGCATCCAGAGCCCGGTTAAAGCCGGCAAAGCGCGGCTGACGGCTCCCGATAATGGCCTGAACCTCACCGCTCTCAGGACTGGTCACCACCATCCCGGCCTCGACCTGATCAACGCCCTTGCGCCCGGACAGGCGTTTCAGGGTATCGGCCAGCGCACTTTCCGCCTTGAGCTGCATGATCGGGTCAAAACTGGTGAAGATGCGCAGCCCTTCCTCGGTCAAATCCTGATCCTGATAGTCCTCGCGCAGTTGGCGTTTGACCAGATCGAGGAAGGCCGGAAATGAGCTGTCCGCCAGCGTGCCACGGCGGGTAATTCCCAGCGGCTTCTGCTTGGCAGCAGTCACTTCCTCGACGCTGGCTACGCCCTGCTCCGCCAGTACGTCGAGCACCAGGTTACGCCGTTCCAGCGCGCGCTCCGGGTTGCGCCGCGGGTTGTAGTAGGTCGGCCCTTTGACCATGCCCACCAGCAGCGCCACCTGATCAAGCTTCAGCTCGGACAAGGGTTGGCTGAAGAAATACTGGCTGGCCAAACCAAAACCGTGCACCGCACGCTGGCCATCCTGACCGAGAAACACCTCATTGAGATAGGCCTCAAGAATGTCTTTTTTCTCGTAATGCAGTTCCAGCAGCACCGCCATCATGGCCTCGGTGGCCTTGCGCGAAAGGCTGCGCTCGTTGGTCAGGTAGAAGTTCTTTACCAACTGCTGGGTCAGGGTACTGCCGCCCTGGCGCAGCTGGCCGGCAGTGGCGTTGATCCATACCGCTCGGGCGATGCCCTTGGGGGATACGCCGAAGTGATTAAAGAACTCGCGGTCTTCAATCGCCACTAGGGTTTCCACCAGATAAGGCGGCACCTGCTCCAGCTTGATCAGCACGCGGTCTTCCTGATGCGCGGGGTACAAGCCACCTATTAATAGCGGTTCGAGACGCGCCACGGCCAGGTTGCCGCCACCGGCTTGAGTCAGGCCGGCAACATAATCGCCGGAAAAGCGCACACGCACGCGCTGCGACGGCTCAGTGCTCTCATAGAACTGGAAACCACGCGAATGCAGCTCGATGTTGTTACCCGCGACTGACACGCCGCCGGGGCCAGCCACCGCGTTTTCACGGCGATAGCCCAGGGCATCCAATTCCTTGAGGAAGTCAGCCTTGGCCAGTTTCTGGCCGACGAACAGCTCCAGCGGCCGGGCATAGACCTTGGCCGGCACAGTCCAGCGCTTGCCGGAGAACTTCTCCTGCACCACTGCATCGAGATAAACCGCAAAAACGGCAAGCACCACCAAACCAACCAGGCCGAGCTTGATAGCCCAGCCCAACCAGGGGCGCATGCCGCCAGAGCGGCGCTTAGAACGGGGACGGGAAGATCGGGTACGAGTCATGGCGCGGCATTATACGCACTTTGCCCGCGCGCCAGCAGGACGTTGAGCGGTTTGCAGAGCGGCGTTGAGCGGCCATAATGGCCGCCTCTTAATTTTAGTAAATTGCCAAGGATCGCCCGTGAGCCAAGCCCTGATCGCCGCACTGCAGAACCCGGCCCTCTACCCTCATCCCGTGGAGCAGTTTCAGGTCATCGAAACCCATATTTCCTGGGTAGTGCTTACCGGCCCCTTTGCCTACAAGATCAAAAAGCCGATGAATTTCGGCTTTCTCGACTTCACCGACCTCAGCTCCCGCGAGCACTTCTGCAACGAAGAGCTGCGCCTCAACCAGCGTTTGACTCAGGGCCTCTACCTGGAAGTGTTGTCGATCAACGGTAGCGCCGATGCCCCACAGTTCGGTGGCAGTGGCCCGACCATCGAATACGCGCTGAAGATGCGCCAATTCCCGCAAAGCCAGCTGCTCAGTGACGTACAGGCGCGCGGCGAACTGAGCGAGGCGCATATCGACGCCCTGGCCAAGCAGATTGCCGACTTCCATGGCGCAACCCCGACAGTGGCCGCGAGTCATACGCTGTGCACACCAGAAGCCATAGCTGCCCCGATGCGGCAGAACTTCGAGCAAATCCGCCCCATGCTCAGCGACGCAGCTGACCTGCAACAGCTTGATGCCCTGGAAGCCTGGGTCGAGGCCAGCTACACACGCCTGGAGCCACTACTGGCCCAACGGGCGAGCAATGGTTTGATCCGCGAATGCCACGGCGACATTCACCTAGGCAACGCCACCCTGCTGGATGGTCAGGTGGTGCTGTTTGACTGCATCGAATTCAACGAGCCATTTCGCCTGATTGATATCGCCCTAGATGCCGCTTTCCTCGCGATGGATTTGGAAGACCGTGGCCTTAAGTCACATGCCTGGCGTTTCATCAACGCCTGGTTGGAGCACACCGGCGATTATCAGGCGCTGGAATTGCTGAATCTTTATAAGGCCCACCGCGCCCTGGTCCGCGCCAAAGTCGCGCTGTTCAGCCTGGCGCACCAGACCGATGCCGTACAAAAGGCCGTGACCCTGCGCCAATACCGCAACTACGCCAACCTGGCGGAAAGCTACAGCGCCATTCCATCGAGCTTCCTGGCCATCACCAACGGAGTTTCCGCAGTTGGCAAAAGCCATGTCGCCATGCGTCTGGTCGAAGCCCTCGGGGCTATTCGCCTGCGCTCGGATGTAGAGCGCAAGCGCCTGTTCGGTGAGCAGAAGGAAACTGATCTCGGCAAACTCAGTGCCGGTATCTACAGCCAGGATGCCAGCATCGCCACTTACCAACACCTGCATCAGCTGGCCGAAGCCGTACTGCGTGCCGGCTTTCCCGTCGTCATCGACGCAACCTACCTGAAACGCGCCCAGCGCGACGCGGCCAGCCAAGTGGCTGAAAGCTGCGGGGTGCCCTTCCTGGTTCTGGAATGCAACGCCCCCGACGCGATCATCGCCAGCTGGCTGGAGCAACGCCAGGCTGCTGACAGCGACCCCTCCGACGCCACCATGGAGGTTGTACGCGCTCAACAGGCCAGCCGGGAACCCTTGAGCGAAGATGAACTGCTGCACAGCAAGCGTGTAGACACCCATGAAAGCGCCAGCCTGGACAGCCTGATAGCCCGGATTCGCCAGCGCCTTCCGGGCCTGTAATACACCAAACGGGCAATGAGTGGCGGCGCGAGCAGAGCGCGCCGCGGCTTCTATACTGGCGATGAGTCCCTACGGAGAGTTCTCATGAGCCAGCCCCGACAATTGGATAACCCGCTGTATAGCTTGATCCGCAACGAGCAAATTTCCGCCTTCAATGCACAAAAGCCCAAAGATACCGTTGTCGACCTGAGCGACGGTGATTTTCGCGGGATTGACCTGCGTGCACTGGATGCCCAAGGCATTAATTTCACCAACGCTTATTTTCGCGGCACCGACCTGCGCGGCCTCGACCTGCGCAGCGCCAAGCTCGAAGGTGCCAGCCTGGCCCACGCGCAGATTTCCGGGGCTTACTTCCCAGCCGAGCTGACGGCTGACGAAATACTTATGTCAGTGAATTTCGGCACCCGCCTGCGCTACAACACCCGTTGAGCCGCCACTTGAATCACGCCGACGTCAGCCAGTTGTTCGCTGCCCAAGCAAACGCCTACGCCAGCTTTCGTCCGCATTACCCAAAACACCTGTTTGCCTGGCTGGCCGCGCAATGCCCAGAACACCAGCTGGCACTGGATATAGCCTGTGGTAACGGTCAGGCCAGCGAGCCACTGCGCGAGCACTTCAAACGGGTACTGGCCTGCGATGCCAGCCTTGAGCAATTGCAAGCCTGCGTCGATAAACCTGGCCTGCAGCGCTTTGTTGCCGAGGCGCAAGCGCAGCCTCTGCCTGATCACAGCCTGGATCTGATCGTGGTGGCGCAAGCACTGCATTGGTTCGCCACACCGGCGTTCTTTACCGAAGTACGCCGCCTGCTCAAACCCGGCGGCCTATTTTGCGCCTGGTGCTACAGCCTGATGCGCATCGACACAAAGCTGGACGCGCTGATTGATCACCTCTACTGGCACACGCTCGGCGACTACTGGCCGAAAGGACGTGCCAGCGTCGATGCCGGCTATCGCGATATCGACAACCCCTTCAGCCCTGTCACTGCGCCCACTTCAGCCATAGCCGCCAGCTGGTCGCTGGAGCAACTGCTGGGCTACCTGCAGACCTGGTCTGCGGTGCAACGTTATGCGCAGCAAAACGGCACTAATCCCGTACTACAACTGCAGCCAAAGCTGCGCCAGGCCTGGGGTGATGCCAAACAGCCACGTTTTATCCAGTGGCCGCTACACTTTCTGGCAGGAACGCCAAATTGATTCCACCCGCAAGACTGCCTAGCAGCGCAAGGAGGCTTGATGAACGATGAGCTGCAACACCTGAAAAACCTCGGCAAAACCTCGGCCCAGTGGTTGCACGCGGTTGGCATTCACAGCGCCAACGACCTACGTCGGCTGGGTGCGGTCAGCGCCTACCGTGCGGTACGTGCACGCGGATTCAGAGCATCCAAAGTACTGCTCTACGCGATTGAAGGGGCGCTGCTGGATGTGCATTGGAATGAGCTGCCACCCGGACACAAGGCCGAACTGAATGGTCAGCTGGATGAAAGTACGCCCCACAACAAGAGCTAGCTCACAACCTCTCAGCCTTTTGATTTACCTGAAGCGCGCTGGCAACTATTGTTTTAGGGACGTTCGTGCGGTTTAGTATGCCCAGCCAGTTCAAGGAAATTCGCTCATGTATTTACTCGGGGAGCAACCGGCTTACGCCGATCAGCTGATCAACCGACTCCAAAGTATCCCCACGCAATTGCTTGATGGGCTTGCACCTACTGGATCGCCATTACAGCTTGAGCGCGCGGACGATCTGGCCAAAATCCTGCCTGGCAACCAGCTATTCATTATTGAAAACGGCCTGCTGCATGCCGTAGTCGACGAGCGGCCACTGTTTTATCTGCAAGAGGGCGACTTGGTTGGCCTGCGTCAGGGCCTGGACATGCCCAGCTGCCGTTACAGCAGTGAAGAACAGCTGAGCCTGATCCCCTATTCACGCAGCGAAGTGTTCAAGCACATCTACGCCAGCGAACACCGCCAAGAACTGTTTATCCAGTACCTGATCGGCCACACCGCCCTGCTCTCCGATGCCTTGGTACGCCTGAAGCAGCCGGAGATCCGCCCATCCACGGGCTTCCAACACTTTGCCGCCGGTGAAGAGCTGATCCACCAGGGTGATGTCGCCGATAACGTGTTTATCATCATCGAAGGTCATGCCGAGGCGTATGTCGACGGACACAAGGTTGGCGACGTACAGAAGGATGAAATTTTCGGCGCCATGGCCGTATTTACCCGCGAGCGGCGCAGCGCCACCGTGCTGGCAATTGAACCCTGCACAGTCATGGTGATTCCCAAAGAGCAGTTCCTCAGCCTGATGCAAAGCAACCCACGCATCGCCCACAGCCTCATTGAGAGCATGGCCAAGCGCATTGACCTGCTGAACAAGGAAGTTACCCAGCTGCGCCTTCCCGCCCAGGTCTCCTGAACCCCATGAGCAAGCCAAGAGCCCGACCCTGTGTCGGGCTTTTTGTTATGCCCCAAACAGGTATTTGCGCCAGTCGAAAAAACTTTGCTTGCGGGTGTTGACTTGAAAATGAGAATTGTTATTATTATCGCAACTGGTCGCGAGATCAGCCGATAAGCTTAAGAGACCTTCAGTCGGCCTCTTCAGATTATCTCCTCATCAGGCTAATCACGGTTATTGACCCGGCTTTTTGCCGGGTCTTTTTTTGCCTATCGAAAAGTTGTTTTGTCGCTTTTAAAAATCGACCTGCGCCAGCCACTCCGGCAAATTGAAATGCTGGCTCACGCGGCAGATCTTGCCGTCACGAATCTCGAAGAAACTCGCCGCCGTCAGCTCATAGCGCTGGCCACAGGCGTCCGGCAAGCCGTCATCCGTGCTCAGGTACTCACCACTCAGGGTGAATTCGCAAGCGGCACGCTGTCCGCTTGGCTCGGTGAGAATCTGCAGGTTATCGATGCTTTCGCGGTAGCAGCGCTGGGTGCGCTCGAGGTAATCGGCAAAGGCTTGCACGCCCTGCTCGCGCGGCCCCTGATTGATGTCCAGCAGCACATCGCTGCTGAGCAGGGCCAGGCAGGCGCGAGTGTCGCGCTCATTGAGGGCATTGAAGTAGCGGATAAGCAGAGCGTGGGCAGCGGCTGGCATGAGCAGTCTCCGGTGAAAACCGCAGACTACCCGCTCAGCCACAGGCAAATCGGGCTAGGGTCGCAGTTTTGCGCAGTGATCCTGCTCAGGCTGCGCCGGGGTGAACCAGACGTAATCGGCCGAGTCCGCGGCAACCTGGCTGCCAACTTCCGCCAGAATCAAGACCTGAGTCCCCTGCGCAGCGCCTAGGTCCTGCAGATGCAACGGCACACCCAGATCGCGACGCACATGGAATGCGCCAGCCAACAGCAGGCTCGGTTCGGGCGCCGCCAGCATCGCTTCGGCCATGCGTCGGTCGCGCTGTTGTTGCACCGCGAGCATCGCCGGCAGCTGGCTTTCCGGCAGCAGATTGCAATGTGAGTCACGGATCTGCGCGCGCAGTGCCTCGCGCACTGGCGGCGCCGTGGAGGCCTGACCCTCCAACTGCGGCACCTGGGCGTAGATCTGCATGATCTCGCGCCGCTCAAGATTGGCCGCCAGCATCGGATATGGCTGACGCAAGGCGTATTGCACCAGCGGCCCATACAGCGACCAGGCCCAGCCCGGCTGCCAGGCCAGGGCCGTGAGCATGTCCTGCGGCACCTGCTCGTGCGCAATGGCCGCACGCACCTGATCGACCCTGATTTGCTGATCCGGGGTCAGCATCTCCAGCAATACACTGCCTTGCGGCCGCTGCGCTGCCAGCGCGCGCAACAGCCAGAGCTGCAGCGCATGGTGATCGGGGTTGTCGTGGCGTTCACCCACCAGCACCCTGGGCGCAGCAGCCAGGCGCTCCAGCAGCTGCGCCGGGGTCAATATTGCGCCGCTGCGCACCTCAACAATCTGCCCCAGCTTGGCATGCGCCAGCCCTTCAGGGCTTTGCCAGGTGGGCAATGCAGGCAGTGAAGCCTGGCAAGCGCTCAACAGTGTCATCACCAGCAATAACGCAATACGCATAAACATGACCTTAGAACCTGCGTTTAACGAGCAACGATTAATGGATGCCCGCGTTCAGGATGCTGCTGCACCAGCACCTCCAGGCCAAACACCGCCTGCAAAGGCTCGGCACGCAATACCTCCTCGGGGCTACCGAACACATGGGGGCGACCGTTTTGCAGCAACAACAGGCGATCGCAATAGCGCGCGGCCAGGTTGAGGTCATGCAGAATCACCAGCACCCCCGCCCCCTGCTCGGTAAAGGCCCGGGTGGCCTGCAGAGTCGTGTGCTGATGCAGAGGGTCGAGCATTGAAGTCGGCTCGTCCAGCAAGAGCATTTGCCCTTCGCCACCGGGCCAGAGCTGCGCCAGCACCCGCGCCAGGTGTACACGCTGGCGCTCACCGCCCGACAACGCCAGATAACTGCGCCCGGCCAGGTGCAGGGCATCGGCGGCCTCCAAGGCCTGCTTGATAATCTGCGTATCCTTGAGCCGACCACTGGCGTGGGGCAAACGGCCCATGCCGACCACCTCCTCCACACGAAAGGCAAAGTTCAGCGTCGAGGCTTGCGGCAATACGGCCAGGCGCTGAGCGCGCTCGCTACCCGGCCAATCCTGCAAACGACGCTGATCCAGCCAGACGTCGCCTTGGCTCGGCGGCAATTCACCACACAAGGCGCCCAGCAGAGTGCTCTTGCCGGCACCATTAGGGCCCAGCACACCGAGCACTTCGCCCGGACGCAGCTCCAGGTTGATCTCCGCCAACACCGTGCACGGACCGCGCTGGACCGCCAGATTTTCTGCACGCAGCATCAGGCACGTCCCCGCAGCAGTAGATAAAGAAAGAACGGCGCGCCGATCAGTGCCGTGACAATACCGATGGGTAATTCCGCTGGCGCCATAGCCAGCCGTGCTACCAAGTCCGCCATTAATAGCAGGCTGGCACCGGCCAAGGCCGACGCGGGCAACAGCACACGATGATCCGGCCCCACCAACAAGCGCACCAGGTGTGGCACCACCAAGCCGATAAAGCCGATCATCCCTGCCGCCGCTACCGCCGCGCCCACACCGAGGGCGGTGCAGAACACCAGTTCGGCCTTAACCCGCTCCACGGCAAAGCCCAGGTGCCGCGCCTCGGATTCGCCCAACAGCAAGGCGTTCAGCGCCTTGGCCCGTCGTGGCAACCACAGCGCCACCGCTGCCGTCACCAGCAGCAATGGCCACAAACGCGCGTAACTGGCGCCATTGAGGCTGCCCAGGTTCCAGAACGTCAGGGTGCGCAAGGTGGCGTCATCGGCCAGGTAGGTGAACAGGCCGATGGCCGCGCCGGCCAGTGCGGTCAGCGCGATACCCGCCAGCAGCATGGTCGCCACATGGGTTTCGCCGTCACGCCGGCCCAGGCGGTAAACCAGCGCCGTCACGCCCAGGCCGCCGATAAAGGCGAACAACGACAACACATAAGGTGCAAAGGCTTGCGGCAAACCACCCAGGGCAGCGCCGCCCACAATTGCCACCGCAGCACCCAGGGCGGCGCCGCTGGATACCCCGATCAGACCGGGATCGGCCAGTGGGTTACGAAACAATCCCTGCATCGCCACCCCACACAGCGCCAGCACCGCACCGACCAGCAGCCCGAGCAGGGTGCGCGGCAAACGGATCTGCCCGAGTATCAGTTCGGCCTGGGCCAGGTCATCACCCGGTTGCGCCAGGCCAAGCAGGCGCAGCGCCGCCTTGAGAGTGTCGAGCAACGGCAGGCTGACCGGCCCCAGTGCCAGGGATAACCAGAGCGCGAGCACCAGCAACAGGCCCAATGCGATAAACAGTGAGCGCGGTCGAATAACAGGATTCATGGCGTGGGCTTAGCTTCGGCGACCAAAGGTTGGCTGGCAGGATAAAAGGCTGCGGACAAGGCCGCCAGCCCATCCGGCAAACGCGGACCAAGACCGCCGACCAACAGTGTGGGATCGAGCATCAGCAAGCGTTGATTGCGCGCCGCACGCGTGGCGGCCAGCGCCGGGTTCTGCTGCAACAGCGCCTCGCGTGCGGCGTCACCGGACAAGCTGCGGTCCGCGATGATCACCACCTCGGGATCAAGCGCCAACAAGGCTTCGCTCGACAGCGCCTTGTAACCACTGTGACTGGCCAGATTTTTCCCGCCGGCATGCTCAATCAGCCAGTCGGCCGACGTCTCCATACCGCCGACCATCGGGCTTGCCCCAGCGTGACCGAGCAACAGCAACACACCAGGCGCCACCTGCTGACGCTGCGCGACTACCAGCCAGTCCGCCTGCTGCTGTAAGCGCTGCTGATACGCCGCAAAGGCCTGCTCGGCACGTTGCGGCTCACCGAGCAGGCTGCCAAGGCGCTGCAGGCTGGCTTGCAGGCTTGGTAAATCTGCCTTGGCGGATACCACTTCCACGCGCACACCGGCGCTGCGCAACTGCGCCAGTACCGGTGGCGGGCCCATTTCCTCGCTACCGAGCAACATATCCGGGCGTAAGGTCAATATGCCCTCGGCGGCAAGTTGGCGCTGGTAGCCGACACTTGGCAAATCACGCAGGGACGTGGGGTGCTGGCTGGTGGTATCGACCCCAACCAAACGGCTTTCGCCGCCCAGCAGCACCACCCACTCACTGAGCGAGCCGCCGGAGCTGACCCAGCGCTGCGGCAGTTGTTCAGCGGCGACTAATGAAGAAAAGGACAACAAACCCATGCACAGGGCGATACAGCAATTAAGGCGTTTCATGATGAGTCTCTGGAAAACCGATATAAACGCCGGCCACGGCCACCACCCAAGGTCAGGCTGCTCCGGCGTTACCCCACACCGCTCAGGCATCAAACGCGGCAGCCTCTTCAGCCAAGGTGCGCCAGTCTTCACGCTCCGGGATGCCGGGCTTGCGCGCGCCAAACAGCTGCACGACCAACTCACCATTGGCATCAAAGGCTTCCCAGCTGGTAATCACTCCATCGCTGCTGGGCTTGCGTACCCGCCATAACTCCACCACGCCCGGGGTCTTCAGGTGCAGGTTGAACGCTGCATCCAGCACGTTGAACCAGCTGTCCATCCAGCGCAGGTTGCTCACCGGTCCAGAGTGGATCTGGATGCAGTGACGATTGCCGACAAACACCATGATCGGCACTTCGCGCGCCCCCGCCTGCTCCAGCAACTTGGGCAACTCGCTGACATGCAGCGGCTCGGCCCATTCGCGACCTGCCAAACGCAACGCCTGAGTACGGCTGGTGCCGTGCTTCTTCAACAAGGCAAAGAAATGATGGGTGTCCTTCAGCGCTGCCCAGCCCACACGCAAGGCAGCGGCATCAATCAGCGCATCCGCTTGCGCCGCAGCGGCTTGCGGCAACGGCTGCAGATCGAGAAAGGCGCTTTGCTCTGCCGCGGCAAACCGCTCCAGCAGGGGCGACCACGCCTGTAACTGGTTGTCCTCGGTGAGAAACACCTTGTGCACCGCCGTGCCTTGCCGGTCGAACACCTGAATGCTGCGCTGGGTGCCCTTACTGGTCTGTTCTTCGATGGCAAACACACTGGCCCAGCCACCGAGGAACAGACGCAGGTCAATGTCTGCCGACACCACCAGGCCCATCTGGCCATTGGCGGTCACTGTGACCTCACGGTAAAAGCCTTTGCGTTCATGGACGCAATGCTCGTTGCGGGTGAGCGCCATCACATAGCCCAATTCGCCGAGCGCGGGCAGCAAGCCCGCCCAGTCTGGCCGCAGGCGCACGGCATCCACCCCAAGGCGGCAGGCCACCAGCTCGGCCTCACTCACCGCCAGGCGCTCGGCGGCGTCGCGGGCGCGCAAGCGTGGCTGCTCGCTGCGCAGCACTTGCCACGCCAGGTACAGATCATTGGCCGGTTGGCTTGAGGACTGGCTATTCATCATGGGAACTCCTTGATCACGGGGGACGCCTGGCCGAAAAACAGACTATTGGGTTACTCACGCACAGCCGCATAAGCCGTTCTGCAAGGGCATAAGCGGGACAGGTAGAGCATGCACATGCAGGTACAGCACAGGCCGACCGGCAAGATGAAATCTATTTGATAATCATTTGCATATGACTGTCAATCTTATTAAGGTTTGCGCCGTCGCCAACCCGAGCGGTCACAGAACCCGTCTTGCATGCTCCTGGAGTAGTCCCATGTCGATACGCCCTCCCTTTGCCCACCGCCCCTGGCTTGCGCTGTTGCTGTTAAGCCCGTCACTGGCCCTGGCCGAACAGCCGGCCACGTTGCCGGACACTCAGGTAACCGGCAGCGCGCTTAGCGCATCGCTGCCCACCACGACCCGCACCGCTGCCGAGACCCTGGAAAAGCGTCAGATCCGCAGTTTTGACGACCTCGGCAAGCGCGCCGAGCCGGGCGTCAACTACAGCCGCAATAGCGAGAGCATCAACATTCGCGGCCTCGACCGTGACCGCGTGCTGACCACCATCGACGGCATCCGCGTGCCCTGGCTGACCGATGGTGCGCGCAGCCAGGGCCCCACCGGCGGCGCCCAGGGTGGCCTGGACTCGATCGATTTCAATGGATTGTCCTCGGTCGACATCGTGCGTGGCGCCAACTCCAGCGTGGTCGGCTCCGGCGCCCTCGGCGGTGCGGTTGAGCTGCGTACCCTCAACCCGGAAGACCTGCTGCGCGATGGCAAAGACCTCGGCAGTCTGGTCAAGACCGACTATGACAGCGCCGACCATAGCTGGGGGCTGAACGGCGCCCTGGCCGGGCGTTATCAGGACACCGCCTGGCTGCTGCAAGCCGGCCAGCGCCAGGGCCACGAGCTGGAAAGCGGCGGCAGCGACAACACCTATGGCAGTAGCCGCACCGAAGCCAACCCGGCCGACACCGACCAACAGAGCCTGCTGGTCAAACTGCAGCAGCGCTTCGACGGCGGGCACAAGCTCGGCTTCACCGGCGAGGTGTTCGAGCGCGAGAACGACATCGACAGCCGCAGCAACCAGGGCAGCACCTACCTGCTCGGCGAGAACAGCACCGAAGAGCACGTCAAACGCCAGCGTCTATCCGTCGACTACGCCTTCCGCGCCGAAGACAGCCACGGTCTGATCGACAGCGCCAATGCCATCGCCTACTGGCAGAAACTGCGTCGCCACGACGACCAGAGTGGTATCCGTACCGTCACCGACTCGCGCGCGGCCATTCCGAATTTCGTCTTCGGCCGCAGCGGCAACCCGTACAAATACCCCAGCGGTAACTTCGGTCGTGACAACCAGATCGAAAAGGAGCTGTACGGGGTATCCGGCGATGTCGGCAAGACCTTCGAGCTAGCCGGCCTGGCCAACGCGCTGACCCTTGGCGGCGAGCTCTATCAGATCAATACCGAGCAAGTCTCCGAGGGCTATGACAATTGCCCCGCCGTGCTCAATGAACTGATGGGCCCTAGCGCCTGTAGCTTCCTGCACACCAACCAGGCCGACATGCCCAAGGCTGAAGGCAGCCAATGGGCGCTGTACGCCACCGACGAGATCAGCTTCGCCGACGGCCTGGTCAAGCTGACCCCTGGCCTGCGCTACGACCACTACAAACAGAACCCCAAGGCCACCAGCGACTTCGCCAACAACATCAACCCAGCCAACCAGCAAACCCTGGAAACCAGCAGCGACCACAAACTCTCCGGCAGCCTGCTGGCAACCTGGCAGGTGGCCGAGCAAACCCTGCTCTACGCCCAGTGGGCGCAGGGCTTCAAGGCTCCGGACGCCACTCAGCTGTACATGAATTACGGCGCTGAAAGCAGCTACCTGCGCCTGGGCAATAGCGAGCTCAAACCCGAGGAAAGCAACGGCTACGAGCTTGGCGTACAACTGGGCGACGACAAACTGGGCGGCTCGCTCAGCCTGTTCGACAACCACTACAAAAACTTCATCGACGACGATGTGCCGCTGGACGCTGCTGACCTGGCCGCCATCGGCCTGGACACGACCGACTACCCCTACGGCGTAACCCGCACCGAGAACCGCGCCAAGGTGCAGATCTACGGCGCAGAAGTAGCCGCCCACTGGCAGCTGGTGCCGCACTGGACGCTGTGGGGCTCCGTCGCCTGGGCCAATGGCGAGGACCGCGAAACCAACCAGCGTCTCAGCTCGGTGGCACCGATCACCAGCCTGCTCGGCTTGAGCTACGAACGTGATCAATACGGCGCCGATCTGATGCTGAGAGCCGCCACCGCCCGCGACAAGGTCGAGAACGACGGTGACTTCGAGGCGCCCGGCTACGCCGTGGTCGACCTCAGCGGCTACTGGCAACCCGCCGAGCTGAAGGGTGTGAAGCTGCAAGCAGGCCTGTTCAACGCCTTCGACAAGCAATACTGGAACGCCCTCAACGTTCCGACCGGCAGCCTGGTGCAACCGGACGACTACTACAGCGAAGTCGGGCGCAACGTCCGCGTCTCCGCCTCCTGGCAGTACTGAGTACCACTTGGCGCACGGACGCGCCATCCTCTTTCACTTCCCCGCCAGCACGGCATAATGCCGGCCTGTCGTGGAGGACAACATGCTGCGTTTATGTGCACCGGGTGAATTGCTCGAAGGCCAGAGCCGAGGTTTCGAGCTTGCAGGGGAAAAGCTGTTTGCCGTACGCAAGGACGGCCAGCTGCATGCCTACCGCAACCGCTGCCCGCACCGCGGCATTGCGCTGGAATGGCTGCCCGACCAGTTTCTCGATGCCAGCGCCAGCCTGATCCAGTGCGCCACCCACGGCGCACTGTTTTTGATCGATTCCGGCGAATGCGTCGCCGGCCCCTGCGCTGGGCAATCGCTGCAAGCGCTTGCCATCCGCGAGGATGATCAGGCTATCTGGGTCGAGTTAAACGAGGCCTAAACCCCTAAAGCCCAGCACTGGCCAAACGCTGGGCATGCTCGACAAACAGCTTGACCGGCTCGGCGCCCTTGCCGACCAGGCCGAAGGTCTGATTGATGATGTCGAAATGGTCCAGCGGGTACTGATCACCGATCACCGTACCCAGGTGCGAGCTGTAACGCCCGACCATGCCATCGCACTGCCCCGGCTCACGCTGAAAAGTCCGTGCAAACAGCCGGCAGGCCACATTCGGCCCATCAAAACGGTTGCCGCCTTTATTGGTGATGCCCGGCTGGAGAGTGCCGGACCAGGAGTAGTAGCGCACGCCATTGACCTCGGCCGCACCCTCACCACCCCAGACTTCGGGCAATCCCTGCGGGTACAGCGCATTAAATGCAGCCACCCCCTCAAGCGTCAGCGATTGCTGCGCAGCCGCCACATCCATGGGTAGTGGCTCGCCTGTATAACCGCGCTCCAGCCAGGCCATGCAGCGGGCAACGCCCCGTAGCAAGGCGCTCAATATGCGCTCACGCAGGCTGCCGTGAGGGGCTTTGCGTGCCAGAAAATTCGCCAGCTCCGAGCCGTGATTGGGGCCGGCCACCGACGTCACCGAGGCCACCCACTCGGGCTTCAACGCAGCGGCATAACGGGCCGTCAACGCCCCCTGACTATGGCCGATCAAATGCACTTTTTCTGCGCCGGTCTGTTGCCGCACCTCAGCAATGCGCAACAGCAATTGCTCACCGCGCACCTCACTGGAATGCACCGACGACACCAGCACCGGGAACACCGTTGCACCAAGCCGGCGCAGCGCGGTGGCGATGCCATACCAGTAGGGATAGCCCAGCAGAGTGACAAAACCGAGCAGGCCTGGCACCAGAACCAGGGGATATCGAGGTACAGAGGGTGTCGACATAGCAGAGCATCCTTGTTGTCATACCGTCATCAAAGAAAGTGCTGAACCACAAAACATGCCAGAGCACTGTGCAAACGCAACCATTGCAGGCCAACTATGCGCGCTTATTGGCCGAGGGCGGCAAAGTGATTGCCTCAGTTCCGTCAACCCCGCTCTGGATGGCCCTTCAGCACCTGCATGCTCAGCCGACCGGCGCCATAGTCTCGCAGGGTGCGATGACGCTTCATCCATCCACCCACGACAATAACGGATGAAAACAGCATCGCCCCCTGCATAGCGGATCTTTCTCTGTAGCCTGGATGTAATCCAGGGAATGCCCAGGCTCTCAGGCGCTGCCTGGCAGATGCTCTGCCGGCGCCCGGCGGTAGATCCATATCCGCTTAAGCACCGTCGAGAATTGGCGCCACAAACTGCCATTGTTGTAGACCTGACCATAACGCTCGGCGATCTCGCGCACCTCCACGGCCAATGCCGCATAACGGCGTGCTGGCAGATCGGGAAACAGGTGATGCTCGATCTGGTGGCTGAGGTTGCCGGTAAGGATATGAAACAACGGCCCACCCTTGAGGTTGCTGGAACCGCGTAACTGCCGCAGGTACCAGTGACCACGGCTTTCCCCCACGACCGACTCCTTGCTGAACACCGCTGCTTTTTCCGTGAAGTGGCCACAGAAGATTACGGTGAAGGTCCACAGGTTACGGATCAGGTTGGCCACCAGGTTACCGGCCAGCACGGCCAGGGCATTGACCCCAAGCAGCAGCGCCAGCAGTGGGAAAAACAGGTAATCCTTACCCCACTGACGGAGGATTTTGCCGTTGAACTGGCGAATCAGCGGGCGCACCTCGTCCTGACTCAGCTTGCCTTTGTAGACCTTGTCCAGACGCAGGTGCTGAACCGCCACCGAATACTGAAACAGCAGCGCCTGAATCGTCACCCACAGCGGCTGCCAGCGGTAGAACGGCTTCCAGCGTTGCTCGGGAAATAAGCGCACCACGCCATAGCCAACGTCATCGTCCATGCCCAGCACATTGGTCCAGGTGTGGTGCACATGGTTATGCGTGTGTCGCCAGAAATCACCGGGGCCGGCGATATCCCATTCGTAGTTGCGCCCGGCCAGCTCAGGATCATTCATCCAGTCGTACTGACCGTGCATGACGTTATGCCCCAGCTCCATGTTCTCCAGAATCTTTCCCAGCCCCAGCAGCGCCGTACCCAGCAGCCAGGTCGGCGGCAGCCAGCCGAACAGCAACAGCCCCCGCCCGCTCCAACAACAGAAGCGCACCGCCGCGCGAATGCGGCGGATATAACGCGCATCCACTTCACCCAGATCGGCCAGGGTGCGCTGGCGCAGGGCGTCCAGCTCACGGCCAAAAGCGTTCATTTCATCCACGGACAATTCGCGATCAGCGCGCACAGGGATTCCCTCGCCAGTTAAAGATCAATATCTACGTCGCCATGCGGCGCACTCACGCACAGCCGGATCGGCTGGCCCGGTTCGCTGAACAACAGGCCACTGCGCATATCGCGCACCGTGCCGCTCAGCAGGGTGCAGGTGCAGCTGGCACAGATGCCTTGCCGGCAGCCGTAAGCCGGTCGCAAACCTTGCGCTTCGGCCAGTTCCAGCAGACTGCGCTGGTTGTCGGCCTGCATGTGCTGATGGCTGCGGGTAAAGCCCAGGCGTAGCGCATGCACCTCATCAACGGTGCTGAAGGCCGGCGGCGTAAAGGCTTCGACCTGCAACGCACCCGGTAAACCGCTGGCTTGCCACCACTGCTGTACCTGGGCAACAAACCCCGCCGGGCCGCAGGCCAGCACGCGGCGTTGATCCAACTGGGCTACCTCGGCCAGATGCTCACCCGCAAAACGCCCACTGAGGGTTGCCGACTCAGCACCAGCGGCAGTCAGCGCCCAGCGCACCTGTAGATTGCGGTGTTGCGCCTGCAAGGCTTGCAACTCGGCGACAAACGCCCGCTGCCCCTGCTCACGCACGTAATGCAGCAGCGTGATCGGCGCGCTGCAGCCCTGAGCCAGAGCGGCGCGCAGCATACCCAGCAGCGGCGTGATGCCACTGCCAGCGGCCAGTAACAGCACAGCCTGTTGCGCCTCGGGCCAGCTCAACTCGCCAGACACCTGCCCCAGTTCCAGCACATCGCCCACCGCCAGATGCTCCAGCAGATAAGGCGATACCCGTCCACCTGGCTGCTGCTTGATCGCGATCTGCAGGCTGCCATCGACATGCACCGCCGTCAGGCTGTAACTGCGGCTCAGGCGCACGCCGCCCCGTTCCAGATACAGCTGCAGATGCTGGCCCGGGTGCGCGCCGCGCCAGTTGCCGTTGGCACGCAGGGTCAGTTCGAGCATGTCGTCGGCCACCCACTGACGCTGGGTAACCCGAGCAAACACTCGATTCAGGCGCAGCGCCGGGTGCAGCAGCGCCAACCCGGCATCGACATCACTTTCACGCAACCAGCCATGGGCGACCAGCACACGCAGCGGCTGCAACAGGCTTGTCAGCCTGCGCACCCCGGCCAAAGGAAGTAGGGCCACGACAAGACTCCAGTGAACAATTGTTCACTAGGCTGGCAGAGCCTTTTTATTCAGTCAACACTTGTTCACTCAAATAAAGGCGCCTGGCGTCCGTTCGACGCAAACAGCAGCCATTTGCTAAAGTGCGGCGCTGATTACGTCATGCAGAGCTGCACGCTTGAAACCACTACAACCGCGCGCCGAACAAAAACTGCAAACCCGCCATGCCCTGATGGACGCAGCCCTTACCCTGATGGACAGCGGTCGCGGTTTCGGCAGCCTGAGCCTGCGTGAAGTGGCGCGCTGCGCCGGCATCGTGCCAACCGGTTTCTATCGCCACTTCGCCGACATGGACGCTCTCGGTTTGGAACTGGTGGCCGAAGCGGGCGAGACCTTCCGCGAGACCATCCGCCAGGTCCGCCATCATGAATTCGAAATCGGCGGGGTGATTGATGCCTCGGTGCGTATCTTCCTCGATGCCGTGGCCGCCAATCGCTCACAGTTTCTGTTTCTTGCCCGCGAGCAGTACGGTGGTTCTCGCCCAGTACGCCAGGCCGTAGGCGCCTTGCGTGAGCGCATTACCGCCGACCTGGTTGCCGACCTGGCGCTGATGCCCAAGCTGCAACACTTCGACAGCGCTGCGCAGAATGTAATGGCCGACCTGGTGGTCAAGACCGTGTTCGCCACCCTGCCCGAGCTGATCGACACGCCGTCCAGCGTTTTACCCAGCCACGCCACCCCAGAAACCAAGATGATCGAGCAGCTGCGCTTTATCTTTATTGGTTCCAAGCACTGGCAGGGGCTCGGCCACTCCCATCACTAGCGCGCACCAAAAACGCTCAAAAACACCGCTAGCGCACCAATTCTGACCGTCAAACGCACAGCAAACTTGCACAGAACCACCCAGTAGCGGGCATTCCCTCGGCTTGTCCGTTGTTTGGCAAGCACCTTGCTCTATAACCGGCATTGCCCTGCCGGAAACTGCCCCATGCTGGTGATTCACCGCCGTATTACTGCCCAGCCGCACTGGGACGCCGAACTCGAGTTGAGCTTCGAGGCCCGCAGCAAAAGCCGCCTGCGCTGCTTCAGCCGCAGCGGTGAAGATGTCGGCCTGTTGCTCGAACGCGGCCAACCCGCCCTGCACGATGGCGAATGCCTGCAAGCCGAGGACGGGCGCATCGTGCGCGTGGTAGCCCGCGCCGAGCCGCTGCTGCACGTCACCTGCGCCAACCCGTTTGAACTGATGCGCGCCGCCTACCACCTGGGCAACCGCCATGTCGCTCTGCAACTGGGCGATGGCTGGCTGCGCCTGCCGGACGACTATGTGCTCAAGGCCATGCTCGAACAGCTCGGCGCCACGGTTGAGAACGTCGAAGCCCCCTACCAGCCCGAGCAAGGCGCCTATGGCGGCGGCCATCACCACTCCCATGCCGGCGATGCCGAATTCAGCTACGCACCGCGCCTGCATCAATTCGGTGCACGTAAGTGAACCCCGCCTGGCAACTTTTAAGATTAGCCAGCCCACAACTGCCTATTGGCGGCTACAGCTATTCCCAGGGTTTGGAAATGGCGGTCGAGTATGGCCTGGTCACTCATGCTGAAAGCGCCCAGCGCTGGATTGCCGATCAGCTGCTGCTGAATCTCACCCGCTTCGAAGCGCCTTTGCTGCTCGCCCATTGCCAGGCCGCGGCCGCCGAGGACTGGGCCCAGTTGCGCAGCCTCGCCGAGCAACAGCGCGCCAGCCGCGAAACCCGCGAACTGCGCCTGGAAAGCCGGCAGATGGGCTACTCACTGCAGCAATTGCTCAGCGGCCTGCCGGAACTGGATCAGCCGGCGCAGCAGCTGTTTAACCAATTGAGCGAACCGGGCCTGGCCGTAGGTTGGGCGCTGGCCGCCCGTGCCTGGCAGATCAGCCCCGAGGATGCCCTCGCCGCCTGGCTGTGGGGCTGGCTGGAAAACCAGTTGGCAGTGCTGATGAAAACCCTGCCGCTGGGCCAGCAAGCCGCACAACGCCTGACCTCAGAACTCATTCCACTACTGGATCAGGCGCAGCGCCAGGCCAGTGAACTGCAACCGCAACACTGGGGCAGCGCCGCATTCGGCCTGGCCCTGGCGAGCATGGCGCACGAGCGCCAATACAGCCGTTTATTCCGCTCCTGATGATAAGGAAGACTCCAGCATGAACAGCCAACCCCTGCGCATCGGTATCGGTGGCCCGGTCGGTTCCGGTAAAACCGCCCTGACCCTGGCCCTGTGCCTGGCTCTGCGCGAGCGCTACAACCTGGCCGTGGTCACCAATGACATCTACACCCAGGAAGACGCGCAGTTTCTGGTGCGCAACGAGGCCCTGGCACCGGAGCGGATCATCGGCGTGGAAACCGGCGGTTGCCCGCACACAGCCATTCGCGAAGACGCCTCGATCAACCTGGAAGCGGTCGACCAGCTCAACCGGCGCTTTCCCGGCCTGGACCTGATCATCGTCGAATCTGGCGGTGACAACCTCTCGGCCACCTTCAGCCCGGAGCTGTCGGACCTGACCATCTACGTGATCGACGTATCGGCCGGCGACAAACTGCCGCGCAAGGGCGGTCCGGGCATCTGTAAGTCCGACCTGCTGGTGATCAACAAGGTCGACCTGGCCCCGCTGGTCGGCGCATCGCTGGAGGTGATGCAGCGCGACACCCTGAAAATGCGCGGCGACAAGCCGTTCGTATTCAGCAACCAGAAGGTCGGCCAGGGGCTGGATGAAATCATCGCCTTTATCGAACGACACGGCATGCTCACCGCAGCCTGAGCCCCTATTCAGTCAAGGAGACACCCCATGAACCTGCGCAAATCCTTATTCGCCATCGCCCTGTTCCTCAGCCCTGCCGTGGCCTTCGCCCATGCCGGACACGACCACGCCGGTATCATGGCGGGCCTGGCGCACCCGCTATTCGGCCTCGATCACTTGCTGGCAATGCTCGCCGTCGGCCTGTGGGCCGCGCAGCAAACCGGCGCGGCGCGCTGGGCGCTGCCGCTGACCTTTGTCGCCAGCATGCTGGTGGGTGGCCTGCTCGGCTTTAACGGCCTGCACATGCCGCTGATGGAAACCGGCATCGCCGCCTCGGTCTTGGCCTTCGGCCTGCTGGTGGCTGTGGCCATGCGCTTGCCGCTGCTGATTGCCCTCGGCATGACCGCACTGTTTGCCCTGAGCCACGGCGTCGCCCACGGCCTGGAACTGCCCGCGCTGACCAGCCCATGGGGTTACGCGGCCGGCTTCGTCGCCGCCACTGCTGCCCTGCACGCCAGCGGTTACGCCCTGGTACGCCTGTTGCCCCAGGCCGCTGCACCGCTGGTACGTGTGCTGGGCGCGATCTCGGCGCTCAGCGGCGCCTGGTTGCTGGCTGGTTAAGTCGCAGGTGTGGGTGAATGACGCGCCGCCACCCACACCTGACACGCCAGCCCCTGACCGCAAAGGTCACCAGGCTGGCGCCTTTTGCCCCTCGCTCAGCAGCCATGGCTTTGTCATAGTCGAGGCGTATTAAACCCCTCACCATTTGACTGCCCTGGACCCTGACCATGCTGCGCGTCGCCCGCTTTCTCACTGCCCCACTCCTGTTGCTGGCCATCGCGTTCGGCGTGCTGGCCCTGACCAGTAAACCGGCTCAACCGGCAGCCGTACTCAAGCGTTTTGCCGAACAACCGCTGGTGATCGCGCACCGTGGCGGCAAGGGGCTGTGGCCGGAGAACAGCCTGTTCGCCTTCCAGCGTGCCAACGACCTGGGCGTGGACATGCTGGAGATGGACCTGCACCTCTCCAGTGATGGTGAGCTGGTGGTCATTCACGACAGCACCCTGGAGCGCACCACCAATGGCGAAGGCCCGGTGGCCGCGCTCAGCCTGGAACAGCTGCAAGCGCTGGATGCCGGTTACCGCTGGAGCGCCGATGGCGGCCAGAGTTATCCCTATCGCGCACAAGGCATCCGCATCCCGAGCTTTGCCGAAGTGCTCGACAGCTTCCCGAATACGCCCAAGGTGATTGAAATCAAAGTGCCGGATGTCGGCATGGAAGCGCAGCTGTGTACTGCCCTTGAGGCCCACAAACAGGGCGACCAGGTCATCGTCGGCAGCTTTTATGACCGCAGCCTGCAGCTGTTCCGCGAACAATGCCCCGGCGTGGCCACCTCCGCCGGGCCAGGCTCGGTGCGTTTACTGGTGGCGCTCAACTGGGTCGGACTGGGCAGTTTGCTGTCCCCCTCGTACCAGGCCCTGCAGATTCCCGAAGCCCACGGCAACATGCCAGTCGCCAGCCCAAGCCTGCTCAAGACCGCTGCACAGCGCGGGTTGAACGTGCAGCTGTGGACCATCAACGAACAGCCAGACATGCGTCGCCTGCTCGACTTGGGCGCCCACGCACTGATCACCGACTACCCGGACCGCGCCCTGCAGGTACTCGGCCGCTCGACGCAGATCAGCGCCCTGGAAGATTAAAAGCCTTTTACCAGTTGCTGCATCCCGCCCACTGTACAAAAAACAACCTAACACGTTCAGGCCACGCCCGCTGTGGCCTGAACGCAAGCGTGCGCAGCTTATCCACAGATCACTCCACAGCAACCTGGGATAAGTTATCCACCGCACGCCCCAGCACTGCAGCAAACCCTTGAAACAACGCGATTATTGCTTGACTCGAACCTCTGTAAATGACGTATTTCGAGGCACAAGCAAGCTGTTCAAAAATCGACCAAAGCGCACAAAGCCTGGCTTTATAAGCCTCTCAGCCAGGCATACCTGAGTTATCAACAGCTCTACCCACAGTAGTCGTGGACAACTTCAGCATTACCTCAGCGGGCGCCGAAAAACCAGGCTAACTTGTTGTTAACGCAATAAAAAACCAACCGATCAAAAAACGTACAAGCACTGCAAAGCGCCACCTCACTAAGCCGCCAGACGCCTACGCCCACCTTATCCACAGCTCACTCCACAGTCTTTGTGCACAAGTCGCCCGGCAGTGTCGCAACGGCTGTGCATAAGACCGCACATGGCGGCTGGCTATGGGCCCCATCGAGACAATCAACAGCCCAACGCCTCGGCGCAGGCGTAACGTCGCCTGATCGATCAAGGAGATAACCCCATGCCTATCAATGAACTTATCCGCAGCCTGCTCGTCGCCTATGCCAGTGCTGCCAGCGGCATCAGCGACTGAGGGCTGCTGTTTTTTGTGCCCTGCGGCAAACCTGGGCTTGCCGCCTATGGCTGATGCCGGCTGACTCACGTATAAATCTGCGCAGCGTCGCCGACCGCAATGTGGGTGATGCACCAGTGTTTTCAGCCCATAGAAAAGGAAGCTTCTACATGGCCGGCGCCAGCCTGTTGACCCTGCTTGATGATATTGCCGCCGTTCTTGATGACGTCGCGGTGATGACCAAAGTAGCCGCCAAGAAAACCGCCGGAGTCCTCGGTGACGACCTGGCCCTGAATGCCCAGCAGGTCACCGGGGTCCGTGCCGAGCGGGAGCTGCCAGTGGTCTGGGCGGTGGCCAAGGGCTCATTCCGGAACAAGCTGATCCTGGTACCGGCGGCGCTGCTGATCAGTGCATTTGCGCCCTGGGCCGTGACCCCGCTGCTGATGTTTGGTGGCGCCTTTCTCTGCTATGAAGGTTTCGAGAAGCTCGCGCACAAGTTTCTGCACAGCAAGGATGAGGCTCAAGCCCAGCATGAGGAGCTACGCCAAGCCGTGGCCGACCCCGAGGTCGATATGCTGGCCTTCGAGAAGGACAAGATCAAAGGCGCGATCCGCACCGACTTTATTCTCTCGGCAGAGATCATCGCCATCACCCTCGGCACTGTCGCTTTGGCCAGCTTCGGCAAACAGGTCGCAGTGCTGTCCGGTATCGCCATTCTGATGACCGTCGGGGTGTATGGCCTGGTGGCGGGGATCGTCAAACTGGATGACGCCGGTCTGTACCTTAACCAGCGCAGCGGCGACGGTTGGGGCAGTCGCCTGCAGCGTAGCCTCGGACGCGGCCTGCTCCTGACCGCACCCTACATGATGAAAGCCCTGTCAGTGCTGGGCACCGCCGCCATGTTTATGGTTGGTGGCGGCATCCTCACCCACGGCGTGCATGCCGCGCAGGCGTGGATCGAGCAGTTGACGCAGAGCGTGGCGGCCAGCAGCGGCCTGCTCGCCGCATTGCTGCCGACGCTGCTGAATGCCATCGCCGGAATCATCGCCGGCGCCGTGGCCCTGCTGCTGGTCAGCCTGGCCACTCGCGTCTGGAAAGCCGTGAAACCGAGCAAGGCGCAAGCCTGATCCAGCGCCGGCCGCCATCCCCTGGCGGCCGGCCTCCTCTGTTATCCCGCCTGCTGCATGATCACCGTCTGCGCCGGCATCGGCGCCGGGAAACCGCCTTCGCCAAGGGCGTCCTTGATCATTTTGTTGGTGTCGAAATACACCTGCCAGTAATGATCCGTGTGGCAATACGGCCGCACCGCCAGCACCGGGCCAACCAGGTTGAACTCGATAATTTCCACATCCACTGCCGGCTCAGCCAACACGTTGGCAATGCTGCCAATGCGCTCCTTGAGCAACGCAGCAGCGGCCTTGTAATCGGCAGCAGCGGACAATTGCGCCTGCAGATCGACACGCCGGAAGGCGTTGTGGCTGAAGTTCTGGATGTTGTCGGAGAAGATCTTGTTATTGCCCACCAGGGTCATCACGTTGTCCGGGGTATTGATCGCGGTGACGAACAGACCAATCTCCGTCACCGTGCCCACCACGCCACCGGCGCTGATGAAATCACCCACCTTGAACGGCCGTAGCACGATGATAAAACCGCCAGCCGCCAAATTGGCCAGCAACCCCGACCAGGCCATGCCGATGGCCAGGCCAACCGCCGCTATCAAGGCCGCCAGGCTGGTGGTCTGCACACCGAAGTAACCAAGAATGCCGATCACCAGAATGATGTTCAGGGTTACCGAGATAAAGTTGCCGACGTAACGCAGCACTGTCGGGTCGACTCGCTGCTGGCCCAGGGCTTTCTGCACCATGCCCACCGCAAAGCCGATCAACCAGCGCCCGATCACCCAGAACGCGATGGCAGAGAGGATTTTTATCGCAAAGGCGGCGCCATATTGAGAGACCAGGTTGTAGAGCGCAGTGACCTTTTCCGTACCGATATTGACTATGGTTGTTTCGTCCATGCTAGAGCTCCAGATAAAGGGATAAGCAGAAAAACGCTAGCACGGCCCACAGCAACCGCCAGAAAACCTCAGTCCCAGCCCGTCACGCTGATCACGCGGGGTCCAAGACCTGATCGGCTGCCAGCGGCAGCACGGTGACTTGCACTTCGGGGTCATGGCTACCGCCGCCGAGAATCACCCCACGCAGTGGCGATACATCGGCAAAGTCACGGCCCCAGGCCAATGTGATGTGCTCCAGCCCTGGACGGCAGTTGTTGGTCGGGTCGAAATCCACCCAGCCCAGCCGCGGGCAAAACACCGAGACCCAGGCGTGCGAGGCGTCTGCGCCAATCAACCGCGGCTGACCCGGTGGTGGCTGAGTCAGCAAATAGCCGCTGACGTAACGCGCCGCCAGCCCCCGCGAACGCAGGCAGGCGAGCATCAAATGGGCGAAGTCCTGACACACGCCACGGCGCTCTTCCAGCACCTGCAACAACGGTGTCGCCACCTGGGTAGCGGCAGCATCGAAACTGAACTCGGCAAATATCTTTTGCATCAGGGCATCGACCGCCACCAGCAGCGGGCGAGCGGGGCTGAAACAATCCGCAGCGTAATCCGCGAACACCTGCTTGAGGTGCACGTAGGGCGACTCGAAGCGCAAGCGCGTGGCCTCCAGCACCGCAGGCAACAGCGCCTGACCGCTGTAACGCAGCGCCGTACACGCCTGCTCCCAGGGGAGGGAAGCCTGCAAGCTCAGCGCCGGCCGCGCCAGCACCTCGACCTGCAGGCGCGCACTGACCTTGAGTTCGTCGTGCGGGCGCTCAAATACCAGGCGGGTTAGCGGGTTGCCGAACACGTCCAGCGCATCCTGGCGCCGGCACGGCTGCGGGCTGACCTGTAACTGCTGTGCGTGGTTGCGTTGCCAGGCGCAAGCGCGTGGCCACAGGTGCGCCAGCTGCTGAGCCAGGGATACCGGAGCGGCATAACGATAATGGGTGTCGTGGATAATCTGATAGCAGGCGCTGCTCATGAGGATTGGGTCCGCTGGCTGGCGTCGACATGCACAAAGAAGCGCAGTGCCAGACGATCGGAAATCTCCGCACTGGCCTGGCTGATGCTCTCCAGTAACGCCGCCAACCCGTCCAGCACGTCCTCCACGCCGGCCGTACCGAACAGAGCGTGCTCCAGGCTGGCGAGGTTGAATTGCTGCAGTTGCCCTTCGAGGTGTTTCAAACGGCGCTCGCCGGGCAGCTCGAAGCGCTCCCCCAGGCGCGCCAGTGAGCGTAGCAGGGTGCGCACCTGAAACAGCACGGCATGCGGGTTCTGCTCATCCAGCAGCAACAGATCGAGCACCGGAATCAACTGGGCGCTGGCCAGGTAACGGGTGCGGTAGGTAATGCTGCTGTTACCCAGCTCCAGCAGCCACTCCAACGCCGACTGATCGTGTGCCGCACAGCTGCGCAGGACATTGGCCAGGCTGTCGCAGAGAAACTGCAGACGCTCAATGCAGCGGCCGATCATCAGAAACCGCCAGCCATCATCGCGGGTCATGTCGTCCAGGGCGAAGCCCGACAACGCCGCCAGCGACAGCAGCGCACCGTCGAGAAAATCCAGCAGCTCACCGAAGTCGCCCTGGCTGGCGCTCAGGCCCTGGACCTCACGCTGCAACTCCAGCAGGGTTTGCCAGTTGGCCTGGGAGAGTTTGCCGCGCACGCTGCCCGCCACCCATTGCAAACGCTGCAGGTTGCCACACAGGCTTGCGGGCCAGTCCTGCCCAAGCAATGCGGCGAGCAAGCGCTCATGCAACTCACCACTCTCGCCATCCGGCAGCAGGCCCAGACTCTCGGCCAGGTTCAGCGCGGTTTGCAGGGCTTGCGGGTCATCATCGTCGTCGACATAGCGCGCCAGCATGATGCGCAACAGCCGTGCATTGTCTTCACAGCGCTCGCTGTAACGGCCAAACCAGTACAGGTTCTCCACCACCCGCGACGGTAGAAAGGGATCACTGCGCACCAGGTCGGCCACCCCCAGCGGGCGCAGCCACTGCCAGGGTTCGCCCGTGCCGTGACGCTCACCCAGTACCCAGGTGTCCTTGCTCGCTCCACCACGCTGCATCGACACCACCTCGGCGTCGGCCTCGGCAGCCACCCGGGTCAGGCCTCCCGGCATCACCCGATAACCACCATCGGCACTGGCCACCGCAAACACGCGCATGCCGATGGCACGCGCAGCCAGCGTGCCTTCATCAGCCTGCCAGACCGGCGCCTGCGACAACTGTGCCCGGGCCTGCGCCACATAGGCATAGGGCCGCGCCTTGAGGCGTTCGGCCAGGGCGACACGTTGCGCCTCATCCAGATCTCGCCCGAATACCGGGGCGAAACTTTGCGAAGGGAAACTGGCGCGCACCAACAGCTCATCAAGCTGCTCAAGGGCCTTGTCCAATACCGGCGGTTCGCCGCACCACCAACTGGCAATCGAGGGCAGCAGCAACTCTTCCCCCAGCAGTTTTTCCCCAATCGCCGGCAGAAAGCCAGGCAACCCGGGGGATTCAAGCACGCCGCTGCCCAGGGCATTGGCCACCAGCACATGGCCCTGACGCACGGCTTCAAGCAAACCCGGCACGCCCAGCGCCGAGTCGGTACGCAGCTCCAGCGGATCACAGAAATCATCATCCAGGCGGCGCAACACCGCATGCACGCGGCGCAATCCAGCCAGGGTTTTCAGGTAGACCTTGGCCTCGCGCACGGTCAGGTCGCTGCCTTCAACCAGTGGATAACCGAGCTGACGGGCCAGGTACAGGTGCTCGAAATAGCTCTCATTGAAGCGCCCGGACGTGAGCAGCACCACCAGCGGGGTTTCTCCGCCGGCCGGAGCCTGGCGCGCCAGAGTATCCTGCAGCGTGCGAAAAAAGCCGCCGAGATACTGCACGCGCAGGTCACGGTATAGCTCGGGAAACGCGCGCGAGACGATCTGCCGGTTTTCCAGGGCATAGCCGGCGCCGGAGGGCGCCTGGGTACGGTCGGCGGTCACCCACCAGCGGCCATCCGGGGCACGGGCCAGGTCTACCGCGTAAAGGTGCAGGTAAGTGCCGCCAGGCGGCTGTACGCCTTGGCAGGGCCACAGGTAATTGTTGTGGCCAAACACCAGTTCGGCCGGCAGCAGGCCATCCGCCAACAAGTGCTGCGGGCCATAAATATCCGCCAACACGGCATTCAGCAGGCCGGCACGCTGCGCCACGCCCGCTGCGATCTGTTGCCACTCCTCGGCCGCAATCAGGTTGGGCAGCAGGTCCAGCTCCCACGGCCGGTCGGCGCCATCAGGCTCGGCGTAGATGTTGTACGTCACGCCGTTTTCCTGGATTTGCCGGGCCAGCAAGGCTTGACGCTGGGCCAGTTGCGCCGGGCTGCTGCGTTGCAAGCGCTCAAGCAGCAGGCGCCAATGCGAACGGACCTGACCGTCAGCATCGAACAGTTCGTGGTAAGCCCCAGGCGTCAGGGGGTAGTCGGCAAGCAGGTCAGGCATGGCAGGCTCGATAAATCGATAAATAGCAGTGCTCCCCTCGGCCCTTTATGGAAAAGGACGTCAAACGAGGCGCAAATCCAGGGTCATGGGCAGTTCATTATTATTGATCGGCGCCAACGCCGGACGTTTGCCCGGACTATGGCCGAGGCGGAAGAAGCGCGCCAGGCGCCGGCTTTCAGCCTCATAGGCATTCACCGGCAGGCAGTCATAGCTGCGCCCGCCGGGGTGAGTAACGTGGTACTGGCAGCCACCGAGGGAGCGGTTCATCCAGCTATCAACCAGATCAAACACCAACGGCGCATGCACCTCGATAGTTGGGTGCAGGCAGTTGGCCGGCTGCCAGGCGCGAAAACGCACCCCGCCGACAAACTCGCCGACCTTGCCGGTGGGCCGCAAGGGTACCGGCACACCATTACAGGTCAGCACATAGCGATCGGCCGGCAGGCCGCTGAGTTTCACCTGCATGCGCTCCAGCGAGGAATCGACATAACGCACCGTGCCGCCGCCACCGCCCTCCTCGCCCAGCACATGCCAAGGCTCCAGCGCCTGACGCAGCTCCAGTTCGATGCCCTTGACGTTGAAGTCGCCGGACTTGGGAAAGCGAAACTCGAAGTGCGGAGCAAACCATTCGCCGAGCAGGCGATAGCCGCAGGCGTCCAGCTCCTGCAGGACATCGGCGAAATCCTGCTCGATAAAGTGCGGCAGCAAGAAACGGTCATGCAACTCGGTGCCCCAGCGCACCAAGCGCGCCGGTTTGTAGGGTTCACGCCAGAAGCGCGCAACCAGCGCCCTAATCAGCAACTGCTGGGCCAGACTCATCTGCGCATGGGGCGGCATTTCGAAGGCGCGCAACTCCAGCAGGCCGAGGCGCCCGGAAGCTGATTCCGGCGAGTAGAGTTTGTCGATGCAGAACTCGGCGCGGTGGGTGTTACCGGTCACGTCCACCAGCAGGTTGCGCAGCAGTCGGTCGACCAACCAGGGCTGACAATCGCGCCCAGGCTCGGGCATCTGCGCAAAGGCGATTTCCAGCTCATACAGCGCATCATTGCGCGCCTCATCGATACGCGGTGCTTGGGACGTCGGGCCGATAAACAGACCGCTGAACAGGTAGGACAGCGACGGATGGTTGTGCCAGTAACTGATCAGGCTGCGCAGCAGGTCCGGTCGACGCAGGAAGGGCGAATCGGCCGTGGTCGCGCCACCGAGGACAAAGTGGTTACCACCGCCGGTGCCGGTGTGGCGGCCGTCGATCATAAACTTCTCGCTGGACAGACGACACTCACGGGCTTGCTGATAGAGAAACTCGGTGCGCTCGACCAGCTCGTCCCAACTGGCGGCCGGGTGGATATTCACCTCGATTACGCCGGGGTCCGGGGTCACCCGGAAAAACTGCAAACGCGGGTCCTGTGGCGGTTCGTAGCCCTCCAACAGCACCGGGCATTTTAGCTCGGCGGCCGTGGCCTCAATCGCCGCCACCAATTCGAGATAATCTTCCAAACGCACCAGTGGCGGCATAAACAGGTACAACCTGCCATCCCGCGCTTCGGCGCACAGTGCGGTACGCACCACGGCAGCGGCCGACTGGCCGAGCAGCGGGCGCTTGGCCGCACCATTGGAACTGCCCGGCCAAACGCCCCGCAGCTGCGGTTTGATCTGAGAGGCCGCTGGCAGCGGGACGAAGCTCTGAGTCGGATCTTCCGGCGTCACATAGGGATAATCGGCCTCGCTGACCCAAGGCTGCGAGTCCAGCGGCAGGCGATAGCCCATGGCCGAATCACCCGGCACCAGCCGGCAATGTTGATCGCGCAGAAACCAGCTGCCGCTCTGCCAGCCCTGCTGCTTGGCATTGCGCGCCAAGGGCAGAATATGCCCGACCACCTTATCCAGCCCTTGCTCGAAAACCTTGCGCAGGCGCTCGCGCTCCAACGCATCAGCCAGCCGCGAGTCTTCGGCGGTGACGTTGCTCGGCAATTTACGTTCGCGCCAGAGGTAATAGAAACGGTCCTCATAGGCCGGCACGCAGCACTTGCCATCAACGCCCAAACGCTCGGCCAGCACACCAAGAAAGTCGGCGGCCTGGGCCGCATTAACGCCGTAGTCCTGCTGCTCATCGGCATACAACGCCGGGTTCTGCCAGATCGGCTCGCCGTCACGGCGCCAGTAAGCATTCAGCGACCAACGCGGCAGCTGCTCGCCGGGGTACCACTTGCCCTGACCGAAATGCACCAGCGCCTCGGGCGCATAGTGGTCACGCAGGCGATGGAACAGATTAGTGGCCAAGCGACGTTTGTTCGGCCCCAGAGCAGCGGTGTTCCACTCGGGATCATCGGGGTAATCCAGGGCGACGAAGGTCGGCTCACCGCCCATAGTCAGGCGCACATCCTGGGTTTGCAGGTCGGTGTCGATCTTCTCACCAAGAGCAACAATCGCCTGCCACTGCTCATCGCTATAGGGCTTGCTGACCCGCGGCGCTTCCCAAATGCGCTCGACCCACATCTCGTGGCTGAACTCGCATTCGCTTTCATCCACGCCGCCACTGATCGGCGCCGCCGAAGACGGCTCTGGGCTACACGCCAGTGGAATATGACCCTCGCCGGCAAACAGGCCGCTGGTAGGATCGAGACCGATCCAGCCAGCGCCCGGCAGATACACCTCGCACCAAGCGTGCAAATCGGTGAAATCCACCTCGGTGCCGGACGGGCCGTCGAGGGATTTCACATCAGCCTTGAGCTGGATCAGGTAGCCGGACACAAAACGCGCCGCCAGCCCGAGGTGGCGGAACAACTGCACCAGCAGCCAGGCCGAGTCGCGGCATGAACCGGAGCCTTTTTGCAGAGACTCTTCCGGGGTCTGCACGCCCGGCTCCAGGCGGATCAGGTAACTGATGTCAGTCGACAGACGCTGATTCAACGCCACCAGAAAATCCACGCTCGGCAACGGCGCTAGCTCGATGCTGGCCAGGTACTTGGCGAACAGCGCCTCCGCCGGCAGTTTCACCAAATAGGGTGCCAGCTCCAGCTGCTCGCCCTCGGTGTAGGCAAAGGGGATTTTCTCGGCGTAGGGTTCGAGGAAGAAATCGAAGGGATTGAACACCGCCATCTCGGCAACCAGATCGACTTCGACCTTGAGTTCGCGGGTCTTCTCGGGGAATACCAGGCGCGCCAGGTAATTACCCTGAGGGTCTTGCTGCCAATTGATAAAGTGCTCAGCCGGCTCGACCTTTAAGGAGTAGGACAACACCCGGGTACGACTATGGGGCGCAGGGCGCAGGCGCACGACCTGCGGGCCAAGGTTGACGGCGCGGTCGTAGCGGTAGTGGCTGATATGGTGCAAGGCGATATGGATCGACACAGCGGCCTCCTGCAAACCTGGGCGATAACCCAGCAGCGCAAGACTTATGCCAGCGCCCCAGCCCCAGCCCTGGCACGCCCTACGCCCATTGCCGCGCACCAGAACAGGGCCATCCCTGGGCCATGCCCGGCGCAGCGCACGGAAACAGGTCGCCTGCACTCAAGACGGTCTCGTACCTTTATGGCAGGTGCTTTCCCGGCAAAGCGCCAAGGCATAAAAACGCGCAGCCCGGCCCGACACAGCCTCCATCGCCGCGCACCAACCTACGCAGAGCCTCACGCATCCGTTACCATCGCGACACTTAAACGAAGAGATGCGGCATGTATATCTACCGATTGGTGCTGATTCTGGTGGTGGGCATTTACCTGTTCTCTCCCGCCATCATGGACTGGTGGATCGACCCCAATGGGGCCTGGTATCGCCCTTACCTGTTGTGGCTGATCCTGATCGTCGTGACCTTCATTCTGCAGAGCCAGCAAGATGCTGATGAACTCTGAAATGCCGATAAGCGCTGCAGCGCTGCGCCGCCACCTCTGCCTGCCTTTTATCTATTCGCCGAGCCAACGTGATGCTGACGAGCTTTAGCCTGAGCCAGCTGATCCTGATCAGCGCGGCCTACCTCCTTGTTTTGTTCGGCGTGGCCTGGATCAGCGAGCGCGGCGTGATTCCACGCTGGGTGATTCGTCACCCGCTGACCTACACCCTGTCGCTTGGCGTATATGCCAGCGCCTGGGCCTTCTACGGCACGGTGGGCCTGGCCTATCAATATGGTTACGGCTTCCTCGCCAGCTACCTGGGCGTGTCCGGCGCCTTCCTGCTGGCCCCGGTGCTGCTCTACCCGATTCTGCGCATCACCCGCACCTACCAGCTGTCATCGCTGGCCGACCTGTTCGCGTTCCGCTTCCGCAGTACCTGGGCCGGCGCACTGAGCACCGTGTTTATGCTGATTGGGGTGCTGCCGCTACTGGCCCTGCAAATTCAGGCGATAGCCGACTCCATTGGCATCCTCACCCGCGAGCCGGTGAAAGAGCGCGTGGGCCTGGCCTATTGCGGGCTGATCATCCTGTTCACCATTCTTTTTGGCGCGCGGCATATCGCTACCCGCGAGAAACACGAAGGCCTGGTGTTTGCCATCGCCTTCGAGTCGGTGGTCAAGCTGGTAGCCATCAGCTGCATCGGCCTGTACGCCCTGTATGGCGTGTTCGACGGCCCGCAAGACCTGCAAAACTGGCTGATCCAGAACCAGACATCACTGTCCAACCTGCACACACCGCTGCAGGAAGGTCCCTGGCGTACCCTGCTGCTGGTGTTCTTCGCCTCGGCCATCGTCATGCCGCACATGTACCACATGACCTTTACCGAGAATCTCAACCCGCGCGCCATGGTCAGCGCCAGTTGGGGCTTGCCGCTGTTCCTGCTGCTGATGAGCCTGGCGGTGCCGCTGATCCTCTGGGCCGGGCTGAAACTGGGGGCCACCACCAACCCGGAATACTTCACCCTGGGCGTCGGCATTGCGGTCAACAGCCAGACCCTGGCCTTGATCGCCTATGTCGGCGGGCTGTCGGCCTCCAGCGGGTTAATCATCGTCTCGACCCTGGCGCTCTCCGGCATGGTGCTCAACCATGTGGTGCTGCCGCTGTACCAGCCGCCCTCGGAAGGCAATATCTACCGCTGGTTGAAGTGGACTCGCCGCGCGCTGATCCTGCTGATCATCATGGCCAGTTACGGCTTCTATCTATTACTGGGAGCCGAGCAGGACCTGGCCAACCTTGGCATCGTCGCCTTCGTCGCCACCTTGCAGTTTCTCCCCGGTGTGCTCTCGGTGCTGTACTGGCCCGCCGCCAACCGCAAAGGTTTTATTGCCGGCTTGCTCGTAGGGATCAGCGTATGGGTGGCCAGCATGCTGTTGCCGATGCTCGGCAACCTGCAAGGCTTCTACCTGCCCTGGTTCAACATCATCTATGTACTGGATGACAGCAGCTGGCACATGGCAGCCATTGGCTCGCTGGCCGCCAACGTACTGGTGTTCACCCTGGTGTCGCTGTTCAGCGAAACCAGCCCGGAAGAAAAAAGCGCCGCTGAAGCCTGCGCCGTGGATAACGTGCGCCGCCCACAGCGGCGCGAGTTGCTGGCCGCCTCACCGCAGGAGTTTGCCGCACAACTGACCAAACCTCTGGGGGCGAAAACCGCTCAATTCGAGATCGAGCAGGCCCTGCGCGACCTGCACCTGCCCTTCGATGAAAGCCGCCCCTATGCCTTGCGGCGCTTGCGCGACCGCATCGAGGCCAATCTGTCCGGGCTGATGGGCCCCAGCGTGGCCCAGGACATCGTCGAAACCTTCCTGCCCTACAAAGCCGGCAGCGAAAGTTATGTCAGCGAAGACATCCACTTTATCGAGAACCGCCTGGAGGACTACCACTCACGTCTCACCGGCCTTGCCGCCGAACTCGACACCCTGCGCCGCTATCACCGGCAAACCTTGCAGGAGCTGCCCATGGGCGTCTGCTCGCTGGCCAAGGATCAGGAAATCCTGATGTGGAACAAGGCCATGGAAGAGCTCACCGAAATTCCCGCGCAGCGCGTGGTCGGCTCACGTCTGAATACCCTGGGCGAGCCGTGGCGCGGCCTGCTGCAGAACTTTATCGAACTGCCCGACGAGCACCTGCACAAACAACGCCTGGCCCTCGATGGCCAGACCCGCTGGCTCAACCTGCACAAGGCGGCCATCGACGAACCTCTGGCGCCGGGCAACAGCGGCCTGGTACTGCTGGTTGAAGACCTCACCGAAACGCAGATGCTTGAAGACAAGCTGGTGCACTCCGAACGCCTGGCCTCCATCGGTCGCCTGGCCGCCGGGGTGGCGCATGAGATTGGCAACCCGATCACCGGTATCGCCTGCCTGGCGCAGAACCTGCGCGAAGAGCGCGAAGGTGACAGCGAACTGACCGAGATCAGCGCGCAGATCATCGAGCAGACCAAGCGCGTGTCACGCATCGTCCAGTCACTGATGAGCTTTGCCCACTCCGGCAGCCATCAACACAGCGAAGAGCCGGTCTGCCTGGCCCAGGTCGCCCAGGACGCCATCGCCTTGCTAGACCTCAACCGGCGCAGTGTCGAGGTGCAGTTTTTCAACCTCTGCGACTCCGACCACTGGGTAGTGGGTGACCCGCAACGCCTGGCCCAGGTGCTGATCAACCTGCTGTCCAACGCCCGTGACGCCTCACCAGCCGGCAGCGCGATCCGGGTCAAGAGCGAAGCATTCGAGCACACCGTCGACCTGGTCGTCGAAGACGAAGGCAGTGGTATTCCCAAGGCAATCATCGACCGGTTATTCGAACCTTTCTTCACCACCAAGGACCCGGGCAAAGGAACGGGGCTGGGCCTTGCTCTGGTCTATTCGATCGTGGAAGAGCATTATGGACAGATAACAATCGACAGCCCGGCCGACCCCGAACTTCAGCGCGGCACCCGCATTCGGGTCAGCCTGCCGAGGCATGTCGAGGCGACGTCCCTAGCGACTTAAACCAGCTACCAGCGAGCGTGTCTGCCCGGCTGTTTGGCCCAGCGACATGCTCCGAGACCGTCGAGAGACTGTATTGATGCCTCATATTTTGATCGTCGAAGACGAAACCATTATCCGCTCTGCCTTGCGTCGCCTGCTTGAACGTAACCAGTACGAAGTCAGCGAAGCCGGCTCGGTTCAAGAAGCCCAGGAACGCTTCAGCATTCCCAGCTTCGACCTGATTGTCAGTGACCTGCGCCTGCCAGGCGCGCCCGGCACCGAGATGATCAAACTCAGCCAAGGCACCCCAGTGCTGATCATGACCAGCTACGCCAGCCTGCGTTCAGCGGTCGACTCCATGAAAATGGGCGCGGTGGACTACATCGCCAAACCCTTTGACCACGACGAAATGCTCCAGGCCGTGGCGCGCATCCTGCGCGATCACCAGCAAGCCAAGAGCACGCCGCCCCCCGCAGCAGCAGCCAGCAACAAAGCCAGCGCTGACAAAGTGGTGGACAACAGCAATGGCGAGATTGGCATCATCGGTTCCTGCGCGGCCATGCAGGAGATGTACAGCAAGATCCGCAAGGTTGCGCCCACCGATTCCAATGTATTGATTCAAGGCGAGTCCGGCACCGGTAAAGAACTGGTCGCCCGCGCCCTGCACAACCTCTCACGCCGCGCCAAAGCCCCGCTGATCTCAGTCAACTGCGCCGCCATCCCGGAAAGCCTGATCGAATCCGAACTGTTCGGCCATGAGAAAGGGGCCTTCACCGGCGCCAGCGCTGGCCGCGCCGGTCTGGTCGAAGCCGCCGACGGCGGTACGCTGTTTCTCGATGAAATTGGTGAGCTGCCACTGGAAGCTCAGGCCCGCCTGCTGCGCGTGCTGCAGGAAGGTGAAATTCGCCGAGTGGGTTCGGTGCAGTCGCAGAAGGTCGATGTGCGCTTGATCGCCGCCACCCATCGCGACCTGAAAAGCCTGTCGAAGATCGGCCAGTTCCGTGAAGACCTGTATTACCGCCTGCACGTCATCGCTCTCAAGTTACCCGCGCTGCGCGAACGCGGCGCGGACGTCAGTGAAATCGCCCGAGCGTTTCTGCTGCGCCAGAGCAGCCGCCAAGGCCGCCCCGAATTGAGCTTTGCGGCGGACGCCGAACAAGCCATTCGTCATTACCCCTGGCCGGGAAACGTGCGCGAGCTGGAAAACGCCATCGAGCGCGCGGTGATTCTCTGCGAAGGCAACAGCATCTCGGCCGAGCTGCTGGGCATCGATATCGAACTGGATGACCTGGAAGACGACTTTACCGGCCTGCCAGCCCAAAGCAGCGGCATGGGCCATGAACCCAGCGAGCCAACCGAGGACCTGTCACTGGAAGACTACTTCCAGCACTTCGTTCTGGAACACCAGGACCACATGACCGAGACGGAATTGGCACGCAAACTCGGCATCAGCCGCAAATGCCTGTGGGAACGACGCCAACGTCTGGGCATTCCACGGCGCAAATCTTCAGGCGCAACCGCAGGCTAGAACGCCGCGCCTGCGGTGACAGATGGATGGGCAAGAGGTTCCACCGTCTGTTACCCCTTCAACACTTAGTAACAAAAGCCGGGGCTTATGGTAACGAAGACCCGGCTTTTTTATGCCCCTCAGCCACCCCTAAAAACACCCAAGGCCTTGTTTTTAAAGGGCTTTGAAAAACTGGCACGGCTTCTGCTTTATTGCTGGCACAACAACAATAACAAGCATGCTTCAACCTAATAAAAATAAGACATACCGACTCCAGCACAATAAAAACAACAACGCGGAGGCGCAGCTAACTGATTCTTTTGGAAAGGAATTGCCTTCGGGGTTCGCCCCATGACCAGGCTGAGAACTATAAAACTGCCCCGAGGCAGCGCCTGTACTGGTTGGGTCACTGTGTGATCATGGCAGCGTCAGTATCCAAAGCAATCCGTTTGCTCTTGATTCCCACCTTGGGAAGTTTTCCAAAAGTCCTTGACTGGATGGAACGGGTAAATCAACAAAAACAACAAGCCCGCCATAATAATAAAAACAGAGCACGCACCAATTTGGGGGGGGAGCTTCGGCTCCCCCAGTAGCTTCAAACTTCCCGCCTGCAGCAGTCTCCCGCCGTTTCCTGCATCAACCCCCGACTCAATGCTAGAATCCGCGCCATTCCTGCGGCCGGCATATACTCTGGCCAGTCATTTAGTCAAACAGTGCCTCCCATGCTGAAAAAGCTGTTCAAGTCCTTTCGCACCCCAGCCCGCCGTGGCAAACATTCGCACAGCACGCCCGAAGTGCTGAGTAGTAGCCAGCACCCGATCGAGCGCGGCGAAATCAGCCGCTATGCCATCAGTGTCGTCGAACGCCTGCAGCAGGCCGGCTACCAGGCCTACCTGGTAGGTGGCTGCGTACGTGACTTGCTGCTGGACATCGAGCCCAAAGATTTCGACGTGGCCACCAGCGCCACACCCGAACAGGTGCGCGCGGAGTTTCGCAACGCTCGGGTAATCGGCCGCCGTTTCAAGCTGGTGCATGTGCATTTCGGCCGCGAAATCATCGAGACGGCGACCTTCCGTGCCAATCACCCCGAAGGTGATGAAGACGAAAACAGTAACCTGTCTTCACGCAATGAAAGTGGCCGCATCCTGCGCGACAACGTTTACGGCACCCTGGAAGACGACGCCCAGCGCCGCGACTTCACCATTAATGCGCTGTACTACGACCCGGTCACCGAGCGCATTCTCGATTACGCCAACGGCGTACACGATATCCGCAACCACCTGATTCGCCTGATCGGTGATCCAACCCAGCGCTATCAGGAAGACCCGGTGCGCATGCTGCGCGCAGTGCGCTTTGCCGCCAAGCTGGATTTCGATATCGAAAAGCACAGCGCCGCACCAATCTACAAACTGGCTCCGCTGCTCGGTGGCATTCCTGCCGCACGCCTGTTCGATGAAGTGCTCAAGCTGTTCCTCGCCGGCTACGCGGTCTACACCTACGACCTGCTGGTTGATTACGGCTTGTTCGGCCAACTGTTTCCGGCCAGTGCCGCCGCCCTCAAGGACAACCCGGACTACACCGATCAGTTGATCCGTAATGCATTGGATAACACCGACCTGCGCATTCACCAGGGCAAAACGGTTACCCCGGCATTCCTCTTGGCAGCCTTGCTCTGGCCTGCCCTGCCAGCCCGCGTGATCAGGCTGCAGGACCGCGGCATGCCACCGATTCCGGCGATGCAGGAAGCCGCTCATGAACTGATCAGCGAACAATGCCAGCGCATTGCCGTGCCCAAGCGTTTCACTATGCCGATCCGCGAAATCTGGGATATGCAGGAACGCCTGCCACGCCGCAGCGGCAAGCGCGCCGACACCCTGCTGGAGAATCCGCGCTTCCGTGCCGGTTACGATTTCCTGCTGCTGCGCGAAAGCGCGGGCGAACAGACCGGCGGCCTGGGCGACTGGTGGACCCGCTATCAGGATGTCAGCGACAGCGAGCGGCGGGCCATGATCCGCGACCTCAGCAGCAAAGATGACGCCCCCGGCGCCCCCCGCAAGCGCAAACGCAACAACAGCAAGCGCAAACGCGGCCCGGCGAGCGACAGCCCAAGCAGTCCTGCCGGCGAATAATGGAACGCGTGTACATTGGTCTGGGCAGCAACCTGGACACACCGCAGGAACAGCTGCACAGCGCCCTGGCCGCGCTGGCCGCTGTGCCCCATTGCGCGCTGATCGCCCAGTCCTCGTTGTATGCCAGCGATCCGCTTGGCCCGGCTGACCAGCCACGCTACGTGAACGCAGTGGCGGCACTGGACACCACGCTCAGCCCCCTGGCCCTGCTCGATGAGCTGCAACGCATCGAGCAGGAACAAGGCCGCACACGCAAAGCAGAACGCTGGGGGCCACGCACCCTCGACCTGGATATTCTGTTGTTTGGCGAACGGCTATTGAATGAGCCGCGCCTGACCGTGCCGCATTACCATATGCACGCCCGTGCCTTTGTCCTTTACCCACTGGCGGAAATCGCCCCAGCGCTGCTGCTACCGGACGGTCGTCCGCTGAACGAACTGCTGGCGAACTGCCCTTTTGCAGGTCTGGAACGACTCACTGATCGCGCATAACCGGGCGCCGTAGATTTCATTGGCGGTAACGCCAGTAACAGGCCGGTAACACCTGCAATTGACTTCGAGCCCCCCCATCAGGACTATAGGCGTCCCGTTGCCCCGCACCGGTGCAATTCGAGGCCAATGCAGGCCAACTTGAAGCAGCACAACTGCTGACTGAACGCCTGAGTGAGGACAGTTTTCATGCCTGATGTAACCCTGACCACCCTGCAAAGCCTCAAGCAGAGCGGCGAGAAGATCGCCATGCTGACCTGCTATGACGCCACGTTCGCCCAAACGGCCTGCCAGGCCGGCGTCGATGTGCTGCTGGTGGGCGATTCCCTCGGCATGGTCTTGCAAGGCCATGACAGCACGCTGCCCGTCACTGTCGCCGAAATGGCGTACCACACCGCCAGCGTCAAACGCGGCAACCAGGGTGCGCTGATCCTCGCTGACTTGCCCTTTATGGCCTACGCCACCCTTGAACAGACCATGAGCAATTGCGCCGCGCTGATGCAGGCCGGCGCACACATGGTCAAGCTCGAAGGTGCCGCCTGGCTGGCCGAACCGATCCGCCAACTGGCCGAGCGCGGCGTCCCGGTATGCGCCCACCTGGGGCTGACCCCGCAGGCCGTGAATATCCTCGGCGGCTACAAGGTTCAGGGCCGCCAGGAAGCACAGGCGCGGCAGATGCGTGCCGATGCCATGGCGCTGGAGCAGGCCGGCGCGGCCATGTTGCTGCTCGAATGCGTGCCCAGCGAACTGGCCGCTGAAATCAGCCAGGCGGTAAAGATTCCTGTGATAGGTATCGGCGCTGGCAGCGCAACAGACGGCCAGGTACTGGTGCTGCACGACATGCTCGGCCTCTCCCTGAGCGGCCGCACACCCAAGTTCGTGAAGAACTTCATGGCCGGCCAGAGCAGCATCCAGAACGCTATCAGCGCCTACGTCAAAGCCGTTAAAGACCAGAGTTTCCCAGCAGCCGAACACGGATTTTCTGCATGAACACAGTTAAAAGCGTGCGCGAGTTACGCGCCGCTGTCGCCCAGGCCCGCGCCGAAGGCAAACAGATCGCTTTCGTCCCGACCATGGGCAACCTGCATGCTGGCCACGCCGCGCTCGTGGAAAAAGCGGCCCAGCGCGCCGACTTTGTGGTGGCCAGTATCTTCGTCAACCCGCTGCAGTTCGGTCCCAGCGAAGACCTCGACAAGTACCCACGCACCCTGCTTGACGATCAGGAGAAGCTCGTCGAAGCCGGCTGCCACTTGCTGTTTACCCCGGATGTGGCGGAAATGTACCCGCACGGCATGGACGATCAGACTCGCGTCAGCGTACCAGGGGTTTCCGAAGGCCTGTGCGGCGCCAGTCGCCCTGGGCACTTTGAGGGGGTCGCCACCGTAGTGACCAAATTGTTCAATATGGTCCAGCCGGACCTGGCGATTTTCGGCCAGAAAGATTTTCAGCAACTGGCGGTAATCCGCACCCTGGTGCGCGACCTGAACATGCCAATCCAGATTATCGGCGAGCCCACCGTGCGCGCCGAAGATGGCCTGGCGCTGTCTTCGCGTAACGGCTACCTGAATGCCGAGCAACGCCACATCGCACCTGTGCTCTATCGAACCCTGCAGGACATGGCCGCCGCGATCCAGGCTGGTGAGCGTGATTACGCGGGGCTGATCAGCGCCGCGCAGCAACAACACAGCGCCGCTGGTTTTCGCCCTGACTACCTGGAAATTCGCGAGTCGAGCAGCCTGCGTCCGGCCACAGCGAGCGACCGTCAGTTGGTAATTTTGCTGGCCGCTTTTATTGGTAACACCCGCCTGATCGACAACCTGGCGTTCGAGCTTGATACGCCAGCCTAACTAGCCGGTTGGCTCTTCCCCGCCCCAGCCAGTTACACTCAAGGCCCGGATAGCTCCGGGCTTTTTTGCATGATGCGCCGCACCCAGAATAAGGAACACGCACCAATGGCCTATTACCAACAACCGCATGACGTCACCTCCCTGCCCGCCTGGCAGGCGCTGCGCAAGCAACGCGAGCAGATGAACGACTTCAGCATGCGCGAGGCCTTTGCCAGCGACCCGCAGCGTTTCACCCGTTTCTCCCTGAGTAGCTGCGGCCTGCTGCTGGACTACTCAAAGAACCTGATCGATGAAAAGACCCTCGGCCTGCTCGTGCAACTGGCCGAGCAGAGCAAACTGGACGAGTCCATCCGGGCGTTGTTCAAGGGCGAGAAAGTCAATGCTTCCGAAGGCCGTGCCGCCCTGCACACTGCGTTGCGCAGCCCGATTGGCCGGCGCCTGGAACTGGATGGCATCGACTTGATCCCCCAGGTGCACCGTGTACTCAACCAGATGACCGATCTGGTCAGCCGCATCCACAGCGGCCTGTGGCGCGGTTACAGCGAAAAACCCATCACCGAAGTGGTGAATATCGGTATCGGCGGCTCCTTCCTCGGCCCGCAACTGGTGTCCGAAGCGTTACGGCCCTTTACCCAGCGTGGCGTGCGCTGCCATTACCTGGCCAATATCGACGGCAGCGAATTTCGTGACCTGACAGCCCGACTGAACCCGGAAACCACCCTGTTTATCGTCTCATCCAAGTCCTTCGGCACCCTGGAAACCCTGAAGAACGCCCTCGCGGCGCGCGACTGGTACCTGGCCATGGGCGGCCCGGAGGCCGAACTGCACAAGCACTTTATCGCGGTGAGCAGCAATCAGAAGGCTGCCATCGAGTTCGGCATCAAGGCGGAAAACGTCTTTCCGATGTGGGACTGGGTCGGCGGACGTTACTCTCTCTGGTCAGCCATCGGCTTACCGATCGCCCTGGCCATCGGCATCTCCAACTTCAAGGAACTGCTGGCCGGTGCCTATGCCATGGACCAGCACTTTACCCAGGCGCCGCTGGGCGAAAACATGCCGGTACTGATGGCCCTGCTGGGGATCTGGTACGGCAACTTCTGGGGTGCGAAAAGCCAGGCGATCCTGCCGTACGATCATTACCTGCGTAACATCACCAAGCACTTGCAGCAGCTGGATATGGAGTCCAACGGTAAAACCGTGCGCCAGGATGGCAGCCCGGTGGATTTCAGCACCGGACCGGTAATCTGGGGCGGGGTCGGCTGCAACGGCCAACACGCTTACCACCAGTTGCTGCACCAGGGCACCGAGCTGATTCCGGCGGACTTTATCGTGCCGGTCAACAGTTTCAGTCCGCTGGCCGACCACCACCAATGGTTGTTCGCCAACTGCCTGTCACAGAGCCAGGCCCTGATGCATGGTAAGACCCGCGCCGAAGCCGAGCATGAGTTGCGCAGCAAGGGCCTGGACGAAGCCGAGGTACAACGTCTGGCTCCGCACAAGATAATCCCCGGCAACCGTCCGAGTAACATCCTCGCGCTCAACCGCATTGACCCGTTCAAGCTCGGTGCACTGGTAGCGCTGTATGAACACAAGGTCTTTGTACAAAGCGCGATCTGGGGCACCAACGCCTTCGATCAGTGGGGCGTTGAGTTGGGTAAAGAACTCGGCAAAGGCGTTTACCAGCGTCTGACTGGCCAACTTGACGAGCCTGCCAGCGACGCCTCAACCCAAGGCCTGATCCAACACTTCCGCGACCATCATCGCGGTTGACCCGGCACATCACGCAAGGCCCGGCATGGATGCACAGGGCCAGCACTTGAACCAAGCGCCCGCTTGGGTGCACCCTTACCGGGGTCTGTTACCGTTTCGGCGCGAACCGCGTTGCTGCGAAAAATCTCGCCAGGCCAGGCGGAGGACGCAGGTAATGGTGCTCCCTTGCCAAGCCCTCCAACACCGCATGGCGAGATGTTTCGCGCAACCCGAAGGGCCGGGCCTGTTTGGGCGCCATACTGCGTTTCTCGATACTCATTTGGAACGACCAAACTTCGTATCTCGTGTCTTGCCTCACACCCAAACAGGCTCCGGCGCGGCCGCGAACGAAACGGCAACAGACCCCGATATCGCGGACACACAACAACAAGGAGCCGCCATGTTCGATATTACCTTGCACCCCGTTGCCGATGCCGTGCGCCAGCGCGCCCACCTGGACAACGACGACTACCTGCGCCTGTACAAACAGTCGATCGAACAACCTGATGCGTTCTGGGCCGAGCAGGCCAAGCAGTTTCTCGACTGGTCCAAGCCCTGGGCCAGCGTGCAACAGGGTGACCTGCTCAGCGGCCAAGGCTCGTGGTTCAGGGGCGGTCAATTAAACGTCAGCTACAACTGCATCGACCGTCATCTGGAACAGCGCAGCGAGCAGATTGCCCTGATCTGGGAAGGCGACAACCCTGCTGAGTCGGCGCATATCACCTACAAGAAGCTGCACCACAACGTCAGCCGCCTGGCCAACGTGCTGAAAAGCCGTGGCGTGAAAAAAGGCGACCGGGTGTGCATCTATATGCCGATGATTCCCGAAGCCACCTACGCCATGCTCGCCTGCACCCGCATCGGCGCGGTGCACTCGGTGGTATTCGGCGGGTTCTCTCCGGATGCCCTGCGCGACCGCATTCTGGATGCCGATTGCCGTACGGTAATCACCGCCGATGAAGGCATACGCGGCGGTAAATACGTGGCGCTCAAGGCCAATGTCGATAAGGCCCTGCAAAGCTGCCCGGCAGTCAGCACCGTGGTGGTGGTCGAACGCACCCAGGGCGAAATCGACTGGGTTCAAGGCCGTGATATCTGGTACCACGAAGCCCTGCACGAAGCCGCCAGCGACTGCCAACCCGAGCCGATGGACGCCGAGGATCCGCTGTTTATCCTCTACACCTCAGGCAGTACCGGTAAACCCAAGGGCGTGCTGCACAGCACCGGCGGCTACCTGCTGATGGCAGCCATGACCCACAAATACGTGTTCGACTACCACGAAGGTGACGTTTATTGGTGCACGGCCGATGTCGGCTGGGTCACCGGGCACAGCTATATCGTCTACGGGCCGCTGGCCAACGGCGCCACCAGTTTGATTTTCGAAGGGGTGCCGAACTACCCGGACGCGTCGCGCTTCTGGCAGATCATCGACAAGCATCAAGTGAATATCTTCTACACCGCCCCTACCGCCCTGCGCGCACTGATGCGTGAAGGCGAAGGCCCGGTGAAGGCAACCAATCGCTCAAGCCTGCGCCTGCTCGGCAGCGTTGGCGAGCCCATCAACCCGGAAGCCTGGGAGTGGTATTTCAACGTGGTCGGCGAACGCCGCTGCCCGATCGTCGATACCTGGTGGCAAACCGAAACCGGGGCAATTCTGATCACCCCGCTACCCGGCGCCACGGACCTCAAGCCCGGCTCGGCCACCCGGCCGTTCTTCGGCATACAGCCGGTGCTGCTGGATGAGCAGGGCAAGGAGATCGACGGTGCCGGCAGCGGTGTACTGGCGATCAAGGAAAGCTGGCCGAGCCAGATCCGCAGCGTGTATGGCGACCACCAGCGGATGATCGACACCTACCTCAAGCCTTACCCCGGCTACTACTTCAGCGGCGACGGCGCGCGCCGCGACGACGACGGCTATTACTGGATCACCGGCCGCGTGGATGACGTGATCAATGTCTCTGGCCACCGCATCGGCACCGCCGAAGTGGAGAGCGCCCTGGTGCTGCACGATGCCGTCGCCGAGGCTGCCGTGGTGGGCTACCCACACGACCTCAAGGGTCAGGGCATTTACGCCTTCGTCACGCCCATGAATGGCATTGAGGTCAGCGACGCGCTGAAGACAGAACTGCTGGCTCTAGTGGGCAAGGAAATCGGCAGCTTCGCCAAGCCCGAGCTGATTCAGTGGGCGCCCGGCCTGCCGAAAACCCGTTCGGGCAAGATCATGCGGCGCATCCTGCGCAAAATCGCCTGCAACGAGCTGGAAAACATGGGCGACACTTCAACCCTGGCTGATCCGAGCGTGGTTGATGGTTTGATCGAACAACGCCTGAACCGCTGACAGGATGTCGGGTGGATGACGCCCTGCTCATCCAGCAATGGCCCCGCGCGGTGGATCGCTGAAGCGCGATCCACCCTACATCAGCAAGCGAGCAGCCTGCTCCATGGAATTTCTCCGTCGTCGTATCGAAAGCCAAGTCCTTAGCCTGAGCGGTATCGCCCTAGGCCAGATCGATTTTGAACAGCCCCAGGGCGATCCCGGCCTGTTCGGCCCCAACTCGGTAAGCTGGCAAGTGCATGGCGACTTCACCAGCATGCTGATCGGCGGCATCAGCGCCCTGCTGCTGCAAGCCTTGCATCCACTGGCCCTGGCCGGCGTATGGGATCACTCGAATTTTCGCGAAGACCTGCTCGGTCGCCTGCGCCGCACCGGGCAATTTATTTCCGGTACCACCTACGGCTCACGCGCCGATGCCGACTGGTTGATCGACAAGGTAAAAACCATTCATCTCAAGGTCACGGGCACCGCCCCAGACGGCCGCCCTTATGCCGCCAGCGACCCGGCACTGCTGACCTGGGTGCATGTGGCCGAGGTGCACAGCTTCCTCCAGGCCCACCTGCGTTACCGCAACCCAAAGCTGAGCGAGGCCGATCAGGACCGCTACTACGCGGAAATTGCGCTGATCGCCGAACGCCTGGGCGCGACCCGGGTGCCGCGCTCGCGCGCCGAGGTCGCTACCTACCTGGCAACCGTACGACCCGAACTGCGCTGCGACGAACGCTCGCTGGAAATCCTGCGCATCCTGCTCAACGCCCCCGCTCCCAGCGCCATCGCCGCGCCCGTGGCCAAACTATTGATGCAGGCCGGCATCGACCTGCTACCCAACTGGGCGCAGGAAATGCTCGGGCAACACGTCAGCCCGGCCCGCAGCCGTATGCTCCGAGCCGCGGTAAACAGCCTGGCTCCGGTGTTGCGCTGGGCCGTACGCAGTGGTGCCATTCACCGTGCCCGTAAGCGCTTGCAACCACCCTCGAGCGGCTGACTGGTCAGTTCGCATGCTGGCCGCAGACAAAGCCGCTGTGCCACCATAGCGACCTTTCGCGGCCAAGCCCGCACCGGCTATTTGAGAGGATCACGCAATGCAAGACGTCGTCATCGTTGCCGCTACCCGCACCGCCATCGGCAGCTTTCAGGGCTCGCTGGCGAGCATTCCAGCCCCCGAACTGGGCGCGGCAGTCATCCGCCGCCTGCTGGAGCAGACCCGCCTGGACGGCGCACAGGTTGATGAGGTGATCCTCGGCCAGGTACTGACGGCCGGCAGCGGACAAAACCCCGCACGCCAAGCGGCGATTCTCGCCGGCCTGCCCCACGCGGTGCCCGCCATGACCCTGAACAAGGTCTGCGGCTCGGGCCTCAAGGCGCTGCACCTGGGTGCGCAAGCGATTCGCTGTGGCGACGCCGACGTGATCATCGCCGGCGGCATGGAAAACATGAGCCTTTCGCCTTATGTCATGCCCGGCGCGCGCACCGGCCTGCGCATGGGCCATGCCAAGGTCATTGACACCATGATCAGCGACGGCCTGTGGGACGCCTTCAACGATTACCACATGGGCATCACCGCCGAGAACCTGGTGGAGAAATACAGCATCAGCCGTGAGGAGCAGGACGCCTTCGCCGCCGCCTCGCAACAGAAAGCCTGCGCCGCCATCGAGGCCGGGCGCTTTGTTGATGAAATCACCCCGATCCTGATTCCCCAGCGCAAGGGCGACCCCGTAGCCTTCGCCACGGACGAGCAGCCGCGCGCCGGCACCACCGCCGAAGCCCTGGGCAAACTCAAGCCGGCGTTCAAGAAAGACGGCAGCGTTACCGCCGGCAACGCCTCCAGCCTCAACGACGGCGCCTCCGCCGTGCTGCTGATGAGCGCCGCCAAGGCTGAAGCACTCGGCTTGCCAGTACTGGCCAAAATCGCAAGCTACGCCAATGCCGGTGTCGATCCAGCGATCATGGGTATCGGCCCAGTCGGCGCCACCCAGCGCTGCCTGACCAAGGCCGGCTGGCAACTGGCCGACCTCGACCTGATCGAAGCCAACGAAGCCTTCGCTGCTCAAGCCCTGGCGGTCGGCAAGGAGCTGAACTGGGATGCCAGAAAGGTCAACGTCAACGGCGGCGCCATCGCCCTCGGCCACCCGATCGGCGGCTCAGGCTGCCGCGTGCTGGTCACTCTGCTGCACGAGATGATCAAGCGCGACGCCAAGAAGGGTCTCGCCACCCTGTGCATTGGCGGCGGTCAGGGCGTGGCACTGGCCATCGAACGGGCCTGATACGACTGTTTCTGCAGGCCGGGCTTTAACCGCGAACTATCCAGATCGCGCTAAAGCCCCCGCCCACAGGAAAGCGCAGTGGTAAACTGCGCGCCCCCTTCTCCGAGTCGTCGCGCATGCCTTCTCTCGATCAGGCGCTGCGCGCCGCCCTCAACAACCGCCAAGACCTGCTGGCAGAGCTGCACCAACAAGGCACCGACTGCTACCGCCTGTTCCACGGCAGTCAGGAAGGCGCCGGTGGCCTGACCATCGACCGTTACGGCCCGCAATTACTGGTGCAGAGCTTTCACCACAGCCTGAGCCGCGATGAACTGCTGCAACTGGCCGAGCAGTGCCAATCTCATCTCGGCGAACAACTGCTGCTGGTGTACAACGACCGCTCCCAGGGCAATTCGCGCATCGATCGCAGCGACCCGGTCTATCAGGCCGAACCGGCCGCATTGGACGACCTGATCGGCCACGAATGGGGGCTCAACTACCGGGTACGCGGCCGCCATGCCGGGCAGGACCCGCTGCTGTTCCTCGACCTGCGCAACGCCCGTGGCTGGATTAAGGCCCACAGCGCCGGCAAAACCGTGCTCAACCTATTCGCCTACACCTGCGGCGTCGGCTTGAGCGCCGCGGCAGGCGGAGCCCGCGAAGTCGTCAACCTGGACTTTGCCGAAGGCAACCTGGCCGTCGGCCGCGAGAATGGCGCACTCAATCCGCAGCTAGCCACCATGCAGTTCGTGCAATCGGACTACTTCCCGGCGATTCGCCAACTGGCCGGCCTGCCCATCAATGCGCGACGCGGACAGAAACTGCCGCACTACCCGCGCCTTGCGCAACGCCAGTTCGATCGGGTGCTACTCGACCCGCCCGCCTGGGCCAAGAGCGCCTTCGGCACGGTCGATCTGCTGCGTGACTACCAGAGCCTGCTCAAACCAGCGATTCTCGCCACCGCCGATGATGGGGTGCTGATCTGCTGCAACAACCTGGCAAAAGTCGCCATGACCGACTGGCGCGAGCAGGTATTGCGTTGTGCAGAAAAACTGGGGCGTCCGGTACGCGACTGCCAAGTGCTAACGCCAGCCGCGGATTTCCCCTCACAGGATGGCCAGCCACCGCTGAAAACCCTGATCCTGCAGTTCTGATCCAGCCGGCAAATCTGGAGAAATTCGGCCCACTGCGCCTCTGCGGAACTACACATGCGTGCCATACTCCAAGCCACTTCTCGTCGGGATAGATGACGTTTTTATGCTTAAAGGAATAAAGCGCGCCGCCAGCGCCATTGTTATCGCAGTAGCCCTCTATAGCCTGCTGGGTTTTCTGATTTTGCCCGGGATCGGCCTGCGTATCGCCAATCAGCAGCTCGCGCAATACGCCACAGTACCCGCCAGCCTGCAACGTCTGCAGTTCAATCCATTCAGCCTGGAGCTCAGCCTTTGGGGCCTGCACATTGGCGACGCCGAGCAACAGCAGATCGCCTTCGAACGTCTCTATGCCAACCTGCAACTCGACAGCCTGTGGAGTGGCGTACTGAACCTGGCCGACATCGAGCTGGATAAGCTGCACAGCGAAGTGCTGTTCGCCAAGGACGGTCGGCTCAACCTGGCTCAACTATTCAAGATTCCACCCAGCCCGCAACCTGCGGCCGAAGATCCGGCCGGCGAGCCTCTGCCGATGCGTATTTCGCGCATCAAGCTGAGTGGCGGCAACGTGCACTTTCAGGACCTGCGCCCCAGCGAGCCGATCGATTTTATCTACGACGATCTCAATTTCGAACTGCACAACCTCAGCACCCTGCAGGGCGATAATGCCGACATGACCCTGATCGCCACCGGCCCCCAGGGCGGGCGTCTCGACTGGACCGGGCGCATCAGCCTGGTGCCGATCAGCTCCAGCGGTAGCCTGAAAATCACTGACGGCAAGCTGAAAGGCATCTGGCCTTATGTGCGCGATGCGGTGCCGCTGGATCTGGAGAGCGGCACTGTCGACCTCAGCAGCGACTACAGCCTGAACCTGGCCAAGGGCACCGAATTGCTGCTGAGCAACACCCAGGTCAACGTCAACCGCTTTGCCATCAAGAGCCCCGCGGACAAGCCGCTGCTGCGCCTGGAAAGTCTGCAGATCAGCGAAACCAGCGTGGACCTGGCCAAGCAGCAGGTCATAGTCGGCAAAATTCGTAGTCAGACGCTGGAAACCTGGGCCGCACGCGAAGCCGATGGCCAGCTCGACTGGCAGAAGCTACTGGCCAACCAGCCTGCCAAACCAGCTCCAGCTCCAGCTCCAGCTCCAGCTCCAGCTCCAAATGAGGGTGGCGCAGGCTCGGCAGCCACAGAACCTGCACCGGCAAAAGAGCCCGCCGCACCGACCAGCGCTGAGCAACCCACAGAGCTGGAAACAGCCACGGCTAGCCAACCGCAAGAGCCTGGCAAACTCTGGCAGGTAATCCTGCGTGATGTGCAGTTACGCGATTACCACGTGCACCTGGCCGACCGTGCTGGCGGGGCGGAAGTCAAAATAGACCTCGCTCCGCTTAATCTCGACCTGCGCGATTTCGACAGCCTGGGCACCTCACCCTTTGCCCTCAAGCTCGACACCGGAGTAAACAAGAACGGGCAGATCAAGGCCGAAGGCCAGGTTCAACTGACTCCGACCACAGCCAGGTTGCAGATTGCCACTCGCGATATCGACCTGCGCCTGGCACAGACGTATCTGAGCCCCTTCGTCCGCCTGGAACTGCGCAGCGGCAAGCTCGCCAGCGACCTGACGGTTGACCTGCAAAGCGTCGAGCCGCTGGCCTTCAGCGTTGGCGGGCAAGCCGCGATCAATCAGCTGCATACCCTCGATACACTCAAGGACCGCGACTTCCTCAAATGGCAACAGGTCGTGGTGCAAGGGCTCGATTACCAGCACGGCAAGGGCCTGGCGATTGGCCAGGTCAACCTGCAACAACCCTATGTACGCTTCATCATCAACGAAGACCTGACCACCAATATCAGCGAGCTGCTGGTGCCCCAACCCGCCAGCGCCACGCCTAGCAAAGCAGCGGCCGAAAAGCCGCTGCCGATCCGTATCGGCGGCATCATCATCAAGGACGGTTCGGCCAACTTCGCCGACTTCAGCCTGCGCCCCAATTTCGCCACCGCGATTGGTCAGCTCAATGGCCAGATCGGCACCCTGGATAACCAGAGCGCGAAGTCTGCCAGCGTCGACATCAAGGGCAAGGTCGATAAATACGCGCCGGTCAGCATCGCGGGCAAACTCACCCCGTTCGACCCGCTGAACAGCCTGGATATCGCCACCAGCTTCAAGAACGTCGAGCTGACCACCCTCACCCCCTACTCCGGCAAATTTGCCGGCTTCCGTATCCGCAAGGGTCGGCTCAACCTTGATCTGCATTATCAGATCGAGAAAGGCAACCTCAACGCCGAGAACAAACTGCTGCTGGAAGACCTGCAGCTGGGCGAGAAAGTCGACAGCAAGGACGCCATGGACCTGCCGATTCGCCTGGCCGTGGCTCTGCTCAAAGACACCCAAGGTAATATCGAGATCCAGCTGCCGGTACAGGGCAACCTCAACAGCCCAGAATTCAGCGTGATGCCGATTGTCTGGCAAACCCTGCGCAACTTGGTACTACGTGCCGCTCAGGCGCCTTTCAAGTTTATTGGCAGCCTGGTCAGTGGCGGCAGCGAGGTCGACCTCAGCACCGTGCATTTCAATGCCGGCGACAGCCAGCTTGACGCAACAGCGCAAAGCGCCCTGGACACCCTGGCCGGTGCGCTGAAAGAGCGCCCGACCTTGCGCCTGGAAATCGAAGGCATGAGCGCTCAAAGCAGCGATGGCCCACCGTTGGCGGAGGCACGCCTGGAGCGCGAATATCAGCGCACCTGGTACAAGATCCTGCAGCGCCGTGGCGAGAACGTGCCCGCTGAAACCAGTGACCTGACGGTGGATGAAGACGATAAGGCAGTCCTGCTCGAAGGCATCTACCGCGCCCGCCTCAAGCAGCAGCCGCCGGCAGAGTGGGCCGAACTGCCCGACGCGGAACGCAGCGCGAAGATGCGCGAAGCGGTGCTGCAATCCTGGGCACAGAGCAGCCTGCTGCAGCGCCAACTGGCTCAGGATCGTGCCGCCGAGATCAAGAGCTACCTGGTTGAGCGTGGCGGCCTGAGCGCTGAACGTATCTACCTGCTGGATGTCAACAGTGCACAGGCTGACGCCGATGGTCGCGTCGCCACCACCCTGCACCTCGGCAGCGAGTAAGAATGATGTTGATGCGCCCACTTCCAGCAGCCCTGCTGCTCGCGCTGATCGTTGCGCCCCCCCTCGCGCAAGCCGATACCCTGCGCTGCGGCAGCCAGTTGGTGAGCCTGGATGACCGGCGTTTTGAAGTGCTGCAGAAATGCGGTGAACCGGTGTTCCGCGATCTGGTGGGCTACGCCCTCGGTCCGAACGAGCGCCGCGAGTACCAAATCGAGGAATGGGTGTACGGCCCTGATAACGGCATGCTGAGTATTCTCACCTTCGAAGGTACGCGCCTGCGCGCCATCGAGCGGCGGCGCTCACGCTAGGACCCGCTGATGAAAAACCTGATTTACTGCCTACTGCTAGTGCTACCACTGAGCGCGCAGGCCTCGTCAACCCTGCGCTGCAACAATGGGTTGATCAGCCTCGACGACACCACCAGCGAGGTCAGCAATAAATGCGGCGAACCGCTTAGCCGTGACTTTATCGGCTACCGCGAAGTACTCGATGACTACGGCTTTCGTAACGAGGTCGCGGTAGAAGAGTGGGCCTACGGGCCGCGCAATGGCATGTATCAGTTTCTGCGCTTCGAAGGCAATCGACTGATCAAAATCGACAGCAAGCGCCGCAATTAAGCCAACCAACGATAAGGACACCGCACCATGCAACGGATAGCACTCAGCCTTTCCCTTCTGCTTCTGGCAACTGCCGCCCAGGCCAGTACCCTGCGCTGCGAGAAAGGCATCGTCAGCAGCGGCGACCGAACGACAGAGGTCACCAGCAAATGCGGCGAACCGGTTGCCCGTGACATGCTGGGCTACACCCTGGATGCCAACGGCAATAACGAGTTCCTCGTAGAAGAGTGGCTCTATGGCCCGCGTAACGGTATGAATTACTACCTGAGATTCGAAGGCGGCCGCCTGAAAAGTGTAGAGGGCAAACGCGGCAGCTGATCTTTCCAGAACACGCATAAAAAAGCCCCGCAGGTTTTGCCTGCGGGGCTTTTTTACGCGTTATTACAGCTTGTTGCTGAAATCACGCAGCTCGTCCTGAGCCTTTTCCTTGGTCCAGCCGTAGCGTTCTTGCAGTTTGCCGGCCAGGTATTCGCTGTGGCCTTCGGCGACATCCAGGTCATCATCTGTCAGGTTGCCCCAGCGCTCCTTGATGCGGCCATTGAGTTGCTTCCACTTGCCTCTGATGATGTCAGAATTCATCGTTCACTCCTCGTGATGGTCGGCACAGCGGGCGGTTTAACCAGCCCGCCGAGCGTCATTGATTTATTCAGCTGTTTTCAGTGCTTCAGCAGCAACGGCGCTGACACCTTTGATCTCTTTGGCCTTGGCTACGGCCAGATCACGCTCGGCATCAGTGGCGACAACACCCGACAGGGTGACTACGCCCTGATTGGTCTCAACTTTGATGTCGATCCCGCTCAGCGTGCTGTCCGCCAGAAAGGTCGACTTCACTTTGCTGGTGATCCAGGTGTCGGTGACCGCATCTTCGGCGCTGTTCATGGTTTCACTTGCCGCCAGCATCATCGGCTGCGCTGCAGTGCTGGTGTCAGCAAGAACCGGCCCAGCCAACAACAGACTCAGGGCAGTGGCGGTCAGAGTGGCGCTGGCAACGTGCTTGATTGGCTGTTTCATGGGTAGTGCTCCTGCATAGATAAAATGAACGCAACCGTCATTGGTTGCGGCTACACCAGTACTATTGCAGGTGGCATGCCAGCTTTTTGAATATCATTTTCTCCTTTAAAAACAATAACTTAAACAAAAACCCGAACACCCCGAGTCGTGCATTTTGCATGGCCAGCCCAATTACGCCATGCACTGTGCACGACCTGACAGATACGTTTCCCTGGGCAAAAAAAAGAGGGCCCCGAAGGGCCCTCTTATTCAGCGCAGCAATTAGACGATTAAACGCCTGACGCTTTGGCTGCAGCAACATCCTTGATCGACAGCTTGATACGGCCGCGGTTATCCACGTCCAGTACCAGTACTTCAACTTCCTGACCTTCTTTAAGAATGTCGGTGACTTTCTCAACGCGAGCGTCGCTCAGCATGGAGATGTGCACCAGACCGTCTTTGCCCGGCAGGATGTTGACGAAGGCGCCGAAGTCGACGATGCGCTCAACCTTGCCGACATAGATCTTGCCGATCTCGGCTTCTGCGGTGATACCCAGAACGCGCTGACGTGCAGCCTCAGCCGCTTCCTTGGTTTCGCCGAAGATCTTGATCGAACCGTCGTCTTCGATATCGATCGAGGCCTTGGTTTCTTCACAGATCGCGCGGATGGTTGCACCACCTTTACCGATCACGTCACGGATCTTGTCCTGGTCAATCTTCATCGCGATCATGGTCGGCGCGTTAGCCGACAGCTCGGTGCGCGACTGAGCGATGACCTGGTTCATCTGACCGAGGATGTTCAGGCGCGCTTCCAGGGCCTGGCCCAAAGCGATTTCCATGATTTCTTCGGTGATGCCCTGGATCTTGATGTCCATCTGCAGTGCGGTCACGCCATTGGCGGTACCGGCAACCTTGAAGTCCATGTCGCCGAGGTGGTCTTCATCGCCGAGGATGTCGGTCAGAACGGCAAACTTCTCGCCTTCCTTAACCAGACCCATGGCGATACCGGCAACCGGTGCCTTCATCGGCACACCCGCGTCCATCAGCGCCAGGGAAGCGCCGCACACGGAAGCCATGGAGCTGGAACCGTTGGACTCGGTGATTTCCGAAACTACGCGGATGGTGTACGGGAACACGTCGGCGGCCGGCAGCATGGCCTGGACCGAACGACGAGCCAGACGGCCGTGACCGATTTCGCGGCGACCAGTGGCGCCCATGCGACCACACTCACCCACCGAGTACGGCGGGAAGTTGTAGTGCAGCATGAAGGGGTCTTTCTTCTCGCCTTCGAGGGTATCGAGCAGCTGTGCGTCGCGCGCGGTACCGAGGGTGGCAACGACCAGCGCCTGGGTTTCGCCACGGGTGAACAGAGCCGAACCATGGGTCTTGTCCAGTACACCGACTTCGATGTTCAGGCCACGCACGGTACGGGTATCACGGCCGTCGATACGCGGCTTGCCGTTGACGATGTTCTCGCGCACGGTGCGGTATTCGATTTCGCCGAAGGCTTCCTTCACTTCACCAGCAGAAGGCTGGCCTTCTTCGCCGGAGAACTTGGCAACCACCTGATCCTTCAGCTCGCCCAGACGAGCATAGCGGTCCTGCTTGATGGTGATGGTGTAAGCCTGGGAGATGGCATCGCCAAACTCGCCACGAATGGCGCTCAGCAGTGCAGTGTTCTCGGCCTTCGGCTGCCAGTCCCACGTCGGCTTGGCGGCTTCAGCAGCCAGCTCGGCCACGGCGTTGATCACCACCTGGAATTCGTCGTGAGCGAAGAGTACGGCGCCCAGCATCTGGTCTTCGGTCAGCTCTTTGGCTTCCGATTCAACCATCAGCACGGCGTCTTTGGTACCGGCTACGACCATGTCCAGGCTGGACGCCTTGAGTTGCTCGTAGGTCGGGTTCAGCAGGTAGCCGGTTTCCGGGTGGAAGGCGACGCGCGCGGCACCGATCGGGCCGTTGAACGGAATGCCGGAGATCGCCAGGGCAGCCGAGGTACCGATCATCGCCGCGATGTCCGGATCGGTTTTCTTGCTGGTGGAGATCACGGTGCAGATCACCTGCACTTCGTTCTGGAAACCCTCTGGGAACAGCGGACGGATCGGACGGTCGATCAGACGCGAAGTCAGGGTTTCTTTTTCGCTTGGGCGTGCTTCACGCTTGAAGAAGCCGCCAGGAATCTTGCCAGCTGCGTAGGTTTTTTCCTGGTAGTGCACGGACAGCGGGAAAAAGCCTTTGCTCGGGTCGGCAGTCTTGGCGCCGGTGACGGCAACCAGTACGGCAACGTCGTCGTCAACGGTGACCAGCACTGCGCCGGAGGCTTGACGGGCGATACGGCCAGTCTCGAGGGTTACGGTCGATTGACCGAACTGGAACTTCTTGATTACCGGGTTCACGGTGTTTTCCTTCTCTTTATTGCCCTTGGGGAAAGCGTTTCCAACCACCGTTTTATCATCATTAGATGAGCAAACGGGTCGAACAGAATGGGCGGGCGGTTACGGGTATCGGACCCGCTAGCGTCCAAAACAGCAAAAGCACAAAAGCAAAAGCTGGAAGCAGGGCAAACCCCACTTCCAGCTTCGGCAGTCAGCTACGCATAAGCATTGCTTAGCGACGCAGACCCAGGCGACCGATCAGGGCGCTGTAACGACTGGTGTCTTTACCCTTCAGGTAATCCAGCAGCTTACGACGCTGGTTAACCATACGGATCAGACCACGACGGCTGTGGTGATCTTTACCGTTGGCCTTGAAGTGGCCTTGCAGCTTGTTGATGTTGGCGGACAGCAGTGCAACTTGCACTTCCGGGCTACCGGTGTCGCCTTCAGCTTGCTTGTAGTCGTTAACGATCTGGGCTTTTTCTTCAACGCTGAGTGCCATGGGGCAATCCTCTCAGTTAGGCAACTGCCGAAACAGTCGCAATAGGCCGGGAATCGCTTCCCGTGTTTTTAAGTGAGGTATGACCGCGCCTATTAACAGCCACCCTCGATACACGCAGACCAGAGCCGAAACCCAGTGCCTGCGCTACGGTCATGCCGACCGAATCTGCTTCACAGGCCTGCGGCCCGTGTCTCCAACCAGGGCTAGGCCTTGGTCGCAATCAATCGACGCGGCGCAATGCGCCCGTCCTCGCTCACTTCACCGATACCGATAAAGCGACCGTTGTGATCTTGCACCCGAACCATGCCGAACTTCGGCGCTTCCGGGGCGCGTACCGGCTGCCCTTGCAGCCAGTAGAACGAGCTGTGCTCGGAGAACTGCAGCAGCGGCCAATGTTGCAAACCACTGTCGACCGGCTGCAAAAACTGGTCAACCGCCTCGTTGCCGCCTTCAGCATGCACACGTTCCAGCTCTTCGAGCGTTACGGTGCGGCTCAAATCGAACGGACCGGCCTTGGTTCTGCGCAGTTCAGCAACGTGAGCACCACAACCCAGCAAGTGACCAATATCTTCAACCAGGGTGCGGATATAGGTGCCTTTGCTGCAATCAACCGCCAGGCGCGCTTGCTCCGCCTCACAGCCTAGTAATTCCAGGCGCGCAATAGTAACAGAACGCGGCTCGCGCTCCACTACTTCACCTGCACGGGCCAGCTTGTAAAGCGGCTGGCCATCGCGCTTGAGCGCTGAGTACATCGGCGGTATCTGGCTGATTTCACCGCGAAAACCGGGTAGCGCCGCTTCAATATCGGCGCGACCAACGGTCACCGGACGACGCTCCAGCACTTCACCTTCGGCATCGGCGGTTGTGGTGGTGACACCCAGCTGCATCAGGGTTTCGTAGCCTTTGTCGGCATCCAACAGGTACTGGGAGAACTTGGTCGCCTCACCAAAGCACAGCGGCAATACGCCAGTGGCCAGGGGATCGAGGCTGCCGGTATGCCCGGCCTTTTCAGCATTCAGTAACCAACGCACTTTCTGCAGCGCGGCATTGGAGCTGAAGCCCTTGGGCTTATCCAGCAGGATGATGCCATCGACGGCACGACGAATACGTTTGACCTGGGCCACGCGCTTACTCCTTGGCCTCGGGTTGATCATCGTGCTGACGGTCTTCGCTGACGGCCCGCTCGATCAATGCCGACAACTGCGCACCACGAAGCACACTTTCGTCGTAATGGAAGCGCAGGTTCGGCACGCTGCGTAACTTCATCGCCTTGCCCAGTTGCATGCGCAGAAAGCCACTGGCGTCGTTAAGCACCTTGATGCTCTGTGCGACGGGGTCGACACCCTCCTCAGGCTCACCACCCATGATGGTGACGAACACCTTGGCATGGCTGGTGTCACGACTGACCTCCACCGCCGTCACGGTTACCAGGCCGCCAAGACGCGGGTCTTTGACTTCCAGGCGAATCAACTGCGCCAGCTCGCGCTGTATCTGGTCGCCGATGCGCTGGGCCCGGCTAAATTCTTTGGCCATTTCTTACTACCTTCACTCGTCACACTGCCTAGAAAGCAGCGGACCTAAAAGCGGCAAACGCCCGGCCGCGCAGAAGCGGGGCCGGGCGCTGCATGTTGCGACTCGCGTTTACCTGATGGTTACAGGCTGCGAGCCACTTGGACTTTCTCGAACACTTCGATCTTGTCGCCAACCTTGACGTCGTTGTAGCTCTTCACGCCGATACCGCACTCCATGCCGTTACGCACTTCGGCCGCATCGTCTTTGAAGCGACGCAGAGACTCCAGCTCCCCTTCGAAGATCACCACGTCGTCGCGCAGTACGCGGATCGGACGGTTACGGTGAACCGTACCCTCGATCACCATACAACCGGCAATCGCACCGAACTTAGGCGAACGGAACACGTCACGCACTTCGGCAACACCCAGGATGTTCTCGCGAACATCGCTGCCGAGCATGCCGGTCAGGGCTTTCTTGACGTCTTCGATGATGTCGTAGATCACGTTGTAGTAACGCATATCCAGACCTTCCTGCTCGACAATCTTGCGCGCACCGGCATCGGCACGCACGTTGAAGCCAAACAGAACAGCATTGGAAGCCAGCGCCAGGTTAGCGTCGGACTCGGTGATACCACCGACGCCGCCACCGACCACACGCACCTGCACTTCGTCATTACCCAGGCCGCCGAGCGAGCCTTGCAGTGCTTCCAGAGAACCACGGACGTCGGATTTGAGGACGATGTTAAGCGTCTTCTTCTCTTCCTGGCCCATGTTCTCGAAGATGTTTTCCAGCTTACCGGCGTGAGCACGGGCCAGTTTCACTTCGCGGAACTTGCCTTGGCGGAACAGGGCAACTTCACGGGCCTTCTTCTCGTCAGCCAGTACGCTCATGTCGTCGCCAGCATCCGGCGTGCCATCCAGGCCAAGAATTTCGACCGGAATCGACGGGCCTGCTTCTTTGATCGGCTTGCCGTTTTCGTCGAGCATGGCGCGGATACGGCCGTAGTTGGAGCCGATCAGCACCATGTCGCCTTGGCGCAGGGTACCGTCTTGAACCAGTACGGTCGCAACCGGACCGCGACCCTTGTCGAGACGCGATTCAACCACCACACCACGACCCGGAGCCGAAGGAGTGGCTTTCAGTTCGAGGATCTCGGCCTGCAGCAACACGGCTTCGAGCAGTTCGTCGACACCGGTACCGACTTTCGCCGAGACAGGCACGAACGGCGTATCACCGCCCCAGTCTTCCGAAGTCACACCGTGCACCGACAGCTCGCTACGGATGCGATCAAGGTCAGCGCCTGGCTTGTCGATCTTGTTCACTGCAACCACCAGCGGCACGCCAGCAGCCTGAGCATGCTGAACGGCTTCAATGGTCTGCGGCATCACGCCGTCATCGGCGGCAACCACCAGAATCACGATATCGGTCGCCTTGGCACCACGGGCACGCATGGCGGTAAACGCCGCGTGACCCGGAGTATCGAGGAAGGTGACCATGCCGCGCTCGGTTTCCACGTGGTAGGCACCAATATGCTGGGTGATACCACCGGCTTCGCCAGCAGCAACCTTGGCACGACGGATGTAGTCGAGCAGCGAGGTTTTACCGTGGTCAACGTGACCCATTACGGTCACAACCGGCGCACGAGCAAAGGTCTCACCTTCGAATTTCAGCGACTCAGCCAGGGAATCTTCCAGGGCCGTATCGCTGACCAGAGTAACCTTGTGACCCAGTTCTTCAGCAACCAGCTGGGCAGTTTCCTGATCCAGAACCTGGTTAATGGTCGCCGGAGTACCCAGCTTGAACATGAACTTGATGATTTCGGCGGCCTTGACCGACATCTGCTGAGCCAAGTCGCCCACAGTGATGGTCTCGCCGATCTTCACTTCACGCACGATCGGACCTGTCGGGCTCTGGAAGCCGTGAGCATTACGCTTCTTCAGCTTGCTTTTGCCACGCCCGCCACGCCGGAAGCTGTCGCTTTCCTCGTCGATGGTACGTGGAGCAACACGCGGCGCAGGAGCCTTTTCCTTGACGGTTGGGCGATGCTGGGTGGTCTTGCGCTCACCACCACGGCGATCGGCATCATCATTGCGCGCCCGATCAGGACGACGCGGCTCGTCTTTTTTGCGTTCGTCTACAGCAGGCGCAGCCATAACCGGCAACTCAACCACTACAGCCGGAGCAGCCTCAACCGGCGCTTCCTCAGCAGGCGCTGGAGCAGCAGCCGGACGCTGAGCTTCTTCGGCAGCACGGCGCTTGGCTTCTTCTTCAGCCTTGGCTCGCGCGGCGTCAGCGATAGCACGCTGCTCAGCCAACTCACGCTGCTTCTCAGCTTCGATCTCTTCAGCACTGCGCTTGACGAAGGTCTTCTTCTTGCGCACTTCAACGCTGATGGTCTTGCTACCGGCAACCCGCAAGGTGCTGGTGGTTTTGCGCTGCAAGGTAATCTTGCGCGGCTCTTCTGCTTTGCTGTCGCCGTGGCTGCTCTTGAGATGGGCCAACAGGGCCTGCTTCTCACTGTCAGTTACTGCTTGCTCAGCGCTTTTGTGCGGCAAACCTGCCTCACTCATTTGCTGCAGCAGGCGTTCAACCGGCGTATTGACCACTTGGGCCAGCTCTTTAACCGTGACTTGCGTCATGCATTTCTCTCCTCAGGCCGCAACTGCTTACTCGAACCAATGGGCTCGGGCGGCCATGATCAACTTGCCGGCTCGCTCAGCGTCGATACCGTCGATGTCGAGCAGGTCATCAATCGACTGCTCGGCCAGGTCTTCGCGGTTAATAACGCCGCGCACTGCCAGTTCATGCGCAAGCGCCTTATCCATCCCCTCAAGCGAGAGCAAGTCTTCGGCTGGGTGGGCATCTGCCAGCTTTTCCTCGTTGGCGATGGCTTTAGTCAGCAGGCGATCTTTGGCACGAGCGCGGAGCTCGCTGACGATATCCTCGTCGAAGCCATCAATGCTGAGCATTTCTTCCATCGGTACGTAGGCAATTTCTTCAAGGCTGGTGAAGCCCTCTTCGACCAACACCTGGGCCAGCTCCTCATCGACTTCCAGCTCATCGATAAAGCGCTGCAGGATGTCGCCTGTTTCCGCTTGCTGCTTGGCCTGAATATCCGCCTCGGTCATCACGTTCAAAGTCCAGCCAGTCAATTGACTGGCCAGGCGCACGTTCTGACCGCCACGGCCAATGGCCTGAGCAAGGTTGTCTGCGCCGACGGCGATGTCCATGGCGTGGGCATCTTCGTCAACGATAATGGCGGCCACTTCGGCCGGCGACATGGCGTTGATAACAAACTGCGCAGGATTGTCATCCCACAGCACGATGTCTACACGCTCACCCGCCAACTCACCGGAAACCGCCTGCACGCGCGAACCGCGCATGCCGATACAGGCACCCTGCGGGTCGATGCGTTTGTCTTTGGAGCGCACAGCCAGCTTGGCACGCGAGCCTGGATCACGAGACGCACCCATGACTTCGATCAGCTCTTCGGCAATTTCCGGCACTTCGATGCGGAACAGCTCGATCAGCATTTCCGGGGCAGTACGCGACAGAATAAGCTGCGGGCCGCGGTTCTCGGTGCGGATTTCCTTGAGCAGGGCGCGCAGGCGCACACCAACACGGAAAGTCTCGCGGGAGATGATGTCTTCACGGGCCAACATGGCTTCTGCATTGTTACCCAGGTCGACAATCACGCTGTCACGGGTCACTTTCTTCACGGTGCCGGAGATGATCTCACCCAGACGCTCGCGATAAGCCTCGACCACCTGAGCACGCTCAGCTTCGCGGACTTTCTGCACAATCACTTGCTTGGCGGTTTGCGCGGCAATACGACCGAACTCGATAGACTCGATCTTTTCTTCCAGCACATCGCCCACTTTGCCATTGGCTTCAACAGCACGCGGCATATCAGTGGTGACCTGGTGTGCAGGATCATCAAAATCACTTTCTTCCACCACAGTCCAGCAGCGGAATGTTTCGTAGTTGCCGGTCTGACGATTAATCGCCACACGCAACTCGACTTCATCTTCAAAGCGCTTTTTGGTAGCCGTGGCCAACGCCAGCTCCAGCGCTTCAAAAATCACGCTCGCCGGCACGCCTTTTTCGTTGGATACCGACTCAACAACCAGCAGTACTTCTTTGCTCATCGTACGCCTCGCCTTTCGCAATCCATTGGATCATGCGCAATCCACGCAGCTCTCGCGGGATCCGCGTGTCAATCAAACCTGGGGATAATGTTGGCCTTGTCGATCATGTCGATCGGCAACAGGAACTCGTGGTCTTCCACCTGCACAACCACGTCCTGCTCTTCCACACCGCGCAGAAGGCCCTGAAAGTTACGCCGCCCCTCAAAAGGCGAACGCAGCTTGATCTTCACTTGCTCGCCGGCATGACTGGCAAACTGTTCAAGAGTGAACAGCGGCCGATCCATACCGGGCGAGGACACCTCAAGGGTGTACTCAGCGCTGATGGGGTCCTCGACATCGAGCACGCCACTGATCTGCCGACTGACAATTTCACAGTCTTCGATCAACACGCCATCAGGCTGCTTATCAATATAAATTCGCAGCAGAGAATGCCGCCCTTGTGACAGGAACTCGACACCCCAACATTGGTAGCCAAGAGCCTCGACTACCGGGGCCACCAAGGCCTGCAACTGTTCTAGCTTGCTCGACACCTGAACCCCTCGCGCATGCTGTAAAAATAAAAAATGGGCGAATCGCCCATCATCAGACCGACCTCTAAAGACCGGCAAAGCTGTCACCCAGTTAGCAAAAAGCCCCTTAAAAGGGGCTCCTCTGCAATTCAATGCGGGGGGCTGGTTGACCCAGCCTTCATCGGATTCAGCACCCGAGGAGCGACGTTACTGCTCAATCCCACATCAAAGCTGGGGCCGGATTATACGACTTAACCCCAAGCGGGGTCAATCGACGCTCCAGCAACAAAAAGGCCCGCATCGAGCGGGCCCTTCTGAAAATTGGTACCGAGAAGGGGACTCGAACCCCTACAGCCTATGGCCACTACCACCTCAAGGTAGCGTGTCTACCAATTCCACCACCTCGGCAAAATTTGTTACCTACTGCTTACTGCGTATTACTGCTGCTCAGGAGCCTGAGGTACGTCCGCCGCTTCACTAGCCGGCTTAGCTGCATCAAGAACAGGTACATCTTCAACAGCTGGAACAGCCTGCTGCACTTCCAAGACTGCTGGATCAGGCAAACCAACCTGAGCCATACCGTTAGCTTTGTCTTTAGCAAAGAATGCTAAGCCCAAGCTAGTCATGAAAAAAGCGGTGGCGAGTATAGCAGTAACTCGGCTCAGAAAGGTAGTGGTTCCTTGACTACCGAATACGGTAGAAGAAGCACCCGCACCAAAAGAGGCACCTGCATCCGCACCTTTACCCTGCTGCAGCAAAACCAGCACAACAACACCGATGGCGCCCAGCAGATGAAGAACAACGATAACTGTTTCCAGCATTTTCTTAGCTTCCTGCGGCGCGACAAATCGCACCGAACTCATCCGCATTCAGAGAAGCTCCACCCACAAGCCCCCCATCGATATCCGGCATACCGAACAACTCGGCTGCACTGGCGGCCTTCACACTGCCGCCATATAGAATTCTTACTTTCTCGGCCAACTGAGGGCTTTTCGCCCCCAACTGCGCACGAATCGCCGCATGCACTTCCTGAGCCTGCTCTGGCGAGGCTGTCAAACCCGTACCTATCGCCCAAACCGGCTCATAAGCAATCACGGCATCAGCAAACACCTCAACACCCAAAGTATCTGCCACCGCAGACAGCTGCGCAGCGACCACTTCAAGCGTCTGCCCCGCCTCACGCTGAGCCAAGGTCTCACCGACACACAACACCGGCAGCAAACCCGAAGCCTGCGCCGCGGCGAACTTGCGCGTCACAACTTCATCACTCTCACCCAGCAAAGACCTGCGCTCGGAGTGACCAACCAATACCAGCGAGCAACGCGCATCATGCAACTGACTTGCCGCCACCTCACCCGTCAAGGCACCTTGCTGCACTTCGGTTGCGCAATCTTGCGCACCTACCGCAACAACCTTGCCTGCCAGGCCATCAACTACCTGACCGAGATGCAAGCAAGAAGGGAAAACTGCAACATCCACATCAGCAGGCAAGGCCTGCTGAGCGAGACCGTTGATCAGCTCTGCGACGCTGGCGCGGGTACCGTGCATTTTCCAGTTACCAGCTACCATTGGGCGACGCATGCTTTACCTCGTCGGTCAAAGAGGGCGCAGATGTTACCCAACAGCTACTCGACTGGCAAGCCGAATCAAGCACATACATCAGCAACAACTTTAGCCAATTCATCGGCATAGCCGCGCACCTGGCCTTCATCATCACCTTCAACCATAACCCGCACCAACGGCTCTGTTCCGGATTTACGCAGCAATACCCGGCCACGCCCGGCCATTTGCTCAGTCACCCGCGCACTCGCCTCACGCACCGCCGGATGCTCAAGCGGGTCAACACCACCAGCAAAACGCACATTAACCAGCACCTGCGGACACTTCTGCATACCCAACCGCGCTTCACCCAACGTCTGCTGACGACGCTTGAGTGCCATCAACACCTGCAACGCCGCAATAATCGCATCACCAGTGGTGGTGTGCTGGAAACACACCAGATGGCCAGAGCTTTCGCCGCCCAGCTGCCAGTTGCGCGACAGCAATTCGGCAATCACATAACGGTCACCTACCTTGGCCCGCACAAACGGAATGCCCAGATCAGCCAAAGCCAACTCCAGTCCCAGGTTACTCATCAGCGTACCGACCACCCCACCCTGCAGCTTGCCGCGCTCCAGCAGGTCGCGCGCAATGATGAACAGCAGCTCATCACCGTCCACCAACGCACCAGAATGATCGACCATCAGAACACGGTCCGCATCACCGTCAAAAGCGATACCCAGATCAGCCTGTTGCGCCAGCACCTCGGCCTGCAAGGCCTCGACATGGGTTGAGCCGCAGCCATCATTGATGTTCAAGCCATTGGGCTGGGCAGACAGAACCGTGACCTGCGCCCCCAGCTCACGGAACACACTGGGCGCAACCTTATACGCGGCACCATGAGCGCAATCGACGACAACCTTCAGCCCGGCAAAGTCGGTACTGCTCGGCACACTGCTCTTGCAGAACTCGATATAACGGCCAGCGGCATCATTGATCCGCGAAACCTTGCCCAGCTGCTCGGACTCAACCACCGTCATTGGCGCGTCGAGCAGCTCTTCGATCATCAGCTCGATCTCGTCCGGCAACTTGGTGCCCTGCCCCGAGAAGAACTTAATGCCGTTGTCATGATGCGGATTATGCGAGGCACTAATCACGATGCCAGCCTCGGCATGGAACGTGCGGGTCAGGTAGGCGATTGCCGGCGTCGGCATCGGCCCAAGCAACATGACATCGGCACCTGCCGCAGACAACCCCGCCTCCAGGGCAGACTCGAACATATAACCGGATATACGCGTGTCCTTACCGATCAGGATGCGGCACTTGCCTTGCTTACGAAACGCCATACCGGCCGCCCAGCCGAGCTTAAGCATGAATTCCGGGGTAATAGGGAAGTCACCGACACACCCACGAATACCGTCAGTACCAAAATATTTTCTGCCCATACCACAATTCCTTCTAACTTATTGCGCCGCATCAACCGCAGCGAGCATGCGCACCACATCAATCGTTTGCGCCACATCATGCACCCGCAGAATGTGTGCGCCTTTATTCAGAGCCAGCGCGGCTAGCGCCAGGCTACCGTATAGCCGCTCATCCATTTCACGCCCCAACACCTTACCGATCATGCTCTTGCGCGACACACCAACCAGCAGGGGCCGCCCCAGCACATGCAGTGCCTGCATGTGCTTAAACAGGGACAGGTTGTGCTCTAGGGTTTTCGCAAAACCAAACCCCGGATCAAGAATGACACGCTCCGCCGCAATCCCGGCCGCCGCACAGACCGCCAAGCGCTCACCCAGAAAATCACGCACTTCCGCTACCACATCAGGGTATTCAGGATTCTGCTGCATGGTGGTCGGCTCGCCACGCATGTGCATCAAGCACACCGGCAAGCCGCTATCTGCCGCCGCATCCAGAGCGCCATCAAGCTGCAGTGAACGCACATCATTGATCAGCCCCGCCCCCAGCCGCGCAGTTTCGCGCATGACGGCCGGCGTGGAAGTATCCACTGAAATAATGACATCCAATTCGGCAGCAATGGCTTCGACAATCGGCGCAACCCGCTCCAACTCCTCTACCGGAGAGACAGGACGAGCACCTGGCCGAGTCGATTCACCGCCCACATCAATCAGCGTCGCACCCGCCTGCAGCATCGCCTCGGCATGGCGCAAGGCCGCATCACGATGACCATAGCGCCCACCATCGGAGAACGAATCAGGGGTGACATTGAGGATACCCATCACTTGCGGACGGCTTAAATCAAGAAACCGGCTGCCACAAGGCAGCCGGTCAAAGGAGGACACAACAGGCATGGAAAACCTTAGATCTCGGCGGCTGGGCCACCAATTGGCTTCTCTGGGGATTCAGCGACCTCAACAGGCGCGGTAGGCGTACTGTTGTTGTCATCGCCACCCTGCCAGCCTTTCGGCTCACGCGGCGCAAGACCATTCATGATGTCTTCGATCTGTTCAGCGTCGATGGTTTCGTACTTCATCAACGCTTCAGCCATCGCATCAAGCTTGTCGCGGTTTTCCTGCAGCAGGCGCTTGGCGGTGCCGTAGCACTCATCAATGATGCTGCGCACTTCCTGATCGATCAGCTTGGCTGTGTCCGCAGACATACTGCTTTGCTGGCTCCCCATACTGCGACCGAGGAAGACTTCACCCTCCTCCTCGACATACATCAGCGGACCCAGTTTTTCCGACAAGCCCCACTTGGTCACCATGTTCTTGGCCAACTGGGTGGCGCGCATGATGTCGTTGGAAGCGCCGGTGGTAACACCATCAAAACCCAGAGTCATTTCCTCGGCGATACGGCCACCGAACAACGAGCAGATCTGACTGGTCAACGCGCGCTTACTGAGGCTGTAACGATCCTCCTCCGGCAGGAACATGGTTACCCCCAAGGCGCGACCACGCGGAATGATCGATACCTTATAAACCGGGTCATGCTCAGGCACCAGGCGACCGACAATCGCGTGACCGGCTTCGTGGAAGGCAGTATTGAGCTTTTCCTTGTCCGACATGACCATGGTTTTGCGCTCGGCGCCCATCATGATCTTGTCTTTGGCCAGCTCGAACTCTTTCATTTCAACCAGGCGCTTGCCGGCACGAGCCGCGAACAGCGAAGCCTCGTTGACCAGATTGGCCAGATCGGCACCGGAAAAGCCCGGCGTACCACGCGCAATAACGGCCGGAACAACGTCCTCGCCCATTGGCACTTTGCGCATGTGCACTTTGAGAATCTGTTCGCGACCGCGAATATCCGGCAGACCAACCACGACCTGACGATCGAAGCGGCCCGGACGCAGCAAAGCCGGATCGAGCACATCGGGACGGTTAGTGGCGGCAATCACGATGATGCCATCGTTCATTTCAAAACCATCCATCTCCACCAGCAACTGGTTGAGGGTCTGTTCACGCTCATCGTGACCACCCCCCATACCAGCACCACGATGGCGACCAACGGCGTCGATTTCATCGATAAAGATGATGCAGGGCGCATGCTTCTTGGCTTGCTCGAACATGTCACGCACACGGGATGCACCGACACCGACAAACATTTCCACGAAGTCTGAGCCAGAAATGGTGAAGAACGGCACCTTGGCCTCACCGGCAACCGCCTTGGCCAACAAGGTTTTACCGGTACCCGGCGAGCCCACCATCAGCACGCCACGCGGAATACGTCCACCAAGGCGCTGGAACTTGCCCGGATCACGCAGAAACTCAACCAATTCGCTGACTTCTTCCTTGGCCTCGTCGCAACCGGCGACGTCAGCAAAGGTGGTCTTGACCTGATCTTCAGACAAGAGGCGTGCCTTGGACTTGCCGAAGCTCATCGGTCCACCCTTGCCGCCTGCGCCACCTTGCATCTGGCGCATAAAGAACATGAACACGGCGATGATCACCAGGATCGGGAAGCTGGCCACCAACAGCTGAGTCCAGATGCTCTGCTGCTCAGGTTGCTTGCCGACGATCTCGACGTTGTTGTCCATCAGGTCCTTGATCAGGCCATTATCCTGAATCGCCGGACGTACGGTCTCAAAGGACGAGCCGTCACTGCGGGTACCACTGATGATGAAACCATCAACGGTTACGCGCTTAACGCCGCCATCCTGAACCTGCTGAATAAACTGCGAATAGTTGAGCTTATTCGACTCAGTCGGGCTGGAAAAATTGTTCATCACCGTCACCAAAACGGCGGCGATGATCAGCCACAGGACCAGATTCTTTGCCATGTCGTTCAATTAGCTACCCTCTGAAGCAGGCCCCGTGTCGAAGCGTGCTTCGCATGACGACCAGTTATGTACCGATCTAACTTACTACACAACGCCCACCCCTGGCAGACGCCGTCTGTAACCCTTTATTTACTGCGTAGCTGCGACAGCATTGGCGGGCTTAGGTTTCAGGCCTACAGCTGACCGCGAAAACCACGCGCCAACATATATTGTTCACGCGAGCGACCTCGCGAGGACAACGGCTTACGCATCTGCACCTTGTCGAACAACTGACGCACCTGCTTGTGGTACTGATCAAAACCTTCGCCTTGGAAGATCTTGATCAAAAAGTCCCCACCCGGACGCAGCACCCGAGTCGCCAAATCCAGTGCCAACTCGCACAAATACATGGCGCGCGGCTGATCGGACTCCCTTACACCACTCATATTGGGGGCCATATCGGAAATAACAAGGTCTACCGGGTGTTCGCCGATGGCATCGAGAATCTGCGCGAACACCGCATCGTCGGTAAAATCACCCTGAATAAAAGTCACGTCCGGAATGCTGTCCATTTCCAGGATATCCGACGCGATCAAACGCCCCTTGTCACCGATCACCCGACTGGTGACCTGTGACCAACCACCAGGGGCCGCACCAAGGTCAACTACAGTAATGCCAGGGCGAAGAATGCGGTCCTTTTCCTGAATCTCCAGCAATTTGTAGCTGGCGCGCGAACGATAGCCATCCTTCTGCGCCATTTTGACGTAGGGATCGTTGAAGTGCTCTTTCAGCCAACCTTGACTGGTCTTGGAACGGGCCACGCAATACCTCGAATGTGTAACGCATGAATATCTGGGCGACCCCGAAGGTGCTCGGGTAGACTAACCGCCGTTTTTACCAGATTAAATGCAGGAATCAGATTATGCCGCTCACTCAAGAGCAGAAGAAACAATTCAAATCTATCGGCCACCACCTGAAGCCTGTATTGATTGTGGCTGACAATGGTTTGACCGAAGGTGTACAGGCCGAGCTGGAGCGCGCACTGAGCGACCACGAGCTGATTAAAGTACAACTGCGCATCACCGAGCGCGAAAGTCGCCTGACGGCCATCAACGAGCTGTGCAAAGCCGGCAACGCAGATCTGGTGCAGGTGATTGGCAAAATGGCCCTGATCTACCGCAAAAACCCGAAAGTGAACAAGAACCTGTCCAACGTTCACCGCCATCACGGCTGATTGGCCGGCCGTTGCAAGGCGCTCTCAGCGCCTTCGCAACCACCAGCGGGCAATCACCGCTCTAAAACTTATGCCCCAGCCGATGCGGCACTGGCTGCAAGACAAGCAATAAACCGCAAAACGCCATGACCAGATAACTGAACATCAGCCACAGCTCAGCCTCCGGCAGCAGCTTGCGCGCAGCGAAGTAACTCCCCGCCATCACCAACACAACCACCAGCAACTGCCCGCGAGCATCACGCCACAGGCTTGCCAGTCGCTCGGCACGAATCAGTACCAGCACCTGCAGCCCAGCACAAACAGCCGCCAGGCCGACCAGCAGCGGCCGCAACGCACCACTGATCTCCTCGACCAGCAGCGACGCCAGACCAATATTGCTAATCGCGGGTAACAACAAGAAATGCAGTAACCAGAGGCCACCGACCCAGAGCGCCTGAGCCAGCAGCCAACTGATTGCACCGGCATCTCGCGCACTCGAATTAGAGATGGCGAACCTCGACAATCTCATACTCAAGCGCGCCGCTCGGCGTCTGCACCACCACCACATCACCTTCACTCTTGCCAACCAGGGCGCGAGCGATAGGTGAACCGACGGATATCTTGCGCTGCTTGATGTCAGCTTCGTCTTCACCAACGATTTGGTAAATCACGCTTTCATCGGTTTCGCAGTTGGCGATTTCAACGGTCGTACCGAAAATCACCTTGCCGGTGTGTTCAATAGTGGTGACATCGATGATCACTGCGTTCTGCAGACGCCCCTCGATATCACGGATACGCGCCTCAACCATACCCTGCTGCTCGCGGGCAGCGTGGTACTCGGCGTTTTCCTTGAGGTCACCCAACTCACGCGCAGTCCCAATGTCCTGGCTGAGTTTGGGCCGCACGACCTTGGTCAGGTGAGCCAATTCTTCTTCCAGGGCTTTGGCACCCTGGACGGTCATCGGGTATTTAGTCATGCCTTGATTCCTGCATGCAGATCCTGCAGCCGGCGCACGGTCTTCTCGGGACCGAACTTCAGCGCCTCGCAGATCGCCTGCCCAGCCGCAATGGTGGTGGTGCAGTAGATCTTGTGCTGCAGAGCGTTACGACGAATGGAGTAGGAGTCAGCGATCGACTGGCGGCCTTCGGTGGTATTGATGATCAGGGTGACTTCGTCATTCTTGATCATGTCGACCACGTGCGGACGCCCCTCGGTTACCTTGTTGACGCGGCGCACCGGCAGACCAGCAGCCTCGATGACTTTGGCAGTCCCGGCAGTGGCAACCACTTCAAAGCCCAGCGCGACCAGATCGCGGGCAACCTGTACAGCCTCGGCCTTGTCATCCTCGCGCACGCTGATAAAGGCACAGCCGGTGTTCGGCAGGATTTCGCTGGCACCCAGCTGGGCCTTGGCAAAGGCTTCACCGAAAGTATCGCCCACACCCATGACTTCACCAGTGGACTTCATCTCTGGGCCGAGGATCGGGTCAACACCCGGGAACTTGGCGAACGGGAACACCGCTTCCTTGACACTGAAGTACGGCGGGATGATTTCCTTGGCGTAACCGGCCTCGGCCAGCGACTTGCCCGCCATTACACGAGCGGCCACCTTGGCCAGCGATTCGCCGACGCACTTGGAAACGAACGGCACGGTACGCGAGGCGCGCGGGTTGACTTCGATAACGAAGATATCCTCGCCCTGCACCGCCATCTGCACGTTCATCAGGCCAACCACGCCGAGTTCCAGAGCCATTTTCTTGACCTGATCACGGATCTCGTCCTGGATATGCGCCGGCAGCGAGTACGGCGGCAGCGAGCAGGCCGAGTCACCGGAGTGCACGCCAGCCTGTTCGATGTGCTGCATGATCGCGCCGATCACCACGGCTTCGCCGTCACACACTGCATCCACGTCCACTTCGATGGCGCAGTTGAGGAAGTGGTCGAGCAGCACCGGGCTGTCATTGGAAACTTTCACCGCTTCGCGCATATAACGCTTGAGTTCGTCTTCCTGGTAGACGATCTCCATGGCACGGCCGCCCAGCACGTAGGACGGACGCACCACCAGCGGATAACCGATGTTCTTCGAGTGCGCCAGGGCTTCATCTTCGCTGCGCGCAGTGGCGTTGGCCGGCTGGCGCAGACCGAGACGCTGCACCATCTGCTGGAAACGCTCACGGTCTTCGGCGCGGTCGATGGCGTCCGGACTGGTACCGATGATCGGCACACCCGCTTCTTCCAGGGCGCGACAGATTTTCAGCGGTGTCTGGCCGCCGTACTGCACGATCACGCCTTTCGGCTGCTCGACGCGGACGATTTCCAGTACGTCTTCCAGAGTAACTGGCTCGAAATACAGGCGATCGGAGGTGTCGTAGTCGGTGGAGACAGTTTCCGGGTTGCAGTTGACCATGATGGTCTCGTAACCGTCCTCACGCATGGCCAGCGCCGCGTGTACGCAGCAGTAGTCGAACTCGATACCCTGGCCGATACGGTTGGGGCCACCGCCGAGGATCATGATCTTGTCACGGCTCGACGGATTGGCCTCGCACTCTTCCTCATAGGTCGAGTACATGTAAGCGGTGTCGGTGGCGAATTCGGCGGCGCAGGTATCCACGCGCTTGTACACCGGCAGCACTTTCAACTTGTGACGCTGGCTGCGCAGGGTCTTCTCGGTCACACCCAGCAGCTTGGCCAGGCGAATATCGGAGAAACCTTTGCGCTTGAGCTTGTACATCTGCTCGCGATCAATGGTCGACAACGCCTGGGTCTTGATGCGCTCTTCGTCCTTGATCAGGTCTTCGATCTGCACCAGGAACCATTCATCGATATTGGTCAGCTCGAAAATCTCTGCAACGGTCTTACCGGCACGGAAGGCATCGGCGATGTACCAGATGCGGTCGGCACTCGGCACGGTCAGCTCGCGGCGCAGGGTGCTTTCGGCTTCAGGATCAGTCAGATCGAGCTTTTCATCAAAACCCGAGACACCCACTTCCAGGCCACGCAGGGCTTTCTGCAGGGATTCCTGGAAAGTACGGCCGATGGCCATGACTTCGCCCACAGACTTCATCTGGGTAGTCAGGCGGGCGTCGGCCTTGGGGAATTTCTCGAAGGCGAAACGCGGAATCTTGGTCACAACGTAGTCGATGGCCGGCTCGAACGAAGCCGGGGTGCGGCCACCAGTGATGTCGTTGGAGAGCTCATCGAGGGTGTAACCCACGGCCAGCTTGGCGGCGATCTTGGCGATGGGGAAGCCGGTGGCCTTGGAGGCCAGTGCCGAGGAGCGCGACACGCGCGGGTTCATCTCGATGACGACCATGCGCCCAGTGTTCGGGCAGATGCCGAACTGCACGTTGGAGCCGCCAGTTTCCACGCCGATCTCGCGCAGTACCGCCAGGGAGGCGTTACGCAGGATCTGGTATTCCTTGTCGGTCAGGGTCTGGGCCGGGGCCACGGTGATCGAGTCGCCAGTGTGCACGCCCATCGGGTCGAAGTTCTCAATGGCGCAGACGATGATGCAGTTGTCCTTCTTGTCGCGGACCACCTCCATCTCGTATTCCTTCCAGCCGATCAGCGATTCGTCGATCAGCAGTTCGCTGGTCGGCGACAGATCGATACCGCGGGCGCAGATCTCTTCGAACTCTTCACGGTTGTAGGCAATACCGCCACCGGTGCCGCCCATGGTAAAGGACGGACGGATGATGCACGGGAAGCCGACCTTTTCCAGAACCGCGTAGGCCTCTTCCATGTTGTGCGCGATACCGGAAACCGGGCAGGCCAGGCCGATGTCTTTCATCGCCTTGTCGAAGCGCGAGCGGTCTTCAGCCTTATCGATGGTGTCGGCGTTGGCCCCGATCATCTCGACGCCGAACTTCTCCAGCACGCCGTGCTTTTCCAGGTCCAGGGCGCAGTTCAGCGCGGTCTGGCCACCCATGGTTGGCAGCAGGGCGTCGGGGCGCTCCTTCTCGATGATCTTGGCCACGGTGGACCACTTGATCGGCTCGATATAGGTGGCGTCAGCCATGGCCGGGTCGGTCATGATGGTGGCCGGGTTGGAGTTCACCAGAATGACGCGGTAACCCTCTTCTTTTAGCGCTTTACACGCCTGGGCACCGGAGTAGTCGAACTCGCAGGCCTGACCGATAACAATCGGGCCAGCGCCGAGGATCAGGACGCTTTTTATGTCTGTACGTTTTGGCATGGTCTTTCTCTCGAATCCTGGGGTCAGTCGGCGGGTTTAACGGCGCTTGGCCATGGTTTCGATAAAACGATCAAACAGTGGTGCAACATCCGCCGGGCCAGGACTGGCCTCTGGGTGCCCCTGGAAGCTGAAGGCCTGTTTGTCAGTACGCTCAATGCCCTGCAGGGAACCGTCGAACAACGACTTGTGAATCGCGCGCAGGTTGCTCGGCAGACTGTCTTCATCCACGGCAAAACCGTGGTTCTGGCTGGTGATCATCACCACACCGCTGTCGAGGTCTTGCACCGGGTGGTTGGCACCGTGGTGGCCGTGGCCCATTTTCAGGGTCTTGGCGCCGGACGCCAGAGCCAGCAACTGGTGACCAAGGCAGATGCCGAATACCGGGATGTCGGTTTCCAGCACATCCTTGATCGCCTGAATGGCGTAGTCACAAGGTTCAGGGTCACCCGGACCGTTGGAGAGGAACACGCCATCCGGATTCAGCGCCAGTACTTCGCTGGCCGGCGTCTGTGCCGGCACCACGGTCAGGCGGCAGCCGCGCTCAACCAGCATACGCAGGATGTTCCACTTCACCCCGTAGTCGTAAGCGACCACGTGATATTTCAGCTCGCTGGCTGGAATTTCCGGATGGCTGTCATCCTTCAGGTTCCACACACTGGAGCGCCACTCGTAACGCTCGGTACAGCTGACCACCTTGGCCAGATCCATACCCTTGAGACCAGGGAAGCTACGCGCCAGCTCCAGGGCTTTTTCTTCGGTGGCGTCGTCCCCCACCAGAATGCAGCCATTCTGCGAGCCTTTCTCACGCAGGATGCGGGTCAGGCGGCGGGTATCGATACCGGCGATGGCAACCGTGCCGTTTTCTTTCAGGTACTCATCCAATGGCTGCTTGTTGCGCCAGTTGCTGGAGGTCAGCGGCAGATCGCGGATGATCAGGCCGGCGGCCCAGACGCGATTCGACTCGGCGTCTTCCGGTGTGGTGCCGGTGTTGCCAATATGCGGGTAGGTCAGGGTGACGATCTGCTGGGCATAGGAAGGATCGGTAAGGATTTCCTGATAGCCGGTCATGGCGGTGTTAAAAACCACCTCTCCAATAGTCTGGCCATCGGCACCGATGGCCTCGCCGCGAAAAATACTGCCATCAGCAAGAGCCAAAATGGCAGGTTTAAGGGCTGGCTTACTCAAGAAAACCTCCGAAAATCAAAACGTGAAGCAAACGCAGGTTGCAAAAAAGCGGGATGACGTATCGACCGTCACCCCGCTTTTTTATCTGATTCATTCTGCGCAACTTTAGTGGACACACTAAAGCAGAAAGCTTACAGGAAACTGCCTTTTTGGTCCACCGCAGATGCGGCCAAGACTCAAGCTAAAGCCTGCCTGCGACACAATGCCCCAGGCCAGCCTCAATTCAGCCCCAGAACGTCCTGCATGTCATACAAGCCCGGCGGCCGCTTTTGCAGCCACAGCGCCGCACGCACCGCACCTTTGGCGAAGGTCATACGACTTGAAGCCTTGTGGGTGATCTCCACGCGCTCGCCATCTGCGGCGAACAATACCGTGTGATCACCCACCACATCACCGGCACGCACCGTGGCAAAGCCGATGGTTTCGCGTTCTCGCGCGCCGGTCTGACCTTCACGCCCATAGACCGCAACCTTCTGTAGGTCACGCCCCAACGCATTGGCCACCACTTCACCCATACGCAAGGCAGTACCGGACGGCGCATCGACCTTGTGCCGGTGATGGGCTTCGATGATTTCGATATCCACATCATCACCCAGCACGCGAGCAGCGGTGTCCAGCAGCTTCAGGCACAGATTGACACCGACACTGAAGTTGGCGGCGAAGACAATCGGAATCTGCTTGCCAGCCTCGGCCAGCACCTGCTTTTCCTCCGGAGTGAAGCCGGTGGTACCAATCACCATGGCCTTGCCCGCCTGACGGCAGACTTCCAGATTTTTCAGGGTCACTGATGGATGAGTGAAGTCGATCAGCACATCAAACTGATCGAGCACCGCAGTCAGATCACCCGCCAGGTTGACACCCATCTTGCCCTGCGCCACCAGCTCACCGACATCTGCGCCGACCAGGCTGCTGTCGGCACGATCAATCGCCGCACTCAGACCTGCGCCATCGACCAGTTGCACGGCTTCGATCAGGGTCTTGCCCATGCGCCCGGCGGCGCCCATCACAGCAATACGTTGCATAGCAATCAGCTCCAAGCTGTCACCACAGGCTGCGCCGCCACTCAACGGTCAACGCAGCCTGTCAGCGAGATTTACAGGTCGCCAAAGAAGCGCTTAACACCTTCGAACCAGCCATTGGCTTTCGGCGAATGCGAGCTGTCGCCCTCCAGGGTCTTGCGGAACTCATCAAGCAGTTCGCGCTGACGCTTGTCGAGCTTGACCGGCGTTTCCACCGCCACCTTGCACATCAGATCGCCGGCACCGCCGCCACGCACCGGGGCCACGCCCTTGCCGCGCAGACGGAACATCTTGCCGGTCTGGGTGCCTTCTGGAATTTTCAGCTTTACCCGACCATCCAGAGTTGGCACTTCCAGCTCGCCACCCAGCGCTGCATCGGCAAAACTGATGGGCACCTCGCAGTACAGGTGCTTGCCATCACGCTGGAAGATCGCGTGCTCACGCACATTCACCACCACGTACAGATCGCCGGCCGGGCCACCCATGGCGCCCGCCTCGCCCTCACCCGTCAAACGGATGCGGTCGCCAGTATCGACACCCGCCGGCACTTTCACCGACAAGGTCTTGTGCTCTTCAACGCGACCCTGACCGTGGCAGGAGCCGCACGGATCGGTGATCATCTTGCCGCTACCATGGCAGCGCGGGCAGGTCTGCTGCACCGAGAAGAAGCCCTGCTGCATACGCACCTGACCAATACCACCACAGGTGGTACAGGTCACAGGGTTGGTGCCCTTCTTGGCGCCCGAGCCATCACACGGCTTGCAATTGACCAGGGTCGGCACACGAATGGTGACCGTGGTGCCGCGCACGGCTTCTTCCAGATCCAGCTCCAGGGTGTAACGCAGGTCACTACCGCGCTGCGCACCACCGCGTGAACCGCCACGCCCGCCGCCGCCAAAGAAGTCGCTGAACACATCACCGAAAATATCGGAGAAATTCGCGCCGCCGGGGCCACCGCCGCCGCCCATCTGCGGATCAACACCGGCATGCCCATATTGATCGTAGGCCGAACGCTTGGCCGCGTCGGACAGCACTTCGTAAGCCTCGTTGGCTTCCTTGAACTTCTCTTCCGAAGCCTTATCGTCAGGGTTGCGATCTGGGTGATGCTTCATGGCCAGACGGCGATAGGCTTTTTTCAGCTCCGCCTCACTGACACCGCGCTCAACACCGAGCACCTCGTAAAAGTCACGTTTAGCCATAAGTCTTCAACACCTTAAAATCGTCTACTCCAGACACGCCAACGCGGGAGCAAGCCCCCGCGCGACGAATCATGCCGGGTGCAACTCGCGTCACACCCGACCAGAACGGCATAAGCTCGCGCTTACTTGTTGTCCTTAACCTCTTCAAACTCAGCATCGACTACGTCATCGCCTGCATTCTGAGCTTGTTCGGCACCTGGCTCGGCAGCGCCCGGCTGCGGCTGCTCGGCGTACATTTTCTGCGCCAGCGGAGCAGTCACTTCAGACAGGGCAGTCATCTTGGCTTCAATTTCAGCCTTGTCGTCGCCCTTCACTGCTACTTCCAGTGCGCTCAGCGCCGTTTCGATAGCCGCTTTTTCGTCAGCAGTGGCCTTGTCGCCCGCTTCGGTGATCATCTTGCGGGTGGCGTGCACCAACTGGTCGCCCTGGTTGCGCGCTCCGGCCAGCTCTTCGAACTTGCGATCTTCCTCGGCATTCACCTCGGCATCACGCACCATCTGCGCAATCTCGTCTTCGGACAGACCGGAGTTGGCCTTGATCACGATGGACTGAGTCTTGCCAGTGGCCTTGTCTTTGGCGCCTACGTGCAGGATGCCGTTGGCGTCGATGTCGAAGGTCACTTCGATCTGCGGTACGCCACGTGGCGCTGGCGGAATCTCGGCCAGGTCAAATTTACCCAGCGACTTGTTACCGCTGGCCTGCTTACGCTCACCCTGCAGCACATGAATGGTCACCGCGCTCTGGTTGTCATCAGCAGTCGAGAACACCTGCGACTTCTTGGTCGGAATGGTGGTGTTCTTCTCGATCAGCGCAGTCATCACGCCGCCCATGGTTTCGATACCCAGGGTCAATGGCGATACGTCAAGCAGCAGCACGTCTTTCACGTCACCGGCCAGTACCGCGCCCTGGATGGCAGCACCCATGGCAACCGCTTCGTCCGGGTTGACGTCTTTACGGGCTTCTTTACCGAAGAACTCGGTCACCAGCTTCTGCACCAGCGGCATGCGGGTCTGACCACCGACCAGAATCACATCGTTGATCGCACCGATATCGATACCGGCATCTTTCAGTGCGAGACGGCATGGCTCGATGGTGCGCTGCACCAGGTCCTCAACCAGCGACTCCAGCTTGGCGCGGGAAATCTTCACGTTGAGGTGTTTAGGACCGCTGGCATCTGCAGTGATGTACGGCAGGTTGACGTCGGTCGACTGACTGGAAGACAGCTCGATCTTGGCTTTCTCAGCCGCTTCTTTCAGGCGCTGCATCGCCAGCGGGTCACCCTTGAGGTTCATGCCGCTTTCTTTCTTGAATTCGTCGACGAGGTAGTCGATCAGACGGATGTCGAAGTCTTCACCACCGAGGAAGGTGTCACCGTTGGTGGCTAACACTTCGAACTGATGCTCGCCATCGACTTCGGCAATTTCGATCACCGAGACGTCGAAGGTACCGCCACCCAGGTCATAAACGATGACGGTGTGATCGCCCTTGGCCTTGTCCATACCGTAGGCCAGCGCGGCAGCGGTTGGCTCGTTGATGATGCGCTTGACGTCCAGACCAGCAATGCGGCCGGCGTCTTTGGTGGCCTGACGCTGGCTGTCGTTGAAGTAGGCCGGCACAGTGATCACCGCTTCGGTCACGGCTTCACCGAGGTAGTCTTCGGCAGTTTTCTTCATCTTTTTCAGAATTTCCGCAGAAATCTGCGGCGGCGCCATTTTCGAACCGTTCACTTCAACCCAGGCGTCACCGTTGTCGGCCTTGGCAATCTTGTACGGCACCATCTGAATGTCTTTCTGTACAACTTCTTCGTCAAAACGACGACCGATCAGACGCTTCACCGCGTACAGGGTGTTGTGCGGATTGGTCACTGCCTGACGCTTGGCCGACTGACCAACGAGGATTTCACCGTCATTGGCGTAAGCAATGATCGACGGCGTAGTACGCGCGCCTTCGGCGTTTTCAATAACTTTGGCTTTGCCGTTTTCCAGCACGGAGACGCAGGAGTTGGTGGTCCCCAGGTCGATACCGATAATTTTACCCATCTTTACTCTCCCGAAACTTTGATAATCCCGCGGCCGTATCTTGTCAGCTGCGGTAGCACTAAAACGCTTGACTGTTTAATGGGGGCAGCTTGGCGAATTTCAAGCCTGCTCATCAATCGATGGCGGTGCCTCTGCCGGCGCCTTGCTGACCACTACCATGGCGGGGCGCAGCAAACGACCATTGAGCATGTAGCCCTTCTGGAACACCTTGAGCACAGAGTTAGGCTCAACGCTGGTGCTTTCCTGCATGGCCATGGCTTGGTGATGCTCAGCGTTGAACGGGACACCATGCGGGTCAATCGCTTCCAGCTGATAGCGCTTGAGGGTGTCGTGGAACAACTTAAGCGTCAGCTCGATACCCTCACGCACCGCCTTGATCGCCTCATCGTCCGGGCTCGACAGCTCAAGGCCGCGCTCCAGGCTGTCCACCACCGGCAGCAGATCGTTGGCGAATTTTTCCAGGGCGAATTTATGCGCCTTCTCTACATCCTGCTCGGCACGACGGCGCACATTCTGCAAATCGGCAGCCACGCGCAGCGACTGATCCTGCGCAGCGGCCAGTTGCTCTTCCAGCGTTTGCACGCGGGCAACCAGGTCATCACCCACAACTGCTTCGGCAGCTGCTTGCTCATCGGGATTCTGCGTATCCAGGGTCTGTTCGTCAGCCATGCGTCTCTCCTCTTAAAATTCGACGCGAGCCTTAACTCGCGTACCTGACCGCCTATATGGGGCCAAAAATTATTGTTTCAAGGACAACAGGTGGATTGTCAGCCCACAAAAAAACACTGTATAAATAACCAGACACGAACTTGAGAGGCCCTCGCCATGCTGGTGCACCTGTCGGTACACAACTACGCCATCGTCGAACACCTTGATCTAGAGCTGGACGCCGGCATGAGCGTAATCAGCGGCGAAACCGGTGCCGGCAAATCGATCATGCTCGACGCCCTCGGCCTGACCCTGGGTGATCGCGCCGACAGCGGCGTGGTGCGCCCCGGCGCGGACAAGGCGGACATTCTCGCCAGCTTTGACCTGCACGACATCCCCGAAGCCCGCGCCTGGCTGGCCGAACGCGATCTGGAGCATGACGGCCCATGCATTCTGCGCCGCGTGATTACCGCCGAGGGTCGCTCACGCGGCTATATCAATGGCGCGCCCTGCCCCCAAGGCGACCTCAAAGCCCTCGGCGAGCTGTTGATCGACATCCACAGCCAGCATGAACACCAATCCCTGCTCAAACCCGACACCCACCGCCGCCTGCTCGATGAATACGCCGGCAGCCAGGAGCTGGCGCGCCAGGTACAGCTCGCCGCACAGCGCTGGAAGCAGACCAAGAGCGAGCTGGAGCGGGTATCCAGCATCGGTGACGAACAACGTGCCCGTCACCAACTGCTCAGCTACCAGCTGGAAGAGCTGGATAATTTGGCCCTGGGCGAGGATGAACTCGACCAGTTGGAGCTTGAGCACAAGAACCTGACCAACGCCGAAAGCCTGCTCAGCGCCTGTCGCCTGGTCATAGAGCAGTGCAGCGAAAATGACGCCGGCAACGTGCTGTCCGCACTGACCAACAGCCTCAATCGGCTCAGCACCTTCCAAGGCCAGCCGGGCGCACTGAGCGAAGCCACCAATCTGCTGGCCAGCGCGCAGATCCAGGTCGAGGAAGCGGTCGGCGAGCTGAACCGCTTCCTCGATCACTTCGATGCCGACCCCGAGCGCCTGCAGCAAATGGAAGAGCGCCTGGACGCGATCTACACCCTGGCGCGCAAGCACCGCATTCAACCCAGCGAGCTCGGCGCGATGCAGCAACAGCTGTTCGAAGAACTGGAAAGCCTGAATGCCGACGACCAGGCCGCCGAACGCCTGACAGATGAACTGGCCGCCTTCGAGCGCCACTACCAGGAAAAAGCGAACGAACTGAGCGCCTTGCGCAACAAGGCTGCCAGCCAGCTGGCCAGCGCCGTCGAAGTAGAAATGCAGACCCTCGGCATGCCCGGCGGGCGTTTCAGCATCAAACTGAGCCCCAACAACAGCAGCGAACCACAGGCCAACGGCCTGGAGCAGCTGGAATTTCTGGTCAGCGCCAACCCCGGTCAACCACTCAAAGCCCTGGCCAAGGTCGCCTCCGGTGGCGAGCTGTCGCGGATCAGCCTGGCCATTCAGGTGATCACCGCACAAACCTCCCGCGTGCCGACCCTGGTATTCGATGAAGTCGACGTCGGCATCGGCGGCCCTACCGCCGAAGTGGTCGGCCAACTGCTGCGCCGCCTCGGCGAGCGCGGCCAGGTACTCACCGTCACCCACTTGCCGCAAGTGGCCGCACAGGGCCATCAACATCTGTTCGTGCACAAAGTGCGTGACAGTGATGCCACCCGCACCGCGGTGAGCAAGCTCAGTCAGGCGCAACGGGTCGAAGAAATCGCCCGCATGCTCGGCGGCGTTGACCTGACCGAAGAATCGCTGGCCCATGCACGGCAGATGGTTGGCAGCGCTCAGGCCTGATTTAGCGACCACCAGAAAGCACAAAGGCGACCCTGGGGTCGCCTTTGTCATGCCACTACCACTCAGCTCTTCTTGCGCACATACAGCACAAGATTGTGGTCAACCAGCTCGAAACCGTGTTCTTTGACGATCTCTTTCTGACGCTTTTCGATTTCAGGATCGAAGAACTCGATCACCTCACCCGAGTCGACACACACCATATGGTCGTGATGTCCACTGTCCGCCAATTCAAAGACCGCGTGGCCGCCATCGAAGTTATGGCGAACCACCAGGCCGGCCGCTTCAAACTGCGTCAATACGCGGTAGACAGTTGCCAAACCTACGTCATCGCCTGCTTCCATCAGTGCCTTGTAGACATCTTCGGCACTCATGTGGCGCTGACCGGCAGAGTCGAGCATTTGCAGTATCTTGACCCGTGGCAGGGTCACTTTCAGGCCAGCCTTGCGTAGTTCGCTATTTTCAACCATGGTCTGCTTTCTCGCGGAAGCGGCTTCGCAGCTTCCTTTATTGCGGGTATGATCCGGGGTTATATTGCCCAGCCAAGATAGTGGAAGTCGCCCACCGATGCAAAAAACCAAACGCCTGCTGACCAGCCTCGCCCTGACGGGGCTACTCGCACTCGCCGGTTGCTCATTCCCCGGGGTTTATAAAATCGACATTCAACAAGGCAATGTCGTCACGCAGGACATGATAGACCAGTTGCGCCCGGGAATGACCCGCAAGCAAGTGCGGTTTATCATGGGCAATCCGCTGATAACTGACACCTTCCACGCCAACCGCTGGGATTACCTGTACAGCATCCAGCCAGGCGGCGGTCAGCGCCTGCAGGAACGTGTCAGCGTGAACTTCGGCGCGGACGATCAACTGGTAGGTCTGTCTGGTGACTTTATGCCAGGCGTCAGCCGCGACCAGGCCATCCTCGGCGAAGACAGTGGCGTCACAACACCACAGGTACAACAGCCGCAGGTTGACGAGAAGCCGGCTCCAGGCTCGCTGCTCGAACAGATCCAGCGCGAAGTCGACGATGTGAAAGTCGTACCCGTACCGACGCCAGAACCACTGGAAAGCATCCCTCAGTAATATTTACTGATAAAAAAGCCCGGACATGTCCGGGCTTTTTTCTGCCTGCTTACTTGTGGTGCCTGCTTAACAACGCTTAATCCCCGACATTCTCCGCCTTGGCTTGTGCGGCCTTAGCCGCGCGCTGCTTGCGTACCTCTTTCGGGTCAGCAATCAGGGGGCGGTAGATCTCCACCCGCTCACCATCCTCCAGCACCCGCTCATCCGGCTTGCTCACCGCCTTGCCAAAGATGCCCAGCGCACTGCCGTGCAGGTCCAGCCCGGGGAAATGCGCCTGCATACCGGACTGCAGAGCCGCCTCACGCACCGTAGTGCCATAAGGCAGGCTCAGGCGCAGCAGCTTCTGCTTGTCAGCCAAGGCGTAGACCACTTCGACCACAATGTTTGGCTTATCCATAGAGTTGTTTGGCCCTTTGGCAGAATGCATCGACCAGGGTATTGGTGGCCTGATTGAACAATGGCCCGAGCGTCGCCCGCACCAGCGGCCCGGCGTAATCAAAGGTCAGATCCAGGCTGATCTTGCAGGCTTTGTCGCCCAACGCCTTGAACTCCCAATGCCCATACAACTGGGTGAACGGCCCCTCGACCAGGGTCAGCTTGATCAACTCGCCCGGCACCAGCGTGTTGGCCGTGACAAAGCGCTGGCTCAAGCCACCTTTGGCCACTGCCAAGCTGGCGCGCATATGCGTATCGCTTGACTCAAGCACTTCACTGGCCGCACACCAGGGCAAAAACTGCGGGTAGCTGGCCACATCATTGACCAGATCAAACAGCGCCCGCGCGGGGTAAGGCAGCAGCGCCGAACGCTGAATATGAGTACTCATAACGCAACCACTTGGCTAAACAGGGGGCAGGTGATCATTTATTCAACTCTGCAACGAATACAATCAACACCCCAATCGGCGCGACCACACGAATCAACCAATACGCCACGTTGAACAGTAACGGGCTTTTCATCGCCAACTCCTCACGCACCGCCTCACGCTTGAGCACCCAGCCTGCGAATACAGCAAAGGCCAGGCCGCCGAGCGGCAGCAGAATGCGACTGGTCAGGTAATCGATGCTGTCGAAGAAGTTGCGCCCACCCTCGGCCCCCCACTGGAACAGATGGAAACCATCGTCGGCAAACACAAAGAACTTGGCCTCGGCACCCAAATTAAAGGACAGCACCGTACCCATGCCTACAGCCCAGCAGAGGAACGCCAGCACACTGGTCACCAGCACCCGACTGCGTTTGCTGCGTTCAACCAGATAGGCCACCGCCGGCTCCAGCATGGAGATCGACGAAGTCCACGCGGCAATCAACACCAGGATAAAGAACAACGTGCCCATTACCTGGCCAAAGGCGATATTGCCGAACGCCACTGGCAAGGTGACAAACATCAACCCCGGCCCGGCACTCGGCTCCAGCCCACCCGCAAAGACGATGGGGAACAATGCCAAGCCCGCGGTAAGAGCCACCAGGGTATCGAGAATGGCAACGGTCAGGATGGTGCCGCCGATCGAAGCGTTCTTCGGCATGTACGAGCCGTACACCATGATCGCCCCAACCCCCACACTCAGGGTAAAGAACGCATGCCCCATGGCGGCAAGCACACCATCAAGCACCCGATCCGGTTGGAAATTGAACAGGAAGTGGAAACCCTGCATGAAATGCCCGGTGGTCATGCTGTACCCCAGCAGCACCAGCAGCAGCACGAACAGCAGCGGCATCATGATCCGCAGGCTGCGCTCAAGACCGGCAACCACACCACGAGCGATGACAAAACCGGTCAGCAGCATAAACAAGGTGTGCCACAGGGTTAGCCGCCAGGGGTCGGCCGTCAACGCACCAAATGCTGCACCAGCGCCCTCGGCACTGACACCGGCAAACTGTCCGTCGCCCATACTGAGGATGTAATCCAGCGACCAGCCAGCCACCACGCTGTAAAACGACAGAATCAGCAAGGCGGCGATCATGCCCACCAACGCCGCCCACGACCATTTCGGCGAAGCGCCCGACTCAATAGCCAGGGCTTTGAGGGTATTTACCGGGCTCTGCCGGCCGCGTCGACCGATCAGGGTTTCCGCGAGCATGATCGGTAAGCCGACCATAAAGATGCACACCAGGTACATCATCACGAACGCCCCGCCGCCGTACATGCCGGTCATGTAGGGGAACTTCCAGATATTGCCCAGCCCGACCGCCGACCCCGTCGCCGCCAGAATAAATACCCAGCGGCTGGCCCAGGCACCGTGGATCGAAACCTTATCGTTCGCCATGTTCGGCTAGCCCGCTCTACCAATAAAAGATCGCGCATTGTCGGGGATTCACCAGAACGGCTCAAGCGCAGCTGCGACCACACAGCAGCAGAGCCGAGGCAAAGCTGATTTTGCTCCACTGCACACATAGCGCGCGCGCCAGTGACTCCCTATAATGCGCGCCCTATGGCTAAACAAAAGAAACACCCACAAGGCACCATCGCGCAAAACAAGAAGGCGATGCATGACTACTTCGTCGAAACCAGGTTCGAGGCCGGTTTGGTCCTGGCTGGCTGGGAAGTAAAAAGTCTGCGCGCCGGCAAGGCTCAGTTGGTTGACAGCTATGTGCTGCTGAAAAACGGCGAAGCCTGGCTGATGGGCTGCCACATCACGCCGCTGACAGCTGCCAGCACCCATGTGATCGCTGACCCGACCCGTACCCGCAAGCTGCTGCTGAACAAGCGCGAGCTGGACAAGCTGTTCGGTGCCGTGCAGCAAAAAGGCTACGCCTGCGTAGCGCTCTCGATTTATTGGAAGGCGCACCTGATCAAGTGCGAAATCGCCCTAGGCAAGGGCAAGAAGGACTTCGACAAGCGCCACACCGAGAAAGAGCGCGACGCCGATCGTGAGGTGCAACGCGCGATGCGCAGCAAAGGCAAAGACGAATAAGCGCTGTCTGCCACATACCAAACGCCCCGCATCTGCGGGGCGTTTTCGTTACAGCCATCCGCTTAGCGCAACTCGGTAAACGCCAGCTTAACGCCAAGACCAATCAACACCGTGCCCATCAGGCGATCAAACCAATGGCCCATTCGGGCAAAGCCGGCGCGCACGCGCTGATGGCTGAACAGCTGGGCCACCATGCAAAACCACAGTGCGGTCGCCACTGCCAGGTAGACCCCATAACCGGCTTGTATCAGCAACGGCGTATGCGGATTGATCACCACGGTAAACAACGACAGGAAAAACAGCGTGGCCTTGGGATTCAAACCGTTGGTAACAAAGCCGGCGATAAAAGCCGCACGCGGCGAACGAACGCCCTCTTCAAGGCTCAGCACAGCATCGCTCGGCGCAGCTGGTTTGGCGCGCAAGGCCTTGATACCGATGTACAACAGATAAGCCGCCGCCAGCCATTTCAGTGCATTGAACAGCACCAGCGACTGCGACACGATCAGGCCAATCCCCAGCAGCGAATAGGCCACATGAATAAAGATTCCGCAGCCCACCCCCACCGCACTGCAGACCCCGGCACGCCGGCCATGACCGACACTCTCACGCACCACAATCGCAAAATCAGGGCCGGGGCTGGCCACCGCGAGCAAGTGAATCAGGGCCACAGCTAAAAATTCGCTCCAGTACATGGTCGGCTCCGCGACATAGAAATGATTCTGTTAGGCTCGCAACCATACTCCCCGCCCAAACCCGCAGGATAGATACAGCTGATGAGTAACAGTCCCCGCGCCGTTTTTCTCGACCATAGCTCACTCGATTTAGGCGACCTCGACCTGTCTGGCCTGGCTGCCTGCTTTGCCGACCTGCAACTCCACCCACACAGCACCCAGGCGCAAACCATCGAGCGCCTGCAAGGCGCGCAGGTCGCGATCAGCAACAAGGTGGTGCTGAACGCCGAGGTCTTCGCCGCGTGTCCTGAACTAAAACTGGTGCTGGTTGCTGCCACCGGCACCAACCCGATTGACCTGGCTGCCGCCCGCGCCCACAACGTAATCGTGTGCAACTGTCAGGGCTACGGCACGCCATCGGTGGCGCAACACACCCTGATGCTGTTATTGGCGCTGGCCACACGCCTGCCTGATTACCAGCAGGATGTGCGCGCCGGACGCTGGCAACAGGCGCAGCAGTTCTGCCTGCTGGATCACCCGATCATTGAACTGCACGGCAAGACCCTCGGCCTGCTCGGTCATGGTGAGCTGGGCGGCGCCGTGGCCAAACTGGCCGAAGCCTTTGGTATGCGTGTACTGCTCGGCCAACTGCCGGGCCGACCCGCGCGCGCCGACCGCCTGCCATTGGCAGAACTGCTGCCCCAGGTCGATGCGCTTACCCTGCATTGCCCGCTGAACAGCGACACCCTGAACCTGATCGGCGCCCGCGAACTGAGCCTGATGAAACCCACGGCCTTTCTAATCAACACCGCCCGCGGCGGCCTGGTCAACGAGCAGGCGCTGGCCGACGCCTTGCGCGCAGGCCAGCTGGGCGGTGCTGCCACCGATGTGCTGACCCAGGAGCCGCCGAAAGATGGCAACCCGCTGCTCGCCACCGATATTCCGCGCCTGATCATCACCCCGCACAGCGCCTGGGGCAGCCGCGAATCGCGACAACGCATCGTTGGCCAGCTCAGTGAAAACGCACGGGCATTCCTCAATGGCGCGCCTGTGCGCGTTGTCAGCTAAACGCTAAGCTACGCGACTTTTTTCAAGGAGCGCTTATGGACCCGCGAAGCGAAGTACTGCTGCGTCAGGCCGACCTGTTCAACGGCCCACTGCTGCTGGCCGGTTTACCGGCGGATGACCTGCTCGCTCATTTGCCCGACGCCCATGGCTGGAGCTGGCACGCCGGTGAGCAGGCGCTGTTGAACGCCCGCTTCAGCAACCGCTGCCACTTTGGCACTCAGCCTGACGCACGTGATGCCCAGGCCGCCGTGCTGTTTCTGCCGAAATCCCGCGAACTCACGGAGTACCTGCTCAACACCCTGGCCGCACGCCTGAGCGGGCGCGAGCTGTTTCTGGTCGGTGAGAAACGCGCTGGCATCGAACGGGCAGCCAAACAACTCGCAAATTTTGGCCAGGCGCGCAAGCTCGACAGCGCCCGCCATTGCCAACTGTGGCAGGTACGCGTCGAACGCGCCCCGGCTACACCGGATTTGCACAGCCTGGCGCAACGCTACGAACTGTCCCTGCCTGACGGTCCCCTGCAGGTTCTCAGCCTGCCCGGCGTATTCAGCCATGGTCGCCTGGACGTTGGCAGCGCGCTGCTACTCGAACACCTCGATAATTTGCCGAGTGGGCATCTGCTGGATTTCGGTTGCGGGGCCGGCGTGCTCGGCGCCACACTGAAGCGCCGTTACCCGGAGAGTCAGATCACCCTGCTGGATGTCGATGCCTTTGCCGTGGAGAGCAGCCGCCTGACCCTGGCCGCCAATAACCTGCAGGCCGAGGTCATCAGTGGTGATGGCATCGATGCTGCGCCAAGCGGACTAAGCGCCATCCTCAGCAACCCGCCCTTTCACCAGGGCGTGCACACCCACTACCAGGCCAGCGAGCACCTGCTGCGCCAAGCCAACCAACACCTGAGCAGCAAAGGCGAATTGCGCCTGGTCGCCAACAGCTTTCTCAAATACCCACCGTTGATCGAGCAGCATCTCGGCCCCTGCCAGACCCTGGCCGACGCCAAGGGCTTTCGCATCTACCGCGCCCGCAAAGACTAAAACCCGGCTTGCCCTCTCGCGGATGCGCGGGCAGAATGCGCCCGTCCTAGGGGAGTAGTCTCCCGCGAGCGCCAGCTCGCCCGGCACGCGTCAACATACTTGCTCAGCAGAGCATGGCGCGTGCGACCCAAGGCCCACTCAGAGGGGCCTGCGGTTTGACAAGACCTATGACACGCACACCTTACCCGGGGCGGGAAGGCTGTACGTGTCATAGCCGTGTCGACCCGCCCCTTTAGGAAAGCCTGATGCTCGAATCCCTGTTTGTTCCCACCTTTATCGTTGCCTTGGCCGAAATCGGCGACAAGACGCAGCTGCTCGCACTGCTGCTGGCCGCGCGCTTTCGCAAGCCCTGGCCAATCATCTGCGGCATCGTGGTCGCCACCCTGGCCAATCACTTTGCTGCCGGCGCGATTGGCAACTGGGTTGCCAGCTTCTTCTCCCCCGCCACCTTGAGCTGGACGCTTGCCGTCAGCTTTGTTGCCGTGGCGTTGTGGACGCTGATCCCGGACGAGCTGGACGACGATGAGAGCTCAAAACTCAAACGCTACGGGCCATTTCTGACTACGTTGATTGCCTTTTTCATCGCTGAAATGGGTGACAAGACCCAGGTCGCCACGGTGATGCTCGCCGCGCAGTACCCACACTTCATCCTGGTAGTCATCGGCACCACGCTGGGCATGCTGCTGGCCAACGTGCCGGTAGTGCTGGCCGGCAATTTTGCTGCCGAACGCCTGCCACTGACTCTGATTCGCCGCCTGGCCGCCTGTGCTTTTGCTGCACTGGCAGTGTATGCGGGGTATCAGGCACTGACGTTCAGCGGGCTGATCTGACGTCACGTTGACGCCAGGTCACTGGCGTTTCGGCCACTACCTCCGCGTACAGACGGCTGCTACAGTGCGCAGAATCCTGCCCATTAGCCGTCAGAGAACACCTATGTCGCTGGATGATCGAAAAAAACTGGTGCGCCACCATATCGACCTGTCGTGGAACAAGGGCCGCACCGCGCTGGCTGAGCAACTGCATAGCAAGGATTTCCTCTATAAGAGCTCGTTTATCGGCAGGCCGCTGGCCAGCCCGGAATTTGCCCAGATGGTGCAGGACATCCGCAACGCCATGCCGGATCTGCAGGTGGTGATTGAGGAATGCATCGCCGAGAGCAACAAGGTGGTCACCTGGAGCACCCTGATTGGCACCATCCAGAAACCCGCCCTCGGTTATCCGCCAAGCGACAAGGTGTTGAGCATCTCGGCGATGGCCTTCTGGACCATAACCCCGAGCAATGAGATCCAGGAAATCTGCACCATGTTCGACATGGAGAGTTTTCGCTCACAACTGGGCCTGGCCACCCAACCCTTTGCCGCCAAAGCACTGCCCTGAGCAACCAACGGCTCGGCTACGCAACCCAAAAGCCCCGCATCAGAGCGGGGCTTTTGGGTTAAAGCAGCTTAGCGCGCCTGCTCATAGAGCGGCATCACCTTGGGTATAGCCGCTTGCAGGGAAGCTATTCGGCTACTTGACGAGGGGTGCGTGCTCATAAACTCCGGCGGCGCGCCTTCGCTGGCGGCGGCCATTTTCTGCCACAAGCTGACGGCTGCGTTGGGGTTGTAGCCGCCACGGGCCGCCAGCTCCAGGCCAATCAAATCAGCTTCATTCTCGTTACCTCGGCTGTTCGGCAGCATCATGCCGTACTGCACCGCCGCATCGGCCAGGGCCAGGCTGTCGGAGCCCAAACCGAGCAAAGCACCCGCGCCCTGCCTGGCCACCTCGACACCGTAGGCCTTGGACATCGCCTCACGGCTGTGCTCACGCAGCGCGTGGGCCATCTCGTGCCCCATGATCGCGGCGATTTCATCGTCGCTCAGCTTCAGCTTCTCAATGATTCCGCTGTAGAAAATGATTTTCCCGCCTGGGCCACAGTTGGCGTTCAACTCGGGGCTCTTGATCAGGTTGACCTCCCACTGCCATTGCGCCGCGTCAGGACGAAACAATGGGGCCTGTTTGATCAGCCGGTCGGCGATCACCCGCAAGCGCTTGGCATTGTTGCTGGTTTTATCCAGCACACCCTGGCTTGAGGCTTCGCTCAAGGTCTCTTGATAAGACTGCGCATACATCTGATCGACTTCCTGACTCGAAAGCATGCTGAACATGTACTGCTTACGCTCGACACCGACCGCACCGCCATTGGTTGTGTTGACGACTTGGCACCCGGTCAGCAGCAAGGCCACCGCCAGAGAGGTAAGCGATAACAACTGGTTCATGTGAATCCCCTCATAAATAAGCCCCCATGCTAGGGCTGCCTCCCCAACCGAGCAACCGCAGAACTTGCACAAAAGGTCGCGGCCATCTTTTATCAAGACAAATCCATTAAGGATTTTATCCCGACCTGTCGATAGCCATGGATAGGCCATCCTCCGCTGGAGCATCCATGAAGTTCAAGTCCATTCAATTTTCCGTAGCCGCCCTGGCTGGCGCGAGCGTTCTCGCGGTAGTCGTTGCCCTGGTGCTGTACGCCCTGTTTGCCAGCAACCGCAGCCAGGAACTCGTTCAGGAGCGCACCCAGGCATTACTGGAGCAGGCTATCCAGCAGCGCCTGACAACCCTGGCGCAAGCGCAGGTCTTGCAGATCCAGCGTGAGCTGGATCTGCCGCTGCAGGTCACCGCAGACCTGGCACGGGTCAACGCCATGCTTGGCCTGCAAGATGCCAACGGCAGTCCGCTGCTGTCCACCAGCCGTGAAGAACTGGCCAATCTGGTGCAGCAAACCACCGAGCAGAACCCCAAGCTGCTGGGCAGCTATATCGGCTGGGAGCCCAATGCCTTCGACGGCAACGATGACATCTACGCCGGCCCCAAGGAAAACGGCTATGACGGCACCGGGCGGTTCATTCCCTGGTGGTTCCGCAACACCGATGGCAGCCTGGGCATCGATGCTCTCGGCTCAATGGAAAGCGAAAAGCCGCTCCCCACCGGCGTACGCGAAGGCGAGTACTACCTCTGCCCCAAAGAGAGCAAAAAAGCCTGCGTCATTGACCCCGCGCCCTACGAGGTAGGCGGCAAGATGGTCATGCTTGCGTCTTTCACCTCGCCGATCCTGGTCAACGGCGAGTTTCGTGGCATTGCCGGCGCCGATCTGGCAGTGAACTTCATTCAGGAATTACTGCTCAAGGCAGACAGCCAGCTCTATGACGGCGCCGGAGAAATGGCCCTGATTGCCAGTAATGGCCGCCTGGTGGCCTCGACCCAGGCACCGGACAAACTGGGCAGCCCTGCCAGCGAACTGCTGGATGCCAACGAAGTGGCAAACCTGCAAGCCATGCAGACGGGCCAAGTCACCTACGACATCGATGAACAGGCCGATCCGTCAAAAAATCACATCGAGCTGTTCCTCAGCTTCAACATCGGCAACACCGATGCACGCTGGGTACTCATGCTGGTATTACCGGTCAATGTGGTCATGGCGGACCTGCACAGCATGCAGGCTGATCTGCACGCACAAGGCGAAGCCGATACGCTGGGCATGGCACTGGTCGGCCTGCTGATTGCTGTGGTCGGCCTGCTGGTGGTGTGGTTCGTGGGTTATGGCATTGCCCGCCCACTGAAGCAGATGGTGGCGATGCTCGATGACATTGCCCAGGGCGAAGGCGACCTGACGCGCCGTCTGCACACCGACCGCAGCGACGAACTGGGCGATATCGCCAAGGGCTTCAACACCTTTCTGAGCAAGCTACAAAACATGATCAGCCAGGTGGTCAGCTCGGTGCAAAAGGTCAGCGACTCTTCCGAGCACACGGCCGACATTGCCATCCGCACCAACCAGGGCGTGCAAAAACAGCTCGCGGAGATCGAACTGGTCGCCACTGCCGTGCATGAAATGACCGCCACCGCCCAGGACGTGGCGCGTAACGCTACCCATGCGGCAGAAGCCGCCAACCATGCCGATCGCGCCGCCAATCAGGGCAAACAGACGGTGCAACATACCGCCGATGCAATTGCCGCCCTGGCTCAGGAAATCGGCCGCGCAGTGAACGTGGTGCAAACGCTGGCCAAAGACAGCGAAAACATCAACGCCATCCTGGTGGCGATTCGCGGGATTGCCGAGCAAACCAACCTGCTGGCGCTCAACGCAGCCATCGAGGCCGCACGCGCCGGCGAGCAAGGCCGGGGTTTTGCCGTGGTGGCCGATGAAGTACGCAACCTGGCGCAGAAAACCCAACAGGCCACCGAAGAAATCCAAACCATGATCCAGCAGCTGCAGCAGGGCACCCGCGACGTGGTCACAGTCATGGAAGACAGCCAGAGCAAGACTGAGATCAGCGTGCAGCAGGCCAGCCAGGCCGCCGAAGCGCTGGAGTCGATCACCCAGGCCGTCTCGGTGATCAACGACATGAACACCCAGATCGCCAGCGCCGCTGAAGAGCAAAGCGCGGTAGCAGAAGACATCAACCGCAACGTCACCAATATCGGCCAGGTGGCCAATGAGGTGGCAAGCGGGGCCGATGAAGCCAGCCAGGCCAGTGCCGAGCTGACCAAGCTGGCCGAGCAGCAGCGTCGCCTGATCAATCAGTTCAAGGTCTGATCAGCGCTCAACAAAAAGGCGGACTGCACGGCAGTCCGCCTTCTATTTTCCGCCGCCTGGATTTACGCAGGCGTCAGACACTCCGGTGCATCCAGCTTGGGATCATTGACCAGATTGGCCAGCACCCGCTCACGCAATGTGGGCTGCGGGCTGGCCAGCAACGCCTGCAACTCACTGTGCGGCGTCTCGGCCGCCAGCCAGGCCGCCTGCCCGGCCTCATCAAGAATCAACGGTCGACGCTGGCTGGAGGCGGCCTGAGTCACCACGGCGGCGCTCAGATAAACACAGCCCTCAACCGGATAAGCCTCCCACAGCGCAGCGAAATACAGTGGCGTAGCATCACCAGTAAGCCAGTACGGGCGCTTGCGCGCAGAGCCGCGCCACTCATAAAAGCCATTGGCCGGCAGCAAACCGCGGCGCAGGCGAAACGCCTCGCGAAACATCGGTTGTTCGGCCAGGGTTTCTGCTCGTGCCTGGGCCGGGGTTTTGCTCAGGTCGGTCAACCAGGGCGGCGTCAGCCCCCAACGCGCGCGCGCCAGCTGGCGTTCGCCGTCAACACTGCGCAGCAGCAAAACCTGGCTATGGGGCGAAATGCTCCAGTGCGGCAATTGATCAGCAGGGAAACCGGGAGTCGCTGCAAATGCAGGCGTCCAACGAAAAAAGGCAAAACGTCCACACATGGAAAAACTCGACAGCACTTGGCGTAAAAACGGTAGCTGGCAGCGACATTTGCCGGCCCGCTATATGGTCTAGCGAGTCAGCGCCTGCTGCTGACGCGCAACTGGGCCGTCACGGAGCAGACCACAACGAACGCTCAGCAGAGCAACGTACCCTGGACATTATCCGGCTCATCACCGGGCAACGGTAACGCGGCATTGTACGCGGCGATCAACTGCTGTGCGCTGTGGGCTTGCGCATCCTCGACCATCACCCCGAGCAGGCCGCAAGCCGGTAACTCACCCACAGCACCAGCCAAGTGCCGCCCGGCGAGGTAGGCCTCTATCCCTTCACTGGCCAGCATACTCAGCAACAACTCACCTTCCATCAGGTCCTGCGGCTCGTAGATTCGCTGCATCAATCATTCTCCCCACGCACATCCAGGCGCCAGTCTTCGCCATCGGTTTGCAGCACAAAGACGACAGGGCGGCAGCACACCGGGCAGTCTTCGATGTACTGTTGATCACCCGCAGAGAGGTCGAGCAACGCCTCAACCTGCTCGCCGCAGTAAGGGCATTGGTAATCCTGGCTTTCCAGCATCGCTGTCTCCTTGTGACTTGGGCGTAAACTTGCCGCTTTTTAACAACCTCTAACAAACCCTAGTTATCAAGGCTTTCAGCCTTGCTCAGCCTTATAAAATCTAACTATCTATAATGATTTTTAGTCTTTGTAGTCATTCATTGCTTAGTGGTTCTAATGTCACTGGGTCTAGCATTTCTACTTTTTCGCACTTAATTGTCTGTTCGTTTCCTTCGAGCTTTGCTATTCGCAATTCAAGTTTTTCAGCTTGTCTACAGTCTTTTTCTGTTGTCCAAAATGATGGTATTACTGCTTGCGGTTCAATTGTTTTTGGTGGATTCGCGAGAGTTACTGTTAGCACCCATGCAATCATTATTTAATCCCTTTCGAACCATCGCCGGGCCACGATTTCCGTTATCTGCTGCCCGCTTTTTGTTCTGCTAATTTTCCATCCGCTTTGCTGTAACTCGGGCTTATTTGACCCCGCCCTGGATCAATTTCGCCGTGCATGATGTACAGCTCGTATTCAGGGTATGCCTTTAACAGTTCGTACAAGTCCTCCACGCGAGTCTTTGTCTTCAGCTCGGTTGCTACCGTCTGCCATCGCCTTCTGTTTTTTATTTCTGTCCTGTCTGCAAGGGCTGACGGCCCTATATAACGGACAACCTCTCTTAACCTGCTTTCCATATTCCAAAATGATCTCAAAATAGATGCTACGCACCTTGATGACATATGTTTTGTCACTGATAATGAAGGCATGACAAAATATATGTCATGCTCTCCAGTTAGACATTATGAGACTTTGTGAGGTTAGCAGCTATGGCAGGCACACGTAATCAACAGGGAGTGACGCGCTAATGCAGGTTCTTGTGACGCTTCCACCGTTCTGCACCCGTGAAGAGTTCGCTCGTTTGACTGGGCTCGAAGCCAAGGGTCAGACCGTTGTTTTGGGTATGTGCAATGCGGCCACGCTTCCCACCGTCACTGTTGGTCGTCACTCGCTTGTGAACGTCCACCAGCTCCTTCAAGACCTTCAGCAAGGCAAAACAGAATTTTTGCCCGGCGACTACAGCTAGGGAGTGGATGTATGAATTCGGTTTTGCTTGATCGCTTGCTACAGCAGCTTATCTATATCCGTTATTGCCCTAGTGGCCTTGAGCGCACTCCTTGGCTTGAGTTTTCCGGTTATCTAGCTGCACTTCGAGACCTTGACCTTATTACTTTTGCTCAATCTCAAGCTTTATATGCAATTGCCACTAGCGCTTTTCTTGAGTTGTCTATGCGCCGTCCTTTGCCGTCCACAACGGTAAAGTCTCAAGCGGTGCCGGGCAATGAACCTGTCCAGCTACAACCGGTTGCCGCACGCCGAGAAATGCGACTGCTCTGTCTGCTGGTCAAAGGCCGAGATGGCCAAGCCCGATCCTTGCCCGTCCACACCCTGCGACCAATGCCGCCCCGCGTCTGCCCGACCCGTGCGCACTCTGAAAATGCGCCTCGTCGCTGGTGTCTGGACGCCCTTGCTGTCCCAGTGGGAAATCACACCGGCCTTTACCTGCGAGAAACACACGCCAAGCGACCGACCGCCCAAGTATTGGAGCGTTGTGGAAAACATCGGCAAGCCCGTTCCTTTCGTGCCGCTGCACGAACCGTTTCAGCTTGTGGGGTAGCTGTATGAATGACGACATTATTTTTGCTGCTGTGTTGTATGGCGTTGTCGCATTTGGCTGCGGTTTTCTCCACACCTGCATAAATGAAAATGACCGCTTCACGTTCTCTCTGCAGACCATTTGTTTTGGGCTTATCCGTGGCGGGCTTCTATCCATCCCAACAGCCTTGGTAGCCATGCTTATTGCCTGCTGGGTGAGCTTCCTAATGGATGGCCAAGCATGAAAGTCTCCTTCCGCGTTGGTCGTTACCTGCTGGCTTTGCTCTGGCACTGGTCGCTGCCATTCGCACTCGGCGGTGTTTTTGCCTCCGTGCTGGCCATCCGGGGCGTGCAAGAAGGTGTTGAGCTGCTCGATGACGCTTTAGACGCATCTATCCGGCGTGTCGCTGAATCATGCTCTGCCGCCAATTTAGAACCAGCCACCTCATTGATCACCCGCTTTTCTGCATCCGTTGAATCACGTCAGGTTTATTCGGTGGTGGGTCCCGGAGGTAAAGCACGTCAGGTCGTGGGGGATAGCCCTTTAGGGCGCAAGGGCGAGCCCTTGGCCGTTGTCCGGGACGAATGTCACGGCGACGGGGCTTCTAGCTGTGGATTAGGTGAAATTCATGCGGTTGGGGTAGCCCGGAACGGGCGAGGGGGAACCCCTACCAAGCGTTGCACGAATGTGCAAAAGCGAAGGTGCAGTTAACGGTGTATCAGGTTGCAAAGTAACAACTAAAAACCCCAGTAAATCGAGAAAACCATTCTTGGGTAAAAACGAAAGTTTGCCCGTGTGGACTCGCTCGGTCTGCTGAACGGCAAAACCGCGCAATTAAGCGCAACTAAGCGAGGTAATACAGATGGCACGCACAACTTTTGAACTGGCAATTGTAAGTGTTGAACAGACCAAGTTTGACGATGTTCACCTTGTAAAACTCTTTTTTGCAGATGAGCCAGATGGCGAGCGTGATGCTATTTCATCGCTCCTGGGTATGCAGGCCCATGACACTGTTCGCGATGAGGTTTGGAATGTTTGCAAAGGTCTGAGCCTTGGTGACCTTGTGCGTGTTGATGCGGAGATTGATCGGGGCGCCAAAAACATGGGCAAGTTTATTGTGCTTCATGTTGAGCCAATTGAAGCCAAGCCAGCTCCCCGCGCTGCCTCCCCACAAGCCCAAGGCCAGCAGCAAGCAAAACCCGCTGCCGCCGAACCGGCTAAAGGCTGAGGGCCAGGGCCGTGCTGATCGGTGATCGCGTCGTCTGTGATGAGTGCCTGTGTGTGATGGGCCAGCTCCACCACATGCCTGCCGCACAAAGCGACCTGCTCAGCGATTTCCGCACGGCCCCCGACTACGCCGTCTGCCCGGATTGCCGCGAACCCTTTGTTTTGGTGTTTCCGCTGCATGAAGAGGCAGGCCAATGAATTTCATCGCCTGTGATGGGGCTTGGTCGGCGGGTGCATCAGGTGAACTCCTGTGTACCGGCACCCTGGTTTCCGTTCCGGGCGAGGAAATGCAGAACCCGTCCGGCTCTGCACTCACTTGGGATCAGGTCAGCGAACTGCAGGGCGAAGCCATCATTTTGTTCGCCACGGTGTTCGGCTTCCTGGTTCTGAAAAAAGCCCTGAAATAGAGAGGTAACACCCATGAAACGCAACCTGCAAAACCTGAAACGCTCCCTCGGCGTCGTCGCTGCTGCTGGCGTACTGAGCATTCAACAGGCCTACGCCGCTGTACCGCCTGAAGCCACTGGCGCACTCGATACCGCCGGTACTGACGTCGGCACCATCGGCTGGGCGGTGTTCGCCGTGATCATCGCAGCCATGGCCTTCAAGTACATGCGCCGCGCCCTGTAACCGTCCCTCTGCACCTACCAGTGCCGTAGCAACCAAACCCCGCTTCGGCGGGGTTTTCTCTTCTGGATAACGCCATGAGCCACGAACTGTACGTCCTGATCCTCACCACCCTGGCGTTTTACCTCGTGTTTTTTGGGCGGGTGTGATTGTGATACGGCCACGTTTGTTACTTCGACTACTGCTTGTTCTCGGCCTTATGGGGTGGGTGCAATTTGTGTACGCCGCTGACTACCAGTGGTGGCCTAGTACCGGTGGTGCTTCTGTATCAAGTCCCTCTAGTCACTGTTCCTCTGCTCACTCTTCCGGCTCATATCGTAATGGTCATATTGTTCGTGTGTCTGATACGCGCTTAGATTGTTATGCCGAGCAAAAGCTTTGCGCAGGCTGGGATATGCCAGCCTGCGCAGGTGGAAGCACTATTGTTTGGTCTCCAATGAATACGGGCCTTTATTACACTCGCACAGGCGATGAATGCCCTCCTACGAGCACTTACAACAATCAAACCGGTGAATGTGAGTCACCCGAACCCGACAAGTGCGAACCGACAGTAGGTGTCGAGGTTGAGCACCGCCACCGCGCTGGCGAGTTCACTGGGGCGGGGGTTATTGCCGGTCGCGTTGATCCGCCTGGCTCCGTGTGCCGCGACCAGTGCCAATATGCCTTTTCCGGTTCCGCGCCTTCGCGGGCTTACCGTTTTGAGAATGGTGACCCCATCGGCGTCTTTCTCGCCTTCAAATACAAAGGCAACGGTGTCTCTTGCACCGGCAATGAATCCGAATTTGCCCAGCCTTCCGATGGTACGCCGGTTGTAGAAACCCAATCCGAATGCACCAATAAAGTTGTGCACGCTGATGGCAGCCAGTCTTATGACTGCCAAGCCATTGAACTGAATATTGATCCCGGCAACATGGAATGCGACCTCGGCACGGTTGGCGGTGAACTGCAGTGCATTCCCAGGCCGCCGTCGCCACAAATGACCGACAAGAAGGTCGATCAAACTATCTCCGAGAAGACCAACCCGGACGGCTCAAAAGACACCACGACCACTACGACCACCACCACGACCAAATGCACGGGCGTTAAGTCTTGCTCAACCAGCACCACCACCAACGTCAGCAACAACCACACCAAGGCTGACGGCACCCCCGGTGGTGAAAGCAACACCTGCACCGGCCCAGGCTGCAAGGATGCCGACGGCAAGACCCAGGAAGACCGCGAAGAAGAGGAAGAAGAGAAAAACGAAAGCAAGGTCACCGGTGGGCAAACCTGTGAAGCCGCACCTGCCTGTGAGGGCGATGCCGTGCAGTGCGCCATCCTCAAGCAGCAATACGAAGCCCGTTGCGACTTCGAAGAGTCGGAAGACTTTGAGGGCAACAAAGCCGACATCAAAGGCTTGCTCGAAGGCCAGGGCGACAAATTCAAACTCGATGAAGGCAGTGGCGATATCGATGTGCCGTCCTTCATCAACCAAGGCACACGCTTTTTGCCCGCCACCTGCCCAGCGGCTGAAAGCTTCTCCCTGACCACAGCCGGTGGTCGCACCTTCACCCTCAGTTATGAACCCCTGTGCCGCGCTGCCTCAGACCTTAGCGGCCTGTTCGTTGCCGTCGCCACCATCTTGGCCGCGCTCTATGTCGGCCGCTCCGTAGGAGGTAACTGATGCACTTTTTCTACATTGCCCAGCTGCTCATCATCATCCTCGGCCCTCTGGTGAAGATGGTGTTGCGCATCCTCGGGTTCGGCTTCGTCACCTATGTCGGCTTCAACCTGATCATTGGCGAAGCGCAGTCCTACCTGTTCGCCCGCATGGGTGAAGTCGGCCCGATCATTCAACAGATTCTCGGCCTCGCCAAATTCGATGTGGTGGTGAACATCTACTTTGCCGCCATTTCCACCCGCTTTCTGTTGGCCGGTATCGACAAGGCTACAGATCGCCGTCGCAACCAAGTCTGGCGCAAGCCGGGCGGCACCTCGATTGAGGCATAAGGAGACTTTCCATGCTCTACATCCGCACGGGTAAGCCCGGCCACGGCAAAACCCTCAACACCATCCGCGAAGTGGATCAGAAGGCCCACGCCGAAGGCCGCACGGTGTACTACCACAACATCAACGGCCTCAAACCCGAGCACCTGCAAGCCGCTTGGTTTGTCTTTGAAGACCCGGAGAAATGGTACGAGCTGCCCGCTGACTCCATCATCGTCGTGGATGAGGCCCAGGGCTGGTTCGGTGCGCGTGATCCGAGGGCGCGCCCACCGGAGCACATCACCCGTTTTGAAACCATGCGCCACAACGGCCATGAAGTGCATCTGGTTACCCAGGACCCGCGCTATATCGACGTGCACCTGCGTCGCCTGTGCAATGGTCATATCCACTACTGGCGCGTGTTCAAATCCCAGCAATTGCTGCGCTTTGAATCCGAAGCGGTGATCGAAAAGGTCGAAACCAAAACCAGCTTCAAGGATGCCGACAAGAAGTCGTTGCGCCTGGATAAGAAGTACTTCTCCGTCTACACCAGCAGCAACGCGCAGCACCACTTTCAGACTAAGCTGCCGACCAAGTTCATCCTGGCCATGATGGTAATTGCCGGGGCTGGGATACTGGTTTACCGCGCCTATGACCGCTACGCCGCCGAGCAGGTCAAAACCCAGCAAGCCGACTCAACAGAAACACCGGCCAGCATGGTCGATCAGGTCAAATCGACTGTGGGTTCATTCATCAAACCGGCTGGCCTGCCCGGTGAATCCGACAGCTCTCAAAGCCCCACGCAATACCTCGATCAACGTGCGCCACGTATCCCGCAAATACCGGCATCAGCGCCGATCTATGACCAGCTCACGCAGCCAGTGGCCCATCCGCGCCTCTACTGCATGTCCAGCACCGACCCCAACACCTACGCACGTGAGTTCAACCGCATGGCCAGTTCCGTGGTCAACGGCAAGCCCACGGTGTGCCAGTGCTACACCCAGCAAGGCACTCGCGTAGGCACTGATTTCGCATTCTGCAGCAACGTGGTGGAAAACGGCTACTTCGACCCGAGTATCCCGGATCGATCACAACAGCACGCGCAGATGCAGCAGCCCGCGCAACAGCCGATCCAGCAGCCACAACAGCCGTTAGGCCCGAGCGAGCCTAAACCCACCGTTACCGTCGTGCAGTACGAGAAAGGCAGGTTCCTGTGGTGAGCCATCAACGTCAGCGCTCCCAGCTTTTGCGCGCATGCGCGAGTGCCGAGCGCTGCGCCAAAAGCGCTGCGCTGACGTCCCTGTAACACGTCAGATAAACAGCTTTAAAACGACATTGAAGTCTCACAATCTCTAAAAGGTGTTTTACACATGGGTAAGACCGTTGATTTCCTCCGAGTAGACGATTTCCCAACCATCTTTGTTGACCCGGCAACCGGTCAAATCACTGACCTTTCCACGGTTCGGCTGCTTCGCTGTGGCGTCGATACCGTGCGCCAGTTGTACCGGGGCATGATCCGCCCGGAAATCATGGCGCTGTTTGAGAATCCGGGCACCCTGGTTGATTTCGCCGGTCAGCGCTGGCATTCCGGTCGCGTTGGTCGTGACTCCGGGTATCAGTACAAGCTCCAGAATTCTGACCTCGGCATCATCCTGCTGGTGAAGAACTTCAACGCCAAGTTGGACAACATCGGCCCACACCTGAAAATCGAAGTGTCACCCCACGCAATCGACAACCTATCGCCTGATCGTCTGCAGGCCCGGTTAGATTTCTACGCCTCCCAGGTTATGACGCACGTTGAAATCAACCAATGTGCCGTACACCTTGCGTTAGACCTCCAGGGCTGGACGCCTCCCGCCGATCTGGTAGCGCGCATGCACTGCAAAGCCAGGACGCATCGCGACATATCGGGCATCAACGAAATCAACTGGGCGACCAAATCCAGCACCTACGGACGCGGGGAAACCTCGATGTTTGGCTCTGCCAGCGGCGTTCAAATTTGTATCTACAACAAAACCGAACAGGCCAAGGCCTGCGACAAGCTCGACTACTGGGAAAGCGTCTGGCGTCGTCGTGATAGCTTTGATGATCAAGACCCGGAGAACTACAACCCAGCCCAAGCGGTATGGCGCGTAGAACTGCGTTATCACCATTCCATCATCCAACAGTTTGCTAGCGGCTCCCTGGACGTACGCACCGGCCAACCGATAGACACACGCTCATTCGCAGCCTTTGCAGGTCATCTAGACGGCCTGTGGCGCTATGGGCTGGGCCAATTTAAGTTGCTCGACCGTCCGGGCTACTTCTCCCCCATCTGGACGCTGATGCGTGAAGAAGTGCGGGTAGACCTTCCGGTTGACTCCCTGCTTGATGACACCGAGTACAAGCGCTACTACAAGACCTCGCGCGGCTTCTCCGGTAAGAACGTGGAACTCTTCCTGGGAAACTTCGTAAGCCTGCTGGCACGGGAGCGAGTGGGCGCTAGAAGAGCGTTTCATACCCTCAAGGATTGGGATTGCTGGCCAGTCATCCGTGATCACTATGCCGCCAAGGGCATGGATGAAGACGGGCTGTATAAACACATCAAGGGCATCCTTGAAGAGCGTCATGTTAGATGGGGTCGTGCTGTATGACAGCGACTCGCCAGCCTGACGGCAAGTGGTCAGTAGACTTTTACGTCAATGGGCGTGGTAGCCAGCGTGTGCGTCGATCAGGCTTCCCTACGAAGGCTCACGCACTGCGTTTTGAGCGGGACTATTTAGCCAAGCCAGACCAGACCGTTGCTCGCCTCTCTGACCTCGTAGACCTCTGGTATCAGGTACATGGTGTGAACCTGAAAAACGGCCAGCGTCGCTATGCAGCGTTAAAACAGACTGTCGCCCGCCTGGGAAATCCTCTGTCCGCTGATCTAACGCCTGCTGTCTGGTCACGCTATCGCATCGAACGACTCAAAACCTCTGCTCGCTCAACCGTGAATATTGAGCATGTCTATATTTCGTCGGTCTTTGCTGAGCTAACCCGTCAGGGTCATTTTCATGGCCAGAACCCTCTCGGCTCAATTCGGCTGTTTAAGGTCGATCAGAAGTCTTTGGCATTTCTGACCTTTGATCAGATTGAGCTGCTGCTCTCCGAAGTCGCCAAATGCGCTAACCCTTATGTCACTGCAATTGTCCGTCTTGCCCTCTCAACAGGGGCTCGATGGTCAGAGGTTCAGAATTTGAGGCGCTCTCAAGTCTTGGCTGATCGCATTGTTTTCACACGAACCAAAAACGGCAGAAACCGGACTGTTCCTGTTGATCCGGCCTTACTTGAATATGCACTTTCTATTGCCCTACCAACTGAACGCCTTTTCGGTAATGCCCGTGGCGCGTTTGAAGTCGCATATGCTCGATGTGGTTTCTCAACCCCAGGCCAGTTAACCCATATACTGCGTCACACCTTTGCATCGCACTTTGTGATGGCTGGCGGTGATCTGCGTACGCTTCGGGATATTCTTGGTCACTCGGATATTCAGACCACTATGCGTTATGCGCATTTAGCTCCTGAGCATCTGGATAAGGCATTGCACCTCAATCCTTTGGCTCTGTGGTCAGGCAGTAGACAACCCGTAGTCAATCCCGCTGATTGAAACGCCTAACCCATTGATTTTCATGGTGCTTAAATTGGGCCTGTGACTTGGGCGTATAATCGCCGGTCTATAGCTGGCCCTGCAGTCGTAAAGCAGCCATTGTGCGCTGCCGCGAACGGCTTATGAGTGCCCCACCGCTAACCACCACAAGAGAACATGATGGGCGAATTTGATGCCATCCGACCTTACGCCGACGCCGAAGTCCCGTCGGTACTGGCGCGCCTGCTGGCAGATGATGCGTTTCTCGGCATCCTCACGCAGTTTCGCTTTCCGCGCCTGGCCGCCCCCTTAGGTTGGTTGCTTAAACCACTTATAGCCTATCGTCTGCGTCTTGAGTTTCGTGATGTCCATTCAGTCGCGCAATTGCAGGCGCGGGTCGAGCGCTATGTCGACCGCACCATTGAGCAGGCCACCGACGGTGTGAGCTATTCCGGCATCGAGCACTTGCAGGCGGGTCAAGCCTCTCTATACCTCGCCAACCACCGCGATATCGTCATGGACCCGGCGTTCGTCAACTACGCGGTGTACCACGCGGGCCTGCCTACACCGCGCATCGCGATCGGCGACAACCTGCTACAAAAGCCCTTCGTCAGCGATCTGATGCGCCTGAACAAGAGCTTTATCGTGCATCGTTCGATCAGCGGCCGACGCGAGAAGCTGGCGGCTTACCAGTTGCTCTCGGCCTATATCAATCACTCGATCCGCGTTGACGGCGAATCGATCTGGATCGCTCAGGCGGAGGGGCGCGCCAAGGACGGTGATGACCGTACTGACTCGGCGATCCTCAAAATGTTCCACATGAGCCGCAAGGGTGAGCCGTTTGCCGAGGTGATCGATGCACTGCGCCTGACGCCGGTGTCGATCAGCTACGAATACGACCCCTGCGACCAGGCCAAGGCCCGCGAACTGTTTATCCGCGCCAGCAGTGGCACTTACAGCAAAGCGGCAGGCGAGGATGACCAGAGCATCGCGCTCGGCATCACGGGCTACAAGGGCCGTGTGCATGTGCACTTCGGCGCACCGATCAGCCAAGGTCAAGAAGACAGCAAGTTGTTGGCGGCTGAAATGGACCGGCAGATTCTTACGGGCTATCGACTGTTTCCCGTGCATTACCTGGCCTACGCCATGTGGGCTGATCGCGACCCTGCACTGACGGTGCCCTGCGCCACCGAACTGTTCCCCAGCGACGAGTTGCGCTGCGCAGAAACAGAGCTGCAACGACGCCTGGCCAACTGCCCGCCCGAGCATAGGCCCTACCTCATCCTGCAGTACGCCAACCCGGTGCGTAACCAGTATCGAATCAAGGCGGGGCTGGCCCTCTGACCGCCACCCCAGGCACAAAAAACGGCAGCCCTTGGCTGCCGTTTTTATTTAACCCGTCTGCGGACTACAGCTGCGTACTGAGCCAGGAAAGTAGCAACGCCACCACCAAGCTTAGATAGCCGAAGCGATAGAAAAAACGGTTTAAACGCAGGGTCGGCTGATCAATCGTACAACTCTGCGCCAACATGGCGTTCAACTCGCTGCCGGCCAGCAAGCGCGCCAACGCACGCTGCTCACGCAGGCGAGTTGCCAACAGCAGCCAGGCCCCGGCCATGGCAAAGAACAGCGCCAAGCCATTAAGCCACTGCCCAAGCTGGCCCTCGACCAGCAGCCAAAGCGCTTGCAAAGACATCCCCAACCCCAACTTCTTTAACGCACAAGCTCGACGCTGCGCCTGATTGACAGCACACCCCATGCAACATCGGGCAGTTCAAATACGGTCGCGGAGTCTACCGAAGGATGCGCGCGCTGCGGTTCGATTCCGACGAAGCGCAGCGCTATGACCATACGGTCTAAACACTGTCATATACATGAGCTAGGGTCTGATATTCATCTCTACGCTTTAGCCATAACGCTTTATGCACGGAGACAGATCACCATCCATGGAGGAACGCCCCATGCTGCATGCCCAACCGCAAGACCGCGACTATCTGATCGATTCGATTGATGATGTGGAAGCCGTCATCGACGAGCTGTCATTCAATGTGCAGGACGACCACTGGCTGGTGTACTGCGCCATGGGTGGCCACGAACATTACGCCCTACCCGACATAGACGCTCGCACCGGCATGAGCCTGCCCGAGTTCTATAGCGAAGCCGCCTGATGCACAGCCCCACAGACACGAAAAAGCCCGGAAATTCCGGGCTTTTTCGTTCACAGCAAGCCAACTTACTGCGCGAGCATCTGACCGATGGTCGGGTCTTTGAAGGCGCGAGTCAGGGCGTCGCTCAACACATCACTGATCAACTTGGTGTTGGTCGCCTGATTCGGCGCCATGCCAAAGCGTTGATTCAGTGAAGCACCATAGCGGCCGCTGTAGCGGCGACTGCTGTTCTGCACATCAACACGGAAGGTCGCCGTCATATCGGCCTCGGTCACATACAGGCCTTCTTTCGGCGACTGGTACTTCAGCTCTGCCAGGGTCAGGGTCAGCTGCGGTGCATTGACGGCATTGGCGCTCGGGGTGAAGCCCAACAAACGTACGGCTGCTTCAGCCTGAGCCTGCAACTTGGGCAGAATGTCCTGGCCAGTCACACTGATGGCACTGGTTTCCGGGTAAAGACCACCGCGGGTGCCCAACACAGGGGAAGGACGACCATCGGCTACCCGCACCACCACCGGCTGACCTTGGCCGACAGCCGTGAGCGGGCTATTGAGTTTGGGTTGCGGGCTGAGTTGTTGCGGGCTGTGGGCACAACCCACCAGCGTAAGACTGGCAATAGCCACCAGGCCCAACAGCAGACGATGCAGCATGCTCAACTCTCCATATAACAAGGGGCGGAAGTGGCGCGCAGTATAACCAGCGCGGCAAATGCCTGACAGCGGCGCTGCTGACTAAGACGTTTATCGCGCGCTCAGGTTCCCGTCACGCGCTTGTCACGCAAGGCAGGCATAAGACTTTAGTCTTCCTGTTTGTGAGGCATTCGCCATGTTCTCCCTACACAGCCTGCTCGCCCCACGTCGCCCGATGCGCTCTTTCGCCCTGCTCGATGCGCAAGGCATCTGCCGTGCTCTGCGCCACTCAGCCCAGGCGCCACAAGGCTCCAGCTGGGTCGAGGTGCAAGACAGCTGCTTGAGCTGGCTCAGTGCCCCGCTGCCGGCCAGCGCCAGAACCGCACAGGTCACGCCATGCCTGCCCAGGGTAAAAACGCTGGCGGCCTGACCGGCGGAAGAAGAAAAGTCACGGCGGACGATCAATTTTCCTGCTTTGCCCTTATAATCGCGCCCCGATTATAAGGACGCCTCCTGTTCGGGCCTTGCCGTCACGCTGATGCACCACTCATCGGCCTCGCCCCAGAGAGTCGCCCACTTCGCGCCGCCTTCAGGCAGCCGCTTTTCCCCACGGTGAAACGCCATGCAAGTGCTGCCATGGTCGCTTTACGTTGCTGAAAAGTCGCTCCAGGCAGGCGTGTTTTGAGGTTCACGACTCCAAAAGAGCGTGAAAAAACGGTTTGGAAAACTTCACAAGAGTGTGGCGAAAATGAACGATCTCGCGGTTGGCATCTGCCCCCAGAAGCCTGCTTTCTTCAACCCTGAGCGTCTCGTTAACGACTGAACAGCTGTTTACACAAGCTAATAACGTCTATTGAGTGCTGGTTTGCGGAGAAGTGGTAATGGCGCAGAACGATTACGAAACAATGGATGTGGTGCTGGTGGGTGCCGGCATCATGAGCGCGACCTTGGGCGTGCTGCTAAAAGAGCTCGACCCGGCGATCAAGCTGGAAGTGCTCGACATGATGAGCACTGCTTCGAGTGAAAGCTCTTATCCGTGGAACAACGCAGGCACTGGCCATGCGGCCCTGTGCGAGCTGAACTACACGCCCGAAGCTGAAGACGGCTCGATCGACATCAAAAAATCGGTGTCCATCAATGCTCAGTTCGAGGAATCCAAGCAGTTCTGGGCCTATCTGGTCGAGAAAGGCCGCTTTGGCTCGCCCAAGTCGTTTATCAGCCCGGTTCCACACCTGAGCTTTGTGCGCGGGCAGAAAGGCATCGAGTTCCTGAAGAAACGCTTTAAGGCACTGACCGCTCACCACGCCTTCGCTGAAATGGAATACAGCGAAGACCGCGCCACCATGGCCGAGTGGATGCCGCTGATGATGCCGGGCCGCGACCCTAACGAGCCAATCGCTGCAACCCGCGTGATGGCCGGCACCGACGTTAACTTCGGCGCCCTGACCCTGCACCTGCTCGATCACCTCCGCCAGCAGAACGAAGCCAAGGTAACCTGCAACCAGAAAGTGGTTGGCCTCAAGCGCAGCGGTCAAGGCTGGCGTGTCAGCGTCAAAGACCTGCAAAGCGGCAACAGCCGTGAAATCCAGGCCAAATTCGTCTTCCTCGGCGCTGGTGGCGCGGCACTGCCGCTGCTGCAAATGTCCGGCATTCCGGAAGGTAAAGGCTTTGGTGGTTTCCCAGTCAGCGGCCAATGGCTGCGCTGCGACAACCCGGAAATCGTCAAACAGCACCAGGCCAAGGTCTACAGCCAAGCCGCTGTTGGCTCACCGCCGATGTCGGTACCGCACCTGGACACCCGTGTAGTAGAAGGCAAAACCTCGCTGCTGTTTGGTCCATACGCCGGCTTCACCACCAAGTTCCTCAAGCGCGGTTCGTTCCTCGACCTGCCGCTGTCGATTCGCTTCAACAATATCGGCCCCATGCTGGCCGTAGCCCGCGACAACTTCGACCTGACCCGCTACCTGATCAAGGAAGTGTTGCAGTCTGAAGACAAGCGCCTGGAGACCCTGCGTGGTTTCTACCCGCAAGCGAAAGCCGAAGACTGGCGCATCGAGATTGCCGGGCAGCGTGTGCAGATCATCAAGAAGCACCCGAAAACCGGCGGCATTCTGCAGTTCGGTACCGAGTTGGTGGCCGCCGAAGACGGCTCTCTCGCCGCATTGCTGGGCGCGTCACCCGGTGCATCGGTGACGGTATCGATCATGCTGGATCTGATCCAGCGCTGCTTCGGCGAGCAGGTTAAATCCGAGCAGTGGAGCCGCAAGCTGAACGAGATCTTCCCGGCCATGGCTGCTGTTCTGGCCAGCGACCCCGAGCGCTACCGTGAAGTGCAGTCGCGCTCTGATGCCCTGTTGCAGCTGCAGCAAGGCGCTAGCGCCTAAGCCGTTCGGCAATAAAAAACCGCCTCTCGGGGCGGTTTTTTATTGCCAGATAAACAGCTCGACAGCTGCTCAGGTCGATGCGGCCATCAAGCGGAAGCTGAAGTAGTGGCGCAACGCATCCACCATCTCGACATAGTCGGCCGGCGGCGCAACCAAGGCGAAGCCCGAGTCATAACAGCCAGGCGTAACGTCTTCACGGCACCACTGGCAAGCGGCTGAGAAATCGATGAAGTGCAGCCCGTCTTGCCCGGGAATTTTCAAGCGCATGTCGAAGCGTGCGCCCACCAGCAGGGGCAACTGGCTAATCAGCAGCAATCCATCCAAGGAGACATTACCGATATAGCCCATGGGCTTGTCGGTAATGCGATTGAACACCTTCAGGTAGTAGGGCAACTGATGGCGCTCGATGCTGCGCTGCGTAGGCTTTTGCATAGTGGCAAATCGCTATAAATGGCCATTGAGTATGGCCCCACTACTGCACTTAGACCAGTTTCAGGAACAGCGATCAGACACCTGGTTCTGCAATTGCTGACGAGCGGTATCAACTTGCTCATCGCTGTAATAGCTGCGCTGACCGTCTGCGTCAGTGCGGTAATAAACATAGCCCTCAGGAATCTCCGCCAACTTCTGGCGCAACTGTTGGCACTCTGCGGCCCGCTTACTTTGTCGTTCGCTCGCCGCCGCCTGCGCCTTGACCTGCTCATCACGCCGCGCATCATAAAAACGGCTGACGCGCTCTTCACGCTCACGGGTCTGCTGATCACGTTCAACCACCTGCGGTTTGACCTCAAGCTTTTCGGCGCCCGCCGTGGGGCGCTGGCCAAAATGCACCTGACCATTGGCATCGGTCCAACGGTAGATTTCCGCAGCCGCCAACCCTGGCAATAGCAACAAGCACAACAAAACACGCATGGATTCCCTCCCGTTAAAGTTCAGCTTACCGCTGAAATAGCCGTCAATGGCCGATGTTGACCAGCGGTCATGGCTTGACCGGCGTGACTTTGACCGCCGCACTGCCTCTATCATGCCCCAGCTCGCGCAAGGTCTCCATGCGCGCACGGGCACGGTAGGCGTACTCGCTGGCAGGGTAATTGGCGGTGATGAACTGGTAGGTTTGCATGGCATCAACAAACAGCGCCTGACGCTCCAGGCATTGCCCGCGCAACAGCGAAATTTCCGGCTGCATGTAGCGCCGTGAGCGGCTGTTACGCTCGGCCTTGGACAACGACAGGATGGCAGACTCGCACTCACCCCGGTCATAGGCCTCATAGGCGCTATTAAGATGGTGATCGAAGGTGTAACGATTACAGCCCGCCACCCCCATGACCAACAAAACGATAAACAATATGCGCATAAGCCTCTCCTCCAATGAGCAGTGTATCGACTGCCGGGGAAAATTCTGCAGCAACATATCCTCTGATGGGTAATGCCGCCAGCCTCTTGGTTACTGGCTAGGTGGCTGATTAGACTGGTACGCAATGGCCTTTGCGCCCAGGAGTTGTCATGCCGTCATCGCCTCGTCTGTTACTGCTGTTGTGTAGCGCCCTGCTGAGCGCCTGCTCGCCCACCACACCGCTGTTTATCGCGCAGATCACCACCAACGAAGTGGTCGAATACAAAACCCTGAAGAACAACCGCATGCTCGCCGCCATCGAAGAAGAAGGCGACTTGCTGACTTACAGCGCCCAGGCCATTCGTGATGCCAAGAGCGAACAGGCAGAGCAGCTGTACCTGACCGGTTACCACGACGAGAAGCTCAGCCATGAGGTGCGCGCCATCTCGCTGTATCAAATCGGCCTGCTCTACATGAACCGTTTCAATGAGCAGCGGGATGACAACAAGGCGCTCAACTACTTCTATCAGGTGCTCAATCAGTTCCCCGACAGCCGCGCCGCCGAGCGGGCCGAGGCACAGATCGCGATCATCCGTGAGCGCGCAGAAGAACCCGTGCAGAAGACCTCACGTGAACTGCTCGCGCACTGGCAGCCCAACCAGCAACTCGACCTCTACAAGCCCAGCCTCGACCAGGACATGACCCTGCTGTCGCGCCGCGCCGTACTGAAAAACCGCGTCGGCGAGGCCGAAGAGCTGTATCTACTGGCCTTGGATGACCCCGGCATCCCCGCCAGCATCAAGGAGAAAGCCCTGTATCAACTAAGCCTGATGTACCTGGCCCCGGATAATCCTCAGGCCAACCGCGACAAGGCCATCGCTTATTTACGCCGCCTGCTGGTGCAATACCCCGAGAGCGAGTTGAACAGCAAGGCCGCACGCCATCTGGATCAGGCGCTCAATCGATAAGCGCCTGTTTGCGCTCTCGCCAGCGAGCCACCCGCACCTCACGCAGCAAGGTCGAGGTGAAGCAGATGGTATATAGACTCAGGTAGTGCAGAGGAACGATGACTACAGGGTTGCGGCATAGTAGCCTCGCCAAAAGTCGCAACTCAGGAGCCTGTGCATGACCGTTCGCCGCACCAAAATCGTCGCCACCCTCGGCCCCGCCAGCAACAGCCCGGACGTGCTCGAGCAACTGATTGTCGCCGGCCTGGATGTCGCCCGCCTGAACTTCTCCCACGGCACGCCGGACGAGCACAAAGCCCGCGCCGCCCTGGTGCGCGAGCTGGCCGCCAAACATGGTCGCCATGTGGCCCTGCTCGGTGACCTGCAAGGGCCGAAAATCCGCATCGCCAAATTCGCCGAAAAGCGCATTGAACTGAAAGTCGGTGATCACTTCACCTTCTCCACCAGCCACCCGCTGACTGCCGGCACCCAAACCATAGTCGGCATCGACTATCCGGACCTGGTCAAGGATTGCGGTGTTGGCGACGAGCTGCTGCTCGATGACGGCCGCGTGGTCATGCGCGTGACCAGCGCCACAGTCGACGCCCTGCACTGTGAGGTGACCATCGGCGGCCCGTTGTCCGACCATAAAGGCATCAACCGTCGAGGTGGTGGCCTGACCGCGCCGGCACTGACCGAGAAAGACAAAGCCGATATCAAACTCGCCGCTGAAATGCAGCTGGATTATCTGGCGGTATCCTTCCCGCGTGATGCCGACGACATGCACTACGCGCGCAAGCTGCGTGATGAGGCCGGCGGCACCGCCTGGCTGGTGGCCAAGATTGAACGCGCCGAAGCGGTTGCCGACGATGAAACCCTCGACGGCTTGATCCGTGCCAGCGACGCGGTAATGGTTGCCCGCGGCGACCTGGGCGTAGAAATCGGCGACGCCGAACTGTGTGGCATCCAGAAGAAAATCATTCTGCACGCACGCCGCCACAACAAGGCAGTGATCACCGCGACGCAGATGATGGAGTCGATGATCCAGAACCCGATGCCAACGCGCGCCGAGGTCTCCGACGTAGCCAACGCCGTACTCGACTACACCGACGCGGTGATGCTCTCGGCCGAAAGCGCCGCCGGTGCCTACCCGCTGGAAGCGGTACAGGCCATGGCGCGTATCTGCCTGGGTGCGGAGAAACACCCGACCAGCAAGAAATCCAGCCATCGCATGGGCACCGAATTCGAGCGTTGCGACGAAAGCATCGCCCTGGCAGCCATGTACACGGCCAACCACTTCCCCGGCGTAAAAGCGATCATCGCGCTGACCGAAAGCGGCTACACGCCGTTGATCATGTCGCGCATCCGCTCCTCGGTGCCGATCTTCGCCTTCTCCCCACACCGCGAAACCCAGGCCCGCGCCGCCATGTTCCGCGGCGTCTACACCGTGCCGTTTGACCCAGCCGCCCTGCAACCGAGCGAAGTCAGCCAGGCGGCGGTGGATGAACTGCTCAAACGCGGCGTGGTGCAGGCCGGTGACTGGGTAATCCTCACCAAGGGCGACAGCTACCACACCATCGGCGGCACCAACACCATGAAGCTGCTGCATGTAGGCGAAGCCTTGGTATAAACCGTAAGCCAATGCAAAAGGCCGCTCAATCGAGCGGCCTTTTTGTGCGCATTAACGTACTAGGCAAACTTGCTGAAATCCGGCGTGCGCCGCTGCATAAAGGCGGTCAGCGCTTCGATGGCTTCCGGCGAGCGCAGGCGCTGGCCGAACAGCGCGCCCTCCTCCTCGATCACCCGGCGCAGTTGCTCACGCTCCGGCGCACGCATCAGCCGTTTGCTGTCGGCCACCGCAGCCGGTGCCAACTGCTGAAAACGCAGCGCCATGTCACGGGCCTTGGCCAGGGTGGCTGCACCATCATCCAATGCCTGATTGGCAATGCCCCAAGCGGCAGCCTGCTCACCGCTAAAGCTCTCACCGAGCAATAACAGCTCGGCGGCGCGCGCATGGCCGAGCAAACGCGGCAAAATCAGGCTGGAACCGTACTCGGGGCACAGCCCCAGATTGACGAAAGGCATTTTCAGCTTCGCGCCGCAACCGACATAAACCAGATCGCAGTGCAGCAACATCGTAGTGCCGATGCCAACCGCCGGGCCGTTGACGGCGGCTACCACAGGCTTGCTGAATTCAAACAGCGCCTGCATAAACTGGAACACTTCGCTGTTCAGCCCGGTCGGTGGCGCCTGAATAAAATCGGCCACGTCATTGCCACTGGTAAAACAACTCTCGCCGCCGGTGATCAGCACGGCGCGCACGCTTTTATCCTGATCGGCCTGCACCAGCACTTCGGCCATGCCGCTGTACATGGCTCGGGTCAGGGCATTTTTCTTCTCGGGGCGGTGCATGCGCAGGGTCAGCAACCCTTGTTCTCGCTCAACCAGCAGGTGCTCGCTCATTCTCGTTCCTCACAGCAGCCCAGGCGCCTGCAAGGGCCGGAACGGCTAGCGGGCGTGGGGCAAAAAAACATCGGCGAAAACCTGGCTACGTGGCACGCCTAATAAATACAGGCGCCGGGCAAAGGTTTCGACACTGTCGGGGTGGCCGCAGAGTAAGGCGATGGTTTGCCGTGAAACAAGGCGCAGTTCGGCCAAAGCAGCCGCCAACTCGGCCGCCACCACCAGCTCGACCTGCACCTGTGGATGGCTGGCCGCCAGCGCGCGCAAGGGTTCGGCCAGGTAGTGTGCAGAAGCGTCATGGGCCAAGTGAATAACCCGGATAACCCCTTGATGATCCTGGCGCAGCGCTTCGCGCAGCACCCCAAACAGCGGTGCAAGCCCGGTGCCGGCAGCCATCAGCCAGAGCGGGCGCGCTTGCCAATCGGCGTCGTACTGCAAAGCCCCGCCGCGCAACTCACCCAGATGCAGGCATTGCCCGGGCTGGAACAGCCGCGCCGCCGTGGCAAACGCGCCGCCCTGGCGACAATCAATATGAAACTCCAGCCAGGGATCATCGCCCGGCACACTGGCCAGCGAGTAAGGCCGGGCAATAGCACAGGGCGTCCAAAGTTGCAGATGCTGGCCAGCGCTGTAACGCAGCGGCCGCTGAGGAGTCAGGCGCAGGCGCAGCACATCAGGACTGAGCCAGTCACAACTATGAATCATGGCCGGGGTGGCATCGCGCAGCGGATCGAATACCTCGACCTGCACGTCTTCGACCACCTGGCACTGGCACGCCAATCGCCAGCCCTGCGCACGCGGCTCCGCGTCCAGGGCGTCGGGCTTGGCATCCAACACATCACCGCCCGCACAGCGCACCAAACAGGCATGGCAACTGCCTGCGCGGCAGCTGTAAGGCACCGCGATGCCTGCAGCCAGGAGGCTGTCTAATAAATTACTGGAGGAAGGGACTTGAAGACAGCGCTCAGCGACCCGCAACTCAGGCATCCACGTCCTCCCAGGTCGCCGCGCAGCGGTTACGCCCGTCGCGCTTGGCCTGGTACAACGCCTGATCGGCACGTTGCAGGGCTTCATCGAGGTCATCGTGCATGGTCAACAGGGTCATGCCGATGGACACACTCTGGCTTCCCACCTGCACACCCAGCGGCTCGGCGCGGCTAAAGGCCTCACGCAGGCGCTCGCAGCAGGCCGTGAACTGATCGGCTTCGGTATTGGGCAGCAACAAGACAAACTCCTCACCGCCATAACGAGCCACCACATCACCCTCGCGCAGGCAGGCGAGCGCGACGGCGGCGAACGTCTGCAGGACGCGATCCCCTGCAGCGTGACCATGCACATCATTGATTCGCTTGAAATGATCAAGGTCCATCAAGGCCAGGCCATGCTGACGGCCATGGCTCAAACTGTCCAGCTCGCGGCTGGCCAGGCGCAGAAAGTGCCGACGATTGCACAGGCCGGTCAGCTCATCGGTAGAGGCCAGGTCTTCAAGCTGGCGCATCATGCCGCGCAGGGTGTCCTGGTGCGCCTGCAAGGCAAAGCGGCGCTGACGCATGCGTTGACGCATGGCCTGGGCATAGCTGGCAAACAGGCACAGCCAGACCAGCACCACGGCCAATACGCACGTCTGCATCAACGCCACACGCGGCGCGCTAAGCTGTAGGTGGTACGCCTCATACAGGTTGACCCCGACAAAGCCAAAAAAGGCAAAGGCGGCGCAGCGGGCAAAGACCCTGGGCGGCAGCTGAAACACGCCAAATAGCAGAATCAGCACATAGATCACCAGCATGCTGCCGCGCCCTTCACTGAACAGTGACAGCAACACCGTCAGCCAGGCCAAGGCCACCAATACCTGCGGCTCGGTCAAACTGGGATCGGCAAAACGCAGATTGCTGCGCGACAGAAACAGCGCGAGAAACATCAGTTGGCTAAGTGCGGCCAAGGCGGTGATGGTCAGGGCAACGAAGGGCGATGCATGCAACAGCCCGGCAAATACGCCTACCCAACAAAGCAACCCGGTCAATGCATAGGTGGCCACTGCCATGCCGAAACGCTTCAGCAGCAGGGTTTGCAGAGTGCGGCGGGTACCCGGCGGGCGGCTTAGGCTCATGGGTTTATGGGCTCCATCCCATACTGGCATCTAGCCGCCACTCTACCCCTGTGATCACAAAATGCCTAGCGCGTTGGTCGGCTCAAACGGCCGGTCAGCGACCATGGTCTGAGCCTTACCCGGTGTGCGTCTGGCGGCGTGCGCGGTATACTGCCGCGCCTTTTTATCTTGTCCTTTGGCCTTGATAGCCCGCGCCGGGCGACCCCCTGCGCTCTTCGCAACTCCTGCCTTACTCCTACCCATACAAAAAGGAGCGCACCGCATGACCGTGATCAAGCAAGACGACCTTATCCAGAGCGTTGCCGACGCCCTGCAGTTCATCTCCTATTACCACCCCGTGGATTTCATCCAGGCCATGCATGAGGCCTACCTGAAGGAAGAATCCCCGGCTGCGCGCGACTCCATGGCGCAAATTCTGATCAACTCGCGCATGTGTGCCACCGGCCACCGCCCGATCTGCCAGGACACCGGCATCGTCACCGTATTTATCCGCGTGGGCATGGATGTGCAGTGGACCGGCGCCACCATGAGCGTCGACGACATGATCAACGAGGGCGTACGCCGCGCCTACAACCTGCCGGAGAACGTCCTGCGCGCCTCGATCCTGGCCGACCCGGCCGGCGCGCGCAAGAACACCAAGGACAACACCCCGGCGGTGATCCACTACTCCATCGTCCCCGGTGACAAGGTCGAGGTGGACGTCGCAGCCAAGGGCGGCGGCTCCGAGAACAAGTCGAAGATGGCCATGCTCAACCCGTCCGACTCGATCGTCGACTGGGTGCTGAAAACCGTGCCAACCATGGGCGCCGGCTGGTGCCCACCGGGCATGCTCGGCATCGGTATCGGCGGCACCGCCGAAAAAGCCGCGGTGATGGCCAAGGAAGTGCTGATGGAGCACATCGACATCCATGAGCTGCAGGCCCGTGGCCCGCAGAACCGCATCGAAGAACTGCGCCTGGAGCTGTTCGAGAAGGTCAACCAACTGGGCATCGGCGCCCAGGGCCTGGGCGGCCTGACCACCGTGCTCGACGTGAAGATCATGGACTACCCGACCCACGCCGCCAGCTTGCCGGTGTGCATGATCCCCAACTGCGCGGCCACCCGTCACGCTCACTTCGTGCTCGACGGCTCGGGACCTGCCGAACTGGAAGCACCGGATCTCGACGCTTACCCGGAAATCGTCTGGGAAGCCGGCCCGAGTGCGCGCCGGGTCAACCTCGACACCCTCACCCCCGAGGAAGTGCAGAGCTGGAAGCCGGGCGAAACCGTGCTGCTCAACGGCAAGATGCTCACCGGCCGCGACGCCGCGCACAAGCGCATGGTCGAGATGCTCAACAAGGGCGAACAACTGCCAGTGGACCTCAAGGGCCGCTTTATCTATTACGTCGGCCCGGTCGATCCGGTGCGTGAAGAAGTGGTGGGCCCAGCCGGTCCGACTACCGCCACGCGGATGGACAAGTTCACCCGGCAGATTCTGGAAAGCACCGGCCTGCTCGGCATGATCGGTAAATCCGAGCGTGGCCCGATTGCCATTGAGGCGATCAAGGACCACAAAGCCGTGTACCTGATGGCCGTTGGCGGCGCCGCTTATCTGGTCTCGCAAGCGATCAAGAAGTCCACCGTGCTGGCCTTCCCGGAGTTGGGCATGGAAGCGATCTACGAGTTCGAGGTCAAAGACATGCCGGTTACCGTGGCCGTCGACACCAACGGCGAGTCGGTACACATCACCGGCCCGGCGATCTGGAACAAGAAGATCCACGACAGCCTGGCAGTCGAAATCAAGTAAGTGCTGCAGCGTTAAAACAAACCCGGCCGCGCGCCGGGTTTGTTGTTTTAGCGCCTTTAGCGATGGCGCAATGCCTGGGCCATCGCCTGATCAACATGCGTACGCCACTCGCGGTCGCGCTCGCGCCAGTCGTCATCCCGCCATTCGCGCGCAAACTCACTCTCCAGACGTGCCTGACACTGACGAAAGCCATCATCCCAGCCTTCGGCATACAAGGGCACGGCCAAGTAGCGCGGCACATCCTTGCGAAACGCGTCGAGCGTGCCAGCCGCCTGCCGGCCACTGCTACAACCCGCGTCAAAACCATCGATAAAAGCCGGCGGATACCCTTCGGCATGCATCCGCTCACGGGTGCTTTGGCAACCGCCAAGCAACAACCCCGCCAGCCCCAAGGCAGCCACTCTGAAACCGATACTGTGCATCTCTATGGCTACCTCATGCCGCCTGATACAGCGGGCACAACGCGGTGCCGGCAACCGTTTCTGCGCTCATGGCCATACTCAAAGGCAACGCCAGCAACACCAAAGTAAAAATCAGCACGGCAAAACCAAGGCGACACAGATCGCTAACAGTTGGCATCGTTTATCCCTCCAGCGGTTTATAGACAACGTACCCATCACTCACAGGCAAAGGCGGCCGATACAGCACCCAGCGGTAACAGAGCAGGCAGATCGTCCAATCGAAGAGCAGCGTCCACAGGTTGTGCGAAAGAAAATGCGCGCCCTGCATCATCCGCCCCAGTGAAAACACCGTGCCCAAGCCCAGGGCGAAAATCAGAGCCGCCCGTGCACCACGCGGATGTTTGTCCCGCAGCAGAAAAAACAGGGCCAACAGGGAGAAACCCGCTGAAGCATGCCCGCCAGGCCAGCAACGCCCTGGCTTATCCGTCGGGGCACGTTCACTCAGCAGCGAGGTGTAGGTTTCCACTCCCCCGAACTCACTCAGACTCCAGGGGCATTGCACCGCCGTAAGGGCCTTCAACGGCGTCACGATGCTGGTCGACAGCCCCAGCGCCAGCACCAGGTAGCCCAACGGTTTACGCCACAATTTGAACCGGCTAAACAACAGGCTGATGACAAAACCGAGAATGGCCAACACGCCAAAGGCAATAACCAGCTGCTTGGCGCGGTCATGCAGAATGTCTTCCAGCCAGACATTGTGCTTGCCGATAAAGCCTTGTCCCGGCTGGTAAAACAGCTGCTCGATGGCAACGTCCAGGCCGCTCGGGTCAAACAACAGCAGCAAGAGCATCAGCAACAACGGGACACCCAGGCCCAGACGAAAATCAAAATAACGTGACAGCTCAGTAGACCGATCGACCAGCATGACGAGGCTCCAGCCAAGGCACTGTCGAGCAGCGCCGGCAAAGATTGAGGATTAGCGCTTGCTCAGTTGCTCGACCGGCTGCGCATTCGGACGCCAGGCAATCAAATGCTCCCTGAAGGCATGACTGGCGCCCTGGTAATAGGCGATGTTGCGCTGCTCCAGAGCATCGCTGACGTCCACCGTTACCTCATGGCTCAGGCCCAGCGCATCGTCATGCCGACGCATGCTTTTACGCGGGCTGAGGATCGCCAGGCTGCTGCCGTCAAACAGCCCGAGGTGCTGGTAGTTGCCCAGCAGTGCGCGCCCTGGCGCACGGTCATCGCGCAGCACATTGCGGCCGAAGAAGGTCGACACATAGTCCATATTCAGCAACCCCAGCAGGGTTGGCGCCAGGTCGATCTGGCTGGCCAGCTCGCCGAACTCGCGCGGCGCAATATGCGCCGGGGCATAGATAAACAAGGGGATGTGGTAGTTGGCCACCGGCAGGTCTTCCTTGCCGGCGCTGCCTGCTGTGTGATCGGCAACAAAGATAAACACCGTCTGTTTAAACCAGGGCTTGTCCCGCGCCTGAGCGAGAAACTGGCCGATGGCATAGTCGGTGTACTTCACTGCGCCTTCTCGACCGTCACCTGAAGGAATGTCGATCCGCCCTTCCGGATAGGTATAGGGGCGGTGATTGGAGGTGGTCATCAACTGCAGAAAGAACGGTTTGCCGGCGGCATGGTCGGCATCAGCGACCTTGAGCGTCTGCTTATAAATATCTTCATCGGACATGCCCCAGGCGTTCTGAAACGCCATATCGGCCTCATCCACACTGCTCTGGTCGACGATGCGATAACCATTGCCGCCAAAGAAGGCATTCATATTGTCGAAGTAACCACGCCCGCCGTAGATAAACACGCTGTCATAGCCTTGCGCACTGAACTGCTGGCCCAGGCTGCCATAGCCCGACTCACGGCCGATACGCTTGACGATTGAACGCCCCGGCGTGGGCGGAATGGACAGCGTGATGGCCTCCAGGCCACGGTCGGTGCGGGTGCCAGTGGCGTAAAAGTTTTTGAATGTCAGGCTCTGCTTGCGCAGTTGATCGAGATTGGGCGTGAGCCCGCGGCTGTCGCCGAAGCTGCCCAGGTACTTGGCGCTGAGGCTCTCGATGGTGACCAGCACCACGTTCAACCGCTTGGGTTTACCGGGGTTATCGATCAGCCGGCGGATATCCTGCGGGTCGCTGCCGATAAAGCGCGCGTTGGGCTCGCCGACTTCGTTGCGCAGCAGGCCGGCCACTTTCGGTGCTGCCAGGGTGGCGTAGAACTGCGGGTAATCCAGCTCGTTATTGCGGAACGCGGCAAAGAACTGAAACGGCCCATTGCTCGCCAACTCGCGCAGGTAGGCGTTGCCATCCGCGCCCCGTGGGCTGTCCTGACCAATCAGCGCACTGCTCAAGCCGGCCAACAGCAGCACAGCCAGCCCGCTCAGCAGCGCCGCCACGGGCCGCAAGCGCGGAGCTTCAAGCGCAGCTAAGACGGGCTTGCGCAGCCATGCAGTGACTGCCACGGCGATCAGCGCCAACAGCGCCAGCAACGGGTAAATCGGGTAAGACTCGAGGATGTTGTTGATCACCTCCTCGGAGTACACCAGATAGTCCACGGCGATAAAGTTGAAGCGCACACCGAACTCGTCCCAGAACAGCCACTCCGCCACCGCCGTAAACAGCATGACGAACAGGCTGACGCCCACTACACCGAGCAATAGCTGTTTATGCCAGCGTTGCTGCCACAGCCGGCGCGGGCACAACAGCAAATACAGAGCCATCGGCAGGCAGGCGTAGAGCAGAAAGCTCAGGTCATAGACCAGGCCAACGCCGTACAGGCTAAGCAGTTGCGCAGCGCCCAGGTTGGCGTCAGCCAGGTGGCTGGCCAGCAAGACACTGCGGGTTAGAAAGAACACCGCCAGCCAGGCCAGGACGATGATAGACAGATAACGAAGTTGCGCGAAGTGGAGCTGAGGCATCGTATGATCCTGCTTGGATGAACGTGCCGCAGTGTGTAAGTGCACCTGTGAGGCGCTTGTTAAAGCGATGTGAAAAAAACGTCAAAGCCCAAAGAGAGCATCACCCCATGCGCATTCTGGTCATCGAAGACAACCGCGATATCCTGGCCAACGTACTCGACTACCTGCAGCTCAAAGGTTTTACCGTCGATTGCGCACAAGATGGCTTGAGTGGCCTGCACCTGGCCAGCAGCGGCCATTACGACCTGATCGTGCTGGACATCATGCTGCCCGGCATCGACGGTTATCAGGTGTGCAAACGCCTGCGCGAAGATGGCCACAATGAAGTGCCGATCCTTATGCTGACGGCCCGCGATGCACTGGATGATCGCTTACAAGGGCTGAATGTCGGGGCCGACGACTACCTGATCAAGCCGTTTGCCCTGTCCGAGTTGGTGGCACGGATTGAAGCGATCCTGCGCCGCAGCCAAGGCAGCCGTAAACGCCAACTGAAAGTCGCCGACCTGATTTATGACCTCGATACGCTGCATGTCAGCCGCGCGGGCAAACCGCTCAAGCTCAACCCCATCGGCCTCAAGCTGCTGGCGCTGCTGATGCAGAAAAGCCCGGCAGTAATCCGCCGCGAGGCGTTGGAAGAAGCACTGTGGGGTGATGACTGCCCGGACAGTGACAGCCTGCGCAGCCATATCCACCAACTGCGTCAGGTGCTGGATAAGCCCTTCCCCACCCCGCTGCTGCACACACTGCACGGTGTCGGCTACCGCCTGGCGGAGACTGCCCATGGCATCTAAACAGCCGTTCGCGCGGCGCATTCTGATCGCCTTTGTATTGATGACCGTGCTGGTCAGCGGCGTGTTCTCCCTGAGCATCGTGGCAGTGGTGCACGTGATTGAAGAACACCTGGTATCCGAAGAGCTCAACCGCGAGCTCAATACGGTGCTGCATGAAGACCTCAAACACGGCAACCCGCCTCGCCTGGACTCCAACACCCAGTTCTTTGCCTCCAACCTGCCTGAATATGCCATTCCCCAGCAGTATGCCGGGCTACCGGCGGGCTTCAACGAGATGGTGGAGGGCAACAAGGCCTTCTATGTCTATGTCCAGGAAATCAACGGCAACACCTACCTGTTTGTACAAGAGCAGCATGAGTTCGAGGCCCGCGAGCAGGCCCTGTTCAATGTCGTCCTGGCCGGTTTTCTGCTGACCGTGGTGGGCGCCTGGGTACTGGGCCTGCTCACCGCCCGCAAGGTCATGGCCCCGGTTAGCCGACTGGCACAACAGGTCAGCCATCTTGATCAGCAACACACCCTGGCCCCACCCCTGGCACCGGATTACCCCGATGACGAAGTCGGCAAGCTGGCGGCGGCCTTCGACAGCACCCTGGGCCAGTTACGTCAGTCGCTGGAGCGCGAGCGCCTGTTCACCAGCGATGTCAGCCATGAGCTGCGCACCCCGCTGATGGTCATTGCGACCTCCTGCGAACTGCTCAGCGAGGCCGCCCTGCAACCGCGTGAGCGCGAGCAGGTTGCGCGCATCGCCAGGGCCAGCGAGGAAATGCGCGAGCTGGTGCAGACTTTTCTGCAACTGGCCAGGGACAAGGCCAATGAAACAGCTTTTGTCGCAGACCGCAGCCTGGCCAGTGTTGCGGCCGAACAGGGCGAACGCTGGCAACCCATGTTCAGCAGCAAGGGGCTGGCCTTCGAGTTTCAACAAGAAAGCAACGACAGCGGCCTCTACAACGCCACATTCCTCAGCACAGTAATGGCCAACCTGCTGCGCAACGCGTTGCACTACACCGAGCACGGTTTTGTCCGCCTGGTACTGGAACACGGCGGCTTTCGCGTGGAGGACAGCGGTGCAGGGATTCCCCAGGAACAGCACGAACAGATTTTCCAACCCTTTGTGCGGGGGGCTCAGGCCCGTGGAGAAGGTCTGGGGCTGGGTCTTTCACTGGTCAAACGCATCTGCGCCAAGCAGGGCTGGAGCATTTCAGTGCGCAGCCCGGCGGAGGGCGGCACCTGCTTTATTGTGCGATTCAACACGCCCACTGACGAAATTTTCACATCCGCTTAACGGGCTGTTGATACCCGGTTGTTTAGTGTGGCGAGCACTCCCCCTAATCGGACGCTCGCTATGCGCTTACAGCCTCTTTTTGCTTCATGCCCCTGCCCTTGCTGTAGCCAGCAGCGCCTTGCACAGACGCTAGCTCGGGAAGCCAACGCATGAACAGCCATTCCTCTGCAGACACCCATGACGCCCTCTCCCTCAAAGGTCGCACGGGGCTTCGGCGCATTCTCGACGCGGGCGGCTATTCACTGATGGGTTTGCGGGCGGCTTACCGGGGTGAAGCGGCATTTCGCCAGTTACTCCTGCTCAATGCCGTACTGTTACCGCTGGCCTGCCTGGTCGACGTCAGCCGCAGCGAACGCCTGTTGCTGATGCTCGTGCCGCTGCTGTCATTGATTGTTGAGCTACTCAACTCCGCCATCGAAGCCACCGTTGACCGCATCTCCCTGAGCATTCATCCATTGTCCAAGCAGGCCAAGGACATGGGCAGCGCCGCGCAGTTTATCGCCCTGCTGCTGATCGGCCTGACCTGGGCCATGATCCTGCTGTGAGCGCCACCGGCTGCGCAGGGCCAGGCAAGCACTGAGCTGACGCCGCCCCTGCTGGGTTGAACCGTGCATCTCTCGGCGCACAATTGAGTGAACTCGCCACCCGCGGCCAAGGTCTGTCTCCTGTCGGCCCAGCTGGTGAATTGCATGGCCATTTGCCCAGCGGGCAGCTAAGCCGCGGCACCTCACCCTGATCGCGCTGCTGTCTACGGCAATTCGCCTGGCCGACTTTTATCGCACCCGCTGCCGGGTTCCGCTCAATAGCCATGTGAAGATTGCCCCATGTCCTTACCCGCTCATTTCTCCTCGCGCTTTACTCCGCTCAAACACTTCACCCTCGCCGCCTGCCTGCTGGCCAGCGCCAGCCCACATGCCGAAGAAGCTGCCAGCTCAGCGCGCTGGGTCAGTGACAACCTGAATACCTATGTGCGCAGCGGTCCCACCAACGGCTACCGCATCGTCGGCACCCTGAAATCTGGACAGAAAGTCACCCTGCTGCAAACCTCCGGCGATTACAGCCAGGTTCGCGGTGAAGGTGGCGATGCCGTGTGGATTGCCAACAGCGACCTGCAGGAGGTCCCCGGCCAGGCCGAACGCCTGCCGCAACTGGAACAGAAAGTTGCCGAGCTGAGTAGCGAACTGGAGGGCATTAACGACACCTGGAAAACCCGCGTACAGGGCATGCAGGAAACCCTGGACTCACGCAAAACCCTGATCGACGAGCTGCAAACCGCTCGCTCGGCACTGGACATAGAGTTAAGCCGGGCCAACTCCGAACTACGCGAACTGCAAGCGCAACTGGGTGAGGAGAGTCAGCAGGTGATGATGCGCTACATGGTGTATGGCGGCGGCATTGCCGGTGCGGGGCTGCTCGCCGGGCTGATCCTGCCGACCATGTTGCGGGTAAGACGCAAGCGTAATGATCAGTGGATTTAATCGATTTAAAACTCGACGCCTGATGGCAGCCATCTTGATTTTTATCGCGGGAAATTATTCTCGCATCTGTCCAGCGTCATCAATACGACTGGGGCGCTAGCAACCAATAGCCGGACTTTTTACCTATAAAAAGTAGCCGCCGTTTAACATCGGGCCACCGGCATTGGAGTATCGAAGAATGTGCGTGCCCTGATCGAACGAATACTCTGATTAGGGTGGCCGCCAATATGTAATTACAGGTAAGCCCAAGCAGATGACGAGGGTTACTGCGCGCCGCAATGGTCTAATTCAGTCTCAACCGGAAAACAGCGCGTTACGGCTTTGTCCGGGAAAACCAGCGGCCGAGAGTGGTTTATGGCAGTTCATCCGGGTTTTCAATCGACTGCAGCAACGCATTATTCTCGCTCAACAAGCGCACGCCCAAGCCATGACTACTGACGCGCACAGCAACCCCACGAACGGCTGTAGATTCAGCTGGCAGACCACTCACCTGCAGGGTAAGCAACTCACCTTCGATAAAGGTCTTATCAGCCTCGTTCAATTCGACGAACGCCCCCGTACCGGAGATATCACGAGTCACCCCCTCCAGAACGCCGTTTTTGCCTTCAATGATGACTGTCAATGCAACGCTCGACCGAGATGCCTTGCGCTGGGCTCTGGTATGGACAACCTCTTTACGCTGCTGAGTTAACTGAGCGCGTTCATCAATCAGTTGGTTTTTCAGCTGTTCTTCTACCCAGGCTGATCGCACGCTGTTATTGCTCGCCCTGGCTAGCCTGACCGCTCTATCGTTTTGCGCTAACGCATTGAGCAGCATCGAGCTATCACCAGGGCTAGAGGCTCGGGCCCCTGGGCTGTTCAGCGCAATATCCTTTTGTAGTTGCACAATGCGCTCACGAACCAGAGAAAGTTCTTGCGCCGCTGCGGACATGCGTCTCGACGAATAATGAGTACCGAGCTTGAAGCGTAACTTGTCTGCAAAGGTTAATTGGGCTTGTAGTTCTTGCTCCATCAGTTGCTGCCTGGATAGCTCATTACAAAGCTCGTCGCAGTGCGCCACGACAACCTGGAGTGTCGAGAGAAAGGCGTCGTTAATGCGTTCGAGTTCATCCTCAATCCAGCGCCGATGAAGTTCTGACCTGATCTGCTCAAGTCGCGAAGCACTTTCTGTGGAGCGGCCGCTGCTCATAAATTCAACGCCATAAAGTCAGTCCATGCTTTACGAATACAATTTTTTAATTATGGCCTCAACAGGCAGATACAACATACTGACTTACTCTTTCAGTGAATACATCGCAGCCTGCTTCGCTGCCAATGGCTACGTTATCCGGAGTAGATGACGCAAAGCCATGCTGCCGCCTCTCACTTACTCATCGCGCGTCAGCACTTCCAGTAACTCGATCTCGAAGATCAGGTTGGAGTGCGGCTTGATATGCGCGCCGAACTCACGCTCGCCGTAGCCCAGGTGGGAAGGCACGAACAGTTTGCGTTTGCCACCGACCCTCATGCCCATCATGCCGATGTCCCAGCCCTTGATGACCCGCCCCGTACCGATCACGCACTGGAACGGCTTGCCGCGCGCATAGGAGGAGTCGAACGTGCTGCCATCTTCGAGAAATCCATTGTACTGGGTGGTGATCAGCGCACCTTTGACCACTTCCTTGCCATCGCCCAACTGAATATCTTCGATTACGAGTTCGTTGCTCATCACTCACCTCATTTATCCGCCCAGCCTGCTCACGGCCGGGCTTGCAGGAAAATCATTCGATCACCGGCTCCAGCACTGTCAGCAACTCGGATAAGCGTGCATCCAGTTGCGCCAGTTCTGCGGCCGCCATCGGCGCCAGCAGACGCGCCTCATTGGCCACATGCGCCGTTACTGCCCGGTCGATCAGCTCCAGCCCGGCCGGCGTCAACTGCACCAGCATGCTGCGCGCGTCGCTGGGGTTGGCCAGCCGGCTGACCAGCCCTGCGCTCTCAAGCTGCTGCAACTGCCGGGTCATGGTGCCGGAGGTAATCATCAGTGTAGAAAACAGGGTCGTCGGGGCCAGACAAAACGGCTCGCCGGCGCGGCGCAAGGTGGCCAGCACATCAAATTCCCAGGCAGTCATGCCGAAGCCACTGAAGACCTTATCCAACTCGCGGCGCAGTAATGCCGAACAGCGCCCGAGCCGGCCAATCACGCCCATCGGGCTGACATCCAGGTCAGGCCGCTCGCGCCGCCATTGCTGCAAAATTGCATCGACCGCATCCATCTGCCGTTGAATCGCCACTGGCTTACCCCTGAATATTTATCTTGAACTCAAGACAAGTTAGCACTAGCCTCGCATTTTATCTTGAATGCGAGACAAATGCATGGATCGCCTATCTGCACGCCCCACCTGGCTGGATGTCTTGATCACCGCCCTGGCACCCGCCATCTGGGGTTCGACCTATATCGTCACCACCGAGATTCTGCCGCCGGACCGGCCCTTCACCGCTGCGCTGCTGCGCGCCCTGCCCGCTGGCGTGTTGTTGGTGCTGTACAGCCGCTACCTGCCGCCGCGCCGGGAATGGCCGCGCCTGCTGACGCTGGCAGCGCTGAATATCGGCTTCTTCCAAGCCCTGTTGTTTGTCGCCGCATACCGCTTGCCGGGTGGGTTGGCGGCAGTGGTCGGGGCCATTCAGCCGCTGCTGGTAATGGGCCTGGTGTGGTCCATGGATAAACAACGGCCTGCCGCGTTGGCGGTCGCCGCCAGCGTGGTCGGCATTGCCGGCATGGCGGCCCTGCTGCTGGCTCCGGGTGCCCGTTGGGACGCTATCGGGATTGTCGCGGCGTTTTTCGGCACCGCCTGCATGGCCTGCGGCACCTACCTGACCCGGCGCTGGCAACCAAAGGTGCCGCTGCTGGCATTTACCGGCTGGCAATTGCTACTGGGCGGCCTGTTCCTGTTACCGGTGGCCTGGCTGATCGACCCTCCACTGCCAGCGCTTAGCACAGTGCAGTGGCTGGGCTATGCCTACCTGTCACTGTTCGGCGCACTGCTGGCATATGTTCTGTGGTTTCGCGGCATCGCTCGCCTGGCGCCGGTGGCGGTATCATCCCTGGGGCTGCTCAGCCCGCTGACAGCGGTCATTCTCGGCTGGGCGCTGCTCGGCCAGAGCATCACCGGCGTAGCGCTGCTGGGGTTACTGGCCGTGCTGGGCAGCATCCTGGCGGTGCAGTGGGCTTCCACGCCCAAAAAACCGGCCAATCCCCACGCCACACAAGCGCCGCCAGCACCTCATGCTAAAGTCGCGCCCTGTACAACCACGGCCCAAGGCGACAATTAGCGATTATGCAAACCCCGGAATTGACTGGCGAACTGGAAGACTGGAGCACCCTGAACAGCAGCATCGGCTTCCCCGAGCTGCTGCTCGGCAACGGTGCGAGCCTGGCGGTATGGCGCAAATTTGCCTATTTCTCGCTGTTCGACGAAGCGCAAACCACCCAAAACCGCCCGCTCAGCCCCACCGAGCTGAGCGTGTTCCGCGCGCTGGACACCAGCAACTTCGAGCAGGTGCTCAGCGCCCTGAAGCACAGCATCCGGGTCAATGCCGCGCTGACCATCAACTCGTCCTCGCCGCGCCACCGCTACTTCGCCATCAAGGAAGCGCTGATCCACGCCGTGCGCTCGGTGCATATTCCCTGGAGCCAGATGCAAGTCAGCAGCCTAACGCGCATTAACAGCGCACTCCGCCAGTACCAGACGGTGTATTCCGGTAATTACGACCTGCTCAATTACTGGGCGGTGATGCAGAACCCGGATGGCTTTGAAGATGGCTTCCGCGGCACGGATTCGACCTTTGACCTGGGCAACACCGCACGCCAAGGCCGCGCCACGCGCATGCTCTACCTGCACGGCGGTATGCATCTGGTAAAAAACATCGACGGCAGCACGCGCATACTCAACTCATCGGAAAGCACCCTGCTGGCCAGCTTCGCCATCAATCAATTGGGTGATATTCCGCTGTTCGTCAACGAAGGCAGCAGCGCCGACAAACTCAAAGCCATCCGCAGCTCGGACTACCTGAGTTTTTGCTACAGCCAGTTGGCGCAGCCCAAGGAGAACCTGTGCATCTTCGGGCATAACCTGGCAAAGCAAGACCTGCATCTGGTGCAAGCATTGCAGCAGGCGGACCTGAAGACGCTGGCTATCTCGATCTACCCGCACAACCCGCTGTTTATTGCGCAACAAAAGCAGCATTACACCGCGCTGTTCGCCGAACAGAAGGTGGAACTGCGTTTCTTTGATGCACTCAGCCACCCACTGGGCGACCCGGCATTGCGCGTCGCCATAACGCCGCCGCAATAGCCTTACTGGCTGATCGAACGCACCACACTCAACTCGGCCGGCGCACGACGCTGGCTGAGGTAACGGGTGCAACTGACGCGCAGAAACGAGGCGAAATTCACCACTTCGCCACGGTAATCCATGACCTCGTCATACAGCTTGGTGATCAGTTGGTTGGTGGTCATGCCATCCACTTCGGCGATCTCGCGCAGGATGTCCCAGAACTGGTTTTCCAGACGTAGGGTGGTGACCACCCCGCGAATGCGCAGTGAACGCGCACGGGACTCGTAGAGAATCGGGTCGGCTTTAACGTAAAGCTCGCACATGGCGGCCTCCCTTGCTGGATACCGGGGCCGATGCAGGCCCCAGCGATGGCGGATAGCTTACAGGCTGATCTGCGTACCGAGCAGGCCCAGGAACGCGGCCAGCCAGTTGGGGTGCGCCGGCCAGGCTGGCGCGGTAACCAGGTTACCCTGCACGTGGGCCTGATCCACGGCGATGTCGATGTACTGCCCACCGGCCATGCTCACGTCCGGGCCACAGGCTGGATAAGCGCTGCACTCGCGGCCTTTCAAAATACCGGCCGCTGCCAGCAACTGCGCACCGTGGCAAACCGCTGCAATCGGCTTAGCGGCCTTATCGAAGGCCTGCACCAGCGCCACAACCTGAGGATTCAGGCGCAGGTACTCAGGCGAACGCCCACCGGGAACCACCAGGGCATCGTAGTCTTCGGCTTTGACCTGGGCGAAGTCGAAATTCAGGGCGAAGTTATGCCCCGGCTTTTCACTGTAGGTCTGCTCGCCTTCAAAGTCGTGGATGGCGGTGCGTACGCTCTGCCCGGCGGTCTTGTCCGGGCACACGGCGTGCACCTGATGACCGACCATCAGCAGCGCCTGAAACGGCACCATTACTTCGTAGTCTTCGACGTAGTCGCCGACCAGCATGAGAATCTTTTTCGCTGCCATGTGCCTTGCTCCCTTGTTGGGTTGAGAAGCACAGAGTGTTATGCCGATTCGCCAGGCGCGGGTAATAACCCAGTACTACACAGAGCGAGTCGCGGATAAACGGCGCTTAGCAATTAAGCAGGGAGCGAGCCGGACTTCAGCAGGAAGCCCGGCGTTTTGATGGCGTTACTCCAACACTTCTTCATCACGGTGCAGCACATAGGTGCAGCCCGTATCGTCATCCAGATAATCGTGCACGTAATACATCACCACCTCACCCAGGCTCGGCTGAGCCGCGACATAGTCGCCGATGTCCACCGTGAAATGGCTCTTTGAGCCTGGCTTGGCTTCACATTCAATGCGCGCATTCACAAACAGCTCGGGCGCGCTGTCACCAAAATAATCCTCGCGCTCGGCCGCGTCCCAATCGGCCGGAGCCTCAAACGGGCCGCAGAACAGCACCTTGGCATCGCCCAGGTCCACTTCCTCAGCATCCGGGTCCTGATCCTGCTCATCGGCGCGATAAACCGTGCAGTCCTGCGCTTGCGGGTTTTGCAGCAGGGCCAGACGGGCCGCCAGTTGTTGCTCAGTATCCATAGGGGGCATAACTATCTCCGAGCGTATGGCGTTTAAGGTCCAGGAATGATTAGGGTCTCTTGAGGTTGCATGCCGCGCGCCAAACACGCCAAACAGGAGCAGAGCGCAACTTCAAGAGAGCCTAACCATGCCCGGTTTGGCTGCGCTTAGCGAGCGAAAGTCCACCGATCGAATAGACAGTAACAACTCCGCCCACGACTTAGACATCAGAGCTTGCCGCGTCGCTGTGCGCGCTCTTCCCGGCGCGCTTGCTGCTGCACTTCGGCCAGCACCTCCTGCACATAGTCGATGTGCCGATTGGACAGTGCACGCGCCTCTTCGGCGCGGCCTTCGATAATCGCCTGGTACAAAGCACGGTGTTGTTCGATCAGCATGTCGCGGGTCTCGTCGCGCTGCGCATACATGCCGCCGATATTGGTCAGCACGTTGCGCTTGAGCAGATCGAACAAGCCGCGAATGGTGTGCAGCAGCACGGCGTTATGGCTGGCCTCGGCAATCGCCAGGTGGAAGTTGGCATCGGCGGCGCCTTCTTCGGCACGGGTCACCTTACCGCTGCGGCTGTAGCAGTCCTGCAATACCGCAAACGCCTCGCTAAGGCGTTGGCGATCCAGCTCGGTGGCGCGCTGCGCGGCGTAAAAGGCGCAGGAGCCTTCCAGGGTGTGACGAAATTCGAGCAAATCGCGCTGGGCTTCGGGGTTGCTTTCCAACAGGTGCAGCAACGGGTCACTGAAGGTCGACCCCAGGGTCTCGGCCACATAATTGCCGCCACCCTGGCGGCTGAGCAGTAAACCCTTGGCTGCCAGCTTCTGAATCGCCTCACGCAGCGACGGCCGCGACACGCCGAACTGCTCGGCCAACACACGCTCGGCCGGCAAGCGTTCGCCGGCCTTGAGCGTGCCTTCGAGAATCATGGTTTCCAGTTGACTGACGATATCGTCCGACAAACGGCGCTGACGCACCGACCCCACTTCCATTATCCGCACTCCACTGGTTTGACCACCTGTCACGGGCCTCTCGGGCTATCTGCAGGCCAGCCTATCGCCCACCTGGCACACAGGCAAGGCGGCACATTTCGACCAAAGTCGTAAGGCAGCTAATTGACAGGCTAAAGCCGTCACTCTTACCCTGACCGCGCAGTCGTGTAAATTGGTATTACCAATTTACACGACTAAGACAATTCCAAGAATCCAACGAGGTCTCCCCATGCCGGCTCTTGCCCATCGACTCACCATACCGCTGCATCCGCACTCATTCATACTCAGCGCGCAGCGTTAAGGGGAGGCCGTCATGTCAACTGGTCTTCTGGCTCTACTCGCCTTTTCGCCCATTCTGCTCGCCGCCATTCTGCTGGTCGGCCTGCGCTGGCCAGCCAAACACGCCATGCCGCTGGTGTACCTGCTCACCGCCTGCGTTGGCCTGTTCGCCTGGGACATGAGTTTCAACCGTGTACTGGCCTCCACCGTGCAAGGCCTGCTGATTACCCTCGGCCTGCTGTGGATCATCTTCGGCGCGATTCTGCTGCTCAACACCCTCAAGCACTCCGGTGGTATCACCGCGATTCGTGCCGGCTTTTCCACCATCAGCCCGGATCGGCGTATTCAGGCGATCATCATTGCCTGGCTGTTCGGCTGCTTTATTGAAGGTGCATCCGGCTTCGGCACCCCGGCGGCCATCGCCGCGCCCCTGCTGGTGGCCATCGGCTTCCCGGCCATGGCGGCGGTGCTGATGGGCATGCTGGTGCAAAGCACGCCGGTGTCGTTCGGCGCGGTGGGTACGCCAATCATAGTCGGGGTCAATACCGGTCTGGACTCGGCCAGCATTGGCGCGCAACTGGTTGAGCAAGGCTCGTCCTGGGCGCAGTTCCTGCAGTTGATCACCAGTGAAGTGGCGATCATCCACGCCATTGTCGGCACTGTGATGCCGCTGGTAATGGTGCTGATGCTGACGCGTTTCTTCGGTACTGAGAAAAGCTGGAAAGCCGGCTTTGCCGTGCTGCCATTCGCCATTTTCGCCGGCCTGGCCTTCACCATCCCTTACGCGCTGACCGGCGTGTTTCTCGGCCCTGAGTTCCCGTCCCTGGCGGGCGGCTTGATTGGTCTGGCGATTGTTACCAGCGCCGCACGCATGGGCTTTTTGCTGCCAAAAACCACCTGGGACTTCGCCCCGGCGGACAAATGGCCTACTGAGTGGCTGGGCACCGTGGAAATGAAGCTCGACCAGCTCACCAGCAAACCCATGAGCGCCCTGCGCGCCTGGCTGCCCTATGTACTGGTGGGCGTGCTGCTGGTGATCAGCCGGATCTTCCCCGAGGTCAGCGCCGCGCTGAAAGGCGTGATGCTGAACTTCCCCGACCTGCTCGGTGAAACCGGGGTCAGCGCCAGCTTCCAACCGCTGTACCTGCCGGGTGGGATTCTGGTGGCGGTGGTGCTTGCGACCTTCTTCCTGCATGGCATGAAGCTGCGTGAACTGGGCAGCGCCGTGAAAGAGTCGTCCAGCGTGCTGCTGAGCGCCGGCTTCGTGCTGCTGTTTACCGTGCCAATGGTGCGCATCCTGATCAACTCCGGGGTTAATGCCGCCGAGCTGTCGAGCATGCCGATTCTGATGGCGCGCTGGGTGGCCGACAGCGTGGGCGGTATCTACCCGCTGCTGGCGCCGAGCGTCGGTGCTTTGGGCGCGTTTATCGCCGGTTCCAACACGGTGAGCAACATGATGTTCAGCCAATTCCAGTTCGGCGTGGCCAATAGCCTGGGTATCTCCAGCGCATTGATCGTCGCGGTGCAGGCGATTGGCGCGGCCGCCGGCAACATGGTCGCCATTCACAACGTGGTCGCCGCGTCGGCCACAGTCGGCCTGCTCGGCCGTGAAGGCAGCATCCTGCGCAAGACCGTCTGGCCTACCCTGTACTACGTACTGTTTACTGGCCTGATCGCGCTGTTTGCGGTCTATGTACTGGGCATCAGTGACCCACTGATGGCGAGCTGATGAAAAACTACCTGCGTTGCCATCGCTGCGTTAAAAACAGGCTCAAAATGCTCATTTACAACTCGTAAACTCCGCTTTTTCGCCTGTTTTGACCAGCCAGAGGCTGTTACTAACGTAGCGCCTTGCGCTGGCTGCCTCGCCAACGTTTTTCAAGACATGCTCGGGCGCGCCGCTACACGGCGCGTCCGAGTGTTGTAACAACCCTTATTCCTGATTCCGGGTGACTCCATGATCATTTCCGCCTCCACCGACTACCGCGCCGCTGCGCAACGCAAGCTGCCGCCGTTCTTGTTTCACTACATCGACGGCGGCGCCTATGCCGAGCACACCCTGCGCCGCAACGTGGCGGATCTGGCCGACATCGCCCTGCGCCAGCGCGTGCTGCGCAACATGTCCGAGCTGAGCCTGGAAACCCGCTTATTCAATGAAACCCTAAGCATGCCGGTGGCGCTGGCCCCGGTTGGTCTGACCGGCATGTACGCGCGGCGTGGTGAAGTGCAGGCCGCCAAGGCCGCTGCGGCCAAGGGCATTCCCTTTACCCTGTCCACCGTCTCGGTATGCCCGATTGAAGAAGTCGCGCCGGCCATCGACCGGCCCATGTGGTTTCAGCTGTATGTGCTGAAAGATCGCGGCTTTATGAAAAACGCCCTAGAGCGCGCCAAGGCCGCCGGCGTTACCACCCTGGTATTCACCGTGGACATGCCCGTACCGGGCGCGCGCTACCGTGATGCCCACTCCGGCATGAGCGGCCCCAATGCGCCGCTGCGCCGTATGCTGCAAGCCATGACCCACCCACGCTGGGCCTGGGATGTCGGCCTGCTGGGCAAGCCCCATGACCTGGGCAATATCTCGGCTTACCGCGGCAACCCCACCGGTTTGGCTGATTACATCGGCTGGCTGGGCGAGAACTTCGACCCTTCCATTAGCTGGAAGGATCTGGAGTGGATTCGCGAATTCTGGGATGGCCCGATGGTCATCAAGGGCATTCTCGACCCACAGGACGCCAAGGATGCGGTGAGCTTCGGCGCCGATGGCATCGTCGTCTCCAACCACGGCGGCCGCCAGCTGGATGGCGTGCTGTCCAGCGCCCGCGCCATGCCGGCGATTGCCGATGCAGTAAAAGGCGATCTGGCGATTCTCGCCGACTCCGGCATCCGTACCGGCCTGGATGTGGTGCGCATGCTGGCCCTGGGGGCCGACACGGTAATGCTCGGCCGCGCCTTTATCTACGCCCTGGCCGCTGCTGGCGAAGCGGGCGTAAGCAACCTGCTGGATTTGTTCGAGAAAGAAATGCGCGTGGCCATGGTGCTGACCGGTGCCAAATCAATCAGCGAGATCAGCGCCGATTCGCTGGTACGCGAACTGCACCACGCCGCATCCTGAACCTGCCCGGAGCCTGCATGAGCCTGCCTGCCGCCTTTCTTACCGCTGTTGAATGCCTGATCCCGGCAGACCGGCGTTTCGACGACCCGCTGTCGACCCTGGCCTTCGGCACCGACGCCAGCTTCTACCGGCTGATCCCCAAGCTGGTGGTGCGTGTCGAAGCCGAACTGGAGGTGGTCGACCTGCTCAAGTTGGCCGGGGCACATCAGGTACCGGTGACGTTCCGCGCGGCGGGCACCAGCCTGTCCGGCCAGGCCATCAGCGATTCGGTCTTGATCGTGCTCGGGGATAACTGGAACGGCCGGGAAGTCCGTGGTCAGGGCAGCCAGATCCGCCTGCAACCGGGCGTAATTGGCGCCCAGGCGAATGCCGTTCTGGCGCCCTTCCAGCGCAAGATTGGCCCCGATCCGGCGTCGATCAACGCCTGCAAAATCGGCGGCATCGTCGCCAACAACGCCAGCGGCATGTGCTGCGGCACGGCGCACAACACCTACCACACCCTGGCTGGAATCCGCCTGGTGCTGGCCGATGGCACGGTGCTAGACACCGAAGATCCGCTCAGTGTCACACGTTTTTTCGCCAGCCACGCCGAGCTGCTGACGCAGCTCCATGAGCTGGGCAAACAGACCCGCGCCAACAGCGAACTGGCGGCAAAAATCCGCCACAAATACCGCCTGAAAAACACCACCGGCCTGTCCTTGAATGCACTGGTGGACTTCGACCAGCCGCTGGATATCCTCAGCCACCTGCTGGTCGGCTCCGAGGGCACCCTGGGCTTTATCAGCGCGGTGACCTACAACACCGTGCCCGACTACCCGCACAAGGCCAGCGCCCTGCTGGTGTTCCCCGATGTAGAGAGCTGCTGCCGTGCGGTAACGGTGCTCAAGCAGCAGCCGGTGTCCGCCGTCGAGCTACTGGACCGCCGCAGCCTGCGCTCGGTGCAAGACAAACCCGGCATGCCGCAATGGGTTAAAAGCCTGTCCGCCAACGCCTGCGCGCTGCTGATTGAATCGCGCGCGGCCAGCCAGAGCCTGCTGCACGAACAACTGCACTTGATCATGGCCTCCATCGCCGACTTCCCCCTGGAAAAGCAGGTGGATTTCAGCGAAGACCCAAGCGTCTACAACATGCTGTGGAAAATCCGCAAGGACACCTTCCCCGCCGTCGGCGCGGTGCGCCAGACCGGCACCACGGTGATCATCGAGGACGTGACCTTCCCTGTCGAACAGCTCGCCGAGGGGGTTAACCGCCTGCTCGCGCTGTTCGATAAGCACCACTATGACGAGGCGATCATTTTCGGCCACGCCCTGGAAGGCAACCTGCACTTCGTGTTTACCCAGGCCTTTGAGACGCCTGAACAAATCGCCCGCTACTCGGCCTTTATGGACGAGGTGGCGCAACTGGTGGCCGTCGAGTTTGGTGGTTCGCTAAAAGCCGAGCACGGCACCGGACGTAACATGGCGCCCTTTGTCGAGCTGGAATGGGGCCATGACGCCTACCAGTTGATGTGGCAGATCAAACGCCTGCTCGACCCGCAAGGCATCCTCAACCCGGACGTGATCCTGTCCGAGGATCACGACATCCACCTGAAAAACCTCAAGCCGCTGCCGGCCGCCGATGAAATCGTCGACAAGTGCATCGAGTGCGGTTTCTGTGAGCCGGTCTGTCCATCGAAAGGGCTGACCCTGAGCCCACGCCAACGCATCGTGATCTGGCGCGATATCCAGGCAAAAAAGCGCGCCGGCATCGACACCCGCGAGTTGGAAGCCGCCTACCAGTACCAAGGCATCGATACCTGTGCTGCCACCGGCCTGTGCGCCCAGCGCTGCCCGGTAGGCATCAACACCGGCGATCTGGTACGCCAGCTGCGTGGTCGCGACGCTAACAACCAACGCAGCGCCGACTGGCTGGCGAATAACTTTCGCCGCGCCATGCAAGGCGCACGGGTCATGCTGCACGTGGCCAACGGCGCGCGCATGGTCATGGGCGCGCCGTTGCTCAGCCGTGCCTCGGCGGCTATCAGCAAAGCCAGCCAGGGCCGTGTTCCGCAATGGACGCCGGCCATGCCGCAGCCGTTGCAGCGTTTGCAATTACCCAAAGCTAATGAGGATGCCCGGCCACGGGTGGTCTATCTGGCGGCTTGCGTGTCCCGCGCCATGGGCCCTGCTGCAACCGATGCCGAGCAAATGCCGCTGCTCGACAAGACCCGCGCGCTGCTGGAGAAAGGCGGCTTTCAGGTGGTGTTCCCGGATGAGCTGGACAGCCTCTGCTGCGGCCAGCCGTTTGCGTCCAAGGGCTATGCCGAGCAAGCCGAACGCAAGAAGCAGGAGCTGATCGACGCCCTGCTCAAGGCCAGCCGTGGCGGCCTCGACCCGATCTACTGTGACACCAGCCCTTGCACCCTGCGGCTGATTCAGGATGGCTTGGATTCGCGGCTGAAACTGCACGACCCGGTAAAATTTATCCGCGAGCAGTTGCTCGAGCGCCTCGACATCAACCCGCAGGACAAGCCGGTGGCCGTGCATGTCACCTGCAGCACCCAGCATCTGGGCGAGGCTCAAGGGCTGATCGATATCGTCCACCGCTGCACCTCAGAAGTAGTGATTCCCGAGGGCATTCACTGCTGCGGCTTTGCCGGCGACAAGGGCTTTACCACCCCCGAGCTCAACGACCACGCCCTGCGCAGCCTGAAATCCGCCGTGCAGTACTGCGAGGAAGGCATCAGCACCAGCCGCACCTGCGAAATCGGCCTGAGCCAACATGGCGGTATCGATTATCACGGCCTAGTCTATCTGCTGGATCGGGTCAGTGAGCCTCGCCACTGCTCCCAAGCCGATAAAAGCGATAAGCACACACCCTCATCAGAAAAATGAACTTTGGCGAAGGTGTGGCAGTCATTTTTCATGCCTGAATGATTTAGGCGGATGTAGATCCCGGCCCCGTATCCAGAAGCAATGAGGGCCGAGAAACAATCACTGATGAGAGGACTATCACATGAAGCGTATAACTCTGTTTTTTGCCGCCGCCGTACTGGCCTCCCCTGCGTTTGCCGCTGATGACCTGTGCACGGTCAAAATGCAGCAGCTTGATGACAACACCAAAACGGTGGAAACCTTGGGCTCGCCCCTTAAGGAGCAGGTTGAAGAACATAAAATGATGGCTGAAAAAGCCCGAAGTGCGGGCAGCTCAGAAGACTGCGCCACCCATGCCACCAAAGCCTTGGAGCTGTTGATGAAGACCGACAGCCAAACCGACTAATGTCGGTTTAACCGCCATGAGCGCCCATCTTGTTGCGCATGGTCCATGCGTTCTGGGCGCCAGGCACCGGTAACTTGCGCCCGCTCTTGCTTACGCAAACCCGGTTTGACCGTGATGTCTTCACCTTTGCCAGCCCCAAGCAAAACGCCCCTCAACACTAACGCCCACCTGGGTAAGCCTGCCCGAGCAGACTCAGCGCCACGCGGCGCACCTGGGCCAAGTCAATCGGTTTGGCCAGGCAAGCCTGGGCGCCGCGCCGACGTGCTTCGGCAAAGACCGCATCATCCGCCGCCGCACTGATCACCAACACCGGCACCGCCTGCAACCGTGGGTTAAGGCGCATGGCATCAAGCACCTGCATGCCGTCACCATCGGGCAGATCCAGGTCGAGCAACAGCAGCGTCGGCGTGCACAACTCCAGCTCAGCCAGGGCCCGCTGAACCGAACCGGCGCCACGCACCTCGGCAAACTCGCGCAGCGCTTCCTGAGCCACCTTGAGGCAGGCCGGGTGATCCTCCACACACAGCACTTCAGCCAGCTGCTTGGGCTGCACTGACACGGACGCCTCAGCGGCACCCGCCTGCGCGAGCGGCGCAGCAGCGCCAGGCAGATCGATCCAGAAGCGACTACCCGTGCCGGCACAACTGCTAAAGCCTATTTCACCAGCCATCAGGGTGGCCAGCTCACGGCACAACACCAGCCCGATCCCGGTGCCAGGAATGCTGGAATTCTCCCGCCCCAACCGCTGGAACGGCTGGAACAGATTGGCCTGCTGTTCAGCCGTCAAGCCCGCGCCATTGTCCTCAACCCACAAACGTACGCAGCTGGAGCGCACCTCATAGCCCATGCGAATCAGGCCCTGCGCACTGTTGTACTTGATCGCATTGGACAGCAGGTTCAGCACCACCTGGCGTACTCGGCGCATATCCGCCTGCACATACAAACCCGCGTCGGCTTCGGCCAGCACCTGCAGCTGCAATTGCCGCTGCTGCACTTCCGGCTGCACCAGCTCGGCGCAGCCATGCAGCAGCGCACCGACTTCCACCGGTTGTAATTTGAGCTGCTGACGACGGCTCTCGATACTCGACAAGTCGAGAATATCGTCCACCAGGGAGGTCAGATGGCGGCTGGCGTTGACGATCTCGCGGGCGTAATCGGCTTCCAGCTTGGCCTCTGGCTTGTCCTGCGCCTCCATCTCGATCAACTGGCCAAAGCCGTAAATCGCATTGAGCGGCGTACGCAGCTCGTGGCTCATGCTCGACAGAAAACGACTCTTGGCCTGGCTGGCGGCCTGGGCATCCAGACTGGCACGGCGCAGGTCTTCCTGCACCTGCTTGAGTCGCGTGATATCCACATGGGTACCGGCTACGCGCAGAGCCCGCCCCTCGCTGTCACGCTCCAGCACCTTGCCACGGCTCAGTAGCCAGACGTACTCACCCAGGGCATCGGCGTAACGATATTCCGCCTCAAAATGATCCTCGCCACTGCTGGCAAACAACTGGCGCAAATGACGAATGCGCTCCAGATCATTGGGGTGCACACGCTGATTGAACTCGCTGAAGCTCATACGCGAATGAGTCAAGCCAAAGCGCCTGAGGAAACGCTCGCTGAGGGTGATACTCATACCCTCGGCCTCCACCTGCCAAAGGCTTTCCGTGGTGCTCTCCAGCACCAACTGGAGTATCCGCTGCGCCTCCACGCGCTGCACTTCACTGGCCTGTAGCTGCTCACCGGTGTGCTGCACCGCAACGGCCATGCTGGCCAGCTCATCGATCCTGCTGCTCGGGGCCGCGGGTTGATAGTTACCCTGACCCAACTCGCGCATCATCCCGACTATCCCATCAATCGGCTGCACCAACTGCTCACTCAGCCGCCGCGAGCGTAGCCACATCAGAGCGAAGAACAGCAGATAAAACAGCGCCAGACCAACGATCAGCAAGTAACCGATATGCAGATAACGTTCAGCCAGGCGATTGGTCTCGCTGTAGATATTTGCCTCATCGACCACCAGCAATAACTGCCAGCCGGTTTGCGGAATCTCAGCCCAGGCGATCAACTGCTTGCGCCCGCCCAACACCACTTCCTGCACATTGCCCTGCCCTGCCACCATAGCCTGCAACAACGGTTCCATCTCCGGGCGTTTGGCCAGGTTGAAATCCTCAGGCTTGAGCACCTCACGGCGCACCGCTTCGGCATAGGAATATTCGGTCAGCTCGCGCAGGCCGAAATCCTCTTCTCCAGCACTCGGTAGAGCCATAATGTTGTGATCGCGACTGACCAGCATGGCATAGCCCTGCCACGGCACACCCAGCTCACCGATTTCCCCCAGCATCTGGCCGACCGTTATATCCAGCCCAACCACGCCTTCGAGAAAATCTGCACGGTAAACTGGCGCCACCGCGGACATCATCCAGCCCATCCCCGCCGGGTCGAGGTAAACATCGGTCCAGGCCACCTTGCGCGCAGGATTGTGCTTGGCGTCTGCGAGGTAATAGAAGTTGTAGTCAGGTATCACCATGTCATGGGGATACTGTTCGGGCGTCATAAAGAAGGGATAAATGCGGTTATAGCTGTCCCAACTGTTGAAGTACGTCGCCGCGACCAGCGGATTGGCGGACTTGATCGAACGCATCAACGGATCGATCTGAGACAGACGCAACGCCTTGGCATGGTCCTGCTCTGCGACTGGCGTACTGTTGGCATAGAAAGACGCCGCGCGACCATCCCCACTCCGGCTATAGAACACACCGCTATCTGTCAGCACATGACGCTGGCGCTCCAGCGCATCGGGTTGAAATGTGCGGTTATCCAACGCATTGAGCGTCGCATCACGAAATATCTGCACCTGCGCCTCCACCGAGCGCAGACGGCTATCAATCACCTGACCTTCACGCACCGCCGCTGCTGACAGATCATCCAGCGCGCTCTGTTGCAAATGCTCAATCTGCGCATCTCGGATCGCCGCGTTACTCAGCAAATAAACCGTGATCAACACCGACTCAACCAGAATCAGTGGAATCAGCGCACTCTGCACAAAGGCGCGCCAAATCCACTGACGCAAAGGGTAACGCGACACACGCGGCATACTAGGGTCTCATCCAGAAGACAAAGCAAATGTGCTGGAGGCAATCATAGCCGGCAACCTCTTCAGCGTCCGCCTGACAATTGCCGGGTCGACGCTGTTGAACCTTTGGCGTAGACTTGCGTCCTAGTATCAGCAACACAAGTTTCGGGGCCGATTAGGATTCGACGCCGGTAGCGAAGCTCTAGGTGCATGCCGACTTGGTAACAGAAGTCGTAAATCCACTGTTGCAACTTTCTATAGTTGCCAATGACGAAAACTACGAGGGCTACGCTCTCGCTGCGTAAGCGGCGCGACTAGTCCTTCTGGTAGCTTCGGCTCCAGCGATCACTAGGGGATGCCTGTAAACCCGAAGTGATTGTCATGCAGAACAGGATCGCCGCGTAGTACGTTGTGGACAAAGTGGCTAAAACTTACACAACTCGTCCAAAGCACCCTGCCCGTCGGGCGGCTGCGGATTAACTCAGTAGACACGGCTAAGCATGTAGTACCGAAAGTGGAGAACTGGCGGACGGGGGTTCAAATCCCCCCGGCTCCACCAAATATACATCTAAGGGCGTCCACGGACGTCCTTTTTTGTGCCTGAAACCCAGTAAATACGGGGCTTTCAGCGCCACCAGCGTCCAAAGACATCCACTGACAGCCACGCGAATCTGTATTCCAAATTGTATTCCAAGCATTCAGGTGCTAATTTTTGGAATACAGAATTTCTTCTTGGAATACCAATGGGCGCCAAAGCTACCACCCTCTCTGAACTCAAAGTCAAAGCCGCCAAGCCTAAGGATAAGGATTACGTACTGAGCGATGGCAACGGCTTGCAGATGCGAGTGAGAACCAATAGCTCAAAGCTATGGAATTTCAACTATCACCACCCCATAACGAAGAAACGCATCAATATGGGGCTTGGCACTTATCCTGAGCTCTCTCTGGCACAGGCTAGGAAACTGGCAGTTGAAGCGAGGGAATTGCTTGCATTGGGCACAGATCCGAAAGAGCAGAGAGACTTCATCGAGCAAAAGAGAAAAGCAGTTATTGAACACACTTTCGAGAATGTGGCCACTGCTTGGTATGAGCTTAAAAAAGACTCGGTGACGCCAGCTTATGCTGAGGACATCTGGCGCTCACTTACTCTGCACGTTTTCCCCGATTTGGGTGCCACACCAATCTCAGCCATTAGTGCACCACAAGCAATTAACCTACTCCGTCCACTCGAAACCAAAGGCAGCCTTGAAACCGTTAAACGGTTGTCACAGCGGCTCAACGAGATCATGACCTATGGGGTTAACTCGGGACTGATTCACGCAAACCCACTCAGTGGGATTCGCTCCATCTTCAAGAAACCGAAAAAGAAGAACATGGCGGCACTGGCTCCCGATGAGCTGAAAGAGCTCATGGTGGCAATTGCCAATGCCAGCATAAAAAGAACGACGCGCTGCCTAATTGAATGGCAGCTGAACACAATGACTCGCCCAGCAGAAGCAGCTACCACCCGCTGGGTCGACATCGATTTCGACAAGCGTATCTGGACGATTCCTGCTGAACGCATGAAGAAACGACGCACACACATCGTGCCTCTCACGGATCAAGCATTGGCACTTTTGGAGGCGATCAAACCCTACAGCGGACACCGAGAATACGTGTTCCCAGCAGATCGTAATCCTCGCACCCACTGCAACAGCCAAACTGCCAACATGGCACTAAAGCGTATGGGTTTCGAAGGTCGTCTGGTCAGCCATGGCATGCGCTCAATGGCAAGTACAATCCTCAACGAACACGGCTGGGATGCTGAGATGATAGAAGTCGCGCTCGCCCACGTCGACAAAGATGGGACTCGTAGCTCCTACAACCGGGCGGACTACATAGAGCGCAGACGCCCGATGATGGCCTGGTGGAGCGAGCACATCCAGGAAGCCGCAACTGGCAACCTGTCGGTGTCAGCTATCAAGGAGAACCGGGACAGGAAAGTCGTTTCGATACGCTGACCATTTGAGCCAACAGACGATAGGTGTCGTTGACGACAGGCCGGCATCGGCCAAAAGGACATTGAACGCCACCCGCTAAAGCCTCCAGCTGCTCACAAGGTGCATGCACGTCTCAGGTCAGCGGGCCTTAAAAGCTCTGAAGTGCTTTTCGTGTACTAGATAGATATCTCCTCGCGCACGAGAGCAGGCCACGTAGAGCTTGTTACGCGTCTGGGCAGGCAGACCTTCAAAGCTGCCTCGAAGATAGAGCTTCCAGTCCCTGTCACTGAGCACAACGCAGACATCCTGGAAGTGGTCCATGCCTTTACTAGCTCCCCAGTTGAACGCATGGCATCCGTACTTGTAGCTCTCCTTATAGAAGAGCTTCACCACATCCGGATTGGCATGGATGGAATCAGCATGAACTTGTGTATCCACAGGAACAATCGCCGTTTCATCGTCCCTGTGTGAGCCGATATTGATCTGAAGGTGGGTCGTGATGAAGTCGCACACAGTGGTTCCACACCGCCAGCTGTGGCTCAAGGTTTCCTTGTCGACCTGAACGCCAACGTCACTAAAACGACGCTCGTAGCGCTGAATGTTGTCATGCAACGTGCGGTTGGTAGGACCATCTCGGCTGGTGTCGAAAGTGTGCTGATAGAAGTCGCCAACCAGCAGGATTTCTACTTGGGCAGGCATCAGGGCGAGCAAAAGATCGAAGTCGTGGCCCGCAAAATCTTGAACCTCATCGACAAAAAGCTGGTCGTAGAAACGCTCAACTCGTGCAATGAGCCGAGGGACAGTCCCCTTGACCTGAAGCAGCTTGGCCAGGCGGTTGTGGAATAGATACCCCTTGCCGTCCTTGTAGTACTCCATCCGAGTACGAGCAAATGTCCGTGTGTGAGCCGGCGGCGTTCTGAAGCTCAGCCCACGCGTGCCCAAAGCTAGCTCAAGCTGCGGCCTGTAGCAGAAGCCGTTAAGGAACCCAAAGTAGGTAAACAGGGAGATGTTGGAAGGTAGAAATCCGAATTTACGGATGATGCTTCGCTGCAGGTGGGCGTAGTTGTTCTCTGTGTAGGTGATGATCAATGCACGCTGGTCTAGTGTCAGGCGCTCAATGAGCGTCGTGGTTTTGCCAGAACCTGCAACTGCAAACATCACGCCCTTAGCCACGCGATTGCCTCCGTAATGTAGCCAGGAACAACCAGCTCATCCGCCTTCTTGTCCAGCAACTCAAATGCGGCTTCTGCTTTGTTCGCCAGCATGTATTGCTGAGGGGTCAAGGTCCTTCGCCCTGGAGCAAACAACTCGTCACAGATGGCCATGTTGTCGGCATACAGACCTATTTCAAAGGTACTGCGCTGGTTGTCAGCATCAGCAAAGATCCTGGCATGCTCGGTCACTAGGTCAACGTAGTTCTCAACGCAGTTTTCCTCGTAGCTGCCATCGTTATCTCTTATCGCTGCAACCTTGATGTTCAACAGCGCAGCAAGCTCCAAATATCGCTTGAAGCTGGTACCTCCGATGGAAATCACATGAACATCGTCTTCGGCAGGAAGGCGACCAGCCAGCTTCGTGTAAAAGGCCTCGAGGAGGATGAACTCCGCATCGCCCTCGACAAGAATCACCCTGCGGGACAGGGCGAACTCAAGAACATTGTTGTCAGGGGCCTTCATAAAGAAAGCAGCTGTATCGTCGGACAGCTGTCTGAGGGTGCCACTACGCTGACCTGGCCCGAGCAGTAACGCGTTGCGCAGATCAAGGCGAGAGCAGATGTGGCTGCTATGGGTCGCGATGAAGAGTTGAGTTCCGTCTTTCTTGGAGAGCTCGTTGACCAACCGCTTCATCAAGGTATGGCTTAGATGGTTTTCAGGCTCTTCAAGCAGCATGACATCGAAGCCGGCCTGGGCTCGGCGCGTGTTGAGAGCAAAGCTCGTCTTGATGAAGCACTGCCGTCCATTGCCTCGATGCTCCAGAGCAATACCGTCCTCTGAAATCACTAGGTCGGTTTCGAGGTTTGAGCGGGTGCCTGAGCGAACCTCAAACTGGAAGCCCTCTAGTTCTCCGTTAAGCCCAGCCAGATGGTTGTCCTTGAAGTTCGACTTACCCATGCGATACGCATTTTCCAGCTGATATCGAACCTCCACCGGGGCGTGGAAGTGAAACACAGAGCGGGTGTATTCCCGGGCAGCGTAGTCGCTATCGATGCGAGAGCTGTCTACCAGGAGATGGCGAACTGGTCGATTGAAGCTCACATAAGGATTTCGGGCGAAGGTCTGGAACTTAACGGCGTAGTACTCGAATGGAAAATTACGGCCAGGCTGAGCAAGCACTGCCAGAATCTCCGCACCGTACTCATGCACCGGCTCGATCGCCAGCCGAATTCCATCTGTCTCCTGGCCAGCCAGATTGCCAACACCGTAAAGGCCTTCGTCTTGGCCTTCCGCCAGGAACACATCGATGACGAGCGTCGGCAGTTGGTCGATGCCACGCGGACCATCAAGAAAAGCCTCAATGACAGGCTTGCAAAACAAGGCCTCAAACCCGAGATTCTCAACTCGATTTCGACTGCCGCTTAATGCCAGGTCCAGAGCAAGAAGCACAGAACTCTTGCCGGTCTCGTTATCACCGATCAGCACGTTATGGCGCTGATCAAAATCCAGGTCAAGCTGCCTAAACTGCTTAAAATTCTGAAGCATCAGCTTGCGAATGGTGGGCATAGCGGCTCCTTGCTAGCCAGGCAGTGGCATCTTAGAGAATAAGCATAAAGGTCAGGTGAGCAGCCCATTAGCTAGGCTGACGCCAGTTCTTATTTGTTGGCACCGGGCTCCAGCACGAGGACATCCGCATAGTGCGGCTATAGGTCAGAGCTGCCGAGCCAAGTAGTGTCGCTGTCTTCTCTTGGTTTTCTGAGGAGACCTGTCCAGGCGAGCCATCAGCTTTGCTGCGCGGCTTGGACCAATGACTCCAATATGGCTTGTCACGCTCATCGGTCAAATCCGGGCGGTTCTCGAGCACATAGCCTGAGCTTGGGATAGCCGGAATCGTTGCCGTCACGGGAACATTGGCGTCAAGTTGTGCCAAGAAGTCTGCCGGATAAAGCCTATTGCCTGTCATGCCTCCCAGCGTTTTTAGAAGCTCAAGCAGTCTCGGATGAGTATCCCCATGAAAATAGTTGGGGATGGTGTACTCGTCGGATACATCAAACAGAAAGAATTCAGACTTCGGGTGCTTTTCTGTTCCGCGTGATGTCAGCGACAGCTTATAAGGCCGTTCTCCCGTGGAGAAAATGCACTCAAATACAGCCGCGCCCTGCACGCTTCTGAAACGCTGCAGCTCAGTGTGCATTAGTTTGAGCGTTCATGCTTTCGTGCAGAGACTTTAGGTTTTGCATGAGCATCAGAATCACCTTAATTCAGGCCGGCTAGCGCGGAACCGAGGTATTTGGAGTTATTGGGTGGGGATGTGCGCTGAGCTTTGCTACCCATCTGGCTAAGCAGAGCCTTGGCGTTGCTCAACAACTGGTGCCGGACCTCTAGCGGTGGTAAGCCCCAAGCCTCGCTCAGCAGATTGACGGTAATGTCGAAATCCCAGGGCATCACCGGACGCCCCTCCAACTGCGCGAAAGGCCCATCGCTTTCAGGAAGGACCCTATCCTTCGGAAGCTTCTTGGCTAGTGCCTTCCCAGCCGCGGAATTGAAAGCTGCAGGACCAATGCTGAACCAGCAGCCTTGCCCAGCAGCAGCTTTGAGCTCCGATGTCGTTCCGGTAAACCAATGCAGTACCGGAATTCCGTGATCAGGAAATTCACTGAGTACGGCCAACACGTCTGAAACCGCCTGCCTCGAGTGGATGCTGAGCGCACGCCCTCCCAAGTCATGGCATCGCTTCACGGCAGTAGCGAAAACTTGCTTCTGCTTTAGGTAGCTAGAGGCATACCTCTTAGAGCCATCCAAACCGATTTCACCGACAGCAATGGCGCCATCAATCAACTCTGTAAGGAGGTCCAATTCTTGGAAGCGCTCACCGACGATCTCAGGGTGAAGGCCCGGGCTAATCAGCATTGCTTCGTGGTGGCCAAGCACCGAGCTCGTGGCCTGGAAAGCCTTCGGGCTCGTAGTTACCAGCCACGTGAATGCATTGCGGCTCAGAGCCTCAGCATGTACTTCCCTGGCTCTGGGGTAGAGATCTACATGGCAATGGAAGTCGATCAAAGCAGTTGATCCTGAACAAGAACGGCTTCCAGCTCAGCAAGTCCCTGCTGCAGGACTCGGCGATAGTCTAGACGCTCCCCAATAGGTGCAAAGGCCAGTGTGCCGCCCAGGAATCGATCCAGCCCTCTCTGCTTGGCATCGAGCACAGCCAGAGCCATTGCCATGGGGTCATCAGGGCCACCTGACTTATCGCTGCCTAGTACTGACGGAAAGCGATAGTTGGTTTGATCGGTCCCCGGTCCCCATGCCAGAAAAGCTGCTCGACGGATCAGGCAAGGCACACAGCGGCCACAGTGCTGGCGATTATAAGTTCGGAAGCGCCCGCAGCTTGTGGAGTCTGAAGCCAACTCTCTCAACCTGTCCTGATCGAGGCAGCCCCGCATCATCTCGCCTTTGGTTTGGAAGCGATAAGGCAGTATCAACTCAACAGATATCCCTAGTTCATCAAGCACGCTTTGAAGCGTGCCGATGAAAAGCGGATGGGTCGTGCGCGTACTAAGACTCGAGACTCGGCCGGGGACCAGTGGAGGGTTGATGCAGATAAACCCGTTTTCAGGGATGTAGATTTGCGGCCTGGGCAGATTGATCTTCGTCGAGGCGAGCACGGCAAACGCATAGAAAGCCAAGGATCGAGCACGAGTCGAAGCCTCACGTGCCCCTTTGAAGCTGATGCCATGGCTCCATTGGTAATGCGAGCCAGCGCCCGCAAGCAACCCTGCATAGTCCCGCTGCCGTGCCGAGTCCTTATGCGCAAGCTGGGAAACGAACAGAGGACGTCTTTGTTCCACGGCCAAATTGATGCCGCCAATCAGACTGTCGAGCCCACCTGATAGCAAAGACACGCAGTCGTTCTGGAGATAGACACCATCGCCATCAGGCGGCTCAACCCCTGCGTCATTGAAAATGAGGGTCCAATAGTCGCCAGTTAAAACCTTGAGCATTTCCTCAAGGCGATGCTTGAGAGGAACCCACCGTAGCGGTTCGCAAAGACCCACTGTGAGCTGGATCGTACGGGTCCACCCATCTGCACTGGTGCTTCTTGGACTGGCCAGGTCAGCACTACAGACTGCGAGACAAAACTGAACGAAGTCCCAAACTGTTGGTGATGGACGGAATCCTGCTCTCTTCAATGACCCATGCCAGCGGTTGGCAATTGCGCCGACGCCATTACGACTCGCTCCCTTGAAGTACGAGAACACTCGCTCGTCTGCTTGTAGCTGCTGTGGGATCCTTTCCGCTTTGGAGCACAGAACCTTATTCATTCGGCAAACACCTGCAACGCGGATTGGAGGATTGACTGAGCCAAACTCTTCGGATCCGCATGCGAAGCTTTCTTCTCCTCCATGACGACCCGTACTTCCGCCCAGACCCATTCCCTTATGTCAGCTCGGCGCTCTTGGATCAGTGCCGGGTCATGCACGAGTTTTTCGTAAGTCTGCCCGAGCTGCATATCGATGCGCTGGCAGATTTGGATAGCGATTGTCAGCCCCATCACTTCGGCGATCTGCTCATCAGTGGGAGCCAAGATGTCTATATCCGGATGATTCTCGTAGAGTTTGGCTAACGCCTCTGCGCCGGCGTCACGCAACGAGTCTTCGTCAATGCTGCCCGATCCGGAGAAAACCTCCTTCAGGACCTCAAGCGCCAAGTCAGAAGCGGAAAGATTGGCCGATCGGCAACGCGCTACCCAGTCCGTCACTCGCTGGTCGGTGCCATCGCGAGCAGCCATCAGAAACTGACCTAGGGCCCCGGCTCCTCTGGCGGTGCTCCGCATGGTCGAAGCAGCACGGCTTGCTCCACCCATCCCCTTCGAGACCATGCTCCTAGTCGCGCCCCGAAGATCATCGCGACTGCCATTTCCGAGGTACGAGCCCATTTGCGAGCGAGCAGGACCAAAGCGACGGCCCGGGGCTATAACATTCTCGGGGGCCGCAGGCGCTTCGCCGGCAGCAGTTACTTCATCTCCCCCCTGGTCAGAACCAGATTCGGCTCCGCCTCCGGTGCTACTGGGGGCCGGTCCATCTGGAGAAAGCCATTCTGGATCAAAAGGAGAGCCTGCACGGCCGCCACTGCTGGATGTTGAAGTACCCATCAGCGCTTTGCCCCTAGCTGCTCAATTGCCCTTTTAGTTGGAGTAGATAGCTCGTTTAGACCCTTCCAACGTTCCAAGACCTCGCGCGCCCATTTATGGGTACCTAGGGTTGGAATAAAGCCAGGGCCGACTAGTTTTAGAGGCGCTTGCTCCAACAGGCTGGCTGCCTTTTTCCCGAGCTGAGGGAATACCTTGCAGCACTCGACGAGCATCACAGTGTCTTCGTTACGCTTCCAGTTGCGCACAGTGGCGCAGCCCTGCCACGCCTTGATCATTGCCAGCTCAGTCTGATCAGGCCCAACTTTATTCATAAGGTCCGTGAGGGATTGATGCCCGCTTCTTGCTGTCTTCAGCGCATCACGAAGTTTGCGTGAGTCAGGCGTCATGTTGTCATCACCGAAGTCACGAGTACCCGAGTCACGGCTCAGGTGCAGCAGTGGACGGAGATCTTCAGTGCCAAGTGAAGGAGGCAATTGGAGCCACTGTCTAGTGAAGGGGTTGTCCTTAAAGGGGTCGGGCAATCCAGTTTGGCTAACGGCCGCACCCTCCGCGTCAGCAAGGATCGACACTCGACCGTCATTGTCTGAATGGACTTGGCTAGCAATCGCCTCTGCAAGCGATTCATCACAGCGCTCAAGAAGGTGCCATTTCGCCAATGCCGCGATATCTAGCTTGATCCCCTGCGGCGCAGAAAGGGCCTCACGCAGATAAACCGTGTTTAGGAAGCGCTTCATAAGCCGGGGGTTGGCATTGACTGCCGACGAGCCGTGAAGAAGTGAAGCCAACCCTTCGGCGAGATTCATTAAGCTTTGAAGTGCTTCGTCTGTTCCGACTAGATCGTGGAGAAATTCTTGGTTGATCGTCTCGCCTTTCCAACTGTTTCGCAGCCTCTCGGGAATGAGCTTGAGCGCGCTTTCGAATTGGTGGCGAGAGAAAGAACCAGCATTGGCCTCTCGCTCGAGCAAGAGCAGTACCAGATAGGCTTTCGCCTCATTTAGGCCGAGTCGAGGGACGTGGAGCGGGATCTGGATGAGCTTGTCAAAGTAGTTTGTAGCGACGTCGCTCGAGATTCCTGCTCCATCGAAATGAACTTTTACAGCCGCTTTGATGAAATCGTTGTCAGCCGCAACGACAAATGCACTACGGCGCAGGAACAGCAGCAGACGAATGGACTCGAGCGTTGAAATTGCGGTTTGCGGAAGGCATCGATCCAAGTCATCGACGAATATCACCAGGGTGATTTCGAGCTCCGCGAGAAGGCTTTCCAGGGTATCTCGGAAGGCTTGAATCTGCGCCGGCATGGAGAACGGTTCGCTCGGCTTCAGCAAACCATCAGCCGCCGACGCGATCCCTTCAGAATCGACATCTACCTCACCTGGTTTTTCCTTCGAGGAGAAAAAGCTTGTGAGGTTATTGAACGTTTTCCCAAGGGCACCGACTGGAATCCCTGTCGTTAATGTCAGAGCGGCTTCACCACTCAGCTGGGCAATTCTGAGAAGGTTGATGCGACGCCATAGCTCAACTGCCTTATCCGCTATGGTCTCGTTGTCCTTAGCAAGTCGAACAATCTCATCGCCTACGATCTGAAGCAGAGCACTGCGAGCAGACTCAAAATCTTGGTACAGCCATGGATTGAAAGTCAGGACGACGAAGGTATTGGCTGACTTGTCGCCCTCATCAGATTCAGCTTTGGGGGGAGTCTTCAGTCGAGCTGCAATCATCTTGACCAAAGACGACTTACCAGCCCCCCATCCACCGGATACACCAATGGAAATTGGCTCGCCATTGGCCCGCGTCAGCATGCTTGCGCATGCATCAGCCACTACACCAAAATTCAGGTAATCAATCGCTGTCTCGTTGTCATGCCACATGGCTGAAAATCCGTTTCCAATGATCAAGGTATGCTGACAATCGCTACGCTAGCCGTAGTAGTTGCAAATTGCCAGCCTAGACTTTGAGGCATTTTTGTCAGAGCTTGCAGTTAGCCTTTCGGCGAACCCGTTAGCCCCCATCTGCATACGCCCATCCCATGGTAACCACCAAATTGGCAGCCTCTCAAAAGCGAGAAGGATTCTCAAATCCCCTCAGAGGAAGTGAATATCCTGACATGCAGATGGGCAGCCAGCTCATGTTCTGGCACACAGCTCCGCAATACTCACTGAACGTCTGAAATTGGGCAGAAGCGACCGGCAACCTTCCTCACATCACTCCAAAAAATCTCAGCCACATATCACTGCAATGAACCTACCCACAATAGAGCTTCAACCATGTCATTGCAGTGTCCTTACTGTCAGTCCAGGCGCGTGGCGTCACTCCGCACCGCGATGAAGGTCGGTGCCACCGTCGGCACAGTCGGCGGTGCGGCACGCGGTATCAGTAGCGCGCTAGCCGGAGGCCAGATTGGTGCTTCAGCAGGCCTTGTGATCGGGCCTGCTGGTTCGGTTCTTGGCGCGATCTCCGGCGCTGTTCTAGGTGGTTTGGCCGGCGGTGTCGGCGGCTGTGCGCTTGGCGCTCAGCTGGGTGAACGACTCGACCGCTACTTTCTCGCCAACAACCTGTGCATCGACTGCGGTCACCGCTTCAATCAGCGCTACGCCCCGGCCTGATCAGGCCTTACGTCCCTCGTATCTCAAACCCTCCTGGCTCGCTACGCAGTTGCGCGGCGTTTATGCCTGCTCGCTCGAAAAGGAATCACTCATGGCTCATCAAATCGAACAAATTGCTTACGTTGGCGCAACCCCCTGGCACGGCCTGGGCAATCAACTCACACAGAAACAGCCCATCGACGTCTGGCAACGCGAAGCCGGTATGGACTGGCAAATCCAAGAGTCACCCGTTCACTTTAAAGCCGACACTATCGGCTCACTTGGCACTATCCACTCATTCCCCGAGCAGAAAGTGCTGTTCCGCTCGGACACCAAAGCACCACTGTCGGTGGTTTCCCAGCGCTACCACACCGTTCAGCCACGCGAAGTGCTGGAGTTCTACCGGGATCTCACGGAGGTCTCTGGCTACGAGCTGGAAACAGCTGGTGTACTGAAAGGTGGCCGCAAGTTCTGGGCACTGGCACGTACCGGCCAAAGCACTGCGCTCAAGGGTAACGACCAGGTGAACGGCTACTTGTTACTAGCTACTTCCTGTGACGGCACCCTGGCCACCACGGCAACACCCACCACCGTCCGCGTGGTCTGCAACAACACCCTAACCATTGCCCTGGACGGCACCACACGCGCGATAAAGGTGCCGCACAACACCCGCTTCGATCCTAAAGCCGTGAAAAAGCAGCTGGGTATCGCAGTCTCGCAATGGGACGACTTTATGTACCGCATGCGGGCGCTGGCCGAGCGCAAGGTGCAGTGGCACGAAGCCTTGGGCTTTTTCATGAACGTGCTGTGTGACACCAGCCCGAACAGCCAGCTACCCGAAGTACTGCCCAACGAACGCGCCCTACGCAAGGTACAGAGCCTGTACGAAGGCCAAGGCCGAGGTGCCACGCTGGAATCGGCCAACGGCACCGCCTGGGGCCTGCTCAATGCAGTCACCGAGTACGTCGATCACGAACGCCGTGCTCGCAGCACTGAGTACCGCATGGACTCGGCCTGGTTCGGCCAGGGCGCACAGATCAAACAACGCGCCCTTGATACGGCGCTACGTATGGTCGCTTAACCCAGCAATCCCCTACCCCAATGACGCCCGGTCAGCCTTGTGCTGGTCGGGCGTTTTCTTTTCTGGAAGGAACAGATCATGGCAACTCAACTCACCCGCAATACCCCACACAAACCCCGGCCAGCGCTGCGCCTGGTCACCACCAAGGCTATGCCTCGCGAGGAGTGGCTGGACGTACGTAAACGCGGTATTGGCAGCTCAGATGCCGCCGCAGCTGTGGGACTCAATCCCTACAAATCGCAGTTGGAACTGTGGATGGAAAAAACCGGCCGGGATGGCTCATTACCCAAAATCGACCCGCAGGACGAGGAGAGCCCGGCGTACTGGGGCAACATCCTCGAACCCATAGTGGCTTCGCACTACAGCAAACGCACCGGCAAACGTGTGCGTCGAATCAATGCCGTACTACAGCACCCAGATCCAAGCCTGTCGTGGATGCTCGCCAACATCGACCGTGAGGTGATCGGTGCGGGTGACGTAAAAATTTTAGAGTGCAAAACGGCCGGTGTGAATGGCGCACGCCTCTGGAGAGAGGGCGTGCCGGAGTATGTGCAATTGCAAGTCATGCACCAGTTGGCCGTCACCGGTAAGCAGGCGGCCGATGTGGCGGTACTACTCGGTGGTCAGCACCTGGAAATCCATCGCATCGAGCGGGACGAGCAAATGATTGCTCGCCTGGTCGAATTGGAACGGCGCTTCTGGCAATACGTGACCACCGACACGCCACCGCCAGCGGATGGTTCGGACTCGGCAGATCAAGCCCTGCGCTGCCTCTACCCCGAGGACAGTGGCAAGGTGGTGGACTTCAGCCACAACCCGGCGCTGTCGTTAGCCTATGTGGAGCTCAAGGTCGTGCGGCAGAACATCTCCCAGCAAGAAAAACGCGAGGCTCAGCTCAAGCAGACGCTGCAGCAGGCCATGGGTGATGCCAGCAAAGCGAAGTTCGCCAATGGCCAGATCACCTGGAAGAAAGCCAAGGACAGCGCAGCGCTGGATGTTGCCACGCTGCTAAAAGATAAGCCTTACCTGCAAGGTCGTTACACCATGATTAAGGAAGGCAGCCGTCGCTTCCTGATCACCTAACCCAGGCTGCCTTGTGCAACTTCATGCTGGTTGGCACCATCGAATAATCCACGCCTGCATATGGCAAAAATCAACTCAATACCAAGGACGAAAATCATGCTCATACTTACCCGCAACTCTGGTGAAACCCTATGCATCGGTGACGACATCACCGTGACCGTTTTGGCCATCAACGGCAACCAGGTCAGGATCGGTATCGACGCTCCTAAAAGCGTTGCCGTACACCGCGAAGAGGTCTATCAGCGCATCCAGGCTGATCAGGCGAACAACGTTACGGAGTGATTGCTGAACCCCTCTCTGGTCGCCTTACGCCAAGTGACCAGCCTCCCTATCAGCTCGAACCTGAGCTGAAGCGCAACACCCCTCGCAAGCCCACACGACAAGCCCTCGTCAGTTAAACGAATGTTTTTTCCACCCCCGCTAGTCGGGCACGTCCGCGTGCCCAGCTGGTTATGGGGATCTTAGTTTAAGGAGAATTACCATGCTCAAAGGTCTCGCCATAACTCCGCCTGTTTTGGGCAGAATTTCCATCGGCAAGGTTGTCGAGAAGAACGGCAAACGCCTACCGGAGAAGGACGACCAATTCACCATCACCTCGCAGGTACAAGGCCGGGACGGCTGGCTGCTGCACCCGCTGAATGACGAACTGCGTAAAGCACCGGAAGAGAAGCTGCGCAGCATCCCGATTCGCCTGCTATTCAATGAGCCTGATCTGAACTTTCGGGCTGAGTACAGCTTGTTTGATCGACAAACTGGACGGCCGACCTGTGTAGGCAACGGTGAGACCTGCAAGCGTCAGACTGCAGAGGGCATTCAATCGCTGCCCTGCCCCTCACCTGATGCCTGCACGCTGGCCAAAGGCGGTGCCTGCAAACCCTACGGCCGCCTCAACGTCGTAATCGGCGACGAGGATCTGTTGGGTAGCTTCGTGTTTCGCACTACCGGCTTTAATAGCATCCGCACCCTAGCGGCACGTCTGCAGTACTTCCAGGCCATCTCCGGTAATCGGTTGGCGTGCCTGCCGTTGGAGCTGCGTCTACGCGGGAAGTCGACTCGACAGAGTCATAGCACGCCGATCTTCTATGCCGACATCACGGTGCGTAGTGGTATCAGCATGGAGGAGGCATTGCTGGCTGCTCGGCAACTGGATGAGTCTCGTCAATCGGCGGGATTCGATCAGGTAGCGCTGGACTGTGCCGCGCGGCAAGGGCTGAGCAATGGGGCCTTCGAAGACAACGAGGAAGACAGCGGGGCCATTGTCGAAGAGTTCTTTCCTGCTGGGGAGCCCGAACGCACAGCACCCAACGCTAACCCAACAACCCGCCCATCGCTGGCGGATCAGTTGGAGGCACGGGTAGCGCAGCCGTGACCCTGCTGCGCTGCATGGCCTGTCTGTTCATTTTCCTTGGGGTTTTGACAGGCACCAGCACCGTCGTGCTGGTGCTCGTTGTGCTGCTGCGCTTCCCCTTGCTGCTTTTCGTGCTGATCTTAGCCAGCTGGGTATTCACCCGCGTGCTTCAACACCTTTCCAAATGAAAGCAGAGTAGCCGGGGGCTCTATAGCCCCGCATCAACGAGCAAATCCGAAGGCTTGCACTCCAGAGCCTTCGCAATCCGCGCAATGTTCAGGAAGGTCACGTTGCGCTCCCCTCGCTCGATCTTGCCCATATGGGATCGATCAATTTCCGCGGCGTCAGCCAGCGTCTCTTGGGAATAGTTCATCTGCGTGCGACGAGCACGTACAGCTGCACCCAGGCGAACCAGGCTTTGGTCTTTGTCTTGGCTTACGGAGACTCTTGGCATGCCGCCAATCGTTTCGTTATGCTGCCTTAACGACCACGGTATTTACGACCCATTTTAAAAAATGAGCCACTCCGCAAGGCCAGCTCTAAACCCTCTAACGCCACGAAAGGAATCACCATGAAAAAGATCCAGTACGAAGACATCAACCCGGACTACGAAATTGCCAAGTACCCAATCGATAACCGCATCGTCGTCAAATACAAGAAATAGGACTGATCTCATGAAATACAGACTGATTTTGGCTGCAGCGGTCTCACTGACAGCCAGCCTGGTGCAAGCTGAGGTTACTTACCTGCCCTGCGAGTTGTTCAGCAAAGAAAGCGGACTCAACAATTACAACTGCACTCCCGGCAAGCCGGGAAGTGGCTCATCACGCCTTACGGCCCAAATGGAACAAGCAATCTACACAGATGAGCACGGTCAGCAACGCGTGGCCACCGTTCCAAAGTACATCGGCGCAATCTGCAAGGATAATGTCTGCGGGGTAGTTGGTGCGCACTTCCAGGGCGAGTTTGTCGGCAACGCCCCTCACGGCTACTACATCATTCCGCGAGGCTGGTATCTAGGAGCAGCAAACGATGGCAGTGCAATGGCCTATCAAAACGGCACTGGCCCTAGCCACGGTCAAGCAGCGGGAGTTGCACCACAGAGAAAACCTCAAGCCATCAAGAAGCAGCTATCCCCAGCTGCGCTCAAAGCCGCCATCCAAGCTGATCGGCATTACGACTTCAGCCTTGTGTATGCCGCCGGACTGAGCTCACGCACGAAGACCGCTTATATCGGAGTGCTGACCTATCTAGGCCAGAGCTACCAACTCCCTGCTGAGCAGGTACTCGACTACGTGCCTATCTACAACCACGCGGGAGAGCGCTATAGCAATGGCGACCCCATCTTCACAGACGGCAGTCGCTGCGATCCAATAAGCGGGTTTTGTAAGGACAACAGCGGTAACGCTCTGGGCCTCGCCGACTACAAGGTCGAGGACTACAGGCGTCAAGGCATTCTGCCTGCTCTACCTTCAGCGGCGGCCAACGCTGAGGTCAGTTCGACTTCAAGCGTGACAGCAGGCAATACGCTGACTGGCGAAGCCTGCTACGAGAAGAAAAAGGCCGACTTCCGCAAGGAGAATGGCGAAGAGGCCATGATCATCATGGATCAAATCAACGAGTGGCAAGAACAGTGCGGCCTACCGCCCTCGTACTAAGCAACTTGCCTGATCACCGTTTTGAAGAAGGGCCATAACCTCACTCAGGGGTTGTGGCCCTTTTGCTTTGTTTGTTTATTTTTTTGCTTTCAGTTGCAGCAACTCAAGGCCTGCTGTTCTCGCCCAGAACTTCTGCTAATTGATAGACTGCGGTCATTTGGTGCCCGTGATGCACCAGCCGTACTCAAAAGGAATTCATCCTCAATGTCCGCCCTCTCTGCCCTGCTCAATACCTTTCGCGACTCTTCCGTCACCGAGCGCGAAAAAGGCACCTACTTCGAGGAACTGATTTGCACCTACCTGCGCAACGAGGCGACATACCGAGATCTGTACGAAAAGGTGTGGACGTATGCCGAATGGGCTAAGGAGCAGGGTCTTAGTGGTAAGGACGCGGGTATTGATCTGGTAGCGCGCACCCAAGGCACCGGTGAGTACCACGCCATCCAGTGCAAGCTGTACGCCGAGGACTACCGCGTACAGAAGAAGGACATCGATAGCTTCTTTACCGCATCCGGCAAGGCACCGTTCTCGCATCGCATCATCGTGGCCACCACTAACAACTGGAGCGAGCACGCCGAAGATGCCTTGCAAGGGCAGCAGCTTTCGATCAACAAGATTGACCTGCAAGCCCTAGAAGAAAGCCAGATCGACTGGGCTAGGTATCAGCCCCACGAAAAACCGATACTGAAAGCAAAAAAATCGCTTGAGGGCGAGAGATATCAGCACCAGAAATCCGCGCTGAATGCTGTTGCAGCAGGCCTCAAAGATGCCGAGCGCGGCAAGCTGATCATGGCCTGCGGCACGGGCAAAACCTTTACCAGCTTGAAGATTGCCGAGCGGCTGGCCGGCAAGGGCAAGCGTGTGCTGTTCCTCGTGCCCAGCCTGTCGCTGCTATCGCAGACCCTCACCGAATGGACGCAGGAAAGCGAAACCCCGCTCCATAGCTTTGCCGTCTGCTCCGACAGCGACGTGGGCAAGAAGCGCAAGGCCGAGGAAGACACTGTCCAGGTATTCACCCACGAACTGCGCTACCCAGCCACCACCAAGGCGGATCGCCTCGCAGCCGAAATGCTCAAGCGCCACGATGCCGAGCACATGAGCGTAGTGTTCTCCACCTACCACTCCATCGACGTGATCAGCCGCGCCCAGCACGATTTTGACCTGGCAGCATTCGACCTGGTGATCTGCGACGAAGCGCACCGCACAACTGGCGCGACCTTCGACGACGATGATGAAAGCACCTTCGTGCGCATCCATGATGCCGACTACATTCGCGCCGCCAAACGCCTGTACATGACCGCAACGCCGCGTATCTACGGCGACAACGCCAAGCTCAAGGCCGAGTCTGGCGAAGTCACCCTGTGCTCGATGGATGACGAAGCGCTGTACGGCAAAGAGCTGTTCGTCATCAACTTCTCCGAGGCCGTTCAGCGTGGCCTGCTCACCGATTACAAGGTGCTGGTACTCACTGTTGAAGAGAGCGTCATCAGTCGCCGCCTCCAGGAGCTGCTGAAGGACGAAGACAACCAGTTGAAGGTGGACGACGCCGCCAAAATCGTCGGCTGCTGGAAGGCGCTGGCCAAACAGGGATTGGCTGAAAACCTGGTGGGTGATGATCAGCCCATGAAGCGCGCAGTGGCCTTCTGCCAGGTTATCTCGCCCAACTACAAAGGCACCAAGCACAAGGTCAGTTCGATCAACATCGCCAGTATGTTCCAGTCGGTGGTGGCGGCTTACCAGGAGTCAGAAAGCATCGATGAGGCCTCGCGCATTATCTGTGAAGCCGAGCACGTCGACGGCGGCATGAATGCCAGCCAGAAGGAAGCTAAGCTCAACTGGCTAAAGGAAGAAGCTCCGGCCAATACCTGTCGCATCCTCAGCAACGTGCGCTGTTTGTCCGAAGGCGTGGACGTACCTGCGCTGGATGCCGTGCTCTTCCTCACCCCACGTAACTCCCAGGTGGACGTGGTGCAATCCGTTGGCCGGGTGATGCGCAACGCACCGGGCAAGAAGCGCGGCTATGTCGTGCTGCCAGTGGTAATTCCAGCCGGCATGGAGCCTCACGAAGCCCTCAACGACAACCAGACCTACAAGGTCGTCTGGCAGGTACTCCAGGCGCTGCGCTCCCACGACGACAGCTTCGACGCCATGGTCAACAAGCTTGATCTGATCGGCTCAGACCCGCGCAAGATGGAAGTAATCGCCATCACAGACAAGGCTGACAAGAAAGCGAAGAAAGCCAGTGGCACAAGCAACGGCCAGGCCGGTAAAGGTCAATACGGCATTGGTGATAAACGCCCAAGACACGATGCTGAAGGCCAAATGACCCAGCAGGTCGATCTGGCCTATGAAGTAGGCGAAATCGAAAAAGCCATCTACGCCAAGATCGTCGATAAGTGCGGCAACCGCCACCACTGGGAAGACTGGGCCAACGACATCGCCAAGATCGCCCGCACCCATATCGACCGCATTCAAGGCATCCTGGAAAACCCGGCCAACACCCAGGAGAAGACTGCCTTCAACGCCTTCGCCGCCGAGCTGCGAGACGATCTAAACGACAGCATCAACGATGGCGAGATTATCGAAATGCTCGCCCAGCACCTGGTAACCAAGCCAGTGTTTGATGCGCTGTTTGATGAGTACAGCTTCGCCAGTCACAACCCCATGTCTAAGGCTATGCAAGGTGTGCTGGACGCGCTCCATGAGCATCATCTGGCCAAGGAAGCTGACACCCTAGAGAAGTTTTATGCCAGCGTGCGCCAGCGCGCCTCGGGTATCGACAGTGCCCAGGGCAAGCAGAAGATCATCGTCGAGCTGTACGACAAATTCTTCCGTAACGCTTTCCCCAAGATGACCGAACGCTTGGGCATCGTCTACACCCCGGTCGAGGTAGTGGACTTTATCCTTCACAGCGTCAACCACCTGCTGCAACAGGAGTTCGGCCAGACCTTGGGCAGCAAGGGCGTCCATATCATCGACCCGTTCACCGGCACAGGCACCTTTATCACGCGCCTGATTCAGTCGGGCCTGATCAAGCCGGAAGAGTTGCCACACAAGTACAGGCATGAAATCCATGCCAACGAGCTGGTACTGCTGGCCTACTACATCGCAGCAATCAATATCGAAGCGGCCTACCATGGAGAAGTGATCGACGAGTACACCCCATTCGAAGGCATCTGCCTGACCGACACCTTTCAGATGTACGAAAAGGACGATCTGATAGACGCGCTGTTGGAGGACAACAGCGCCCGCCGTAAGCGTCAGAAGGACTTGGATATTCGAGTGATTGTGGGCAATCCGCCGTATTCCATCGGCCAGAAAGAGGAGAGCGAGGACACCAAGCGCGTCGCCTACCCAACACTGGATGCGCGCATACGTTCAACGTATGCGGCACGCTCAAATGCAACGCTCGCCAAGGGTCTCTATGACAGCTATATCCGGGCGATCCGCTGGGCCAGTGACAGAATCGGCGATGCGGGGGTGATTGGATTTGTTACTGGAGCAGGATGGATTTCCACAAATACTTTCGATGGGTTGCGTAAATGTCTGGCGGATGAGTTCTCCAGCCTCTATGTATTTCATCTTCGAGGAAACCAGCTCACCAGCGGCGAGACCTCACGCAAGGAAGGTGGAAAGATATTTGGGAGCGGCAGCCGTGCGCCAATAGCCATTTCACTGCTGGTCAAAAACCCAAACGCAGCGGCCCATGGCAAGATCCATTTTCACGACATTGGGGACTACCTCAGCCGTGAGGAAAAGCTGGAGAAAATCGTCAATTACAACAGCGTGGCCGGTATCGAGCAGTGGCAGGAGATAACCCCAGACGAGCACGGTGACTGGTTGAAACAGCGTGACGATGGCTTTAACCAGTTTATTGTACTGGGGGACAAGAAGGGAGATGCGCCCAAGCTATTCGATAATTTCTCTCTGGGCGTCGTTACCAACCGCGACGCTTGGACCTACAACTCAAGCAAGAACAAGTTAGATGCCAACATGAGCAGCATGATTGGCTTCTACAACTTCGAAGTTGAACGCTTTAATGCGGAGCTTCCAGGGCTGGACACAAAGACACGTCTGACGAAGGTAGATGGATTTATTGATACAGACCCAGCCCGTATCAGTTGGACTCGTGCTCTCAAGCAGGATCTTAGCAAGGAGCGCATTTATGCTTTCGAAGCAAAATGCATGGCGCCTAGCCTGTATCGTCCATTTACCAAGCAGTGGCTTTACTTCAACCGTCGTTTCAACGAAATGGTTTACCAGATGCCACGGATTTTTCCGGATGCGGCAGCGAAAAACCTAGTGATCTGCTTGGCTGGAGCTGGTGCAAAACACAGCTTCTGCTGCTTAATCGCAGATACCGTTCCAAACTTAGGCATGGCTGATATTGGGGTGACTCAGTGCTTCCCCCTGTACCTCTATGACGAAGCCGCACAATTATCCAAAAACGACCTTTTTGCTGAGCCAGTTGAAGAAGGAATTCGCCGCCGCGATGCCATCACCGACGCAGGACTGGCTCACTTTCAAGCAGCCTATCTTGGCGAGCAGATCAGCAAGGAAGACCTGTTCTACTACATCTACGGCATCCTCCACTCCTCAGACTACCGCGAACGCTATGCGGACAATCTGAGCAAAGAGCTGCCGCGTATTCCGGCAGTGAAGCAAGCCGCCGACTTCTGGGCCTTCAGCAAAGCTGGCCGGGCCCTGGCTGACCTTCACCTGAACTACGAAACCGTCGAGCCGTACCCACTAACCATCGAAGCCAAGGGCTCGCTCACCGACGCCGATTACCGCGTAGAAAAGATGAAGTTCGCCAAAAAGGGCGACAAGAGCACCGTCATCTACAACCACCGCATCACTCTTAAAGGCATCCCCGAGGCGGCATGGGAATACGTGGTCAACGGCAAGGCTGCGCTGGATTGGGTGATGGAGCGCCAAGCAGTACGGACTGACAAAGCCAGCGGCATCGTCAACGACGCCAACGACTGGGCAGTGGAAACCATGGGCAACCCCAAGTATCCACTGGAGCTTTTCCAGCGCGTGGTCACCGTCAGTCTTGAGACGATGCGCATCGTACGAGGCCTGCCGCCAATAGATATCGGAACAGACGACAGACCCAACGGGTTTAGTGTTGACGAACTGAAGTCCGCCATTATCAGCAACTGGAAAAATTTGCCGGCAGCGGCTACGGCGCTGAAGATCATCGACGCCATTGGGAAAAGCAAGAGCCCTACTAAGAGCTGGCGCGTCGGCGATATTCTGGGGATGCTGGACAAGACCGAGCTAACCCCTGAGGTAGTTGCCGCACTAGTGATATTAGTGCAATCCGAATATGCGATCTTACGTACCTCCGCCGAGTTCATTGACGAAGAAGATCAACGTCACAAACTCTCCAGGGACGACTTCCAGAGGGTTCTGGACGTAGACACCGTTTTGCATCCCGTGACCCGCAAGGAAGTCGCCCGAGCATCAGAACGCGTTGTGCCGTTCTTCGAACTTGGAACAGATCTTTTCGGAGGGAAATTGCAGTGAGTGCCGATGAATACACCCTCGCTAACTTACGTGCCCTTAATGCAGGCACAGCAGCGGGAGCTGGACTTGATTTTCTATGTGCCCAAAATCACAGAGCAAGAATCGATGCGGTTCAGCGGGCAGTCGACTTTGCTTGCAATTGGCTTGTCGAACACCGAAACAGGATGAAGGAAGAATACGGTGAAGATTGGCTAACAATTCAGGTCTGTGGTCAGCTTAACAGCTCAGGAATTCAGACAGCACACGACGCTGCTGTCGGTGGTCACTGCGATGTAGTTGTTCGCGCAAAGGAAGGCTTCTTATGGTTGGCAGAAGCTAAAAAGCACAGTAGTTATGCTTGGCTGGACAAGGGCTTTAAGCAACTTTCCACACGCTATTCAACGGGTAATCCCGGGCAGGATCATGGGGGAATTTTGATCTACTGCTTTGTTCAAGATGCAAAATCAATGCTGGAGAAATGGAAAGATGAGTTGGTTACCCGAAACGCTGATGTGACCACCAGTGACGATGAGGATGGCAACCCATTAGCCTTTCAGTCGATACACAAGCATGAGAGCTCTGGCTTAAACTTTTACGTTAGGCACAAAGCGGTGACGCTCTACTGGGATCCTAAAGACAGGTAAAAGTGCGTTTAGCAGCTAACACCATGCCAGACCGTCCTCTGGTACAAAGATCCAGCCCTCGCGCTGTGGAGTCTCCACACTGGGCTGCACCAGCAGGTCTGGCTGGAAGTGGAACAACCAAGCAATCAGCGCACATGTCAGTGCGTCTTGCTGGTCAACATGCACTAGCTCCCAATCAAGGCCGCAGACTCCGCCAGCAGGCTGGACGACCGACTCACGTAAAGCATCCATAGTCGACGAACGCTTACACGCAGAAGGATAGGCTTCAATAGCACGTAGCTGGCGATTGTCCGTCCACACACCGCAGCGCTCTACATCAGGGGCAAAACGTGCGAGGGCATGCATGCCCTTGGTAGCCTGACTGCCAATCATGTCCTTAATCGCCGAGAGTGGACTCAAGCCCCTTTCAAACAGAAAGCGCTCAGTCTGCCGAAACAAGTAGGGGTTGCTTGAAGAGCTTTCGATTGCCCCTGCAGCCTTGCCCTGCACCAGCAGTTCAATGAAGGCCGAAGAGAAGCCAAGCGGCGTATCAATTGCCAGCACCACTGGAGCCGAGTTGTAGCCCAAGTCATCCAGCGCGCACAACCCGAGCAGGCGAGCAACGAAGTCTGCGCTGTCTGCCGCCTGGTTGATGCACCGACGCAAGTTACCGCGCCAAGGTTTGCCGATCAGTTGGTGCTGGGCATCAAGTACCACCAGGGCGTCGCGACTAGCCGGATTCTTATCGCAGTTCCAGCCACCAACATCCCAGCCGATGAAAATCGGCGCAGTAGAAGCTGACGTCATGCCTCGCCTTTGAACAGCTTGAAGCTGACCCTGTAGCGGTAGAACTCGATATTGCTCGCCACACTCAGGGCACGGCGTAGACGGAGGTCGTCCTCTAAGGCAATGATCACACCGCGCACCTGCTGGTGCGACTCAGCCAGCTCGTCTTTGACGTACCCCATGTAGCGCTGGATCTGCCCCACCACGACATCACTGGCGCGGCCACGCTTGAGCTCGACCACCAGCAAGGTCTTACCATCCTTGCTGATAGCAAGAATATCGATGGGGCCAGTGTCGGATGGATACTGCCGACCGACCGGTTCGCCTTCCTCGCTGAAGATGTCGAAATCCTTACCCAGGTCGGTCAACGCCCAGTTAGCCACTAGGAAGTCTTCTAGGTGCTTCTCTAGGGCAAAAGCGCTGGGGTCTTCCACCGAGGCATCGCTGTGTATCAGCGCAGGCGGCTGCTTGCCAGCCAGCAAGCTCTCCAGCTCTTCGGCGTACTTGCTGATATCGCTGACAGTGCCGATGGACCCGGTTGAGTTCTTCAACGGCTGGCTCATTTCATCGCGACTGATGCCGTTGTCGAACCACTTAATCTTGCGCCGATGAGATAAGTTTCCAGCTGGCACGTAGTAGTAATCCGAGATCACCTCGCCGACGTAATACTGCCCTGAGCCATTGGGACATAGGACAATATCGCCCTTGTGCATACCCTTGCATACGGTGTGCAGCATCCCGCAGGCCAGCCCAGCCGCGATCTTCGACTTCTCCGGATTGGCCTGAAGGTACACAGGAATAAACTGGTGATTAAAGTCACGCCAGCTCTCTGGCAAGCTGGCAGCCAGATCCTGGTCAATACTCCAGTTAGCAGCAATGAATCCCCCTTGATAGCACTCGGATGCATACACCGACTTAGCGCCGGCCATGATGCGGTAGTAACTGCGATTAGGGGTCATGCGTCGGCTTCCATGTCTGTAGTACGGATCAGGCCGCGTGAGCAATACCCGCGGCCAAGTGAGTCACTCTTCGTCTTCGACAAACTCGAAACGCATGCCGCTGATAATCTCTACACCGGTCGGCTGCTTCACCAGCTCGTCGATACCCAGGCTTGCACCTGCCACACCCAGAGAGAAGGGAACCAGCCACGTAAATTCCCCGACGGCATGCACGGCGCTGAAGGACACTGACCAGTCCTCAGTGCCGCCCTTATAACTGAGGCTACTGTTCTGCTCCATGGCCTGCTGCTTCAGCTCGCTCGCACTAATGCGGTACGTCTGACCAGACATCTCAAAGACGGCTTCACCAATCGGCTTAACTTCCATGACACCCCCTCAATTTATTGAAGGGGCACTATAAGCCCAACGCGATCGAGTTTCAGCTGCCAGCTTCATGATCGTCTGCCAGTGATATCCGCGTTGAGGCGAGCCCCTGACCGAAAAACCACTCACTGCCCAAGGCGCATGCTCTCTAAAGCTCAGCTGATCATTCGCTGCTTAAACCAGACATGGTCAGGCTCGAAGTAAAAGGCTTTACGAACCTCTTTTTCGAACTGTGAACGAGTAAGCGCTGCGCCCGTGTAGCGGTAGAAAACAAACTCATGCAAATGCTCAAGGAGGGACTGCTCGCTATCGAGGTCGGCCGCATCGAACTCATACCCCTGGCCTTCCTCGTCCTCCTTCCAAGATTTGAACAGATGGGGCCGGATTGCAGCGATTAGATTGGCCTCAGTGCTGCCTCCCATGATCGCCGTTTGCCTCCAAACAGACTCAGAGTCGAGTGAAAGCTCGTTCTTGGGGTCGGTGGCCACAAGGCCAATGGAGTCCATCGGTAGCTTGTGAGTGGTCTTCATCCAGTGGCCTTCAGTTTTCTCCATCCAACGGTCGAACTTCTGTTGCACAAGAAGGATCTGCCTCAGTAGCCTCGATCGTGGCGTGCAATGTTCGTAGCCTGCTTCAATGCAGTCTCGGATAGAGCGAATAGCGGTGCGAGCGGTTCGCTCTTGTGCTGGCGCAAGAAATGGCAAGGCCTGGTAAGCGCGAGACTTAGCGTAATAGCATTCGCTGGCCCGTTCCTGACTCCCAGCCTCTAAAGCCATCCAGCTAGCCAGGGTTTCTCGGATCTCGCTGAGCTTGCCCTCCAAAACGGCTTTCCCTTGAGCAAGCCTGTCGAGGCGCGTCAGCACAGCAGAGAGTTCTTGGTGCTTTTCATGTGAAAGCGAGCTCAGTGGCCTGCGCAGGCGCGGGTGCAAGGGGGAGCCGACAATCATCGATACGCCTTCATTGGGCTGCCGCTCCTCCGACTCCTGGCAGCCGATCCAATAAAGTTGCTTGGGGTCGATATGCCCTGAGTTTGCTTGTATCCAGACGTCGACTCCCGCGTGCTCCAGCAGCTTGAAAAGAGGCTCTTCAGGTTCCTTGCTGACCAAGAGTGCATTCAAGGCAAAACCGGCAAACTCTTTGAACCCTGGATGTTCGACAACCTCTTCAAGAGTGCCCGCCAACGATCGGATCACCGATCTTGAATGCAATGCGTGCAGGTACTCGACAATCGTGCGTCGCGCGATTTCTGGGGTTGGCTGCTGGTCGTGCATCCATACATTTCCAGAAGCTTTTGGCTCATTGGTTAGCGCGATTGAAAGGCGTCTGATTTTCCACTGCCCACCGTGACAGATCTCAGTGGCGTCTTCGAACAGCATCGGCGCACGCAACCAGAGCCGAGCGTTATCTGAATTACACAGCCCCTTAGGGGCGTGAATATCCTCGAACAGCTGGAGCAAGACTAAGCGCCTGGCTACAGCTTCAGTTTGCTGCTTATCAGCTGGTTCAAATCTCACACCGGTACGGTCTTCTAGCCGGTATGGATATCCGGGTAGTGAGCGTAACTCTGCAGCCAGGCGAGCAATCTCGCTGGCAAATGATGTATGAACGTCACGTATCCGACTTTCAGCCGTGGCCATATGGGCGGTGGCCTGCTTCCAACCAGAAAATCCAAAGTTGGTCGCGGCAACGTCCAAGGCTTCGCTGTGCCTAATGTCGGCAGTAGCACGCAGTTGTTTGGCGTAATTTTTGAGATGGCGCTCTAGGCGAGATGTATAGCTGCTCATACGAAATCCTTCGTGCTTACGCAGCCGGAGAGGCATCACCCGCGAATACCGACAAGGCTGCTGGCAGCACAAAGTCAACGTATGAAAAGAGAGAGTGCAGCCCCTACAAGGGTTCGCTATAGCGGGTGGCAGGCTTCTGCATGAGGCCGTGCAGTGAATCAAACCACAGACGCGTGCATCGTTCAAGATGTCGCGATCTTGGTCGAAAAAGCTGGGGCTAATGCGGCACGCCTAACCAGCGGCCTCGAAGCCTGCCTCCTCAGCCAGCCGGACTACCATGCCCCTTGATTTACTGAGTGGCACACGATAATCCAGCACAACCGATTTTCAGCTGTCAGATTCGACTGCAACCGAAGCCATGAAAACCCTCTCCATACTTTTTAGTGTCTGCCTTGCAAAGGTAACTGGTGCGGTAAAAGACATCTGAAAGCCCAGCTTCGTCGCCTCGATCCAGGAAGTAAGTTGCCTTCTCGGGAATCTCAACCAGACCATCCGCCACCGCCTGGTTAATCTGCAACGCTCGACACCAAGCCGTCTCGATACGCTTGAAAAGGTTCTCCTGATTTGAGTTGAAGATACCAAGGGTGTTGTAGGCGTCACGATTGAGTAACAACAAGACATGGAAGTGGGGACGACCGTCCTTGGCCAAGGGCCCGACCTCACGTGCCCAGACGTAACGAACGCTGGAACCATGGGCAGTGCCATTGCGCTTTGCTGCCCTGTTGCGGTCGTGTTTAATTATGTCCTTTAGGTGCACGAAGAAATTGCTGATGACGTTGTTGCTGAAGTCAGCGTCGCCAGGAACGATCCATTTCGGGAAATGCAGATCGCAACGCACAGCGAGTGTCCGTGGGTGCTCGTCCAGAGCACGCTGGATCGTCAGGTACGCTCTACTTAGGTAGGGCTCGACTAATGGCCCTTTAGTCACCTGGACTGGCAGATTCAGGAAGGTCGGTTCATGGTGAAGAGGCAGGTTGTGGTTATCAGGATGGCGCTTCATGTTGGTTACTCTGTTCTTGAGGGGAGGGGTTGCTTCATACCCTCAAGCCCACTGAGTATTTTTTACCCAACAGGACTGCTCTGAGGCAGTCCAATAGCACCCAGTGATTCAGGTTCCCTGATCACATACTGGAGGTAGTTATTAGGTAGTGCTCTGATACTCCCAAGCTACCGAAAGCAATCAGGCTGCTCACCCAGTAAAATCCCCGACAAAAACCGTCAAAAGTAGCGTCTCAGCCTGGATCGCTAACCCCGACAAAAAAGCACCGTGCCGGATGACCCGAGCACGGTGCTTTGGGAGTCACTTCAAGCTGCAGCCTGACCTTCGTCACGTTCCTCGATTTTTGCCAGAATCCAATCTTCGACTTCCGACAAGACCCACCCGGAGCATCTTTCGGACAACGCAATCGGAGCAGGAAATCTGCCCTCGGCAACGTATTTGTAAATCGTGGAGCGAGCCAAGCCAGTAGTGTCGATGACTTCTTTAAGCCTGAGAATTCGCATGTTGCAGCACCTCTAAGTATTAGTTCAGAGGATTTGCACGGTCTGTAGAGAAATACTTGCAGAACATAACTGCACCAGCCGACCCAAGCTGATCAGTCAGCCTGAGCGGCCTTTTCCGTATCCAGCTTATCAGGGCAACTCAGTAGGCCATAGAGTAGACGCTGCCCCAAAGGCAGCACTGACTCGCTGCTCAAATGTTCTACAGCCAGCTCCTTGTATTGATCCCTTGTTACCACGCGACAACCAGCGATTGCCCAAGGCTGAGGGACTGTCACTAGAAGCGCAGTTACAATAGGAATTTGCCCCTCTTTAAGACCAGCCGCCTTCAATCTCCACTTAGGACTGGGCATGACAGAGTAAGTCAGCCGCTCCAGGGGTACTCCTGAAAGGTCCTCGATAAGGTTCTGTTGGATTGTCTTAGCTCTGTGGTGCGTCGCCTCCAACAGCAAAAGCATCAATGTCTTGCGCAGTGGTTTGCCAGCCCGATCAGTAAGATCACGAACAACACGACATTCCCTATAAATACGCCGAAAAATCCCATTATCATGTTTCTCAACCTGATCCTGGATTTCGCTCCAGCGACTGGAAAGCAGAATAGCGGCGTAATCGTCCAACCTCGATTGAAGCGTCAGAATGAAGCGTGATGTTCGCAAATCTTTCAGCCTACCAATTAACGGCTCGACATGCCGTAGATAGGGAAACTGCTCCAAATCGTAAGAATCCCCCGGAATCAGCCCGTCCTTTAGCGCCGCGGCAAAGCCGAAGATACGCTCAGCCTCTGACATCTCGTTCTGGTAAGTCTTCCACCATGAGCAATGAATCAAGACGGCATCAGCGTGGGCCAGTGGTGAGGACAAAAGGGGAAGATTGAGGTAATAGGCACTCTTCATTGGCCTGAACAAACCCGAGCCCGTAGCCCCTGGCACACACGCGCGAATGAAGCACTTATCGATCAACAGCTGAAGGCGATTCGCCAGAACATCCTTCCTCAGGCCGGTCAGATCACTCAGATCTCTCCAACCAAGCTCGCGCACTACGCCGAACTCATCCGCGTGAGCAACAAGCACCGCGAGCAATAGTCGGTTGGCATACATCAGCCTCTGCCCTTTCTGTTCCTTCGCTTCGGCCAAAAGGCTGGCAACCCTCAGCTCATGCTCCGTGCCTTCCTTATCTGAGCCCAATAGCTCCTCAATCGCCAAAGTAGAGCAACGGTATTCGCTCGAGGGCCGGCCTAACTGCCGAAGCTTGGACTGCTTAGTTAATAGGCCTAGCGAAACCAACTGCTCAATGGCGGAGCCGGCCACTTTAGGAGTAACCCCAATCCGCTTTGCGATCTTCCTTACGTTTAAGGCTGCCAGCGTGTCGACCTTCATCATCTGATCTCTCTGCTCCTCCTGGAGGAACCGAAGCAGGAAAAATTTCGCTTCAGGTGATAACCCAACAGACCTGTGACGCAGCAAGCGAGCAAACATCCAATTCCCCATAGCGATGGCAGTAGATGACCGAGTATAGCTTTTTAAATACAGTCTATTTTTACTTGAATAACTACTGCGTAACGTGACTACGTATCGCACTCCGTAACAGTGCTATTCTTGACGCATAGCACGGAGAAATATGATGCCCATTACGGTTAGTAGCGATGCGTTGAAATGGTTGGATTGGACGAGCGAAAAACAGATGAAGTGGGCACTGAACTACTTCGCAACCAAGGCCTCGATCACGCCACCTGAACAGCCGAGCCCAGCAGACTTCGCCGAATTGAGAACATGGATTGAAGCTCTTCCCAACAACGACTCGGCAAAACTTCTACTCACCAAGGCAAAGAACGCCTGGCGCCAGCAAAAGCACCGAAAGCAAAATTTTGGATTCAAGGCCTACAACTTCGTCTTACCGACTGAAGTACAGGCGACGCTAAAGAAGCTCGCCCGCATGCAGCGGACGAACATGACCGAGGCGCTGAAAGAGCTCATTAGAGAGGCTCTGGAAGCGGAAAAGCACCACCAGAAGGAGCTGAAGGGCCTCCAGAATGGACATAAGCAGGCCCTGGAGAATCTAAGACGGGGACAGAGTGAAGCTCGAAAGCGGCTAATAGAGCAGAAGAAAAATGCCGAACGGCAGATCAAAACCTACGCGAAAAGCCTGGCCGAACTCGACCGCGCAACCAAAGAGCTTGCCGATGAGATTAGGGGGCTTCTATGGCACAAGGTAGAAAACGAAACAGGGATTAGCAGGCAGTTAGCATCAAAAGATGAGTACGCCACCCTGAATGAACTGCACGCCGAAGAGCTTGAAAAGCTGAATAGCCGCCTTAGGATGCAGAGCGTAGTCGATGCATTCAGCAACAGGCCACGCCAGCGGCCAACCCAACACCGCCCCCCTAGTTACGACTCGCCCCAAGATCCGAAGACGGACAAGCTGTAGAGACCACGACCGAAGCGTGGTAGAAAGCTGGGCAGGGTACAAAAATCACGTAATTCGAAAATATCCCTTTAGACCAAGGCCTCCAGATAACACTTCCAGCCTAACGCCTATCGCTCCGTCATGAGGCTAACGCTGCCAGGCTCTTACTTGAGAATCAGACCTATCCGAACGCAGCAGTGATACCCAAGCTCAAAGCAGCCTACTCAATCAGTATTCCAAACGGTATTCCAAGCAACAATTTAAACCGAATCTTTACTATACAAATCAATAAGTTAAAATACCTGTTCAGATTACCCCGGCCCAAATAGCAGCACTTAAAGCCCTGATTTTCCTCGGAATTTCGGGGCTTTTTGTTTCTAGCATCACGTAGGTGTCGAAGATTTGTCGAAATTTGCCAGCGGGCCTAAACGCACAGCATCCTGCAGATGATCAGGCGCCAAGTGCGCATAGCGCATGGTCATGGCCAAGCTGGAGTGACCCAGGATCTTTTGCAGGGTCAGGATGTTGCCGCCGTTCTGGATGAAGTGGCTTGCGAACGTGTGCCGTAGCGAGTGGGCGGCTTGGCCTTTCGGTAGCTGGATAGTCGTCTTGGCCAGCGCACGGCGGAACGAGGTAATAGCCGCATTTGGCTGGCCATGCTGTTTCCAGTGTTGGCGGATCTTGGCTTCTAGCTCTGCAGTGATCGGCACAGAACGCACCTTCCCGCTCTTGGTTCCGCTGAACGTGATCACCCCATTACGTAGGCCGGTCGGTTTGAGCTTTTCGGCTTCTGACCATCGAGCGCCGGTAGCCAAACAAATACGCGTGATGATCTCAACGTGTGGGTTATCGCAGCGATCACGGATGACCTCTAACAGCTCGCGGATCTGCTCAGTGGTCAGCCAGGACAACTCACGTTCCTGGATCTTCAATGGCTTCACCAGGGCCAACGGGTTGGCGTAGGTGATGACACCCAAACCGAGCAGCTCGTTGTAAACCGAACGCAGATACCCCAACTCGTTGTTCAGCGTCTTTGGGGACACGCCCTCACCTAACCTGATCCGTCGATCATGGGCGTAAGTCTGTGGATCTAGCTTGGCCGCAGGTGGGTTACGCAGGCGCTTTGCGACCAGATCCAGTTTGGAGCGGCGGCGTACACCGTCCCTTAGCGAATGTCCGTGCAGATCAAACCATGAGCCAATCAGGGCCGTGAGCCGGCGCGCATCAGTGGGCTTGGGTGACCAGCTCGGGTTATCCACGACCTTGGCCCGGCACGTTGCCTCAAACCGTTGAGCTTCGCCCTTGGTCTTGAAGGTCTTACGGAAGCGTTTGCCCTTGATCGGCTCTACATCAACCTTCCAGCGTCCGTCAGGCTGTTGCTCTATGGCCATTAAACGGCACGCCCCCACCTGACGTTGCGCTCTTCCAGCAGGTTTTTGATGTGCTTGTAGATGTCGTGCTCGCTCATGTCCTTGGCGGCGTAGTGATCACGAATGACCGGCCAACATTCCCAGGTTTGCAGCCGGTCAAACGCCTTTTTTGCGCCCACCCGTTCCCTTGCCAGCAGGCTGACGAAGTTGCCCAGGAACAGTTCGACGTTCTTGCCCGAGAAGCCGCGCGAGGTCTTGTAGTAGCGCTTGTATTCGGTGTCCTCAAGCAGGGAATCAACAGGTAGGTCCACGCGCACGTCCTCGCGAATGAGTGTCCAGATGGGGGAGAAATAGCCAGGGCGATCCATCAACTTGAACTGGCGCAGGCCATAGCGCCACAGGCCGTCCAGATGCCCGGCAAAGGCTGCAAACGAACGAGTGTCGATGGCTTCACCGGTTTTCACATCCAGGGAGCCGCTGGCAAATTGCTGGATGATCGAGTGGTGATAACGCAGCTCTACACGCCAAACGGTTTGCTTGGGGTTGTAGTTGTCCGGGTCGCCTTCGTCGAAGCTGTCGCGGCGCTTCCAGACGCTTTCCCAGTAGTCGAGTTTGTCGCAGGCTTTGGCCTGTTCGGTCTTGTTGTAGATACAGATCTGCACGCCACTGGCAGAGCCGAACATGGACGTTTCCCCGCGTCCGTAGGTGCTGGATTTGGTCGCCCAGTTGATTTCACTGATGCCCGATATATCGCGCTGTGTGCGGGCCTTGCAGTGCATGCGGGCCACCAGATCGGCGGGAGGTGTCCAGCCCTGCAGGTCGAGTGCAAGGTGGACGGCACACTGGTTGATTTCAACGTGAGTCATCACCTGGGCGGCGTAGAAGTCCAACCGCGCCTGCAGGCGTTCAGGTGACAGGCTGTCGATGGCATGGGGCGACACTTCGATTTTCAGGTGTGGGCCGATGCTGTCCAACTTGGCGTTGAAGTTCTTCACTAGCAGGATGATGCCCAGGTCTGCGTTCTGCAGCTTGTACTGGTAGCCAGAGTCACGCCCAACCCGCCCGGAGTGCCAACGCTGGCCCGCAAAGTCGACCAGGGTGCCTGGGTTGTCGAATAGCTCCATGATCTCGGGGCGGATCAGCCCTTTGTACAGCTGGCGCACGGTATCGACGCCACAACGGAGCAGGCGAACGCCTGACAGGTCAGTGAGTGCCGCGGTGGCCGCATCGATAAACAGGCGGCCGTCTTTGCATTCCAGGCCGGTCACTCGATCAAGCCTTCTTTGGTCTTTAACGCTCATCTGTTTTTTCCTTTATTAACCAGTAATGACCACTTTCATTCGGACTTATATGACGTGTTACAGGGACGTCAGCCCGCGCTTTTGGCGCGGCGCTCGTCCCTCGCGCATGCGCTGAAAAGCGCATGCGCGCGCTCGCTCGCGCCTTCGTTCTGAACCGAGCCACTCTGGCGCTCGCGAGAGCGCGCAAGGCTGGTTTCGTGTTGCTCTTGGCAGGCTTGCTTTAAGGGGATGGGGAATAGTTGCGGGCGACCATCGGGCGGTAGGTTGGCAAACCACAGGAAGGCGCTGAGCATCACCAGAAACAGCATGTGCATGCAGTCAGCGAATTGCAGCGGTGCGGGCTTGGCGAAGCACACCAAGGGCGCTGCCCTTGTCATCCCGCTCTTGCCGCCGAGGGCTCGGGAGCATGGGGTGATGAAGCTACCCCATGCTCCCGTTGATAGGCTGTTCATAGGCACACCGCGTCAAGGGTGCGCTGCGCCCGTGCTTCCGTTCGACGGAACGGCGGAGCTGTTCCGTCGAGCCGGGAGCGCGGCCCCTGACACGGCTAACGAAGAGGGTCGGGTCATACGGCCCAGTACGTTGCCGGAACTCTGCCGGTCGCGGTGCCGTATCGCCCAAATGGTGCGGATTTCCGTGAAAAACACCCGCTCTGGGTAAGGATCAGTAGTGTCGGAATACACCGCCATGAAGCACGCATGCTCGTAGACGCCTTCCATGGGCAGGACTACGCCAACGATGTGCATGAGCTGCCACGAAGACTCCGGCTCAGCGTCCCAGCGCAATTCCATGATGGCGGTTTTGCCGATGTAGCTGACGGCGGTGGCGGCATCCAGGGAGAGTGGGCTAGACATGACTGCGCCCCTCAACCTGATCGGCTATTCGGATGGAAAGAATGTCGTTGAAAGGCACTTCGGACGGAGTGCGACCATCAGGGGTCAGGTTCATGGTCATGAAATAAGGGAAGTCCCACACACCGTCCTTGGTCAGTACAAGGCCAACGATGTGCATGGAGCACCAGTAAGGCGGTTCGTCTTCATCCATGACGAGTTCCAGCTGTACGGCTTGGCCCACATAGGCCATGGCGGTGGCGGTATCGAACTGAACCGGTGGCTTACGCATGGCTGTAGTCCCCCGCTTTGAACTCCTTTTTGCCCTTGAGCAGATCCGCACACAGGCGAGCGAGGTTGACCATGCGGAAGTCCGCCAGCCGCATGCTGGGGACGGTGCCGTTATCCACCCAGTCGATAGCCTCCTCGACGGATATACCGCTCATTTCGGCGAAGGTCTTCACGCTGCACAGATCCAGGCTGTCATCTGCCTTGTTCATAGGGAGGACTCCTTTTCCAGTAGCTGTGTGGTCAATAGGGCTACATTGACCATTACGTGTTTGCCGACCTTGTGCGACGGCAGGTAACCGTTACGAATCCAGCCCCAAACGGTGTTGTGGTCGTCGGCCATGCGAATCCAATCCGCGAATTCGCGCCAAGGGAGAACCGGCGGGGTCGGTAGAGTGGCTTTTGCAGTGAGGTTGCTTTCTTCCAAGTCCATGGGCTTTCCTGCACTATGTTGGTCTTTGTTGGGCTATGCAAAAGACTATGTCTTTTCACTATGTGCAAACAGTAGCATGCACTCTGCATTTGCACATAGTTTAAATTTAATTGATTTTTTGGATTGAAATGTCGATTACAGATAGAGCTTTGCTATTGATAGGTACGGCAAGCCTCACGGATCTCTCTCAAGCTGGGGAGACCAACTATCCGCGCTGGGTCAGTATCAAGCGGGGGCGAGCGAGGGTCGGAGCTGACGAGGTAGAGATCTTAGGGAAGGTGTTCCCGCAATACCGCTGGTGGCTGAGCACCGGTGAGGTACTGCCAGAAATAGGACAGACCAGCCCCGAGTACGACGAAGCCAACCGAAACTTGACCAGTCAGAACACGGGATAGCGATCACCAAGGAAGTGACTAGGCGCTGGTATGCCCGAAGGACAGGGAGAGTTAAGAAAGAAGGCTGATCAGAACAAAGCCCCGAACACATCAAAACAAGCTCCAACCGGAGCGGTGCCAATGCCTGGGGCATTCTAGGCGTTTCCTGAAATAGTCACTATTTTTCGTGGATAGCCATCAAAGAAATGGTGTTGTGTTGAGCGTTGGTACGGGAATTTTAAAAAAGAACAAAAAATATAGGATTTGGATGTTGTTAAGTTTATGAAGATGATTAAAAAGAACTATGGGGTTTGGGTGGTATTTAGGAAAGCTGGCGCGATGATAAAAGCATCGCATTTATTTATTCGCCGTAGTCTATTTTTTGCATTCGTTTTCCAATCAGTTTTTTTCCATACGGTTAATGCAGCTGAGTACCAATGGACTACCTTCCTTGGTGGATATTCTGGTGGGTATTATATTACCCGTGCGACGCCTTATGCGGCTTGTTCTGCCTGGGTTGCGGATGAAATGGCGTCGCACCCTGGTCATCCGGGCATTAACACTGTTTTGCTTTCTGTAACTATTAACGTCACGACCGGTACCTGTGATGTTCAGAACACTGTAAATGGAGTTTTTTACGGCGTTCCAGTCAGTAGGTCTGGTGACACCTGTTCTGGAGATTACAATTCGATAACAGGCGAGTGCAAACTGCCAGATGCTAATGAATGTACAAATACAGCTCGTCAGGATGGTGATAGTCAGCCAAAGACTTCCGACGCGGATGCCTGCCTTGCCCTTGAGCAAAAAGGCCCCCCTGAGTCATGCCCCAGCTCTTATGGCGGCAACCCTATAAACTTCGCAATCGGGAATAAATTTCAGTATGAGTCTGATTATAAAGGCTCCGGTAGCTCATTTCTGGAGTTTGCTCGTAGCTATAACAGCCTAGATGGCCTCTGGCGCCATAGTTATTCGACGCATTTGCGTATTGCCCAAGACGCGCAGTCTATTGCGTTGGTTATGGCTCATGGTCGAGAGTCCTTTTTCACCGTCAGTGGAAGCAGCGTAACAGCGAGCTCAGCCGATATAGGTGTACTGAACAAGGCTGGCACCGGCTGGGAGTTTTTATCCGCTAATAATGAGCGCTTTACTTTTGACTCTGCTGGCAAGTTGAATTCTTGGGGCGATGCTAACGGTAACACTCAGCAGATTGTCTACAATGGTAGCCAGGTTAGAGTCACCGATCACCTTGGTAACAGCTTGACCTTCACCCAGGATGACAAACATCAGCCGCTGACGCTGACTGCTCCTGGTGTGCAGATCACTTACGGCTATAACGCCAATAAGCGGCTTACTGCAGTGAACAAAACCCAGGGCGGTCAGACCATTCAGCGGCAGTTCCACTACGAAGACACTCGCAACGATGCCTTATTGACCGGCATCACCGATGAGCGCGGCGTGCGCTATGCGACGTGGAGCTATGACGACCAAGGACGTGCAATCTCCAGCGAGCACGCGGATGGTGCTGAGCGTATTACGGTTGAGTACAATAGTGATGGTAGTGCCTCGGTTACGAATGAGTTGGCCAAGGTTACTAACTACCAGTTCCAAACCATATTGGGCGTTAAACGCATTACCGCAATTGACGGTGAGCCTTCAGCCAACTGCCCCAACAGTAACTCCACGTTCACCTACGACGAACGTGGTCTGCTCGAAACCAAAACTGATAACAAAGGTCACCAAACAACCTACGACTACAACACCCGTGGCCTAGAGACGTCTCGCACTGAAGCCGCTGGTACACCGCAAGCGCGCACGATCACCACAGAGTGGCACCCCACGCTGTTTAAGCCTGTCACGGTTGTGGAGCCAGCTCGCACTAGCACCTATACCTACGACGCGCAGGGTCGGTTGTTAAGCCAGACTGCGCGGAACTGGAGCTATACCTACAACAGCCTTGGCTTGATCGAAACGGCCGATGGCCCACGCACTGATGTGCAGGGTGTCACCACCTACGCTTATGACGCCCAAGGCCATCTGACCACAGTCATCAACGCTCTTGGTCATATCACCCAGTTGTCCAATTTCGACAACTACGGCAACCCAAAGAGTGTGACTGACGCCAATGGTGAGCTGACCAGCCTGACCTACACCCCGCAAGGTTGGCTAGCCTCAGCCAGTACGGCAGGCAGCACGACCAGTTTTGAACACAATGCCGTTGGCCTGATTACCAAGATCACCCGTGGCGATGGCAGTTGGCTGAGTTACACCTGGGATGATGCACGCCGCCTGACTAAGATCACCAACAACCTTGGCGAAACTATCGAGTACAGCCTCGACGCCATGGGTAATCGTACCGCTCAGCGTCTCAAAGATGCTTCCAGCAGCCTTACCCAGCAGCAAACCTGGGTGTATGACGAGCTCGGTCGTTTACTGCGTTCGGTAGGTGCCGCTGGGCAGACCAGTGGCTATCAGTACGACCTCAACGACAACCCAACGGTTAGCACTAACCCCAAGCAGCACAGCAATACCCAAGCCTATGACGCCCTTGATCGACTCGTTAGCAATACAGACCCGCTCAATGGTGCAACCGCCTTGGCGTATGACGCCCAAGATAATCTGACCCAGGTGCAAGACCCGCGTGGTGTTACTACCCAGTACCAGTACGACGGCCTCGGAAACCTCACTAAGCAGATCAGCCCGGACAGTGGCACCACCACCTTTAGCCACGATGCCGCCGGTAATGTCATCAGCAAAACCGACGCCCGTGGCGTGGTTACCACCTACACCTATGACGCACTCAATCGCCTGACCGGTCGCCAGTATCCGGCCAGTCCAGTGCTTAACGTGCAGTACCACTACGATATGACGGCTAATGGTAATAAAGGCATTGGTCGTCTTACTGCCGTACAAGACGCCAGTGGTGTGCTCGGCTACAGCTATGACGAGCGTGGCAACCTGATCGGGCAACTGCGCTCGGTGGCCCTAAGCAGCGGTGATCACTACGACAGCCTTGGTTACGCCTATGACGGTGCCAACCAACTGGCCCGGATCGACTACCCGCAGGGCTTTAGCATCCTCTACCCACGCAATGCAGCTGGCCAAGTCAGCCAGGTGCAACTGCAAGTTGGTAGCGGTCAGCCAAGTGGTTTCGCCAGCAGCCTCAGCTACCTGCCGTTTGGCCCGCTGAAAAGTCTCACTTGGGCAAACGGTGTGAGCCTCAGCCGCAGCTATGACCAAGACTACCGCCTGACCGAACAAACGGTGGGCGGCTGGAACACCACCTACGGCTACGACGCCAACAGCAATATCACCACGCTAAACAGCAGCCTGATTGGTGACCTTAACTACAGCTATGACGCCCTAGACCGTCTGACGGCTGAACAACGTGCTGACCGCCAGCAAACATACAGCTACGACGAAGTGGGGAACCGCATAGGCAAAACAATCACGCCTATCGTTAATGGTGAAGCGCAGACGAGCACGCAGCAAACCTACCAGTACGCCAGCAACAGTAACCGCCTGGCTCAGATTGATGCGCAGACAGTTACCGCTGATGCTGCCGGTAACCTGGCTCAGGATCGCGCTAACCGTGAGCTGGTGTACGACGCACAGAACCGCCTCACCAGCATTAACATCAACGGCAGTCCCGTGGCCGAGTTCCGCTACAACGCTCTAGGCCAACGTAGCCATAAACGCAGTGCTCAAGGCATCACCACTTTCCTTTATGGGCCGGATGGTCAGCTATTAGGAGAGCAGCGTTTCAACAACCAAGGCAGCAAACTTAGCGCTCAATACTACATCTGGCTCGATAGCATGCCGCTGGGTGGCGTCAGCATCACCTTTGATTCCCAAGGTGGTATTGCCAGCAGTGAGCCGTTCTACTTGCACAGCGATCACCTCAACACACCACGTGTGGCCACCAATCAAGCCCAGCAGAGTGTTTGGGAATGGCAGTCGGATGCGTTCGGTGTTGGCTTGGCTAGCGGTAGTTTGGTAGTGAATCTGCGTTTTCCTGGACAGTACTTTGATCAGGAAAGTGGACTTCATTACAACTACTTCCGCGATTACGACCCCGAGACGGGGCGGTACGTCGAAAGCGATCCAATTGGACTGCAAGGTGGGCTGAACACATTTGGGTATGTAGGAGGCAATCCGATCAACCTCGATGATCCCTTCGGCTTGGCCCCGAGCATTAGTAAAATTAAAACTGCTTTAAAGAAAGTACATGAGGCTATGGGGGGGCGGCTTCCAAAGGGGGCACCCGGAAAGTTTGGTAGTCCCCAGGCTGGAGATAGTAAAAAGGGATATAGGCTTGATCCTCCACATGAAAACCGTCCAGATGGCGATCCGGAGCGCAACCCTCATATAAATTGGTGGGATTACACAAACGGAAAAAAAGGACGGGGTGGTAAGTCAGGAGTTGAGCCTATATTGGAAATTATACCGCTGTTTCTTCTGCCTCCTGGTTTTGAAGAAGCCTGTGAAGAAAACCCAGGCATGTTCGGCTGCCCAGTTGAAGAACCGCCATTTTGCTAAGGAGTGAGATTTGGACAGGTATAAAATTGACAATTTTATCAAGGACAACCCAAGCAGTGAGTTTCCCTGGTTTGAAACCATTGATGGTGATGCCCTTAACAACATAAAAGCAAAAGCTTTTGATGCTATTGAGAGAGAGTTAGGGCTTGAAGAGTGTGATTTCACCAGTAAATTTGAGGCAATAAAAAAAGGCGAGCTGTCAAAAAATGCTGGGGAAGATAACTTTAATTTAGAAGAGATAATCAGTGCTTTTGATTTAAAAGTACAAGAATTTGTATATGTAAACTGGCATAGGTTTGATCGCGTAGATAAGATAATGTTTTTGGATTTGTGTAAGTATTTTGACTACGTGTGGTATCCGGAAAGCGATGACATAGAAATATTTGATGAAGACTTAAGCTGGATGGTTTCCATTTCGCATGGGGGGCAGGTTTCACTAAAATACAAGTGATGCCGAATCAGCTCTTTCGTCAGATTGTAAAATCTGCAGAGCAGACTTATTCTGCGCTGCAGGTTTTCTCCTCGTTCCTATTACAGTTATCCCGCATTTTATTAACTAGCTTGCCGCTCAGAGTTTCGGGCTAGGACGACGGCCTATCCGCGTTGGCTGTATCAATTTCACCAGCAGGGCGTTCAGACTTTTTCGGTTCAAGGTGTCAGCTTAGGCCAGCAGGGTGTTCAAGTTAGTGCAGTCCCTACAAATGTAGGGGCCGGGAGATTTAATACGGTCTGCTGGTTTGAGTTGATACCCCGAACCGAAAAAGCCTGGTCACTCTGCTGCGAGTTGATCACCTCAGACAGGACTTAACCGAGCTATCTATTTATAGATTTGGAATGCGAGTGTTTTTCGTCTTCATGTACTAGGCTGTTTAACAGTGAGGAGTCTCACCGCGTGAGCATCTATATTCAATGAATGCCATTACGTGCCCTGGACTCAATTAATCGAAGCTGGTATCCGCGCTTTGTTGCAGAGCCTATATGCATATACGCAGATAAGCGCTTCGCTATACGCTGGAGGTCAGCACATGAAAAATATAAGCATTGAGGACGTAAATGATTTTCTAACACGAGCTGGAGAGCCAATACCTAGTACTTGTGAGGATGAGACCGCTGGAGTCGCGATGGCTCAGGAACTGTGCCCAGGAAAACCATACTGTTCAGTAAGGCAATGGGTTCTCGTCGACCTCGATATTTCAGATGACAAGAAAGCGTTAGTTACAGAGCAAGGGTTTCAGCCAATCCTTCTCTATGCCCACACTGTAGTCACAGATAGTGCTCGTCGATTCTCACCCGGCGACTGGGTTCGGAGTACGCTGCTGGTCGAGCTAAAGAATAACTATCTCTTTGAAACTAATAACAGTGTCTACATCCTTCTGGGTGCAGGAAGCAGGAAAATTGCAGCCCCAGATGTTGTGACCAGCATTTTTTAATGAGCTGCGGAGAGCTGCCAGATGACAATGCCCCACGAGCGGTCGCGCGCAATTGTGCAAACGCATGAGTTTCTGGAGCAGCTTTCACAGGATGGCTCCCAAAGCGAAGAGATTCGGAGAGTCGTGATTAACCTTCTCAGGCATTACCCAAGCAAAGATGAGGTGCTACTTCAGGGGCGGATTCAGGAAGGGCTGGCGGAAAAGTTTGGATACCCGCCGTTTCTCAGCTCTAAGCTTGAGTGACTCCGTTCGCGGTAGTCAGGCAGCATTGTTGTGCCTCGGCGAGCTAGTCCCGCATGGTTTGCAAGGCTTCAATGCCCATCAGCACTGCGGCTGGCGGCATGATTGGCACGGCGTGAATCTAGACTGGCGCAACTGGTCGAGGGAATGGGGCTGGGTCGTGCAGGCGCTCAGGCCGTTGTCAGCAGTCCTTTGTGAAGAAAAAGGCAGAGAGAGGCTGCATAGGGCGGCGAGTTGAGCGAGGATATTGCGCACCAACGCAATCCGGGGCGGGCAATGAGTAACATGAAGGAAGAGGGGCAGAAGCCCAGTCTTAAAGACCTGATTCTTGAGCAGAAACCAAGGGACGAAATCGAGCTGGAAGGTCAGCAGTTCGAGGTTATGCCGGTCACTGTGGGTCTGATGAAGAAGCTCTCTGCTCCTGACGCACAGGATGTCTTGGATAGAGATGTTGGTCTTCAGGCGCTTCGAGAAACGATTAACAGTGGTGGAAAAAGGGCCACTGACGTTCTACTCGACGCGCTAAGTGAAGCATCAAAGCAGCAGCTTGCTATGAGAGCTCTCGCCTCTAACGGGTTCGCGGGTGGAGGCAGTGATGCGCTCGCTGAGCTTGGGGCCACGCTAAAAGATCGCAAAAACCTGTTTGCCATGCCTGAGAGCTTGAACATAGGCAAAACAATGGCCGCCCAGTTAGAGGAAATTCAGCGAGCGAGCCGCTCTATCACGGACTTCACAAATCAACTTCGACCAGAGTTTAGCGTCGACCGCATTAAGTTCCTGGAAAGCCCCAGCATTCTGAAATCGTTGGACCTTAGCAACTCGCCTCAAGCCAGAGCTGCAGACGCGGCAGAGGCTGCGGAAGAGCTGATGAAGGACATGTTGGCAGCGCAGGGGTCGATGCTGAGGCATATGGGCGAGTTGGCTGATTCGCTCATTCAAGTGGCAATTCCTCAATGGCTTGATCAGATCAGATCGGCGGAGCAGGAGGCAAAAAAGTCAGCAGATCGGGCGAACAAAAGCCTGCTATGGGCTGTGCTTGCTGTGATCGTGTCCGTAGCCTGTACCGTGGGCACAGCCATTTTCGATTCGGTCCAGTCCGCTGGCGACGAGATTCAGTTCAAGACTCGGGCGGATGCTGTTGAGTCCTTGATGTACCAACAAATTGAGCAGAACTCGAAGCTGCTTGAGGCAATGCAGCAAGAGCGCGGCGAGCAGTTTGATCAGCTAAGCGCGATTCGAGATCAGGTAACGAAGTCGGCAGAGATACAGGAAAGCATCAGCGCGAGCTTGAGTAAGCCGCCTGCTGCGCCGGGCAAGGAGAACGAAGCCGAGCAGGTTCCGCAGAAGAAAGATTGACGACCTTGCGCCGCTTTGGTAATCCCCCCTGAAATCAGTACTCGTCAGAAGTAGAATTTTCTCCTAATCGGATCAAGGAAATTTTGCGTGAAGACATCGCGTTTTTCGGACAGCCAGATCATCGCCATCCTCAAGCAGGCCGA
>Ga0315319_10000009_pt1 | contig 194229 bp, 198 predicted proteins | sample M1500m3416metaG_FD_203463 | JGI IMG/M metagenome (GOLD analysis project Ga0315319, IMG submission 203463) | Ammonia-oxidizing marine archaeal communities from Monterey Bay, California, United States - M1 500m 3416 | ecosystem: Environmental > Aquatic > Marine > Intertidal zone | place: USA... | reverse complement strand
TGTGAGGGTGAGAAGCGCCCGCATACACTTTCAGCTTACGATACATGTCGCGACCCAGCGGGTTCTTAGGCAGCATGCCTTTAACCGCGGTCTCGATCACGCGCTCAGGGGCTTTAGCGATCAGCTTTTCGAAGTTGATCGACTTAATGCCGCCCGGGAAACCGGAGTGGGAGTAGTACATCTTGTCAGTGGTCTTGGCACCGGTAACGCGAATCTGCTCAGCGTTGATGATCACGATGTAGTCACCGGTATCAACGTGCGGAGTGTACTCAGGCTTGTGCTTGCCACGCAGACGGCTTGCAACTTCGGTAGCCAGACGACCCAGGGTCTGACCTGCAGCGTCGACGACAAACCAGTCGCGCTTAACTGTTTCCGGTTTAGCAGTAAAAGTTTTCATTCTTTATAGCCTCAGGGGCCGCCCTGATAAATAAGACGGCGGATCTTACTGAATAGTGCGTACTTTGACAAGTCAAAGGCAGCCGAAAACAGGCGCTATCGGGGGCTCGGGTCAGCGCGTCCGTAATACGGCAAGATTCTTCGGCAGGCGGCGCATCACTTCCACTGCAGAAAGAGGTGCGCAATTATCCAGATTGCGCAGAAAATATCAACACGATTATGCACACCCACCACAAAGGAGCATTCAATGGATTACCGCCAACTTGGCCGCACCGATCTCAATGTCAGCAGCATCTGCCTGGGCAGCATGACCTGGGGTGAGCAGAACACGGCTCAAGAGGGCCAGGCGCAGATTGAGCGCGCCAAAGCTTATGGGGTGAATTTTCTCGATACTGCCGAGATGTACCCGGTCCCGCCACGCGCCGAGACCTACAGCAAGACCGAGCAGATCATTGGCGACTACTTCAAGCAGCGCGGCGATCGGGCCGATTGGGTGCTGGCGAGCAAGATTGCCGGCCCCGGTAATGGCATCAACTACATCCGTGACGGCCAGCTCAAGCACAACCGCGCGCATATAGTGGAAGCCCTGGATGCCAGCCTCAAGCGCCTGCAAACCGACTGGATCGACCTGTATCAACTGCACTGGCCAGAACGCCCCACCAACTATTTCGGCCAGCTCGGCTATCGCCATCAGGACAGCGACTTCACCCCCATAGAAGAAACCCTGGAGGCGCTAGATGAGCAGGTCAAGGCGGGCAAGATTCGTTATATCGGCCTGTCCAACGAAACCCCTTGGGGCACCATGAAATTCCTGCAGCTGGCCGAAAAGCGTGGCTGGCCGCGCAGCGTGTCGATTCAAAACCCCTACAACCTGCTCAACCGCAGTTTTGAGGTCGGCCTTGCTGAAATCGCCATACGTGAGCAGTGCGGCCTGCTGGCTTACTCGCCACTGGCCTTCGGCATGCTCAGCGGTAAGTACGCGAATGGCGCGCGGCCAGCGAATGCACGTATCAGCCTGTTTAGCCGCTTTTCCCGTTACACCAATGCGCAAGCAGAGGCGGCCTGCGCCCGTTACGTCGCCCTCGCCCGCGAACACGGCCTGGACCCGGCGCAGATGGCCCTGGCCTTTGTTACAGCTCAACCCTTCGTCACCAGCAACATCATCGGCGCCACCAGCCTGGAGCAACTGGATAGCAACCTGGCCAGCACAGAGCTCAAACTCAGCGCCGAGGTGCTGGCTGGCATCGAAGCCATCCATAAAGACCACCCCAACCCGGCCCCCTGAGCGCAACGCAGCAGCAAAAAGCCCGGCAATTGCCGGGCTTTTTGGTACAACCGCCGCTCAGAGCGAGCGTGCAATAATCTCTTTCATGATCTCATTGGTGCCGGCATAGATACGCTGCACCCGCGCATCGGCCCAGGCCCGAGCCACCGGGTATTCCCACATATAACCGTAACCACCGTGCAGTTGCACGCACTCATCGAGCACCTTGCACTGCAGATCAGTGCCCCAGTACTTGAGCATCGCCGCGGTTGGCACATCCAGCTTGCCCTGCAAGTGCAACTCCAGGCAGCGGTCGACAAACACGCGGCCAATCTGAATTTCGGTGGCCATTTCCGCCAGCTTGAAACGGGTGTTCTGGAAATCCGCCACCGCCTTGCCAAACGCCTTGCGCTCACGGGTGTACTCCAGGGTCCACTGCAATGCGGCCTCGGCCGATGACAGCGCGCCAATACCGACGGTCAAACGCTCCTGTGGCAACTCCTGCATCAGGTACGCAAAGCCCATACCGGCTTGTCCCAGCAGGTTTTCCTTGGGCACACGCACGTCCTGAAAGAACAGCTCGGAGGTGTCCTGAGCCTTCATACCGACTTTTTCCAAGCGCTTGCCCTTGGAGAACCCCGGGGTATTGGCCTCAACCAGGAACAGGCTGGTGCCCTTGGCGCCCGCTTTCGGATCGGTCTTGGCCACCACTATCACCAGATCAGCCAGCCAGCCATTGGTAATAAAGGTCTTCGAACCGTTGATCACGTACTCGTCGCCATCCAGCACCGCAGTGGTTTTCACGCCTTGCAGGTCAGAACCCGCACCGGGCTCGGTCATGGCAATGGCCGTGACCATCTCACCAGACACCAGCTTGGGCAGATAATGCTGCTTCTGCGCTTCGCTGCCATAATGCAGGATGTAAGGCGCGACGATGTCCGAATGCAGCGAGAAGCCAATGCCAGTCAGCCCCAGGCGACCGACTTCCTCAATCACCACGGTGCTGTAAAGAAAGTCTGCGGCCATGCCGCCATATTCCTCTGGCAGATGCGAGCAGAGCATGCCGGCCTCCCCCGCCTTGTTCCACAGCGCACGGTCGATGTGACCATCCTTCTCCCATTGAGCATGAAACGGCACGGCTTCCTGCTCAAGGAACCTGCGCACGCTGTTACGGAACTGCTCGTGCTCAGAGCTGAAAATCGTTCTTGGGATCATGACAACACCTGTTTGCTGGGGTGATTTAAAAGTGGCCTCGACTTTAGCCAAGCAAACGCTTGGTCACACTGGACACAAACGCCAAAAAATAAGACGATCCAGCCAGCTCATGACCACTTAGCCTTAAATAAGAACAATATCTATGCCAATCCAGCCCCCCCTGCCCCTGCACCGCGTCAGTATTCTTGCCACTGAAGGCGTGTTCGCCTCGACACTGATGCAAGCCAAAGACTTCTTCCACATGGCCAGCCTGCGCTTTGGCAAGCAACAGGGCCTGGGCCTGCAGCCAACCTTCGAAATCCATCTGGTCAGCCCCGACGGTCAGCCGGTACGCAGCTTCAGCGACGTGCAAATCCCGGTCGACGGCGCACTGGCGGATGCTGACGTGATCATCCTGCCCGCCTTCTGGGACGATTTCGACGCGCTCTGCCAGCGCCACCCGCAGGTGCTCACCTGGCTGCAACAACGCCACGCCGCCGGCAGTGCAATTTGCGGCGAGGCCACCGGGGTGTTCTGGATGGCTCAGGCCGGCCTGCTCGACGGCAAGGAGGCGACCACCTACTGGCGCTTCTTCAACGAATTCGCCGAACGTTTCCCCAAGGTGCTGCTGAACCAGGAAAAACACCTGTCGGATGCCGACAACCTGTACTGCGCCGGCGGCACCACGTCGGCCTGCGATCTGTATATCTATCTGATTGAGCGTTTCTGCGGAGCCAATGTGGCTCAGGGTGTGGCCCGCGACATTCTTTACGAGGTGCAGCGCAACTACGCACCTGGACGCATCGGTTTTGGCGGACAGAAGCTGCATCACGACATGACTATTCTGCAAATCCAGCAGTGGCTGGAAGATCACTTCGCCGACAAGTTCCGTTTCGAGGACGTGGCCCGCGAGCACGGCATGAGCATCCGCAACTTTATGCGCCGCTTCCAGACCGCTACTGGCGACAAGCCCCTGCACTACCTGCAACGTCTGCGCATCGAAACCGCCAAGAGCCTGCTTAGCGCCACGCGCAAGAGCATCAAGACCATCAGCTATGAAGTGGGTTACGACGACGCCAGCTTCTTTGCCCGGCTGTTTCGTCAGCACACAGAACTGTCACCCAACCAGTACCGCCGGCAGTTCCAGCACAAGGACAGCCATGCCTGATGCGCCGCGGGCGCGGGCCGCAGCGGCTTAAAAGCGGCGCCACTCATCCTTGGATGGGTAGGCGCCAGAGATTGGCACTTTATGATCAGACGACCCCTTGCGGGACTACCTAAAACAACAATCAGGTCATCGCCATGCGCCGCCTATTTTTTGCCTTACTCGCCGCCTGCAGCTTCAGCGCTGTGGCAGCCGATCATTGGAAACCCTTCCCCTACGACCAAAGTGCCTACGACTACAGCGGCGACAAACTGCGCCAAGCCTGGCCGCAGCTGACCCGAGGCTTTGGCGACGACTACCCATTCCCGGACGCTGACTGGGTGGTGAGCATGGCCACCACCTACCCCAAGGCTCTGGAGCTGACCGTTACGGGTAACACCGGTTTCACGGGCAAACCCGAAGAGGCCGAGCGATACGCCGCCAAGCTGCAAGACGTGTGGCGCCTGATGTTTCGCGGCGACTTTGCCGAGGCCAAGCAGCAGGGCCTGGCGCTCGGCGTCGGCGGGCAGATTCCGGCCATGTTCGCGCAAGTGATCTACGCCATGTTTCTGGTGCCGAATCAGGACGAAAAACATCGATTGCTGGAAGAAGTGATCAGCTACACCGCCCAGGCCGGCGACCTGGTCAAAGCCGATACCGTGGCCCAGTTCGGCAGCGTGTATGCCAAGGCACGCCTGGGTGAAGAACTGTCGGTACCGGTGGTGCTCAAGCGCGGTTACACCTCGCAGATCCCTGAAGAGCTGAAAGCACTGCTCGCCAAGCACCCGCAACAGCCTTTTGCCCTGGCCCTGTACGGCGGTTATGAGGCCGGAGTCATCCGCAAGGTCGGCAAAATGGTCGGGCGCATGACTTATGGGGTGAGCGCCGACAATATGGAGAAATACTTCAGCCGTAGCTTCCAGGCCCAGGACAACCTGCCCATCGGTCACTACGAATACGCCAACGCCCTCACCTATGTATATGGCGACGACGAGCAGGCAAAGGCCCTGCAACACCTGAAGCGCGCCGTGGCGATCAAACCGATCAACGCCATGGAAGCGCTGGAAGTGGCTCACGCAAAGAAGATGCTCGCCCAATACGAGCAGAAACTGGCGCGCAACTAAGCTCACTGCAACGCAAAAGGCTGCCAACCGGCAGCCTTTTTCTTACCCGCACACAGGGCTCAGGGTTTGTTGCGCTCCAGCGGTTCAAGCTGGGCCCACAGTGCCTGCGCCTCCTCGCTCAAGCTGGCGTAACTACGAATGTCGCCGTTGCGTTGAGCGAGCATGGCCTCTTCCAACTTGGCGCTGTATTGCTTGCGCAGCTTTTTTGCGGGATCGCTTTTAAACAAACCGAACATGCTGTGTGCCTCTGTCGACCAAGAGCCCTAGATAGGTGCGTGTTCAGCTTAAACGAGCCAGATAGCGGATTTGCGGCACAGATGTAACAAGCCGATAAAAACCCCTCAAACGCAGGCGTGGTCGCGGATTTTCTGTAATGCCTGCGCGATCTTCGCCGCTGGCACGCGCTGCAGGCCGCACAGCAGGTCATGGGAAACCTCAGCGAGGCCATGGCGCTCACGCAACAACGCGGCCATAAAGCAGGTCAGGTTGGCCGCCATTTCCGCATCGGCCAGGGCCCGGTGCGCTTTACCGGTGTCCGGCAAACCGATCCACTGGTTGAGATGACCCAGTTTATGGCTGGGCGCCAGAGGTAACAGCCGCCGTGCGAGCAACAATGAACAGGCAAATGGCTGCGCACGCTGACGGCTGATCAGCGCCAGCTCGGCGTCCCAAAACTTCTGATCAAAACTGGCGTTATGCGCCAGCAGTGGGCGCTCACCGACAAACTCAGCCACTTCCTGCATCACCTGTGCGGCGGGCGGCGCGCTGCGCAACATGGCGTTGCTGATGCCAGTGAGCTGCTCGATAAACGGCGGCACCCAGGCCCCGCTGTTCATCAGGCTCTGATAGCGGGCAACAATCTGTCCACCCTCGACAATCACTACGCCGATCTCGGTGGCGCGCGCCTGTTGGGCCGGGGACAAACCGGTGGTTTCAAAATCGAGAACGGCAATTGAATCGGCAAGCATCGGTCAACTTCTCAACAACAGGGCGCCGTCGATCGGCACATAGCGACTGGCCGCACGCACCAACGATTGCGCGGTCAGCCCCGGCACACCGTAGGCCACCGCCTCGACCCCATAACTGCTGCGGATCTTGTCCAGCAGCAGGTCGAAATCGCCGTCACCGGAGGCCAACACCACTTCATCGACACGCGGCGCGGCATCCATGATGTCGATGGTGATGCCGACATCCCAGTCACCTTTAGCCGAGCCGTCGCTGCGCTGGATAAAGGGTTTGAGCTTTACGGTAAAACCGAGGTTACGCAGGATCTGCTGAAACTGTTGCTGCTTGTGATCACCCCGGTCGATGGCATAGGCATACGCCTCGACAATCTGCCCGTGCTGGCTGATATCGGCCCACAAGGCTGCGTAATTGAAATGGCACCCATAGGCCTGGCGCACGGTGTAATAGAGGTTCTGTACATCGGCGAATACGGCGATCTTCTTCACCGGCAATCCTCATCATGCGGCTAACGGGCAGAAAGCCCACAGCTGAAAGTCAGGGCGCAGTATGCCAGCCAACAGCCGGGCTTGGTCGAAATGCATCCCCATCGACGCCCCGTACTGCTAATGACCCAGGTGCAACAGAAGATCCGCGCCATCAGCACGCTGCGAACAGCTCTGACGCCGAAAAGCCCTCGCCCAGCCACTGAAGTGACGGGGCAGTACCCATGAGCCACGGCTAAGCGGGGTGATGACTATGCTGTTATTGGGTGGGGGCAACTGGATCGGCTAGAGTGCGCCCCTGAACTTGAGTGCGACCGTGCCGATGAATCTGTTCCCTGTACTGCGTGACGCCTGCTACTTCTTCAGCCACAACCTGGCGGCAATTGCACGCCTGTGCCTGCCGCTGATCGTGCTTGAAGGGCTGCTGCTGCAACTGGTAAGCAACCTGGTGACGAGCGAATCAGTCACCCTGTGGCGCCTGCTCGCCGGCTTGTTGTTCTACCCGCTGTACAGCGCCGCCCTGATCCTGTTTCTCGATGCACGCAGCAACGGCCAGCAACCACAAACCCGCGACCTGCTCGCTGCCGGCCTGCGCCTGTGGCCAAGCTTTGCCCTGCTGGCCGGGCTCAACACTCTGGCGATTCTGCTCGGCGCCTCGCTCTTCGTGCTGCCTGGGTTGTGGCTGATGGTCAAACTGGCCTTTGCCGAGTACCTGCTGGTACTGCGCGGGCTCAACCCACTGCAGGCCTTGCATACCAGCTTCGATATGAGCACCGGCTATTTCTGGCCGATGCTTGGCTGCATTCTGATTGTCATGCTGCCTCTATGGTTGCTGGATGGCTGGAGCCAAACCAACCCGGCGATTACCGGCAGCGCGCTGGTGAGCCTGCTGCTGGACTGCATCGGGCGCTTTCTCCAACTATTCTCAACTGTCGTGTTATTTCGCTTATTTATGCTGCGCAGCACCCAGCCAGACGTCGAGTGAAGCCAGCGACACCCAAGGAGGACGGTCCATGGCTGACGCCAACCCCAGCATCCTGTCGCACATCTCCATCGGCACTAACCAGTTCGACCAGGCTACGGCCTTCTACGATCAGGTCCTCGCCACCCTCGGCTGCAAACGCGTACTGGCCCACCCCGGCGCCGTGGCCTACGGCCGTGAATACCCCGAGTTCTGGGTACAAACGCCCATCAACGGCAAGCCAGCAAGCATTGGCAACGGCAGCCATTTCGGCTTTGTCGCACCCAACAAGGCAGCGGTGCATGCGTTCTTCCATGCCGCCCTGGAAGCCGGGGCCAGCGATGAGGGCGCGCCGGGGCCACGAGCCGAGTATGGCGAGCCCTACTACGGCTGCTTTGTCCGCGATCTGGATGGACACAAGATCGAGGCAGCGTTCTGGGACATGGAGATGATCTACGAGGTGTATATCGAGTCGCACGAACCCTGATGAAGGCTACGGCGCAGCAGATTGATAGCGCAGCGCCGCTGCAGCGACCCAGCCCTCTGCCTGCATGTGGGCCAGGGCCTGGCTTACCTGCTGGTATTGCACCTGTAAGCCGCGCCGACGGGAGAAGCCGATGTACAGGTCTGTACGCGCCTCTGGCTGAAACACAGCCTTGGCAATACGCCCGCGCCAGCGCGCATCACGTAACTCGTAATCGACCTGGCAATCGGTGCCGATCACCGCTTGCAGACGACCGCGCACCAGCATTTCCAGAAGCTGGCTCTCGCTGTTGACCGCGGTTTTGCGCAGCTGTTGATCCGAGTCAAAGGGTTCGAAGTACGCCGACTCCAACACATAACCAATACTCAGCTCAGCCAGTTGACTGTAACGCTGCAGCGCCTTGGCCGCGGCAGGCGCAGCATAGAAGCGTGGTGCACAGGCGTAGTAAGGCTGCTCCAGGTAATCGATATAGCGCTCACGCTCCGGGGTCTTCGCCAGCCCGATCATCAGGTCGGCCTTACCCTGCTGCAACGCCGCCAGACCACGCGCCCAGGGTGCGCGTTGCACCTCAAAGCGCAGCCCGGTGCGCTGGCTAAGCTGCTCAAGCACATCGATATCCAGCCCACTCAGGGCACCCTCGGCATTCTGCATCCGAAACGGCGGCCAGAGATCCGTCATCACCAGCAGCGCAGGTGGCTCTGCAGCGCTCAGCGGCCGGCCCAGCAACAGCAGTAGACCGAGCCAGAAACAACGCATCAGGAACGTCCTGCACGCTGCGGCTTCAAGCCGGACAGGCGGGGCAACAACACCCGCTCGAACACCCGCGGGAAGAACCGCGCCAATACCCGGGCCCGCCAGTCGACATTCGACAGCACCAGCAGGCGACGGCGCTTCAAGGCACCGTGGTAAATGGCCTCGGCGACATCTTGTGGTGAGGCCACTTTGCTCATTGCCAGAGGCGGCTGCGCAGCCACCGAACCATCACCGACCAGGGCATTTTTACGCAGATCGGTTGCGGTAAAGCCGGGGCACACCAGCATCACGTTGACCCCTGAGCCCTTGAGTTCATAGCGCAGGGTTTCAAACAAACCATGCAGCGCGTGTTTGCTGGCGTTGTAGGCACTGCGATAGAGCAGTGGCGCGAAACCTGACAGCGAACTGAGCACGATAATCTGCCCGCCGCGTGCCAGCAGGCTGGGCAAGGCAGCCTTGGTGCAATGCAGTGCGCCAAAATAATTAACCGCCATGACGCGCTGAAACACCGCCAACTCGGTGTCGGCAAAACTGCTGCGATGGGTAATACCGGCATTGTTGACCAGCACGTCGATACCGCCAAAACGCTCGACGGTCAGCGCCATTGCCCGCTCGACAGCGGCAGCATCGGCTACATCGCACAGCACACCCAGCGCCTCGGCGTTATGGTGGTCAGCCAGGTGTTGCACCAGGCTGTCGAGCGCCTGCTGCTGCAGGTCGAATATCACCAAGCGCGCCCCCGCCTGCGCCAAGCGCACGGCCAAGGCCCGGCCGATGCCGGCGCAGCCGCCTGTAATCAGCACCACTTTGCGGTCAAACACTTTGTTGGCGAACACTTTGCGGTACATAGCCGGCCCCGACCCCACTGCTGCAAATGGCGTTACTACAACCTGTTATGGCTGCCATCGCAACAAGGGGGCGTCTGCGTATGCTTACAGCCACAAAAGTACAGGGTTGCATCCTCCGCGGCGTGATACTTCAACGGGGTAAAACCGCTGCCTTTATGCTGCCCGTCGCAGAGCGGCTGCGAGGCGCTGCGCCCGCAGCGGCACCAGAAATAATCCGTGCCGGCCTCGACCTCAACCGCATAAGGGCTGCGCTGGGCAATCGTTGGCGTGGTCATGCGTCCTCCCGAGTATCCGAGCTCATGCGCTGCAATACCGGTGACGGCATGCACCTGCGACCGGCTGATTAGTCCAGCATAGCCCAGCCTTGCAGTGGCCTTGCCTGGCCTGAGTAAGCCCGAGATGACCGGCGCCGGCGAGTGCTGCTGAACGACGCTTTTCAGCGTACCGCTGGACAAAACAGCGGACAGTTAGCCATGCTCGGCAATGTGACACTTTAATAACGAAAAGACGGCAGATAGCCGCAGAACGTACCCACTTGATGCCACGATCTTTCTGCCTCGCACTGATCGCCGCGCTGTTTTGCGGGCTCAGTCACGCCACCACCAACGACCCGCGGCCGCTGGTGCATGTGGGTTATTACGAATTCCCCCCTTACTCCTACACCGACAGCCAGGGTCAGCCTCAGGGCGCCATTCTGCATCTGAGCAAACGCCTGCTGGAACACGCCGGCTACAGCGCCGAGTTGCGCTCCTACCCCAGCGCACGGCTGTATAACGCCCTGCAGGATGGCAGCGTGCAGGTTTGGCCTGGCGCACCGGGCAAAGTGGAGTTGCGCGAGCACACCCTGGAGACGCGCACCCTGCTCGGCGAGATCGTGCTCAATCTGTATTTTCGCCGCGACACCCTGATGCCGCGCTTACCCGAAGACCTCAAGGGTCGCGGGGTGATCATGATCACGGGTTATACCTACTGGCACTCGATCAACCAGATGCTAACCGACCCACAACTGGCGGTGCAGCAACACCGCACCGCCACCCATACCGCCGCCCTGGAAATGCTCCAGCGGCGCCGCGCCGACTTTCTCATCGACTACCAGACCCCCGTGGAGTTGGCGCGCAGGCGCCTGGGCATGGCCGAGCTGCCGTTTGTCCAGCTGCAACGCATTCCGCTAAAACTGATCGTTTCCAGTCATGCACCTGGTGCTGCAGCACTGCGTGATGCGCTGGATCGGGCCTATGCCGAACTGCAGGCAGCAGGCGAAGATCTGCGCCTGCCTTGAGAATCTACTTGCGCGGTTTAGCCCGCGCAGTGGGCTCGGCGATCAACGGATCATCCGGCCAATAATGCTTCGGATAGCGGCCCTTGAGGTCTTTCTTCACCTCGGCATAGGTGCTGCGCCAGAAGTTGGCCAGGTCCTGGGTCACCTGCACCGGCCGCCGCGCTGGTGACAGCAGATGCAACTTGACCACCTGACGACCGCCGGCAATGCGCGGCGTATCAGCCAGGCCAAACAACTCCTGCAGACGCACCGCCAATACCGGCGGCTGTTCGTGGTAATCCAGGCTGATACGCGAACCGGAAGGCACCTGCACGCTGCGCGGTGCAAGCTCATCCAGACGCTGTGGCAGCGGCCAGGGCAGCAGACCGTGAAGAATGCCGGACAGCTCCAGGCTGGCGAAATGACTGAGTCGGCTCACCTTATCAAGATAGGGCTGCAGCCAGCTCTCCAGGGTCGCCAGCAAGGCCGCATCACTGACATCCGGCCAGTCACTGGCGTCCTTGCTGGCCAGATCCAGGGTGCGCAGCAACGCCACACGTGCCTGCCACTGGCGCAGTTCCGGCGTCCAGGGCAGCAGCGCCAGCCCCTTGCGCCGCACCAGGCCGAGCATGGCGCGACTGCGCTGTTGCGCATCGAGCCCGCTCAGTGCCTCGCGCGCCAGCACCAACTCGCCAACCTTGCGCTGACGCTCGGCGCGCAGAGCACCTTCACGCTCATCCCAGTCCAGCACCTCCAGGCTGCTGACCTGTTCGGCCAGCACACCTTCGAACAACTGTGGCTCTAATTCGGCAGCCAGATAAATCCGCTCTTCACGCTGCCCCTGGCGGCTACCCAAATCGGCCACCACCAACCAGGCGTGCTTCATCAAGCCATCGGCCTCGGCAAACAACGCCGCACGGCCATTGGCCAGACGATACTCCGCCCCTCCGGCACGGCGCTGCTGGGCGACTCGGTCCGGATAGGCGAAAGCCAGCAGGCAACCCAGCCAGCGCGGGTGCTCTGGGTCACTGACGGCCTGCGGGCTGGGGCGGCGCTTGAGGTAGCCCTGAAACTGCCGCGCCAGCTGCCGGGCCCGTTGCACACCGCCCTGACTGCCTCGCCCACCGCGCGTTTCACCGGCCAGCAGGGACAGGCGACTGTGCAGGTCGGCGCCCGCACCACGCAAAACGTCACGCTCACCGAGCAGCGCCGCCAGGTCGCAGGCCAGCTCGCCCAATCCCAGCTCGTGGCCACGCAGCAGCAGATGGGCGATACGCGGGTGGGTCGGTAGCTCGGCCATCGCCTGGCCATGCGCCGTCAGCCCGCCCTGAGCGTCCACCGCACCCAGGCGCACCAGCAACTCCAGAGCCTGGGCATAGGCGGCAGCAGGCGGCGGGTCGAGCCAGACCAGCTCGCCCGGTTGCACACCCCAGCGCACCAATTGCAAGGCCATGCCGGCCAGGTCAGCCTGGAGCATTTCCGCCGCGCCGTAGGCGGCCAACTGCTCATGTTGCGCCTGTGACCACAGGCGATAACACACCCCGGGCTGTAAACGCCCGGCGCGGCCAGCACGCTGAGTGGCCGAGGCCCGCGAGATGCGCTGGGTATGCAGGCGAGTCATGCCACTGTTCGGGTCGAAACACGGTACGCGCACCAAACCGGCATCCACCACGACTCGCACCCCATCAATGGTCAGGCTGGTCTCGGCAATATTGGTCGCCAGCACCACCTTGCGCAGCCCCGCTGGAGCCGGCTCGATCGCCGCACGCTGGGCGTTGAGATCAAGCTCGCCATGCAGCGGGCAGAGCAGAATATCCCTGCGCCCAGCCAGGGATTCAGCCAGCTGCTCAGCCACCCGACGAATCTCTGCCTGCCCCGGCAAAAACACCAGCAAACTGCCCGGCTCCTCGTCCAGCGCCTGCAACACCGCTTGCACCACCCGCGGCTCCAGCCATTCGCCCGCTTGAAATGGCGCGCCCCAACGCTGCTCCACCGGGAACATGCGCCCCTCGCAGCGCAGCACCGGGGCATCATCGAGCAAGGCCGCCAGGCGCTCGCCTTGCAGGGTCGCCGACATCAACAGCACCTTGAGCGGCGGCTCGCCACTGTCCGCCGCCCGAAACATCGCCCGGCCATTCAGGCACAGGGCCAGGGCCAGATCCGCATCCAAATTGCGCTCGTGGTACTCGTCAAAAATAACCAGACCGACACCTTCCAGCGCCGGATCGTCCTGCAGACGGCGGGCGAGAATACCCTCGGTGACCACCTCGATACGGGTGCGCGGGCCAATCTTGCTGTCCAGGCGAATACGGTAGCCAACGGTTTCCCCCACCGCCTCGCCCAGCTCGCTGGCCAGGCGCTCGGCCGCCGCCCGCGCAGCCAGCCGCCGCGGCTCAAGCATGATGATCGACTGCCCGGCCAACCAGGGCAGCGTGAGCAGCGCCAGTGGCACGCGGGTGGTCTTGCCGGCGCCGGGCGGTGCTTCCAGCACCGCCTCGTCACGCCTGGCGAGCGCCTGGCACAATGCCGGCAAAAGCACATCAATAGGCAGGGTATTCATGGGTACTCCAATCGGGGCGGCGATTATAACGGCGAACCCGAGGTCTATTTGCGCGGTCTTAACCTGGCGTAGCGCTATTGCCATGACGGGATTGCTATAGTTGCGCCACTTTTTTCAGGAGATGCTCAATGCGTACACCCCACCGCGTGATCGGCGGCATTCTCGCCGCAGCCCTGCTGACCCAACTGAGTGCGTGCGGCACGCTGTTCTACCCAGAGCGCCGTGGTCAGATCGAAGGACGCATCGACCCGCTTGTTGCGGGATTAAATGCCATCGGCATTCTCTTCTATGTGCTGCCCGGTCTGATCGCCTTCGGCGTCGACTTCGCCACTGGCGCAATCTATCTGCCCGACGGCCAGACCGCCCAGGTTGATCCGTTAGACCTCAAGCACGTAGTCGATGCCGACGGCAATGTCGATCCGCACAAACTGAAAGCCCTGATCGAAGTACAAACCGGCCACAGCCTGCCGCTCGACGACCCGCGCCTGATCCGTCACAGCGGCAACGTCGAACAGCTGGCCGCCTATGGTTTGCGTCCGGCCGCCTGAATCTGCCAACACGCCCGAGCCAGCGCCACAATTGCTACTCGGGCTATGGTTAGCAGGGAGCCCCTCCTTTAACCCTGCCATGGACGCCTCGTGAGCCTACTGCCGCACCATGCCAGGCTGATGCGCCTGGCCACCTTTGCCGCGTTGACGGTGGCCCTCAGCCTGGCCTTGGCAAAAGCCATCGCCTGGTGGCTGAGCGGTTCGGTCAGCCTACTGGCCGGGCTTACCGACTCACTGCTCGACAGTGCCGCCTCGCTGCTCAACCTGATTGCCGTGCACTACGCCCTGCGCCCTGCCGATGATGACCATCGCTATGGCCACGGCAAGGCAGAAGCCTTGGCCGGGCTTGGCCAGGCGCTGTTTATCGGGGCCAGCGCCCTGCTGGTCGGCAGCCATGCCATTGAACGCCTGCACAACCCGCAACCCTTGGGTGCGGCTGCACTGGGCATTGCGGTGATGCTGCTGTCACTCGCCATGACCATCGCCCTGCTGCTGTTCCAGCGCCATGTGGTCAAGCTCACCGGCTCCACGGCAATCCGCGCCGACTCGCTGCATTACCGCTCCGACCTGCTGCTCAACAGCGGCATTCTCCTGGCCCTGCTGCTAACCCGCTATGGCTGGCAACAGCTGGACGCAATCTTCGGTATCGGCATTGCCGTGTATATCTTCTGGAGCGCCCTGAGCATCGTGCGCGAAGCAGTGGCGGTATTGATGGACGAGGAACTGGCCACAGACGTCAGCGAGCATATGCACGCGCTGGCCTGCGGCGTACCCGGCGTGCTCGGTGCACACGACCTGCGCACCCGGGTTTCCGGCACCCGCTGGTTCGTCCAGCTGCACCTGGAATTGCCCGGTGAGTTGCCGCTATCCGCCGCACACCGCCTCTGCGAGCAGGTGGAACAGGCAATCCAGGCGGAGTATCCGCAGGCCGAGGTGCTGGTACACGCCGACCCTAGCGAGGTGGTCAAGCGCTGAGCCGCAACAGCCCAGCGCAACCCAGTTGCTTCACCTGGCACTCGCCTGCGCAGGTCAGCTGAACGAGCAACCCACCTCGCCCAGGCCGGCCACCTGAAAGCACAACTGATCGCCCCGGGCGACCTCGGCAATCGACGCCTGCGTACCCGTCAGCAGCACATCGCCGGCACGCAGCGGCTGGCCACGCGCGGCCAGCTTGCGCACCAGCCAGAATGCCGTGGCCAGTACCTCATCCAGCGAAATGGCCACATTGGCCCGCAGCGGCTGACCATTGCACAGCAGCGTGCCGAGTAACCTCTGCCCGTTCAACTGCGCCAACGGCGTCGGCTGACTGCCCAGCACATACAAGCCGGCAGACAGGTTGTCGGCGACCGCATCAAGCAAGGTCAGTTGCCAACCGACGATGGCTGAATCGTTGATCTCCAGCGCCGGCACCACTCCAGCGATACTGCTCAGCAACTGCTCCTGGCTGATCTCGCCAGTCGGTAGATCCGCACCTAACAGCAGTGCCAGTTCGATCTCGACCTTCGGCTGCAACAGGCGCTCCCAGGCAATAACTTCACCCGAATGGCAGGCACTGTCGGCGAACAGCCAGCCATACAGCGGCTCCTCGACCTTGAGCGCCGCACGCAATGCCGCCGAGGTCAACCCAGCCTTGGCCCCGCTCAGCTGACGCCCCTGGGTCAGGGCCTGCTGCATGCCGATTGCCTGCACCTGATAGGCCTCGCCTAGGCTGGCTAGGGCGAAGCCTTCGCTGACCCGCGCCCTCGGCTGACGCTGCTGGCGCGCCGCAGCCAGGCTGGCGGCTGCAGCCTGCAAGCGCGCATCGGTGGTGGCGTGCTCACTCATCGGCTGGGCACCTCGCCAACCACGGTGGTGCGGAACATCTCGCGGCGCATGCCGTGGTAGTCGGCCACCGGCATATGCCAGGTGCTGCGGTTGTCCCAGATGGCCAAAGTACCCTGGCGCCAGCGCATGCGACAGGTGAAGGCCTCGGTGGTCGCCAGCTTGAACAGATAATCCAGCAGCGGTCGCGCCTCATCCGGGCGCAGACCTTTGATGCCCGAGGTGTAGGCCGGGTTGATAAACAGCACCTTCTTCCCGGTTTCCGGGTGACGGGTCACCAACGGGTGGCTGCGCGTTTCAGACGAGGTGTCGCTGCCGTAACGGATTGCCATGTTTTCCAGCAGGGCGTTGTGCCTGGCATTGACCCCATAAGCCATTTCCGGGCTGTGTACCGCATCGAGGTTTTCCAGCAGTTTTTTCATGCCCGGCGACAGCCATTCATAGGCCAGCGCCAGGTTGGCGAAGCAGGTGTCGCCACCATAAGGCGGGATGTCATGACCATAGAGCAGGGTGAACGCCGGCGGGCGCTCCTGAAAGGTCCAGTCGGTGTGCCAGGCGCCACCAAACACGAACGGCGTCTTCTCGCTGGCTTCCTTGACCACATGCACCACATGCGGATGCTCTTCCATGCAGGTCACATAGGGTTCGCGACCGAACTCGCCAAGGTGCTGGGTGACCCGTTCCAGATCGCTGATGCTGAGGGTCTGGTCGCGGATAAAGACCACCTTGTGCGCCAGCAGCGCCTGGCGCAACTCGGCAAAACCCTCGTCGCTCAGGCGGGTCAGGTCGAGGTCCTCGACATCCGCACCAATGGCGCCGGTGGTCGGGGTCACGCGCATGTGGCTGTAACTGGCTGCACGGTTGTGGCTGGGCAAGGTGTAGAAAAACTCACTCATGGCTCGCACTCATTGTTGTTGTAGTGCTTACAGCATGCAGGGCGAATGTTAGGCTCGACCATGACCATAACCGCCAAAAAATGATAATTACTGCCACCGCGCAAGTGGCCTGCGAGCAACCTGATGGACTGGCGCCAAAGCCGCCCACTGACCGGCGTGCACTACCTGCTGGAAACCGCCCGGGCCGAGGGCGTGGATGCCGCGAGCTGCCTGATCGGCAGCGCCATTGCCAGCGAGGCGCTGCAACAGCGCAATGCGCAGATCGAGGCCTGGCAGGAGCTGGCGGTGATCCGCAATCTGCTGGAGCACGCCGGCCGAGCGGGCCTGGGCTTCGTTGCCGGGCAGCGCTATCACCTCACCTCGTTAGGCCTGCTGGGTTTCACCATGCTCGCCAGCCGCACGCTCGGCGAGGCGTTCGCCACCTTCAGTCGTTTCCAGCTGCTGGCGCTGACACTGTGTCCTGCACGCGTGGAAACAGAACGGCGCGGCACCTGGTTGCTGTTCGATGCCAGCGTGCTGCCACAGGACGCCCGGGCCTTTGTGATCGAGCGCGGCTTGTCGGCATGCCTGGGGATAGCCAGCGAACTGCTGCAGCGGCCCATCGAACCACTGGCTGTCGAAATGACCTGCAGTGCCCCAACTGATCCAGCCGCCCTGCTGCGCGACTTCCCCTACCCGCTGCAATTCGATGCCGCCCGTAACGGCATTCTCTTCGCCCACGCCGACCTGCAATTCAGCCTACCCCAGGCGCATATCAGCGCGCACAGTGAGGGCGAGCAACTGTGCGAACGCTTGTGCCTCGAGATCTCCCACAGCCTGGTCAAAACCCCCACCGCACGCCTGGTGCAGCAGGTGTTGATCCGCGACTCGGCCAGCTTGCTCAGCAGTCGCGCGGTAGCCGAGCGCCTGGGCCTCTCCGAACGCACCCTGCACCGTCGCCTGGCCAGCGAGGGCCAAGCCTTTCAGCAGCTCAACGAACAGATCAAGCAGCGCCTGGCCGAACGCCTGCTCAGCGACTCACACCTGGATATCAGCAGCATTGCGCAACGCCTGGGCTACGCCGAAGCCGCCAGTTTCTCGCGGGCATTCAGTCGCTGGACGGGCTACCCACCCGGGCAGTGGAAACGCCAGGCGCTATAGCGCTGACTGCAGCTTTTGCCGGTTTCATCAAGCCCGCCTGAAAAGAGTTCAGAAGCTGTAAACCTTATGCCGGACGAAACACACAGCCACAAAAAAGGGAGGCCTGCAGGCCTCCCTTTTTTGCGTGTCCCTCATTCTGGCGATGGTAACGCCTTTTCTTCGCCCGCCTGGTTGGGCAGTGCGGACCCGGGTGCCGTGACGATCCGGTGGGACCGGCGGCGGCCGCTCACCTGATTGGGTGCAGCGGCTGGACGTGTCGTCCGGGCCTTGAAACTGAGGTAAAGCTTACGCGTGCCGGCCCAGCAGGGGATTGCGAATATTGCTGAATAACCTGTCACTTGCGCAATTAATCATCACAAGAGCATGATTAAGCACAACCAAAGCACGAAAGGAGCACAAAGATGAACAAACTTGACCGCTACGACCTGAATATCCTCGCCGAATTGCAGCGCGACGCCACCCTGTCCAATCAGGACCTGGCCGAACGTATCGGCCTGTCGCCCTCGCCCTGTTCGCGTCGAGTCAAACAGCTGGAGGACGACGGTTATATCCTCGGCCAGGTTGCCTTGCTCGACCGCAAGCAGCTTGGCCTGACACTGACCGCCTATGTGCTGATCGGCATGGACCGGCACACGCCCGAGCGCTTCGAGCATTTTCAGGCAGAGATCCGCAAGTGCCCGGAAGTGCTGGAGTGCTGTCTGGTCACCGGCATGGATGCGGACTATCAGCTCAAGGTGGTGGTACCGGACATGGATCATTATCAGAAGCTCTTGCTCGGCACCCTGACCCGGATCGAAGGGGTTTCCAGCGTGCGCTCCAGTTTCGTGTTGCAGCAGATCCTCTCCAGCACCCAGCTACCGTTACAACACCTGCGTAGCTGACGGGTACCCCTTTCGGCGTGACGACGCACGCGTATAATCGCCGCCCGTCGATACTCCGCTATTTCCGAAGAGGCCCCATGGAAACCGAACAGTTCGAATCGTTGATGATGTATGCGCTGGTCGGCGGGCTGATGGTGTTTATGTTCTTCATCATCTGGGACCTGGCGAAAACCTCCAAGGCCGGCCGCCTGGGCACCGCGATCCTGTTCCTCGGCCTGGGCCTGTGCCTGTTCGCCTTTCTGGCCAAGCCGGTTATCACCTACATCATCGAGGCGAGCCGCGGCATTCACGGCTAACCAGGGCTGCGCACCTCTTAGTGCACGCCAAAGCGCATGAAACCGCGCTAGAATGCGGCTTTCCGACGTTTTTTGGAGTGTTCATGTACGCCGCCGACCGGGTGATGCAGAGCTATGGCCGCTGCTGCGCCAGCCCTGATTTTTTCGACAGTTTTTATCGGCACTTCCTCGCCAGCTCAGCCGAAGTGCGCGAGAAGTTCGCCAATACCGAGATGAACGGACAAAAGCTGCTCTTGCGCCAGGGCATTCTCAACCTGGTGATGCATGCCCGCGGCATGCCCGACACCAAATTGCGCGCCCTGGGTTGCAGCCACTCCCGCGCCGCCATGGACATTCGTCCAGAGCTGTATGTCCTGTGGCAGCACGCACTGTTGCAGACCATCAGCGAGCATGATCAGCAGTACTGCAACGAAACCCGCAACGCCTGGAATGAAGTGCTGGATAAAGGCATCGCTGTTATCAAAGCCGGCTACTGATCAATCCAGGCGCGGCGCTACCTCGCGCCACTGCCCGGGCTGCAAGTCGTCCAGGCTGAACGGGCCGATACGCACCCGTACCAGGCGCAAGGTCGGCAGGCCCACCGCCGCCGTCATGCGCCGCACCTGACGGTTGCGCCCCTCACGAATCACCAGCTCCAGCCAGGCCGTCGGGATACTTTTACGAAAGCGTACCGGCGGGTTGCGCTGCCACAACTGCGGCTCATCTAACAGACGCGCTTCGGCCGGCAAGGTCGGCCCATCATTCAATTGCACGCCGTCACGCAACTGCTGCAACTGAGCCTCTGTCGGCTCGCCCTCCACCTGCACCCAATAGGTTTTCGCCAACTTGTGCTTGGGATCAGCGATGCGCGCCTGCAGGCCGCCGTCATTGGTCAGCAGCAGCAAGCCTTCGCTGTCACGATCCAGGCGCCCGGCCGGGTAGACGCCGGGAACATCGACAAAATCCTTGAGGGTGGCGCGACCCTGCTCGTCGTTGAACTGGGTCAGCACATCGAAGGGCTTGTTCAGCACCAGCAAACGCGGCTCGGCCGGTGGCGCCTTGGCCACCCGGCGCACAGCAGGCTTACCGGCAGGACGGCGCGGAGAATCGGAGCGAGGCGGACGCGACATAGGTAATCCAGATAAACCGTACAAGGCTGCCAGTGTAACCGAGGCCACCGTACAACCATCAGCCAGGCTTATGCAGGCGCATTTCACCGGCAGACAGGACTATGCTGGCGGGGTCCTGTTCTGCGCATCGAGGCTTATTGTCATGAGTTCGTCCGAATCCATCGTCGACACCTTTACCGGCTGGGCCGCCAAGGCTCCCGGCGCACCGCTCGAACCACACAGCTATGACCCGGGCCCGCTGGGTGCCGAAGAAGTCGAAGTGGCCGTGGAGTACTGCGGCATCTGTCACTCTGACCAGTCGATGATCGACAACGAATGGGGCAATGCGCGCTACCCCTTTATCCCTGGGCATGAAGTGGTCGGCACCATCGTGCGCCTCGGTGAGCAGGCGCGCGGCCTCAAACTCGGCCAACGGGTCGGTATCGGCTGGTACAAGGGCAGCTGCATGCATTGCGGCTCCTGCATGGAGGGTTCGCACAACCTGTGCCGCACGGTAAAACCGACCATCGTGGGCAGCAACGGCGGTTTTGCCGATCGTCTGCGCAGCCACTGGGCCTGGGCAGTGGCGTTGCCAGACAGCCTCGACCCGGCACTGGTCGGGCCACTGTTCTGCGCCGGCTCTACGGTGTTCAGCCCGCTGCTGGAGTTCAACGTCAAACCCACCGACAAGGTCGGCGTGGTGGGCATTGGCGGCCTCGGCCATCTGGCGCTGCGCTTCCTCAATGCCTGGGGCTGCGAAGTGACGGCCTTCACCTCATCGCTGAGCAAACAGGACGAAGCCAAGGGCCTGGGCGCACACAAGGTGGTGGCGTCCACCGACAGCGCAGCAATGAAGGCGATTGCCGGCGGCCTGGATTTCCTCCTGGTTACCGCCAGTGCTGACCTGGACTGGAATGCCCTGCTCGGCACTCTGAAAGGTAAAGGCCGGCTGCATTTTGTCGGCATCGTGCCGAGCGCCATTCCGGTGCATGTGTTCAGCCTGATCCCACAACAGAAGACCCTATCCGGCTCCCCTGTCGGCTCGCCTGCGAGCATGGCGACCATGCTCGAATTCTGCGCCCGCCATCAGATTCTGCCGCAGGTTGAGCACTTCCCGATGAGCAAGGTCAACGAGGCCATCGACCATCTGCGCGCGGGCAAAGCGCGCTACCGCGTGGTGCTCGACGCCAGTCAGTAAGCCGCGCTGAAATAAAAAAGCCCGAGGCACACACCTCGGGCTTTTTTATGCAACACGAAAGGCTAGCGGAACGGCGGCTCGTCGAAGCTGCGCAGCTTGCGCGAGTGCAGCGAGTTGAGCTGGCTGCGCAGCAGATCCAGAGCGGCGATGCCGATGTGCAGATGCTGGGTTACCGCACGCTCGTAGAAGGCACCGGCGGCACCCGGCAATTTGATTTCGCTGTGCAACGGTTTATCCGAGACGCACAGCAGCGTGCCGTAGGGCACCCGCAGACGGTAACCCTGTGCGGCGATGGTGCCACTTTCCATGTCCACCGCTACCGCGCGCGACAGGTTGATCAGCGGTCGCTCCTGGGCCCAGCGCAGCTCCCAGTTGCGGTCGTCATAGGTCAAAACGGTGCCGGTGCGCAGGCGTCTTTTCAGCTCATCGCCCTCTTCTCCGGTAACCTGCCGCGCGGCTTCCTGTAGCGCCTGTTGCACCTCGGCCAAAGCCGGCAGTGGAATATGCGGCGGCAACACCCGGTCGAGGATCCCGTCGCGGCGCATATAGGCGTGGGCCAGTACGTAATCGCCGATGGTTTGCGATTGGCGCAGGCCGCCGCAGTGGCCGATCATCAGCCAGCAATGCGGACGCAACACGGCCAGGTGGTCGGTGATGTTCTTGGCGTTGGAAGGGCCGACACCGATATTGACCAGAGTGATGCCATCGCCCTCTTTTTCACCTTGCAGGTGGTAGGCCGGCATCTGGTAACGGTGCCAGATCACAGTCTCGATGATCGCCTGCATCTCGCCTTCGGCCATGCCTCGGCTGATCACCACATTGCCCGGCAAGACCATGCGCGTGAAGCGCGACTCACCCACCAGCATGTCCAGGCCGTGACGGATGAACTGGTCGACATAGCGGTGGTAGTTGGTCAGCAGAATCCACGGCTGCACATGCCGCCAATCGCTGCCGGTGTAATGCACCAGGCGGCGCAGGGAGAAGTCCACCCGCGCCGCATCGAACAGCGCCAGCGGCAGCGGGTCGGTGTTTTCCCAGTCATACAGGCCATCGGCCGTGCCGTCGGTGGCGGCAGACAGGTCGGTGCTGGGGAACACCCGCGCCAGCTCGGCGGCAGTCACCCCGGAGCCGGCCAGCTCATCACCCTGCTCGACCACATAGGGATAGGGAATATTCTGCTGGCTGATGCCCACTTCTACCCGCACGGTGAAGTCCCCCATCAACGGGCGCAACTGCTCCAACAGGTATTTGCGAAACGCTGCCGGGTGGGTGACGGTGACACTGTAAGTGCCCGGCACCTGCACCTTGGCATAGGCGCGCACGCTGGCCGGTGCCTCGCCCTGACCCTGATAGATCAGGCGCAGTTCGGGATAGCGAAACTTGCATTGCTGGGCGGCATCCGGCCTGACACGCTCTTTCAGGTACTGCTTGAGCGCCTGGCTAAGGGCCGTAGTCGCTTGCAGGTGCAAGGCGGCCAGCTGGTCCACCGCCTCTTCAGCAGTGTTGGCGACGATAAAGTCATCGGAACAAGGATTCACAAGGCACCTTCCTACTGATCTGAATGGCTCTATCTTGCCCTGATCCGCCGCACCGGGGATAGCGCGACGTTGCCGACACGGGTTACTTGAGCAGCGCCTGCAGCCACCCGTTCAAGCAGCAGCTAGTCTTCAATGCAGCCCATAAGCCGAGAAGCCCCCATGCCGCGCACCTTGCTCACACTTGTGTTGTGCCTGCTGCCTAAACTTCTGCTGGCCGATACGCTGGACGGTCACTACCTGAGCACCCTGGACGGCCAGCCCGCCGAAATGCACCTGCGCAGCCAAGGCCAGCAGGTCAGCGGGGAATATGTCGAGGCCGCTCAACTGCGCTTGCAGATCAGTGGCAACTTCGACGGCCAACTGCTTCGCGCGCAGATCAGCGAGCCACAGTCCGGGCAGGTGATCGCCAATATGAATGCCAGCTACGCCAATGGCATGCTCAACGCGCATATCGCGGCACGCAATCCAACGACCGGACAAACCCTGGAGCGCAAGGCGCTGTTTCATCGGCAGACCTTCAGCGTCGCCGCGCCGCCGGCGCAACCCGGCAGCCCGAGCCTCGACCCGGCGCTGATCGGCACCTGGGTGCACGAGAAGATCATCAACAGCAATGGCGCCAACTTCGCCGCCATGACCACCCAGATGATCCTGCGACTGGATGGTGACGGCAATGTGGCGCAATGGACACGCAGCGTGGCAGGCGGCGCGCAATGGAGCTATGACAGCCCTGGCGAGCTGCAATACAGCGGACGCTGGCAAAGCAACCACGGCCTATTGGAAGTACAGATGCAAGGCCACAGCGACTACCAGCCAGCGGCTCACTATCACTTCAGCGACCAGTATCTGGTCACTGAAAGCAATACCGGCAAACTGATCTGGCAGCGCCGCCGCTGATCAATCAGGCCGGCTGATGCAGGCGCGCGTTGAACAACGGCCCACGGCTATAACGCGACAGCGCCTTGGCCGCCGCCAGCACGCCCAGGTCGACCAGTGGCTCAAGCAGAATCACGCTCATGTAGGCCACGCCAAAACTGCCCACGGCCGCCAGGCTTTCCGCCGAGAAGCCGTTGCCGTAGAAGGCCCAGAACGCCACCCAGGCGACGATACCGCCCTGGTAAGCCGTCGACAGCGCCAGCGCCTGCTTGTAGCTGGTGTCTACATAAGCGGTGCGCGCCGGAATGATGCGCTTGGCCAACAGGTGGATGCCCAGCAATGGCACCAGCAAGGTGGTGACGTTCATGCCGTACTGCGGCAGGTCGAACTGGGCAAACAGCAACCCCTGCAACAACAAGCCGAGCGCCAGGCCAATAGCCGTGGCACCCGCGCCGAACAGCAGCAGCAGGGTCGAACCGAGAATCAGGTGAACCTCAGAAACGCCCACGGCATGGTGCGGGAAGACTTCAAAAAAGCAGAACACCAGGGCGGTGGTCAGCAGACTGCGTAGCGCCAGGGCGGCAACGCCACCGTTATCGCGCACGCTATCGAGGGCAAGCTTGGCGGTGAGGCCGAAGGCGCCTGCGGCGGTTGCATAGCTGAGGAAGAGTTTGGCGCCAGTGACGACTTCTGGTTCGATGTGCATAGAGATTCCTGTACCGCGCCCACCGCGCGATGATCCGGATTAGGGGAATGGGCATCAGTGCCCGACGTCGATGGCAGGTCTCCTGGCTCACGGTTTACCACTTCGCCCGCCTTCCCGACCTTGCGATCAGTGGCATGTGGGCGTCATTCACCGTTTACAGTTGCGGGGGCAGCCATGGCTTCGGTACTGCGTGCAGCACCCTCCATGTTCCCTTTTCATCCACTCGCGTAGCACGCTGCGGAACCATCGGCGGCCACCTTACCCGCCTAACGGCCTAAAAAACAGGCCCTAGCACGCGGTTGTGCGCGATTGAGCGGCAAATGCCTATCGCTTAGACTCAGCCTTCATCTCCTCGCCCGGCCCGCGCCATGCTATCGCCCGCCACCCTGCAGCGCGTCACCCAGCCCGCCCCGTTGCCACGGGTACGCACCTGGCCGCGCGATGCCCTGCTGCGCCGGCGTCGCAGCGTGTTGTTCGCCTTCACCTTCTCGCCGCCCGCCATTCACGCCTGAGTCGCCCGTCGGCGACTACCTCACCACCGTTACCGGGTGCCGCGTCTCGCGTGCGCCCGCTTTTAGCGTTGTGCGCGCCTGGCACTGGCCCGGGCAGGAGTCGAGAACAATGAATCGTAGAATGTTGAGCGTACTGGTCTTCGCCGTTTCGGTGATTGGCCTGAACATGGGCACCAGCCTGCCGCTGTTGGCGTTGCGGCTACACGAAGCGGGCGCGGGGGCGCTGACCATTGGTGTATTGAGCGCCCTGCCGGCGGCCGGCATGATCCTCGCGGCACTGGCCACCAACTGGCTATGCCGGCGTTATGCCGGCCGCACGCTGTACCTGGCCTGCTTCATGCTCTGCGGCCTGAGCAGCAGCGCTCTGGAATGGCTGCCCGACTCCCTGGCATGGCTGGCCCTGAGCCGCCTGACGCTCGGTCTGGGCATGGGCGTGGCGGTGATCCTTGGCGAATCCTGGGTCAACGAACTGTGCAGCGAAGCACGCCGCGGACAGGTTGTGGCGCTCTATGCGGCCTGCTTCACCGGCGTGCAACTGGCCGGCCCGCTCTTGATCAGCCTGTTCGGCGCGCACAGCCCCTGGCCCATCCTGCTCGTCACCCTGGCCAACCTGCTGACCCTGGGCGCAGTGGCCCGTTACCTGCCAGCAAACTGGGGGCAACACGCCGCGCACACGCGGCCGAGTTTCTCGCTGCTCGGCTTTTTACGGGTAGCCCCCACGCTGTGCGCAGGCGTGCTGTTTTTTGCCTTCTTCGATGCCGTGGTGTTGTCGCTGTTTCCGGTCTACGCCAGCACCCACGGCCACGCATTGGCCGTGGCAGCGCTGATGGCCAGCGTCATTCTGGCCGGCGACATGCTCTTTCAGGTGCCACTCGGCTGGCTCGCCGACCGCCTCAATCGACGCACCCTGCACCTTGTCTGTGGCGTCCTGACGTTAACTGTCGGCCTGCTGCTGCCCTGGCTGATCGCACGACCCAGCCTGCTGTGGCCCGCGCTGGTAGTGCTGGGGGCTGTAGCCGGGGGGATCTACACTCTGGCCCTGATCCTGATCGGGCAAGATTTCCGTGGCCCCGACCTGATCACCGCCAACGCCAGTGTCGGCCTGCTCTGGGGCATCGGCAGCCTGGCCGGACCACTGCTCAGCGGTGGCTTAATGCACAGCGACCCTCAAGGGCTGCCGCTGGCACTCTGTCTGGCCGCGGGCGGGTTCGTAGTCGTCGCCCTGGGCAGCCTAATCGCCAGGCAAAAAGTTATCGCGCAGTGAAGCTTCGGCCTGAACCCGCGTGAGCGTTGCACTGCTTGGCACTGCAACGCCCGCAGCCGCCCTGACCGGGTTTCAAAGCTGATGCGGCGTGCTGCGCGCTACCAGCGCCTCGACCGCCACACCGCGCGGCAAGGTGCCGTACACCCGACCACCCTGACCACCCAGGCGGCTGGCGATAAAGGCATCGGACACCGCCGCATTGCCGGCTTCCAGCAGCAACTTGGCCTGCAGTGCCAGGGCCACATCTTCGGTGAGCTGACGGGCGCGGTACTGGATATCGGCGGTGTCGCGGAAGTCCGCCTGCAGTTGCGCGATGTGCGCTTTCAGGCGCGCATCGCCATGCCCATCACCCAGCTCGGCAAACAGCGCATCGAGCACGCCCGGCTCTTTGGACAGGGCCCGCAACACATCCAGGCATTGCACGTTGCCCGAGCCTTCCCAGGTCGAATTGACCGGCGCTTCGCGGTACAGCCTTGGCAGGATGGTGTCCTCGACATAGCCGGCGCCGCCCATGCATTCGGCGGCTTCGTTGATCATGGCCGGCGCGCGTTTGCAGATCCAGTACTTGCCCACGGCAGTAACCAGGCGGGCGAACTTGTCTTCCTGCTCATCGTGCGGGTTATCCAGCGCCTTGCCCATGCGCAGGGTCAGCGCCAGTGCCGCCTCGCTTTCCAGGGCCAGGTCGGCCAGCACGTTCTGCATCAACGGCTGCTCGCTAAGCACCCGGCCGCCCACCTGACGGTGCGCGCAGTGGTGCGCAGCCTGGGTCAGGGCCTGACGCATCAATGCGCTGGAGCCAATCATGCAGTCGAAACGGGTCAGTGCAACCATCTCGATGATGGTCGGCACGCCGCGCCCTTCTTCACCGACCATCCAGGCCAGCGCACCGCGAAACTCCACCTCGCTGGAGGCATTCGACCAGTTGCCCAGTTTGTTTTTCAGGCGCTGGATATAGAACTCGTTGCGCGTAGCGTCGGGGCGATGACGGGGCAGCAGAAAGCAGGTCAGGCCCTTGTCGGTATAGGCCAGCGTCAGAAAGGCGTCGCACATCGGCGCCGAACAGAACCACTTGTGTCCAACCAGCTCATAGGCCTGCCCCGGGCCACCGAGACCGACCGGATAAGCACGCGTGGTGTTGGCGCGCACATCGGTGCCGCCCTGCTTCTCGGTCATGGCCATACCAATGGTGGCGCCGGTTTTCTGCTCGATCGGCAGGTTGCGCGGGTCGTACTGGGTCGAAAGGATTTTCGGCAGCCACTTCTCGGCCACATCACCTTGCAGCTTGAGCGCCGGCACGCTGGCGAAGGTCATGGTCAGCGGGCAGCCGCTGCCGGCTTCGGCCTGACTGTGCAGGTAGCTCATCGCCGCGCGGGCCACCTGGGCGCCGCCACGCGGATCGGTCCAGGGCATGGATGGCAAACCATGGGCAATCGCCGCACCCATCAACTGGTGATAGGCCGGGTGAAACTCCACCAGATCAACGCGATGGCCATAACGGTCATGGCTCTTGAACACCGGCTTGTGTTCATTGGCAAGAAAGCCGGCGGCCATCAATTCACCGCCCGCCAGGGCGCCGTATGCATCAAGGCGCTGCTCGGCCCAGCCACCGCCGAAACGCGTGTTCCACTCCTGCAGCGGCAGGTCGACGCGGTACAGGTTGGCACCGTCCAGTGACGGCACCTGGTTGAGCACTTCGTGGGTTTCGGCGTATTGGCTGGCATTCATGAATGGGGTTCCTCTTCAGGCAGTTGGGCGCCCACGGCGCGCAGACAAAAGGTGACCAGGGTCTGGCTGACTTCAACCAGGCTGGGAGCGGGATATCCGGCTTCACGGGCGGCGCGCGCGGGTGGCGACAACGGCCCGACCAGCGCTTCGGCAATGGCGCCAACCAGGCAGGCGGCCACCAGATTGACCTGCTGCACGCGGAATTGGCCGGCAGCCACGCCCTCGCGCAGCAGCTCGACAAACAGCTCGGCGTAGGCTTCGCGGTAGAGCAGGCGCTGCTCATCCACTTCGGGGTCGACCGGCTCGGCGATCAGGGCAAAGGCCAGCCGACGGCTGTTCCAGGCGCGGCTAGCAAAACGCTCAAGCCCTGCAGTCAGACGCTGCGCCGGGCTGCCGGGGCCGCGCACGGAAGCGGCCAGCGCATCGACTTCGCGTTGGCTGGCCAGGGCAAATACCTCGGCGGCCAACTCGCCCTTGCTGCGCACATGGCGGTACAGGCTGCCGGTGGCGATGCCGACATCCTGAGCCAAGGCGTGCATGGTCAGCGCGGCAAAACCGCCCTCGACCACCCGCGCCAGCGCGGCATTGATGATGCGTTCGCGCAGCGCCTGATCGCGGTCGATACGCAGTGCAGTGGTACGGTAGGCCATGGTCTGAATCCTGATTCACGACCCTTCAAGTGAATCAGGATTCAGACCATGGCTAAAGTGAGACTTCAGGCACACAAAGCGACATAAGCGCCAAAAAGTGGCATTTACATCTACGGCTGAGTGGCGAATCAGCGCTCGCGGCTAAGCACCCAGTCATGTAACAGACTGCGCAGCTCTTCAAACTTCACCGGTTTGGCCAGGTAGTCACTCATCCCGGCGGCCAGGCAGCGCTCGCGATCGCCACTCTGGCTATGGGCCGTTAGCGCCAGTACCGGCAGGGCCTGACAGCCCGGTAAGTTGCGCAAGGCACGGCAGGTGGCAAAGCCGTCCATCACCGGCATCTGGCAATCCAGCAGCAGCGCATCAACGGCCCCATTGCGCAGCACCTCCAGGGCTTCGGCACCGTTATCGGCAGTACGCACCTGATAACCCAGCTTGAGCAGCATGCCGCGCGTGACCAACTGGTTGATCGCGTTGTCTTCGACGATCAGCACTGTGCATTGCTCGGGCTGGCGCAACGCCGGGCCGCTGCTACGCGGAGCCAGCGGCGCAGCAGTGCTGATCTGCACCGGCAAGGCCAGCGGCAGCTCCAGGCGAAAGCAGCTGCCCTGCCCCGGTTGTGACTCATGGCTGAGGTCACCACCCAGCAGGTCAACCAGTTGCCGGCAGATCGCCAGCCCGATACCCAGGCCGCCGTATTCGCGGGTCATCGAACCATCCAGTTGCTGGAAATGTTGATACAACCTGCCATCGCTCGGCACCACAAAACCTACGCCGCTGTCGATGATCTCGATGCGCAGCGGCAGGAGATCACTCGCCGTACCGCCACGACTGACGCGAACCCGCACTTCGCCATACAGGGTGAACTTGATGGCGTTGTCCAGCAGGCAGTTGAGCGCTTGCAGCAGCTTGCCGGCATCGCCCTCCAGGGTGTCTGGCAGGCTGTCATCCAGCTCCAGAATAAAGCGCAGGCCTTTCTCCTCGGCGCGCGGGGCGTACTGCGCTCGCAAACCATCGAACAAGCCGCGCAGACTGAACGGCTCACGACGCGGGTACAGCCGCCCGGCCTGCAACTCGGTGAGGGCGAGGATGTCATTAACCATGCGCATCATGTCACGCGCCGAGCTGGCGGCGGTTTTCTGGTAATGCGCCAGCTCACCGTCGAGGTCGAGCATCTGCATCAGCTCCAGCGAGCCAATCACCCCATTCATGGGGGTACGCAGCTCATGGGTAACGGTGGCGAGGAACTCATCCTTCAAGCGGTTACTGTTGGCCAACTCCTGGTTGAAGGCTTCAAGCTTGAGGCCGGCCTCGCGCAGAATCCGCGTACGCTCCTCCTTCATCGCGTTGATCCGGTCCGCCAGCGCCAGCGACAGCAGCCCCACTTCCAGAGCAGAACCGATCTGGCTGGCATACATGGTGAGGAACATATTGGGCAGATAACCCAACACCATCAGCGTGTTGATCATTCCGCCGGCGAGAAAGGCGGTCCAGGCGATGATGAAATAGCGCGCCACGCGCATGCCACGCATCCAGGCGAGAATGCCGGCGCTGAAAATCACCACGGTAAAGCCCAGTGCCAGGTAAGTGGCCAGGCGCAGTGACAGGGCGTAGCTGGCGGTCAATGCCAGGGTCATCACCAGTACACCCGAGGCCATCATCAGCAACAGGGCACGGTCGACCCAGGGGCTGTGCTCGGCGGTATGCAGAAAGCTGCGGGCGAACTGACAACCGAACAACGCCGCCGCACCAATCAGAAACGGCGTGGCGGCATTTGCCCACCAGGGGCTGTTGGGCCAGAAATACTCAATAGCCGCGCCGTTGACCGAGAGCTGATAGAAGCCGAACGAGGCGATGTAGAGGATGTAATACAGGTAGCTGGTGTCGCGCACGCTAAGAAAGATAAACAGGTTGTAGATCAGCATCACCAGCAGCACGCCGTAGATGATGCCCAGCACATAGGTGCGCGCTGGCTGTTCTTCCAGGTAGGCATTGGGCGCCCAGAGGGTCAGCGGCGCCTGGATCGAGCCCTGGCTTTCCAGGCGCAGGTAGATACTTTGCGCCTGCGCCGGCGGCAACCTCAGCTCAAACACATAGTTGTGCTGCTTGATCTCACGAGTGGAGAACGGCAAGGCATCGCCGGTGTGCTGGCGCAGCTGATAACGCCCGCTGGCATCCGGCACGTACAGCTGCACATGATCAAGCGGCGGGTAAGCCAGCTCCAGCAGCCAGGGCCGCACGCCATTCGCCTGCTGCGGACGGTATTCCAGGTCCAGGCGCAGCCAGAACACCGAGCGCGAATAGCCGGCATTCAGCACCCCTTTATCGTGCTGACGAAAGCTGGCCTGCAAGGCCGCTGAGGTGATGTCCTCGATGCTGGCATCACCGCGCACATCCTCGAACACCGACATGGCCTTGCCGAGCGGCAAACTGCGGGTGTTGTCGTCAAAAACCAATGCCCCGGCCAACCCTGGCACCAGCATGAAGAAACACAGAAGGAAGTAGTGCATGCAGCTCAGCCAAAGTAGGCCAACAGCGCCATGGCGCGCTGCTGGGGCAGTGTAATCGCAAGCTCAGCACTCTAGCATAGGCACCTGCGCCAGCACCGCAGAGAAAAGCGCAACCGCGCAGGCGTTCAGACGCGCCAGAACAAAGCGTGCGCAGCACTCAAATCGGGTTGGGACAATCAATAAACACATGTTCGATGGCAAAGCGCCGCGCCAGATAGTCGCCCAACGCCTGCACCCCATAACGCTCGGTGGCGTGATGGCCGGCGGCGATAAAGCTGATGCCGCTCTCTCGGGCGCTGTGGAAGGTCTGCTCGGAGGCTTCGCCGGTCAGGTACAGATCGACCCCGGCGGCAATCGCCTGGTCGATATAACCCTGACCGCCACCCGTGCACCAGCCAACTCGCCGGATCATGTCGTCTCCCTCAACCAGCAGCGGCTCACGGCCAAGCACCTGATGCACATGACTGGCAAAATCACGCGGGCTCATGGCCTCGCTCAACGAACCGACCAGGCCAACAATGCGTGGATTTTCCGGGTCTAGGGGGCCTTCCACGGTAATCCCCAACTGCGCCGCCAACTGCACGTTGTTGCCGACTTCGGCATGCACATCGAGCGGCAAGTGGTAGGCCAACAGGCTGATGTCATTGGCCAGCAAAGCTTGCAGACGGCGCCGTTTCATCCCGGTGATGCAGGGATTTTCGCCCTTCCAGAAGTAGCCGTGGTGCACCAGCAGCACATCGGCCTCAGCCTCGACAGCAGCATCAACCAGGGCCTGGCTGGCAGTCACGCCACTGACAATGCGCCGTACCTGCGGCCGCCCCTCCACCTGCAAACCATTGGGACAGTAATCGCTGATGCGCGCCGCTCCCAGATAACGTTCGGCTTCTTCCACCAGAGTCGCCAGGGCAATCGCCATAGAGGTTTCCTTATCAACAGTTGCGAGGCGCTGCTTTATTGCCGGCCACCTCTCTATAATGGCGCACCTTAAGGGGCGTATCTGCCCCCGGCAACCCTCAGGACTGGATCGATGCTCAAGCCCCTGCGTTTCCTCGGCTGGCCCCTGCTGGTCGGCGTGCTGTCGGCACTGCTGATCATGCAGTACTTCCCGCAATGGGTCGGTCTGCCAGGGCAGGACGTACACGTGCGCCAGGCGCCTTTTTACAGCCGCATGCAGGAAGGACCGGTGTCCTATGCCGATGCGGTCAACCTGGCTTCACCGGCTGTGGCCAACCTGTACACCACAAAATTCGCCAACAAACCGACCCATCCACTGTTCGAAGACCCGCAGTTTCGCAAATTCTTCGGCGACAACCTGCCCAAGCAGCGGCGCATGGAGTCGAGCCTGGGTTCGGCCGTGATCATGAGCCCGGAGGGCTATCTGCTGACCAACAACCACGTGGTCGCGGATGCCGATCAGATCGTGGTGGCGCTGAAAGATGGCCGCGAAACCCTGGCGCGACTGATTGGCAGCGACCCGGAAACCGACCTCGCAGTGTTGAAGATCGACCTTAAGGACCTGCCGTTTATCATCCTCGGCCGCTCCGACAATATCCGCATTGGCGATGTCAGCCTGGCCATCGGCAACCCCTTCGGCGTTGGCCAGACCGTGACCATGGGCATCATCAGCGCCACCGGGCGCAATCAGCTGGGCCTCAATACCTACGAGGATTTCATCCAGACCGACGCGGCCATCAACCCCGGCAACTCCGGCGGCGCACTGGTGGATGCCTACGGCAACCTGGTCGGCATCAACACCGCCATCTTCTCCAAATCCGGCGGCTCGCAGGGCATCGGCTTTGCCATCCCGGTAAAACTGGCCCTGGATGTGATGCAAGCCATTATCGAGCACGGCCAAGTGATTCGCGGCTGGCTGGGTATCGAGGTACAGCCGCTGACCCCTGAATTGGCCGAATCCTTTGGCCTGGATGGCCGTCCCGGTATCGTCGTGGCCGGTATCTACCGTGATGGTCCGGCACAGAAGGCCGGTCTGCAGCCCGGTGATCTGATCCTCAGCATCGACGGCGAAGCCACCGGCGATGGCCGCAGCTCGATGAATCAGGTCGCCCGTGCCAAGCCCGGCGAGAAGATCCTCATCGACATCATGCGCAATGGCAAGCCACTGCAACTGACCGCCGAAATTGGCGTGAGGCCGCCCGCCGGCAGTAACTGACGCCTTCTAAATTTCCACTTCAGCTGCGCAAGTGATAACTCCTCTCAAATTTAATGTTATGTTATTACATTAAATTCATTGAAGGATGTTATCCCGTGCGCGTCGCTCACGCCCTACTCGCCAGCCTGCTTGCAGCCAATGCATTTGCCACCCCAGAGCAGCCCCCGGTTGAACTCTCCACCATCACCGTCACAGCCAACCAAGAGCAGGCCGCTGGCCCTGTGCAGGGCTATCGTGCGACGCGTTCAGCCAGCGCCACGCGTACCGACACACCCATCGAGAAAATCCCCCAGAGCATCAATGTGGTACCCGCGCAGGTGCTCGATGACCTCGGCACCACTCGCATCGACCGCGCCCTGGATTTTGCCGGCGGCGTATCCAGGCAGAACAACTTCGGCGGCCTGACCTTCCTCAATTACAGCGTGCGCGGTTTCACCACCGGCGAGCTGTACAAGAACGGCTTCGCCATCAACCGCGGCAGCTACAGCTCGCCGGATGCCTCGGGCATCGAACGCATCGAAGTGCTCAAAGGCCCGGCCGCCAGCCTGTATGGCCGTGGCGATCCCGGCGGCATGATCAATATCGTCAGCAAGAAACCGCAGGCCGAGGCCTTCAGCCAGCTCAAGGCCAGCGCCGGCAGTTGGGACCGTTACCGCAGCAGCCTGGACGTCAACAGCCCACTGAATGAGGACGCCACCCTGCTGTCACGGATCAACCTGGCGGTCGAAGACAACCAGAGCTTTCGCGATCACGTTGGCAGTGAACGGCAGATCGTCAGCCCGGCGCTGAGCTGGCAGCTGGATACTGACACCCGACTGCTGATCGAGAGCGAATTCACCCGCACCGAGTCGGTGTTCGACCGTGGCATCCCGGCGGTGAACAACCGCATGGGCGCAGTGAAAGACTCCAATTTTATGGGCGAACCGAACGACGGCACCATCCGCAACGACAACCAGATGCTGCAAGTCAGCCTGGAGCGCTACCTCAACGACACCTGGAAACTGCGCCTGGCCAACCACTACGCCCAGGGTCGCCTGCGGGGCAATAGCTCCGAGCCGTCACGCCTGGTTGGCGACACGCTGACGCGCTTCTATCGCCAGCGCAGCTTCGAATGGAACGACAGCATCACCCAGGCCGAACTGCACGGCAGCTTCAACCTCGGTAGCTGGCAGCACCAGACCCTTGCTGGCCTGGAGTACGAGAACTACCGCAACAGCCAGAAATATCCGCAAAGCGCGACCACCCTGGGCTATGGCCAGAACATCTATCAACCGCAGTACGGCCAGGCCAAGCCGAGTATCGTCAACCCCAACGATTTCTCAGAACACACCGAGAGCTATGCCCTCAACCTGCAGGATCAGATCAGCTTCAGCGAACGCCTGAGCGGCCTGATTGGTGCGCGCCTCGAGCGTTATGAACAGACCGCACTGAACCGCAGTACGCGGGTCAGCAATGAGCAGGACAAGGATGTCGCCACCGCACGCACGGGCCTGCTCTATCAGTTAACGCCCCAGGTCGGGGTCTTCGCCAACGCGTCCACCTCGTTCAAGCCCAACAGCATCAGCAGCCAGGGCACGGTGTTCAAGCCGGAGAAGGGCCTTGGCTATGAAACCGGTTTCAAGCTCGACCTGCTCGACAGCCGCCTGGGCGCGACCATCGCGCTGTTCCATATCGACAAGGAAAACGTGCTGACCGCCGACCCGGCCAATCCCGGCGACAGCATCGCGGCCGGCAAGGCGCGCAGCCAGGGCCTGGATATGCAGTTCAGCGGTCAGCTCAGCGAGGCCGTGCGCATCATCGGTGCCTACGCCTATATCGATGCCGAAGTGACCGAGGACAACAGCCTGCCGGTGGGCAGCAAGCTGCTCGGGGTTGCCCGCCACAGCGGCAGCCTGCTGACCGTCTACCAGTTTCAGGACGGTCGCCTGCGCGGCTCGGACATTGGCGCAGCGTTCAACTACGTGGGAGATCGCTCGGGGCAAACCGGCAGCGACTTCGAATTACCGGCCTACAGCACCGTCGACCTGATGGCCCGCTACCAGGCCAGCGATGACCTGAGCATCGGCCTGAACCTCAACAACCTGCTTGATCGTGAGTATGAAGAGCGCGCCTACAACAGCGTCTGGGTCATGCCGGGCGAGCCGCGCAATCTCAATGTCAGCCTAACCCTCAATCTCTAACCACAGCCCTAACTCAAAGGAACCCCAGTATGCGTACTGCTAAACCCGCCCTGCTCTCTGCTTTACTCGTCTGCCTGCTCGCCGGGCAAGCTCAGGCCCACGGTCTGTGGACCGAACAGCGTCGTGGCCATATCGAAACCATTTACGGCCACGGCGCCGAGGACAACGCCTTCAAGGCCGAAAAAATCAGCGGCGCCTGGGCTTACGACCGCGCCGGCACGATGATCCCGGTAACGGTACAGCGCCTGGACGATCACGCCCGCCTGCAACCGCTTAAAGCCCCCGCCGTACTGGGCGTTGCCCTGGACAATGGCGCGTGGTCGCAAACCCCGGATAAACAGTGGATCAACCAGGGCCGCAGCCAGGTGCCCAACTCCACCGGCTCGCTGCACACCTTCAAATACAGCCTGGCGATTTACCAGGAAGGGGCCAAGCTGCCGAAGCTGGATCAGCTAAAGATGGTCATCCTGCCAGAGGTTGATCCGCTCACCGTCGGCCCTGGCAAACCCTTGGCTGTCCGCGTTCTGATGGATGGTAAGCCTGCGGCCGGGGTCGAGCTGATCGGTGACTACCGTGGTGCGCCGCATCAGGTCAGCGCCACCACCGACAGCGAGGGCCGCGCCCAGGTACTGGTACGCAATGAAGGGCTGAATATCATCAGCGCCTCCATGCTTCTGCCGGTCGAGGGCGACAAGGACATTGAGGCCCGCGGCCTGTTCACCTCGCTGACCTTCCTCGGTGAAGCGCATCACGAATAGCGCGAACTGAAACATCACAGGCAAGAAAAAGCCGGAGCATGCTCCGGCTTTTTTACCACTTCGGGTTATAGCCCCTGCAATGCATCCAGCAGCGCCTGATTCTGCTCCGGCGTGCCGATGGTAATGCGCAGGAACTGGGCAATACGCGCCTGTTTGAAGTGCCGCACGATCACCCCCTGCTCACGCAGACCGGCGGCCAGCAACGCCGCATCTTTGTCCGGATGGCGGGCAAACACGAAGTTCGCCGCTGACGGCAGCACCGCAAAGCCCAGTTTCTGCAAACCTTCAACTACAGCTTCACGGCTGTCGATCACCCGCTGGCAGGTCTCCTGGAAATACGCCTTGTCCTCGAATGCCGCCGCCGCGCCGGCAATCGCCATGCGGTCCAGCGGATAGGAGTTGAAGCTGTTCTTGATCCGCTCCAGGGCCTCGATCAGGTCCGGATGGCCGACCGCGATGCCAACCCGCAACCCGGCCAGGGAGCGCGACTTGGACAAGGTCTGGGTCACCAGCAGGTTCGGGTATTTGTCGACCAGGCTAATCGCCGTCTCGCCGCCAAAATCGATATAGGCCTCATCGACCAGCACCACAGTGTCGGGATTGGCCAGAAGCAGGCGCTCGATCGCCTCCAGCGCCAGCGCACAGCCGGTTGGCGCGTTCGGGTTGGGGAAGATGATGCCGCCGTTGGGCCGGGCATAATCTTCGACGCGAATCTGAAACTGCTCATCCAGTGCAATCTGCTCGGAGGCAATGCCATACAGGCCGCAATACACCGGATAAAAGCTGTAGCTGATATCCGGGAACAGCAATGGCTGGCCGTGCTGAAACAGGCCGTGGAAGGCATGCGCCAGCACTTCATCAGAACCGTTGCCGACGAATACCTGAGCCGTCTGCACACCGTAATAGTCGGCCACGGCCTGCTTCAAGCGGTCGCTGTTGGGGTCCGGATACAGACGCAGGTTGTCGTTCAGTTCGGCCTGCATGGCCGCAATGGCCTTGGGCGACGGGCCGTAGGGGTTTTCGTTGGTATTGAGTTTGACCAGCTTGGCCAGTTTCGGCTGCTCACCCGGCACATAAGGCACCAGGTCTTTGACGAAGGGGCTCCAGAATTTGCTCATCTGCCCTTCTCTCCTCGAATTCGTTGCGTTTTCGGTGGGTTACGCCTGTGGCTAACCCACCCTACGTTTAGCCCTTGATGCGGTATTCGGCGCTGCGGGCGTGGGCGGTCAGCGACTCGCCACGGGCCAGCACGCTGGCCACCTTGCCCAGCTCCGATGCACCTTCAGCCGAGCAATGGATGATCGACGAACGTTTCTGGAAGTCATACACCCCCAGCGGCGAGGAATAGCGCGCGGTGCCAGAGGTCGGCAGCACGTGGTTGGGCCCGGCACAGTAGTCGCCCAGCGCTTCGGCGGTGTAACGGCCCATAAAAATGGCGCCGGCATGGCGAATCAGCGGCAGGTACTGCTCCGGGTTTTCCACCGAGAGCTCCAGGTGCTCCGGGGCGATGCGGTTGGCAACGATGATGGCTTGGGCCATATCGGCCACGTGAATCAGCGCACCGCGACCTTCCAGCGAGGTGCGGGCAATGGTTTCACGCTCCAGCGTCGGCAGCAGTTTGGCGATGCTTTCGGCCACTTTATCGAGGAAGGCCGCATCCGGGCTGACCAGAATCGACTGAGCGTCTTCGTCGTGCTCGGCCTGGGAAAACAGATCCATGGCGATCCAGTCCGGATCGGTCTGACCATCGCACACAACAAGGATTTCCGAAGGTCCGGCGATCATGTCGATGCCGACCTTGCCGAATACATGGCGCTTGGCAGTGGCGACATAGATGTTGCCCGGGCCGACGATCTTGTCCACCGGTGGCACGCTCTCGGTGCCGTAGGCCAGCGCAGCCACAGCCTGGGCGCCACCGATGGTGAACACGCGGTCGACCCCGGCAATGCAGGCGGCGGCCAGTACGATCTCGTTGATCTCGCCACGCGGCGTCGGCACCACCATCACCACTTCCGGCACGCCGGCGACCTTGGCCGGAATCGCATTCATCAGCACCGAAGACGGGTACGAAGCCTTGCCGCCCGGTACATACAGCCCGGCGCGGTCCAGCGGCGTGACCTTCTGCCCCAGCACGGTGCCGTCGGCTTCGGTGTAACTCCAGGAATCCTGTTTCTGCCGTTCGTGATAGCTGCGCACACGCTCGGCAGCTGTTTCCAGCGCGCGGCGCTGCTCCGGGGTGATGCGGGTCAGGGCCAGTTCCAGGCGCTCGCGCGGCAGAATCAGATCGGCCATGGAAGCCACATCCAGGCCGTCGAACTGCTTGGTGAATTCGACCAGGGCGGCGTCGCCACGCTCACGCACGGCTTTGATGATGTCCAGCACCCGCTGATTGACCGTGTCGTCCGAGACACTTTCCCAGCTCAGCAGATGATCCAGGTGCTGGGCAAAGTCCTGGTCAGCGGCATTGAGTCGGCGAATAGCGATGGGAGCGGTCATAGCGGGCCTCTTAGATTGGCAAATGCTCAAGCGCCCCTAGCGTAACAACCACTCCGCGCGGGCACCTGAGAATTTTGGCTATAACGCGGATAGGCTAGGCCGCACAGCGGCGGCCATCAGAGTCAGGCGGGGTGTCGTGCTTCGACCGCATCACGCAGGGTGTCGATCAGCGCCTGGATGCGTGCATGCTGCATCTTCATCGAGGCTTTGTTGACCACCAGACGCGAACTGATCGTGGCGATCAGCTCCTGGGCTTCCAGACCGTTGGCACGCAGGGTGTTGCCGGTGTCGACCACATCGATGATCTTGTCGGCCAAACCCACCAACGGCGCCAGCTCCATCGAGCCATAGAGCTTGATGATGTCGACCTGGCGGCCCTGCTCGGCATAATAACGCTTGGCTACGTTGACGAACTTGGTGGCCACGCGCAGCCTGCCTTTCGGCTCGGGCGCGCCGACGGCACCGGCGGTCATCAACTTGCACTTGGCAATGCGCAAATCCAGCGGTTCATACAAGCCCTGGCCACCGTACTCCATCAGCACGTCTTTGCCGGCCACGCCGAGGTCGGCAGCGCCGTGTTCAACGTAGGTCGGCACATCGGTGGCGCGCACAATCAGCAGGCGTACATCGTCCAACGTGGTGGGGATGATCAGCTTGCGGCTTTTGTCCGGATTTTCGGTCGGTTCAATACCCGCCGCTGCCAGCAGCGGCAGGGTGTCATCGAGAATCCGGCCTTTGGAAAGAGCAATAGTCAGCATTATCTCAACCCGGTACGCGGCGGATTTTTGCGCCGAGCAGTTGTAATTTCTCTTCAATGCATTCGTAACCACGGTCGATGTGGTAGATGCGATCGATCAGGGTGTCACCCTCGGCAATCAACGCCGAGATCACCAGACTGGCCGATGCACGCAGGTCGGTAGCCATGACCGGCGCGCCCTTGAGCGTTTCGCTACCGGTCACGATGGCCGTGTTGCCTTCGACCTGAATCTGCGCGCCCATGCGGATCATTTCGTGCACGTGCATAAAGCGGTTCTCGAACACGGTCTCGATCACCGTGCCAGTACCCTCGGCAACCGCGTTAAGGGCCACAAACTGCGCCTGCATATCGGTCGGGAACGCCGGGTACGGCGCGGTACGCAGGTTCACTGCCTTCGGCCGCTTGCCGTGCATGTTCAGCTCGATCCAGTCATTACCGCAGGTGACTTCGGCACCGGCTTCCTGGAGCTTGGACAGCACCGCTTCGAGGGCGGTGGGGTCGGTGTCTTTGACTTTGACGCGGCCACCGGTAATTGCCGCAGCCACCAGATAGGTGCCGGTCTCGATACGGTCAGGCATCACACTGAAGCGTGCGCCATGCAGACGCTCAACACCATCGATGGTGATGGTGTCGGTGCCGGCACCGGTAATCTTCGCTCCCATGGCAATCAGGCAGTTGGCCAGGTCAACCACTTCCGGCTCACGGGCAGCGTTTTCCAGCACGCTGCGGCCACGGGCCAGGGTGGCAGCCATCATGATGTTTTCGGTACCGGTCACGCTGACAGTATCGAAGAAGAAGTGCGCGCCTCGCAGGCCGCCCTCAGGCGCCTTGGCCTTGATATAGCCGGCCTCGACATCGATGATCGCACCCATGGCTTCAAGACCACGGATGTGCAGGTCAACCGGACGCGAACCGATGGCGCAACCGCCTGGCAGGGCGACTTCGGCATAACCGAAACGCGCCACCATCGGGCCGAGCACCAGAATCGAAGCGCGCATGGTTTTCACCAGCTCGTAGGGCGCAACCAGGGTCTTGATCGCCCGCGCATCGACTTCCACGCTGAGCTTTTCGTCGATGATCGGCTCAATCCCCATGCGCCCGAACAGCTCGATCATGGTGGTGATGTCGTGCAGGTGCGGCAGGTTGCAGATGGTAACGGGAGCGTCACCGAGCAGGGTGGCGGCGAGAATCGGCAAGGCAGAGTTCTTCGCCCCGGAAATGCGGATTTCGCCATCGAGGCGCACACCGCCGGTAATAATCAGTTTGTCCATGATTCTCTCGGTTTAGGAGCGCGCGGCCCAATCGGCACGGCTAAAGAATTTCATACTCACGGCGTGGATGCTGCCATCGGCAATCCAGGCATTCAGGTGAGCGTAAATCTGTTGCTGACGCTTGACGGGACTAAGAGCGGCCAGCTCGTCACTGATCAGGTTCAGCTGGAAATTGCAGCCTTCGCCTTCAACTTCCACCTGAGTATCCGGCAATTTAGCCTCAAGGAGACTTTTTACTTCTAAGGCCTGCATGCTCAACCTCGATCAATGCATAAATTAACGACAGCCGAGCAGACGCTCGCGGGTCGAGCATCATACAAAAAAGCCCTGTCCCTGCGAACCCCGCATTATGCCCGGCCGACCGAAGCCCTGCTCAGGCTTGCAGCGGAAGAATCTCCAGCAGGCCGCAGACGCCAGCTATCTCACGCATATCCTTGGGCAGATTGCTCACGCGCAAGGTCTTGCCGGCCGCACTGGTGTCACGCATAAAAGCCAACAGCAGAGACAAGCCCACACTGCTGGACTTCTCGACAGCGCTGCAATCAAGTACACACACCGACGCCTGACTGTCTTTGAGCAGACGACTGCCTTGCTCACGCAGGGCCGGCGCACTCACATAATCGAGCACTCCAGCCAGGCTGAAAACACCGAGTGAAGTCTCACTGATGCGCGCCTGACTCACGATGCATTCGCCCCTTGACGGGCTTTCGCTACAGTATCAACCCAGCCGTCGATGACCTTGTCCAGGTTATTGCCATTGCTCTGCATGGATTGGGAAAACTGATCACGGAACAGTTTGCCGACGTTGATACCGTTGATGATCACGTTGCGCATCTTCCAGGTACCGTCCTGGCTGACCATGGTGTAGGACAGCGGGTAGACCGTGCCATTACCGTCCTTGATCTCCATATTGACCGCGGTGCGTTGCGGGTCCTGCTGACCACTGACCGGCAGCACGCGGATGTCCTGGTTGTTGTATTCCAGCAAGGCATTGCCATAAAACTGCATCAGGCTGCGCTTGAAGTTTTCCTGGAAGCGCTGCATCTGCTCGGGCGAGGCGCGGCGCGAGTAACGCACGGTCATCACGCCCCGGGAAATCCCGTCAACATCCACCACCGGCCCAAGAATGCGGTTCAGCGCATCATAGAACGCCCCGGGATCGGTGCGGTATTGCTCTTTGTTGGCCTTGAGGTCGGCCAGCAGCGTGGTGGTGGTCTCTTGCACCACTTCATGCGCCGCCGGAGCCGCCAGCAGCGAGAAGGACAGGGTCGCCAGACAAACCAGCAGGCCGTTGCGCAGTGCATTGATCATATTCAGTACCCCTGTTAATTAGCCTGGTCTTTGTTGACCGAGTTGAGCAAAAACTTGCCAATCAGGTCTTCCAACACCAGCGATGATTGCGTGTCGTGAATGGTGCCGCCATCGCGCAGCACTTCTTCTTCGCCACCTACGCTAATCCCAATGTACTTCTCACCCAGCAGACCCGCCGTCAGAATCGAGGCAGTAGAATCTGCTGGCAGATTGTCCACGTCATTATCCAGCACCATGGTGACGCGCCCCATGTAGCTGTTGCGGTCCAGGTCGATCGCAGTAACCTTGCCAATTGTCACGCCAGCCATGGTCACTTTCGATCTGACCGTCAAACCCGCGATATTCTCAAAGTGTGCGTACACCTTGTAAGTATTCTCACTGCTGCCAACGGTCAGCCCGCTGACACGCAAGGCCAAGAGCAATAAGGCCAACAACCCGGCCAACAGGAACAAGCCGACACCCACTTCCAGCGTGCGGTTCTGCATCAGAAATCTCCAAACATCAAAGCGGTCAGAATAAAGTCCAGCCCCAATACGGCGAGCGAGGCGTACACCACGGTTTTAGTGGTAGCACGACTAATCCCTTCCGAAGTCGGCTCACAGTCGTAACCCTGAAACACGGCGATCCAGGTCACGACAAACGCAAAGACCACGCTCTTGATCACACCATTGAGCACATCTTCACGAAACGAAACACTGTTTTGCATATTGGCCCAGAACGAGCCCTCATAGACCCCCAGCCAGTCGATGGCGACCATCGCGCCACCCCAGATGCCGACCACGCTAAAGATCATGGCCAACAACGGCATCGAGATAAAGCCAGCCCAGAGTCGCGGCGCGACGATATATTTCAGCGGATCAACACCGATCATCGCCAGACTCGACAGCTGCTCGGTGGATTTCATATTGCCGATCTCGGCGGTCAAGGCCGAACCGGCCCGCCCGGCGAACAGCAATGCAGTCACCACCGGCCCCAGCTCACGCAGCAAGGTCAGCGCAACCATCTGCCCAACCGCCTGCTCCGAGCCGTATTGAGCCAGAATGCTGAAGCCCTGTAGCGACAACACCATACCAATGAAGATGCCCGAGACCACAATGATGGCCAGAGACAGCACCCCGACTGAATACAGCTGTTTGACCAACAACTGAAAGCTGTTGCCTGTCGAGCCGCGCCCCAGCAAGGCGCGCAGCAAAAACAGCCCTGAGCGCCCCAGCGTGGCCAGCACGTCGATACCGGCGCGGCCGAACAGGCGCACCCGTTCGAGCACAGATGTTTTGCGCATCAGCGCTCCCCCAGAAGATCGTCGCGGTAATTGGCCGCAGGAAAATGAAACGGTACAGGGCCATCGGGAATGCCCTGCATAAACTGACGCACCCGCGGATTATCCGATGCCATCAACTCAGCCGGCGTTCCCTGCCCCAGCACCTGAGTGTCACCGACTATATAGAGGTAATCGGCAATGCTGGCAGTTTCCGCCAGGTCATGCGACACCACGATACTGGTCACCTGCAACGCATCGCTGAGCAGGCGGATCAGGCGCACCAGAACGCCCATGGCAATCGGGTCCTGGCCGACGAAGGGTTCGTCATACATGAGAATCTGCGGATCCAGGGCGATTGCCCGAGCCAAGGCCACCCGACGTTTCATGCCGCCCGACAGTTCGTCCGGCATCAAATCCAGGGCACCACGCAAACCAACGGCCTGCAGTTTCATCAGCACGATGTCACGAATCATCTCTTCCGGCAGCTGGGTATGCACCCGCAGCGGAAACGCAACGTTCTCGAACACATCCAGGTCAGTAAACAGCGCACCACTCTGGAACAACACGCCCATTTGCTTGCGCATATCGAACAAATCGCTGCGCGACAGCGTCGGCAGGTTTACGCCATTGACCCACACCTCGCCACCGCTGGGCTTGAGCTCAGCGGCGATCAAACGCAGCAACGTGGTTTTGCCGCAGCCGGACGGCCCCATGATGCCGGTGACCTTGCCGCGCGGGATGCAAATATCGACATTTTTGAAAATATCCCGCTCGCCGCGCTTAAAGCTCAGGCTTTTCAACTCGACTGCATACGGGCTCTCGGCGCTCATCTGGACTCCTTGCTTAACGCGTGCCTGACTGACGTACCACCCCGAACAAAGGGCACTACTGATCGTCGAACGTACCGAAAATGGGCGCGAACTATAGCATCGCGATACTTTTCACCCAAGATTGAACTTGCTACCAGAGACACACATCTCAAACGCCACCCTGCTCCCGCAACTGGAAACACTGGGCAGGCGCACCTTTACCGTTATAATCGACAGCTTTTAGCCCGTACGCCTTAGAGAAGCCATGAGCCATACCGATCTGATCCAGTCAGCGCAGCGCACCATTCGCCTGGAACTCGAAGCGATCCAGGATCTGCTGCAGCGCATCAACGGTGACTTCGTGCGCGCCTGCGAGCTGATGCTTGCCAGCAAGGGCCGCGTAGTCGTAGTCGGTATGGGCAAGTCCGGGCACGTGGGCAACAAGATTGCCGCCACCCTTGCCAGCACCGGCACCACCGCATTCTTCGTGCATCCGGCCGAGGCGAGTCACGGCGACATGGGCATGATCACCCGCGATGACGTGGTACTGGCGCTGTCCAACTCGGGCTCTACGGCGGAAATTGTCACCTTGCTGCCGCTGATCAAGCGCCTCGGCATCACCTTGATCAGCATGACCGGCAATCCAGAGTCGCCACTGGCCAAGGCAGCGGAAGTCAACCTGGATGCTCGCGTATCCCAGGAAGCGTGCCCACTGAACCTGGCTCCAACCTCCAGCACCACAGTATCCCTGGTGCTGGGTGACGCCCTGGCCATTGCCTTGCTCGAAGCGCGCGGCTTTACCGCCGAAGACTTTGCCTTTTCCCACCCCGGCGGCGCGCTGGGCCGCCGCCTGCTGCTTAAGGTGGAGAACGTCATGCATGCTGGTGCTAGCCTGCCACGCGTCAAACGCGGCACTTCATTACGCGACGCGCTGCTGGAAATGACCCAGAAAGGCCTGGGCATGACCGTAGTCACCGAAGATGACGGCCGCTTGGCAGGGGTCTTCACCGATGGTGACCTGCGCCGCACTCTGGATCGCAATATCGATGTACGCCAGACCATTATCGATGAGGTAATGACCGCGCATGGCAAGACTGCTCGCGCCGAAATGCTCGCAGCCGAAGCCCTGAAAATCATGGAAGACCACAAGATCAGCTCCCTGGTGGTCATCGACGACAACCAACAGCCGGTCGGTGCCCTGAACATGCACGACCTGCTGCGCGCCGGAGTAATGTAATGACCGCCGAGCCGATCAACCCCGCTCTGCTGGAACGCGCCAAAGGCGTGAAACTGGCCATATTCGATGTCGATGGCGTGCTGACCGATGGCAAGCTTTACTTCCTGGTCGATGGCAGCGAATTCAAAACCTTCAACACCCTGGATGGCCACGGCATCAAGATGCTGATCAATTCCGGGGTGAGCACAGCGATCATCAGTGGCCGCAAGACCCCAGTGGTTGAGCGCCGAGCACAAAACCTGGGGATCCAGCACCTGTATCAAGGCCGCGAAGACAAACTGGTGGTGCTTGACGAACTGCTTGGTGAACTAGGTCTAGGCTATGAGCAGGTCGCCTACCTGGGTGACGACCTACCCGACCTGCCGGTGATGCGTCGCGTAGCCCTGGGCATGGCCGTTGCAAGCGCAGACAGCTTTGTCCGCCAGCACGCCCACGGCGTGACCCGCGCACGCGGTGGCGAAGGCGCCGCACGCGAGTTCTGCGAACTGATCATGCAGGCCCAAGGCACGCTTGCAGCTGCCCAAGCCGCTTACCTATAGGCCAACCATGCCCCGCAAGCTACTCAACATTGTCCTACTCGCCGGCGCCGCCTTACTGGTGGCAGCGCTCGGCTACTGGAACCTCAACCCGGACAGCTTCAATTCGCAGCCGCACGCCGCCGGGGTAGACAACGCCATCGATTTTTACGCAACCAACACCTACACCGTGCAGTACCAGCCCGACGGCAAACTGCACTACGAGCTGACGGCCGACAAGGTCGAACACATCAAGGTCAGCGACATCACCCTGATGGCCAACCCGCACATGGACCTGTTCCGCGGCACTGAGCTGCCTTGGAAAATCCGTAGCGAGCGCGGCGAAGTTTCGCCAGGCGGCGTTGAGGTCGAACTGATCGACAAGGTGCGCGTCGAGCGCACTGACGCCAAAGGTCGCCCAACCATCCTCACCACCAGCCGCCTGACCGTATTCCCCGAGAAGGAATATGCGCAGACCCAGCAAGCCGTTAGAATCGACGCGGCCAATGGGGTGACCACGGCAAAAGGAATGAAAGCGTACATGAATGACGGCAGGATGCTCCTGCTGTCCAACGTAAGAGGTCAGCATGAGGCTCGTTAACACCCTCCCCCTACTACTCAGCCTCAGCACCGCACTTGGAAGTGCCGGCGCCTGGGCACTGCCGTCCGATCGTGAACAACCTATCCGCATCCAGGCTGATAGCGCGGAGCTCGATGACAAACAAGGCGTTGCGGTCTACCGCGGCGATGTCGTCATCACCCAGGGCACCATGAAGGTCACTGGCGATACCGTGACCATCACCCAGAACGCCCAAGGAGACGTCGAGGTAGTTACCTCCGTCGGCAAGCCCGCCTACTACGAGCAATTGCCGTCTGCCGACAAGCAGATCGTCAAGGCGTACGGCCTGACCATCCAGTACTTTATGGCCAATGACCGCGTAGTCCTGATTGATCAGGCCAAGGTGATCCAGGAAGGCAACACCTTCGAAGGCGAGAAAATCGTCTATGACACCCAGCGCCAGATCGTCAACGCCGGCCGCGCCACGGGCACCAATGTCACTGCGCCACGTCCGCGTATCGACATGGTGATCCAGCCGAAGAACAAACCAGCTGAACAGCAGGCACAGTAATAATGGCCATATTGAAAGCTCAACACCTGGCCAAGAGCTACAAGGGCCGCCAGGTCGTGCGCGACGTCAGCATGAGCATCGACAGCGGACAGATCGTTGGCCTGCTTGGCCCTAACGGGGCCGGCAAGACCACCTGCTTTTACATGATCGTAGGGCTGGTACAGGCCGAACAAGGTCGCGTGATGATTGACGACCTGGATGTAAGCCACCAACCCATGCACGCCCGCGCCCGCGCCGGCATTGGCTACCTGCCGCAGGAAGCCTCGATCTTTCGCAAACTCAGCGTGGCCGACAACATCATGGCCATTCTGGAAACCCGCAAAGACCTCGACGGCGCAGCGCGGCGCAAGGAGCTTGAAGGGCTGCTGCAGGAATTCCACATCAGCCATATTCGCGACAACCTCGGCATGAGCCTGTCCGGTGGTGAGCGACGCCGCGTGGAAATTGCCCGCGCCCTGGCCACCAACCCCAAGTTCATCCTGCTTGATGAGCCATTCGCGGGTGTTGACCCGATTTCCGTGGGCGATATCAAGCAGATCATCCATCACCTCAAAGCCAAAGGCATCGGTGTATTGATCACCGACCACAACGTGCGCGAGACCCTGGATATTTGTGAAACCGCCTACATCGTCAGCGACGGTCAGCTGATTGCCGAAGGCGATGCCGCGACCATTCTGGCCAACCAGACAGTGAAAGACGTGTATCTGGGTCATGAGTTCAGGCTGTAAGTGCAGCCCTCTCAAACCAACTACAGCCAAGGCTAGGCAAAACCCTTAAACTCAGGCATATAATTTGCTTCCTAGTGGCGCTTTTTAAAACCGCCCTGTAGTGGATTGCGCACAGACGCCGGTAAATAAGGTCTGCAATGAAACCATCGCTAGTCCTGAGAATGGGCCAGCAGCTGACGATGACACCGCAGCTGCAACAGGCCATCCGCCTACTCCAACTGTCGACCCTGGATCTGCAACAAGAGATTCAGGAAGCCTTGGAGTCCAACCCGATGCTCGAACGCCAGGAAGAAGGCGAAGATTTCGACAATTCGGACCCAATGGCCGACGGCGCAGAAAGCGCCAACACCAGCGAACAGCCAGAAACGCCGTATCAGGAAACCAGCTACCAGGAAGCCACACAGACCGTGGACAACCTGGAAGAAGGTGACTGGGGCGATCGCATTCCCAACGAGCTGCCCGTCGACACCGCCTGGGAAGACATCTACCAAACCAGCGCCAGCAGCCTGCCCAGCAGCGCCAGTGATGACGACGAGTGGGACTTCACCACCCGCACCTCTAGCGGCGAAAGCCTGCAAAGCCATCTGCTCTGGCAGCTCAACCTCGCACCGATGTCGGACAAGGACCGCCTGATCGGCGTCACCCTGATCGATTGCATCAACGAGCAGGGCTACCTGGAAGAAACCCTGGAAGAGGTCGTCGACGCCTTCGACCCGGAACTGGACATCGAACTCGACGAAGTCGAAGCCGTCCTGCACCGCATCCAGCAATTCGAACCCACCGGCATCGCCGCACGCAACCTGGGTGAGTGCCTGCTCCTGCAATTGCGCCAGTTACCGGCGAAAACGCCATGGCTAAGCGAAGCTCAACGTCTGGCCAACGACTACCTCGACCTGCTCGGCAGCCGCGATTACAGCCAACTGATGCGGCGCATGAAGCTCAAGGAAGACGAACTGCGACAGGTGATAGACCTGATCCAGAGTCTTAACCCACGCCCCGGCTCGCAGATCGAGTCGAGCGAACCGGAGTACGTGGTGCCCGATGTGATCGTGCGCAAACACAATGAGCGCTGGCTGGTAGAGCTCAACCAGGAAGCCATGCCGCGCCTGCGAGTCAACGCGCAATATGCCGGCTTTGTGAAGCGTGCCGACTCCAGCGCCGACAACACCTTTATGCGTAACCAGCTGCAGGAGGCGCGCTGGTTTATCAAAAGCCTGCAGAGCCGCAACGAAACCCTGATGAAGGTCGCCACGCAAATCGTCGAGCACCAGCGCGGCTTCCTCGACTACGGCGACGAAGCGATGAAACCCCTAGTGCTGCACGATATTGCCGAAGCGGTAGGCATGCACGAGTCGACCATTTCACGGGTGACCACGCAGAAATTCATGCACACCCCGCGTGGCATTTACGAGCTGAAATACTTCTTCTCCAGCCACGTCAGCACCTCCGAGGGCGGCGAGTGTTCGTCGACGGCAATCCGCGCCATCATCAAAAAACTGGTCGCCGCGGAAAATGCGAAAAAGCCGTTGAGTGACAGCAAGATCGCTGGTTTACTGGAGGCACAAGGCATTCAAGTAGCTCGCCGCACGGTCGCCAAGTACCGTGAATCCCTCGGAATAGCGCCCTCCAGTGAGCGCAAACGACTGATCTAAGGCGGCACATAGAAGGAAGACAACAGCACTCAACTTAACGCGCCAACCTCGCCTTTTTGCAAAAGCAGCCATACTGCCAATACGTAATCAGCGACCGTGCCAGGCTCGTTTTGCCAGAGTCTTCCACGCCACAGTGTTCCGGCGGCAGGTCTCTCACCTGCCTCTTACACACGGCAACAAGGAGAAAGCGGTATGCAAGTCAACATCAGTGGACACCAGCTGGATGTGACCGACGCCCTACGCGAGTACATAGCCGAAAAACTCGGCCGATTGGAGCGCCACTTCGACAAGATTACCAATGTGCAAGTCACCATGGAGGTCGAGAAGCTCAAACAGAAAATCGAAGCGACCTTGCACATAGCCGGCGGCGAAGTCGTCGCCAATGCCGAACACGAAGACATGTACGCAGCCATCGATTTGCTGACCGACAAACTCGACCGACAACTCATCAAACACAAGGAAAAACAGCTCGACCGTCAACAGGGCGCAATGGCCCGCTGACGTCGTCTATCTCCTATGATCCGACTTGAAACCATCCTGACCCCCGGCCGTTCCCTGGTGAACGTGCCGGGTGGCAGCAAAAAACGTGTTCTCGAACAGATAGCCAACCTGGTGGCGCGTGAGCTGCCGGATCTGGATAGCCAAGACATCTTCGAAAGCCTGATCGCCCGTGAAAAACTTGGCTCGACCGGTTTCGGCAATGGCATCGCCATTCCGCACTGTCGTCTGCCCGGTTGCACTGCGCCGATCAGCGCCTTGTTGCGCCTGGACGCTGCCGTGGACTTCGACGCCATCGACGGCGCGCCGGTTGACCTGCTGTTTGTCCTGCTGGTCCCCGAAGCCGCCACCGATGCTCACCTGGAACTGCTCAGGCAGATCGCCAGCATGCTCGACCGCAGCGACGTACGCGCCAGCCTGCGTCAGGCCGAAAACAGCGAGGCCTTGTACCAGGTGGTCGTGGACATACAAAGCCAACTCAATCGAGCCTGAGCATGCGCCTGATCATCGTTAGCGGTCGCTCCGGCTCCGGAAAAAGTACCGCCCTCGATGTACTTGAGGACAACGGCTTCTACTGCATCGACAACCTGCCAGCCGGCCTGCTGCCCGAGCTGGCCGAGCGCGCTCTTGTGCATACCGAGCTGCTGCACCCGCTGGTCGCGGTCTCGATTGATGCACGCAACCTGCCCAGCCACCTTAAACGCTTCCCAGAGCTGCTGGCCGAGGTTCGCGCACGGCATATCAAGTGCGACGTGATCTACCTCGACGCAGACGAAGAAACCCTGCTCAAGCGCTTCTCGGAAACCCGTCGGCGTCACCCGTTGACCAACGAGAACCGCTCGCTGGCCGAAGCCATTGCCGATGAAAGCCTGCTACTCGGCCCGATCATCGATCTGGCTGATCTGAAATTCGATACCACCCATCTCAACCTGTACCAGCTACGCGACAGCCTCAAGCTGCGCCTGCTCAATCAGCCTGAGCCGGGTACTGCTTTCCTCATCGAATCCTTTGGCTTCAAGCGCGGCATGCCGGTGGATGCCGATCTGGTCTTCGACGTGCGCTGCCTACCCAACCCCTACTGGAAGCCCGATTTACGCGACTACTCCGGGCTGGATCAACCAGTGGCCGAATACCTTAGCGCCCAGGCCGATGTCGAAGAGATGTACCAGGATATCCTCGCCTACCTGAGCAAGTGGCTGCCGCGCTTTGCTGCCAGCAACCGCGCCTATGTCACGATTGCCATCGGTTGTACCGGCGGCCACCACCGTTCGGTCTACCTGGCCAACCGCCTCGGTGAAGCCCTCAAGCCCGTACTGAAAAACGTTCAGACTCGCCACCGCGACCTCAGCTAAGGAATTGCCGCGATGCCCGCCTGTGAAATCACCATCATCAACAAGCTTGGCCTGCACGCGCGTGCCGCCGCCAAGTTTGTCGGCATCGCCGGGCGCTTTCCCTGCCAGGTAAAAATCGGCCGGGCACCCGAGAGCCTGGTCGATGGCAAAAGCATCATGGCCGTCATGATGCTCGCGGCCGGCAAAGGCACCACCGTGCACTTGTATGCAGAAGGCGAACAGGATGACGAAGCGATCAACGCCCTGTGCGAGCTGATCAACAACTTCTTCGACGAAGGCGAGTAAGCCATCGAATAGAAAAGGGGCTGAGCGCTTAAGCGTTCAGCCCCTTTCTTATTCCCGCCAATCAGCTGCCGGCGACCGTCATTCGCTCGATCAGCACCGAACCGGTGCGGATATTACTGCGCAGCTCCAGATCACTGCCCACCGCGACGATCTGCTTGAACATGTCACGCAGATTGCCGGCGATGGTGACTTCCTGCACCGGGAACTGAATTTCCCCGTTCTCCACCCAGTAGCCACCGGCACCGCGCGAGTAATCACCGGTAACCATATTCAGGCCCTGCCCCATCAGCTCAGTGACCAACAGGCCACGGCCCATACGCTTGAGCAACGCTTGCAAGTCCTCATCACCATGGCTGACAAACAGGTTGTGTACGCCGCCGGCGTTGGCCGTGCTGGGCATGCCCAGCTTGCGTCCAGAGTAGGTGCCGAGCACATAGGACAGCAACTCACCGCGCTCGACAAAGGACTTGGCGTAGGTGGCCAGGCCATCACCATCGAAGGCCGCACTACCCAAAGCCCGGGGGATATGCGGACGCTCATCAATCTTCATCCACGCGGGAAACAACTGCTGCCCCAGCGTCCCCTCAAGAAATGACGACTTGCGGTACAGGTTGCCACCGGAAATAGCCGCCAGAAAGCTGCCAAACAAGCCACCCGCCAGCTCAGCCGAGAACAGCACCGGCACTTCGCACGTCGGCACTGGGCGCGCGCCCAAACGACTGACCGCACGCTCGGCCGCACGTCGGCCAATGCTGCCGGCATCGGCCAGCAACTCGCCCTGACGATTAACGTCGTACCAGTAGTCGCGCTGCATCTGCCCGTTCGCTTCGGCAATCATCACGCAGCTCAGGCTGTGTCGGGTGCTGGCGTAACCACTGACAAAGCCATGGCTGTTGCCATAGACGCGACAGCCCTGATGGGTATTAAGCGTGGTGCCGTCGGCATTCTTGATTCGTGCGTCAGCGGCAAAAGCGGCGGCTTCGCAGCTCAATGCCTGCTCGATGGCCTGCTCCGGGGTGATCGACCAGGCGTGATACAGGTCCAGCTGCGGCAACTCACGGGCCATCAAGCCGGCATCGGCCAAGCCGGCACATTCGTCTTCGGAAGCATGCTTGGCGATGGCCAGAGCGGCCGCGACGGTCTCGCGAATAGCCGCCTCACCACTGGCCGAGGTGCTGGCCGACCCCTTGCGCTGGCCCACATACAGGGTGATACCAAAACCCTGATCGCGGTTGAACTCGACCGTTTCCACTTCACCCTGGCGCACCGTGGTGGACAAGCCCTGTTCCACCGACACGGCTACTTCGCAGGCACTCGCGCCCTGTTTGCGCGCCTCGGCAATAATCTGCTCGACCTGCGCCTGCAATTGCGGCACACCTTGCGGGCCAACGACATCTACTGCACTCATAAACACTCCTGAACGATAAGCGGCAAGCGCGGCCATACAGGCCAGACGCTTACAGCTGGAAACTTGCTGCTATCATGTCGGCGTTTTCCACTGGACCGCCACCATGTCTGAATACCTTGACGACTTCTCCGGCGAGAAGAGCAAAACCCAGGTCAAGCGCGAGCTTCATGCGCTGCAAGATCTGGGGCAACGCCTGACCACCCTGAAACTCGACCTGCTGAACAAGCTGCCGCTGACCGACGAGTTGCGCCGCGCACTTGCCGAAGCACCGAAACACACAGCCAATGCCGCGAAGAAGCGCCACGTGCAGTTTATCGGTCGACTGATGCGCGACCAGGACATCGAAGCCATCCTCACCCTGCTTGATCAACTGGATGCATCAACGCGCCAGTACAACGAGCGCTTTCATAACCTGGAGCGTTGGCGCGACCGTTTACTCAACGGTAACGACGACACCCTGGAAGCCTTTGTCGGTGAATACCCCGACGCCGACCGGCAGCACCTGCGTCAGCTGATCCGTCAGGGCCAGCACGAGCTGGCGCAAAACAAAGCGCCTGCCGCTTCCCGCAAAATCTTCAAATACATCCGCGAACTCGACGAAACCCAGCGCGGCCTGCGCTAGGCCTCTTAGCCAGGATGGGTACGCCTTCGGCCAACCCATCCTACGGCCTTGTAGCCGCTGTCAGGCCCCCGTTCCGCCGACGGTAATCGCATCAATCTTCAGCGTCGGCTGGCCCACGCCAACCGGCACCGACTGGCCGTCCTTGCCGCACGTGCCCACACCGCTGTCCAGCGCCAGGTCGTTGCCGACCATCGACACCCGACTCATCGCCTCAGGGCCATTACCAATCAGGGTTGCCCCCTTGACTGGAGCGGTAATCTTGCCGTCTTCAATCAGGTAGGCCTCACTGGTGGAAAACACGAACTTGCCGCTGGTGATATCGACCTGTCCGCCGCCAAGGTTGGCGCAGTAGATGCCCTTCTTCACCGAACGGATGATTTCTTCCGGGTCGCTCTCACCGGCCAGCATGTAGGTGTTGGTCATGCGCGGCATCGGCAGGTGCGCATAAGACTCGCGGCGACCATTGCCGGTAGCGGCCACGCCCATCAGCCGAGCGTTGAGCTTGTCCTGCATATAACCCTTGAGTACGCCGTTCTCGATCAGCGTAGTGCACTGGGTCTGGGTGCCTTCATCGTCCATGCTCAGCGAGCCGCGACGCTCGAACAGGGTGCCGTCATCAACAATGGTGCACAGGCTGGACGCGACTTTCTCGCCCACTTTACCGCTATAGGCCGAACTGCCCTTGCGGTTGAAATCACCTTCCAGGCCATGACCTACCGCTTCGTGCAAAAGCACGCCGGACCAGCCCGCGCCCATCACCACCGGCATGCTACCGGCGGGTGCCGGGATGGCTTCCAGATTGACCAGCGCCTGGCGCAAAGCCTCGCGGGCATAGCCCATGGCGCGCTCTTCGTTATTGCTGCTGTGCTCGAGAAAATAACGGTAATCGGTGCGCCCGCCGCCGCCATGGCCACCACGCTCACGGCGACCATTCTGTTCGACAATCACACTGACATTGAAACGCACCAGCGGGCGGATATCGGCGCCCAGGCTGCCGTCATTGGCGGCCACTAGGATGCGATCCCAGACCCCGGCCAGACTGACCGAAACCTGCTGAATGCGAGGATCGAGGGCACGGGTGGCGGCGTCGATACGCTTGAGCAGCTCAACCTTCTCCGCCCGGCTCAGCACATCCAATGGATTGTCCTGGGCGTATAGCGGCTTGACCAGCGGGCTGCTGAACGCCTGCACGCGGCCACTCTGGCCAGCCCGTGCGATCGAGCGAGCCGCGCGTGCGGCCTGGCTCAGGGCGTCAGCAGTGATTGCGTTGCTGTAGGCAAACCCGGTTTTCTCACCGGACTGGGCACGCACTCCCACCCCCTGATCGAGGTTGAAACTGCCCTCCTTGACGATGCCATCCTCCAGCGCCCAGGTCTCTGAAACCTGGCTCTGAAAATACAGATCGGCCGCATCAATCCCTGGGCCGACCAGCTCCAGCAAAACGCCCGGCAGGTGATCAACCGTCAAACCGCCTGGACCGAGCAGATGCTCACTGACGGACACCAACATATCGCTCATAACTACTCCAAACCTGGCAGCCGCGGTTCGGCCGCTGCAAAAAATCGTTTATGCCGTACGACCGGCATGCGCTGACGTATCGCCCCCTGCTCGCCGCCATCACGCTCAGCCAGCACAATGCCTGCACCTTGCGGCAACTCACCCAGCACCCGGCCCCAGGCGTCGACAATCGCCGAATGACCATAGGTCTCACGCCCGCCCGGATGAGTACCGCCCTGCCCGGCCGCCAAGACATAGCACTGGGTTTCGATCGCCCGTGCACGGGTCAAAACCTGCCAGTGAGCAGCGCCGGTAACGGCGGTAAAAGCGGCAGGCACGCTGATCAATTCGGCCCCAGCGGCGCGCAAGGCGCTGAACAGTTCGGGGAAGCGCAGGTCATAACAGACGCTCAGGCCCAAGCGGCCGACCGGGGTATCCACCACCACTACCCGGCTGCCGAACGCGTAGTCATCGGACTCGCGATAGCGGCCATGGCTGTCACTGACGTCGACATCGAACAGGTGCAGCTTGTCATAACGCGCCACCCGTTGCCCCTGCGCATCGATCAGCAGGGAACAGGCATGTGGCTTGGCTTGCGGCTGATCGTCGGGCGGCAGAGGCAAGGTACCCGCAACAAGCCATAAACCCAGGTCGCGGGTGGTCTGTTGCAACCAGGGCAGAATTACGCCTTCACCCTGCGCTTCGGCACGTCCCAGCGCAGCCTGATCAGAGCGGCCCATGGCGGCGAAGTTCTCCGGCAGCACCGCCAGCCGCGCACCTTGTGCGGCGGCCTGTTCGAGCAGCTGCCGGGCCTGCGCCAGATTGGCCAGGACATCGGCCTGACTGACCATTTGAATGACTGCGAGGGTCATGACTGCCTTATCTCAATGCCAACACCGGCCCCCAGCTTACAAGCCATGCCGGCGGACTGCACGGCCGCATATCAGATGAGGTTTTATCGAGGTTTTTCAAAGGGTTTGTCGAAGCTGATATCCGGGCTTTGCAAAGGCCCCTTGACCGTGTACTGCACACTGGCAAACCGCGCAACGCTGTTGCCCAACAGCTTGTCAGCGATAAAAAGCGCCCCGCCGATGGCCGGCGCCCCCACAATCAACGCCGCGAGTGGCAGGTTGTTGGTAACCGGCAAGGTGACCAACAACTTGGCGTCGATACGATCCCGGGCCATATCCAGTGTGCCGTTGAGTTCAAGATTACTCGACGGACCTTCCAGGGTAATGGGCTTGCGGGTGACGAATACGCCGTTCTGCGCTTGCAGAACCCCCTTGACCCGATCATAACCAAGGCCCTTGCCGAGCAGGTCGGAGAAGTCCAGGCGCAAGCGCCGACCAATCGAGTTGAAGTTGAGCAGGCCAAACACCCGTAACGCCGAGGCGGACCCTTCAACCTCGGTAAACTGACCTTTGCGCAGCGAAGCATCCAGCTTGCCACTAAAGCGCTTCAGGCTAAACCAGGCCGGCGAACCGGGCCAATCGCCATCCACATCCAGGCGAAAGCTTTTACTGCTGGCAGTTGGCGCATAGCCCCAGGCGCTCAGAACATCGGTCAGATCCGCACCGCCCAGCCGCCCTTTATACGCCGAGCGCAGACCAGTTGCAGTGTGCTGCCAGCTGGCTTGACCAGAGACTTTCAAGCCTTTGAGGTTAAGGTCCAACTCGTTGAACGCGACGCCTGCATTGAGCGGGCGCACCTTGAGTGACCAACTCCCCAGTAGGTCGTTACCCTGCAAAACCTCGGCGATATGTATATCCAGAGCCGGAAAACTGCCTGGATCAACGTTTACCAATGGATCAGGCGTGTCTACCACGGGCTGCTCCTCGCTCTTGGCCGCAGCAGCCGGCAGACGCAGGTAATCAAGCGCCAGTGCAATCGGCTCGCCACTGGCGTCCGGCAAGCCGACTCGTCCTTTTACCAAGGCACTGTCCAGGCTGATCGCCCACGTTTCGGCCTCGCGCTTCACGCCCACTTCCAACGCGTCAATGCTCAAGCCAAAACCGCTGAAGCGGCCAATGCGCAGCTGCGCATCCTTGAATAGCTGCTGTGCATCATTGGCCTGCACGCTGACATAGGGCTTGAGCACCGCTTGCCAGGCCGACCAGTCCAGCTCCGTCACTCGCCCGCGCACACGCAAGCCCTGACTAGTGGGCAGGCTCGCCGGACCGTCAGCCAAGCGGATTTCGCCACGGCCCTGGTTGAGCTGTCCCGGGTTCGCCGCAAAGGTCAGGCTCAGTAAATTGGCGTATTCCAACCAGTAGCGCTGCTCGGCTGCGCCCAGGCTCATACGCCACTGCGCGGGGCGCTCCTCGGCCGCATCCTTGCCGAACGGGGCAGGCAGTGCGACCGCAGCGCCCTTGAGGCTGGAATCCACACGCAGCTGACTGCTCGCACCATCCAGAGTCAGGTTAAGGCGATACGGCAGGTTGCCAGTGACGGGCAGAGGCTGGGTAACCCCCAACCAGCGACTCAGCTCATTCACCGCAATCTGCCCACTGGCCTCAATACGGCTGCGCGCCTTGCCTTGCGCCCCCTCAGCCAGGGCCTTGGCGCGCACCGCATGGCCCAGCACCTGCGCCCGGATATCCGGGGCACTCAGGCCGCGAGCGGTGTCGTAGCGAAATGCGCCCTTAAGCTGACTGAACTGCAAAGGCGGATTGAGCAGATTGAGCTGGGCATGTTGCGTGGCGAAATCCACCACCACTTCTGGCCCCAGACCTTTACGCAGCGGCAAGTCGAGCTTGAGCTTGCCGGCCAGCGCACCGTTGCCACTCCAGCCGGCAAAGGTCTCGGCAGTGCCAATGGGGGCTTGCTGGAGAATATGCAGGGCGTCCTCGACACTGCTGCTGAGCTCACTGGTCAATAGCAGGCGCGGCGGCTTGCCGGGCAACGAGGTGGCGATCAGTGCTTGTGCATTGCTCACCTGGCTATCGAGCAAGCGCCCTTCGGCCAGTTCGACGCGCACGCCCGTGTCTTCGATAAACACCTCGCCACGCGCCTCGCGCAGCGCCGGCCAACCCGGCTGAAAGGCCAGCTCGGCGTCATGCACCGCAAAGAACAGACTGATGCTGCGCGCCGCATTCTCCGCGCCACTGTTCAGCGAGCCCTGGTACTGGAAATAACCTTCATCGACCGCCCCAGCACGGATGGCGCTACGCAACCAGTCATCCAGCTCGTGGCTCAACCCCGGCGAACGGCTGGGCAGGTACTTCTCGGTAAAGCGTGCATCACCGTTACGCAGGCCAACGCGCAGGTCCATGTAGTCTTCTTCGCTCGGGTCGAAACGCAAACGAATCAGGAAATCACCGGCGGCCGGGCCTTCCTCACCGACTACCTGCAGATAGGGGCTACGCAAGGTGAACGCCTGCTCATCAATCTGCCAGGTCAGCAGCGCCTTGGCTGTTTTGTAATGCCAAGGCTGTGGAAACAACGTATCAAAATGCAGCGAGAAATCTTCGCTATCGACCCGCAGCTCACCCTGACCGAGGTCACCGCTGACACTGCCGCTGACGTTCTCCGCCGCCGGCGAGCCGTGCCACGCCGCAAAACCGATGCGCTCCAGGTTGGCCGAGAACTGCAAACGCTTGCTGTCACTGAGTTGCGGGCGGTAATCGAGCTGAATATTGCGCAAAGTCCCTTGGGGCTTGAGTTGCTCCAGCAGTGCCATTGCCTTATCCGGCAACGGTGCCAGCGCCTCTACCAAAGGCTGCAACGGCGCCAGATCGAGGCGATCAACCCCGAGCAACCACTGCTCCTGCACCTCTGCACTCTCTGCCTGCTGGGTCAGCGCCAGACGCACCTCACCCCAGCGCTGGTCATCGCGGCTGAAGGCCAGATCATCCAGCAGCAGCTTGAAGCCCATGTCGCTGCGTGTGAAATAGGCATTCAGCGCCAGGTCGTTCAGCGCAATCGATGGGCGCGTGGCATACCCAGCCTTGAGCTGGGGCGCATGCAGACGGCTGACGGCACGCTGCACGCCGCCCTTGGCCCAGCTTAACCAGACCTCACCGCCCAGCTGCAAACGTTCCAGACGCCACTGCGCCAGCACGCTTGCCGGCACCCAGGGCGCCCAGTCACTTTGCGGCAAGCTCAGGTAAATATCGGCCTCAGCCTCTTGCCAGCGCGCGGCACGTATCCGGCTACGCACTTGCAGGGCCAGCGGCTGGCCATCCGGCAATAGCAGACGCCCATCCAGGCGCTGCCGCGTGCTGCCGTTACGCAGCGTAAGGTTTACATAGGTCAGCGTGCGCACCGGCTGATCGAGAGCCTGCACGCTCACCTGGCTGTTAAGCAGCGACAGGCTCTTGACCACCTGCGACTGTTTCAATACCTGGGCCAGATCGAGTGGCGCGGGGTCGCTGCGTTGCGGCATGCCCTTCAGCGCCCAGTGCCCGTCTGCACCTTGCGCCACCACCAGCTGCACGCCATCGAGCTCAAGTCGGGCAATCCGCACCTGGCGCGCCAACAGACTGGCCAGCACATCAGGCACCACACGCACCTGATCCAGCTGCAAGGCCTCCGCACCTTCACCGATCGCCACATCATGGGCTGTCAGCACGGGCGAGAGTCCCTGCCACAAACCTTCAAGCGCGCCGATCTGCACCGGCATGGCTAATACCTGACGGGCCTTATCTTCCGCCTCCAGGCGGTATTCGGCGACCAGTGGCACCAGCTCGCGGCCCAGGCTGACATACAGCGCAGCAAACACCAGCAGCAAGGTAACGCCGCCCAAGGCCACGCGCAGCAGCAAGGCAAACCCACGCATCAGGGCCTGCACTCAGTTCACGCTCGCCGGAAACAGGGGCATATCAGAGCAGCACCACATCGTATTGCTCCTGGGAGTACATGGTCTCGACTTGAAACTTGATGGTGCGGCCGATAAACGCCTCCAGGTCGGCGACATTGCCCGACTCTTCATCGAGCAAGCGGTCCACCACTTTCTGATTGGCCAACACCCGATAGCCTTCCGGCTGATAGGCGCGCGCCTCGCGCAGAATCTCGCGGAAAATCTCATAGCAGGTGGTTTCCGCTGTTTTCAGCTTGCCGCGCCCCTGGCAACAGCTGCACGGTTCGCACAGCACCTGCTCAAGGCTTTCGCGGGTGCGCTTGCGGGTCATCTGCACCAGGCCCAGCTCGGTAATACCGATGATATTGGTCTTGGCGTGGTCGCGCTCTAGCTGCTTCTCCAGGGTGCGCAGCACCTGACGCTGGTGCTCTTCATCTTCCATGTCGATAAAGTCGATGATGATGATGCCACCCAGATTACGCAGACGCAGTTGCCGGGCGATGGCCGTGGCCGCCTCGAGGTTGGTCTTGAAGATGGTTTCTTCCAGCGTGCGATGACCGACAAAGGCACCGGTGTTCACATCGATGGTGCTCATCGCCTCGGCGGGATCGATGATCAGATAGCCACCGGATTTGAGCGGCACCTTGCGCTCCAGGGCCTTCTGGATTTCATCCTCGACGCCATACAGGTCAAAGATTGGCCGCTCGCCCGGATAATGCTCGAGGCGATCGGCAACCTCCGGCATCAACTCATCGACGAACTGGGTGATCTTGCCAAAGGTCTCGCGCGAGTCGACGCGAATCTTCTCGATCTTCGGGTTAACCAGATCACGCAGGGTGCGCAACGCCAGGCTGAGATCCTCGTAAATCACCAGCGGCGTTGGGCCGACCTTCATCTGCGTGGCGATTTGCTCCCACAGGCGGCGCAGGTAACGAATATCGGCAAGAATCTCATCGGCCCCAGCGCCATCCGCGGCGGTGCGCAGAATAAAACCACCGGACTCCTCGATTCCCTCGGCCGCCACACAGTCGGTCACCACCTGCTTCAGGCGCTCACGCTCGGCCTCATCCTCGATTTTCAGGGAAATACCGACATGGGCGGTACGCGGCATATACACCAGGTAGCGCGACGGAATGGACAGCTGCGTGGTCAGGCGCGCGCCCTTGCTGCCAATCGGGTCCTTGGTCACCTGCACCACCAGGCTCTGACCTTCGTGCACCAAGGCACTGATGCTTTCTACGGCCGGCCCTTCACGGCTGGAAATCTCCGCCGCGTGAATAAACGCAGCGCGCTCCAGACCGATGTCGATAAAGGCCGCCTGCATACCTGGCAGCACCCGCACCACTTTGCCTTTGTAGATATTGCCGACGATGCCGCGCTTCTGCGTGCGTTCGACGTGTACTTCCTGCAACACACCGTTTTCCACCACCGCCACGCGCGACTCCATCGGCGTGATGTTGATCAGGATCTCTTCACTCATGCGCTCATCTCTTCTGAGATAAAGCTGAAAGCCCAGGGACGGCGCCGATAAAGGCGGCCACTCACCCGCGACCCGCAACCTCTTGACTGTGATCTGACAATGACTGCCAGCACGGAATAGCAAACTCTGCGAGCAATGCGGCAGTTTCACACAGTGGCAACCCTACCACCGCCGAATAGCTGCCTTGCAACTGGCTGACAAATACTGCCGCCAGGCCCTGAATACCGTAACACCCCGCCTTGTCCTGCGGCTCGCCACTGGCCCAATAAGCCTCGATTTCGGCAAGTCCCAAGGTCCGAAACGTAACCTGGCTGCTAACCACTCGCGCCGCTACCCGCTGATGGCTCACCAACGCCACCGCTGTCAGCACCTCGTGGCTGCGTCCGGACAGCGCACCAAGGGTGGCCAATGCCTCATCACGATCCGCCGGTTTACCGAGAATGCGCCCATCAAGCACCACGGCCGTATCGGCACCCAGCACCACCGCGTCCGCAGCGTCGGATAACGCCGCCAGCCCAGCCTGCCCTTTGGCACGCGCCAGACGCTCTACATAGGCGACTGGCGACTCGTCTGGCAATGTATTTTCATCAATCGGGGCGATTTGCGTGAGGAAGGGTACGCCAATTTGCCTGAGCAATTCGCGCCGACGCGGCGACCCGGAGGCAAGATAGAGGGTGGCCATGCTGACTTCTCCCTGTCGGATAAACGCAAGGCCAGGCGGCCTTGCTTAATTGACGCCCAGGCGCTGATGCAGCCCCCGCAGCAGGGTACAGACCCACGGCCAGAGCAAGGCGCTGACCAACGCCGGCAGCACAAAGGTCAGAGTCGGTGGCCGGCTGCCGGTCAGGGCATTCAGCCACAGTTGCACCAACTGAGCTAAGCCAAACACCACCAGCAAGACCATGCTCTGTTGCCACATGGGGAACATACGCAAGCGCTGATGCAGGGTCAGGACCAGAAAGGTAATCAGGGTCAGGATCAGCGCATTCTGGCCGAGCAAGGTGCCATTCAGCACATCGGCCAGCAAGCCAACCACCCAGGCCGTAGTCATCCCGACACGATGGGGCAAGGCCAGCACCCAGTAGGTCAGAAACAGCGCCAGCCATAACGGCCGGCCCAGTTCCATGAACTTGGGCATGCTCGATACGCTGAGCAACAACGCCAGCCCGAAGGTCAGCCAGATAAACCAGGTATTGCTTGAGCGTGCGGCCATTACTGCGCAGCCTCCGGCGGATTGACGGGTGCGGCAGGCGCTTCAGCTGCAGGTTGTGCCTGCTGCAGAATTTCACGGTCCAGGGCTTCCTGAGCCTGCGCCGATTCGGTGGCGCGCTGCTCCGGTGTGCGTGGATCGGTAAACACCAGCAGCATGTAGCGGCTGCGGTTCAACGTAGCCGTGGGCATCGCCCGCACAATCGCGAAAGGCTGGCCGGAGTCATGAATCACCTCAGTGACCATGGCCACCGGATATCCGGCTGGAAAACGCTGACCCAGACCGGAGCTGACCAGCAGGTCGCCTTCCTTGATGTCTGCCGTATCGGCCACATGGCGCAGCTCCAGGCGCTCGGGATTGCCCGTGCCCGCGGCGATAGCGCGCAAGCCATTGCGATTGACCTGCACCGGAATGCTGTGGCTGGTATCGGTCAACAGCAGCACCCGCGAGGTATAGGGCATCACCTCGACCACCTGCCCCATCAAGCCGCGAGCGTCGAGCACCGGCTGACCCACGACCACACCATCCTTCTCGCCTTTATCGATCAGAATGCGATGCGTAAAGGGGTTCGGGTCGATGCCGATCAGCTCGGTGGCGAGCACCTCATCGTCAACCAGAGCAGCCGAGTTAAGCAGCTCACGCAGGCGCACATTCTGTTCAGTGAGTGCGGCGAGCTTCTGCAGACGGCGCTGCATCATCAATTGCTCAGCCTTGAGCTTTTCGTTTTCGGCGGTCAGCTCATTGCGCGTGCTCAGCTCCTGAGTCGCGCCCTCCCACAAGCGTACCGGCAGACGGCCAGCCCAGTAGACCGGCTCAACGATCAGGCCCAGCTGCGCACGCAACGGCTGCAGCCAGGTGAAACGCGCATCGACCACCATCAGCGCAGCCGATAACACGGTGAACACCAACAGGCGCACACCCAGCGAAGGACCTTTGGCAAATAGCGGTTTGATCGTCAGTTCCTCACAGCATCAGGCAGCAAAAACAAAAGCTGCAAGCGGGGTCATACCCGGTTGCAGCTTAGGCTCATTAGGAAAAGTCGACGAGTGCAGCATCTGTATGCGCTGCACCGGGCGTGCGGTCGAACGCTTTACTCCGCGGACAGCAGGTCCATGGTGTGGCGATCCATCATTTCCAGCGCCTTGCCGCCGCCGCGTGCCACGCAGGTCAGCGGGTCTTCGGCAACGATCACCGGCAGGCCGGTTTCCTGCGACAGCAGTTTGTCCAGGTCGCGCAGCAATGCACCGCCACCGGTCAACACCAGGCCGCGCTCGGCGATATCGGACGCCAGCTCAGGCGGCGATTGCTCCAGGGCGCTTTTAACCGCCTGCACGATGGTCGCCAGAGATTCCTGCAGCGCTTCCAGCACTTCGTTGGAGTTCAGGGTGAAGCTGCGCGGTACGCCTTCAGCCAGGTTGCGACCACGCACGTCGACTTCACGCAGTTCGCCACCGGCATACGCGGTACCGATTTCCTGCTTGATGCGCTCAGCGGTGGACTCACCGATCAGCGAACCGTAGTTACGGCGCACGTAGGTGATGATGGCTTCGTCGAAACGGTCGCCGCCGACACGCACGGACTCGGCGTAGACCACGCCGTTCAGCGAGATCAGCGCGATTTCGGTAGTACCACCGCCGATATCGACGACCATCGAACCGCGGGCCTCTTCAACCGGCAGGCCGGCACCAATGGCAGCGGCCATCGGCTCTTCGATCAGGAACACTTCACGGGCGCCTGCACCGAGGGCCGACTCACGGATGGCACGACGCTCCACCTGAGTCGATTTGCATGGCACGCAGATCAGTACGCGCGGCGACGGTTGCAGGAAGCTGTTTTCGTGAACTTTGTTGATGAAGTACTGCAGCATCTTCTCGCAGACGCTGAAGTCAGCAATAACGCCGTCTTTCATCGGGCGAATGGCAGCGATGTTGCCAGGCGTACGGCCGAGCATGCGTTTGGCTTCGGTACCGACCGCCACCACGCTTTTCTGGTTACCGTGGGTACGGATAGCCACGACCGACGGCTCGTTCAGGACGATGCCGCGCTCGCGAACATAAATCAGGGTATTGGCAGTGCCCAGGTCAATTGAGAGATCGCTGGAAAACATGCCACGCAGTTTTTTGAACATGGGATAGGGACCCTAGGCAACGCGTGGGTAAAAAAGTGCGGCAAACTCTAACAACGGCAGGGATTTTGAGCAAGGCACCAATATGTTAGATTGCCGGTTTTCCGGGCATTACGGCCCATCATCGCGGCCTTTGACCGCCACCTGTCACACTCTGTTCCCTGCGCCCTCGTGCATGGCAACTCGATCTCATTTCCAAAGGCCGCCATTACTGCGCTGCTTTATATAGGGAGAAACCAATGGCGCTTGAACGCTCCGACGTGGAGAAAATCGCTCATTTGGCTCGACTGGGCCTGAATGAAAGCGATATTCCGGGTACCACCGAGACCCTTAACAACATTCTCGGCCTGATTGACCAGATGCAGTCGGTCAATACCGATGGCATCGCACCGCTCGCGCACCCACTGGAAGCCACCCAGCGCCTGCGCGCCGACCAGGTCACCGAGTTCAACCAGCGCGAGGCCTATCAGGCCATCGCCCCGGCCGTGGAAAACGGCCTGTATCTGGTTCCGAAAGTCATCGAGTAAGGGAAAGCACCTAGCCATGCATCAATTGACCCTGGCCGAGATCGCCCGCGCACTCGCCGACAAGCAATTCTCCTCCGAAGAGCTAACCCGCAGCCTGCTGGCCCGTGTTCAGCAACTCGACCCGCAGCTCAACAGTTTTATTAGCGTGACCGAAGAGCTTGCACTAGAGCAGGCCAAGGCCGCCGACACACGCCGCGCCGCCGGCGAAACGGGCGCCCTGCTCGGTGCGCCAATCGCGCACAAAGACCTGTTCTGCACCCAGGACGTACTGACCAGCTGCGGCTCGAAGATCCTCAGCGGCTTCAAGGCGCCCTATAACGCCACCGTGGTCGACAAGCTCGCCAGCGCCGGTACGGTGACCCTGGGCAAGCTGAACATGGACGAATTCGCCATGGGCTCGGCCAACGAGTCCAGCCACTACGGCGCGGTAAAGAACCCCTGGGACCTGACCCGCGTGCCGGGCGGCTCCAGTGGCGGCTCAGCCGCAGCCGTTGCGGCGCGCCTGCTGCCAGCGGCCACCGGCACCGACACCGGCGGCTCGATCCGCCAGCCTGCGGCGCTGACCAACCTCACCGGGATCAAGCCGACCTACGGCCGTGTTTCGCGCTGGGGCATGATTGCCTACGCCTCCAGCCTCGACCAGGGCGGCCCACTGGCGCGCACGGCGGAAGACTGCGCTCTGATGCTGCAGGCCATGGCCGGTTTCGACCCCAAGGACAGCACCAGCGTCGATCAGCCAGTCGACGACTACCTGGCCGCACTGACTCAGCCGCTCACCGGCCTGCGCATCGGCCTGCCGAAGGAGTACTTTGGCACCGGCCTCGACGCCCGTATCGGCGAAAAAGTCATGGCCGTGGTCGAGGAGCTGAAAAAGCTCGGCGCCAGCGTTAAGGAAATCAGCCTGCCCAACATGCAGCATGCGATTCCCGCCTACTACGTGATCGCCCCCGCCGAAGCCAGCAGCAACCTGTCGCGCTTTGACGGCGTGCGCTTCGGCTACCGCTGCGAAAACCCGGTGAATCTGGAAGACCTGTACAAGCGCTCGCGCGGCGAAGGCTTCGGCGCGGAAGTGAAGCGGCGCATCATGGTCGGCACCTACGCGCTGTCCGCCGGTTACTACGACGCCTATTACCTGAAGGCGCAGAAGATTCGCCGGCTAATCAAGAACGACTTCGTCGCTGCTTTCAATGACGTCGACGTGATCCTCGGCCCGACCACGCCGAACCTGGCCTGGAAGCTCGGCGAGAAGAACAACGATCCGGTCGCTGCCTACCTGGAAGACATCTACACCATCACCGCCAACCTCGCCGGCATCCCCGGCCTGTCGATGCCTGCCGGCTTCGTCGATGGCTTGCCGGTCGGTGTGCAACTGCTCGCTCCTTACTTCAAGGAAGGCCGCCTGCTCAACGTCGCCCACCAGTACCAACAGGTTACTGACTGGCACACCCAAGCGCCGACTGGCTTCTGAGGAATAAACAGATGCAATGGGAAACCGTAATCGGGCTAGAGATTCACGCTCAGCTCAGCACCCAATCGAAGATTTTCTCCGCCAGCGCCATCGCCTTTGGCGCCGAGCCCAACACCCAGGCCAGCTTGGTCGATCTCGGCATGCCCGGCACCCTGCCGGTACTGAATGCCGAAGCGGTGCGCATGGCCTGCAAGTTCGGCCTGGCGATTGATGCCGAAATCGCCGGCACGAACATCTTCGCCCGTAAAAACTACTTCTACCCGGACCTGCCCAAGGGCTACCAGACCAGCCAGATGGATGACCCCATCGTCGGCAAGGGCTTCCTCGACATCACTCTGGAAGACGGCAGCCAGAAGCGCATTGGCATCACCCGCGCGCACCTGGAGGAAGACGCCGGCAAGAGCCTGCACGAAGACTTCCACGGCATGAGCGGCATCGACCTCAACCGTGCCGGCACGCCGCTGCTGGAGATCGTCTCCGAGCCGGATATCCGTTCGGCCAAGGAAGCCGTGGCCTACGTCAAAGCCATCCACGCCCTGGTGCGCTACCTGGGCATCTGCGACGGCAACATGGCCGAAGGCTCGCTGCGCTGCGACTGCAACGTTTCGGTACGCCCCAAGGGCCAGGCCGAGTTCGGCACCCGCGCCGAGATCAAGAACGTCAACTCGTTCCGTTTCATCGAGAAGGCGATCAACCACGAAGTGCAGCGCCAGATCGAGCTGATCGAGGACGGCGGCAAGGTAGTACAGGAAACCCGCCTGTACGACCCGAACAAGGACCAGACGCGCTCCATGCGCAGCAAGGAAGAAGCCAACGACTACCGTTACTTCCCCTGCCCGGACCTGCTGCCGGTGGTGATCGAGCAAAGCTTCCTCGACGAGGTGCGCGCGACCTTGCCGGAGTTGCCCGTGCAGAAACGCGCGCGTTTCGAAGCCGAGTTTGGCCTGAGCACCTACGACGCCGACGTACTGGCTGCCAGCCGCGAACTGGCCGACTACTTCGAGGCGGTCAACGGTGTGTGTGGCGACGCAAAGCTGGCCGCCAACTGGGTGATGGGCGAGCTGTCCAGCTTGCTCAACAAGGACAACCTGGAAATCGAGCAATCTCCAGTCTCGGCTGAGCAACTGGGCGGCATGATCCTGCGCATCAAGGACAACACCATCAGCGGCAAGATCGCCAAGATGGTCTTCGAGGCCCTGGCCGCCGGTGAAGGCGCCACAGCTGACGAGGTAATCGAGAAGAAAGGCCTCAAGCAGGTCACCGACTCCGGCGCTATCGAGGCGATGCTGGATGAGGTGCTGGCGGCCAACGCCGAACAGGTCGAACAGTACCGCGCCAGCGACGAAGCCAAGCGCGGCAAGATGTTCGGCTTCTTCGTCGGTCAGGCCATGAAAGCCTCGAAAGGCAAGGCCAACCCTGGCCAGGTCAACGAGCTGCTGAAGAAAAAGCTTGAGGGCTGAACCGGCCTTTGATCCGCACGCAAGCCAAGATGGCTTGTCACAACAACGCCGGGCTAGCCCGGCGTTGTTTTACCCGTAGGCTGGGTTGAGCACCGCAACGCCTATCAATACGCCCGCCCCAAAGGAGGCTCAATGCGCCTGATCTTGATTGCCATCGCAGGCCTGCTCCTGAGCGCCTGCGCCAGTTCGGGTAACATCGATTCACACGGCTATCACGCCGAAGGCCAAGCCTCCTATTACGGTGCACGCCACCACGACAACAGGACCGCCAGTGGCGAACGCTTCAATCAACACGCGCTGACTGCTGCGCACCGCAGCCTGCCTTTTGGCAGCCTGGTACGGGTGACCAATCTGCGTAACGACAAGACCGTGGTAGTGCGTATCAACGACCGCGGTCCCTACGCAAAAAAACGCATTATCGACCTGTCGCATGCCGCCGCCGAGCGGCTGGGCATGCTGCGTGACGGCGTGGTGCCGGTGCGTGTACAGCAACTGAGAGAATAAACACAGGTGCTTACAAAAGAAGCTGATGGCGCGCCAGCCTGCCCTCTGGCGTACCGCTAGCCGATGATTAAACTAGCGCCACTTTTCTGGAGCCCCCTGCAATGACCCTGATGACTTTTGTTTATCTGCTCGCCGGCCTGGTGCTACTGGTAGCCGGCGCCGAGGTACTGGTGCGCGGCGCCGCCAAACTGGCAGCGCAATTCGGCATTCCACCGCTGGTCATCGGCCTCACGGTAGTGGCCTTTGGCACCAGCGCACCGGAAACGGCGGTCAGTGTGCAAGCCGCTCTGAACGGCAGCGGCGACCTGGCCATCGGCAATGTGGTCGGCAGCAATATCGCCAACGTGCTGTTGATTCTCGGCATGACCGCCCTGGTGGCGCCGCTGATCGTCTCACGCCAGCTGATTCGCCTGGATGTACCGATCATGATCGGCGCCAGCCTGGTGGTGTACGCCCTGGCCTGGGACGGCAGCCTCAGCCGCCTCGATGGCGCACTGCTGTTTGCCGGCGTACTGAGCTACACCGCCTTCCTGATTATCAGCTCGCGCCGCGACAAGAACGCCAGTGAAGATGACGAGTTTGCCAAGGAGTTCGGCCTCGATGAGCCGGCCAAACCCTATGCCTGGGCGATCAACCTGGGGCTGATCGTGGTTGGCCTGGTACTACTGGTCAGCGGCTCCAACTTCCTGGTTGAAGGCGCCGTCAGCCTGGCCCGCGCCCTTGGCCTGTCGGAGCTGGTGATTGGCCTGACCGTGGTGGCTATCGGCACCTCACTGCCTGAGCTGGCCACCTCGATCATGGCGGCCATCAAGGGCGAGCGCGATATCGCCGTGGGTAACATCGTCGGCAGTAACATCTTCAACCTGCTATGCGTACTGGGCCTGGCCTCACTGGTTTCGCCGCAGGCAATTAGCGTGGCAGCCAATGCTCTGGCATTCGACTTCCCGGTGATGATCGCCGTAGCCGTGGCCTGCCTGCCGATCTTCTTCAGTGGCTACCGCATCAACCGTTGGGAAGGCCTGCTGTTTATCGCCTACTACGCGGCCTACACGGCATACCTGGTACTGTCCTCCACCGGAAAGCCCTTCGCTGAGGTGTTTGGCAACGCCATGCTCGGCTACGCCCTGCCACTAACAGCAGTAACCCTGGTGATTATTGCCGGCCGGGCCTGGCAGAAGCAGAAAGCCTGAACGGCTGTTTGAGGAGCACGTGATGAGTGATAACTACGAACAGGGCTTGAACGTACGCCGCGAAGTCATGGGCGATGCCTTTGTCGACCGCGCGCTGAACAACGCCACGCCGTTTACCCAGCCGCTGCAGGACTTCGTCAACGAGCACGCCTGGGGCGGTGTCTGGACCCGCGAAGGTCTGGACCGCAAAACCCGCAGCCTGATCACCCTGTCCGCCCTCACTGCGCTGAAATGCCCGCAAGAACTCAAAGGCCACGTACGCGGCGCTCTGAATAACGGCTGCAGCGTGGAGGAAATCCGCGAGACGCTGCTGCACTGCGCGGTGTATGCCGGTGTACCGGCGGCCATCGACGCCTTCCGCGCCGCGCAGGACGTAATCGACGATTATCAGAAAGCCTGAACCACAAAAAGCCGACGCCAGTGTCGGCTTTTTTCTGCCAGCAACAACCCGCCACTCAGAGCCTGCTCTGTTGATTCGCGGCCACGCCGGAACGGCAACAGCCCCTAGAGCCAGCCCACCCACTGCAGCAACAAGAGCCCAAGATTGGTCGTCAGCACCGAGGCCAGGGTGCTGATGACAATAATCGCCGAAGCCAGTTGATAGTTGCCGCCAACTGCCTTGGCCATGACAAAGCTGGCCGCCGCTGTCGGGCTGACAAAATAGAGAAACAGGATACCCAGGTCAGCGCCACGAAACCCGCACAGCCCCGCCCCCAGCGTGGCCAATACGGGCAGCCAGAGCACTTTCATCAGGCTAGAACTGATGGCCACGCCACTGCCTTGTCGCAAGGAATCGAGAGTCAGCGTGGCGCCAATGCAAATCAGCGCCAACGGCAGGCTCATTTGCGCGAAGTAGCCTGCCGAGGTCAGCAGCCACGCGGGCAACGGTATCTGCCAGGCCGCGAACGGGATCGCCGCCAGCACCCCAATAATCAGCGGGTTGGTGGCAATGCTCTTGCTCACACTCCAGATATCCGCCTTGGCCTGCGGACTGTAGATCGCCAGGATGATGGCCGAGAGCACGTTATAGGTGAGGATCACCACGCCCCCGAGCACCGCGCCTACCGACAAGCCGTAATCACCGTACATGCTGGTAGCCAGCGCCAGCCCGACGATGCCGTTATTGCCGCGAAACGCACCCTGGGTGTAAATGCCGCGGTCCGCCTCGGGGCAACGCCAGATCGACCAGGCCCAGGCCAGCAGAAAACAACCTAAGGTGGCCAACACGAAATACAACAGCAGCGTCGGCTGCAGCGCCGTGGTCAGGTCCGCCTTGATAATGCCGAGAAACAGCAACGCAGGCAGGGTGCCGCGAAACACCAGGGTCGATGCAGTATTGACAAAGGCCACATCAATCAGCCCCAGACGCTTGAGCACCACGCCGAGAAACAGCATGGAAAACACTGGAGCCGTGACACTGATGGTTTGCTGAACGACGGCGAGCATAACGGCCCCTGACACGCGATTTGCTTAGGGGGCTAATAATAGCAAGGCTATTTACAGGAAAGCGCTCTGCAACCTTGCAGCCACACAAAATACGCCCTCACCGCCTTAGCGGCGCACCGGACGCTTTTGCAATTTGCGCTGCAGGGTACGCCGGTGCATGCCCAGCGCCCGCGCGGTCGCGGAAATATTGCCTTCATGCTCACTGAGTACGCGTTGAATGTGCTCCCACTGCAGGCGATCCACCGACATCGGGTTTTCCGGCACCAGGCTATCCAGGTCAGCATGCTGGGTCAGCAGCGCCGCCAGCACGTCGTCGGCATCGGCGGGCTTGCACAGGTAGTTGCAGGCGCCGCGCTTGATCGCCTCCACAGCGGTGGCAATGCTCGAATAGCCGGTGAGGATCACCACGCGCATCTCGGCGTCCAGCTCCAGCAACTTGGGCAACAGCACCAGGCCGGAATCGCCTTCCATTTTCAGGTCAACCACGGCGTAATCCGGCAGATCCTGCTCGGCCAGCGCCAGGCCTTCTTCCGCAGATCCTGCGGTAGACACACGCAAGCCGCGCCGGCTCATGGCGCGGGCCATGACGCGGGTAAAGGTCGGGTCATCATCGACCAGCAACAGGTGAGGTTGCTCTTCACCCTCAAACAGCACTTCGTCGCTCATACAGGTACTTCCTTAAGCTCGACCATAGGCGCGCGGTAGCTTCAGCTCGGTGAGCGTGCCGCCCTCTTCGTGGTTATACAGTTTAACCGTACCGCCGGCACGGGTAACGCTGGCCTGGCTGAGGAACAAACCGAGACCAAAGCCCTTGCCCTTGGTGGTGAAAAACGGCCGCCCCAGTTGCTCGGCAATCGCCAGCGGCACACCAGCACCAAAGTCGCGAATGCTCAGCCGCAGCCATTGGTGATCCCAGTCCAGGCGAACATCGAGCTTATCCGGGCAGGCGTCAGCGGCATTGTTCAGCAGGTTGAGCAGCGCCTGGGTCAGATCGGCGGGCGGCATCAAGCGCGGCGCCGCGCCGCGCCCTACACACTGGTAGCGATAACTGGCCTCAGGGCGCATCAGGTGCCAGCGATTGAGCGCCGCTTCCAGCCACTCCACCGAAGACAACTCGACCACCGCCTGACGCCGATCCGCCTCGGCAGCGCGCACCAGATGTTGCAGGGTTTCCTTGCACAGTTTGACCTGCTCCTGCAGCACCGCCAGATCCTCCTGCAGGGTCGGTTCCTGATGCTCGCGGCGCAGTTCCTTGATCAGCACACTCATGGTCGCCAGCGGCGTACCCAATTCGTGGGCGGCGCCAGCGGCCTGGGTTGCCACGGCGAGCAACTGCTGGTCGCGCAACCCCTCTTCACGCCGCTCGGAGCGCAGCTCCTCCTGGTGGCGCAGTTCTTCGGCCATCTTCGCCACGAAAAAGGTGATCAGCCCCGCGGCCAGGGCAAAGCTCAGCCACATGCCGTAAATCAGCAGGCTCTCGCGCGGGCCCTGCGGTAAATCCAGCGGGTGCGACCAGATCAACAAAAAGGTGTAACCGCCCAACGCCAGCCCCGACAGGGTAATGGTGTACAGCCAGGGCAAAATCGCCGCAGCAATGGTCAGCGGCACCAGGTAATAGGAAACGAAGGGGTTGGTCGAGCCACCCGAGTAGTACAGCAGCAGGCTGTGGATAATCAGGTCGCAACCCAGCTGTACCGCATATTCCTGCTCAGTCACCGGCCAGGGCCCGCGCAAGCGCAGCGCAGTCAGCAGACACAGCACCAGGGAAATCCCGAGGGTGACGCTCAACTCCAGCCAGGGCAGCGGCAAGGCCCCGGACTTGTAAGCCAGGCCCACAGAGCCGGCTTGCGCGGCCAGCACCAGAATGCGGATAAGGGTCAGACGCCAGAGGTTTTGCCGGCTCGCCGACAGTAGCTGCACAGGTGCGAGCATAGAATCTCCAAGGGCTCATTGAGCGAGCCGCAGGAGTATAACCAAGCCTCTGCCCGCCCAACTGCGGCAACGCGCCGCAGAGCCGCAGCAGATTGCCAAAAGTGGAACCCGGTTTAACCCGTTTAGTCAGATGGCTACGTCTACTCTCTGGAAAGCTGCGCATAGCCCCGTGCGCTCACCCCATAAAGGAATTGTCATGCTGCCATTGTCCCGCCTCACCACTGCCCTGCTGCTGAGCGCCACCGTCCTGCTGAGCAGCACTGCCATGGCCGAAGAGGCTCGCTACAACCAGGTCGCGCTGCGCGCCGAGGTCAATCAGGAAATCGCCCACGACCTGATGCACGTCACCCTCTACAGCGAAGCTCAGGACAGCGACCCCGCCGCCCTCGCCGCGCAAATCAGCAAGACCCTCAACGCCAGCATCGCCCAGGCGCGCAAGGTCAAAGGCGTCAACGTCGCCTCGGGCAGCCGTAACAGCTACCCGATTTATTCTGAGAACAAGGGCGACGATAAAGGCCAGAAAATAACCGCCTGGCGCGAGCGCGCCGAATTGCGCCTGGAAAGCGCCGATTTCAGCGCCCTGTCCAAACTCACCGGGGAAATGCTGCAAACCCTGAAAATGGGCGGCATGAGCTTCAGCATCGCCGACGCCACCCGCAAAACCCACGAGGATGCCCTGCTCAAGGATGCCGTCACCGCCTTCAAAGCCCGCGCCCAGCTTGCGACTGAAGCCCTGGGTGGCAGCGGTTACAAGCTGGTCAGCCTGAATCTCAACAGCGTTGGTTTCCAGCGCCCCATGCCGATGCGCATGGAGGCAATGAAAGGCGCGGCGATGATGGATGCGGCGGTGACGCCGGAGATCGAAGCCGGCACCAGCCAGGTCAACATCAACGCCGATGGGGTGATCGAAGTGCAGATGCCATAAAAACTGCTACAAACAGAAGCAACGCCGTTATCCGACGATAGCGGCGTTTTGCCATGTTTTCCCCACACAGTTATAAAAATGCGACACCAACATACTGTTGCGTCGTCATTACCGTTATCTCTGCGACATGCCGCTTGCCTACGGCATACGCCCTGCATAGTTTCTCCCAAGGTCTCCACAAGAGCCCCCTCAGGATCACAACCACAATAACCATGAGGTCACTATGCGTAAGAACGCCGTCATTCAGGCTTTACTCACCGCTGGGCTGATCGCCAGCACCCCACTTGCCAGCGCCGCCGGCAACCTGGTGTTTTGCTCCGAAGGCAGCCCAGCCGGCTTTGATCCCGGCCTGTACACCACCGGCACCGACTTCGATGCCGCAGCGGAAACCGTGTTCAACCGCCTGAGTCAGTTCGAGCGCGGCGGCACGGCGGTAATCCCGGGTCTCGCCGAGAAGTGGGACATCAGCGAAGACGGCCTGAGCTACACCTTTCATCTACGCCCAGGCGTGAAGTTCCATACCACCGAATACTTCAAGCCGAGCCGTGACTTCAACGCCGATGACGTGCTGTTCACCTTCCAGCGCATGCTCGACAAGGATCACCCGTTCCGCAAAGCCTACCCCTCGGAGTTCCCCTACTTCACCGACATGGGCATGGACGCGAACATCGCCAAGATCGAAAAACTCGACGACATGACCGTCACGTTCAGCCTCAACGAGGTCGACGCCGCCTTTATCCAGAACCTGGCGATGAGCTTCGCCTCGATCCAGTCCGCCGAATACGCCGACAGCCTGCTCAAGGCCGGCAAAGCCGCCGACATCAACCAGAAGCCGATCGGCACCGGGCCGTTCGTGTTTAGCCGTTATCAGAAAGATGCGGTGATTCGCTTCAAAGGCAACAAGGAGTACTGGCAGCCGGATGAGGTGAAGATCGACAACCTGATCTTCGCCATCAACACCGACGCCTCGGTACGCATGCAGAAGCTCAAGGCCGGCGAATGCCAGGTCACCCTGTTCCCGCGCCCGGCGGATTTGGATGCATTGAAAAAAGACCCGAATCTGGATATGCCCGAGCAGGCCGGGTTCAACGTCGGCTATATCGCCTACAACGTTACCCACCCGCCGTTCGACAAACTCGAAGTGCGCCAGGCCATGGACATGGCGGTGAACAAGCAGGGCATCATCGATGCGGTGTACCAGAGCGCCGGTCAGCTGGCGGTCAATGGCATGCCGCCGACCCAGTGGTCGTATAACGAGACCATCAAAGACCCGGCCTACAACCCGGAAAAAGCCAAGGAACTGCTCAAGGCCGCCGGCGTCAAGGAAGGCACCGAGATCACCCTGTGGGCCATGCCGGTGCAGCGTCCGTACAACCCCAACGCCAAGCTGATGGCCGAGATGCTGCAAAGCGATTGGGCCAAGGTCGGCATCAAGGCCAAGATTGTGACCTACGAGTGGGGCGAGTACCTCAAGCGCGCCAAGGCCGGCGAGCACGACGCCATGCTGATCGGCTGGAGTGGCGACAACGGTGATCCGGACAACTGGCTGGGCACCCTGTACGGCTGCGACGCAGTGGACGGCAACAACTTCTCCAAGTGGTGCGATGCCGACTACGACAAGCTGGTGAAAGCCGCCAAGCGCGTCACCGACACCGCTGAGCGCACCGAGCTGTACAAGCAGGCGCAGGTGATTCTCAAGCGTGAAGTGCCGATTACCCCAATCGCCCACTCCACGGTCTATCAGCCCATGAGCAAAAAGGTCGTGGACTTCAGAATCAGCCCCTTTGCGCTGAACTCGTTCTACGGCGTCGGCGTCAAGTAACCGCAACCCTCACCCTGCTGGCGAGTGGTTTACCCAACCACTCGCCAGCCGCACAACGGCGACCTACCCGGCCGCCGCTTGCCCGTTGCGTATAACCTGAGGATGGCGCCAATGCCTGCACCTACCTGCCCCCACCCAAGCGGCCGACACGCAGAAATCTGCCGTACCCGCCCCGTACCGCAGGCACTCGCCCGGCACAACCGCGCCAAACGAGTCGCCGCTCTACAACAGTGTCCGGCCATGCAGCCCGACGCACGCTCACCTGCACTGGAGCACTGACCCGCATGTTGTCTTTTATTGCCAGACGCCTGGGGCTGCTGATCCCCACCTTTTTCGGCGTCACCCTGCTGACCTTCGCGCTGATCCGCATGATCCCCGGCGACCCGGTGGAAGTAATGATGGGCGAGCGCCGCGTCGACCCGGTGATGCACGCGCAGGCCATGGAGCGCCTGGGTCTGAACAAACCCCTGTACGCCCAGTATTTCGACTACATCGGCCAGTTGGCCCAGGGCAACCTGGGTGAGTCGCTGCGCACCCGCGAGAGCGTATGGAGCGAATTCCTCACCCTGTTCCCCGCCACCCTGGAGCTGGCCCTGGCCGCCCTGCTGTTCGCCGGCACACTCGGCCTGATTGCCGGAGTGGTTGCCGCCCTCAAGCGCGGCTCGCTGTTCGACCACGGCGTCATGGGCATCTCGCTGGCCGGCTATTCCATGCCGATTTTCTGGTGGGGCCTGCTGCTGATCATGTTCTTCTCGGTATGGCTGGGCTGGACACCAGTATCCGGGCGTATCGACCTGCTCTACGACATCCCCCCCGTCACCGGCTTTATGTTGATCGACACCCTGCTGGCCGGCGAGCCCGGCGCGTTTACCGATGCTCTGCACCATCTGATTCTGCCGGCCATCGTGCTCGGCACCATCCCGCTGGCGGTGATCGCGCGCATGACCCGCTCGGCCATGCTCGAAGTGCTGCGTGAAGATTACGTACGTACCGCCCGCGCCAAAGGCCTGTCGCCGGCGCGCGTGGTGTTCGTGCATGGCCTGCGTAACGCACTGATCCCGGTGCTCACGGTGTTCGGTTTGCAGGTCGGTGCATTGCTGGCTGGCGCGGTGCTGACCGAGACCATCTTCTCCTGGCCGGGCATCGGCAAATGGCTGATCGAGTCGATCGGCGCACGTGACTACCCGGTGGTGCAGAACGGCATTCTGCTGATCGCCTGCCTGGTGATCCTGGTCAACTTCGTGGTGGACATCCTCTATGGACTGGCCAATCCACGCATTCGCCATCAGCAGTAAGGACAGTGCCATGCACAACTACATCGATTGCGTAGGGTGGATGACGCCTCACCCATCCCCTCTCATGACACCCGACAGGTGGATGAAAAAAGCGTCACCCACGCTACAGGAGGCACGTCCATGACCACCTCCACCGTTCTCGACCAGAGCCTGCTCTACCCTTCGCCGCTCAAGGAGTTCTGGCAAGCCTTCGCCCATAACAAGGGCGCGGTCGCCGGGCTGTTCTTTATGATCGTGCTGGTGATCTGCGCGTTGTTTGCACCCTGGATCGCGCCGCACAATCCCAGCGAGCAATTCCGTGACTTTATGCTGACCCCGCCGGCCTGGCTGGAAGGTGGCCAGCTGCAGTTTCTCCTGGGCACCGATGAAGTCGGCCGCGACCTGCTCTCGCGGCTGATTCATGGCGCGCGGCTGTCGCTGCTGATCGGCCTGGCCTCGGTGCTGATGTCGCTGATCCCCGGCATCCTTCTCGGGCTGGTTGCCGGCTTCTTTCCGCGCCTGCTTGGCCCCTCGATCATGCGCCTGATGGACATCATGCTGGCCCTGCCCTCGCTGCTGCTGGCGGTGGCCATCGTCGCCATCCTCGGCCCAGGCCTGATCAACACCATCTTCGCCATCGCCATCGTCTCGCTGCCGTCCTACGTGCGCCTGACCCGTGCCGCGGTGATGGGTGAATTGAACCGCGATTACGTCACCGCCGCACGCCTGGCCGGTGCCAGTCTGCCGCGGCTGATGTTTATCACCGTGCTGCCCAACTGCATGGCGCCGCTGATCGTGCAGGCCACCTTGAGTTTTTCCTCGGCGATTCTCGATGCCGCGGCCCTCGGTTTCCTCGGCCTCGGCGTACAGCCGCCAACGCCTGAGTGGGGCACCATGCTGGCCTCGGCACGCGACTATATCGAGCGTGCCTGGTGGGTGGTTTCGCTGCCAGGGCTGACCATTCTGCTCAGCGTGCTGGCAATCAATCTGATGGGCGACGGGCTGCGCGATGCACTCGACCCGAAACTCAAGAATGCGCAGTGAGGAACCCCGCATGAGCCTATTGGATATCAAGAACCTCAGCGTACGCTTCGGCGACGCCACGGCCGTACCCGTCGTCGATGGCCTCGATCTGTGCGTGGAGAAGGGCGAAGTGCTGGCGATTGTCGGCGAGTCCGGCTCTGGCAAGTCGGTGACCATGATGGCGCTGATGGGGCTGATCGACGCCCCCGGCATCGTGACGGCCGACAGCCTGCAATTCGACGGCACCGACATGCTGCGCCTCAAGGGCCGCCAGCGCCGACATATCATCGGCAAAGACCTGTCGATGGTGTTTCAGGACCCGATGACCGCGCTCAACCCCAGCTTTACCGTGGGCTTCCAGATCGAGGAAGTGTTGCGCCAGCACCTGGGCCTCAAGGGTCAGGCTGCCCGCCAGCGCGCCCTGCAACTGCTCGAGCGGGTGGAAATCCCCGCCGCCGCCAGCCGCCTCAATGCCTACCCGCATCAACTGTCCGGCGGCATGAGCCAACGGGTGGCGATTGCCATGGCGATTGCCGCCGAACCCAAGCTGCTGATCGCCGACGAGCCGACCACGGCGCTGGACGTGACCATTCAGGCGCAGATCATGGAGCTGCTGGTGGGCCTGCAACGCGAGCAGAACATGGGCCTGGTATTGATCACCCATGACCTGGCCGTGGTGGCGGAAACCGCGCAGCGGGTCTGCGTGATGTATGCCGGGCAAGCGGTGGAAATTGGCCATGTGCCGCAATTGTTCGACGCCCCCACTCACCCCTATACCGAAGCCTTGCTCAAGGCGATTCCGGAACACAGCCAGGGCCAGCGCCGCCTGACCACCCTGCGCGGCATCGTTCCCGGGCGCTATGACCGCCCCACGGGTTGCCTGCTGTCGCCACGTTGCCCCTATGTCCAGGCCCATTGCCGCGAACAGCGACCGAACCTGGACGTTCACGAACGCGGCGCAGCGCGCTGCTTTTATCCGCTCAACCTGACTGCGGAGGTGGCCTGATGAGCGCCGTCCTGACTGCCCGCGACCTCACCCGCCACTACGACGTCTCGCGCGGCCTGTTTCAGCCCAGCGCCCAGGTGCAGGCACTCAATGGCGTGTCTTTCGAGCTGCAAGCGGGCAAAACCCTGGCGGTGGTTGGCGAATCCGGCTGCGGCAAATCCACCCTGGCCCGCGCCCTGACCCTGATCGAAACGCCCAGTTCCGGCAGCCTGCAGATCGCCGGGCAAGAGGTGAGCGGCGCCAACAAGGCTCAGCGCAAGCAACTGCGCCGCGATGTGCAGATGGTCTTTCAGAACCCCTACGCCTCGCTCAACCCAAGGCAGAAGATTGGCGATCAACTGGGCGAGCCATTGTTGATCAATACCTCGTTATCACGCACTGAACGGCGCGAACGGGTGCAGGCGATGATGCAGCAGGTCGGCCTGCGCCCCGAGCATTACCAGCGCTACCCACATATGTTCTCCGGCGGCCAGCGCCAGCGCATTGCCCTGGCCCGGGCGATGATGCTGCAACCCAAGGTGCTGGTGGCCGACGAGCCCACCTCGGCGCTGGATGTGTCAATCCAGGCTCAAGTGCTCAATCTGTTTATGGACCTGCAGGAAGAATTCAACACCGGTTACGTGTTTATCTCGCACAACCTCTCGGTGGTGCGTCATGTCGCCGATGCCGTCATGGTGATGTACCTCGGCCGCCCGGTGGAAATGGGCCCCAGCGAGCTGATCTACAATCGCCCGCTGCACCCTTATACCCAGGCGCTGCTTTCCGCCACGCCCACCATTCACCCTGACCCGAGCAAACCCAAGATCAAGATCAGCGGTGAGCTGCCCAACCCACTGGCGCCACCCAGCGGCTGCGCCTTCCATCAGCGCTGCCCGCATGCCAACGAGCGCTGCCAGGTCGAACAACCCGCGTTGCGTCTGCTCGATGCGCGACAGGTGGCTTGCCACCATGCGGAGTTGATCAATAGCTAGGCGATGCCAACCGGGGCGCATTACTGCCCAGCAGAGCCCCAGTAGAACAACCGATACGCCAACAAGCCGATGGCCTCGTTAAGCATCAGACCGTTTTGCCACACCGCCTTGCTTTCCGGTAGCCAGCCGCCAGCAGGGCGGCCGCTGGGGGTGCCAAGAAAGCCCATCGGCGCACTGACCACCTGCAAGCCCGCCTGTTCGAAACTCCAGCGCGAGCGCGACATGTGCCAGGCCTGGGTCACCAGCACCACACGGGTAATGCCCGCCTGCTTCAACAACTCGGCACTGTGGGTCGCATTCTCCCAGGTGGTACGGCTTAAGCCTTCCTGCCAACGTACGGCCAAGCCGTAATCACGCGTCAGCACATCAGCCATCAACGCCGCTTCACTCGGCGGCACGCCGTAATGCAGGCCGCCGGACGTCAGCAAAGGTAAGCCCGAAGCCTTGGCCAGGCGCGCCGCATAACGCACCCGCTCCAGCGCCAGCAAACTGGGCTGATCGCCGCCCCAGCCGGGATCAGCCAGGTCACGCCCGCCACCCAGAACTACAATCACCTCGGCGCGCTGGCCCAGATCAGCCCACTGCGCCTCCTGCAACACAGGCTCGCGCTCCAGCAGGGGCGCCCAGTGCTCAACGACCACCGGCAGGCTAAACAGCCACATGCCGCCCAAACCGGTGACCAGACAGCCCGCCGCCAGCCGCGGGAAACGTCGACGCAGCCACCAGGCGGCCAGCAGCAACAGCAGGAAAAGACCGGGTGGAAGAAACAATTGTTTAAGGATGTAGCGAATCGGCATTGGGCACCTCCCTGGGTGCGCGCAAGCCTATGGCCTGTTGTCGTTTCAGCACAAGCCGCGTTGTGACGCAGCCGAAGACTGGGTCACGATGAAATGGTCACGGGACCTATCGATGATTGCTCGCCCGAAACAGCTGCGAACCGCAAGCCTTGCACACCTGCACGCCATTGCCCGACTGCCAGCCCGCCACGGTACCGCACAGGGCACAGCACAGCTGCAGGCGGCGCTTAAGCAAGGGTTTGACCTTACCCGGCAGCGCCACAGTGGCTTTGTGCCCGCTACGGCCAACCTTGCGTGAACTGGGCAGCTGCTCGATTTGCGCCATTTCCTGGGCTGCCGCATGCCAACCGCGCAGCCAGTCCAGGTCCCGATCAAGGTAGGCGCGAATCAGCTCCATTTCTGCCGCCGTCAAACCGCGCAGTTCCAATTCCAGCGGTGGCTGCGTGGACAGCACGCTCAAACCGTCCGCCTCATCCAGCGCCATGGCAAGACGCTGCAGCAGCCGTTCATACAGGCCACCGCCGGGAGCTCCACGCCTTAACTCTGCCATCCATCACCTCACAACGGAGCACGTCGCGTGCTCCCTATAATCAGCTTAGCGTTGGCTTTTTCAGCAGCCGGATGCCGCGACAGACGGCGAACCCAGACTTCAGCCAGTCAAAGCCGGCGCAATCAGGGTTTCCCTGATTAAGCAGGGCTCATGTATGCTACGGCGCTTCCCGCAAGCCCTTATTCCCAGTGCCGGTAGCCATGCAAGAACAGTATTCGCCCCGTGAAATAGAAGCCGCCGCGCAGTCCCATTGGGACGCGCAGAAATCCTTTGTAGTGAGCGAGCAACCAGGCAAGGAGACTTTCTACTGCCTGTCGATGTTCCCCTACCCAAGCGGCAAGCTGCACATGGGCCACGTGCGCAACTACACCATCGGTGACGTGATCGCGCGCTACCAGCGCATGCAGGGCAAGAACGTGCTGCAACCGATGGGCTGGGACGCCTTTGGCATGCCGGCGGAAAACGCGGCAATGAAGAACCAGGTGGCCCCCGCCAAGTGGACCTACGAAAACATCGAGTACATGAAGAGCCAGCTCAAGTCGCTGGGTCTGGCCGTGGACTGGACGCGCGAAGTCACCACCTGCAAGCCGGATTACTACCGCTGGGAACAATGGCTGTTCACCAAGCTGTTCGAAAAGGGCGTGATCTACCGCAAGAACGGTTCGGTCAACTGGGACCCGGTCGACCAGACCGTACTGGCCAACGAGCAGGTCATCGATGGCCGTGGCTGGCGTTCCGGCGCGCTGATCGAGAAGCGCGAAATCCCCATGTACTACTTCAAGATCACCGCCTACGCCGATGAACTCTTGAGCAGCCTGGACGAACTGGATGGCTGGCCAGAACAGGTCAAAACCATGCAGCGCAACTGGATCGGCAAGAGCTTCGGCGCCGACATCGAGTTCGACTACGACCACAGCAGCGTCGGCATCGACGGCCAATTGAAGGTCTATACCACCCGTCCGGATACCCTGATGGGCGCATCTTTCGTCGCAGTGGCCGCCGAACACCCACTGGCCCAGCGCGCCGCCGAAAGCAACCCGGCCATCGCCGCGTTTATCGCCGAATGCAAGGCCGGCTCCGTGGCCGAGGCCGACATGGCCACCATGGAGAAGAAAGGCCTGGCCACCGGCCAGTTCGTTATCCACCCGCTGAGCGGCGACAAGCTGCCGGTGTTCGTCGCCAACTACGTGCTGTGGGGTTACGGCGAAGGCGCAGTAATGGGCGTGCCTTCCCATGACGAGCGCGATTTCGCCTTTGCCAACAAGTACAACCTGCCGATCACCCAGGTGTATGCCGCCGAAGGCAAAGACTACAGCAGCACCGAGTGGCAGGACTGGTACGGCGACAAGACCGGCCTGACCACCGTCAACTCCGGTAAATACGACAACCTCGACTTCACAGCCGCTTTCGACGCCATCGTCGCGGACCTTGAGGCTAACGCCCACGGCGCACGCAAGACCCAGTTCCGCCTGCGCGACTGGGGCATCAGCCGTCAGCGCTACTGGGGCTGCCCGATCCCGATCATCCACTGCGATGCCTGCGGCGATGTGCCAGTACCGGAAGAGCAATTGCCCGTCGTCCTGCCAGAAGACGTGGTGCCGGACGGCGCTGGCTCGCCATTGGCGCGCATGCCCGAGTTCTACTGCTGCACCTGCCCGAAATGCGGCGGCACCGCCAAGCGCGAAACCGACACCATGGACACCTTCGTCGAGTCGTCCTGGTACTACGCCCGCTATGCCTCGCCGCACTACACCGGCGGCATGGTCGATCCCGCTGCCGCCAATCACTGGTTGCCGGTGGACCAGTACATCGGTGGCATCGAACACGCAATCCTGCACCTGCTCTATGCGCGCTTCTTCCACAAGTTGATGCGTGATGAAGGCCTGGTGTCGTCTAACGAGCCATTCAAGAACCTGCTGACCCAGGGCATGGTGGTCGCCGAGACCTACTACCGCACCCTGGATAACGGCGGCAAGGACTGGTTCAACCCGGCCGATGTCGAGCTTGAGCGTGACAGCAAAGCCAAGGTCATCAGCGCCCGGCTGAAAGCCGACGGCCTGCCGGTGGAAATCGGCGGCACCGAGAAGATGTCCAAGTCGAAAAACAACGGCGTCGATCCGCAGTCGATGATCGATGCCTACGGCGCCGACACCTGCCGCCTGTTCATGATGTTCGCTTCACCGCCCGACATGAGCTGCGAATGGTCTGACGCTGGCGTTGAAGGCGCCAACCGCTTCCTGCGTCGGGTCTGGCGCCTGGCGCAAGGCCACGTCAACCAGGGCGTAGCAGGCGCACTCGAACTCGCCAGCCTGACTGATGAGCAAAAGGCCGTACGCCGCGCCATTCACCTGGCGATCAAACAGTCGAGCTTCGATATTGGTCAGCATCATAAATTCAACACCGCCATCGCCCAGGTGATGACGCTGATGAACGTGCTGGAAAAAGCCGCACAAGCCACCAGCCAAGACCGCGCCCTGCTGCAGGAAGGCTTGGAAGCTGTTGCCTTGCTGCTGGCGCCGATCACCCCGCATATCAGCCACCAACTGTGGCAGGAACTGGGCCACGACGAGGCGATTATTGATGCACAGTGGCCAGCGGTCGATGAGTCGGCACTGGTGCAGGACAGCCTGACCCTGGTGATTCAGGTCAACGGCAAACTGCGCGGGCAGATCGAAGTGCCTGCCAACGCCAGCCGCGAAGAGATCGAAGCCAGTGCCCGCAGCAACGAAAGCGTGCTGCGCTTCACCGAAGGCCTGAGCATTCGCAAGGTCATCGTGGTTCCAGGCAAACTGGTCAACATTGTTGCCAACTGATTAAGCTCGGCGCTGCCGCACAGCGGTGCGCCGCAAGACACGCCAAGGGGATATAGAGATGAACAAACGGAATCTGTTGGTAATCGGCCTGGCCACCCTGCTCAGCGCCTGCGGCTTTCAGTTGCGCGGCAGCGGCGACGTGCAGTTTGCCCTGAAAGAGCTCGATGTCAGCGCGCGTAACGCCTATGGCAAAACCGTGAGTGACGTGCGTGACGTCCTGCAGAACAACGGCGTGAAAGTCTACCCAGGCGCGCCGTACAACCTGGTCCTGAGCAACGAAAAGGAAGACCGCCGCGCGGCCAGCTTCACCAGCTCCGCCCGCACCGCAGAATATGAGCTGAACAAAACCCTCGAATATGAAATTCGTGGCAGCAAAAATCTGCTGTTGCTCAGCGATAAACTGGAAGCGCAAAGCGTCTACTCGCAGGATGGCAACAACCTGATTGGCAATGATCAGGAAGCGGAGCAGATTCGTCAGGAAATGAACCGCGAACTGATCCAGCAGCTGGTTCTGCGCCTGCAACAGATCACGCCGCAACAGCTTGATCAGCTGCAGCAAACCGCAGAAGCCAAGGCACAAGCCGAAGCCGAAGCGCTGGAAGCTGCTCACCAGCAACAGGCTGCGCAGCCGCAGCAATCACCGATTCAACTGCCAAGCCCCGCTCAGTAAGTTCGCCGGGCCACGCCAGTGGCCCGCACCCCTGCCCAATGAAGCTTAATTCCACACAACTCGGCAAACACCTGCAGGGCAACCTGAGCCCGGTGTATGTGGTCAGTGGCGATGAACCTCTGCTGTGCCAGGAGGCCACCGACGCGATCCGCGCCGCGGCCCGCCAGCAGGGCTTTAGCGAACGCCAGGTGTTCAACGCCGAGAACAATTTCGACTGGGGCAACCTGCTGCAAGCCAGCGCCAGCCTTTCACTATTTGCCGATAAGCGCCTGCTCGAACTGCGCCTGCCCAACGGCAAGCCCAGCGACAAGGGCGCAGCACTGCTCGAATACCTGGCGCGCCCCGCCGAAGACAGCATATTGCTGATCAACCTGCCCAAGCTCGACGGCAGCACGCAGAAGAGCAAATGGGCCAAGGCACTGATCGAGGGCGCACAGACTCAGTTCATGCAAATCTGGCCGGTCGATGCCCACCAGCTCCCTCAGTGGATTCGCCAACGCCTGGCACAGTCGGGCCTCAGCGCCAGTGCCGAGGCGGTGGACATGATTGCCGTGCGCGTTGAGGGCAACCTGCTCGCCGCGGCCCAGGAAATCGAGAAGCTCAAACTGCTCGCCGAGGGCACGCAAATCGATGTCGACACCGTGCACGCGGCCGTCGCCGACAGCGCCCGCTTTGATGTATTCGGCCTGATCGATGCCGCCCTCAATGGCGAGGCCAGCCACGCGCTGCGTATCCTCGAAGGCCTGCACGGTGAAGGGGTCGAGCCCCCGGTGATCCTCTGGGCTCTGGCGCGGGAAATCCGCATGCTGGCCACCATCGCCCAACAGTACGGCCAGGGCATGCCGCTGGAAAAAGCCTTCAGCTCGGCTCGCCCTCCTGTCTGGGATAAGCGCCGCCCACTGGTCAGCAAGGCCCTGCAGCGTTTGTCCGCTGCGCGCTGGGCGGCCCTGCTGCAAGACGCCCAGCAGATCGACGCACAGATCAAGGGCCAGGCGCCGGGCGATCCCTGGAGTGGCTTGAGCCTGCTGACCCTGAGCGTTTGCGGCCAGCGTCTAGGCCACTAAATCGCCGCAGATGGACATCCCGCGAGCAACGGCGCATGCTGCGCCCGCCTGCGACTTACAGGTCATACCCAAAGGAACTCCCATGGCAAAGAAAGCCAAGCGCGGCCCGAACAAGGCCAAATCCCTGATTGCCCAGCCCCTGTTTCGCTCACGCCAGGAAACGCCCAGCAAAGGCAAAGGCAGCTACCGCCGCGAAGCCTCCCAGCAAAACTGGGAGGCTTCATACTTTCTGGCTGCCTGAAACGCCCGCTACAGCCCGCACCGCACCTCAATCATGCTAAGGTTACGGCCTGCAAAATGTGCCGAGACTGCCATGCCTTACCTGCTTCTCCGGGGCCTGTCCCATAGCGCCACCGCCTGCATCCTGCTGCTCCTGACTGCCTGCGCCGAAGCGCCTGCGCAATCGCTGAGCGCCGCACCCGTTACCCCTGCCGCGCGCACCGCAAGCCCCGCCGCGAACACGGCCGCAAGCCCGACCAGCAGCCCAGCACGCCAGCTCAGCTTTGACGAATGGCGCACCTTGCTGCGCAGTGACGCCATCGCCGCCGGCATCGATGCCGCGCTGTTCGACCGCACATTCGCCGGCCTCACCCTCGACCCAAGGGTGGTCACCTCCGACAGCAGCCAGCCAGAATTTACTCGCCCAGTATGGGAATACATTGACGGCGCCGTTTCCGTTTCGCGCATCGCCCAGGGCCGCCTGCTCAAGGCACAACACCGGCCGACCCTGAAAGCCATTCGCAGCACTTACGCGGTAGACCATGAGGTGTTGATCGCCATCTGGGGCATGGAAAGCAACTACGGCAGCAATATCGGTAGCCACAACGTCATTCGTTCCCTCGCCACCCTGGCTTATGACGGCCGCCGCCAGGTGTTCTGGCGCAGCCAGTTGCTGGCCGCCCTGCAGATACTGCAAGCCGGCGACGGCCCGGCGCAGGGGCTGATCGGTTCATGGGCTGGCGCCATGGGCCAGACCCAGTTTATGCCGACCACGTTCAACGAACATGCCGTGGATTTTGATGGCGACGGCCGCCGCGACCTGTGGAGCTCGACCCCGGACGCCCTCGCCTCTGCCGCGCATTACCTGCACGCCTCGGGCTGGGAAAACGGTCAGCCCTGGGGGTTTGAAGTCAGCCTGCCACAGGACTTCGACTACGCCCTGGCCGACCCGGAACAACGCCGCAGCCTGACCCAGTGGCGCGCACTCGGGGTCAACCCGCTCAGGGCCATCGATGCCGAAGAGCAAAGCCTGGCCACACTGTTCCTGCCGGCAGGGCACCGGGGGCCGGCGTTTCTATTGCTGAATAACTTCCGCAGCATCCTCAAGTACAACAATTCAACCGCTTACGCTCTGGCCATCGGCCTGCTTAGCGATGCACTGGATGGCAATCCCGGCGTGCAAGCGGCATGGCCACGGGGCGACCGCCAACTGGGGCGTAGCGAGCGCATCGAACTGCAGGAACGGCTCGCCAGCAAAGGCTACGAACCAGGCCCGGCCGACGGCATTATCGGCGCCAACACACGCAAGGCGGTGCGTGCATTCCAGCAAAGCCTAGGACAACCCGCAGACGGCTACCCCAGCTACGAGCTGCTGCAGCAGCTTCGCTAACGGACGGCGCAGCGCCGCAACGCTGCGCCCCACTTCGCCAATCGGACCTGAGCCGCACGGCGCCCAGCGGACTGAACAGTCAGCTTCTGTGATAAGCTGCGCGGCGGCCACAAGCCACCTCGTCCCCCGGAGCCTCTAGCGGAGCCCAGATTGCCGATGTCCGACACCCTCCCGCCAAAAACCGTTGCCAGCGGTGAAAAATTCCGTACCACGCAAGGCATCACCGCGATCAAGGACGGGCAAAAGCGCCGCGCCTCAAGCGAACCCCAGGTGTTCGAGCCCAAGCCGAAATGGCTGCGGGTCAAGGCGCCCGGTGGCAGCCGTTTTGAAGCCGTTAAACGCAATGTCAGCGAACACCGCCTGAGCACGGTATGCCAGGAATCCCACTGCCCGAACATGGGTGAGTGCTGGTCCAGCGGCACGGCCACCATCATGCTGATGGGCTCGGTGTGCACCCGCGCCTGCCGCTTCTGCGCGGTGGACACCGGCAACCCCAATGGCTGGCTCGACCTGGAAGAGCCGCAGAACACCGCCAAGTCGGTGGAGCTGATGGCGCTGCGCTATATCGTGCTGACCTCGGTTGATCGCGACGACCTGGATGACGGCGGCGCCAGTCACTACGCCGCCTGTGTGCGGGCCATCAAGGCCAACACCCCGCACGTGGTGGTGGAAGCCCTGACTCCAGACTTCGACGGCGACCTGCACGCCATCGAGCGCGTGGTGGACTCCGGCCTCGAAGTGTTCGCGCAGAACGTCGAAACGGTAAAGCGCCTGACCCATGAGGTGCGCGACCCCCGTGCCGGCTATGAGAAAACCCTGAACGCACTGGCCCACGCCAAGCGCCATCGCCCGGACGTCCTGACCAAAACCAGCCTGATGCTCGGCTTGGGCGAAACCGACGAAGAAATTCTGCAGACCATGGACGACCTGCGCGCCATCGGCGTGGACATCCTCACCCTCGGCCAGTACCTGCAACCCACCCGCAACCACTTGAAGGTTCAGCGCTGGGTTAGCCCGGAAGAGTTCAATCGCTTGCGCGATATAGGCCTGGGTAAAGGCTTTATGGAAGTGGCTGCCGGCCCACTGGTGCGCTCCAGCTACCGCGCCGACAAAGTGTTCGAGAAGAACAACCTGGGCCTGGCTGCTCCCGTTCCCGTACCGGGCCAAGCACTCGACAACAGCCTGATCCCCGCGCTCAACCTCAACTAACCTGCCGCCACAAAGCTACTGAACCGACACCTGCAAAGGTGACGCTTCAGTAGTCTATGCTGCCGGCCAGGCTCTGCTGCTGCGCGTACTCAAGGTGCTTGAACAACTGCTCACGCAGCCGCGCGCCGACCTCGGCAATAGCGAGCGGACCGGCCACCTGATCGACCAACTGGGTCATGGCCATGCCGGCGTAGCCACAAGGATTGATGCGCTGGAAGGGCTGCAGGTCCATATCCACGTTCAACGCCAGGCCATGAAAGGAACGGCCGTTACGGATGCGCAGGCCAAGAGAAGCGATCTTCGCACCATTGACGTAGACGCCCGGCGCATCCGGCTTGGCATAGGCACTGACACCATAGCTGGCGAGCAGATCGATCAGACTGCGCTCAATGCGGCTGACCAGCTCACGTACGCCAATGCCGCTACGGCGCACATCCAGCAACAGATAAGCCACCAACTGACCCGGCCCGTGATAAGTCACCTGGCCGCCACGATCGACCTGCACCACCGGAATATCCCCCGGAAACAGCACATGCTCAGCCTTGCCGGCCTGGCCCTGGGTAAATACGGGGGCGTGCTCAAGCAGCCAGACCTCGTCAGGCGTATCTGCGCCACGGGCATCGGTAAAGCGCTGCATGGCATGCCAGGTAGGCTCGTAGTCAACCTGGCCCAGCTCACGAAAGCCGAGCGGCAAACTCATCAGAGCACCATGTGCACGATGCCGGTCGCTCGCAAAGCGCTATTGATATCACGCAGCTGATCCTCACCCGTGGCAACGATGTGTAACTGCACCGTGGTGTATTTGCCATTGCTGCTCTGGCGCTCGGCCAGGGTATTGAGATCGACCTTGGCGTGCTTGCTCAGGACCTCGATCACGGTGTCCTTGTAGCCAGGCCCGCTGTCACCGACCACCTTGATCGGGTAATCGGCGCAGGGGAATTCAATCTTGTGCGTTTTAACGTCAGGCTGGCTCATGGTGGTAACGGCCTCGTAAGCCGTGGCAACAACACAGCCCCAGCAGCATCGGCTGGGGCGTGCAGGTCACGATATCAGTTGAATAATCCGAAGAAGAACAGGCTGATGCTGTCCCACAGACGCCGGAAGAAGCTGCCTTCCTCGACCGCTTCCAGGGCAATCAGGTCAGTGCTGTGCACCACTTCTTCGCCCAGCTTCACCTCAACCTTGCCGATCACGTCACCCTGGGCAATCGGGGCAGTCAGTTGCGGGTTGAAGACCATGCCAGCCTGCAGCTTCTCCAGCTGGCCTTTCGGCAAGGTCAGGCTCAAGTCGCTCGCCAGGCCGGCTTTAACCTGACGCACCGCACCTTTCCACACCTGCGCCTGGGCCAGTTCCTGGCCTTGCTTGTAAAAGGTGCGGGTCTCAAAGAAGCGGAAACCATAGGTCAGCAGTTTTTGCGTTTCGGCAGCACGGGCCGACTCGCTGACGGTGCCAAACACCGAGGTAATCATCCGCGCGCCGTCACGTACAGCCGAAGCCACCAGGCAGTAACCGGCTTCCTCGGTATGACCGGTTTTCAGGCCATCGACCGTCTTGTCACGCCACAACAGCAGGTTGCGATTGCCCTGCTTGATGTTGTTCCAGAGGAATTCCTTCTGCGCGTAGATGGCGTAATGCTGCTGGTCTTCGTTGATGATGGCGCGGGCCAGGATGGCCATATCATGGGCACTGGAGTAGTGCTCGGGGTGCGGCAAACCCGTGGCGTTCATGAAGTGGCTGTTGCTCATGCCCAGGCGCGCCGCGGTTTCATTCATCATGTCGGCGAAGGCATCTTCGCTGCCGGCGATGTACTCAGCCAGCGCGATGCTGGCGTCGTTGCCGGACTGAATAATCACCCCATGCAGCAAGTCATCCACTGTCGCCTGGCTGTTCAGCGGCAGGAACATGGTCGAACCACCGGATGCGGCACCGCCGGTACGCCAGGCGTGCTCGCTGATGGGCACCAGGTCTTGCTCACCGATCTTGCCTTTGCGAATTTCCAGCGTGGCGATATAGGCCGTCATCAGCTTGGTCAGGCTGGCCGGCGGCAGGCGCTGGTCACCGTTGTTCTCCACCAGTACCTTGCCGCTGGCGGCATCCAGCAGCACATAGGATTTGGCCGCCAACTGCGGCGCAGAGGGGATCACTTGCTGATTGGCCCAGACAGCCGGTGTGCTGAGCAGGAACAGTGACAGGAAAACGCGTTGGGCAAAGCTGGTGATATTCATCCGTCTCTCTAGATTGCTGATGGTCAAACAGGCCCAGCCGGGCATGTAGGTGCTGCTTAAGTGTCGCAGCGGGTCAGACGTAACTGACTCGCTGCTGTTTAGTCCTGCAACAAGGCAATAAGTGCCGCTCAATCTGCCTTAACGAGGGTTGGCTCGCCAAGATTGGCCAAGCGCACGCTGCTCTGCAATTGCTCAGCCTCGCTCTGGCTGCTCACCGGCCCCAGACGCACGCGGTGCAAGATCTGCTGGTTGCGCACCACTGAGCTGACGAACACCGGCGCAGCCACTGTCTCGCTCAACTTGGACCTGAGGAGCTCCGCAGCGTCCGGATTGGCGAAGGCGCCCACTTGGAGATACAGGCCAGATGCTCCGACTGAAGCGTTTTTTTTTGCGTCAATCTGCACGGGGAGCACCGCGGCGGCATGCTGCTGCGGTGGCGGCGAATACTGTTCAAGCGGCTGTGCGACTGGCTGTGCAACCGGTTTGGCCTGCGCCACCTGCTGCGGTGCAGCCAGCACCAGTGGCACTGGACGACCTTGCTGAGCCCACCATTCGTGCGGGTCAATCCCTTCGACCTTGACCCGCGCCGTACCGCTTTCGGCATAGCCGAGCTTCTTCGCCGCCGCAAAAGACAGGTCGATAATGCGGTCGGAGTAGAACGGCCCACGGTCATTGACGCGCAGAATCGCGCTCTTGCCGTTCTCCAGGTTGGTTACCCGCACGTAGCTGGGCAGCGGCAGGGTTTTGTGCGCTGCGGTCATCCCGTAGAGGTCGTAGGTTTCACCGTTGGCGGTGGCCTGACCGTGGAACTTGGTGCCATACCAGGACGCCGGGCCGACGGCCTGATAGCGCCGCGCATCGGGAATCGGGTAGTACTGCTTGCCGAATACGGTGTAGGGGCTGGCCTTGACCGGCCCGTAATGCGGCATGGGTACGGCATCGGGAATCCGCGAGACGTCCACATCCCACCAAGGGGCGCCGTCCTTGTGTGGACGATTGAAATCACCCGGCCCGGAGATCGCGCCGCCGGGCTGCACCGGTGCCACCGGCTGCGGCGCACGGGTCGACGAGCAGCTGGCAAGCAGCAGCGCCAGACTGCCATAGGCAGCCAATTTGAATGGTAAACGCGACATCAATTCTTACCCCGTGCATCAACCAGCAGCTCGGCCAGCTGATTGACCGCCATGGCATACATCACACTGCGATTGTAGCGGGTGATCACAAAGAAGTTGGGTTGGCCCATCCAGTACTCGGCGCCCTCGGCACCCTCCAGGCGGAAGGTCGTCACCGGCAAATCGTCCGCCAGCGGGTCGGCACTGGTCCAGCCTAGCGCCCGCAACTCGCCCACATTTTTCACCGGGTCCAGACCTACAGTCAGGCCCTGCTCGGCCTGCGCGCCTTCGACAGTGGCGGCGCTGACCACGGGTTGCCCTGGCTGCCAGTGGTGACGTTTGAAGTAGCTGGCGACGCTGCCGATGGCATCGGCCGGGTTGCTCCAGATATTGATATGGCCATCGCCATCAAAATCCACGGCGTAAGCGCGGAAGCTGCTCGGCATAAATTGCGGCAGCCCCATGGCCCCGGCGTAAGAGCCGGTCATGTCCAGCGGCTCGACTTGCTCTTCGCGTGCGAGCAGGAGGAATTCGCGCAATTCCTTACGGAAGAACGGTGCGCGTGGCGGGTAATCGAAGGCCAGGGTCGACAGCGCATCCATGACACGCCAGCTGCCGGTGTTACCGCCGTAAAAGGTCTCCACCCCGATGATCGCCACGATCACCTGGGCCGGCACACCGTATTCGGCTTCGGCGCGGGCCAGGGTTTCTTCATGCTGGGCCCAGAACTCCACGCCCTTGCTGATGCGCTTGTCGGTGATAAAGATCGGCCGGTAGTCTTTCCACGGCTTGGCCTTCTCCGCTGGCCGCGAGATGGCATCAAGAATCGCCTGTTTGCGCTCGACTTCAGCAAACATGCTGGTCAGTTGCTCACTGGCGAAACCATAGTCGCGGGTCATCTCGGCGACGAACTCAGCCACCTGTGGTGACTGCTGATAGTCCCCGGCAGTTGCCGGCGGAACCATCCCACACACCCCGGCCAGAGCCAGCCAAGGTGCAGTTCGCACCATCCAACCACGCGTTTTTTGCATTGAATTCATAACCCCAATCAAGCCTGTGTCATCCACTTACGGTGAGTGTGGATCGACATCAAAATCCCAAACCCTGCCAACAGGGTAATCAGCGACGTACCACCATAGCTGATAAACGGCAGCGGTACGCCCACCACCGGCAGCAGGCCGCTGACCATACCGATATTGACGAAGACATAAACGAAGAACGTCATAGTCAGCGCGCCGGCCAGAAGCTTACCGAACAGCGTCTGCGCTTGCACGGTAATCACCAGGCCGCGCGCGATCAACAGCATGTACACCAGCAGTAACAAACACACCCCGACCAGGCCAAACTCTTCGGCCAGTACGGCGATGATAAAGTCGGTGTGACTCTCCGGCAGAAAATCCAGGTGCGACTGAGTGCCCTGCAACCAGCCCTTGCCCAGCACGCCGCCCGAACCGATGGCCGCCTTGGACTGGATGATGTTCCAGCCACTGCCCAGCGGGTCGCTTTCCGGGTTGAGGAAGGTCAGTACGCGCTGCTTCTGATAATCGCGCAGTACAAATAGCCACATGCCAATAGCAATCGGCACCACAGCGGTGACGGCACTGAGAATCCAGCGCCATTGCAGCCCGGCGATAAACAGCACAAAGCCGCCCGAAGCGATGATCAGCAGCGAAGTTCCCAGGTCAGGCTGCAGCAGAATCAGCACAAAGGGCACGATGATCATCGCCAGGCTGACCGCAATATGCTTGAGGCGCGGCGGCAGGCTGCGGCTGGACAGGTACCAGGCAATCGTCGCCGGCATGATGATCTTCATAAATTCCGAGGGCTGGAAACGAATCACCCCGGGGATGTTGATCCAGCGTGTCGCGCCCATGGCGTTGTGGCCCATCACGTCCACCGCCACCAGCAAGGCCACCCCCCCGACATACGCCAGCGGCACCCAGCGCGCCATAAAACGCGGCTCGAACTGAGCGATGATAAACATGCCCACCAGACCGATGCCGAACGACGTCGCCTGCTTGGTCAGCAGGTCGAGGTTCTTACCGCTGGCCGAATAGAGGATAAACAGGCTGCCGGTGGCCAGAATCAGCAACAACAGCAACAGAATGCCGTCGATATGCAGGCGCTGCAGCAGGCTCGCCCGGCGCCGCAGCAGGTCTTCAGTGGACAGGTTGCGGTCGAAATTATTGCTCATGGCTTAGCCACCTCAGCCGCCACAGGCGGAGCGTATTCGGCTTTCAACTGGCCATTCTCATCCAGCAGCCAGGCATCGATGACTTGCTTGACCACCGGCGCGGCAACCCCGGACCCGGACTCACCGTTTTCCACCATGACCGACACGGCAATCTGCGGGTTATCCGCCGGGGCAAACGCGACAAACAGGGCGTGGTCACGGTGGCGTTCGGCCACCTTGCTGCGGTCGTATTTCTCCCCCTGCTTGATCGCCACCACCTGGGCGGTGCCGCTTTTCCCGGCGATCCGGTACAGCGCACTGTCGCCGACCTTGCGTGCAGTACCGCGCGGGCCGTGCATCACCTGCTCCATACCATGCCGGCCGTTATCCCAGAACGCTGGATCGCGCAGGACGATATCCGGCAAGGGGTTGGAATCTTCCGGCACTTGCCCCTGGATCGACTTGGCCAGATGCGGGCGGATCCACTTGCCACGCGTCGCCATCAGCGTGGTGGCCTGCGCCAGTTGCAGCGGCGTGGTCTGCATGTAGCCCTGACCGATACCGAGAATCAGGGTCTCGCCCGGATACCAGGCCTGGCGATAGCGCGCGCGCTTCCAGTCCCGTGATGGCATCAGCCCGGCCGTTTCCTCGAACATGTCCAGCGACACACGCTGCCCCAAGCCAAAGCGGCTCATGTAGTCGTGCATGCGGTCGATGCCCATCTTGTGCGCCAGGGAGTAGAAGTAGGTGTCGTTGGAGCGGGCAATGGCCAGGTCCATATCCACCCAGCCATCGCCGGAACGGTTCCAGTTGCGGTATTTGTGGCTGTGATTGGGCAACTGATAGAAACCGGGGTCGAACACCCGGGTCTGTGGCGTCACCACCCCGGCATCCAGCCCTGCCACCGCCATCATCGGCTTGATGGTCGAGCCGGGTGGATAGAGACCGCGCAAGACACGGTTGTACAACGGCCGATCAATCGAGTCACGCAGATCGGCATAGGCCTTGAAGCCGATTCCGGTGACGAAGGGGTTGGGGTCGAAACTGGGCTGGCTGACCATTGCCAGCACTTCGCCGGTCTGCGGCTGGATCGCCACAATGGCCCCACGCCGCCCCGCCAGGGCGAGTTCAGCGGCTTTCTGCAGATTTACATCGAGGCTCAGGACAATGTCCTTGCCGGGCGTCGGGTCGGTGCGCTTGAGCACGCGCAGCACGCGGCCACGGGCGTTGGTTTCAACTTCCTCATAACCCACCTTACCGTGCAGCTCGTCCTCGTAGAACCGTTCGATACCGGTTTTGCCGATGTGGTGCGTGCCGCTGTAGGACACCGGATCCAGCTCTTTCAGCTCTTTCTCGTTGATCCGCCCGACATAGCCCACCGAGTGGGCAAAGTGCTCGCCCAGCGGGTAATGCCGCACCAGTTGCGCGGCGACTTCCACCCCCGGCAGGCGAAACTGATTGATCGCCACACGGGCGATCTGCTCCTCACTCAGCTCGAACAACACCGGCACCGGCTCGAACGGCCGCCGCCCCTGGCGCACGCGGCGCTCGAACAAGGCGCGCTCATCCGGGCCCAACTCCAACACCTCGACTATTACATCGAGCACCTGCGACCAGTCGCCGGCGCGCTCGCGGGTCAGGGTCAGGCTGAAGCTGGGCCTGTTATCGGCAATGATCACGCCGTTGCGGTCATAGATCAGCCCGCGATTCGGTGGAATCGGCTGCACGTGAATGCGGTTGTTTTCCGCCAGCGTGGTGTGATGCTCAAACTGCACCACCTGCAGGTAATACATGCGCGCCACCAGCACCGAGGTCAGCAGCAAAACCACCATAGCCCCGACCACAGCACGCTTGCGGATCAGGCGGCCGTCTTTCTCGTGGTCTTTGAGGCGGATAGGTTGCGGCATCGGTGGCGGCTGACTACTGGCTGATTACTTGTGATAAGGGTGGCCGGACAACACGGTCCAGGCGCGATACATCTGCTCGCCGATCAGGATACGCACCAACGGGTGCGGCAGGGTCAGCGGCGACAACGACCAGCGCTGCTCACTGCGCGCCTGCACTTCAGGCGCCAGCCCTTCCGGGCCGCCGACCATGAGGTTGACGGTACGCGCATCCAGACGCCACTTGTCGAGTTCGACCGCCAACTGCTCGGTGCTCCAGGGTCGCCCTTCGACTTCCAGGGTAACAATGCGTTCCCCCGGTGCGACCTTGGCCAGCATGGCCTCACCTTCCTGACGGATCATCCGCGCCACATCGGCATTCTTGCCGCGGGTGGTCAACGGGATCTCCACCAGCTCCAACGACAGTTCGCTGGGCATGCGCTTGGCATATTCCTGCCAACCGTCCTCTACCCAGCGCGGCATGCGCGAACCGACCGCGATCAGTTTGATACGCACAGAGGCGCGCCCTTACTGCTGATCAGCGTCAGATTCGGCGCTGAACTGCGCACGGCTTTGCTCGGCACCCTGCCACAGACGCTCCAGGTCGTAGAACTGGCGCGCAGTTGGCAGCATGACGTGGACCACGATATCGCCCAGGTCGAGCAGTGCCCACTCGCCAGTGTCCATGCCTTCGGTGCCGATCGGGCGCACGCCCTGCTCCTTGACCTTTTCCAGCACGTTGTCGACCAGCGACTTAACGTGGCGGCTAGAGGTGCCGCTGGCGATCAACATGAAATCGGTGATGCTGGTCTTGCCGCGTACATCGATGGTGGTGATGTCCTGCGCCTTGATTTCTTCCAGAGCGCTGATGGCCAGTTTGACCAGATCTTCGCTGAGCATTTTTGCGTTTGTCATAAGTAACTCGTTTGCCTCGTGTTCAATTCGCGCCACGGTACAGTCCGTGCGCATGGATATAGGCCAGGACCGGGTCAGGCACCAAATAACGTGCCGACTTTCCGCTCGCCAGCAACGAGCGGATCTGGGTGGCAGACACCGCCAGCGGTGTTTGCCAGATAAAAGCAATTTGCCCGCCGGGCCCACTAAAGGCCGTAGGGTCGTTCACACTGCGCGCCGCGAGCAGGTTACGCAGCGCTTCCGGGGCCTCACTGTCGGCATCCGGGCGCTGCAGTACCAGAATATGGCAATGCAGCAGCAACTCCTCCCAACGCTGCCAGCCGGGCAGGCCGCAGAACGCGTCCCAGCCCAGCAACAGCACCAACTGATCGTCAGCGGCCAACTCGCCGCGCAACGACTCCAGCGTGTCGATGCTGTAAGACGGCTTGTCGCGCAGCAACTCGCGATCGTCGACCTGCAACACCCCCGCATCGGCAACCGCCAGGCGCACCATGGCCAGGCGATCCTGCGCACTGACCTGCGGCGCCTCGCGGTGCGGCGGCCTTGCACTGGGAATCAGTCGAAGCTCATCCAGTTGCAATACTTCCGCCACCTCCACGGCGCTGCGCAAATGGCCGATATGCACCGGATCAAAGGTGCCACCGAGCAGGCCGATGCGCCGGGCGCCGCTGTGCGTGGCCATCAGGTACGGATATGCCCGTCGCCAAATACCACGTACTTCTCACTGGTCAGGCCTTCCAGGCCAACCGGACCGCGCGCATGCAGCTTGTCGGTGGAGATGCCGATCTCCGCCCCCAGGCCATATTCAAAACCATCGGCAAAGCGGGTCGAGGCATTGATCATCACCGACGCCGAATCCACCTCGGTAATAAATCGCCGCGCATCACTGAAGTTCTCGGTGATGATCGAGTCGGTGTGCTGCGAACCATAGTGGTTGATGTGCTCGATGGCCGCATCCAGCGAGTCAACGATACGAATCGCCAGGATCGCTGCGTTGTATTCGGCAAACCAGTCGTCTTCAGTGGCAACCAGCACATCATTGCCCAGCAACGCACGGGTCGCGGCATCGCCACGCAGCTCGACACCCTTGTCGCGGTAGATCGCAGCCAGCGGCGGCAACACCTGCTCAGCCACAGCGGCGTGCACCAGCAGGGTTTCCATGGCATTGCACGGCGAGTAGCGATGGGTCTTGGCGTTATCGGCGACGCGAATGGCCTTGGCGATATCCGCTGCCACATCGATATAGACATGGCACACACCGTCCAGGTGCTTGATTACCGGCACCTTGGCGTCGCAGCTGATGCGTTCGATCAGGCCCTTGCCACCCCGCGGCACGATCACGTCAACGAATTCCGGCATGCTGATCAGCGCTCCGACGGCAGCGCGATCGGTGGTTTCCACCACCTGTACGGCGCTGGCGGGCAGCTCGGCCTCGGCCAGACCCTGCTGAATGCAGCGGGCGATGGCCTGATTGGAATGAATCGCTTCGGAGCCGCCGCGCAGAATGGTGGCGTTACCGGACTTCAGACACAGGCTGGCGGCGTCGATGGTCACGTTCGGCCGCGACTCATAGATGATGCCGATCACGCCCAGCGGCACGCGCATCTTGCCGACCTGAATACCCGACGGCAGAAAGCGCATGTCGCGGATCTCACCAATCGGGTCTGGCAGGGTGGCGACCTGGCGCAGGCCTTCGATCATCGAGTCGATCACCACCGGCGTCAGCGCCAGACGGTCGACCATGGCCGGCTCCAGGCCGCTGGCGCGGGCAGCGGCCAGATCCAGCTCGTTGGCGGCGGTCAGCTCGACGCGGGCAGCGTCGAGAGCATTGGCGGCGGCCTGCAGGGCACGGTTTTTCTGTGCGGTGCTGGCACGCGCCAGCACCCGCGAAGCGCTGCGGGCGGCCTGTCCCAGGCGGGTCATATAGTCGAGCACGGACTCAGTCATGATGTTGGCAGGTCTGGCGGTTGAAAAAAGTCGCTGAGTATACCGGTCACGCCGCTCCACGCCCAGCGCTGCGCGGCGGACGGTAGGCCACGCGCTCGCCGCCACCGGCGGTAACGCCGACAAACGCCGGCCAGCCCGCCACATCAACAAACAGTGACAGCGCGAACCGTCAGCCGCCCGAAGGTTAGGTAAACAAAAACCGCCCAAATGTTTACCTTGCCGTAAAGCAAGACAGGCGGCCAACCGCCGGGGTGGGATCAGCATGCACTACCGTACCGACTACTGCGCCGCACAACTCAGCGAAGCCCCACAAACGCTGCACCTCGGCGAACTGCGCCTGCACTACCAGGCCTATGCCTGCCGCCAGCATGACCCACGCCCACCGGTGCTGCTGCTGGGCGGCGCGTTCCAGAGCTTTCGCTCATTTGCCGCCGAGGTCAGCGAGCTGCTCGGCGAGCACCCGGTGATTCTGCTCGATCTACCCAGCCAGGGTGGCAACCTGCAACTGGTGCCCGAGCTAAGCCTGGAACAGCTGGCGGACCTGATTGCCGCCTTTGCTGACGACCTGAACCTGCCACCGCTGATGCCCATCGGCCTGTCCTATGGCTCGGCACTGGCTGCGCTATTTGCCGCCCGCCATCCGGCACGCTGCGCCCGCGTGCTACTGGCCGGCATCACCGCCTTCGGCCGCCCCGGCGCGCGCCTGCTGTTGCAGGAGGGCCTGGCATTGCTGGCCGAAGGACGCAGCGAAGCCTTTGCTCACGGGGCGCTGACCGGCCTGCTCAACCCATTACGCCTGCAACAGACAGGGGTAGCACCGGTGTTTCGCAAGGCCCTGCTACGACAGATCCAGCGCCTGTCGCCCGCCGACATCGAGCGTTACCGGCAGAACAGTCAGCGCCTGCTGGACTTCCAGGGCTTTCACACGCACCCCGGCTGCCCGGCCCTGATACTGGCTGGCGAATATGACCACTTCACCCAGCCCTGGGAGCACGCACACTTTGCCGCCGCCTGCGCCCAGGCCAGCTGCGCGCTGATCCACAACGCCGACCACCTGGCGCAATTCGAACAGCGCGACGCCTGCGCCAGCCTGTACACCCCATTCCTGCGCGGCGACCCCCTGCCCAGTCGCAGCCCAGGCAGTCACCTATTGAGTAGCCAGCAACTGCTGCTACTGGAAAAACGCCATGAAGCGCGCCGCCCACCCAATAATCGTCAGGCCCTTCTGTGGCACCCCGAGGGCGGCGAATGGCCGGTGGAGGTCAGTCAGCTGGGTTTCTTTGGCGGATTGTTACAGGGCGACCTGCCAGACATGCACGGCACACGCGGCTGGCAACTGCGCGGCAAGGAGCTACCCGCGCAGCCCGTGCTAGCGCTGCGCCAGGATCGAAACGGGCTGGCCTTCGTCTTCCCGCACAGCGATCAACAGGCCAGCCAGGCACTGGCGACGCAGTTTCAACCGCAAGCGCTACCGGCAGCAGCCTGCGCATAAGCCACCGCCCTTCAGCCCTGGATACACCCGGCATTCAGGCGCAGGCGTTACACCCGCGCCTCGATCACCCGCACCAGCCCCGCACTGCGGGCCGGCGCCAGGCCAAGCGCCTGGCTTGTACGGCTCGGGTCGAATACCGCCACCTGACTGAAGCCGCAGCCCTCAAAGCCCTGCACAATCGCCTGATCGTTGCGATAGTGCAGCGGGTAGCTGCCCCGGGTCAGCCGACCAATCAAACCAACGCTCCAGCGCAGCTGGCGGTAGCGCGGGTGCTCGTGCAAGTCGGGGTACAGCTCGGTGAGGTAGGTCGCCTGGGGGAATGCCCGAAGCTGATCGGCCAGGCGCGTCCAGAACGACTCAATCACCGCCAGCTCGAAGTAATTCACCAACCCTTCGGTAATCACCACCACCGGCTGGCTGTGGTCCAGTTCGGCGAACAACGCCGACAAGCTCTTCGCCCCCTCCTGCGCCAGAATATCCACCGCGCGCACCTGATGCTGGCCACCCAACCAGCCCTTGGCATTCAGCAACAGGCGCTTGCGCGCCGCCATCATCGGCAGATCGGCCTCGGTATAGCGCAGCTGCGGGTAGCGTGCGGTAAAGCGTCGGCCGCGTGGCGACAGGCCGCAGGCAATTTCCACCACCTGACACACGCCGCCCTGCTCAATCGCTGCAGTCAGCCGGGCATCGATCTGCAGATGCCGCTGCAGCAGAAACTGCTCGATATCCAGACCAAAACCGACCCGCGCGCCCCAGGTCAGCGGGCGTAGCAGGCCATGCACAAAACGCCCGAAGCCGGTGGCAAAGGCCGCATCCGCCAGCTGATGGCGGTACCAGATATAACCGGTGTAATGCGCGCTGGGGCTGATATGGGCACTGCTGACGCGGGCACGCTCAGGCATGATTAAGACTCTTATTGTTATCATCACGGCGCCTTTCAACGACGCTCGATTCAGCGCCCGGAACGGCAAAGCCCCAGCCTATGCCCTGCCGAGTAAGCACAACACCGTATGTCAGCCGATCCCAACCTTAGTTTGCCCTGGCCCCATGGCCGCGCCCTGCCGGCCAGCTTCTTCGACCGCGACGCCTGCCTGCTGGCCCGCGAGCTGCTCGGCAAAGTGATTCGCCATCGCCACGGCGAGCGCTGGTTGAGTGCGCGCATCATCGAAACCGAGGCCTATTACCTGGCGGAAAAAGGCAGCCACGCCTCCCTCGGCTACACCCACAAACGCCGTGCGCTGTTTATGGATGGCGGGCATATCTACATGTATTACGCCCGTGGTGGCGACTCGCTGAATTTCAGCGCTCAGGGGCCGGGCAACGCGGTACTAGTCAAGTCCGCCTACCCCTGGCAGGACGCCTATAGTGGTGCTGGGGCGCTGGCGCAGATGCTCGCCAACAATCCCAGCGCCCAAGGCCAGCCGCGCAGCACCGAAACACTCTGCGCCGGGCAAACCCTGCTGTGCAAAGCGCTGGGCTTGCACGTGCCGGACTGGGACGCGCAGCCTTTCGATGAACAACGCCTGTTTGTTGAAGACCTCGGCGAGCGCCCAGAGCAGATCGTGCAGTGCGCGCGCCTGGGCATCCCCCATGGCCGCGACGAGCAACTGCCCTACCGTTTCGTCGACGCCGCGTTTGCTCGCCACTGCACACGCAACCCCTTGCGTCGCGGCCAGCTCGCCGGCCAGGACTATCACTTGCTAACCCCCACGGATGATCATCGATGAGCCAATGGTTCGACACCCTGACCCTCTGGCTGAGCGCCAACCCGCAATGGCTTGGCCTGGCCATTTTCATCCTCGCCTGCACCGAGTGCCTGGCGATTGTCGGCATTCTGGTACCCGGCACCGTATTGCTGTTCGCCGTTGCTGCGCTGGCCGGCAGCGGGGCGCTGGGCCTGGATGAAACCCTATTGCTGGCCTTCTGCGGCGGGCTGTTGGGCGATTGCCTGTCCTATGCCCTGGGACGTTATTTCCACCAGGACATCGGTCGCCTGCCGGTGCTGCGCAACCATCCACAATGGCTCAGCAGCGCCCATGGTTACTTCGCGCGCTACGGCGTTGTCAGCCTGTTGGTCGGGCGGTTTATCGGCCCACTGCGCCCCATGCTGCCGATGGTGGCCGGCATGTTCGACATGCCTTTTGCACGTTTTTTTATCGTCAGCCTGCTGGCTGGGGTCGGTTGGTCAATCGCCTATATGCTACCCGGCTGGGCGACGGGGGCCGCCCTGCGCCTGCCATTGCCGCAGGGTTTCTGGCCGCAGGCCGGCGCCCTTGCCGCAGGCGTTGCGCTGGTGGTGGGCATCAGCGCACAAGGCAGCCTGCGCGGCCTGCGCCACTCCAGCCTGCTGACAGCCGCGGCAAGCCTGGCCTTGTTGATTGGCCTGATGCTCAATTGGCCGCGACTTGGCCAGCTTGACCAGGGCTTGCTCGCACTGGTGCAAGAACAGCGTGGCCCGACCCTCGACACCCTGATGGTGCTGATCACCCGCCTCGGCGACCTGCACACCCAGCTGGCCGCCGCCGTGCTGCTGTGCCTGGTACTGCTGGCAACTCGACAATGGCGGGCACTGGCCCTGGCAATCGGCACCTTGCTCGGCACGGCCCTGGCCAACGGCGCGCTGAAGGCCTTCTTCGCCCGCAACCGCCCCGAAGTGCTACTGGAGCCATTGGGCAGCTTCAGCTTTCCCAGCGGCCACAGCTCGGCGGCGTTTGCCTTCTTTCTCTTACTGGGGGTGCTGGCAGGTCGCGCGCAACCGACGCGCATGCGCCTCACCTGGCTACTGCTGGCCAGCCTGCCAGCGGCGGCCATTGCCGGCTCGCGGGTCTATCTGGGGGTGCATTGGCCGAGCGACATCATCGCCGGCGCCATGCTGGCGAGCAGCTTCTGCGCCCTGAGCCTGGCGCTGGTGCAATGGCGCACGCCATTGCCGGCGCTGTCAGGCAAGGTCTGGTGGCTATTGTTACCGGCGGTGATCGCCCTGCTCGGCGGCATCACCACCTGGCAGTTGTCCGCCGGCCTGCTGCTATACCGCTACTGATGCTCGCCTTGCAGGCGCTCCAGCAGCTGTTGCAACAGCTCCAGACGCAACATCACTTCGGAGATTTCCAGCAGCTGCAGTTTCTGCTCGGCGTCTAACGGCAGCAGATAAGCCAACTGATTGGCCAAGGCCACCTGGCCAGCAGGCGCGCCAGGCATACCCAGCGACTCCACCAGCGGGTGAGCGCTCAGCGCACTGTGCAGTGCAAGCAGGTCGGCATGCTCGGCAGCCAGAGGCTGCTCCGGCTGCTCGTCCAGCCACTCCACTTCGGCCAGGGTCAGTTGATCCGGCAGTACCTGGGCACGCTGCACGCGAAAGCGCCGGCCACCCTCAACACGAATCCCCAGCAAGCCATTGGGCCGTTGATCAAAATCACGCACCAACGCCTCGCAACCTATCGCCGAAAATTGCCCGGCGGCCTCACCCACTTCTGCACCTTCAATGATGCACACCACGCCAAAGCCTTCACCCTGCTTCATGCAGCGGCTGATCATGTCCAGGTAGCGCGCTTCGAATATCTGCAAGTCGAGCATGCAGCCAGGAAACAGCACGGTGTTAAGCGGAAACAATGGCAGCGTCACAGCAGCCTCCTTATATCCACAGCAAAATCGCCAGCGGCAGCAGTACGGCGGTAAACACGCCCATCAGGCTCATCGCCAGGGCAGCAAATGCGCCGCACTCCTCACCTTCCTGCAAGGCCCGCGCAGTACCGACAGCATGCGCCGTAAGACCCAGCGCCATACCCAGCGCCGCCGGATGCAGCACGCCAAAACGCTTGAGCAATGACGGCCCGATGATCGCGCCGATAATCCCGGTAATCATCACAAACACCGCCGCCAGGGCGGCGATCCCACCGACCTGGTGGGCCACCAGCATGGCAATCGGCGAGGTTACTGACTTGGGCGCAATACTCATCAACATGATCTGCTCGGCGCCAAACACCCAGGCCAGGGCAATGCCCAACACCGTGGCCACTACGCCGGCCACCAACAGGGTGATCAGCGTCGGCCACAGCAGCTGGCGAATACGCCGCAAATTGACAAACAGCGGCACCGCCAGCGCCACTGTAGTTGGCCCGAGAAACAGCGTCAGGGCCGCAGCACTGTCCTTGTATTCGGCAAAACTCAGACCGCAGGCCAAGAGAATGCCGATGACCGTGAGCATCGAGACCAGCACCGGCTGCAGGAACACCCAACGGGTTTTCTCATACGCGGCAATGGCCAGCTGATAAGCACCGAGGGTGATACCCACACCAAACAACGGATGATGAATCAGCGCCTGCCAGGCGGCGTGCCACTCCAGACTCATGCGTCCTCCCGCTGCTGCTGACGGTCGATCAGCTTTTGCATCAACCAGCCGGCAAAGACGATCGAAATCAGCAGCGACAGCAACAACGCCCCGGCAATCGCCCAGAAGTCAGCCAGGATCGCCTCGGCATAGGCCATCACCCCGACTGCCGGCGGCACCAGCAGTAGCGGCAGGTACTTCAACAGGCTGCTGGACGCCTGCTGCAGCGGCTCGCCCACCTCACCACGCAGCAACAAAAAGCCAAACAGCAGAAGCATGCCGATGATCGGCCCCGGCAGTATTGGAATCAGCAACACATTCAGCGCGGTGCCGAGCAACTGGCACAGCACCAGCCAGGAAAGACCGCGTAACAGCATGATGGGTAATCTCCGAATCGTATGATGCCAGGCACATGACTGCGCATTATAAGCAGATGCGCCTGGCAACGGCCGGTTTACAGCGGTTGCGCCCGCCTGCGCGGTGCTCCAGCCCGGCGCAATAGACACTTGACCCTACAACGAACCCATGATGATCTTAGGGCAGAAGGAATAACGCCCCAAAAACAACAACACCCGCGTCTTCAAGGAGAAATCATGACATCAGTACCCGCCGCCGAATTGCCCAGCTATATCGGCAAAGAACTCGGCCGTTCCGAATGGCTGACCATCGACCAGGAACGCATCAACCAGTTCGCCGAATGCACCGGCGACCACCAGTTCATCCACGTCGATCCGGAAAAAGCCAAGCTCACCCCCTTCGGCAGCACCATTGCCCATGGCTTCCTTTCCCTGTCGCTGGTGCCCAAACTGATGGAGGGCATCATGATCATGCCCGCAGGGCTGAAGATGGCCGTCAACTATGGCCTGGACAGCGTGCGCTTTATCCAGCCGGTGAAGGTCAATTCCAAAGTCCGCCTGGTGGTCATCCTGACCGATGCCCACGAGAAAAATCCCGGCCAGTGGCTGCTCAAAGCCAAAGTGGTACTGGAAATCGAAGGCTCGGAAAAACCCGCATATATCGCCGAACCGCTGACGCTCTGCTTCGTCTGAGCACAGCAGCCAGGCACCAGGCGCACAGGCATTGAGCTGTGCGCCTTTTTTATAGGCGGCTACTTTCATAGCGCACAAGAGCGCTCTATCACGGTACCTCTCGCTCTTTGAGGCATACTCGTCACGTCCCTTTCACGCGGATTTCCTGCATGCACCGTCTGACTCGCCTGGCCCCGCTGAGCCTCGCCTTGCTGCTTGTCGCCTGTGGCGATGGCGAACCGCTGCTCCCCCCCGATGCGGTACTGCCCGACGGCGGCCGCTACCGTGGCGACATCATCGATGGCCTGCTCCAGGGCCCAGGTCGCATGGATTACAGCGACGGCAGCTATTTCCAGGGGCAATTCAAGGATGGCCAGTTCAACGGCCCCGGTGAATGGCACAGTGGCCGGGGCGAACGCTACCGCGGCGAATTTCAGAACGGCAGTTTCCACGGCCAGGGCAGCCTGACCTACAGCGACGGCAGCCGCTACGAGGGCAGTTTTGCCAATGGCACGCCCAACGGTGAAGGGCACCTCAGCAACAGTGAACTGCAGTACCGCGGCGAATTCAGCAAAGGCCAGTACCACGGCCTGGGCAAACTGCAATGGAGTAACGGCGCCGGCTTCCAAGGCCAGTTCAAAAAAGGCGAGCCCCATGGCCAGGGCGTGCTTACCGACGCCGAAGGCAATGAATTTGTCGGCACCTTCAACAGCAGCCAGCTGAATGGCCAGGGCAGTTTCAAAAGTGTCGACGGCGACCTTTACAGCGGCCAGTTCCGCGACCATCAGTTTCACGGCAAAGGTCGCTATCAAAGCGCCGACGGCGATGTCTGGAGCGGGCGCTTCAACAACGGCAGCCTGACCGGTAAAGGCCAATACGACGGTACCGACGGCAGCCATTACAGCGGCCAGTTCAGCAACTGGCGCTACCACGGCGAAGGCCGTTTGAACCTGGCCGATGGCAGCCTTTATGAGGGTTTCTTCAGCTACGGCCAATACCACGGCCACGGCAGCCTGACCCTTGCTGACGGCAGCCAACAAAGCGGCACCTGGCAGCACGGCCAACTGAGCCATGACGCCGAGGGCCAGGCCGTGGCCGACACGCTGGCAATCGGTTTGCTGGAACAAGGCCGCCTGCTTGATGCCGCCATCGCCAAACTACCGGCTTCGACCCCCGCCATCGAGTTGTACGCCCTGACCCTGGCCGGTGACGGCAAGCAAAGCGTGTTTATGCGCGAGGCCGACTATGTCGGCAAGCTGTTGCAGGAGCGTTTCGCCGCGCACGGTTTGATCACCCTGGTCAATCACCGCGACCACCTGGCGGATCGCCCATTGGCCACCAGCGCCAGTCTGGCTCGCAGCATCCAGGCCCTGGCCGAGCGCAGCGGCGAGGAAGACCTGATCTTTATCTACCTGACCAGTCATGGCTCGGCCGAGCATGAACTGAACCTCGACCAGCCACGTTTGCAACTGCACGACCTGCCGGCCCGCGAGCTGGCCAGCCTGCTCGAACCGCTCAAGGAGCGACACAAGGTGCTGGTGATCTCGGCCTGTTACTCCGGTGGTTTTATCCCCCCATTGCAGGATGAGAAAACCCTGGTAATCACCGCTGCCCGGGCCGACCGCGTGTCTTTCGGCTGCTCGGAAGAAAACGACTTTACCTATTTCGGCCGTGCCCTGTTTGCCGAGGCCCTGCAACAGACCGATGACCTGCAGCGCGCCTTCACACTGGCCAAAGCCAGCGTCGCCGAACGCGAAAAAGCCGATGGCTTCGAGCCGTCCGAACCGCAGATCTGGCCAGCCAAAGCCGTGCTCGCCCAATGGCGTCAGCTACGCGCGCAGCAAGCCAGGCTCGCGCTCAGCACCGCACTCGAAGCACAACCTACGGTCAACCCATAACAGCCATGCGCTTGCTTAACAGCCTGTTAAGCTGATGACTATCAGCGGAGAGCCCCACACTATGTATTTAACCCCCCAGCACATCCTTCTTGCAGGCGCCACCGGCCTTACCGGCGAGCACCTGCTGGACCGCCTGCTGAACGAGCCCACTGTCAGCCGTGTGTTGGCCCCCAGCCGTCGCCCGCTGGCAGAGCATGCGCACCTGGAAAACCCGCAGGGTGAACTGCTTGCGCTGTTACCGCAGCTCAGCGGGCAGATCGACACCGCGTTCTGCTGCCTGGGCAGCACGCTCAAACAGGCAGGCTCACAGGAAGCCTTTCGTGCGGTCGACCATGACCTGGTGATCGCCTTCGCCGAACGCGCTCGCGCCCTCGGCGCACGCCATCTGCTGGTGATCAGTGCCCTTGGCGCAGATGCCAACTCATCGATGTTCTACAACCGGGTCAAAGGCGAAATGGAACAGGCCCTGCGTGCGCAGGACTGGCCACAACTGACCATCGCCCGGCCCTCCTTGTTGCTCGGTGCCCGCCAGGAATTTCGCCTGGGTGAACGCCTGGCGGGGGCATTCATGCGCTGGATTCCCGGCAAATACCGTGGCATCGAGGCTGCGGTGCTGGCCCGCGCACTCTGGCGCCTGGCGCTGGAGGAAGACACCGGCACCCGCGTGATCGAATCCGACCAACTGCGCCGTCTCGGCCGCTAGAGCACCCGACCCATGAGCAGCACGCCACACGACCTGATCAGCGCCCTGAGCCACGCCGACATGCTGGAAATCGACGACCTGCATGCCTGGCAGTTCAGCCTCGACAACAACCAGCTAGCGCAGCACCCTGCGGGCAGCCAACCGGCTAGCGACGCGCCCGTGCTCAGTATCGAATGCATGGATGGCCGCGCCCTGCGCAAATGGCACTTCAGCCTGGCCCAGGTGATTGCCGCACGCTTCGATGGCGAAGCCGACGCCTGGAGCATCAACGGTACGGTCGGCACTCATCTGATCAAGTGTTTTGCTGCTGTAAGCGGCGACAATGCCGATCAGCCAGACGACGCCAGCAACGACGCCGAGTAAGCCTTGCGAGGGAACATCGTGGGCCTGTATGACCGCTACCTGCTGCCGCACCTGATCGACTTCGCCTGCGGCATGGGTGCGGTGATGAAAGCCCGCTCACAACTGGTGCCCCAGGCCCACGGCCGGGTGCTGGAAATCGGCATTGGCAGCGGCCTCAACCTGAGCTTTTACGATGCCAGCAAGGTCAGCGTAATCATTGGCGTCGACCCCAGCGCCGAGATGCAAAAACTGGCCAAACAACGGGCGGCGGCGATCAGCATCCCGGTGGAAATGGTGGCCCTTGAACTGGGGCAAATCCAGGCACCCGACGCCAGCTTCGACTGCATCGTCTGCACCTTCACCCTGTGCACCATCCCCGATGCCGTCGCCGCACTGCAGGAAATGCGCCGCGTGCTCAAACCCGGCGGGCGCCTGCTGTTCTGTGAGCACGGCAAAGCCCCTGAGCTGCCGGTGCTGCGCTGGCAGAACCGCCTGACACCGCTATGGAAGCCGCTGGCCGGGGGCTGCCACCTCAATCGCGACATCGGTGCACTGATCAGCGCTGGCGGTTTTCGCATCGGCGAGCTGAGTAACCGCTACCTCAAGGGCCCACGCCCGATGACCTATATCTATCAAGGCTGGGCCGAGTAACCGCCACCGCTAGCCAACTGCCAGCATCCACCGGCAGCGGTGTCATATTCTGACTATCGTTAGCGGATGGACTACTGAACGGACGTTGGCCCACGCATGAAGTGCCTGTCATTCCCCCGGCTCGCCAACCTGCTGCTCATCCTGGGCATCCTCGCGTTGACGAGCACTGCTGGCTGGGCAGCGCCGCGCCAGATCAATGTCGGGGTATACGCCAACGAGCCGAAGCTGCTCCTCGGCCAGGACGGCAGGCTTTCCGGCATTTTTGGCGAGCTGCTCAACGAAATCGCGCGCCGTGAGAACTGGCAGCTAAGGCCTGTACCCTGTAACTGGCAGGACTGCCTGAAGCAAACCCAGCAGGGCTCTATCGACCTGATGCCAGACGTTGCCCGCAACGACAACCGCGCCCTGGCCCTCGACTTTCATCAAGTCCCCGCGTTGTTCAGTTGGTCACAGCTGTACAGCGCAGACAACCTGCAACTCAAATCCATACTGAACCTGCAAGGCATGCGCATTGCCGTGCTGCGTGGTTCAGTGCAGGAAGACTACCTGCATGAGCTGTTACACAGCTTCGGCCTGAAGGCTCAACTGATCGCGGTAGAAAGCCTGCCCCAGGGCTTTGCCTATGTGGCGGACGGCAAAGCCGATGCGGTGGTGGCCAACCAACGCTTTGGCGACTTCCATGCACGGGAGTATCAACTGCAAAGCAGCTCGATCATGTTTCAACCGGCGCAGCTGTTCTATGCCACCCGCAAAGGGCGCAACGCCGACCTGCTGGACGCCATCGACAAGCACCTGCGTAACTGGCAGGACTCGCCCAGGTCGGTGTACTACCAGATCCTCCAGCGCTGGGGCGGCGAACGTCCTAAATTGCTGACCCCCACGGCCGTCTGGTGGGGCCTCTCAGCCCTGGCCCTGCTGTTGACCGCAGCAGTGGCGGGCGCCTTGCTGCTGCGGCGTCAGGTCAGCGAGAAAACCCGCCACCTGCAAGCCAGCGAGCAGCGCCTGAACACCATCCTCGACAGCGTCGAAGCCTATATCTACATCAAGGATGAACAGCTGCGTTATCAGTACGCCAACCGCAAGGTCTGCGAGCTGTTCGGTCAGAGTCTGCAGCAGGTTATCGGCAAGACCGACGAACACTTTTTTGATATCGACACCGCCACCAACCTGCACGAGAACGACCGCCGCGTACTCAAGCTAGGCGAGCGGGTGCAGACCGAAGAAATCAACCGCAGCCTGGATGGCAGCAGCCAGCTCGCCTTTCAGTCGGTCAAGCTGCCGCTGCGCGATGGCTCAGGCAGGATCTATGCCCTGTGCGGCATCTCCACCGACATCACCGAACACAAGAAGAACCTGGAAAAGATCAACCAGCTGGCCTTCTACGACCCGCTTACCGGGCTGCCCAATCGGCGCCTGCTCCTCGACCGCCTGCAGCAGGCCCTGGCCAAGCATGCACGGGGCCTGCAGCAGGGCGCGCTGCTATTTATCGACCTGGATAACTTCAAGGACCTCAACGACACCCTCGGCCATGACATGGGCGACCAGCTGCTGCAACAGGTCGCCGAACGCCTGAACAACCACGTGCGCGCCCAGGACACGCTGGCCCGCCTGGGCGGCGATGAGTTTGTGCTGATGCTCGAAGGCCTGAGCCTGAATCCCGCGCTGGCCGGTGAGCAGGTCGAGAATGTAGCCAGGAAGATCATCGCCGCGCTGGCCGTGCCTTACACCCTCAAACAGCGCAGCCATATCAGCACCGCCAGCATTGGCATCGCGGTATTTCCCCGTGAGCGCAGCAGCGTCGATGAAATCCTCAAACGTGCCGACATGGCCATGTACCAGGCCAAGGCCGCCGGCCGCAATGCGCTGTGCTTTTTCGATCCGCAGATGCAGGCCGAGGTCAGCGCCCGCGCCAACCTGGAAAGCGACCTGCGCCAGAGCCTTGGCCAGCGCAGTTTTATCCTGCATTTCCAACCCCAGGTCGACGCTCAGGGGCAGCTGCTCGGCGCCGAGGCACTGGTGCGCTGGCAGCACCCGACACGCGGCCTGGTGGCACCGGACGCGTTCATCGCACTGGCTGAAAGCACCGGACTGATTCTGCCCCTGGGCCGCCTGATCCTGCACAACGCCTGCCAGCAGCTGGTGGCGTGGGCCGCGCACCCGCAGCTGGCGCAGCTGACCCTGGCGGTCAACGTCAGCGCCCGGCAATTTCACCATCCCGATTTTATCGAGGACGTATTCGCCGCCCTCGCCGAAAGCGGTGCGAACCCTCAGCGCCTGGAACTGGAACTGACCGAAAGCCAGCTGGTTGAGGATGTAGAGACCCTTATCGGCAAAATGAACCAGCTGAAAGCGCGCGGCATACACCTGGCACTGGATGATTTCGGCGCAGGCTACTCCTCGCTCAACTACCTCAAGCGCCTGCCGCTGAACCAGTTAAAGATTGACCAGTCGTTTGTCCACGACCTGCTGGAGCAGCCCAGTGACGCGGCCATCGTGCGCACCGTTCTGGCTCTGGGTGGCTACCTGAACCTGGCCGTGACAGCTGAAGGAGTGGAAACCCAGGAACAATACGAGGCGCTGCAGCGCATGGGCTGCACACGTTTCCAGGGTTATTTATTTGCCAAACCCGGGCCGGCGCAGGACCTTGAAAACTGGCCAGTGGCAGCTAGCAGTCCAGCGCACGCCGCACCTGTTGCGGGAGACTGAAGCGGCTACAGGCCGCCGCTGACGCCCAAATTAATTCCCAGCGCAGTCGCCAGAGACAGCGGCAGCAATAGCGTATCCAGCAGCGCACTGGCCGGCAGGTCTACGGCCGGATAAGCCGGCGCCTCGGCACCGAAGCGATCGCTGGCGCAGCAGCCGCCTTGCAACGCATACCAGTCCAGACGCGTGCCTGCGTACACCACCGGCGCATTCAGCTTGGCCGCATCGAGGGTGCGTACGGTGGCGCAGCCGCTCAACGTCAAGCCCAGCAGCGCGCAATGCGCGAGGCGGACCAGGTGCTTATTCATCTGGAGTGATCTGATGATGCTCGCCCCAACGCGGCAGCATGTCCTGGGGTACGCCCAGGCAGTTGAGGATGCGCGCCACGACGAAATCGATCAGGTCATCGATGGTCTGCGGCTGATGATAAAAGCCCGGTGCGGCCGGCAGGATGGTCGCCCCCATATTCGACAGTTTGAGCATGTTCTCCAGATGAATGCTGGAAAACGGCGCCTCACGCGGCACCAGAATCAACTGGCGGCGCTCCTTCAGCACCACATCGGCGGCGCGTTCGATCAGGTTATTGCAGGCGCCGGTGGCAATCGCCGACAGCGTGCCGGTGCTGCACGGCACCACCACCATCGCCGCGGGCGCGCCGGAACCGGAGGCTGCCGGGGCCATCCAGTCTTCCTTGCCGTACACGCGGATCTGCCCCGGCGCCGCGCCGGTGTATTCGTTCAAGAACATCTGCATGGCCTGCGGCTTGGCCGGCAAGGTGACGTCGGTTTCCGTGGCCATGACCAACTGCGCGGCCTTGGAAATCAGAAAATGTACTTCGCGGTCTTCGCGTACCAGACAGTCAAGCAGGCGCAGGCCGTACTGCGCGCCAGAAGCGCCGGTCATGGCCAGGGTAATGCGTTCGGGACCGCTCATAAATTCACTCTCAAAGCTGCTGCACTTGCTTATGCTGCGTTGAAAGCCTGCTCGGAATGCTCATTTACAGCAGTAAACTCCGCTTCCTCGCAGGCTTTCGCCTTGCCTAATCTGCGCTCGCGACGCTTTGAGCGCGAATTTTGGCTCTCTATAAAAGGGCCTCGGCCAGCTTGCCATGCAAACCGCCAAAGCCGCCGTTGCTCATCACCACCACCTGAGTGCCCGGCGCGGCTTCGGCCTTGACCCCGGCGATGATCGCCTCCAGCGAGTCGCACACCTGGGTCGGCACGCGCGACGTGGCCACGGTGCCCGCCAAGTCCCAGCCGAGATTCGGCGGTGCGTACCAGTACACCGAGTCGGCCTGCCCCACAGACTCAGGCAACCCATCACGGTGCGCGCCGAGTTTCATCGAGTTGGAGCGCGGCTCGACGATGGCGATCAACTTGGCCGTGCCGATGCGTTTGCGCAGGCCGTCGAGGGTGGTGGCGATGGCCGTCGGGTGATGGGCGAAGTCGTCGAAAATGGTCACGCCGCTGACTTCGGCGACCTTCTCCATGCGCCGCTTGGCGTTGATAAAGCCGCACAGCGCGGCGATGCCCAGCTCCGGCACCACGCCCACATGCCGCGCCGCCGCCAGCACCGCCAGGGCGTTGGCCACGTTGTGCTGACCGGTCAGTTGCCAGTCCACCACGCCAGCGACCTTGCCCTCGAAACTCACCTCAAAGCGTGAACCGTCATCGCTAAGCAGGCGCGCCTGCCATTGGCCGCCTTCGCCAGTGGTTTGCACCGGGGTCCAGCAACCCATCTCGATCACTCGCTTGAGCGCAGGCTCAGTGGTCGGATGAATAATCAGCCCGTCGCCCGGAATGGTGCGCACCAGGTGATGGAACTGCCGCTCGATGGCTGGCAGATCGGGGAAGATGTCCGCGTGATCAAACTCGAGGTTATTCAAAATCGCGGTGTGCGGGCGGTAATGCACGAACTTGCTGCGCTTGTCGAAGAAGGCGCTGTCGTACTCGTCGGCCTCGACCACAAAGAACGGCGTATCGCCCAAACGTGCGGAAATACCGAAGTTCTGCGGCACCCCGCCAATCAGAAAGCCCGGGCTCATGCCGGCATGCTCCAGCACCCAGGCGAGCATGCTCGAACTGCTGGTTTTGCCGTGGGTGCCGGCCACGGCCATGACCCAACGGCCTTGCAGCACGTGATCCGCCAGCCATTGCGGGCCGCTGACATAGGGCAGGCCCTTGTTCAGCACGTACTCCACCGCCGGGTTGCCGCGCGACAGGGCATTGCCGATCACCACCACATCAGGCGCCGGCTCAAGCTGGGCGGCGTCATAGCCTTGGGTCAGTTCGATGCCCTGGGCTTCAAGCTGGGTGCTCATGGGGGGATAGACGTTGGCGTCGGAGCCGGTCACCCGGTGGCCGAGTTCCTTGGCCAGCACCGCCAGCGAGCCCATAAAGGTGCCGCAGATGCCGAGAATATGGATATGCATGATTTACCCTGGAGGCGTCCTGAAAAACCTGTGCTTAGGCGCGTTAAAAACTGGCCGCAGGTTAGCACAGCAGCGCCGCGCCGCAGAGCTCTGACAGCGCCTTGCGCGGCGCAGTTCAGAGCGCCGAGCGGAGTTTGATGCCATGTTTGCGCAGCTTGCGGTACAGGGTGTTGCGGCTGATGCCGAGCTGCTCGGCGCTGCGGCTCATCTGCCAGTGCTGCGCCTCCAGCACCGCGAGCAAGGCTAGCCGTTCGGCATCGCCCAACTGATCGGGTCTGGTCGCCAGCGGCTGAGCAAGCGCAGGGCGGGCATGGCGGATCTCCGCTGGCAGCTCGGCATGGCTGATCACGCCGTTTTCACACAACGCGCACAGCGTACGCAGCACGTTGCGCAACTGCCGTACATTGCCCGGCCAGGAGTAGACCAGCAGTGCCTGGCGGGCAGAATCATCAAGCCGCACAGATTGTCCGCGCGCTTCTTCGGCCAGCAGAAAATCCAGCAGCGCCAACTTGTCGCTGCGCTCACGTAATGGCGGCAGCTCGAGTACCAGGCCATTGAGGCGATAGAACAGGTCTTCACGGAACTCGCCAGTGGCCACGCGCTGCGTCAGATCGCGGTGGCTGGCGCTGATCACCCGCACGTCGATGGCCTGCGCCTCGCCGCCAATCGGCTCGACCCGGCGCTCTTCCAGAACCCGCAGCAAGCGGGTTTGCAGCGCCAGCGGCATGTCGCCGATTTCATCGAGAAACAGCGTGCCACCATCGGCCTGTTGCAGCTTGCCGCGCATGCCGTCCTTGCGCGCGCCGGTAAAGCTGCCGCCGCGGTAGCCGAATAACTCACTCTCAATCAGGCTCTCGGGAATCGACGCACAATTGAGCGCAACAAAGGGCTTGCCGCCACGCGAGCTAACCTGATGCAGGGCCTTGGCAAAGGCCTCCTTGCCGGTGCCGGTTTCACCGCCGAGCAGCAACGGCACATCGCGCTCGTACACCCGTAGCGCGCGGCGAAAGTCGTTCTGCATGGCTGGATCAGCCAGACACAAGCCGGGCGTCGCCACCCCACCAGTAGCCAAGGCCTGCACACTGCGCCGCGCCTGCCCACGCAACATGGCGAACAGTTGCTGACCGCGCTGGGTATACAGCGGCCAACTGGCACTGGGTTGCGGCGAGGCGCGACCCAGTAGGTCATCCAGGTGACAATCAAAAACCTCGAACAGCGTGCGCCCGAGCAGTTGCTGGCGCGACAAACCCAGCAAGTTGATCGCGCTCTGATTTACCGCACGCACCCGGCCATCGCCATCAAACGCCAGCAGCCCTTCGCTGAACTGGCCGATGTACTCGGCCTGGGCGTGAAAGCGCAGCAGCCATTCGCCCTCATAGCTGCGCAGGAAATGGCAGCCCTCGATGGCCTTGGCCGACAGATTGACCAGGGCCATGGTGTGGAACTGACTTTGCCGCGACACGTCATGCCGCGCCGAGGACACATCCAGCACCGCCAGCAGTTCGCCATGCGGGTCGAACACCGGGCTGGCCGAGCAGGTCAGCCCGGTATGCCGGCTGCGAAAGTGCTCGTTCTGGTGAATGGTCAACGGCTGGCGTTCGACCAGGCAGGTGCCGATGCCGTTGGTGCCCTCGCAGGCTTCACTCCAGTCGGCACCGAGCCACAAACCGGCCTGCTCGAAGGTGCGTTTTTCTGCCTGCTCGGTGATGCAGTTGAGGATCACCCCGCGCGCATCGGTCAGCAGCACGGCATGACCGCTGCCGGCCAACTGGCGGTGCAGGCTGTTCATTTCGTTATTGGAGATTTCCAGCACCTGCTGCAACTGCTCACGCCGCTCAAGCATGCGCGCATGCTCGATCACCGCCGGCGGCATGCTCTGCGCCGGGTCGAGGTGATGCTGCTGCAGGCAGCGCAGCCAGGAGCGCGCCACCGAGGAATCGGCAGCCGGACCGGCGAGCTGTCCGCGCCCTTGAGCCACGGTCAGCACCTGCTGGGCGTGGCGGCTTGCAGGGTTGTGCATTGTTATTGTTCTCCGCGTTGGAGTTGCACGTGATGGCCGAGCATCTACCAGCTTTCCAGCCATTGCAAGACGACCTGACCAGTGAGTCACCAGGCTGTGCCACGGCTGGTACAGCGTGTCACCCCAGGCTGTACCACAGGCGGTACAGCGGCACCTTCGCAGCACCTCGAACAACCGGCGCAAGGGCTCTACCACAGCCACTCCGCCCTCCTGGCCCGACGCTTGCTCTAGTGCTTGGCAAGCGCCACAGCGCGCCTCGCTGCATCACCAGAACAAGCATAAGAACCAGGAGACATACAGCATGCGTTACGCTCATCCCGGCACCGAAGGTGCACTCGTTTCGTTCAAGTCTCGCTACGGCAACTACATCGGCGGCGAATTCGTTTCGCCGGTCAAAGGCCAGTACTTCACCAATACCTCGCCAGTCAACGGCCTGCCGATTGCCGAGTTCCCACGCTCCAGCGCCGAGGATATCGACAAGGCGCTGGACGCCGCCCACGCTGCCGCCGATGCCTGGGGCCAGACTTCGGTACAGGAACGCTCATTGATCCTGCTGAAGATCGCCGACCGCATCGAAGCCAACCTCGAAGTGCTGGCCATCACCGAAACCTGGGACAACGGCAAGGCCGTGCGCGAGACCCTCAACGCCGACATCCCGCTGGCCGCCGATCATTTCCGCTACTTCGCCGGCTGCCTGCGCGCCCAGGAAGGCTCCGCGGCAGAAATCGACGGCAACACCGTGGCCTATCACATCCACGAACCGCTGGGCGTGGTCGGGCAGATCATCCCGTGGAACTTCCCGATTCTGATGGCCGCCTGGAAGCTCGCCCCGGCCCTGGCCGCCGGCAACTGCGTGGTATTGAAACCGGCCGAGCAAACCCCGCTGGGCATCAGCGTGCTGCTGGAACTGATCGGCGACCTGCTGCCGCCGGGCGTACTCAACGTGGTGCAAGGCTTTGGCAAGGAAGCCGGCGAAGCCCTGGCCACCAGCAAACGCATCGCCAAGATCGCCTTTACCGGCTCCACTCCGGTGGGCTCGCACATCCTCAAGTGCGCGGCCGAGAACATCATCCCGAGCACCGTGGAACTGGGCGGCAAATCGCCGAACATCTTCTTTGCCGACATCATGCAGGCCGAGCCGAGCTTTATCGAAAAAGCCGCCGAAGGTCTGGTGCTGGCCTTCTTCAACCAGGGCGAGGTCTGCACTTGCCCGTCGCGGGCGCTGGTCGAGGAATCGATCTACCCGGCATTCATGAAAGAGGTGATGAAGAAGGTCGAGCAGATCAAGCGTGGCGACCCGCTGGACACTGACACCATGGTCGGCGCCCAGGCCTCCGAGCAGCAGTTCGACAAAATCTTGAGCTACCTGGAAATCGCCAAGCAGGAAGGTGCCGAACTGCTCACCGGCGGCCGCGTAGAAAAACTCAGCGGCACCCTGGATGGCGGTTACTACATCCAGCCGACCCTGCTCAAGGGCCACAACAAGATGCGCGTGTTCCAGGAAGAGATCTTCGGCCCGGTGGTCAGCGTCACCACCTTCAAGGACGAAGCCGAAGCCCTGGCGATTGCCAACGACACCGAGTTCGGCCTCGGTGCCGGCCTGTGGACCCGCGACATCAACCGCGCCTACCGCATGGGCCGGGCGATCAAGGCCGGCCGCGTGTGGACCAACTGCTACCACCTGTACCCGGCCCACGCCGCCTTCGGGGGTTACAAGAAGTCCGGCGTCGGCCGTGAAACCCACAAGGTGGCGCTTGAGCACTACCAGCAGACCAAAAACCTGCTGGTGAGTTACGACACCAACCCGCTGGGTTTCTTCTAAAACCCAGCCCAGCAACATCCATCACTTAATACAAAAACCGCTGTAACAACCGGGTCTGGGCTTAAACCCCAGGTGCGGTTGGCACAGCGGTTGCTGTATTACCGGTTAACGCTTTCCGCAAATATCACCGGCCCCGCTGGCTCCATACGCGGCCCAACTGAATGAGCTGACGCCGACTACCAGCAGAGCAAATCAGTGCGCCCAAACCACTGCCGGCACTGATTTAGAGCAGGAGTTACCGATTACTGTCATGGCAGGGCATTGGCAACGAAAGCGCCTAGCGCTGTAGGCGCCGGCGCAGTGCAATTAACCCGCTTTCCCTGCGCGGCCACCCTCACCGGTTGCCGGTACGCCGAAAGAAGAATTCGTCACCTTCGGTAAAACCAAGGCGGCGTTCTGGAGACACGCGATGCCCAGCTTTCAACACCAGGTAGGTGGCCAAATCTACCGTTTCGACAGCCTCAAAGAAGTCATGGCCAAGGCCAGCCCGGCGCGCTCTGGCGATTTTCTCGCCGGCGTGGCGGCGAGCAACGCTGGCGAGCGCGTCGCAGCGCAGATGGCCCTGGCCGATATTCCGCTCAAGCACTTCCTCAATGAGGCACTGATCCCTTATGAGGACGATGAAGTCACCCGGCTGATTATCGACAGCCATGACGCCGCCGCCTTTGGCCCGGTCAGCCACCTGACCGTCGGCGGTTTTCGCGACTGGCTGCTCGGCGACAGCGCCGATGAAGCCAGCCTGCGTGCCCTTGCCCCCGGCCTGACCCCGGAAATGGCCGCGGCGGTGTCGAAGATCATGCGCGTGCAGGACCTGGTGCTGGTGGCGCAGAAAATCCGCGTGGTCAGCCGCTTTCGCAACACCGTCGGCCTGCGCGGGCGCATGTCCACCCGCCTGCAGCCGAATCACCCAACCGATGAGCCCGCCGGTATCGCCGCGAGCATTCTCGACGGCCTGCTGTACGGCAATGGCGATGCCATGATCGGCGTCAATCCGGCCACCGACAGCCTCAGTTCGATCAGCGAAATGCTGCGCATGCTCGATGGCATCATTCAGCGTTATGACATCCCCACCCAGGCCTGCGTGCTGACCCATGTCACCACCTCGATCGAGGCGATCAACCGCGGCGTGCCGCTGGACCTGGTATTCCAGTCGATTGCCGGCACCGAGGCGGCCAATGCCAGCTTCGGCATCAATCTGAAGATCCTCCAGGAGGGCTACGACGCCGGCCTGTCGCTGGGGCGCGGCACCCTGGGCGACAACCTGATGTATTTCGAAACCGGCCAGGGCAGCGCGCTGTCGGCCGGCGCCCATCACGGCCTCGACCAGCAAACCTGCGAGACCCGCGCCTATGCGGTGGCGCGGCACTTCAAACCCTTTCTGGTGAACACCGTGGTCGGCTTTATCGGCCCCGAATACCTGTACAACGGCAAACAGATCATCCGCGCCGGGTTAGAAGACCACTTCTGCGGCAAGCTGCTGGGCCTGCCGATGGGCTGCGACATCTGCTACACCAACCACGCCGAAGCCGATCAGGACGACATGGACATGCTGCTGACCCTGCTCGGTGTGGCCGGGATCAACTTCATCATGGGTATTCCCGGCTCCGATGACGTGATGCTCAATTACCAGACCACCTCCTTCCATGACGCGCTGTATGCCCGGCAAAGCCTGGGACTGAAACCGGCGCCCGAGTTCGAGGGCTGGTTGCAGCACATGGGCATTTTCACCCAGAGCGATGGCCGACCACGCATGGGCAACAGCCTGCCGCCGGCGTTCCGTCAGGCCCTGGCGCAGCTTGGTTAACAGAGGAGTCGCTTATGTACGATGACAGCCCGCTCGGCACTGCCCGCGAGAATCCCTGGCAGCAACTGCGCAACCTCACCCCGGCACGCATCGCCCTCGGCCGCGCCGGCACCAGCCTGCCGACCCGTGCGCAACTGGATTTCCAATTCGCCCACGCCCAGGCCCGTGATGCCGTGCATCTGCCGTTCGATCACGCCGCACTGGCCGCCGGCCTCACCAGTCAGCACCGACAGAGCCTGCTGCTGCACAGCGCCGCCAAAGACCGCGACACCTACCTGCAACGCCCGGACCTGGGCCGCCGCCTGAGCCACGAGTCCGCCGAACTGCTGGACCAGCATCGCGAGCACAATCCAGATGGTTACGACCTGGCCATTGTCGTCGCGGATGGCCTGTCCGCCCTGGCCGTACACCGCAATGCCCTGCCCATGCTGGAGCGGATTGGCGAACAGGCCGCCGCCGAAGGCTGGAGCCTGTCACCGGTAGCCTTGGTGACTCAGGGTCGTGTCGCAGTGGCCGATGAAGTGGCCGAACGGCTCGGCGCACGCATGGTGGTGATCCTGATCGGCGAGCGTCCCGGCCTGAGTTCGCCGGACAGCCTCGGGCTGTACTTCACCTATGCGCCCAAGGTCGGCCTGACCGACGCCTACCGCAACTGCATCTCCAACGTACGCGCCGAGGGTCTGAGCTACGCCATGGCCAGCCACCGCCTGCTGTACCTGATGCGCGAGGCCTGCCGGCGCCAGTTGTCCGGGGTCAACCTGAAGGATGAGGCCGAAGTGCCACTGCTGGCAGAGGGAGAGCAACGCGAAAATTTCTTACTGAACTAGGGCCATCCATATGCCGATGCAATGCCATGTGGGAGGGGCTTTAGCCGCGATTGGCCTTACAAAGGCTAAAGAACTCGCGGCTAAAGCCCCTCCCACGAATATCGGCAAGCTTTCCGTGTCGAGACACCAGGCACGACATTGAACTACAACCAAACGCTTGTTTGGATTGCACTTTCCAAACGCTTTAGGCAGCATCGGGAACGTTCGCAGGCAGCGCTGCCGTGTTGCCGAAGCCATCCACATGACTGAAGTAGAGGCTCACCATGCGCATTGTCCAAGCGACCCTGGAGCATCTGGACCAACTGACTCCCCTGTTCGTCAATTACCGTGAACACTTCGGCCAGCTGCCCTACCCTGATTCCTCGCGCACCTTTCTGGAAAAGCGCATCAGCCGCAAGGAATCGGTGATCTACCTGGCCATGGCCGATGACGAAGACAAGATTCTCGGCTTCTGCCAGCTCTACTCAAGCTTCTCTTCGCTGTCGCTCAAGCGTGTATGGATTCTCAACGACATCTACGTCTGCCAGGACGCCCGCCGCCAGTTGGTCGCCGACCGCCTGATCCAGACCGCCAAGCAGATGGCCAAAGAGACCAACGCCGTGCGCCTGCGCGTGGCCTCCAGCGTCGACAACGAAGTCGCGCACAAGCTCTACGAGTCCATCGGTTTCAAGGCAGACACCGAGTTCAAGAACTTTGTTCTGCCGATCACTGAAGACTTCACCGCGCCCTAAGTCGGAGCGCGCAGGGACTGCTGGCGCCAGCTGCTTGGCCAGCCCAGCACAATCCCGCGCCAGCAAGCCGGCCGCCGCCGACTTGCCCGGCACTGCTCACGCGCTTAAGGTGGGCCTCGTCTTTCGTCTGAGCAGAGGCCATGTGGTCGTTTCGTGCCTGGCGCCGCCAGCGCATCCTTGCCCGTCACCCAATCAGTAGTGCGCAGTGGCAAGCCGTGCTGCAGCAGCTACCCATCCTCGATGGCCTGGATAGCACCGAACAGCAGCGCCTGCGTGAACGCGCCGTGCTGTTTCTGCACCACAAACATCTAAGCGCTCTGCCCGGCGTCGAACTGGACAACCATGCGCGCCTGTTGCTGGCGGTGCAGGCTGAACTGCCGCTGCTGCACCTGGCCGACCTCAACTGGTACCAGGGCTTTCATGAAATCGTGCTTTACCCGGACGACTTCGTCAGTCCGCAGCGCCACCGCGACGCCAGCGGCGTGGTGCATGAATGGGATGCCGAACACAGCGGCGAGGCCTGGCTACAAGGTCCGGTGATTCTCGCCTGGCCGGGCGTACAGGCCGGCGGTCAGTGGCACGGCTACAACCTGGTGATTCACGAGCTGGCGCACAAGCTGGACATGCTCAATGGTGATGCCAACGGCCTGCCGCCGCTGCACAGCAACATGCGCATTGACGCATGGGCCGCCGCCATGCAGAACGCCTTCGATCAGCTCAACACCGAACTGGACACCAACCCCGACGCAGAAACCGCCATCGACCCCTACGCAGCGCAAGACCCGGCGGAGTTCTTTGCCGTCACCAGCGAGTACTTCTTCAGCGCCCCGGACCTGCTCGCCAAGGCCTTCCCGGCGGTCTACGCGCAACTGGCGCTGTTCTACCGCCAGGACCCGCTGGCGCGATTCAAGCTGCTACAAACCCACAACGCGGACTATCAAGTCAGAACTGAAGCCTGTCGGTTCGCGACCAATGGCTAAGCATCCTGGCGTAGCAACACCGGGGGAATATGCCTATAATCGCGCCACTTTTTTGGCCCACCCCTCGGGAGTCGCCCCATGAGCTACAGCAAAATCCCTGCTGGTAAAGACCTGCCGAACGACATCTACGTCGCCATCGAGATCCCGGCTAACCACGCGCCGATCAAATACGAAATCGATCACGACATTGATTGCCTGATGGTTGATCGCTTCATGGCCACCCCGATGTTCTACCCGGCCAACTACGGTTTTATCCCACACACCCTGGCTGACGACGGTGACCCCCTCGACGTGCTGGTTGTGACCCCGTATCCAGTCGCACCTGGCTCGGTCATCCGCGCTCGCCCGGTTGGCGTACTGCACATGAGCGATGAAGCCGGCGGCGACGCCAAGCTGGTTGCCGTGCCGCACGACAAACTGACCGTGCTATACAAAGATGTTCAGGAATACACCGACCTGCCAGCCCTGCTGATCGAGCAGATCAAGCACTTCTTCGAGAACTACAAAGATCTCGAAAAAGGCAAATGGGTCAAGGTTGAAGGCTGGGGCGGCGCTGAAGAAGCCCGCGGTCTGATTCTCAAGGCGGTCGCTGCTTACCAAAAATAAGTAGTGCCCACCCCCTAAAAGCCGGCCACAAGCCGGCTTTTTTATTGCCTGCACAAAATCAAAATAAATCTAAACCCAAACTACCCCACTGCCGCCGCGCTGGGCGGTCCGTGCAGCAACGTCAGGTGATACAAGGACAGCCGAGCGGCGTCTATTCCCTACCATTTACTCAACGACCTGCGACTCACGATTTTTTCACATCCTTTTGACATGGAATTGAACGTCCGGCTTCTAGGATGCGGGCACTGTCTCTCGCTGGATCCTGCCCATGCTGCCCACCTGGTTACTCGACAAGCCGCTACCCGCACATAGCGGCCTGCTCAACCCACCAAAACCGAGCGGCAAGCGCCTGTGGCTGCTGCTGGCGCAGTTGCTGATCAGCCTGGCGCTGGCAACGGCTGGCTATGCCGCATGGCGTCATCTGTACCCGCCGATCAGCGAAAACGGCTGGCGCTATGAAACGCTCCTAGACGACATCGAAAAAGTCAGCGCCATTGCCCTGGATGCCGAAGGTGGCCTATTGCTCAGCCAGGAACTGCACAGTGGCGAGGGGCGCATCCTGCGCTACAGCGCCGACGGCAGCCTGGAGCCGGTCGAAGCGGGGTTGTCCAAGCCAGACGGCATGGCCAGCTATCGCGGCGGTGTGCTGTTCAGCCAGGAGCAGGGCTACGCGCCCGTACTGTGGCGCACTGCCGAACGCACCATTGCGCTGTTTGCCGGCAGTAACGTTGAAGGGCTGGCCAATGACGGCCAATACATCTACGCCATCGAAGACCGTCATGGTGACGGACGTCTGCTGCGGTATGACCCCAGCCGCAACACCACCCTGGTACTGCGCACCGGCCTGGATGAAGCCGAAGCCATTGCCGCCTGCCCGGATGGGCGCCTGTTCTACAGCCAGAAGAGCAACGGCACAGTCACCCAGTTGCGCGCAGAAGGGCACGACCGCGTGACGCTGACCGGGCTAAACCAGCCGGGGTTCCTGCTGTGCAACAGCGAGGGGTTGTGGATAACCGAAGACGCCACGCACATGGCGCGCGTGCTGCGCCTGACTGCAGACGGCCAGTTGCACACCGTACTGTCACACCTGCGCTCACCGCAAAGCCTGATTGAAAGCCGCCCCGGCCACTATCTGCTGGCCGAACAAGGCCGTAATCGTGTGCTGAACCTGCAACGCACCCCGACAGGAAACTGATTGATGCGCGCCCCATCGACCCGCTTCGCCACTGGCCGCAATAGCGTGCAGCAACACCTGCTGTTCAGCGTCCTGAGCGGTATTTTGCTGATGCTGCTCTACAGCCTGCTACGCCTGGCTCTGCTGATGTACAACCACGAGCTGCTTGGTGACACAAGCGCCCGCGACCTGTTCGAGGCCTTCGCTAACGGCCTGCGTTTTGATCTGCGCGTGGTGGTCTTTGTTCTGGCGCCGCTGATCCTGGCAATAGGCAGCCGACGCTTAATGGCCGCGCGCACCTGGCAACTGGCCTGGCTAAGCTTCGCGGCCAGCCTCACCCTGTTTCTCGGCGTGCTGGAGATGGACTTCTATCGCGAGTTTCACCAGCGCCTCAACGCACTGGTTTTCCAGTACCTCGGCGAAGACCCCGGCACAGTCCTGAGCATGCTCTGGCACGGCTTCCCGGTCGGCCGCTACCTGAGCGCCTGGGCACTGGCCAGCTGGCTGTTGTTCAAGGCCTTGCAAGCGCTACACCGCTTCGCCCCTCCGGCCGACCCCAGCCTCGTGGCTGCTGGCGGGGAACGCTGGTACTGGCGCATCAGCGTCTTCATTCTCTGCCTGCTGCTCGCCGTACTGGCCGCACGCGGCACCTTGCGCCAGGGCCCGCCGCTGCGCTGGGGTGATGCCAGCACCACCGACTCGGTATTCGCCAACCAACTGGGGCTCAATGGCACCCTGACCTTGATCGACGCCGGTAAAGCGCGCTGGTCTGACCACCGCAACAATCAATGGCACGCCACGCTAGCCACTGCCGACGCCCAGGCACTGGTGCGGCAGATGCTGCTAACCCCGCATGATCAGCTGATCGACAGCGGCGAGGCCGCGATCCGCCGCATCAGCACTCCAACCCCGCAGCTGCAATTGCCTGTGCGTAATGTGGTGGTGATCCTGATGGAAAGCTTTGCCGGTCACTATGTCGGCGCACTGGGCGGCAAGGGCAACATCACCCCGAACTTCGATCGCCTGACTCAGGAAGGCCTGTTGTTCAGCCGCTACTTCTCCAACGGCACACACACCCACCAGGGCATGTTCGCCACCATGGCCTGCTTCCCCAACCTGCCGGGTTTTGAATACCTGATGCAAAGCCCGGAAGGCGCCCATGATTTCTCAGGGCTGCCGCAGTTGTTGGGTGATCGCGGTTATGACGACCTGTACGTGTACAACGGCGACTTTGCCTGGGATAACCAGAAAGGCTTTTTCGGCAACCAGGGCATGAGCCACTTTATTGGTCGTAATGACTATGTCGACCCGGTATTTTCCGACCCGACCTGGGGCGTTTCCGATCAGGACATGTTTGACCGGGCCGACCAGGAACTGCGCAAACTGGATCGTCAGCGGCCGTTCTATGCCTTGTTGCAAACGTTATCCAACCACACCCCTTACGCTCTGCCTGAGCCGCTGCCCGTGGCGCCAGTTAGCGGCTTCGGTTCCAACGACGAGCACCTCACGGCCATGCGTTATTCGGACTGGGCCCTGGGCCAGTTCTTTGAGAAAGCACGCAGCGCGCCCTACTTCAAGGACACCCTCTTCGTCATCCTCGGCGACCACGGCTTTGGCAGCCCGGAACAGCTCAGCGACATCGACCTGTACCGCTTCCACGTACCGCTGCTGCTGATTGCCCCCGGCATCCAGGCGCAATTTGGCCCGCGCAATGACATCGCCGGCACTCAACTGGATATCGTGCCGACCATCATGGGCCGTCTTGGCGGCCCGGTGCAGCAGCAATGCTGGGGGCGCGACCTGTTGGCCCTGAAACCGAGTGATCCCGGGTTTGGTGTGATCAAGCCTTCGGGAAGCGACCAGACCGTTGCGCTGGTGTCCGGTAGCAATCTGCTGATTCAGCCACGCGGTGGCGAACCGCGCCTGTATGACTACCGGCTGCATCAGCATGCCGGCGTACAGCGCATTGAAAACGCACAACTGCAACAGCTTCTGCTGCCGCGCCTGCACGCCTTCCTGCAGGTTGCGACGCAGAGTTTGCTGAGCAACACCGCTGGCGTCGGCGACACCCAACCACGCCTGCGCCAACTCGCCTCGCCAGACAACCCATGAGCCAATCGCAAGAGCGGCCGGACGCATAATCGAGTGCGGCCGCTGTCACGCTGATCGACATGGCCGAACACGGCTGGGCTGAGTATGCTGCACCCTTTTTTGTGCGAGCGATTGCCATGCCTGTGTCAGATATTCTGCTGTTGGTGCTGGCCGGTGTTGCGGCGGGCGGAATGAATGCCCTGGCCGGAGGCGGCACCTTCTTTTCCTTCCCGGCGTTGCTGGCAGCGGGGCTGCCACCGGTAACTGCCAACGCCACCAATGCCGTGGCGTTATGGCCGGCCAGCCTGGCCGGGGCCTGGGCAGCACGCGCCTCATTACGCCCACTCGGGCGCTATTTAGTGCCGTTGCTGATTGCCGGCCTGGCGGGCGGCTTGCTCGGCGGGCTGTTGTTGCTGGTGGGTGGCGATGCCGTGTTTGCCAAGCTGATCCCCTGGCTGCTGCTGGCCGCTACCGCCCTGTTTACCGCCAGCCCCTGGCTGAGCCGCTGGTTGGCGGCGCGCCGCGCCGAAGCCGCACAGCCGCCGCATACACCGCTGTCGCTGGCGGCCCACGTTGGCGTATCCATTTATGGCGGCTACTTCGGCGCGGGCATGGGCATTCTGCAACTGGCGGCGTTCTCTATCGAAGGCCACCCGCTGGCGCGCGCCAATGCCCTGAAAAACCTGATTTCAGCGGTGATTTACAGCGTGGCCACTGCAACCTTCATTATTGCCGGGCGGGTCAGCTGGTATGAATTGGGAATTCTGCTGGTAGGCGCCACCATCGGCGGCTATGCCGGCGGCGCGCTGGGCCAACGCTTACCGGCCAAGTTGCTGCGCAGCCTGGTGATTGCCGTGGGCAGCGGCATGAGTGCCTATTACTTCTGGGCGACCTATTTCGCCCAGTAGCCGTCACTGTTTGCCGCGTTTGCGAAACTCCACCGGGGTCTCGCCGACCCAGCGCTTGAAGGCGCGGTAGAAGGTGCTCGGCTCGGAGAAACCGGTTCGTTCGACTATCACCTCAATGCGCTCATCGGTGTTGAGCAGCAGGTCCTTGGCCAGGCGGCAACGGTAATCGGTGACCAGGTCATTGAAGCGCACCCCGGCCATTGCCAGGCGCTCACGCAAACGCCGCGCGGGCATGTTCAGCCGGGCCGCGACCTGCTCCAGCGTCGCGCCACTGTCGACCAGCAACTCACCGATCAATTCGCGCACCTTGCGTACCAGATCCAGTCGCTCCACCTCGGCCAACTGCCGACGCGCCAGCGACTCATGCATTTTCAGTAGTTCGGGGGCCGCATGCCGCGAGGTTTTGGCCAGTACGGCGGCATTGAACACCAGCGCATAGCGCTCGCAACCCAACTGCGCCGGGCAGCCATAAACCTGCCGGTAACGCTCGGCCGGCGCACCGTCGGTGTGCATCAACTGCACTTCATGGGGGATAAAATCGCCTTCGGTCAACGCCGCAAACAGGCGGATAGCCGCCCCGGCGAGCATTTCCGGAAAGTGCCGCGGCGTATCCTGCATCATCCCGAGGACCAGCACCGCGTGTTCACCCTGCACCTGCAACTGAGCATTCAGGGTGTCAGAGAGCAGCCGCATATAGCGCAGGGCATGGCGCAGGCCGTCACCAAAGGTTTCGCTGGAAAGGAACAGATACTCCAGCAGCAAGCCATGGAATGCGGGCAGGTGCTGGGCCAGATAGAGGCCGACATGTTCTTCGCCACACTCAGCAATGGCGGCCTTCCAGAACAACGTCTGGAACGCATGGGGGAAACGCCCGGTAGGCAAGCCACCAGGCGCCAGGCCAACACGCGCCAGTACCCGGTCGGGGTCATTGCCACTGGCGCGCAGGGCGTCGATCACCGGGCGCATCAACGCCACGTCGTCGGTTAGATCACGCATATTTTTCTGATTTCTTGTTGTCCGCGAGGCGCGGCCATCTTAGGCAGCTTTACCCCCGGCGCTCAAGGCATGATGGCTAAACGATTGACTGGCCTGCCGTAGACCCAGGCAATGCGGCCAATGCACGGTGGCGCTGGCCGACTAAGCTGCTGCCACCTGTGTTGAGGAGTGTGCCCATGGCCAACGACTGGCTCGAATTACCCGCCCCACCGGCTTTGCCAGGCTTGTTTCTGCGTGCGGCCCTGCGCCGACGCGTCACCGACCGCCGCCTGCCCGAGCTAGGCGTGCGCTGCAGCGTCACAATCGAACCTGCGCACCTGGCCCGCTACCGGCAGATTTGTGGGTTTAGCGATGCCCATCTGCTGCCCGCGACCTACCCGCACCTCATGGCCTTCGCCCTGCAAATGCAGTTGCTCACCGACAAGCGCTTCCCCTTCCCGCTGCTCGGCCTGGTGCACCTGGAGAACCATATCCGTGTGTTGCGTCCGCTCGGCGGCCTGGGGCCCTTCAGCGTCAGCGTTCAGGTACAGGACCTGCAACCGCATGACAAAGGTGCGACCTTCAGCCTGATCACCCAACTGCATGACCAACTCGGCCTGCTCTGGGAGGGGGACAGCCGTATCCTCTGTCGCGCTCTGCGCCTGGACGGCCAACCCGCCGAGCGCGAAAGCGCAGTCGAACGTGCACAAACCACCCTGGCGCACTGGTCGGCACCTGCCGACATCGGCCGACGCTATGCGCGCATCGCCGGCGACTACAACCCGATTCACCTGTTTGCCGCCACCGCCAAGCTGTTTGGATTCCCCCGCGCCATCGCCCACGGCCTGTGGAACAAAGGCCGCGCATTGGCTGAACTCAGCTCGCGCCTGCCGGCCGCCGGTTATAGCCTGAGTGTGCGTTTTCACAAGCCCGTGCTGCTTCCTGCCGAACTGCACCTGCTGGCAAGTGAGCCTGGCACTGACGGCCAGTTCAGCCTGCAGGGCCAGGATGAGCAGGTGCATATGAGCGGTAGCTGGGCGCCGCTTGTCTAACGCAAGCTGGCGGCTGCCTCTCTCAACGCTGCAGCCGCTTGCACCGCGCCGATGAACCCCGGAAGCTATGCGCCTCTTTGCTGGAGCGACCGATGAACATCGCCGACCTGACCACCCGCCTGCACGCCATTCGTGATCGCAACAATTGGCGGCAATTCCACAGCCCGAAGAACCTGGCCATGGCAGCCAGCGTGGAAATGGCCGAGCTGGTGGAAATTTTCCAGTGGCTAAGCGAAGCGCAGTCACAGCAACTGCCGGCCGAGCAGCTGGCCCATGCGGGCCAGGAAATCGGCGATATCGTGCTCTACCTGCTGTTGCTGTGCAGCGAGTTGGGCCTGGATATGGAGCAGGTGGTGCGCGCCAAACTGGCCGACAGCGAGCGACGCTTTCTCGGGAGCGCGAGCCATGACTGATCGGCACTTCGACGAACTGGCCACCCGCTTTGCCGAGAAGATCTACGGTGGCGCCAAGGGCGCAATTCGCCTGGCCGTGCTCCAGGCCGACCTGGCAGAGGCGCTGCCCGAGCGCCCGTTGCGGGTGCTGGATATCGGCGCGGGCCTTGGTCATATGTCGCTGTGGCTGGCCCAGCGCGGCCATCAGGTAACCCTGGCCGAGCCGGCCGAGCCCATGCTGGCGGGCGCTCGCGAACGCTTTGCCGCCGCCGGGCAGCAGGCCAGGTTTATTCAGGCACCCTGGCAAGACCTGCTCGGCCAGCTTGAGCAGCCCTACGACCTGGTGATCTGTCATGCGGTACTGGAATGGCTGGCCACGCCGCACAGCATCCTGCCGGTGCTGCACCAGCTGTGCGCGCCCGGTGGCTGGCTGTCTCTGGCGTTCTATAACAAGGATGCGTTGATTTACCGCAACCTGCTCAAGGGGCATTTCCGTAAACTGCGCAAGGCCGAGTTCGCCGGTGAGAAACAAAGCCTGACGCCGCAGATGCCGCTTGATCCGCGCGAGCTTGCGGCGCAACTTGAACCCAGCTGGCAGGTCGAAAGCCAGAGCGGCGTACGCGTGTTCCACGACTACATGCCGCAACCCTTCCAGGCCAAGGCCGAACTACTCGACCTGCTGGAAATGGAGCTGGCCTACCGCCGCCATCCGAGCTTTGCCGGGCTGGGCCGTTACCTGCACTGGATCTGCCGGCCCCGCTGAGTGCCCTCACACTGGAGGCATCTACCGCGATGAAACGACTTGGCGCCTTACTGCTACTGGCCAGCCTCACAGCCTGCCAGAACCAGAATCCCTATACACCTGAGGGCAACCCCTTGCCGCCGGCGCCGGCCCACTCGCCGCAACAGCTGGACCGTAGTGCGTACCCGGCCGCGCCCCGCGACTATGCCAGCTACCGCACCTGGAGCTGGTACAGCCTGCCCACCGGCACCGCCTGGGCCAGCTCTGAACAGGTGCAAGAGGCTCTGAGCAATGCCCTCGACCAACGCGGCCTGCGCCCACACCGCAGCGGCGCCAGCAGCGATCTGCAGGTCCGCGTCGAGGTGCACCAGGAGCAGCGCGTGCGCCAAGAAGTCGACCGCTATGGCGGTTATTACGGCCATGGCCGTTATGGCGATGGCTACGGCATGTGGGGTAGCACCCCGCTGGTGCGCAGCTACACCGAAGACGTCATAGTGGTCACCATTGAGTTGTTCGACAGCCACGACGGCCAGCTGATCTGGAGTACCAGCACCGAAACCCTCAGCCACGGCAGCCAGAGCGAGCGCGCTGACGCCTTGCGCGAGGCCATACAGGAAGCCCTGACGGCCTATCCGTCGAGCTAACGCATCATCCAAGGAGAGCGCTTATGCGTGCATCACTGCTGTTGTTACCTCTGCTGCTAATCCTCAGTGCCTGCCAAACACCGCAACTGCAGCGCGACTTCGATCCCAACCGGGATTTTGCCGCCTACCGCAGCTGGAGCTGGCAGGAGCCAGGCGTGCAGTACCGTCCCGATGACCCACGGCTCGCCAGCGACCTCACCGCTCAGCGGATTCGCGACGCCGTCAGCGAACAGCTCGACCAACGCGGCCTGCGCGCGGCACCAGCGAATACGCCGGGAGACCTCAAGGTACAGGTCTGGCTGATTGTCGATAATCGCCAGCAGCAGGTCAGCACTCAGATGGGTGGCGGCTGGGGCGGCTCGTGGCACGCGGGCTACTGGGCCGGCCCGAGTTATGTGGAAACCCGCACCCTGGACTATCAGCTCGGCACCTTGCAGGTCGACCTGTTCGACGGCAAAGATGGCAAGCTGGTCTGGCGCGGCAGCGCCGAACAGGTGCTGCGCAACAAGCAACCCGGCCCGGACGAGCGCGCAGCATCCATCCGCCGCACCGTGGCCGAGGTGTTAAGCCAGTATCCACCGCGCTAACGTACCGACTCGACAAGGACGCTGCATGACCGCAACCGCTCACCTCAGCCACCGTCCCGCCGCGACCGCTGATCTGGCCGATATCGTCGGTTTCCCGCAAAACGCCGACGAGCTGTTTTTCTGCTACCCCAAAGCCGACTGGCCACTGAGCATCGGTCAGCTCGCGGCGGCCATGGCCGAGCGGCGCGACAGCACCGTGGTACTGCTGGATGGCCGCGTGGCCGGCTTTGCCAACTTCTATCAATGGCATTACGACGATCACTGCGCCCTCGGCAACCTGATGGTCGCACCCTGGGCCCGCGACCATGGTGTGGCGCACTATCTGGTAGCAGTAATGGAGCAACTGGCCCGCGAGCACTACCACGCCAAACGCATGCAGGTGTCGTGCTTCAACGCCAACAGCGCCGGCCTGCTGCTTTACCCCAAGCTCGGTTACAGCCTTAGCGGCGTGGTCGAACGGCGTGATCCCAAGAACCAGCGCGTTGCGCTGATCCAGTTCAGCAAGGCGCTCTGACTCCCTGCTACTGGTCCCAATCCGGCGTATCCACCAGACGTTCGATCAGGAAATCCAGCAACGCACGCAACGCCGGCGGCATCTGCCGGCGTGTGCCGTAGAGGGCATGAATGCCCAGTTGTTGCGGCTGATACTCCGGCAGCAACTGCACCAGCGCGCCGGAGCGCAGCTGCGCTCTGACGGAGTAACGCGGCTGCAGGCTGATGCCCGCATCGGCCAGAGTGGCCTCCAGCAACACCATCGACTCATTGGCACTCAGGTTGCCAGCGACCGCCACCGCATGCTGCTCGCCATCGCGCTGAAACTCCCAAATACTGCGGCCGAAATAGGCGTAACTCAGGCAATTGTGCAGCGCCAAATCCTCGGGGTGCTGCGGCGTGCCGTGCTGCTGCAGATACGCCGGGGTGGCGCACACCACCGAACGGCACACCGCCAGTTGGCGCGCGATCAGGTTGGGATCGAGCTGATTGGTGATGCGCAGGGCCAGATCAATACGTGCCTCCACCAAATTGACCGCCTCGCTGCCCACCAGCAGGTCGACACTGACCTGCGGATACAGCGCGATGAAGTCACCCAACGCATGCACCAGCCAGGCCTGAGCCAAAGACTGACTGCAGGCGATGCGCAAGCTGCCACGTGGCGCGGCATCGGCAGGCTGGCTAACGCTCTGCATGGCCTCGGCCATGGCCAACATCTCGCGGCACTGCTCCAGCAACTGCTCGCCGGCCCCGGTCAGGCTTAGCTTGCGCGTGGTGCGATGCAATAGGCGCGCACCCACCCAGTTCTCCAGCTCGCTGAGATAGCGCGAAACCATCGCCCGCGACATGTCCAGCGCATCGGCGGCAGCCGTCTGACTGCCGCGCTCCACCACTTCGACAAATACCCGTGTAGCCGTCAGCCGATCCATCATTAGCCCACTTAGCGCAACAAACCTGCACAGGTTAAGGGGCTTTTTGCTCGATTTAAAGCAACTAAGATCACCTCAATCATTCAACAGGAGATTGTTATGTCGCTTATTCGCCACCTGCTCGCCAGCGCCGGCCTGCTCGCCCTTGCCGCGACGGCCACCGCCCAGCCCTTGACCCTGGATGTCTACAACCCAGGCGAACAGGGCGTTTTCCCGGTGACCTCCACGCTGATCAGCGGCGAGCACGATGCCATTCTGGTCGATGCCCAGTTCTCCACCCGCGAAGCTCAAGCACTGGTTGAACGCATCCGGGCCAGCGGTAAAAACCTGAGCCGTATTTTCATCAGCCACGGCGACCCGGACTTCTACTTCGGCCTGGACACCCTGACCCAGGCCTTCCCCAAGGCCAAGGTAATGGCCACGCCAGAGACCATCGCCTATATCGAGAAGAGCCGCGAAGCGAAACTGGCCTACTGGGGCCCAATCCTCAAGGACAGCGCACCAGCCCGCACTCTGGTGCCTGAAGCCCTGTCAGACGACCACCTGATGCTGGAAGACCAGCGCATCGAGCTGATTGGCCATGACCCCAAGCACACCAGCCTGTGGATTCCGAGCATCAAGGCCGTGGTTGGCGGCGTGCTGACCTACGCCAACATCCACCCCTGGATTGCCGATGCACAAACACCGCAAGCGCGTCAGGCCTGGCTGAAATCGCTCGACGAGCTGGAAGCGCTGCAGCCGAAAACACTGATACCCGGCCACTACCTGGGCAAGCCCACGTTCAACCTCGATGACCTGCGCTTTACCCGCGACTACCTCAATGACCTGGACGCCGAGCTGGCCAGCGCCAGGGACAGTCAGGCGCTGATCGCGACAATGACACGTAAATACCCAGACCTGCTCGACGCCAGCAGCCTGGAGCTGAGCGCCAAGGTGCTCAAGGGTGAAATGCAGTGGCCGTAAGCCCCAGCGCCTGACCCACACCGCCCTACAACCAAGGCCTGGAGCAAACCCAGGCCTTTGCACAGGGCCCGCGATAATCAGGCCTTGGCAGAACTGACGAGGCGAACAGCTTTCGGCATACTCCCCGCCCTGCCCACGCTGGAGATGCCCATGCCCGCCCCAATCTGGTGGTTACTCGCCCTGCCCTTTGTTGCCGGCGCCTGCCTGCCGCTGCAAGCGGGAATCAATGGACAACTGGCCAAGCAGGTGTCCAGCGTGCTCTCGGCTGCCCTTATATCCTTTGCCGTCGGCACCCTGGCCTTGCTGATTCTGGTCCTCGCGCAACGCGAACAACCCAGCCTCGACGCACTAAAGGGGCTGACCTGGTGGCACTGGAGCGGCGGCTTGCTGGGCGTGATGTTTATTGCCACCGCCGCCTATGCCGGGCCCAAGGTCGGCGCACTGCTGTTTATGGTGCTGGTGATCGCCGGGCAACTGAGCATGGCCGTGACCCTGGATCACTTCGGCTGGGCCGGTTTTCGCGAAGCGCCGATCAGCGCCGGCAAGATCGGTGGCCTGCTGCTGATCGTCGCCGGCATCTGGTTGATTCGCCGCAGCTAAAGGCTGCAAGCCGCGACTGACAAGGCTTCGGCCGGCTATTGTGGTAAAGTGCGCGACCTCTTCGCCCTCTCTGTGTGATGCCTGACGGCTGCAATAGCCGCCGGCACGCTGCATAGCCATGTCTTTGTGGCTGTGTCACGGCCGACTTTGATTAACCGATCCGCCCAGGCCTGGCCTGCGACAGCGGACCCAGATGCCGGAATACCCCATGCTGCAACGCCTGAAAAATACCTGGTTCTTTAACATCCGCGGCGACGTGCTCGCCGGCCTGGTGGTGGCGCTGGCGCTGATTCCGGAAGCCATCGCCTTCTCGATCATCGCCGGCGTCGACCCCAAGGTCGGCCTGTACGCTTCGTTCTGCATCGCCGTAGTCATCGCCTTTGTCGGCGGCCGCCCGGGCATGATCAGCGCCGCCACCGGGGCCATGGCGCTGGTGATGGTGACCCTGGTCAAGGAGCACGGCCTGCAATACCTGCTGGCCGCCACCCTGCTGACCGGGGTGCTGCAGATTCTCGCCGGCTACCTCAAGCTCGGCTCGCTGATGCGCTTTGTCTCGCGCTCGGTGGTCACCGGCTTCGTCAACGCCCTGGCGATCCTGATTTTTATGGCGCAACTGCCGGAGCTGACCAACGTCACCTGGCACGTGTACGCCATGTGCGCCGCCGGCCTGGGCATCATCTACCTGTTCCCCTATGTGCCGAAAATCGGCCAACTGATCCCCTCGCCGCTGGTGTGTATCCTCTCGATGACCGCCGTGGCCATGTATTTCGGTCTGGATATCCGCACCGTCGGTGACATGGGCGAATTGCCCGACACGCTGCCGATCTTCCTCTGGCCAGATGTGCCGCTAAACCTGGAAACCCTGGGCATCATCTTCCCTTACGCTGCCGCGCTGGCGGTGGTCGGCCTGCTGGAGTCGATGATGACCGCCACCATCGTCGATGACCTGACCGACACCAACAGCGACAAGAACCGCGAATGCAAAGGCCAGGGCGTGGCCAACATCGCCTCCGGCCTGCTCGGCGGCATGGCCGGTTGCGCGATGATCGGGCAGTCGGTGATCAACGTGAAATCCGGGGGGCGCGGCCGTCTGTCGTGCCTGGTAGCCGGTAGCGTGTTGCTGCTGATGGTGGTGTTTCTGTCTGACTGGGTCAGCCAGATCCCCATGGCCGCGCTGGTCGCGGTGATGATCATGGTGTCGATCGGCACCTTCAGCTGGGATTCGATTCGTAATCTGAAGAAATTCCCGCTGTCGACCAACCTGGTGATGCTGGCCACCGTGGCCGTTACCGTCTACACCCACAACCTGGCTTACGGCGTGTTCGTCGGCGTACTCCTGGCTGCGATGTTCTTTGCCAACAAGATCGGCCACTTCCTCTACATCAATTCAGAAACCAGCAGCGATGGCAGCCAGCGCACCTACACGGTGGTTGGCCAGGTGTTCTTCAGCTCGGCGGATAAACTGGTCGCCGCCTTCGACTTCAAGGAAGCGTTGAGCAAGGTCACGATCGACCTGTCCCGCGCGCATTTCTGGGACATTACCGCCGTGGCCGCGCTGGACAAGATTGTCATCAAGCTGCGCCGTGAAGGCAGTGAAGTCGAGGTGCTGGGCCTCAACGAAGCCAGCGCCACCATCGTCGACCGCTTCGGGGTGCACGATAAAGAGAACGCCACCGACCTGCTGTCCGGCCACTAAGAGGGGTTTACAAACTACTGCGCTCGGCCATGCCGCGTTGAAATCAGCCTCAAAATGCTCATGTACTACTCGTACGCTCCGCTTTCTCGGCTGATTCCGCCTTGCCTAACCGTCGCTCGCTACGTTTGTAAATCCCCTCTAACAAGGAGAACAACGATGACCCAAATAATGGCATGCATTGATGGTTCGCAATCCACCCGCACCGTGTGTGATTACGCGGCCTGGGCCAGCCAGCGTCTGAGTGCGCCGCTGACCCTGCTGCACGTGCTGGATGAGCAGCAGTATCCACGCCAAACGGACCTGTCCGGCGCCATTGGCCTGGGTAGCCGCGAACACCTGCTCGACGAGTTGGCCCAGCTCGATCAGCAGCGCCATACACTGGCCATGGAACAAGGCCGGCTGATGCTCGACGCGGCGCGCGAGCGGGTTGAGGCCGCTGGTGTGGCGTCTGCGCAGCTGCGTCAGCGCCACGGTGCTTTGGTCGACTGTCTGCACGAGCTGGCGGCCGATATCCGCTTGCTGGTAATCGGCCGCCAGGGCAAAACCAGCGACAGCCTCAGCCAACTGCTGGGCAGCCACCTGGAAAACGTTATCCGTACCCTGCACCGGCCGATTCTGGTCAGCTGCGGTGAGTTCAAGGCCCCGCAAAGTTACATGCTGGCCTACGACGGCAGCGCCACCGCACGCAAAAGCCTGGAGATGATCGCGACCAGCCCGCTGCTCAAAGGCCTGCCGTGCCACCTGCTGATGGTCGGCGCGGAGTCCAGCGATGCCTGGGAGCAGCTCAAGGCGGCTGAACGGGTAATAAAAGACTCGGCCAGCGAAGTGCACCTGGCTATTCGCGCCGGTGAAGTCGAGCCGACGCTGCATGCCTATCAACTCGAACAGGGCATCGACCTGCTGGCCATGGGCGCCTATGGTCACTCGCGGATTCGCCAGTTCTTGCTTGGTAGCACCACCAGCGCCCTGCTGCGCACCAGCAACAGCGCACTGCTGATCCTGCGCTAAACCAGCGACATCAGCGCCTGACAAAGGCTGATGCCGCAACAGATCAACGAAAACCGCCTGGCTGCTGTACTGGCACACTGACAGCTTTTCCCGAGTGGAACAGTTATGCTGCAACCAGGCCGCTTTTGTGATCACAAGCCATGAATGAATCCCAGGTTCCCCGCCAGCCACAAACATTCGCCCTCTGGCGTGAGGCTCAGGACACACGCATCCGCACCCCGCTGGGCGGTATTTACTACTTGCTGGCCTGGTCGCTCACCTGGGGTTTCAGCAATGAACCCGCCGCCCTGCTGATTCCGGGCTTGCTCGGCGTTGCCATTTTTGCCCTGCTGCTGGCGCTGCGCCTGCTGCACCGCCTGCCGGATGAACAGACACCCGCAGCGCTAAGGCACTGGCTCAACCAGCACTGGCTGCTGATTCTCGGCACCGCGCTGGCCTGGGGCATGGCCCATACGCTGGCGCAAACACACCCACTGTTCGGCAGCTCGATGCTGATCGCCACGCTCAGTACGATTGCCTTCAGCACTGCGCTCGCGTTCACCTTCCCGATGCGCAAACGCCGCGCGATCCTCGCGTTGCTGCTGCTTTACCTGCCAGGACTGTTCGGCCTGGCACTCGACTGGCAGGCGCACCACGCCATCGTCATCACCCTGGGGTTCTACCTCAGCTACCTACTGCTGGCCCTGCATCGCAGCCACCGTGAATACCACAACACCCTGAAACTGGAGCTGCAACTGCTCGACCAGCAGGAGCGCCTGGATCAGCTCAGCCGCACCGACAGCCTGACCCAACTGGGTAACCGCTATCAGTTCAACAGCCTGTTTCCGGTCATGGTGGCCAACGCTCAGCGACAAAATCAGCCGCTCTCGCTGGTGCTGCTGGATATCGATTTTTTCAAACGGATCAACGATGAGTACGGCCACGCCTGTGGCGATGCCTGCCTGAGCGCATTTGCCGAGCGCATGCGGCAGAACTTTCGTCGCGACAGTGACGCGTTGCTGCGCCTTGGCGGTGAGGAGTTCGGCATTCTGATGCCCAACACGCCCCTGGGAAAAGCTCGCCAACTGGCGGAAGAGTTCCGCCAGGAGCTTGAGCGTGAAGGATTCAATATTCAGGAAACCCGCTTGCCGCTGACTGCCAGCCTGGGCGTTGGCTGTTACGACCTGCGCCGCGATGACAGCGCAGAGGCCTTTTTCAAACGCGTCGATGATGCGCTCTATCAAGCCAAAAGCAGCGGCCGCAACCGCCTGGCGCTCGCCTGACGCTGCATGGCGGCACGCTGTGCCGCCAGACTTGTGCCTTACAGACGGAAGTTGCCCATCTGCTTGGCCAGGTCATCGGCCAGGCCGCGCAGGCTCTGACAGTCCTCACGGCAAACCTGCACCTCACCGGCGGTGGCATGTGCCAGGTCGGCAATGCCCTGGACGTTGCGGTTGATCTCTTCGGTCACCGATGACTGCTCCTCAGTGGCGGTGGCCACCTGGGTGTTCATGTCACTGATGCGTTCAATCTGCTCGGTAATCGCGCTGAGCGACTGGCCGGTGCGCTGGCTGGCTTCGACGCCGGTGCCGGTGGCACTCTGGCCGGCGTGCATGGAGCTCACGGCCGTTTCCGCACCCTGCTTGAGGCGCTGAATCATCTGCTGGATTTCATCGGTCGAGCTTTGCGTGCGACTGGCCAGAGTGCGCACCTCGTCTGCCACCACAGCAAAACCACGGCCCATCTCACCGGCACGCGCCGCTTCAATGGCTGCGTTCAGGGCCAGCAAATTGGTCTGCTCGGAAATCCCGCGAATCACCGCCAACACCTGATCAATCGAAGCCACCTGCTCGGCCAGCTCACTGACCGCAGCGGCGGCATTGCCGATGTCGGTGGACATGCTCTCGATATGCCCGATGGACTGGCGCACCTCATTGCGCGCACCTTGCGCTTCATCGCGCGCGCTTTGCGAGGACTGCGCAGCGTTGCTGGCATTGCGCGCGATTTCCTGCACGGTCAGGCCCATCTCATGCACCGCCGTGGCGACCATGTCGGTCATTTCCTGCTGCTGGCTGGAGCGCCCGGCAGTGTTCTCCACTACCTGAGCAACCTGCGCCACCGAGGCGCGCAGGCGTTCGCTGGTTGCCAGCACGTCGCTGATCAGACTGCGCTGACCACCGATAAAGCGGTTGAAGCCGCGCGCCAGATCACCCAGCTCATCTTCGCGCGACTCATCCAGGCGCCGGGTCAGGTCACCACCGCCGCCGCCAATTTCCACCAGCGCCGCCGTAACCTGACGGATCGGCCGCACCAGACCGCGCGCCAGCAGCACCACCAGGCCAAGGAAGAACAGCGCCACACCCACGCCGATGGCACTGGTCATCACCAGTGCCAGACGCGCTTCGGCATAGATTTCCGCCTCGGGCACTTCGCTCACCAGCAACCAATCGAGGCTGCTGAGCTTCTGCGCCACCGCCAGGTAGGCTTCACCATCGCGCTCAAAACGCACGGCCTTGCCGTTACTGTTGAGCAATTCGGCCGCCGGCGCCTTGCCAAACAGCGTGGCCAGCTGGCCGCTGCCGCTGAGTTCGGCCTGTGGGTGCACCTTGATATCGCCTTTGGCATCGATCAGGAACACCTGGCCGCGCTCGCCAAAGCGGAAGTCACGGATCATTTCCGACATGGCCTTGAGGCTAAAGCCCAGCCCGGCTACGCCCAGGGTTTTACCACCCTGCTTGATCCGCTGGTTGATAAACAGCGTCGGCAGGCGCGTGCCTTTATCGATATCAATTTCCAGCACCTGGTCACGGCTGCCATCGACCAACCGATAGAACCACTGATTCTCTGGCTGATTACGGCTAATCACCCGGGCCAAGCCATCGCCAGTGAAATAGTTGCCGCTGTCCAGTACGGCAATCGAGGTGGTCAAGGCATTCTGCTGCGCACGCACGCCTTCGAGGTAACGCGCCACGGCGTCGCGCCGCTCCTCTGCTTCGCCTTCTGCCAGCCAGTCCTGGATAAAGGCATTGCTGGCAATCCCCGCGTTCGCCGTAACCGGCGCCGTGAGTACACGCTCAAGGTCGTTACGGATCGCCAAGGCCCGGGCCGGCAGAGCCTCCTCGACCAGAAAGCGTTCGCTCAGGCGATTGACCACCGCCGAGTAGACACCCACCACGATCAGAATACTGGCGAGCAGGGCCGCGCCCATGCTGAGTATCAGCTGCCACTGGATGCTGCGTTTCCACAAGCGCATGGAGGTTACCTTTTAATTATTGTTTGAAAGCAGCAATTGAATACATATATGTATACAAATTCAACAGCCGCTGGGCTCAACCGTCTTATCGGCAAGGCACATGACGGACTTGAGACGCTTCATCACTAGCAGCATAGACCGCGCTGTATTGTCGACCGCACCCTGAGCGCAGCCTTGGCTATTCGCTCAGGCTGAACTGCACCTGCGCGGTCTGCCCACTCTCATCCAACACGCTCAGCTGATATTGACCGCTGCGTGCAAAGAGCTGGTTGAACGGGGCGCCGGAGCGGGTTTCGGCAACCGGCTGGCCGTCCACAAACCACCAGCGGCGTCCGCTGCCGCCCAGGGCCGATAGACGCAAGCGCAGTGGCTCAGCATGGCCGGCCGGACGCCGCAAACGATCACCTTCGCGCACACCGACAATCGACAGCGGTGCGGCAACCGCCACCTGAGGCGGTGGGCACTGCGGGTCAGCGGCCGGCAACCGCGCACTGCGCCGTTCGCGGCGCGGCAACCAGGGCTCCAGGGGCGCAGGCCAGAGCGCCAGCGTCTGCGCCGTGGCGCCTGGGCAACGGGAGTCGACCCGCAACCCTGCCGGGTTGACCCAGAAATGCTCCTGCAAGCCCAGCCCCAGCGGCTGGTCCTGCGCCAGCAAGGTCGGCGGCGTGGTGCCGTCCAGGGTCCAGGCAAAACGTTGGCGGCGGCAATTGGGGTCACTGCTGGCCAATGGTTGCCCCAGCGGCCAGCAAATAGCGGCGACGCCGACCGACGCCGGCTGTGGGTCAATCGGCAGGGCGATGCCGCGCTGGCTGTCGCGGTTGACCAATAGATCGTGTACCTGCAACAGCAACGGCGCAGCCGAAGCCAGGCCGAACTGCCCCGGCACCGGGGTGCCATCGGGGCGGCCGATCCAGATGCCAATCAGGTAGCGCGGCGCCACGCCAATCGCCCAGGCATCACGAAAGCCATAGCTGGTACCCGTCTTCCAGGCCAGAGTCGGCCGCTGCACCAATTGCGCACGCGGGTCGCGGTCCGGGCGCGCCTGGCCACTGAGAATACGCCGCACAATCCACGCCGCCCCAGGCGACAACAGGCGCCGCTCATGCAGCGCAGCCTGTGGCTGAAAACGCAGGCGTGCGGCCATGCCGCCACGGGCGAAAGCGCTGTAACCGCTGACCAGCTCCTCCAGGCGACTGCCAGCCCCGCCGAGAATCAACGCCAGGTTGGGTTCGGCCAACGGCGGCAGCAGTAACGGCACGCCGGCACTGCGCAACTCACCGGCAAAGCGCTTCGGCCCATAGGCTTCCAGCAGTTGCACCGCCGGCAGATTGAGCGAGGTGGCCAGCGCGGTACTGGCCGATACCGCGCCACTGAAGCCGGCGGCAAAATTGCCCGGCCGGTAGTCGCCATAGCGGCGCGGCACGTCCTGCAGCAGCGATTCGGAGTGAATCAGCCCTTCGTCCAGCGCCATGCCGTAGAGAAAGGGTTTCAGCGTCGACCCCGGCGAACGCACGGCACTGACCATGTCGACATGGCCGAAGCGTTTGGCATCGCCGATATCCACCGAGCCCAGGTAGGCGCGCACCGCCATGCTCGGCTGCTCGACCACCAGAATCGCCGCCGAAGTGCGCTCGGGCAGGCGCGCCCGCCAGCCCAGCAACAGGTCTTCCAGGCGGCGCTGAAGGGCCGCGTCCAGGGTGGTGCGAATCAGCGGTGGGCTGCCGCGCGTGTTCAGCCTGCGCGCCAACAAGGGGGCGAGGCGCGGTTCCTGGCGCGGTGCCAGCAGCACCGGCTCCTCCAGCGCATCGTTAATCGCGGCCTGAGGCCACACGCCAAAGCTGTCCAGCCGCTTGAGTACTTTGTCCCGCGCGGCTTGAGCCCGCTCGGGATGTCGATCCGGGCGCAAGCGGCTGGGCGCTTGCGGCAGCACCGCGAGCAAGGCGGCCTCGGCGCGGGTCAACTGGCTCGGTGACTTGCCCAGATAAGCCCAACTGGCCGCCGCCACGCCTTGCAAGGTGCCACCGAAGGGCGCGCGATTGAGGTACAGGGTAAGAATTTCGTCCTTGGACAAGTGCCACTCCAGCTGCAGCGTGCGCCACAGCTGCTTGAGCTTGCCGCTGTAACTGCGCGCATGCGGGTCGAGCAGGCGCGCCACCTGCATCGACAGCGTACTGCCACCCGACAGCACCCGCCCACCACTGAGGTTCTGCCAGGCCGCGCGCCCCAACGCCAGCGGATTAACCCCGGGATGCTGATAAAACCAGCGGTCTTCGTAGGTCAGCAGCGCGTCAAGGTAATAGGGCGAGACCTGATCCGGGCGCACCGGGTAACGCCACACACCGTCATGGTCGGCGAAACGCCACAGCGGCGTACCATCCTCGGCCAGCACCACACGGGCCAGGTCGTCACCCGGCAAGGGCAGTGGAAACAGCCTGTCCGCCAACAGCAGCGCCAGCAGAACCGCGCCAGCAATAGCCAACCACGGCCGACGCCACACAGGCCGCACGGCGCGGCTCCAGCAGAACAGAACGGCTCGATAACACTGTGTAAGACGCTTCATCGGCGTGTGCATTCCCTGTGCTGATCTGCTGTCCAATGCCATGCACAGCCGGTGCTTTGCTCAAACGATAGCGCTGCCATTCTGCCAAATGACTGGCACACTGGCGCGCGGCAACACTCATACATGCTTGTTTGGAACAGAAATTATGGCGGTAGACGGTTTTTTTGAATCCCTTGGCGAGGCGGTCGGTTCGCTCATCCGCTTTATCATTGAGGGCATGAGCGACTTTTTCGGCCTGCTCGGCGGCGCGGTCAGCAGCTTTATCGCGGGCATGTCCAAGGCCCTGGGAGTCACGCCCTCATTGCTCAGCATCGTGGTACTGGTCGCTGGCCTGTGGTTGCTCTACCTGGCAGTACGCGCCTTTATGCGGCGCTCGATCATTGCCGGGATGATCTGGCTGGTGCTGGGTTTATGGTTACTCAGCGGTCTGATCAGCTAAGTCTCTCTGGCTAAACAACAAGGCCCGCCAATTTGGCGGGCCTGTGCGTTCGAAGAACCTGTTTCGGGTCTCGCGAGCTAGAGCGAGGCCATTTTTAACGCAGTATCGCCGACGCGCAGCAGATCCGAGACAGGTTCTAGCGCTCTTTGACCACCAAGCGCCCCGGACTTTCGCCCAGCGCCTGCCAGTTCGGCCGGTACATCGACTCCACCTGCGGTGGTGGCACCCGGTAGCTACCAGGTGTCACGGCACGGGCCAGGTACAGCAGGTGGGTGGTGTCGTAGCCGTTGACGTCCAGCGCCGCGACGTAGCGATCACCGCGGAATTCCTGGTGCTTGATCGCCGCGTTCTGCATCGACTCACGCCACTCCTTCACCGCGCTGCTGGCGTCATCCAGGCTGGCCGAGCTTTGCGCCAGGTTCTGGTTTTCCAGCTCCAGGCCTGCCGGTAGCAGATCGACCACCAGGGCATCCGGTACCCGCTGCTTGGCCGCCACGGCCAGGTGCACCAGCACCAGCTCGCCGCTTTGCAGGTTGCTCAGGTCCAGCTTGCGGCCATCCATGCCCAGGTATTCCCGGTAGATGCTGAGGTTTTCACCGCCCGCCGCCGGCGCCTGGCTTGGGTAACCGGACAAGGTCAGTTGCTGATACAGCGGCGTCTCGCTCGGCTGGTTTGCCGCGTTACGGATGCTCAGCGGTGCAGCCAGGTCGCTGCCGTCGAGCTTGAGGCCCGGCTGGGCATTGCTCAGGTCGAAGGTCAGGCTGCCGCTTTGCAGCGCAGCGCTCCAGCTCGGCTCCGGTCTGCTCAACAGGTTGCGCCCGGCCAGGTACAGCGAGTTGCGCTCCTGGGTCGACAGCCACTGTTGCCCGGCCACTTCATCGGCCAGGTTGAACAAGCGCTCCTCACGGCGGTTTTTCGCCAGATCATGCTCTTCCAGCAACGCCAGAATCAGCGCCTGGTCGCGCAACGGGCTGCCGTAGTCGGCCAGCCAGGTGTCGCTCTCACGACCACGGGCCAGGCCGGCAGTCAGCAGCTCATCGGCGCGCGGCTGATCGCCCATTTTCTGCAGGGCCACGGCCAGGTGCACCAAGGGCAAGCCGGACAGTGCATCGCTGCGCCGCTCATACAGGCTACGCAACGCGCCCAACGGGGCCTGTTGGCTGCGCGCCAGCACGTAGCCGGCATAGGCCTGCACAGCAAAGCGGCTGTGGTTGGCGTTGTTGCTGTAATTGACCTCGATCAGATGACGCTCCTGCACATAACGCAGCAGACGTTCACTGGCCTTTTTCAGCGCCTCGTCCGGCACACCGAAGCCTTGCTCGCGGGCGCGCAGGAGGAAGTCGCTGACGTAGGCCGTCAGCCAGTACTCCTCGTCGCTATCGGCCCCCCACAGACCAAAGCTGCCGTTGTAGCGCTGCATGCTCAGCAGACGCTCGATACCCAATTCGATAGAGCGCTTGCGCTGCTCATCCGGCTCGGCTGCTACGCCCAGGCGTTTCAGCGTGGCCGCATCGGCGTACAGCGACGGATACAAGCCGCTGGTGGTCTGCTCCAGGCAGCCGTATGGATAGGCTTTAAGCGCACGAATCTGCTCGCCCAGGTTAAGCGGCGGGCGGCTGGAGATCGCCAGACGCGCTTCCAGGCCAGCCGCTTCAAAGCGGCTCAGGGCGTCGGCCGGCAGCAACCAGGCGTCATCCTTGAGCACCGCTCGAAAGTGCTGCAATTGCGCCGGGTAGGCCGGGCGAATACCCAACTGCCACTCGCGGCTAAACGGCGGTAGATCCTCACCCGGCACGACCAAACCCTTGACGCTGACCTTGAAACGGCCCTGGCCGTAACCGCCCAGCGCAGTCACCGGAATGCGCAAAATGGTGCGCTGACCATCCGCCAGAGTAATAGGTGCCATTGCCGCGCCGGAGTTCTGCGCCAGACGCAGCTGGCCTTCGGCGCTCAGTTGCACATCCAGCTGTTGCGCATGCCCGGACAGGTTGCTCAGGTCCAGCGCCAGGGTGGTTTCGTCGCCGCCAGCCAGGAAGCGCGGCGCGGACAGCTCGGCAATCAGTGGTGCAGCGACCACCGTTTTGCCTTCGCCCATGCCGTAGTGCTCATCGGTCCAGGCTTGTGCCATCAGCCGCAGTTCGCCGTTGAAGTCGGGGATAGCCAGGCTGACTTCGCCTTCACCCTGCTCGTTCAGTTTCAGCGGCTCACTCTGCAACGCGACGATCAACACGCTGGTGTCCGGACGCTTGCCGCCACCGGCCAGCGCCGCATCACCGCCGAAGGCCAGTTTGGCCACCCGGCCCTGGCCAGCTTCGATCAGTTGCCCGTAGATATCCAGCTGGTCCGCGCCATAGGCTTTGCGCCCGAAGAAGTTGGCGAAGGGATCGGGGGTGGCGTACTCGGTGATATTGAGGATCCCGACATCCACCGCCGCCAGCAGTACATGCGCCTGCTGCGGCACGCTGCCATCGGCATTGCGCGCCTGCACCTTGACCTTCAGCGGCTGGTTGGGGCGCATCTTTTCCGTCGCCGTCAGGGTTAGCGCCAGTTTGCGCGGCGCACGCTCCAGCGGCAGATGCAGCAGGCCGACCGCGCGCTTGGGTGTGGCGTTGCTCTGGCGCTCGCCGGGGCGAATCACCAGGGCGCTGACATACAGGTCATGCCGCGCCCAGTCCTTGGCAATCGGAATGTCGAAGCTCTTGCCCTCAGCCGGCACGTCGATCTCCTGCCACCACAACGGCCCTTCGCTGGATTCCACCATCAGGTAACCCTTGCCCGCAGAAGGCGGGGTTACGGTGACCTGAGCGATATCGCCATCGACGTAAGCTGGCTTATCCAGCGCCAGCTTGACCTGATCCGGGCGCACGGCACCGCCGTCGGCGTTGTCCTGCCAGCGGTAGCCAGCCCAGAAGCGCAGGCTACTGAGCATGCCGGTTTGCGCATCGATGACTTCGACGCGGTACGGGCCCCACTCCACCGGGAAGCTGATCTTGGCAGTCCCGCCGGCCGCGACCTTGAGGGTTTCTTCGTTAAGGGTGAGGAATTTCTCGGTGTAGTTATGGCTCCAGCCATCGCTCTCGGAGAAGTTCCAGAAGTAGTCACGGCGCTCGCGAATCAGGCGCACGCTGAGTTGATCCGCCGCCAACTTGTTGCCCTCGGCATCGGCCACCAGCACCTCGAACTCGGCCAGGCTGTCGGCGTCCACTTCTTCGCCGTCAAACAGCCCGCGCACACCGGGCAGACGCTCGGCCGGCCACACCGGCTGAACAACCCGCCGGGTAATCGCGCGGCCGCCGGATTCCTGCAGGCTGGCCTGAAGAATCAGTCGCAGCGGCGATTTGGCGTCACTCCAGCGGCTTTCGATATCCAGGCTGGCCTTGCCCTGCTCGTCCAGGCTGGTTTCATCCAGCTCGATGTCCTCGCTCAATTCTTCTTCGGTAATCGAACCGAACTGATAACCCGGCAGGCTGGCCACCGCCTCACGCAACGGGCGCACATAGAGCTGACCGCTGAGGCGATTGCCCGCCGCCGGCGCGCCATACAGGTAACGCCCGGTCACGTCGAACTGGGCATTTTCTGCCGGGAGGTAAGGCACATCGCTGCCCTTGAGCTCTAGGGCCATGCGCTCTGGCAGGAAATCCTCTACGGAGAACTCATACAGCTGCGGGCGACCATCGCCCAGGTCAAACAGCAACTGCCAACGACCGGTCGGCGCCTCGTCGGCCAGTTGCAGCTGATACTGATACAGGCCAGCGTCATCGGCCTGCCAGACAAACTTGCGGCTGACTTGCTCATCCGGGCGGCGCACTTCCACATTCACCGGCTGGGCTTTGACTGCACGGCCATCGGCGTCGCGCAGCAGACCGTTGAGCAACACGGTCTCGCCAGGGCGATACAGGTCACGCGGGCCGAACACGAAGAACTGCAAGGGGTGGGCGGCAGGCCCGGCAATATCGAACTCGGCCAGGTCCAGCGCTGCGGTATTCAAGCGCAGCAAGCTGGTCTGCTCGCCCTGATGGGCCAGCAGCACTTCGGCCTTGGGTGGCAGCGGCAACTGCGCGTGGCCCGCATTGTCGGTCTCACCTTCGGCCAGCACCTGGCCTTCTGCATCAAGAATTTCCAGGCGCACATCGCCCAGGGCGTCACCGCCGGCCAGGGCCTGGGTAAAGACATCGATACGGTTCTGGTAGCGCCGCGCAGACAGGCCGATATCACTCAGGGTGAACAGCGTGGCCGGCTGCGAGTAGTTGTAGCTACCGGCTTCACGCATCACCGCCAGGTACACGCCGGGCTGTTTGAACGGCTCCAGGCCGGCAATCGGCAACAACAGGGTTTCGCGGGTGTTGCGCGCCGGGTTTAAATCAAAACGACCGCCATAAACCAGATCGGCCATCGGTAGCAGACTGCGGGCTTCCCAGTTGTCCAGATTGCTCGAACGGCCCCAGCGGTTAAGAAAGGCCGGCAGCGACTCGGGTTTGATGCGGAAGAATTCGACATTGACCTTGTCGACGTTCAGGGCAATCACCGGCAGGCCTTCGGCCAGGCGCGTCGGCAGCAAGGAGCCACGGCTGGCGAAACCGACACTGGCTTGCAGGTCACGGGTCTGCAGACGGCTCACCTGCTCGGCGGCCAGGCTTTTGCCATTCAGCCCGAGCAAGCCGGCGTCTACGGTCAGCACCAGCTTGCGCTGCGGCTCCAGGTGGCGCAGGCGCACCTCCATCAGGTTGTCAGTCAGCTCCCAGGCACCGTCGACCTTGCCGTGCTTACTGTCAACCAGATGCAGGCGCTCGCTGAGCTTCTGCTCCGGATCGAGCGGCACCGAGAAACTGATCGACAAGGTGCTGGCACCTTCGAGCTGCACTTCCGACACATCCACCACCGTCAATTCGCGACCGGCGTAGCGCTCGGCCAGCGCCTGACGGTCGACTGCCGGCTTGACCGCCTCGCTAACCGCGGGGGTGACCTGAGTCGCCGTCACTTCGGCAGGCTCGGGGGTGGATGAATCACAGGCGCTGAGCAGGCTCAGGACAAGTGCCAGAAGCAGTCCATTCTTCGGCATTGCGGGCTCCAACAAAGGGTAGGTGCAGAGGCCTGACACTATAGTCGAGGCATCTTTGTAGTTCGAAGCGCTTGCACGCAAAATTGCTTGGCAGCGCACGCCTGTCGATCCGTGTTTAATAGCCCGCCTGTGACACACAACCGCGTCTTTCGTTGCAGCTATTTCTTTTTCACGACCGAGAGCCCACGTGAACAACGCCCTACGCGACGCCTGGCGACACGCGCCCACCCATCAGCGGGTCTGGGCGCTGGCAGCGCCGATGATCCTGAGCAACCTCTCAGTGCCGCTAGTCGCGCTGGTCGACAGCGCGGTGATCGGCCATCTACCGCACGCCCATCAACTGGCCGCCGTAGCCGTCGGCGCGAGCCTGTACACATTGCTGACCTGGGCGGTGGGCTTTCTGCGCATGGGCACTACCGGCTTCAGCGCTCAGGCCGCCGGGCGTGATGATGGCGGCGCGCTGCGTCAGGTACTGGTACAAGGCTTGCTGCTTGGCGTGCTGCTGGCTGCGCTACTGATCAGCCTGGCCATTCCTCTGAGCAGCGCCGCCCTGAGCCTGATGAACCCTTCGGCGCAACTCGATGAGCTGGCGCGCAGCTATCTACACATCCGCCTGTTCGGTCTGCCGGCCGCGCTGGCGACCTATGCCCTGGTGGGCTGGCTGCTGGGTACGCAAAACGCACGCGGCCCGCTGGCCATTCTGCTGACCACCAACCTGCTGAATGTCGGCCTCGACCTGCTGTTTGTCCTCGGTCTGCACTGGGGCGTAGCCGGGGCGGCCTGGGCCTCGGTGATTGCCGAATGGAGCGGCGCCCTACTCGGCCTCTATTTAGCCCGGCGCGCCCTGCGCACCTATGCCGGCACGCTGGACTGGGCAGCGCTGCGCCGCTGGCTAAATTGGCGACCGCTGCTGGCGGTGAACCGCGACATCTTTATCCGCACCCTGGCGCTACAGGCGGTGTTCTTCCTGATTACCGTGCAGGGTGCGCGCCTGGGTGATGCCACCGTGGCGGCCAACGCACTGCTGCTCAACGGCCTGCTGCTCACCGCCCACGCCCTCGACGGCCTGGCCCACGCGCTGGAAGCGCTGTGCGGGCATGCGCTGGGCGCCCGCGATCGTTTGGCACTGCGCCGAACACTGATCGTCACAGGTATCTGGTCGCTACTCGCCAGCGCTGGCTTCGCCTTGTTTTTCCTGTTTGGCGGGCACTGGTTTATCAGCCTGCAAACCACTATCACACCGGTGCGCGAAACAGCCCTGCTCTACCTGCCGTACCTCGCCTTGCTGCCACTGCTAGCGGTGTGGAGCTACCTGCTTGATGGCCTGTTTATCGGCGCCACCCGCGCCCGCGAAATGCGTGACGCCATGCTCCTCGCGCTGCTACTCAGCCTGCCGCTGGCCTGGGCCCTGCAACCGCTCGGCAACCAGGGGTTGTGGCTGGCGTTTCTAGGCTTTATGGGGCTGCGCAGCCTGTGTCTAGGTGGCTACGCTTACCGGATATCCCGCGCCGACCAATGGTTTTCCCGCGTCCAATCGGCAACACCGTCCACTCAACCTTGAACGGGGCATCTGCGCAGTATCACGTCAACCGATCAACCCATCATGTAAAGGGACCTTGTCATGGGCCAAGCCATTGCCGCCTACCTGCATTACCTATCGATATTCCTGCTGTTCGCCCTGCTCAGCATTGAACATGTGCAATTCAAGCTACCGCTGGACCTGCGCCGTGCGCGCAGCCTGATCATCACCGACGTCGCCTACGGCATCTGCGCCGGCCTGGTGCTGTTCACCGGCCTGGCGCGGGTGATCTGGTATGGCAAGGGCCTGGACTACTACCTGGGCAACAGCCTGTTTCACGCCAAAGTCGGCCTGTTTATCCTGGTCGGGCTGATTTCCGTGGTTCCCACCTTTGTCTTCCTCAACTGGCGCAACAGCCTCAAGGCCGGCGAAGTACCGCAGGTCAGCGCACGCCAGGCGCGTCTGGTGATCGGGGTGATTCGTCTGGAGCTGTTGCTGCTGTTAGCCATCCCACTGCTGGCAGTGCTGATGGCGAGTGGCTATGGCGTGACCGGCTAACGCTCACCCAACCAGCATCAGTAACTCGCTGATTTGCCCGTACGACCCTGCTCTGCTAGTGTCGCGCCGGTTCCAATTTCCGATCTATCCCGAGACATTCGCCATGGCCGCCCGCAAAAAAGCCGCGCTCGACTTCGAGCAATCCCTGACCGATCTGCAGAACCTGGTCGAGCGTCTGGAAAACGGCGAGCTGTCGCTGGAAGACTCGCTGACCGCCTTCGAGCAGGGTGTGCGCCTGACCCGCGACTGCCAGACCGCCCTGGCCCAGGCCGAGCAGAAAGTGCAGATCCTCATGGAGCGCGACGGCGAACTGGAGGACGCCCCCTTCGACGCGGATCGCCAGGCATGATTGCGGCCTACCAGAGCAATTGCCAGCAGCGCGTCGACGCGGCCCTGGAGGGCCTGCTGAGCAGCCCGCGCCCGGAACTGGAACGTTTGTATGCCGCCATGCGTTACAGCCTGTTCAACGGCGGCAAACGGGTACGCCCGCTGCTCGCCTATGCGGCCTGCGAAGCCCTGGGCGGTGAGCCCGAGCGCGCCAATGCCGCCGCCTGTGCGGTAGAGCTGATCCACGCCTATTCCCTGGTGCATGACGATTTGCCGGCAATGGACGATGACGACCTGCGCCGTGGCCAGCCAACCACCCACAAGGCGTTCGATGAGGCCTGCGCCATCCTCGCCGGCGACGGCCTGCAGAGCCTGGCGTTTGCAGTGCTCAGCGACGCCACGCATAACCCGCTCGACGCCGAGCTGCGCCTGGCCATGCTCAGCGCTCTGGCCCGCGCCGCCGGCCCGGCCGGCATGGTCGGCGGCCAGGCCATCGACCTTGGTTCGGTTGGCCACAAACTCGACCAGAGCGCGCTGGAGATCATGCACCGGCACAAGACCGGCGCCCTGATCGAGGCCAGCGTACAACTCGGCGCCCTCGCCAGTGGGCGGGCTGACGAGTACGTCCTCAAAGCCTTGCACAGCTACGCCCGCGCCATCGGCCTGGCATTTCAGGTGCAGGACGACATCCTCGACGTGGAAAGCGACACCGCCACCCTCGGCAAGACCCAGGGCAAGGATCAGGCTCACGACAAGCCAACCTACCCAGCCCTGCTCGGCCTCGACGCGGCCAAGGCCTATGCCCTGGAGCTGCGCGATCAGGCCCTGCATGCCCTGCGCCCATTCGACCAGGCCGCCGAACCACTGCGTGAGCTCGCCCGCTATATCGTCGAGCGGCGCAACTAGCCTGCTACGCGCCTAATCATCGCCTTTCTGCCGCTATCCACTGCGGCGAAGCGCCGCCGAACCGAACCTTGTTTGGGCAGTTTCCGACGCTTCGGGTAAACTGCCGCATCTTTTGCACCTATAACGATCTGCCTGATGCCGACGACCTTCCACGAGATTCCCCGTGAGCGCCCGCTGACGCCCCTTCTAGACCGTGCCAACACGCCGGACGAACTGCGCCGCCTGGGCGAAGCCGAGCTGGAAACCCTGGCCGACGAGCTGCGCCAATACCTGTTGTATACGGTCGGGCAGACAGGCGGGCATTTTGGCGCAGGCCTCGGCGTGATTGAGCTGACCGTGGCCCTGCACTATGTGTTCGACACCCCGGACGATCGCCTGGTGTGGGACGTTGGCCATCAGGCCTATCCGCATAAAATCCTCACCGGGCGCCGCGAGCAAATGGGCAGCCTGCGGCAGAAGGACGGTATTGCCGCCTTCCCGCGCCGCAGTGAGAGCGAGTACGACACCTTTGGCGTCGGCCACTCCAGCACCAGCATCAGCGCAGCATTGGGCATGGCGATTGCTGCGCGCATGCAAGGCAGCAATCGCAAATCGGTCGCGGTGATCGGTGATGGCGCACTGACCGCCGGCATGGCCTTTGAAGCGCTGAACCACGCCAGCGACGTCAAGGCCAACATGTTGGTGGTGCTCAACGACAACGACATGTCGATCTCGAAAAACGTCGGCGGCCTGTCCACCTACCTGGCCAAGATTCTTTCCAGCCGCACCTACGCCAACATGCGCGAAGGCAGCAAGAAAGTCCTGTCGAAACTGCCAGGCGCCTGGGAAATAGCCCGTAAGACCGAAGAACACGCCAAAGGCATGCTGGTCTCCGGCACCCTGTTTGAAGAGCTCGGCTGGAACTACATCGGCCCGATCGACGGCCACGACCTGCCGACCCTGCTGGCAACCCTGCGCAATATGCGCGACCTCGACGGCCCGCAATTCCTCCATGTGGTGACCAAGAAGGGCAAAGGCTTCGCCCCTGCCGAAGTCGACCCGATTGGCTACCACGCAATCACCAAGCTGGACCCGATCACACCGGCCGCCAATGCCACCCCCAAACCCGCCGCCGGCCCCAAATACTCCAGCGTATTTGGCCAATGGCTGTGTGATATGGCCGCAGAAGATCCGCGCCTGGTGGGCATTACCCCGGCGATGAAGGAAGGCTCTGATCTGGTGGCGTTCAGTGAGCGCTACCCCGAGCGTTATTTCGACGTAGCCATCGCCGAACAGCACGCGGTAACCCTGGCCGCCGGCATGGCCTGCGACGGGGTCAAACCGGTAGTGGCCATCTACTCGACGTTCCTGCAGCGCGCCTACGACCAGCTGATTCACGATGTAGCCGTGCAAAACCTCGACGTGTTATTTGCCATCGATCGCGCCGGCCTGGTCGGCGAAGACGGCCCGACCCACGCCGGCAGCTTCGACATTGCCTACCTGCGCTGCATCCCCGGCATGCTGGTGATGACCCCCAGCGACGAGAACGAGCTACGCCGCATGCTCAGCACCGGCCACCTGTTCAATGGTCCAGCCGCGGTGCGCTACCCACGCGGCAGCGGTCCCAACGCGTGCATTGAGCCGGGCCTGCAACCACTGGAAATCGGTAAGGGCGTGGTCCGCCGAGAAGGCAAGCGAGTCGCCCTGCTGGTATTCGGTGTGCAGTTGAGCGAAGCGCTCAAGGTCGGCGAAGCGCTCGACGCCAGCGTGGTCGATATGCGCTTCGTCAAGCCACTGGACGAGGCCCTGGTGCGTGAGCTGGCGGCTAACCACGAACTGCTGGTCAGTGTCGAAGAGAACAGCATCATGGGCGGTGCCGGCAGTGCGGTCAGCGAATACCTCGCCCAGGCCGGCATCCTCAAACCGATGCTGCATCTGGGCCTGCCTGACTATTACGTTGAGCACGCCAAACCGGCACAGATGCTCGCCGAGTGTGGCCTGGATGCCGCCGGCATCGAAGCGGCGATCCGCGAACGCCTCAATGCCCTCGCTGAATGAGCACGGCTCATCCAGACCTGAGCCGCACTTGCTTGTAATTCATTTATCCGCGCATTAAGGTGCGCGGCGTTTTACTTCCGCCAAGGTTCGCCGCGTTCAACTGAAACGGCGTTAAACGGGAAGCCGGTGCGTTCTTGATGAACCATCCCGGCGCTGCCCCCGCAACGGTAATCGACCGCAGAGTCCACCTGCACGCCGCCTCATATCGCCACTGGTGCAATCCGGGAAGGCAAGGCCGCGTTGGTCGAGAGTCCGGAGACCGGCCTTGCTGGATGTGACTGGTGTTGCGGAGGGCATCACCGTCAAGCTCAGGCTGTGTTTGCGCGCGCCCGTTCTTGTCTCTGCCCTCCTCAAAAGTCGCTCGACCTTTTGAGGATTTTCTAGATGATGTTGTCCCGTATTGCCCTGGCTGTGGCGTTGCTGCCACTCGCCGCCCATGCTGAACAGTCCAGTGCCCCAGCCGCCCCCCTTGAGCTGCAACCGCTGGTCGTAACCTCGGGGCGGCATGCAGAGCCTGCCCAGCAGGCGACAGCCGCAACCACGGTATTTACCCGCAAGGATATCGAGCGCCTGCAGGTTCGCAGCGTAAGCGAGCTACTTGAGCGCGTGCCGGGCGTCAGTGTCAGCCGTACCGGCGGCGCGGGAAGCCAGACCGGCCTGTTCATGCGTGGCACCTCGACGGCACAAACCCTGATTCTGGTCGACGGCCAACGTATTGCCTCCGCCTCCAGCGGCACCAGCAGCCTGGAGTTTCTCAGCCCCGAGCAGATCGAACGCGTTGAAGTAGTGCGCGGCGCGCGCTCGGCACTGTATGGCTCGGACGCCATCGGTGGTGTGGTGCAGATTTTCACCCGCCAGGGCAGCGGCGACGGCATCAAGCCCTATATGCGACTGGGTGTTGGCAGCAACCAGACCTACGAGCGCAACCTCGGGGTATCCGGCGGCGACGCACGCACCCGTTTCAACCTGGGCGCCGCACTCGATGAAACCCAGGGCATCGACGCCACGCGCGACAACTTCGGCGCCAACGGCGATGACGATGCCTACCGTAATCAATCGCTGAGCATGAACCTTTCGCACCGCTTCAGTGACGACCTCAAGGTCGGCTTCAGCGTCCTCGATCAGCGCGGCGAGTCCGAATTCGAAGACCTCTTCAGCACCTCGCTGCCCACCACGGATTTCCAGCTGAGCAGCCTGTCCAGCTACATCGACGGCAACTTCAGCGATGCCTGGAATAGCCGCCTGGAAGTCGGTCACAGCGAGGACAAGCGCGACACCGGCAACGACCAGCCAAACGCCGGGGCCGACTCGTTCTACAGCTTCAACACCTACCGTGACTCAGCCAACTGGGTGAACACCCTGACCCTCGCCGAGCGCCATCAAGTGCTGCTGGGTGCCGACTGGTACGAAGACCGCCTGCACAGCGACACCGATTTTGTCGAAGACTCGCGCTGGAACCAGGCCGCGTTTATCCAGCACCGTTACACCGCCGACCACTTCTCGACCGAGCTGGGTCTGCGTCATGACAAAAACCAGCAGTACGGCAGCGAAAACACCTGGAACGCCGCGCTGAGCGTGCCACTCAACCACAATAACGACGTGATCCTGTCGTACAGCGAAGGCTTCCGCGCCCCCACCTTCAACGACCTGTACTACCCCGACTTCTGCTTCGGCGGCTTCTGCTCTGCCAGCGCCAACCCCGACCTCAAACCGGAAACCTCGAAAAGCTATGAAGCCCAGTGGCGCAGCCGCTACAGCTCAACCGGTGCGCTGGAACTGTCGCTGTACCGCATCGACCTGCAAGACGCGATTGTCCTCGACCAGGACTATGTTCCGCAGAACGTGCAGACCGCTCGCATCAATGGTTTCGAAGCGGCCCTCAAACAGGAGCTGTTCGGCTGGCAGGGCAACCTGGCACTGGCGTTGATCGACCCGCGTGATCGCGCCACCGGCCACACCCTCGCCCGCCGCGCCAAACGCACCTTGAGCCTGGACCTGGATCGCCAGTTCGGCGCTTTCTCTGCCGGGGCCAGCTGGCGCGCAGTCAGCGGCCGCTATGACGATGCCCAGAACACCCGGGAGCTGAGTGGCTATGGCCTGCTGAGCCTGCGCGGCGCATGGCAAGCCAGCCCGGAAGTGGCCTTCGACCTGAAACTGAATAATATTTTCGACCAGGACTATGCCGACGCGACCTACAGCACCGGCAACGGCCGCTACGGCTATAACAGCGAAGGCCGCACCGCGCTGTTTGCGGTGACCTGGACCCCGCAGCTTTGAGACGCTAGTACGACACGCTAAGCCCCGCATCCTGCGGGGCTTTTTATTGCGCCTTGGCCAGCACCTGACACAGGCGCTCGATGGCGGCCAGCATCTGAAAACTCGGCCGCTCCAGGCCCGTATCCGGCACCAGCCACAGTTGATCACGCTCAACCGCCGCCAGCCCCGACCAGACGCGCCAAGCATCCAGTTGCGTTTGCGTGCCCGCCACAATCACCTCCGGGTTGCGCCCGAGCACCGCCTCGACACTGACCTGCGGAGCCGGCAGGCTCAGCTCGGCGAAGGCATTTTCAGCGCCGCAGATACGCAAAGCGTCACTGATGATCTGCTCGCCGCCGATCGTGTACAGCGGCGCATCCCAGACTTGATAGAACAGGCGCAGCGGCTGTTCGCGCTGATAACGCTGACGCAACACGACCAGGCCGCTATTGAATTGCTGATGCAATTGCCGACCTTGCTCGGCGCGGCCGATACGCGTGCCAATTTCGACGAAGTTCTCCGCCAGGTCGGCCAGCTTGCGCGGCTCAACAATCAGCAAGGGAATCCCCATACGTTGCAGCTGCTGACGTTGCGCACTGCTGATGCTGTCGGGCCAGAGCAGCACCAGATCAGGCTGCAGTTCGAGCAGGCTTTCCAGCTCAAGCTGGCCATAGCGGCCCACCGAAGGTAACTGCGCCACCGCTGTCGGACGCTCACCGCCATCGAGCAAGCCGACCAGCAGGTCGCCTGCCTCCAGCTCCAGCATGATTTCAGTCAGGGAAGGTGCCAGAGTTACCACCCGCTCGATCGCGCCTGCCGGCCAAGCCAGCAAGGTACACAGACACAGAGCGAGAAGACGCATCAGCAGGCCATTGAGGAACGTTACCGAGGGCACCGAGGTAAGGCGAAAACGGTCAAGAAAGCGGAGTTTACTGATGTAAATGAGCATTTCGAGACCGGTTTCAACGCAGCATCGGCTACGCAGGTAGTTCTTCAACGGCCTGCTAGCCGAGTTGGCGAGGAATGCGATAGAGATACAACAGCACGACACTGGACAGCCCCAGCAGGAACAGCGGAATCGCCTCCAGGCCGGTAAACAGCGCAATAGCCGCCACCCAGGCAGGCAGCGCAGCCCCCAGAAACGCCTGACGGCGCACCCGCGCCAGCTCCAGCCAGGCGTCATGCTCATCGGGGCTGTTGAGGGCTTTTTCAGTGGCCACCAGCGCCCGCTTGTAGGCGCTGAACAGCGGCAAACTGACAAACATCGAGGCCAGGCCGGCAATAAACAGCGGCATGGTCAGCAGGCCGGTTGGCTGCTCACCGCCAAACAGCAGGTTGAGCACAAACAACGGCGCCAGGGCCACTGCCGCTTGCCGCCACCACTCCAGCGCCAACCGCCGCTTCACCTCGCTGCGTGTCACAGGCTTTCCTCGACCTCACCCTGGTGCAGGCTGCCGAGCATATGCCCAAGCTTGCCGGCTTTGGTGGCCAGGTACTTTTTGTTGTGCGGATTATGGTCAATCTGCAAGGGCACACGGGCCGCAACATTGATGCCCATATCACCCAGCGCCTTGACCTTGCGCGGGTTATTGGTCATCAACTTGAGCTGAGAAATGCCGAGGTGATCGAGCATTGGCAGGCAAATCGCGTAATCACGCTGATCGGCACCGAAACCTAGGCGCTCATTGGCCTCCACGGTATCGGCGCCGTCATCCTGCAACTCATAGGCGCGGATCTTGTTCAGCAGGCCAATGCCACGACCTTCCTGACGCAAATAGAGCAAAACCCCGCGGCCCTCGCTGGCAATCGCGCGCAGCGCCGCTTCCAGCTGAAAACCGCAATCGCAACGCAGGCTGAACAACGCGTCGCCAGTCAAACACTCGGAGTGCAAACGGCCCAGTACGGGCGCGCCATCGGCCACATCACCAAAGGTCAGGGCAACGTGTTCCTTGCCCGTGGCCTCTTCGAGGAAACCATGCATGGTGAACACGCCAAAAGGCGTAGGCAGCTGGGAGGCGGCGACAAACACGACGGACACCGGATGCTCCTAAAGAAGAGAATGGACTGGAAGAATAAGGCCGGCATTGTAACAGCAGGCCCTGATAGCCGCTTAGCCTGAATTATTGATGATAAGAATCGAAGCAACACAAGCCGGCAAAACACGCGGGGCGCTGGCCATTTCGTGTGCGGCCGCGCCGCTGCCTAGAGCTTAGATTCCAGTACCAGCACATCCTGCTCGACCTTCCAGCCGACGCGCCCCAGAAAGCTCATGCCGAGCAACGCTTCGGTAGGCGAACTGCCCTCCAGCACCACGGCGTCTACACCCAGCACTTCCAGCTCGCCGACCTTGACCCGATCCAAGGTCACTCGCCAGCCGCGTGCGGTGCCGCTGGCGGTGCTGACCTGCAACGGCGTACCGGTAACCCGGTAATCGATACCCAGCCTGCGCGCATGCGCGTCATTCAGCGCAATCGAGGTGGCCCCGGTATCCACCAGAAACTGGGTGGATTGGCCATTGACCGAGCCTGCTACCCAATAATGCCCACCGACACCCTTGGCGATGCTCAGTTGTTTTTTCTGCGGCTCGACAAAGCCATTACTGTATTCACGACTGAGGCTATAGCTGCGCTCAACACCGTCGACACGCAGCACCGCGCCACGACTATCGGCACTGACCACCTCGACCCCACCTGGGCCGACCTGGCCAACCTTGACCAACTTGCGTTGCCCGTCGACATTCAACACTGCCGCCCCCGGGAACAGGCCGACCACGCGCACCTGAGTGGCTGCCATAAGCCAACTGCTGAAAAGCAGTGGCAAGCTCAATAACACGATCTTCAAGGCGTACATGGCGCGTCTCGCACAGGTTAATCAAAGGGATAAGGCTGCTGCCAGCGCTGGAAAATCGGCCGCAGACTGCCATCGGCCACCAGTTTGTCCATGCGCGCATCAAACAACTCGGCCAACATGCGGCCTCGCGCAGTATCGGCAAACCCCAGGTATACCGGCAGCTTGGTCAGCACGGTCACGCGGTAGCGAGCAGGCTGGCTTGCCGTGCTCAGGACATCCTCAACCTCAGTCAGGGCGTCGAGATAGAAATCGGCATGGCCCATATCCAGCATGCCAAGAATACCGCTACGCCGCTGCACTTCACGGTACTGGTGCAAATTTGGCAGATAACGCTGGTATTCATAACCGCGCACCCAGACCAGGCGGTATTCACCGAGCGTATCCAGGCTGGGCACCGGTTGATCCAGCAGCCCCAACGCCGCGATCTGATCGGCGTCGTAATGCCAGCGCGAATAGAACACGCCCTGTTTGATTTCATTGAGATAGGAGCCTGCCCAGGCGTCGGCCGCACCGCGCTGGACCAAGCCGATCGAGCGCATATAGGGCACGCTCTGAATGCTCAGCGGCACCCCGGCCGGCTCAAATACCGCACGGAAAATATCCCAGGCCAGGCCGCGGCCATCAGCCTCGGTGCTGCCTTCCCAGGCTTCGCTGGCAATACGAATCGGCGCCAGTTCTGCAGTGCAGGCCAACGTAATGGTAATGCTCAATATCAGGCCCAGCAACCACTGACAGCAGCGGCTCATTCGCAACCCCTTGGCTACCAGCCCAGCGCAGCTGACAGCCCATTGGCCCAGCTCCAGACGATCAGTTGCAGGGCCATCCAGGCGAACACCCCGGCCAATACGTCATCGAGCATGATGCCGACACCGCCATGCACGTGCCGATCAATCCAGCGAATCGGCCACGGCTTGAGAATGTCGAACAGGCGGAACATCAGAAAGCCTAGCAGCAGCCAGCCCCAACCTTCCGGCACCAGCCAGAGGGTGATCCACATGCCGACCATTTCATCCCAGACGATGCCTTCGTGATCATGCACACGCAGGTCATCGGCCACCTTGCCGCACAGCCAGAAGCCAAACAGCATGGTGATGCCGAGCATCAGCCAGTAACCCCAGTCGGGCAACATTTGAAACAGCGGGATAAATGGCAGCGCCACTAGCGAGCCCCAGGTGCCGGGGGCTTTCGGCAAGGTACCGGAGCCAAAACCGAAAGCCAGGAAATGCCAGGGATTGCGCCACACCGAAGGCGGCACAAACTCGGCGGGGACTTGCTTGGGATGATCAGTCACGGGCACTTCCAAAATGTTGATAGCCACTACGCGGCGGCTGTACGGGCTGGCCGTGGACATCCAGCAGGCTGACGCCCTGCCCGGCGGCCACTCGGCCAATCACCCGTACGGGTAAACCAGACTGCTGCAAGCCCGCCAAATGCGCTGCCGGCAGAGTAAAGGCCAAACGATAATCATCGCCACCACTTAACGCACATTGCAGCGCCCCAGCCCCGGCAAATGCTTGCAATGCCGCAGACAGCGGCACGTGCGCCTGCTCGATCAGTAACGCCACATTGGACGCCGTGGCGATATGCCCGCAATCGGCCAACAGGCCATCGGAAATATCCAGCGCCGCTGTCGCCTTGCCGCGCAACGCCAAGCCCAGGTCAATCTGCGGCAGCGGCGACCAGTAGCGCGCCAGCAGCGCTTCGGCAACCGCCGGCTCGGCCTGTTGCTGGCCCAGCACCAGCGGCAAGGCACCGGCGGCATCACCCAGCTCGCCGCCAACGCAAAGCAGGTCGCCGACCTGGGCACCACTGCGGGTCAACGCCTGAGCACTCGGCACTCGGCCGAAAACGCTCAGGGTCATGCTCAGAGGGCCGCGGGTGGTATCGCCGCCGATCAGGCGAATCGCGCAGCGCTGCGCCATGTGGTCCAGACCGCGAGCAAACGCCTGCAACCAATCCGGATCAGCACTGAGCAGGGTTAGCGCGAGGGTGAAACCGACAGGGGTTGCGCCCATGGCGGCCAGATCGCTCACCGAAACGCCCAGCGCACGCTGGCCGAGCAGGAACGGATCAGGGAATTCGGGAAAATGCACCCCAGCAACCAGGGTGTCAGTAGAAATGGCCAACTGCTCGCCAGCCGGCACATCCAGCAGGGCACAGTCGTCGCCAATGCCCAACGCCACACCTTCGCCAGCCTGCGCACAGGACGCAGCGGCGAAGTAATGACGGATCAGCTCGAACTCACCCATGAAATGGCAACGATCTGTTGCGCGTCAGCCCTGTTACGTTACAACGACCAACGGGAGTAACAGCCGAAGGCTGGCCCGAAGGGCGAGCGACGCAAGTCAAAGCAGGCTCGCAAGACCGTAAATCAAGCATCCAGAAGACCTTAACGCTTGTGGGCGCGGACTTCATCGGCGCGCAAACGCGGCGCCAGCTTGTCCAGCACACCGTTGACGAACTTGTGTCCGTCTGTGGCACCAAACACCTTGGCCAGCTCGATGCCTTCGTTGATCACCACGCGATAGGGAATATCAATGCGGTTCTTCAGCTCGAAGGTCGACAGGCGCAGAATCGCCAATTCAACCGGATCGATTTCATCCAACGGGCGGTCCAGCAACGAGGCGAACGCATCGTCGATCTCGGTCTTCTGCCGCGGTACACCGTGCAGAATCTCGTGGAAGTAAGCGCCGTCTACTGCGCTGAAATCGTTATCGACGCGAAACTGCGCTTCGATTTCGTTCAGCGACTGACCGGCCATGTGCCAGGAATACAACGCTTGCATGGCCAATGTACGCGCCTGACGGCGCGCGAGGGTCTTGGTGCTGGGACCTTTTTTCGGCGCTTGTGGCTGCTGCCCGTTACCGTCGGTCTGGCTCACTTGGCCTCCAACTGCGCCAGCAGGCTAACCATTTCCAGGGCGGACAATGCAGCTTCCGCACCTTTGTTGCCGGCCTTGGTACCGGAGCGCTCGATGGCTTGTTCGATGGAGTCGACAGTCAGCACGCCAAACGCAACCGGCACGCCGAACTCCATCGACACCTGGGCCAGGCCCTTGGTGCATTCGCCCGCGACATATTCGAAGTGCGGAGTACCGCCACGGATCACTGCGCCCAGGGCGATGATCGCGTCAAAGTCACCACGCTGAGCGACTTTCTGCGCGACCAGCGGGATTTCGAAGGCACCCGGCGCGCGGATGATGGTGATGTCGGCTTCCTTCACGCCGTGGCGAACCAGGGCGTCAACTGCACCGCTTACCAGGCTCTCGACAACAAAGCTGTTAAAGCGGCCGACAACCAGGGCAAATTTGCCTTGCGGAGCGATGAAAGTACCTTCGATGGTCTTCAGGGTCATGGAGCAATTCTCATATAGCGTTAAAGAGCCAGGGGCAAAAAATAAAGCCTTCCGGAAGAGCGCGTAGCGAGCGCAGGACAGACAAGGCGAAAACAGACGAGGCGGCGGCGTTTACTGATGTAAATGAGCAAGCCGAGCCTGTTTTCAATGCAGTATGTCCAAGCGCAGTTGCGCGGCGGTCTTACTCTGCGGGCAGGTATTCTACAACTTCCAGGTCAAAACCGGATATTGCATTAAATTTCATCGGCGAACTCATCAGGCGCATTTTGCGCACGCCAAGGTCACGCAGTATCTGCGAACCCGCACCGACCGTACTGTAGGTCGTCGGGTTGGCGGGTTGCTGACGATCCAGCAGGGCCAGCAGCTCCGGCCCGGTCAGCGGATTGCCCAGCAGCAAGACCACGCCGCTACCGGCCTTGGCTACCTCTGCCATGGCCGCACGCATGCTCCAGCGCCCCGGCTGGTTGACCAGAAACAGGTCGCGCAGCGGGTCCATGTTGTGCACGCGCACCAGGGTCGGCTCTTCGGCACACACGGTGCCCAGCGTCAGGGCCATGTGCGCCGTGTTTTCCACACCATCGCGATAGGTCACCAGATTGAACTGGCCCAACTCGGTATCGAGCACCTGCTCGCTGGCACGCTCAACCGTGCGCTCGTGCATCAAGCGGTAGTGGATCAGGTCGGCGATGGTGCCGATCTTGATGCCGTGCTCCTTGGCAAACTCTTCCAGCTCAGGACGCCGCGACATGGTGCCGTCGTCGTTCATGATCTCGCAGATCACCCCGCTCGGCTCAAACCCGCCCATACGGGCCAGGTCGCAAGCCGCCTCGGTATGGCCGGCACGGGCCAGCACGCCGCCTGGCTGAGCCATCAGCGGGAAGATATGCCCAGGGCTGACGATATCGTCGGCCTTGGCGTTCTTCGCCGCAGCGGCTTGCACAGTGCAAGCGCGGTCAGCGGCAGAAATGCCGGTGGTTACGCCGACAGCGGCCTCGATGGACACAGTGAACTTGGTGCCGAAACCGGAGCCATTGCGCGGTGCCATCAGCGGCAACTTGAGGGTTTCACAGCGCTCACGGGTCATCGGCATGCAGATCAGGCCACGGGCAAAGCGCGCCATAAAGTTGATGTGCTCGGCGGTCACACATTCCGAGGCAACGATCAGATCCCCTTCGTTTTCGCGGTCCTCGTCATCCATGAGGATGACCATCTTGCCTGCGCGGATGTCTTCAACCAGTTCTTCGATGCTGTTAAGAGCCATGCGAGCGATTCCTTATTTGTTCAGGTAGCCGTGTTCGGCGAGAAAACTTGCAGTCAGGCCCGAAGCAGCGGGCTCTGCGGCTTTGTCACCGAGCAGCAAGCGCTCCAGGTAACGGGCCAGCAGATCGACTTCGAGATTGACCTGACGACCCGCGCGGTAGTCGACCATGATGGTCTCGGCCAGGGTGTGCGGCACGATGGTCAGCTCAAACTCGGCACCGTTGACCGCGTTGACGGTCAGGCTGGTGCCATCGACGGTGATCGAGCCCTTGTGGGCGATGTACTTGGCCAGCTCGCGCGGCGCACGAATGGTGAATTGCACGGCGCGGGCGTTATCGGCGCGGGCGATGATTTCACCGACGCCGTCGATATGCCCGCTGACCAGATGCCCCCCCAGGCGACTGGTCGGCGTCAGGGCCTTCTCCAGGTTGACCTTGCTGCCGGTTTTGAAGTCGATAAAGGCGGTGCGCGCCAGGGTTTCGCGGCTGACATCGGCCCAGAAACCATCGCCAGGCAACTCGACGGCCGTCAGGCATACGCCGTTGACCGCGATGCTGTCGCCCAGTTTTACATCAGCCAGGTCGAGCTTGCCGGTTTCCACATAGACACGTACATCGCCGCCCTTGGGCGTCAGCGCACGAATACTGCCAATGGCTTCGATTATGCCGGTAAACATGCAGCCCCCCGCTTGACGCCCACAGCAACGCACTGGCGCATAAGGCCAGCGGCACGGGGCGCGAAAAATAAATCAGACATCTAAACCAACTCCTGTTTTATAAAAAACAGGGCGCGTTTGATCGATAGGGATTTCTAGACACGCCTGAACGCGCCTTTGAGGCAATCCCGCTCTCTCTTTATCCGGACTCTAACCGTCGGCCCCGGAATCACACCGGGTCTGCTGACCTTGCCAGGCAGTCACGCCACCTGGGCAAGCGCTCGCGGGCTAGACACGTTGCGCGTCATTACCGCCGGTGGGGAATTACACCCCGCCCTGAGAACGTTGCGGCCACCTTCGTAGCCGAGACGCGTTTTACCACAATTGAGGTCGCCCTGCATGGCCAAGCGACAGCCTGAATGACCAGCCATCTGTAATGACACACATCAGGCAACGGGCTGCGGCACCGCGATAATTCGCCAGTCATCACCCACTGCACGCATCTCGACAATCTTCAGCGCCGGGGCATCGGCCATGCGCGCCAACGGCAGATCCAGCAACGGCCTGGCACTGGAGCCCAGCAGCTTGGGCGCGACGAACAGCTGGTACTCATCGACCAGCCCCAAACGCGCAAAAGCTCCGGCCAAACGCGGCCCAGCCTCGACCAACACCTCGTTGGCCCCACGTGCCGCCAGCTCAACCAGCAGCTTGCGCAGATCGACATGGCCATTACTGCCAGGCACGGCCAAAAGCTCGTGGCCATCGTCCAGATAACGATCACGGGCAGATGCCGCCGCGCAGGTCGCCACCATGGCAGCACCGGCCTGGAAGAACGGCACGTTCAGCGGCACGCGCAGGCGCCCATCCACCAGCACCCGCAACGGCGGGCGCGCTTGCGCCAGCGCGCTCAGTTCGGCGCCCAGGCCCAATTCATCGGGACGCACCGTCAGCCGCGCATCATCGGCCAACACCGTATCGGCACCGGTCAACACCACGCTGGAGCGCGCCCGCAGCCGCTGCACAGCCGCCCGCGCTGCCGGCCCGGTAATCCACTGGCTTTCACCACTGGCCATGGCCGTGCGCCCATCCAGGCTCATCGCCAGCTTGACCCGCACAAACGGCAGGCCCTTTTCCATGCGTTTGATAAAGCCGGCATTCAGCGCCCGCGCTTCGGTTTCCAGCACACCGCTCTGCACCGCGATGCCGGCATGCATCAGGCGCAACAGACCATTGCCACCGACCTCTGGGTTGGGGTCCTGCATCGCCGCAACAACGCGGGAAATGCCGGCATTGATCAGCGCATCGGCGCACGGCGGCGTACGCCCGTGATGGCTGCAGGGCTCAAGGGTGACGTAGGCGGTAGCACCGCGCGCCTTGTCGCCAGCCTGGCGCAGCGCATGCACTTCGGCATGGGGCTCGCCGGCACGCGCATGCCAGCCTTCGCCAACGATGCGGCCATCGTGGACGATGACACAGCCGACGCGAGGATTAGGGTGGGTGGAATACAGGCCTTTGCGGGCCAGCTCCAATGCGCGGGCCATGAAAGCGTGGTCTGAATTCATCATCAGCCCTGGATAGGTTCGCGGGACAGGCGGTCGATTTCCTCGCGGAATTCGTTGAGATCCTGGAAGCGTTTGTACACCGAGGCAAAGCGGATATAGGCCACTTCATCGAGTTTTTGCAGCTCGCCCATGACCAGCTCACCGAGCACCAGTGATTTGATTTCACGCTCGCCGGTGGCGCGCAGCTTGTGTTTGATATGGGCGATGGCCGCTTCCAGACGCTCGATGCTGACAGGCCGCTTCTCCAGCGCGCGCTGCATGCCGGCGCGCAGCTTGTCTTCATCGAAGGGCTGACGACTGCCGTCCTGCTTGATCAGCCGTGGCATCACCAGCTCGGCCGTTTCGAAGGTGGTGAAGCGCTCCTCACAGGCCAGGCACTCGCGCCGCCGCCGCACCTGCTCCCCTTCGGCCACCAGCCGGGAGTCGATCACTTTGGTGTCATTGGCAGCGCAAAAAGGACAGTGCATAAATAAAGCAGCCTCGGACTAAAGTCGCCATGGTAGCGCATCCCGCAGGCAAGACAAGCCGAGGGGTTTGCGGTATACAGGCGCCCATTCACACCCGCGGAGTTGCAGACCTTGATGAACGCCCATACGCCGTTGCAACCGCTGCTTCTCGTCAGCCTGATCACCCTGCTGATGGCCTGCGCCAGTGAGAGCCCGCCGCCGGCAAAGCCCACTACACCGGCACCGGTGCAAACCCAACCACAGGCTGCGCCACTGCCGGCCAATCAGCGCGAGCTAAGCGGCAGCCTGCTGAATGTGCCCAACGAGGCGGATGTCGAGCTGGCCCTGCTGGCAGTCGACCCGCGCGGCCGGCCGCAGGCACTGCTGGGCAATATCCAGCTGCGCGGCACCGGTAACCCGCTGGCATTCCGCCTGCCGTTCAACCCGCAAACCTTCAACAAGCACAGCCGTATCGAGCTGCATGGCCGCGCCAACCAGGCCGGCCGGCTGATTCTGCGCCTGCCTGCGCTGCCGATTGCCCGCGGCGACACCCAGGCCCTCGGTGAGTTGCGCCTGGTGCCGGCACCATGACGGCACCAGCCGCCCTGCAGGCGGCGCTCGGTGAACGGCTGGGTGACGCCCAGCTCAGCGCGCAACCCCTGCCCGGCACCGCGATCAAGCTGTGGCTAATCGACCCGACGAACATGGACCGCTGTTTCAGCCCAGAAGAAACCCGCCTGATCCTCGAAGAGCCGCCCTACTGGTGTTTCTGCTGGGCCAGCGGCCTGGTCCTGGCGCGCTGGCTGGCCGAGCACCCCGAGTGGGTGCGCGGCAAGCGCGTGCTGGATTTCGGTGCCGGCTCCGGCGTAGCGGCGATTGCCGCAGCCAAGGCCGGTGCGCTGGAGGTGGTGGCCTGCGACCTCGACCCGCTGGCCATCGAGTCCTGCCGCGCCAATGCGGCGCTGAATGGCGTAGAACTGAGTTACTCGACGGATTTCTTTGCCGAGGCCGATCGCTTCGACCTGATCATCGTCGCCGACGTCTTGTATGATCGCGCCAACCTGCCGCTACTCGACCAATTTCTCAGTCGCGGTCAACAAGCACTGGTGGCCGATTCACGGGTGCGCGACTTCCAGCACCCGCTGTATCAACGCCTTGGCGTTCTCGAAGCCTGCACCTGGCCGGATCTGGCCGAGCCGGCGGAATTTCGCCATGTCAGCCTGTATCATGCGCAACGACCACAATAAACGCAGCCCGGATGCAATCCGGGAACTCGTGGCCAAAGCCCCCCGGATTGCATCCGGGCTACAGGTTAAGTCGCATACCCTTGTAGAGCGCTCCAAGCGCCCGCACTAATAGACGCCATCACCCGCCCTTCGAGACCCATCATGAGCGACTCCCCTTATATTTTTGATATCGCCGGCAGCGCCAGCTTCGAACAGCTGGTGATCGAGAACTCCTTCAACAAACCCGTGCTGGTGGATTTCTGGGCCGAGTGGTGCGCCCCATGCAAGGCGCTGATGCCGCTGCTGGCGAAGATCACCGAGGAGTACAACGGCGAGCTGCTGCTGGCCAAGGTCAACTGCGACATCGAGCAGGACATCGTCGCCCGTTTCGGCATTCGCAGCCTGCCCACCGTGGTGCTGTTCAAGGATGGCCAGCCGGTCGATGGCTTTGCCGGCGCGCAGCCGGAGTCGGCGATCCGCGAGCTGCTCAAGCCCCACGTAGCCGAGCCAGCGCCGGCGGCGGCCGACCCGATGGAGGCCGCGCAAGCACTGTTCAGCGAAGGCCGCTTTGCCGCTGCCGAAGCCGTGCTCAAGGTGCTGCTGACGGAAAACAATGAACACGCTGCGGCGCTGATTCTCTACGCCCGCTGCCTGGCCGAACGTGGCGAACTGGGCGAAGCCGAGGCGGTACTGGGCGCGGTAAAAGGCGATGAACACAAACAGGCACTGGCCGGCGCCCGCGCGCAACTGACCTTTCTGCGCCAGGCCGGTGAACTGCCCGACGCCGCCAGCCTGAAAACCCGCCTGGCGCAGAACGCCGAAGACGATGAAGCCAGCTACCAACTGGCCATCCAGCAACTGGCGCGCCAGCACTATGAACCGGCGCTCGACGCGCTACTCAAGCTGTTTATCCGCAACCGCAGCTACGCCGACGGACTGCCGCACAAGACCCTGCTGCAGGTGTTCGACCTGCTGGGCAATGATCACCCACTGGTCACCGCCTACCGGCGCAAGCTGTACCAGGCGATTTACTGAGCCTATCTGCCACCCTGTGCAAATCTCGCGGCTAAAGCCCCCCTACGAGTGCAGCGAACTCTGCAGGAGGGGCTTTAGCCGCGACAGTTCAATCGCGAGATCACCCCTCGCGGCACTCCACCCATCAGCCCAGCCAATGATAGATAGGCGCATCGGCGCCGGTCTCCATGCGCACCTGAGCACAATGGCGCAGGCGCACCAGCAGACGCTTTCCAGCCGCATCGCCACCGGCCAGCCCGGCCAATTGCTCAAGCAGTTGCGGCCCTTCGATTTGCCCTGCCCGGCGCAGCAACTCTAGCGCGGTCTGCCACAGTGCATCGTTTGCCGGCATGCTCACGGCAGGTGCTGCGGGCGCAGCCGGCGGCGCATCCAAGGTGACGTGTTGCGCCAACTGCGCCCAATCCTGCGCCTCCAGCTCAACCGTCAGGTCCACCGGCCATGCGCCGATCTGTCCACGAATTCGCACCATCAGCCTGCCCTCATCTAATCGGCCACCATGCTCCCACGCGTACAGCGAAGCGCCAAGCGCGACTAGCCACGCGCATGAAAAAGTTGTTATAACGTAACGATAAATTGTCATGACTGGAGAACGCCATGCGCCACCTGCTACTTGCCCTGCCTTTTACTCTACTCCCCCTGGCCGCCGCCCAGGCCTCCAGCCATGAACACACGCATGAACATGAACACCACGAAGAGCATGGCAGCCTGGACGCCCATGAGCACGGCGCAGCGCAGCTCAACGTAGTGCTCGACGGCAAGGTGTTGGAACTGCAACTGGAAAGCCCTGCCATGAACCTGCTGGGTTTTGAACATGCGCCCAACAGCGACGCCGACAAAACCAAGGTCGCAGCCGTCCATCAGCAGTTGCAGCAACCGCAAGCGCTGTTCGGCTTGAGCGCAGGTCATTGCACCGTCGCCAAGCAAGAGCTGGAAAGCCCGCTATTTGCCGGACATGCCGACGCGGATGAGCACGAACATGCGCACGAAGCGCCACATAAAGGCGAACACAGTGACATCGACGCGCACTACAGCCTCAACTGCAGCAAGCCTGAAGCGCTGAAGCAGCTTGACTTAAAAGAGCTGTTCAAGCGTTTCCCCGCCACCGAGAAAATTCAGGTACAACTGATCGGCCCGAACGGCCAACAGGGCCTGGAGCTGACACCCGCACAGCCGACCCTGAGTTTCTAACTCCATTTTTACAGCAGATCGGCCGGGGCAACCCGGCCGCTTACGTCATGAGCGCAGCCCTGATCCACCTGTCCAGCCTTGGCTTTGCCTGGCCCGGCCAGCCCGAGTTACTGGACATCGACACCTTCACCCTGCAACGCGGCGAAAGCCTGTTTCTCAAAGGCCCCAGCGGCAGCGGCAAGACCACCTTGCTGGGCCTGCTCGGCGGCGTGCAAAAACCCAACCGCGGCAGCATCCGCCTGCTCGATCAGGATTTGAGCACACTCTCTGCCGGCGCCCGCGACCGCTTTCGCGTCGATCACACCGGCTATATCTTCCAGCAGTTCAACCTGCTGCCGTTTCTCTCGGTGCGCGAGAACGTCGAACTGCCCTGCCACTTCTCCAAGCTGCGCAGCAGCCGCGCGGTACAACGCCACGGCAGCGTGGCCAAGGCCAGCAGCGCCCTGCTCGCCCACCTTGGCCTGCAACAACCCGCACTGCTTGAGCGCCGCGCCGGTGAGCTGTCGATCGGCCAACAGCAACGCGTCGCCGCCGCCCGCGCATTGATCGGCCAGCCCGAACTGGTGATCGCCGACGAACCCACCTCGGCCCTGGACGCCGACGCCCGCGAGGCCTTTCTCGAACTGCTGTTCGCCGAGTGCCGCGAAGCCGGCTCCAGCCTGTTATTCGTCAGCCACGACCAGAGCCTGGCGCGGCTATTCGACCGCAGCCTGTCGCTCGCCGAACTCAACCGCGCCACTCGCCTGGCGGAGATTTAACGATGTACCTACTGCGCCTCGCCCTGGCCAGCCTAGGCAACCGCCGCTTTACCGCCCTGCTCACGGTGTTCGCCATCGCACTGTCGGTGTGTTTGTTGCTGGCCGTGGAGCGCGTGCGCACCGAAGCCCGCGCCAGTTTCGCCAACACCATCAGCGGCACCGACCTGATCGTCGGCGCGCGCTCAGGCAGTGTGAACCTGTTGCTGTATTCGGTGTTTCGCATTGGCAATGCCACCAACAACATCCGCTGGGACAGCTTCGAGCACTTCGCCGAACACCGCCAAGTCAAATGGGCCATCCCGATTTCCCTCGGCGACTCGCACCGTGGCTATCGGGTGATGGGCACCAGCCCGGCGTATTTCCAGCACTTCCGCTACGCCCGCAGCCAGGCACTGCAACTGAGCAGCGGTCGCGCCTTTGCCGATGATCCGTTCGAGGTGGTACTGGGTGCGGAAGTGGCCGATGCCCTGCATTACTCGCTCGGCAGCGAACTGGTGCTGGCCCATGGCGTGGCCACCATCAGCCTGGTCAAACATGACGACAAACCCTTCAAGGTGGTCGGCATCCTCAAACGCACCGGCACCCCGGTAGACCGCACCCTGCATATCTCCCTGGCCGGCATGGAGGCCCTGCATGTCGACTGGCAGAACGGTATGCCGGCACGCGGCGCAGCCAAGGTCAGCGTCGAGCAGGCTCGGAGCATGGAGCTGAAGCCCAAACAGATCACCGCCGTACTGCTCGGCCTTAACAGCAAGATCGCCACCTTTAGCCTGCAACGCGAGATCAACGAATTTCGCGGCGAACCGCTGCTGGCCATTCTGCCCGGCGTAGCGCTGCAAGAGCTGTGGAGCCTAATGGGCACCGCCGAGAAAGCCCTGTTTGTGGTCTCGCTGTTTGTCGTGCTGACCGGTTTGATTGGCATGCTCACCGCCATTCTCACCAGTCTCAACGAGCGCCGTCGGGAAATGGCCATTCTGCGCTCGGTCGGCGCCCGCCCCTGGCATATCGCCAGCCTGCTGATCGTCGAAGCCTTTGCTCTGGCGCTGGCCGGCGTGCTGTTGGGGCTGTTGCTGCTGTATGTGAGCATCGCCGGCGTGCAGGGGTATGTGCAGAGCCATTACGGCCTGTATCTGCCGCTTAACCTGCCAACACGCTATGAGTGGACGCTGCTCGGCGCTATCCTGAGCGCCGCCCTGTTGATGGGTTGTGTACCGGCCTGGCGTGCGTATCGCCAATCCCTGGCCGATGGTTTATCGATCCGCTTATGAGGCTTTTGCATGCACCGCTCACTGTTCGCCACCCTCCTGCTCACACTGACGCTGCCATTGGCGGCGGCCGAGGTGCGCGAACTGACCTGGAGCGAAATGGTTCCGGCCGATGCACCACCACAAGTCGTTGAGCCGGCGCCCATCCATGACTTGTCGCAACTGGCCGACGCCCTGGCCGAATCGGGCCCGGCAGCGATGCAGCAATCGCCTGCCGCCCCCGTGGTGCAGGCGCTGGATGGCCAAGCGGTAAAACTGCCGGGCTATATCGTGCCGCTGGATGTTACCGAGGAAGGCCGGGTAACCGAGTTTCTGTTGGTGCCGTACTTCGGCGCGTGCATCCACGTGCCACCGCCACCGTCCAACCAGGTCGTGCATGTCACCAGCGAGCTGGGTGTGTTGCTGGATGCGCTGTACCAGCCGTTCTGGATCGAGGGCCCACTCAAGGTCGAGCAGACCAGCAGCGAGCTGGCCGAAGCGGGCTATCAGATGGAAGCGGAAAAGATTTACGCCTATGAGCTGCCCGAGAGCTAAACACCGACGTTAAACGCTGCGGCGATCAGCCACTAAAAAGCCAGACTTGGGTCTGGCTTTTTAGTGGCTGCAACACACGACGCGTAACTAGCCGGCGCTGGCCACACGCTTTTCTCGCTCGAAGCTCAGCTCGCTTTCCGCCCAGTTACGCCAACTGCGCACTTTGCTGCGGTCGGCACCGGCACGCTCGGCCTTGCCCAGGGCTTCCAGGCCCGCCTTCCAACGCGCCTGCTCCATCTCCAGCTGAGCCAGGTTCATCCAGTGCTTGGCACTGCCCGAGCGCGTAGCCAGCGCCCGGAAGATAGTGGCCGCCTGGCTCCGCTCGCGGGCCTGCCACCACAACAGCGCCAGACGCTCTTCACGCACGGCAGTACGTGGCAGTAGTCCCTGATCAAGCATGCCGCTCAGCAGCTTGGCGCCTTGCCAGGGCTGCTCTGCCGCGCCGGCCAGCAACACCAAGTTATCCAGCTCGCTTTCATTAAACCGCAGGCCCTTCTGGTAGGCCGCGCGCAAGGTTGCCAGCGACTTGCCATTCTGCCCGCTGAGTTGCTGCAACGCCGCCAACTGACGCCAGCCCTGGGCGTTATTCGGCTGACGCACCATCAACTGGCGCTGCCAGCGCTCGGCGGCGGCAAATTTTTTCAAGTCGGCGTTCATCGCCACCAGAAATTGCAACCAACTGTCTGCCGCATTCGGGTTGGCGTGCACATAACGCTCGGCCAGAGGCAAGGCCTTGGCTGGCTGCCCGAGCCCCTGATAGGCCTGCACCAGCATTTGCAGCATTTCTTCATCGGCGCCGGCCTGGCGCGGCGCAAGCAAGGCTACAACCCGGGCATAGCGCCGCTCATTAAGGCTCAGCCGGGCCAGATTAAGCTCTTCGGCGAGGTGCATTTCGGCGTCCAACTTGCCACTTTTAACAACCTTGTCGAGCATCTCGAAGGCCTGGGCGTTGTTGCCCTCGGCCCAGGCCAGGTAGCCTCGACTGCGCCACAACAGCACTTCTTCCAGGCTGTCGGGCTTGGCGCTGGCGGCATCCAGGGCGCGCCGGGCAGCTGTGTAGTCACCCTTTTTCTGCGCAGTTTGCGCCGTATCCAGCGCGCGAAACACGGCAGGATCAACAGTCTGCCCAGCCGCGTGCACGACACCCGCGCCACACAGCGCGATCAGCAGCAGTAGACGAATCATCTAGCGACCTCCTTCCAGACGGAAGTACAGGGTTTTCACGGCTTCACGCGCCACCGCCAGGCCACTTTCGGTGCGCGGCGCAAAGCGCCAGCGCACGGCGGCACGGCGTGCTTCGCGCTCGAATACGTTCTGTGGACTGGCCTCGATAACGCGCACATTCTCGACCGCGCCTGCGCGGTTAATCGTGAAGGCCAGTTTTACGTGGCCCTCGATGCCGCGCTGCAAGGCGTAACGCGGGTAATCCGGGCTGACATCATTGAGCGGCATCACTTCGCTTTCTGGGCCACCGGGCTTACCGCCGGCATCACTGACCGCTGGCGCACTCGGTGCCGCGGCACCCGCCGCCAAACCACTCAGGCTCGGCGTTGGCGCACTGTTGACGGCAATCCCGCTGTTCAGGCTCGGCACGGGTAAATCCAGAGCCGGCAGGTTGGCACTCGGCGTCGCGGTCATTGGCGTCGGCGGCGTCGGGGTTTGCGGCGTTTGCGCCTGTGGCGGCTGCGGTGCCTGCTGGCGGGTACGCGTCGCGGTATCGCTGGACTCCCCATCCAGGCGGACGAAATTGGCCACCGTCAGCGGCTCATCGCTCACCGGGCTGCTGGGCGGCGCGACCATGTAAAGCATCAGGCCAAACAGCGCCAGCGCCATCACACAGGCCGCGACAAAGGACAGTGGCAAGCGCATCAACGCGCTCCCGCCGTGGCGGCCAAGGCCACATCATGCACGCCTGCCAGGCGCGCCTGATCCATCACCTGCACCACCAGACCGGTACGCGCATCCTGATCGGCCTGGACCACCACCGCACCGTCCGGCTGGTCAACACGCATGCGCTCGACATGGGCGCGCACGCTGCGGACATCGACCACTTTCTTGTCCATCCACACCTGCCCATCGGCGGTGATGGCGATGAGGATATTGCCTTTGTCCTGCGGGCTGGCAGTTTCTGCCTGGGGCCGCTGCACTTCGACGCCGGCTTCCTTGATAAAGGAGCTGGTGACGATAAAGAAGATCAGCATGATGAAGACCACGTCGAGCATTGGCGTCAGGTCGATGCCAGTGTCTTCGTCTTGCTGATGGTGACGGCGCATTCTCATGTGTTGAATCTCAGTCGTGACGCAGCTGGTCAGCCAGCCGCTCTAGAGCCCGGCGCGCATCACGTTCAAGACGCGCCAGGCTGAACAATCCACTAATCGCCAGCACCATGCCGGCCATGGTCGGCAGGGTCGCCTGCCAGACCCCGGCAGCCATGCCGCGCGGGTTACCGGTACCGTTGATGGCCAGCACGTCGAATACCGCGACCATGCCACTCACCGTGCCGAGCAAGCCGAGCAGCGGGTACATCGCCACCAGGGTCTTGCTCAGGCGCAGCGGCCCAAGCAGGTGCTGCTGCGCCTGGGCCAACCAGGCGCTGCGCACCGCGCGCTGCCAGTTGCCGGTGTCGTCGCTCAAGACCTGCTGCCAGGCTTGGCGGCGCTCTTTCACCCACTCCGGGAACACCCGGCGCATGTACCAGAAACGCTCAAACACCAGGGTCCAGAACACCACGCACAGCCCCGCCAGCGCCCACATCACCACGCCACCGGCGCTCATGAAATCGAGCAAGGCATGGCCGCTGTCAACCAGGCGCAACCACAGCGCCAGCCAATCAGTCACGGCGCGGGGCCCCCGACAGATGCAGGGCAATCAAGCCGGCACTTTGCTGCTCAAGCAGCTGAATCAGGCCCTTGCTGCGACTCGCCAGCAGGGTATGCAGGAACAGCAGCGGAATCGCCACCACCAGCCCCAGCACGGTGGTCACCAGTGCCTGCGAGATACCGTCGGCCATCAACCGCGAGTCGCCGCCACCGCCTTGAGTAATGGCCTGGAACGTGACGATCATGCCGGTCACGGTCCCCAGCAGGCCGAGCAACGGCGCTACGGCGCTGAGCAACTTGAGCAGCCCCTGGCCTTTTTCCAGCGGCGGGGTTTCCTGCAGGATGGCTTCGTCGAGCTTCAGCTCCAGGGTTTCCAGATCGGACAACTGCGGTTTTGGTCCCAGTACGCCGATAATCCGTCCCAGCGGGTTGTCCGCACGCGGTGCGCTGAGGTTGTGCATCTGCGCACTGACGCCACGGCCCACGCGAGTCAGGTAGAACATGCGCCAGGCGGCCAGAAGCAAGCCGAATGCACCGAGCAGCAGAATCACCCAGCCGACCAGCCCGCCCTGTTGGACGCGGTCCCATACGCTGGGCTCACGCTGCAATTGCGCCAGCAAGGTACCGCGGCTTGGGTCCACTGGCAGGCTGGCGACTGCGGCGCTGCTGTCCAGATAATCCGCGACCTGGCCCAAGCCAGACGGCTGACGTGGTGGCGCCAGCAGCTCGCCGGCATCGGCGTCATAACGCAGAAAGGCATCTGCAGCGAAAGCCGAGAACGTACCGATACGCAGTACATCCTGCGGGTTGCGTGTGCCGTCGGCGGCAACCACCGGCAACTGCAACTGCTCAACCCGGCCGCTGGCCGTCAGGTCTTCGAGCAGCAGCATCCAATAGCCGTCGAGATCGGCAGCCGAAGGCAGCGTGCGGCTTTCGGCAAGCGCCTTGAGACGCGTCAGACGCTCTGGGTATTGGGCATTGAGCAGGCTGTCCTGCCACTGGCCGGCCACATCACCGGCGCTCTGGCGCACCACACCAAACAACTCGCCCAGGTGACCGGCGCGCTGGCTGAGGAGCTTTTCCTGTTCGGCCAGCTCGGCTTCCTGGCGATCGAACTCAGCCTTTAGCCGTTCGGCTTCGGCCTTTTGCGTCGCCAGGGCACTGCGCGCCGTGGCCAACAGCTGGGCACGCTCGCCGCGCTCGGCAATAAACGCCTGCTCACGGCTTTGCATCGCGCTGACTTCAGCGGCGCGCTCACTGCGAATACGTTGCAACAGTTGATCCGGGCTCAGCGGTTCGGCAGCACCCGCCAGGGCAGGCAGCAGGGCCAGGGTTAGAGCGAGAACACGACGGCTCATGGCTTGGCCTCCAGCGCCAGGGTCTTCACGGGCAGGTCAAGCAGCGCAGGAGCCTGCTCCTGACGGGCAATGGCAATAGCCTGACGCAATGGGCGACGCGCGCTGCCATCGAGGATCTGCCAGCTACGGGTTTGCGGATTCCACCAGCCGCTTTCATGGCCATCCAGGGTCTGGAAATACAACATCACCCGGCCCAGACGAAGAAATTCAACACTGCGCGAACCACCTTCACTTGGCAGTTCGCCGCGCCAGGCTTCCAGGGTACGGCCGTAGTCACTTTCCACTTGGTACGCCTCGAGAATACGGCGGTATTTCTCGGCCAGGCTGACATCCGCGCGCGGCAGCAAATCCTGCAACTGGGCCAGACGATCACTGCGCTCATCCGGCAGGAACGGCAGGTCCGCGGCGATAAACTCCCCCAGCACCTCGACCATGCGACGCATCTGTGGCGTTACCGCCTCCTGGGTGCGCTCAATACCATCGAGCTGCTGCTGATAGCCGGCCAGCTCCTTGCGCTGCGCCGCGACCAGCTCACGCAGCTGAACGTTGTAACCCTGCAGGGCTTCGGCCTGCTGCAGGGCATTGCGGTATTCACTGAGCATTTCCCGGCTGGCGTCATCGAGTTGTGCAACGCGGGCCTGCGAAGCCTGAGCATCGGCAGCCAGCTGCTGACTTTCATCCAGCGCAGCGTCCAGGGGAGTCGCCGCGAGCGGCGCGCTGGCCAGAACCAGAGCGACTGCCAGCAGGCGCTTCGGCAGAGGGATCATGGGGCATTCCTTGAACTGAGAGATGTCATAAAGAGAACCATTATCAACTGCATTCAACCTTTCGAGCAACCAGCAGCGACACTTATTCGTCTATACAGGCGCAACAAAAGAAACAATATAACATCTTGTTTGCTACCAGCTCACAAGCACAGGAATGGTCAATTAGATAGCCAGCTACTTTTATTGAGCTGGATCAACAGACGCACCGCGCAGACTCCCTAACATCGTGCTCAACCAATACGAACTTGACGCTTTACGGGAGCAAATCGTGCGCACATCACTTCTCACCGCCTCACTCCTAAGCCTGGCCATTGCCGCCCCTTTGGCGCACGCACATCAGGCTGGCGATATCATCGTGCGCGCTGGCGCGATCACGGTTGATCCACAGGAAAGCAGCAGCGACATCTGGGTTGGCGCTCTCGGCACCGACGTCGCGGGCAGCAAAGCGACTCTGGACAGCGATACCCAGCTAGGTCTGAACTTCGCTTACATGGTGACCGACCACGTAGGTGTCGAGCTGCTGGCCGCCACTCCGTTCAGCCATGATGTCGGCGTAAAAGGCATGCCTGGCGCCTTTGCCGGCCTCAACGGCAAACTCGGCGAACTCAAGCACCTGCCACCAACCCTGAGCGTGGTGTATTACCCACTGGATGCCAGCTCGGCCTTCCAGCCCTACCTTGGTGCCGGCATCAACTACACTTGGTTTTTCGACACCGAGCTGAGCAGCGAAGCGGAAGATAAAGGTTTCAGCGGCCTGGACATGGACGACTCCTGGGGCCTGGCTGCTCAAGTGGGGATGGATTACATGCTGACCGACAGCATCATGCTCAACGCCCAGGTGCGCTATATCGACATCGATACCACTGGCACCACCCAGATACTCGGTGACAAGGTGAAGGTTGACGTAGATGTTGATCCGTTTGTGTACATGGTCGGCCTCGGCTACAAGTTCTAAATCAGACCGCCATACACGCTGTTTAACCTCGCCTGATGCACGCCCGAAGGGTGCCCACCCAGGATGACTGGACATAAAAAAACCGGCCTATTGGCCGGTTTTTTATTGCTCAACGCATCAAGACTGCGCCAGCAAACGCCGCAAGCCTTCGCGCATCGAAGTGGCTGCAGGCAGTTGATAGTGCGCCTGCAAGCGCTGGTTATTGGCTCGCGAATGACGAATATCTCCGGCGCGCGGCGCCTGGTAACTGAGCGCAGGCAAACCGCCACACAACTCGCCGATCTGTGCCAGCAACTGATTCAGGCTCACAGCCTGGTTCCAGCCGACATTCACCGCCCCGTCCACCACCTGCACTGACGTCAGCGCCTGGGTCAGCAGTACAACCAGATCCTCGACATAAAAGAAATCGCGGGTCTGCTCGCCATCACCAAACACGCTGATTGGCATGCCCTGCTGCGTACGCTGAGTGAAGATGCTGATCACCCCGGAATACGGCGACGATGGGTCCTGGCGCGGCCCAAAGATATTGAAGAAGCGAAAAATCGCAGGCTCCAGGCCATGCTGGCGCCGATAGAAATCCAGGTAATGCTCACTGGCCAATTTGTCTGCCGCATAAGGCGTCAGCGGCGCCTTGGGCGTAGCTTCATCAATCGCCAGGCCTTCGCCATTGTTGCCGTATACCGCCGCACTGGAGGCAAACAGCACACGCTTGACGCCATGCAGGCGCATGGCTTCACAAACATTCAGCGTGCCGACAAAGTTGCTCTGGTGCGTCGCCACCGGGTCATCGACAGAAGCCTGCACCGACGCCACCGCCGCCAAGTGCGCAACTGCCATGCAACCGGCTACGGCGCGACTAACGACCTCAGCATCGGCCACATCACCCTGAATAAACTGCAAGCGCGGGTTGTCCAGGGGCAGATTGGCCAATCGTCCCATCGACAGGTTGTCCAGCACCCGCACGTGATAGCCCTGCGCCAACAGCGCATCCACCAGGTGTGAGCCGATAAAGCCGGCTCCGCCGGTCACCAGAACTTCAGACATGTCGGTAATAACGATCCAGTAGGCTCGGTAGCCCCGAGCGCCAGGCGCGCGGCTTGATACCGAAGGTGTGTAGGATTTTCTTGCAGGACAGCACCGCATGTTGCGGCTCTTCGGCAGCATCCGGGCGCGCACTGTGCGCCTGCGGGCTCACCTCATCGACCAGGTTACTGCGAAAACTACGCGCCTCGCTCAACACCGCCTGACCCAGCGCCAGCGAGGTAGCCGCCTCGTGCCCACCGTAGTGATAAGTGCCCCACAATGGCGTTTGACAATCGAGCTGTTTGAGCACGGCGAGAATCACCCGCGCGGCATCATCGACCGGCGTCGGGTTACCGCGGCGGTCATCGGCCAGCAGTAATGGCTCGTCATGCCCGGCACGGATCAGGAAACGTCCGAGCAGGCCATCGGCGCTGTCATCCAGCAGCCAGCCAAAGCGCAGCAACACATGCCTCGGGCAGGTTGCCCGTACGCGCTGCTCGAAACGCCACAGCGCCTGGCCACGCAGGCCTAGCGGCTGGGGCTCTTCCTTTTCGCTGTAGGCGGTGGCCCGAGCACCATCAAATACACGGTAACTGGAAGGTTGCAGCAGGCGGATCTGATGATGCTGGCAGAGCTCGGCCAGGCGTTCGACGGCGCGCTCCTGGGCAGCAAACTGCGCCTCACTTACTGCCTCGGCCTGAAACCAGTCGAAATAGTACGCAAGGTTGATCAAGGCATCGGGGCGGGTGTCATCCAGCAGCTGGGTCAGACTGGCGGGGTCCCAGCCTGATTCCGGCGGCCGCGGCGCAAGAAAGCTGATGTCTTCCTCGGCACCGAGGCGAATCAGTGCCTGCCCCAGAGCATTACCGCCACCCAGCAGCATTAGCCGCATACGCATGATTAAGCGCTAACTCAGCCGATCAGAACGGGATGTCGTCATCAAAGCTGTCGAAGTCCTGAGCAGGCTGAGCGGCGGGTTGTGGAGTCGGGCGCGGGGCGGCTTGCTGTGGCGCACGCTGCGGTGCCGCAGCACGCTGCTGACGCGGCGCGGAGTCACCACCGGCATTATCAGGACGGCCGCCAAGCAGCTGCATGGTGCCCTGCATATCGACCACGATTTCGGTGGTGTAGCGTTTGATACCGTCTTTTTCCCACTCACGGGTCTGCAGCTTGCCTTCGATATACACCTGCGAACCTTTACGCAGGTATTCGCCGGCGATTTCTGCAACTTTGCCGAACATCGAAACACGGTGCCATTCAGTCTTCTCGACCTTCTGCCCGGTTTGTTTGTCGGTCCACTGCTCGCTGGTGGCCAGGCTCAGATTGGTAACCGCGTTGCCGTTCGGCAGATAACGGGTTTCCGGGTCCTGTCCGCAGGTACCGACCAGAATGACTTTGTTAACCCCACGGGCCATAACGTTCTCCTAGGCTTTCAGCACGTCAGCGGCGCCGGCTCTATGAGGCGCTCGAGGGACGTGCGGTCCAATTGTTGGGTATCTACTTTGATATAGATGGCGGTTTCATCATGAACCACCACAGCATCCGTTATTCCGGGCACTGCCAGTAAACGCTCGACCAATCCTGCATCGTGCAACGCCGCGACGGACAGCGGCAGGCGCAGGCTGGTTACATAAGGCGGTTCGCGCATAGTAACAGCAAAGCCCAGCCAGAAAAGAGCCAGCACAGCACAGCCGGCAAACACGCCAGCCAGGCTGTAGTGCTGATATAACCAGCCACCGAGGATGCCGCCAATGGCGGCGCCGAGGAACTGACTGGTGGAATACACCCCCATCGCCGTGCCTTTCCCTCCCGCCGGTGCGACCTTGCTGATCAGCGAAGGCAATGACGCCTCCAGCAGGTTGAAGGCAGTAAAGAACACCACCGTACCGAGCACCAGGGCACGCAGACTGGTGCCAAACCACCAGAAGAACAGCTCACACAGCAGCAGCACACTCACCGCGCCGAGCAACACATGCTTCATCCGGCGTTTTTTCTCGCCATAAATGATAAATGGCACCATGCCGAAAAAACCCACCAGCAGCGCCGTCAGATAGACCCACCAGTGCTCCTCCTTGGCCAGCCCGCCCTGCTCCACCAGCGCCAGTGGCAAGGCGATAAAGCTGGCCATGAGGATCGCGTGCAACACCAGAATGCCGAAGTCCAGACGCAGCAGATCGGCATGTTTGAGCGTCGGCAACAGCGCCTGCTTGCTCACCCGCGACTCCCGGTGCTGCAACGGCCCGGCAGAAGATGGCACTAGCCCGGCAACAATCACGATACCCAGCAGCGCCATCGCCGCAGTGGCGAGAAACAGCCCGGACAGACCAAAGGCACGGGTCAGCAGCGGCCCCACCACCATAGCCACGGCAAACGACAGACCGATACTCATGCCGATCATGGCCATGGCCTTGGTGCGATGCTGCTCACGGGTCAGGTCAGACAAGAGCGCCATCACCGCCGCCGAGATCGCCCCAGCGCCTTGCAACACGCGCCCGGCAATCACGCCCCAGATCGAATCAGCATTGGCTGCCAGCAAGCTGCCTGCGGCAAAAATCAACAACCCGGCATAGATCACCGGACGCCGGCCAATGCGGTCGCTAAGCATGCCAAAAGGGATTTGCAGAAACGCCTGAGTCAGGCCGTAAGCGCCGATGGCCAGACCGATCAACGCCGGCGTGCTGCCTTGCAGCTCCATGCCATAGGTCGCCAACACCGGCAACACCATAAACATACCGAGCATGCGGAACGCGAATACCAGCGCCAGACCACCGGCCGCACGGGTTTCATTGCCGCTCATGCGCTCGCTGTGCGAATCGTGCATGGAAAACGCCTTGTTGAAATAGGCGGCGATTCTAGCAGCCTCAACGAGCATGGCACAGCAGTGACGCTTTGCCGCGCCGGCCTGCCGCGCCGTATACTCGGTGGTTTTCCGCCCGCCATGCGAGGCCGTTGTTTGTGGACAAGATTCTGATCCGGGGTGCGCGCACCCATAACCTGAAAAACATCGACCTGACCCTGCCCCGCGACAAGCTGATCGTGATCACCGGCCTGTCCGGTTCTGGCAAGTCATCACTGGCCTTTGACACCCTCTACGCCGAGGGTCAGCGCCGCTACGTGGAGTCGCTGTCGGCTTACGCCCGGCAATTTCTGTCAATGATGGAAAAGCCCGATGTCGACACAATCGAAGGCCTGTCGCCGGCGATCTCCATCGAGCAGAAATCCACCTCGCACAACCCGCGCTCCACCGTCGGCACCATCACCGAGATTTACGACTACCTACGCCTGCTCTATGCCCGCGCCGGCATTCCGCGCTGCCCGGACCACGACCTGCCACTGGAAGCGCAGACCGTCAGCCAGATGGTCGATCAGGTGTTGGCCCTGCCCGAAGGCAGCAAGTTGATGCTGTTGGCCCCGGTCATTCGCGAACGCAAAGGCGAACACCTGGCGATCTTCGACGAACTGCGTGCCCAGGGCTTCGTCCGCGTGCGGGTCAACGGCAAGATTTACGAGCTGGACGAACTGCCCAAGCTCGACAAGCAGAAGAAACACAGCATCGATGCCGTGGTCGACCGCTTCAAGGCTCGCGGTGACCTGCAACAGCGCCTGGCCGAATCCTTCGAAACCGCACTCAAGCTGGCCGACGGCCTGGCCCTGATTGCACCGATGGAAGGCGAAAGCGGCGAGGAAATCATCTTCTCCGCCCGCTTCGCCTGTCCGACTTGCGGCCATTCGATCAGCGAGCTGGAACCCAAGCTGTTCTCCTTCAACAACCCCGCCGGCGCCTGCCCGACCTGCGATGGCCTGGGTGTTAAGCAGTTCTTCGACACCAAACGCCTGGTCAATGGCGAGCTGACCCTGGCCGAGGGCGCCATTCGCGGCTGGGACCGGCGTAACGTGTATTACTTCCAGATGCTCGGCTCCCTCGCCGCGCATTATGGCTTTAGCCTGGAAGTGCCGTTTGACGAACTCAGCGCCGAACACCAGAAGTGCATCCTGTTCGGCAGCGGTACGCAAAACGTCGACTTCAAGTACCTCAACGACCGTGGCGATATCGTCAAACGCTCGCACCCTTTCGAAGGCATCGTGCCCAACCTGGAGCGGCGCTACCGCGAGACGGAATCCACCAGCGTGCGCGAGGAGCTAGCCAAGTTCCTCAGCACCCAGGCGTGCCAGGATTGCCGCGGCACCCGACTGCGCCGTGAGGCGCGACATGTGTGGGTTGGCGAGCGCACCTTGCCAGCAGTCAGCGGCATGCCGATTGGCGATGCCACCGAGTACTTCGGCAGCCTGACCCTGCCAGGCCGGCGCGGCGAGATCGCCGAGAAGATCCTCAAGGAAATCCGCGAGCGCCTGCAGTTCCTGGTCAACGTCGGCCTCGACTACCTGACCCTGGATCGCAGCGCCGACACCCTGTCCGGCGGTGAGGCGCAGCGCATTCGCCTGGCCAGCCAGATCGGCGCCGGCCTGGTCGGGGTCATGTATATCCTCGACGAGCCGAGCATCGGCCTGCACCAACGCGACAACGAACGCCTGCTTGGCACCCTGCGTCACCTTCGCGACATCGGCAACACGGTGATCGTGGTCGAACACGATGAAGACGCCATCCGCATGGCCGACTACGTGGTCGACATTGGCCCGGGCGCTGGCGTACACGGCGGACGCATCGTCGCCGAAGGCACGGCAGCCGAGGTCATGGCCCACCCGGACTCACTGACCGGCAAGTACCTGTCCGGCCGCGAGAAAATCCGCTACCCGGCCCAGCGCACCCCGCGCGACAAGAAGCTCGCCCTGAAGATCAAAGGCGCCCGCGGCAATAACCTGCGCAATGTCGACCTGGAGATCCCGATCGGCCTGCTGACTTGCGTCACCGGGGTTTCCGGCTCGGGCAAATCGACGCTGATCAACAATACGCTTTATCCGCTCAGCGCCACCGCACTGAATGGTGCAACCACACTGGAAGCCGCGGCCCACGACAGCATCGACGGCCTGCAGCACCTCGATAAAGTAGTCGACATCGACCAGAGCCCGATCGGCCGGACACCGCGCTCCAACCCGGCGACCTACACCGGCCTGTTCACCCCGATTCGTGAACTGTTCGCCGGCGTTCCGGAGTCGCGCTCGCGCGGTTACGGGCCGGGTCGCTTCAGCTTCAACGTCAAGGGCGGGCGCTGCGAGGCCTGCCAGGGCGACGGCCTGATTAAGGTGGAAATGCACTTCTTGCCGGACATCTACGTGCCCTGCGACGTGTGCAAGAGCAAGCGCTACAACCGCGAAACCCTGGAAGTGAAGTACAAGGGCAAAAGCATCACCGAAGTGCTCGACATGACCATCGAGGAAGCGCGTGAGTTCTTCGACGCGGTGCCGGCGCTGGCGCGCAAGCTGCAGACGCTGATGGATGTCGGCCTGTCGTATATCAAGCTGGGGCAGTCGGCGACCACCCTCTCTGGCGGCGAGGCGCAGCGGGTCAAGCTGAGCCGCGAGCTGAGCAAGCGCGACACCGGCAAAACCCTGTATATCCTCGACGAGCCGACCACAGGCCTGCACTTCGCCGATATCCAGCAACTGCTCGACGTGCTGCACCGCCTGCGCGACCACGGCAACACCGTGGTGGTGATTGAGCACAACCTCGACGTGATCAAGACCGCCGACTGGCTGGTTGACCTCGGCCCCGAAGGCGGCTCCAAGGGCGGCATGATCATCGCTACCGGCACACCAGAGGAGGTGGCCGCCAACCCAGCATCACACACCGGACACTTCCTCAAACCACTGCTGGAGCGTGACCGCGCCTAACTCTCCGCGCCAATAAAAAGCCCCGACTTGTCGGGGCTTTTTATTGGCGGCTGACACTACATCTGCGTTTGCAGGTAGTTCTCCAGGCCAAGCCTGTCGATCAAGCCGAGCTGCGTTTCCAGCCAGTAGGCATGATCCTCCTCAGTGTCCTTGAGCTGAACCAAGAGGATGTCACGACTCTGATAATCCTGATGCTGCTCGCACAGCGCGATGCCTTTGCTCAAGGCGGCGCGCACATGGTACTCCAGGGCCAGGTCGAGCTTGAGCATCTCTGGCACCGTCTGCCCGAAATGGAAGCTGTCGGGAACCATGTCCGGCGTACCCTCAAGAAACAGAATGCGCTTGAGGATGGCATCAGCGTGCTGAGTCTCCTCCTCCATCTCATGATTAATACGCTCGTACAGCTTGGTGAACCCCCAATCCTCATACAGGCGCGAATGCACGAAATACTGGTCACGGGCGGCCAACTCGCCCTTAAGTAGCATTTTCAGGTAATCGATGACTTCAAGATGGCCTTTCATGGGCGCACTTCCTTAACCGGACGGCAAACAGACTTCAATGCTGGACGCCTACAGCTCATGGGTCAAGCGAGGCGCTGCAGAATACAGCGCAAGGCAGCCTGCGCAACGATGACCGAACAGCAGGTGAACCCTGCACGACAAAGGTTTGGATAACGGCCCAAAATACAGGCAATAAAAAACCGGGCCTAGGCCCGGTTTTTTATACAACCAACAACTTACTCAGCGTCTACAGCTGCACCAGCGACCGGACGGTCAACCAGCTCAACATAAGCCATTGGAGCATTGTCGCCAGCGCGGAAACCGCACTTGAGAATACGCAGGTAGCCGCCCTGACGGGTGGCGTAGCGCTTGCCCAGATCGTTGAACAGCTTGCCGACGATGGCTTTCGAACGAGTACGATCGAAGGCCAGACGACGATTGGCAACGCTGTCTTCTTTAGCCAGAGTAATCAGCGGCTCGGCAACGCGACGCAGCTCTTTGGCTTTCGGCAGAGTAGTTTTGATCAGCTCATGCTCGAACAGCGATACCGCCATGTTTTGAAACATGGCCTTGCGGTGTGCGCTGGTGCGGCTGAGGTGACGGCCACTTTTACGATGACGCATGGTTCAATTCCTTACCAAACTCACGTTCGGTGATGATGACGATCAGGCAGTCGCCTTATCGTCTTTCTTCAGACTTGCCGGCGGCCAGTTGTCGAGGCGCATACCGAGGGACAGACCGCGAGAGGCCAGAACATCCTTGATTTCGGTCAGGGATTTCTTGCCCAGGTTCGGCGTTTTCAACAGTTCTACTTCGGTGCGCTGAATCAGATCGCCGATGTAGTAAATGTTCTCTGCCTTGAGGCAGTTGGCCGAACGTACAGTCAGTTCCAGATCATCAACCGGGCGGAGAAGGATCGGATCGATCTCATCTTCCTGCTCGATAACCACAGGCTCACTGTCACCCTTGAGGTCGACGAACGCAGCCAACTGCTGTTGCAGAATGGTTGCAGCGCGGCGAATAGCCTCTTCAGGATCCAGAGTACCGTTGGTTTCCAGGTCGATAACCAGTTTGTCCAGGTTGGTACGCTGCTCAACACGAGCGTTTTCCACCACGTACGACACACGACGTACCGGGCTGAACGAAGCATCCAGCTGCAAGCGACCAATGCTGCGGCTTTCATCTTCATCGCTCTGACGAGCGTCAGCCGGCTCATAACCGCGACCACGAGCTATGGTGAGCTTCATGTTCAGCGCGCCAGTGGAAGCCATGTTGGCGATTACGTGGTCGCCATTGACGATTTCGACATCGTGATCCAGCTGAATATCGGCAGCGGTAACTACACCCGAGCCCTTCTTCGCCAGAGTCAGTGTCACTTCGTCACGACCATGCAGCTTGACAGCCAGACCTTTCAGGTTGAGCAGGATTTCAATGACGTCTTCCTGAACACCTTCGATGGCGCTGTACTCATGGAGTACACCGTCAATCTCGGCCTCGACTACTGCACAGCCAGGCATGGAGGACAACAGGATGCGGCGCAGCGCGTTGCCCAGGGTATGGCCAAAGCCACGCTCGAGAGGCTCGAGAGTGATCTTGGCGCGGGTCGAACTGACCACCTGCACATCAATGTGACGGGGGGTCAGGAACTCATTTACCGAAATCTGCATGGATGCACCTATTTTCTAGCCCTTACTTGGAGTAGAGCTCGACAATCAGGCTTTCGTTGATGTCGGCGGAGAGGTCACTGCGAGCCGGGACGCTTTTAAACACGCCAGACTTCTTCTCAGTGTCTACTTCTACCCACTCAACGCGGCCACGCTGGGCACACAGCTCGAGAGCTTGAACAATGCGCAGCTGATTCTTCGACTTCTCGCGGACTGCAACCACGTCACCAGCACGAACCTGGTAAGACGGGACGTTGACAGTTTTACCGTTTACGCTGATCGCCTTGTGCGATACCAGCTGACGGGATTCAGCGCGGGTAGCGCCGTAGCCCATGCGATAAACCACGTTATCCAGACGGCACTCGAGCAGTTGCAGCAGGTTCTCACCAGTAGCGCCTTTCTTGCCGGCTGCTTCTTTGTAATAACCGCTGAACTGACGCTCAAGTACGCCATAGATACGACGAACTTTTTGCTTCTCACGCAGCTGGGTGCCGTAGTCGGACTGACGGCCACGGCGCTGACCGTGAATACCTGGGGCTGCTTCGATGTTGCACTTCGATTCCAGAGCGCGAACACCGCTTTTCAGGAAAAGATCTGTGCCTTCACGACGAGACAGTTTGCATTTGGGACCAATGTAACGAGCCATTTCTCACTGTCTCCTGATTACACGCGACGCTTCTTCGAAGGACGGCACCCGTTATGCGGGATTGGCGTCACATCGGTGATGCTGGCGATCTTATAGCCACAGCCGTTCAAAGCACGGACAGCGGACTCACGACCCGGACCGGGGCCCTTGACGTTAACGTCAAGGTTCTTCAGGCCGTATTCCAGCGCAGCTTGACCAGCACGTTCTGCAGCCACCTGGGCAGCGAACGGGGTGCTTTTACGCGAACCGCGGAAACCTGAACCACCAGAGGTAGCCCAAGACAGAGCATTGCCCTGACGGTCAGTAATGGTCACGATTGTGTTGTTGAAAGAAGCGTGGATGTGGGCGATGCCATCAACCACCGTCTTTTTGACTTTCTTACGAGTACGAGCAGCAGGTTTTGCCATGACTAGATTCCTGTCGATGCGCGAATGCGATTACTTGCGGATCGGCTTACGCGGGCCCTTACGGGTACGCGCGTTGGTCTTGGTACGCTGACCGCGAGCCGGCAGACCACGACGATGACGCAGGCCGCGGTAGCAACCCAGGTCCATCAAGCGCTTGATTTTCATGTTCACTTCACGACGCAGGTCGCCTTCGGTATTCACCTTGGCTACTTCGCCACGCAGCTGCTCGATCTGCTCGTCAGAGAGATCTTTGATTTTCGCAGCCGGATTAACGCCGGCAGCAGCACAGACTTTCTGTGCAGTAGTGCGACCAACACCATAGATGTAGGTCAACGAGATAACAGTGTGCTTGTTATCCGGAATGTTAACGCCTGCAATACGGGCCATTCAGTGGAACTCCAATTGACAGCTACCTACGCCCCGGAAGCCAAGAAATAGGGCGCAAGATATTAACGCTGTAGAAACAAATAATCAACCCGGCAGCGCACTAGCTGCCGGGCTTGTCACTCCTCTCACACTCAGCCTTGGCGCTGCTTGTGACGCGGTTCCGCGCTGCAAATGACGCGAACAACACCTTCGCGACGGATAATCTTGCAGTTACGGCACAGCTTTTTCACCGATGCACGAACTTTCATCACCAACTCCTCGAACCTTATGGGCTTCAGCGCAGCATGCCGCTGCCGTAGCCCTTCAGGTTGGCTTTCTTCATCAGGGATTCGTACTGGTGCGAAACGAGGTGCGATTGTACTTGCGACATAAAGTCCATCACAACCACTACCACGATCAGCAACGAAGTCCCGCCAAGATAGAACGGTACGTTGGCAGCCACCACCAGGAACTGGGGCAACAAGCATACGGCCGTCATGTACAGAGCACCGAACATGGTCAAGCGGGTCAACACGCCATCGATATAGCGCGCCGATTGCTCACCGGGACGGATACCCGGAATAAAGGCACCGGACTTCTTCAGGTTCTCCGCTACGTCTTTCGGGTTGAACATCAGCGCTGTATAGAAGAAGCAGAAGAAAACGATCCCTGCACTAAACAGCAAAATGTTCAACGGCTGACCAGGAGCGATAGCCTGTGAAATATCCTGCAGCCAGCCCATACCTTCAGACTGACCAAACCAGGCACCCAGCGAAGCCGGGAATAACAGAAGGCTGCTGGCAAAAATAGCCGGGATAACCCCCGCCATGTTCACCTTCAACGGCAGGTGGCTGGTCTGCGCAGCAAAGACCTTACGGCCCTGCTGACGCTTGGCGTAGTGCACCGCAATGCGACGCTGCCCACGCTCAATGAACACCACAAAACCGATAATCGCTACTGCCAGCAAACCGATGGCAATCAGGGCAAAGATATTGATATCACCCTGACGAGCAGACTCGAAAGACTGCCCAATTGCCGACGGCAGACCGGCCACGATGCCTGCAAAAATCAGCATCGAGATACCGTTGCCAACACCACGCTCAGTGATCTGCTCGCCCAGCCACATCATGAACATCGCACCCGCCACAAAAGTGGTGACTGCTACGAAGTGGAAGCCGAAATCAACCGAAAACGCTACGCCCTGACTCGCCAAGCCAACGGACATGCCGATTGCTTGAACGAATGCCAGAACGAGGGTGCCGTAGCGGGTGTACTGGCTAATCTTACGACGGCCAGCCTCACCTTCCTTCTTCAACTGCTCCAGCTGCGGGCTGACAGCGGTCATGAGCTGCATGATGATCGACGCCGAGATGTACGGCATGATCCCCAGTGCAAAAATACTCATCCGCTCCAGCGCGCCGCCGGAAAACATGTTGAACAAGCTAAGAATGGTCCCCTCATTCTGTCGAAACAGGTCCGCCAGCCGATCAGGGTTGATACCAGGAACCGGGATGTGTGCACCTATTCGATAGACGATGATCGCCATGAACAGAAAACGCAAACGAGCCCAGAGCTCGGATAACCCGCCATTGCTGAGCGCTGAGAGAGCACCTTGCTTAGCCATTTATTCCTCGAACTTACCGCCAGCTGCTTCGATAGCCGCGCGCGCACCTTTGGTGGCGGCGATACCTTTAAGGGTGACTGCCTGAGTTACTTCACCGGACAGCATGACTTTCACACGCTGTACGTTTTGGTTGATCAGGTTGGCATCCTTCAGCGACTGCAGAGTAACAATGCCGCCTTCGATTTTATTCAGCTCGGAGGTACGCACTTGTGCGCGATCCATAGCCTTCAAAGAAACGAAACCGAACTTAGGCAGACGGCGGTGCAGAGGCTGCTGGCCGCCTTCGAAACCCGGAGCAATGGTGCCACCGGAGCGGGAGGTTTGACCCTTGTGGCCACGGCCACCAGTCTTACCCAAACCGCTACCGATACCACGGCCCGGACGGTGCTTCTCGCGACGGGAACCCGGCGCAGGACTCAAATCGTTCAGGTACATGTATTAACCCTCGACGCGCAGCATGTAGTAAGCCTTGTTGATCATCCCGCGATTTTCGGGAGTATCCAGTACTTCTACGGTGTGACCGATGCGACGCAGACCCAAACCCTTAACGCAAAGCTTATGGTTGGGAATACGGCCGGTCATGCTTTTGATCAGCGTGACTTTTACGGTATTAGCCATGATTAGAGAATCTCCTCGACGCTCTTGCCACGCTTAGCCGCAACAGAACCTGGCGACTGCATAGCTTTCAAACCTTTGAAAGTGGCGTACACCACGTTCACTGGGTTAGTCGAGCCGTAGCACTTAGCCAGAACGTTCTGCACGCCAGCCACTTCCAGCACGGCACGCATAGCGCCGCCGGCGATGATACCAGTACCTTCAGAAGCAGGCTGCATGTACACCTTGGAGGCGCCATGGGCAGACTTCATTGCGTACTGCAGCGTGGTGCCGTTCAGATCAACCTGGATCATATTGCGACGAGCAGCTTCCATCGCCTTCTGGATGGCAGCAGGCACTTCACGGGATTTGCCACGGCCGAAACCTACGCGACCCTTACCATCACCCACTACGGTCAACGCAGTGAAAGTGAAGATACGGCCACCCTTAACGGTCTTGGCAACGCGGTTAACCTGTACCAGCTTCTCGATATAGCCTTCGTCGCGCTTTTGGTCGTTATTTGACATAACTTAGAACTCCAGCCCGCCTTCACGAGCAGCATCAGCCAGCGCCTTGACGCGGCCGTGGTACTTGAAGCCAGAACGGTCGAATGCAACCTGAGTCACACCAGCGGCTTTCGCACGCTCGGCAACCAGCTCGCCGACTTTCTTGGCCGCGTCAACGTTGCCAGTGGCGGCGTCACGCAGTGCTTTGTCCAAGGTAGAGGCGCTGGCCAAAACCTTGCTGCCGTCGGCCGAAATGACCTGGGCATAGATGTGCTGCGAAGAGCGATACACGCAGAGACGCACGGCTTCGAGCTCGTGCATTTTCAGGCGTGCTTTGCGAGCGCGACGCAGTCGAGTAACTTTTTTGTCGGTCATTTGCTATGCCCTACTTCTTCTTGGCTTCTTTACGGCGGACGACTTCGTCAGCGTAACGAACACCTTTGCCCTTATAAGGTTCAGGACGACGGAAGTCACGAATCTCCGCAGCGACCTGACCAACCAGTTGCTTGTCGACACCCTTGATCAGGATCTCGGTCTGGTTCGGGGTTTCAGCAACTACACCGTCCGGCAACTCATAGTCGATCGGATGGGAGAAGCCGAGAGCGAGGTTCAGCACCTGACCTTTGGCTTGCGCTTTGTAACCAACACCAACCAGCTGCAGCTTGCGCTCAAAGCCAGCGCTCACACCGATCACCATATTGTTGACCAGGGCGCGAGTGGTACCGGCCATTGCACGAGTCTGCTGATCGCCATTGCGAGCAGCGAAACGCAGCTCACCAGCTTCTTGCAGAACTTCAACGGACGAGTGAACGTTCAGTTCGAGAGTACCCTTGGCACCCTTCACCGAAAGCTGTTGGCCGGCGAGTTTGATCTCAACACCAGCTGGCAGCTTAACGGGGTTCTTAGCAACGCGAGACATGCTTATCCCCCCTTAGAACACTGTGCAAAGCACTTCGCCGCCGACACCGGCAGCGCGCGCAGCGCGGTCCGTCATCACACCCTTGTTGGTGGAGACGATGGATACACCGAGACCGCCACGAACTTTCGGCAGATCATCGGAGGATTTGTATTGGCGAAGGCCTGGACGGCTCACGCGCTTAACTTCTTCGATAACCGGACGGCCTTCGAAGTATTTCAGCTCGATGGACAGCTGCGGCTTAACTTCACCGCTGATCTGATAACCCGCAATATAACCTTCGTCTTTCAAAACTTTGGCTACAGCCACCTTCAACGTGGAAGACGGCATGCTTACGACGGACTTTTCAGCCATCTGGGCATTACGGATACGAGTTAGCATGTCCGCTAACGGGTCCTGCATACTCATGGGCTAGACGCTCCTGATACAAAAAGAATTAGCCTTGCGGCTACAGTCGCTGAGAATTCTGGAAAAACGCAACCCAGGCTCAGGCGAGCCGAGCATTCTAGAGACTGATCAAAAATGAATCAAGCCCCAAAGGGGCCTGATTCACAGATAAGACAAAGCCGGCACTAGGCCGGCTTCGTTTTTACCAGCTGGCTTTCACCAAGCCTGGTACATCACCACGCATTGCAGCTTCACGCAGCTTGATACGCGACAGACCGAACTTGCGATAAACGCCGTGCGGACGACCGGTAATGCGGCAACGATTACGCAGGCGCGAAGCGCTGGCGTCACGCGGCTGCTTCTGCAGCGCTACTTGTGCTTCCCAACGCGCTTCCGGACTGGCGTTCAGATCGGCGATGGTAGCTTTCAGCTCGGCACGCTTCTTAGCGTACTTGGCTACCGTTTGCTGACGCTTCAGCTCGCGGTTTTTCATGCTGGTTTTGGCCATGATCCAACTCCAATCAGTTGCGGAACGGGAATTTGAAAGCACGCAGCAAGGCGCGGCCTTCGTCATCCGAACGGGCGGTGGTGGTCAGAGTGATATCCAGACCACGCAGAGCATCGATCTTGTCATAGTCGATTTCCGGGAAGATGATCTGCTCTTTAACACCCATGCTGTAGTTGCCACGACCATCGAAGGACTTGGCATTCAGGCCGCGGAAGTCACGCACGCGCGGCAGGGAGATAGACAGCAGACGGTCCAGGAACTCATACATCTTCTCGCGACGCAGAGTGACTTTAACGCCGATCGGCCAGCCCTCACGAACCTTGAAGCCTGCAATCGACTTACGGGCATAAGTCACAACGACTTTCTGACCGGTGATCTTTTCCAGGTCGGCAACTGCGTGCTCGATGATTTTCTTATCACCGATCGCTTCGCCCAGGCCCATGTTAAGGGTGATTTTGGTGATGCGCGGAACTTCCATCACGTTGGCGAGCTTAAGTTCTTCCTTAAGCTTCGGCGCGATTTCTTTCCGGTAAATCTCTTTTAGTCGTGCCATGGTCTTCTACCTAGCAGTGTTCAAGCATCAACCGCTTTTTGGGTCGACTTGAAGACA